>Ga0073934_10000032_pt1 | contig 412113 bp, 357 predicted proteins | sample LarsenN4metaG_FD_76834 | JGI IMG/M metagenome (GOLD analysis project Ga0073934, IMG submission 76834) | Hot spring sediment bacterial and archeal communities from British Columbia, Canada, to study Microbial Dark Matter (Phase II) - Larsen... ... | reverse complement strand
CATGGTGCTGTTCGTGTTCGTCATCATGCTGCTCAACGCGGGTGAAGAAGAAGCCACGCGTGGGAGCAAGATCGCGCTGTTCTTCGGTGCGCCGTCGGTGGCGCTGCTCATCGGCATGGTGGTTTATGTGCTGACGCGGCACCTGCCGACGGGCCAGAGCATCGAGCTGGGCAAGTTCGTGGGTTCGACGCGCGACGTGGCCATGAAGCTCTTCACCACGTACCTGCTGCCGTTCGAAGTGACGTCGGTGCTGATCCTGGTGGCTATCATGGGCGCCGTGGTGCTGGCGCGGAGGGAGAACTGATGGTCCCGGTCTCCTACTACCTGATCTTGAGCGCGATATTGTTCGCCATCGGCGTGGCCGCGTTCATCATGAAGCGCAACATCATCACCATCTTCATGTCCATCGAGCTGATGCTGAACGCGGTGAACCTGACATTCGTGGCGTTCTCGAACACGCTGAAGAACATCGACGGGCATGTGTTCGTCTTTTTCGTGATGGTAGTGGCGGCGGCGGAAGCCGCGGTGGGCCTGGCCATCATCATCGCTGTATTCCGTTCGCGCGAGACGCTCAACGCCGACCGCGTGAACCTACTGAAGCTGTAAGCGGAGACTATGAGCCTGAACCTTTGGGTCATCCCGATGCTGCCCCTGCTGGGCGCGCTGATCAACGGCGCGCTGGGGCGGCGCTTCCCCAAAAGCGTGGTCAGTGCGGTCGCGCTGGGCGCGAGCGGGGCGGCGTTCACGTGGGCGCTGTGGGTGGTGTCGCAGTTCGGCGGTCTGCCGCAGGTGCCGTACATCGAGAACCACGGGCCGTGGATCCAGATCAGCGACCTGACGGTGAACTTCGGCTTCCAGCTCGACCAGCTCTCGGTCGTGATGCTGATGGTAGTGACGGGGGTCGGGTTCCTCATCCATATCTACTCCGTCGGCTACATGCACGACGATGACGGCTACTACCGCTTCTTCGCGTACCTGAACCTGTTCATGTTCTTCATGCTGGTGCTGGTGCTGGCGAACAACTACCTGCTGATGTTCGTAGGGTGGGAGGGCGTGGGCCTCGCGTCGTACCTGCTGATCGGCTTCTACTTCCTGAAGGATTCGGCCTCGCAGGCGGGCAAGAAGGCGTTCATCGTGAACCGCATCGGCGACTTCGCCTTCCTGCTGGGCATGTTCCTGATGGTGAAATATTTCGGCTCGCTGGACTTCCACGCCGTGTTCACGCAGGCCTCCGGGATGCCGGTGGAGGCGGGCTCGGTGGGGCTGCTGACGCTCATCGGCTTCTGCCTGCTCATCGGCGCGTGCGGCAAGTCCGCGCAGGTGCCGCTGTATGTGTGGCTGCCGGACGCGATGGAAGGCCCCACACCGGTCTCAGCGCTCATCCACGCCGCGACCATGGTGACCGCGGGCGTCTACATGGTGGCGAGGTCGCACCCGATCTACAACAACGCGCCGAATGCGCTGATGGCCGTGGCGGTCATCGGCGCCATCACGGCGATATTTGCGGCGTCGATCGGCATGGTGCAGACCGACATCAAGCGCGTGCTGGCGTATTCGACAGTCTCGCAGCTCGGCTACATGTTCCTGGCGTGCGGCGTAGCCGCGTATTCGGCCGGGATCTTCCACCTGATGACGCATGCGTTCTTCAAGGCGCTGCTGTTCCTCTCGGCGGGGTCGGTGATCCACGCGATGGGCGGCGAGCAGGACATGCGCTTCATGGGCGGCCTGAAGAAGTACATACCAGTCACGTTCGGTGTGATGGCCGTGGGCACGCTGGCTATCGCGGGCATTCCGCCGCTGGCCGGCTTTTTCAGCAAGGACGAGATCCTGTGGAAGGCGTACTCGAGCAGCCATGGCCACGTAGCGTTCTGGATCATCGGCGCGATCACGGCGCTGATGACGTCGTTCTATATGTTCCGGCTGCTGTTCATGACCTTCTGGGGCGACCTGCGGAGCAAACCCGCGGCGGCGCATGGGCACGGACATGACGATCACGGTCATGGACACGGCGACGGCACGCCTCATGAGAGCCCGTGGGTGATGCTGGCGCCGCTGGTGCTGCTGGCGGTGCTGTCGGTGGTAGGCGGATGGGTCGGGATCCCGCACTCGCTGGGCGGGCACAACCAATTCGAGAAGTTCCTGGAGCCGGTCTTCGAGAAATATGAGCGGCCGGCGGCAGAAGGAGCCGCGGCCCACGCTGCCGCGCCCGCGGATGCGCACGCGGATGTCGCAACCGAGCGCATGCTGACGGCGGGGTCGGTGGTCATCGCGCTGGTGGGGATGTTCGGCGCGTGGTTCCTGTATGTGAAGCGTCCGGAGCTGCCGGAGCGCATTGCGACACAAATGGGCGGTCTGTACCGGACCGTGCTCAACAAATATTACGTGGATGAGGGCTACCAGCAGGCCATCGTAGAGCCGATCGTGAAGGGCTCGACCGACGTCCTGTGGAAGCGCGTGGACGTGGGCGTTATCGACGGCGCCGTAAATGGCGCCGGCACCACGGCAAAGTTCTTCTCCGGCACGCTGCGCAAGATGCAAAGCGGCAACCTGCGGTCGTACGCCGCGTGGGTGGCGATGGGGGCCGTGGCGCTGATGGCCTACATGGTATGGATGGGCCTGCAATGAACGAGATGATGCAGCAATTCGACAAGCTGGTGCTGACGGCGGTGATCGCCATTCCCGCCATCGGCGGCGTGCTGCTCATGCTCTTTCCGCGCGGGGCGAAGCACGACGACGGGCACGGCCACACGCATTACAGCAGCGACAACGCGCTGAAGTGGGGCGCGCTGATCCTCTCGCTGATCACCTTCGTGGCGTCGCTGCACCTGCCAGCGCACTTTGACTATAAGGTCACGGGCTTCCAGCCGAAGTTCGCGGTCGACATCCCGTGGATCGCGTCACCGAACATCCACTACAACCTGGGCGTCGACGGCCTCTCGATGTGGCTCGTCGTGATGACGACACTGCTGGTGCCGCTCTCGATCATCAGCTCGTGGAACTCGATCCACGGCCGGGTGAAGGAGTTCCTGGTCCTGATGCTGTTCCAGGAAGCGGCGATGATCGGCGTGTTCCTGGCGCTGGACATGTTCCTGTTCTACGTGTTCTGGGAGGCGACGCTGATCCCGATGGCGCTGCTCATCGGCGTGTATGGGCACGAGCGGCGCGTGTATGCCGCGGTGAAGTTCTTCCTGTACACGATGGTGGCGTCAGTGTTCATGCTGGCGGCGATCATCTGGCTGTACATCAAGACCGGCAGCTTCGATTACCTCACCATCCAGAACGCGCTGCTGCACTCGGGCGATGCGAACCTAGTCGCGGCCCTGCCGGCGGCGGCGCCGTGGCTGTTCCTGGCGTTCTTCATCGCATTCGCGGTGAAGGTGCCGCTCTTCCCGTTCCACACCTGGCTGCCGGACGCGCACGTGGAAGCGCCCACGGCGGGGTCGATCCTGCTGGCGGGCGTGCTGCTGAAGATGGGCACGTACGGCATCATGCGCTTCAACGTGGCGCTCTTCCCCGAACAGGCGCGCGTGCATGCGCCATGGATCATCGCGCTGGCGCTGATCGGCATCGTGTATGGCGCGCTGGTGGCGCTGGTGCAGCCCAACCTGAAGAAGCTGATCGCGTATTCGTCGGTGAGCCACCTGGGCTTCGTGGTGCTGGGCATCTTCAGCTTCAACCCGGCAGGCGCGGACGGCGCGGTGTACCAGATGCTGAACCACGGCGTCTCGACAGGTGCGCTGTTCATGCTGGCGGGCATGCTCTATGACCGCCGCCACACGTACGAGATCAAGGAGTTCGGCGGGCTGGCGACGCCGATGCCGGCCTACGCGATGATCTTCCTGCTGATAACGCTCTCGTCGATCGGGCTGCCGCTGATGAACGGCTTCGTGGGCGAGTTCCTCATCCTGACGGGCGCGTTCCAGGCCAAGGGGCTGTACGGCATGCTGGCGACCACGGGCGTGATCTGGAGCGCGGGCTACATGCTGTGGCTGTATCAGAGGACGTTCTTCGGAACCATAAAGGTGGAAGCAAATCGCGGGCTGGCAGACATCGACACGCGCGAGCGGCTGGCCCTGGCGCCGCTAGTGGCGCTGGCGCTGATCATGGGGTTGGCGTCGCCGTACTGGATGAAGGCCATCGACCCGGCGGCTAAGGCGATCAATGAGGCACATACCACGCGGCGCAGCGCGCCGGTCACGGCGGAGGCGCGATGAGGACGCTCATCCAGAACGCCGAGTACGTGGCCATCCTGCCGGAGATCATCCTGACCGTGGCGGGCATGCTGGTGATGATGGTGGACCCGCTGCTCAGGAAGGAGAGCAGCCGCAAGCCGCTCGGTTATCTTGCGCTGTTCGCGCTGGTGGCGGCGATGCTGTCGTCGTTCTACCAGGTGAACTTCTTCGGCACCGGCTTCTTCGGCATGGTGCGGGTGGACTTCTTCAGCATCTTCTTCCACGTGGTGGTGACGCTGGTCTCGGTGCTGGCGGTGCTGTCATCGCTCGATTACCTGGAGACGCAGAACATCCGCGCGGGTGAGTACTACGGCCTCATTTTGATGGGGACCGTGGGCATGGGGCTGATGGCGTCGGCGATGGAGCTGGTGATGCTCTTCATCGCGCTGGAGATCTCGTCGATCTCGACGTACATCCTGGCCGGCTTCCGGCGGCGCATCGCAACGAGCACGGAATCGTCGCTGAAGTACTTCCTGCTGGGATCGTTCGCGACGGCGTTCTTCCTCTACGGCGTGGCGCTCATCTACGGCGCGACGGGCTCGACCAATATCACGGCCATCGCGAAGTCGCTGGCCACGGGCAACGTCTCCGGGCTCACGTACATGGCGCTGGCGCTGATGTTCGTGGGGCTGGGCTTCAAGATCTCCGCGGCGCCGTTCCATGTATGGACGCCGGACGTATATGAAGGCGCGCCGGCGCCGGTAGTGGCGCTGATGTCGACCGGGCCCAAGGCGGCGGCCTTCGCCATGCTGCTGCGGGTGCTCTTCGGGTCGTTCGCGCAGCTCGGCGACTGGTGGCTGCCCATCGTATGGGTGGCGGCCGTGCTCTCCATGACCTTGGGCAACATCGGGGCGCTGCTGCAGAACAACGTGAAGCGCATGCTGGCGTATTCGTCCATCGCGCATGCGGGTTATGTGCTGGTGGCGTTCGCGTCGCGGCAGGACATCGGGATCGCGGCGGCCATCTTCTATACCGCGGCCTATGCGGCGATGAACGTGGGCGCGTTCGCTGTAGTAAGTCATTTTGCCGGCGCGGGGGAGAAGTATGTTTCCATCGACGACTACGCCGGGCTCGGGCGCCGGTCGCCGGTGCTGGCCATCACCCTCACGATCTTCCTGCTGTCGCTCATCGGTATCCCGTTGACAGGCGGGTTCCTGGGCAAGCTGCTGGTATTCAGCGCGGCGCTCAAGGCGAACCTGGTGTGGCTGACGATCATCGGCGTGGTCAACAGCGCGATCGCGGCGTACTACTATCTGCGGCTCGTCGTCGTCATGTATATGAAGGAAGGCGACGATTCGGTGGAGCTGGCCCCAGTTCCGGTGGCGGTGGCAGCGTCGTTGTTGATCGCGGCGGGGTTGACGCTGTATCTCGGGATAGCGCCGGATACGGTGTTGGGTGTCGCGGCACGGGGCGCAGCGGATCTGATGCGGTAGCGCGTTTTCGGTTTCCGGTTTTCCGCGTTCTGTCGCCCGCTAAAGCGGGCTCTGCTCTCAATCTTGCATCGAAACCTAGGCCTTACGGCCTAGGCTAATCTCTGTCGGCGCTTCGCGCCTGACCTCAGTCGTCCCTACGGGACTATCTCCTCCCTTCAAACTACCCAGCGCTGAAGCGGGGCGAGATTCGCGCCGTCGCTACGCGACGGCTGGGCTGAAGCCCGGCTTTCAAGACAGTCTTCATCGCAGACCTGAAGGAATGCCACCGCAAAACCTTATCCAATGGCCGTTGTCACGTCTCTGCGTGCGAATGCGAGAGAGCCCGCTTATTCAATCGCGGTGGTCACGTCTTTGCGGGCGAAGATGACGCCGGCGAGGGCCCAGAAGACCAGGGCCTGCGCCAGCGCGATGGGGGCGAAGGTCCAGCCGCCGGCCCAGCCCCGGGAGAAGTCGGAGTGGAAGACCTGCTGTAGGACGTGGGCGGCGGGGGCGAACAGGCTGACTTCCCCGCCCTTGAGGGCCTGCAGGCCAGCGGGGAGGCCAGCCACGAGGATGGCCCCGATGGTGCCGACCATGGGATGGGCGAAGGTGGAGAACATGGTCGCGATGGCAGCAACGACGACCGCGGCGAGCGCCGCGGCGGCGAGGATCGACCAGATGCCGGTGACATCCGTAAAGCCCATGCGCAAGGCAAGGTACGAATTCACCAAGCCGACGGTCACCATATAGAGGCCGGTCATCAGGACGCTGCCCAGCATCAGCCCGGCGAGGTACTCGTGCCGATGGATACCTTTGGCGAGCACGGCGATGATGCGGCGCGACTGGCGCTCGCTCTGCACCGACGCAGCCGCCAGGAACAGCGTGTAAATGACTCCGTAGACAGCCTGCTGGTGGAAGAGTGCAAGGACGTCGCCGGCATCGAAGCCACCGAAGACAGCCAGCACGCCGAAGCCCAATACCCACGCCAGAAATACATAAGCGACGATACGGTGCTGGCGCATGAAGTTCAGCGCGATGAGCCAGACTGCGGTCATGCGGACTTCTCCGGCGCGTCACCGGTCAGTTCGAGGAAGAGGTCCTCGAGGGTGCGGCGCACGGGCGTGATGGAGATGATCTCGCCGCCGGATGACCAGATCATCTCGATGGTGCGGCGCAACTCGGTGGTGGGGACGCGGGTGACGGTCTCGGTGCCCGCATGAAGCGCGGTGATCTCGCTTTCCGCGCGCGTCTCGAGCAACTCGGCCGGGGTTCCCTGGCGGACAAGCCGTCCGCGATGCAGGATGCCGATGCGATCGCATACCAGCTCGATCTCCGAGAGCAGGTGCGAGCTGAGGAAGATGGTCTTGCCCTGCGCTTTCGCGCGCAGCAGCAGCTCGCGCACGGTGACGCGTCCGGCGGTGTCGAGGGCGGAGGTGGGCTCGTCCAGGATGAGCAGCTCAGGGTCGTTGACCAGGGCCTGCGCCAGGCCTACGCGCTGCAGCATGCCGCGGGAGAACTTGGATACCGGCTTGCCGGCGGCCTCGCGCAGCTCGAGCGTGTCGAGCAGTTCCTTGGTGCGCTGCGCGAGCTGAGGGTCGCGCATGGCGTTGAGGCGTCCGTGGATGCGGATGAGTTTTTCCGCGGGGCGATGATAAAAGGCGATGTTCTCCGCAAGAAAGCCGATGCGGCGGCGGGTGCGGGCGTGCCCGAAGGGCCGGCCGAGCATGACGCCGCCACCGGAGGTCGGCGACATCAGGCCGAGGGCGATGTGGATGGCCGTGGTCTTGCCCGCGCCATTGGGGCCAAGAAAGCCGAAGATCTCACCCGGCTGGACGGCGAGCGAGAAGTCAGAGAGGGCGCGAAAGGCGTTGCGCCCGAACCACCCGCGGTATCCCTTGCTGACTTTCTGGAACTCGAGCGCCGCCATGCGGTTCATTGTAACGGGAAAAGGAAAAGCCCCCGCCGAGGCGGGGGCTGGAGGGACTTCGCTTACAGGGCGCGCAGGAAGAGCAACACCCAGATGAAGAGCACGAGCGACTCGATGAAGGCCAGACCAAGGATCATGGCCAACTGGATGCCGCCGCGGGCTCCGGGGTTACGGGCGATGCCTTCGCAAGCCGAGCCGGCGACGCGCGCCTGGCCGAGGCCGGCGAGGCCGACGGCGATGCCGAGGCCGATGCCCGACAGGCCCCAGTTGCCCAGACCGCTGGTGGTGGTGGCTGGCGCCTGCGCGAATGCCGGGGTGGCAAAGAGCATCACCGCCGCCAGCATCATGAATACGATCACTGCTTTTCTGTTCATTGTTTCTCCTTCTTCGTCGCCAGGAGGTGGTTGGCGCTCACCGTGCTGGCGCCCTCACACTCGCGACAAACTTTTTAGTGCTCTTCTTCCGCCACCGCGCCCGCCAGATAGATCATGGTCAAGATCACAAAGATCATGGTCTGGACGAAGGCGACCATCGTGTGCAGCCCGAGGAAAATGACCGGGATGGCGATTGGGACCAGCGAAAAGAAGGCCAGGGTGACCATCTCACCCGCGAACATGTTGGCGTAGAGACGGATGGTCAGTGACATCACGCGCGCCGTGTGGCTGATGATCTCGATGGGGAACATCAACCAGGAGAGCCACCAGACCGGCCCGGCAAAATGCTTGAGGTAGTGGACGATGCCCTGCTCGCGCACACCGTGGAAATGGTAATAGACGAAAGTGCAGAGGGCGAGGCCGAGCGGTACCGGCGCAAACTGGGTCGGCGACAGGAACCCGGGAATCAGGCCGATGAGATTAGCGAGAAGGATGAAGAAAGCTATCGTCATGACCCACGGTACATAGCGCTTGTAGTGGTGTCCGATGACTTCTTCCGCCTGCCCGGCGATGGTCTCATGCACCATCTCCATCACATGCTGCATCTTGCCCGGCGCGTCTACGGAGAGACGCGCCCGCACGACGACGAAGAAGATCAGGATGAGGCCGGCCACAAGAATCTGCATGGAGACGGCGTCAGTGATGGGATTGTGGGGGTCGTGGGCGTGAATGCCGAGGGCTTCCAGCAGGCCGTTGACGGGCCCGCCGATGAGTCGATTGAGTAATTCTGTGAACCAGAGTTGCTCGTGCATCGCCAGCCTTTGTTATTTTCCGTGCCGGAGGCCGTGGACCGTCTCGGCTACTGCCTCAAACAAAAGGGCCACCACCGAGAGGGAGAAGCCCGCCATAAGCGCCAAAACACTGATTGAAGAACTAGAAATTATAGCATAGGCCACAACGCCGACGACCGCGTAGCGGAAGATGAACTTGAAGACCACGACGCGGCTCCGCGTGGGCGGCGAATGCTCGTTGATGCTGTCAGTAAGCGCGATGATCGACTGCTTCAGCCACAGGAAATTCAGGTAGGCGAGGCCGGCCCCGAGCAGGAATCCGCCCCCGACGCGCCAACCCCAGAGATAAAACACCGGCCCGGCGAGAGCCGCCGTGGCCACGGCGATGGCGAGCTGGATGCGGCGATACGCGCCGGACAGGAAGGCCTCGGTCGGCGGATGGGGCTCGACGATGATGGGGTCATCGACCTGGTCTTCAGTTGACATCAGTGTCCCTGCTCATCCGGCGGAAGGTGCGTACCAGGTCATAAAAGCCGACGACGATGCCTAACACTAGACCGATGAGATGTAGCTTCGTGGTGCCCAACCAGCGGTCCATCAATGACCCCAGCAGCCAGCCAGCGATAACCCCGCCCGGCAAGGCGAAGGCGATGTGCGTGTACTTCAACCCCGCGACGAGCTTGCTGTCGCGCTTGGGTTGAGGACTGGGATCGGGTGCCTCAGGCGGAGTCATCGGCAACAGTGTATCGGAAGTCGCGTTGCTATAATCGGAGGTTCCATAACGCCGCTGCGCCGCAACAGGAAAGGCACTGTGTCACTCGAGCAGAAGATCTACGAGCTGCGCCAGGAGAAGCTGAAGCAGATCCAGGCGCTGGGCCAGCCCACGTATCCGCACAAGTTCGACTACACCCACCAGTTGCCGGAGATCCTGGCGAAGTATTCGGAAAAGACCGGCGAAGAGCTGGAAGCGAACCGCGTGAACGTGCGCGTGTGCGGGCGGTTGATGTCGATCCGCGGGCAGGGCAAGGCGGGCTTCGCGCACCTGCAGCAGGAAGGCGCGCGGCTGCAGATCTACGTGAAGCTGGACTTCGTGGGCGAGCAGGGCTTCGCGCTGTACAAGCTGCTGGACCTGGGTGACTTCATCGGAGTGGAAGGGTACCTGTTCCGCACGCGCACCAACGAACTCAGCGTGCATGTGGAGAAGATCCACTTCCTGGCGAAGGACCTGCTCCCGCTGCCGGAGAAGTGGCATGGCCTGCAGGACGTGGAGTTGCGCTACCGGCAGCGCTATGTGGACCTGGTGATGAACCCCGAGGTCCGCGAGGTCTTCGTGAAGCGCAGCCAGGTGGTGAAGGCGATCCGCAGCTTCCTGGACGCGCGCGGGTTCATCGAGGTGGAAACGCCGATGATGCAGCCCATCGCGGGCGGGGCGGCGGCGCGGCCGTTCATCACCCATCACAACACGCTGGACATCGACCTGTACCTGCGCATCGCGCCGGAGCTTTACCTGAAGCGGCTGACGGTGGGCGGGCTGGACCGCGTGTATGAGATCAACCGCAACTTCCGCAATGAAGGCATCTCCACGCAGCACAACCCCGAGTTCACGATGCTGGAGTTCTACCAGGCGTACGCGGATTACCGCGACCTGATGTCGCTGACCGAGGAGATGCTGGCCTTCGTGGCGCAGCAGGTGAACGGCACGACGAAGACTACGTTCAACGGACACGAGATCGACTTTGCGAACTGGCAGCGGCTCTCGATGCGCGAGGCGATCATCAAGTACTGGCCGCAGCAGTGCGGCGCCGCGCCGACGATGGCGGATTTTGCGACCAAGGAAAGCGTGGGCGCGCTGGTGAAGCGCTTCAACGCGGCGCACACGCCCCACATGCCGTATGACCCGAGCGACCCGGCGGGCAAGACCATTGTGGCGATGTTCGAGGCGGTGGCCGAGCCGCACTTCATCCAGCCGACGATCCTGTATGACTTCCCCGTGGTGGTCTCGCCGCTGTCGAAGAACAAGCCGGAAGAGCCGGATTGGGTCGAGCGTTTCGAGGTGTTCGTCGGCGGACTGGAGATCGGCAACGCCTTCAGCGAGCTGAACGACCCCGAGGAGCAGCGGCGGCGCTTCGAGCAGCAACTAGCGGAGAAAGCCCGGGGCGACGAAGAGGCGCACGCGATGGATGAAGACTACATCCGCGCGCTCTCGTATGGCATGCCGCCGACCGGCGGTGAAGGCATCGGGATCGACCGCGTGACCATGCTGCTGACCGGCTCGAAGTCCATCCGCGACGTGATCCTGTTCCCGCTGCTGCGGCCGCGGGCCGCCGATGAAGCGGCGGACGAAGTCGAGTAGAGTCTTTTGGCCGCGATGCGCATCTGAAAGTCATGCCTTCCGAGCATAGTCCGTTCTACTTCGACGAGCCGACGCGGCGTGCGCTGGGCCAGCGCCTGGTCGAGATCATCAACGCCTACTACAGTTCCCTGCCCACGCGGCCGGTGCAATTGCCGGCCGAGGAGCGCACTTTTGGCGCGCTCACCGAGCGGATGCCGGAAGAAGCGGCAGACCCGCTGCGCGTGTTGGATGAAGTCAGCCGCGAGCTGATCGACAAGGGCTTCCACGTCCCGAGCGGCAACTACTTCGGCTTGATGAATCCCACGCCGACGTACATGGCGGTGCTGGCCGAGGCGCTAGTGGCGGCGTTGAATCCGCAACTGGCGTCGACGGCGCGCTCGCAACTCGCGTCAAAGATCGAGAATGAGACGGTGCGCTGGATCGCGGAGCGCGTGGGATGGAGCGGACCGAGTGGCGGCACCTTCACCAGCGGCGGCAATGAAGCGAACTTCAGCGGCCTGGCGCTGGCGCTGGCGCATGCGTTCCCGCACGTGATTGAAAATGGAGTGGCGAGCATCGTCGGGCGGCCGATGGTGTATGCGTCGGCGGAGTCGCACCATTCACTGGACAAGTCGGTGGGACTGCTCGGGCTCGGACGCAAGGCGCTGCGGCGTGTCCCGCTGAACGACCGCGTGCAGATGGACGTGGCGGCGCTAGAGAAGGCGATCGCCGAAGACAAGGCCACGGGACGCAAGCCGTTCTGCGTGGTGGCGACAGCAGGGACGACGAACTCCGGCGCGGTCGACGACATTGCGGCCATCGCGGAAGTCTGCAAGCAGCACGGAGTATGGCTGCACGTCGATGGCGCGTATGGCGCGGCGGCGATATTCAGCGACAAGCATCGCGGGCTCGTACGCGGCATCGAGCGGGCGGACTCGGTGACCATCGATCCGCACAAGTGGCTGGCCATGCCATTCGCCGCCGGCGTGATCATTACCTCGCATCCGGAGCTGCTGGAGACGACCTTCGGCACCCACACGCCCTACATGCCCAAAGTCGAGGGTCCGGCGCTGGTCGACAACTTCAAGCTCAGCACCCAGTGGTCGCGCCGGATGAACTCGCTGAAGGTCTACCTCACGCTGCGGGTGCACGGCCGCAAGGCGTATGAGGAATTGATCGACCGGCAACTGGCGCTGGCGGCGGAGTTCGCTCAACAAATCGGCGGCAGCAAGCACTTCGAACTGGCTGCGCCGCAGGTGCTGCCAATCATCAACCTTCGCTTGAAGGATGTGCCGGAAAGCGAAGCGGAGAAGCTGCATGCCCAGGTGGTGGATGAGGTCACGAAGACTGGCGAGCGCTGGATATCGCTGACGCGAGTAGGCGGAAAGAGCGTGATCCGGATGATGGTGATCAGCTACCTCACGGGGCCGGAGCACCTGCGGAAGCTGCTGGAAGCGATGGAAGCGGCGGCGGTGAAGAGCCTGGAGAAGACGGCTAGCTAAGAAGTGGTGAGCGCGGCAGGAATCGAACCTGCGACCCACGCATTAAAAGTGCGTTGCTCTACCAACTGAGCTACGCGCCCACACATATTCCAGTGTAGCAAGAAAAAGCGCGCCTGACGTTTGGAGACGTAGCAAGCTACGTCTCTACTCGTGGATCGCTGGCGGTTCCTGAGGAGACACAGCAGCCCATCTCCCGCAAAAACAGAACAGCCCTCCCATGGGGAGGGCTGTTGGCTTCCGCAACGCGCGAGCGTGCTTAGAAGCGGAACTGCGGTCCGACCGTGAGGCGGAAGTTGTGGTTCGCGCCGCGGTCGAAGTACATCATGTCGCCGGCCTCGACGCGCACGCCGAACCAGCCCGCATAGGCCTCGATGCCGCCCGCCGGATAGAAGACGCCGTTGGTGTCACCGTCCCGGATGGTGCGCAGCGTGTTGGTGAAGCCGAGGGGAGCAGCCGCCGTCGAAACACTAAAGTTCAGGATGCCGCCTTTGAGCGTGCCGTAGACCTTCACCGGTCCGCTGGTCTGGAACTTAGGACCGAAGAGGAAGCTGGTGGTACGCAGGTCAGCGCGATAGGTGCTAGTAGTGGCGCCGGAGGTCACCGTCTCGGTGCGGCTCTGGCGGAAGTCGTAAGCGCCTTCCGCTTCGAGGGCCACGTTGCGGTGGACGTTGAAGCCGACGCGGCCGCCGAGTCCGAACTGGTTCAGATCAGCATGCTTGAGGCGCAGGTAGTCAAGAAAAACGCCTACACTGCCGCGGTTGTAAGAGTCATCCGCATCCTGGGCGAAGGCGGCAGGCGCCAGCATGAGCGCCAGGACCAAAGCTAGAGTTGTTTTCTTCATCTTGCGATTCCCCCAAAAGACTAAGGTTCTCCCCTCGCGTGCCTGTAGAACTGCTCAGGTTAGGAACACCGGGGACTAAGCAAAATGGATGCGGGTGAAAAAAGGCGGGTGGGCTGGAAAAGGGACTAGTGGCAAAAAAGCCACATTTTGAGCCTAATTCGAGTTGGTCAGACGGAGTTTTTTCTTCAGGTCCTTGGCGATGTGCTGGCCGTGGAAGCGGCCGTTTTCGATGAAGATCTCGCTGGTGCGGACGCCCGCCAGCACAACGCCGGCGGTGTAGATGCCCGGCACATTCGTCTCCAGGGTTTCCGGATCGCACGCCGGGCGCTTGTGTTCGCCCAGCAGTTCGATACCCACGGCCTCGAGAAAATCGAAGTCCGGGTGGTAGCCGGTGAGGGCAAAGACGAAGTCGTTCTTCAGCTCTATGATCCCGCGGGGCGTCTCGATGGTGACGATGTCCGGCAGGATCTCGATGACGCGGGAGTTGAAATAGGCAGCAATCTCGCCCGCCTTGATGCGGTTCTCGATGTCCGGCAGGATCCAGTACTTGATGTTGGGGTGGAGGCCGGCGTTGCGGTGCACCATGGTCACGCGCGCGCCGTGGCGCCAGAGGTCGAGGGCGGCGAGCGCCGCGGAGTTCTTGCCCCCGATGACGACGACGTCCGTGTCGTAATACGGGTGCGACTCCTGGTAGTAGTGGAAGACCTTGGCTAGGTCCTCGCCGGGGATGTTGAGCAGGTTCGGCAGGTCGTAGTAGCCGGTGCTGATGATGATCTTGCGGACCTTGTACTCGTGCTCTTCTCCGTTAGTGTCCACGGAGTGAACGCGGAAGTCATTGTCGCGTCCGGTCACTTCGGTCACACGCTCATACTGGCGGACCTTGAGGCGATAGTGGCGCGCGACGTTGCGGTAATACTCCAGCGCTTCCTCGCGCGTAGGCTTCTGGCGTGCGGTAGTGAACGGGATGTTGCCGATCTCGAGCAGCTCCGGCGTAGTGAAGAAGACCATGTGCGGCGGGTAGTGGTAGAGAGAGTTGACGATGCATCCCTTGTCCACCACGACGACCCGCGCGCCTATCTTCTGCGCCTCGATGGCGCAGGCCAGGCCCGTGGGGCCGGCGCCGATGACCAGCACGTCCGCCTTGATGGCGCCGGCGGCGGGCTTGCGCGCCTTGGCCAGGGCTTCCGGGAGCAGCGCTTCCTGCTGCGGCGGGGACTTGGTCTTCGATGAGGGCATCGGCCATCGAGTGTAACACCGCGCTTCGCGGGGGGATTTCCTGCGTCCGCCCTTCGCTATAATCATCTGTTCTACTAGTGCCCCAGACCTCATCAGGAGACTCGTCATGGCCACCACCGCCACCCGCCAGGAAAAGGATTCCATCGGCATCAAGGAGATTCCCGCACACGTTTATTACGGCGTGCAGACCGCGCGCGCGGTCGAGAACTATCCCATCTCCGGGATGCGCGCGCATCCGACGTTGATCAAGGCCATCGGCATGGTGAAGAAGGCGGCGGCGCTGGCCAACAAGGAGCTGGGGCTGGTCGATGACAAGCGTGCGGACGCGATCATTGCCGCGGCGGACGAGGTCATTGCGGGCAAGTGGAACCCGGAGTTCGTGGTGGACGTCTTCCAGGCGGGCGCGGGCGTCAGCTTCCACATGAACAGCAACGAGGTCATCGCCAACCGCGCCACCGAACTGATGGGCGGCAAGCTGGGCGAGTACACAGTGCATCCGAACGACCACGTCAACTACGGCCAGAGCACCAACGACGTTTTTCCGACCACCATGCGGTTGGGCGCTTTGCTCGCGCTCGAAGACCTGTATCCGGTGCTGGATTCGCTGGCGAGCGCGTGCGAGACGAAGGCCAAAGAGTTCCATAACGTGATGAAGTCCGGGCGCACGCATATGCAGGACGCGGTGCCGATCCGCCTGGGACAGGAGTTCGCGGCGTACGGCGTAGCAGTGAGGAAGTGCACCGACAGCATCCGGCGCGCGTCCGATTCGCTGCGCGAACTAGGACTGGGCGGCTCGGCGGTGGGCACGGGCATCAACACGCATCCGGACTATCGGGAAAAGGCCATCGCCAACCTGGCGAAGATGGCGGGCGTGAAGGTGGTTCCGGCCAAGGACATGCGCTGGGCGATGCAGTCCAACTGGGCGATGGCAGAGGTCAGCGGCGCGTTGCGCAACCTGGCGCTGGAGGTCATCCGCATATCGAACGACGTGCGCATGATGTCGTCCGGCCCGAACACGGGCTTTGCCGAGATCAACCTGCCGAGCCTGCAGCCGGGCTCGTCGATCATGCCAGGCAAGATCAACCCGGTGATGCCGGAGTTGGCCGCGATGGTCAGCTTCCAGGTGGTGGGCAACGATACCGCGGTGGCGATGGCCGTACAGGCCGGACAGCTCGAGCTGAACGTGATGATGCCCACCATGTCCTACAGCGTGATGCAGTCCATCACCATCATGACGAACATGCTCCGCCAGTTCACCAACTTCTGCGTGGCGGGCATCACCGCGAACGAGAAGCGCTGTGAGTATTACGCGCAGAGCACAGTCTCGCTGGCGACGGCGCTGAACCCGTACATCGGCTATGCGAAGGCGGCGGAGATCGTGAAGGAGTCAGTGGCGACCGGGAGGTCGATCATCGACATTGCGCGCGAGAAGAGGCTGCTGACGGAGGCGGAGATCGCCGAGATCCTGGACCCGGTGCGCATGACCGAGCCGCAGTACCCGCTGGACGCGGCGAAGGATAGGGAGAAGAAGGTGAAGAGCTAGTCGCTGGCGCTGTCGGCTTTCGGCTGTCGGCGAAAGGCAGAGCCAAGTTTCGGGTCCGATAGGCATTTCTCACTGCGCTCGAAATAAGTGATCACGGCTGCCCGCCGTAATCGGCTTTTTATTCCCCCCTGCGCTCCTATAGACTGGTGCGCCATGCTTCGCATCGCAGCCGTCTTTCTCACCCTATCTTTGTGCGCGCTGGCGCAGACTCCCACCTACGACGTCCTGATCCGCAACGGCAAAGTGGTGGATGGCACCGGGAATCCCTGGGTCCATGCCGACGTAGGCATCGTCGGAGACCGGATCACGTTTGTCGGGCGCGCGGCCGAAGGCGTGACCGCGAAACGAACCATTGACGCGACGGGCCTGGTGGTCGCACCCGGGTTCATCGACATGCTGGGGCAGTCGGAAGACACGATCCTGGTCGACAAGCAGGCGGTCAGCAAACTCACCCAGGGCATCACGACTGAGCTCACAGGCGAAGGCGGTTCCATCGCGCCGCTGAACGACCGCCTTATCGCCGATTACAAGGATTGGACCGAGCACTACAAAGTGACCATCGACTGGCTGACGCTGGACGGCTACTTCAAGCGCCTGGAGAAGCAGGGCGCGGGCATCAACCTGGCGACGTTCGTAGGGGCGACGCAGGTGCGCCGCATGGTCGTAGGCGACGAGAATCGCGAGCCCACCGCCGAAGAGCTGAAGACGATGCAGGAGCTGGTGGAAGACGCAATGCAGGAGGGCGCGCTGGGGCTGTCGTCGTCTCTCATCTACGCGCCTGCGTTCTACGCCAAGACGGAGGAGTTGATCGCGCTGGCCAAGAGCGCGCAGAAGTACGGTGGCGTATACATCTCCCACATACGGAATGAAGGCAACGAGGAGATGGCGGCGCTGGACGAGGCGTTCCGCATCGGGCGTGAGGCGAAGATCCCGGTGGAGATCTATCACCTGAAGGTCTCCGGCCGGAACAACTGGGGCAAGATGCCGCAGGTCATCGCCAAGATCGAAGAGGCGCGGGCGCAGGGGCTGGACGTGACCGCGGACCAGTATCCGTACGTGGCGGCGGCGACGTCGCTGGGCGCGTCGATCCCGCCGGAGTTCCACGCGGGCGGGCGCGAGGCGTTCATAAACCGGCTGAAGGACCCAGAACAGCGCAAGGCGATCCGCGCACGGCTGGAGCAGGAGGGGAGCTACGAGAACATGTGGCGCGGCGTAGGCGGCGCTGACGGCGTGATGGTCGTCTCCGTGCTGAAGCCGGAGCTGAAGCAGTACGAAGGCAAGACGGTGGCGCAGATCGCGCAGATGATGAAGAAGGACCCCTACGACGCGATGTTCGACCTGCTCATCGAGGCGAACGGCAACGTGGGCTGCGTGTACTTCAGCATGAATGAGGCCGATGTGCGTTACGCGCTGCAGCAGCCGTGGGTGAGCATCGGCACGGACTACGGAGCGGTCAGCCCGACGGGCCCGCTGGGTGAATCGAAGAGCCACCCGCGGGCGTATGGCACGTTCGCGCGCATCCTGGGCAAGTATGTGCGCGAGGAGAAGGTCCTGCGGCTGGAGGATGCGATCCGCAAGTTCACTTCCCTGGCGGCACAACGCGTGAAGCTGGAAAACCGCGGGATGATCCGCCCGGATTACTTCGCCGACATCACCATATTCGATCCGGCAAAGGTGACCGACGTGGCGACGTTTGAAGATCCGAACCGCACGTCGAAGGGCTTTGCGTACGTCTTCGTCAATGGCGTGCTGGCCCTGGAGAACGACAAGGTCACCGGGCAGTTGGGCGGGCGTCCGCTGCGCGGGCCCGGATATGCGAACCGGGCGGTGGCGCCGGACGGGTTGCGACCCGCGGGAAAGATACAAGGGTTCGTCGCGACCGCGGATGGCTGGACGCTGGGGCGCACGCAGATCTCTCTGGTCGGCAAAGATGGGAAAGCCGTCGCTTCGGCGTTTCCGCGGCGCGACGGGCGCTATGAGCTGTCGCCGCCGGGGGCATGCATGGGCTGCCAACTGACCGCGGAGCGACTGGGATTCAAGAAGCAGTCGCGGCCGGTCGATTACAACGGATCGAACTCGTTGTGGTTTGGGTTCGTGATGGAGCCGGAGAAGGCGAAGCGCTAGATTTCCTCAAGAATACAAACGCCGCTTCCCACTTTGGTCTCCCATTGCCAGCGGTCGATGAGGCGGAGCTTCCCTTCCGGCGTGAGTTCGAGCTCGTCGGTGCTGGAGCCGCGCTGAAGTTCCCCCTTCGCGTTGACCTGGACGTAGCAGTGCCGCATCTTCTCGCCTTCGAGGACGCCGACCAGCTTGCCCATCACGACTCCGCCGCCGCGATAGTCGGCATGGACGATGGCCTGGCCGCCGATCTGTTCTTGGCGGAAGTGGAAGACGGTATCGGTCGTCACTTCGGCGCCGGGGCCGTCATTGCGGAGCACGCGGAAAGTCTTGCCGTGGAGGTTCATTTCAGCCCCAGGCGCCACAGGGTGAGGCTCAGCACCTCGCGCAAATAAAAAGCCGCACGCGCCGGCGCGCTGAGCGGCTTGGCCAAGGGCCGCGGCGCTCCGTAAGCGGTCACATCTTCGGCCGCGAGCATGACCTTGATGCGGTGGATGTGATACGGATCGCTGACGGCGAGGCAGGTGCGCAGCTTGTTGGTCTTCATGATGACGCCGACGCGCTCGGCCGAGTCGGAAGTATCGGAGCTCTGCGTCTCAGCGATGACGGCCGCGGCCGGCACTCCCTGCGCGACGAGATAGTCGCGGCCCACGCCGCCTTCACTGAAGGCGTCATCCTCACCCTGGTGGCCCCCCGTGGTGATGACGATGGGCGCCAGTCCCTGCTTGTAGAGATTGTGGGCGTGGTCGAGCCGCGCCTTGAAGATGGGCGAGGGGCGGCCGGCGTACTCGGCAGCGCCGAAGACGACGATGGCATCCGCCTTGCGGCTTTCGTCGCGCCCGTACTCGCTCGCGACGCGGACTGCGTTGTAGCTGATATAGAAGAGCACTAGGGCGACGAGGGTCCAGAGGACCGTCTTGCCGCGCGGCCGCATCCGACTGCGCCACGTCATGACGCTAGTCGAGGATCTCCGTGATCTGGTCGATGGGGACGGCGCCTTCGCGGATGACGCGCCACTTGGCGCCGTCGCTCAGATCGACGATTGTGGAGGCGACGGTGCGCGGCGTGGTGCCGCCATCGACGATGAGCGGGATGCGGTCGCCAAGTTGCTGGCGGACACTCTCTGCGGTAGTGCATTCGGAGGCGCCGCTGAGGTTGGCGGAGGTCGCGGTGATGGGCGTGCCCGCGGCGCGCACCAGGGCCAGCGCGATCGCGCTGTCCGGCACGCGGATGGCGACGTTGCCGGTGTTCGCCGTGACCTTCAACGGCAGGCGCGACGAAGCCTTCACGATGACCGTCAGCGGGCCGGGCCAGAACTTGGCGGCCAGAGCATAGAAGTCGTCGGAGAGTTCTTCGACGAGCCCTTCGGCCTGGTCGACGCTGTCGATGAGGAGCGAGAGCGGCTTGTGCTTGGAGCGGCCCTTGATCTCATAGACGCGGTCTACAGCGCGCAGGTTGAGGGGATCGACGGCCAGTCCGTAAAAAGTGTCCGTAGGCATGCCGACCACCTGACCTTTGCGGATCTGTGCGGCGGCGTAGCTGATAAGGGCAGGTTCCGGAGCGGCACTGTTGACCTTCAGGATCTCAGCGGACAAGAGATATTCCTCGCAAGGGATTCGGCGCTGAACGGCGCAAAGTAGCACAGGCTGCTCAGCGTGGCAACCGCGGAATGCCGCCGGGGATTACAGGACCCCGACGGTAAGATACTATCAGGTAACGGTTGAACTATTTAGTGGTAATTTGCCTCGCGCCATGACATCCGCTCCCGGCCAATCCGCGCGCCTCCGCACTATCACCAGCCCGCAGAATGCACTGCTCAAGGACCTGCGCAAGGCCTTCGCCAAGAGCGAACCGGTGGAAGGCTACTTCGCGGTGGAGGGCTTCAAACTCATCGAAGAGGCAATCCGCAGCGGGGCCAAGCTGAAGGCCGTGGTCTTCAGCGAATCCGGCGCGCAACGCGCAGACCGGCTACTGCCGCAACTGAGCGCCCATACGGAAGCCGTCGGAGTCAGCGACAAGTTGTTCGCATCGCTGGTGGAGACGGAGACGCCCCAGGGCGTGGCCGCACTGGTGAGCGTGAAGCACCATGAACTCGATACCCTGCTGGTCGAGGACGCCCTGCTGGTCGTGGCCGTGGGGCTCCAAGACCCCGGCAACCTGGGGACGATCATCCGCAGCGCGGAGGCGTTCGGGGCGGCGGGCGTGGTACTGGGGGAAAAGACCGTGAGCCGGTTCAACGCGAAGGCGGTGCGGGCGTCGGCGGGCTCGGCCTTCCGCGTGCCGCTGGTGAACGAATCCACCGAGAAGCTGATCCCGCGGCTGCGGGAGAAGAACATCCGGATGCTGGCGACGTCGTCGCATAAAGGCGACCCCATCGACCAGGCGCAGCTGACGGGCGGTGTGGCGCTGTTCATCGGCAACGAGGGCGCGGGGCTGCCGCGCGAGGTGATGGCGCAGATGGACGGGCTGGTCACCATCCCCCAGTCGGAAAAGGTGGAATCACTGAACGCCGGCATCGCCACCAGCATCCTTCTATATGAGGCCGCGCGCCAGCGGCGAGGCTGACCTGTGAGCCTGTTCGCCCATCTACCGGAATCTGAAACCGCCCGGGGGATGCGTCCGCTCGCTGACCGCATGCGCCCGCAGTCGCTGGACGAGTTCGTGGGGCAGGAGCACATCCTGGCCCCGGGCAAGCCGCTGCGGCTGCAGATCGAGCGCGATGATCCCGGCTCCATCATCTTCTGGGGGCCACCGGGCGTGGGCAAGACGACCCTGGCCAAGATCATTGCGCGGGTGACGAAGGCCGAGTTCGTAGAGTTTTCCGCCGTGCTCTCCGGCATCAAGGAGATCAAGCAGGTGATGGCGGAGGCCGAGCGCGCGCGCCAGGCGGGCATCCGCACCATCATCTTCATCGACGAGATCCACCGCTTCAACAAGGCGCAGCAGGACGCGTTCCTGCCGCACGTGGAGGCGGGCAACGTGCGGCTGATCGGCGCGACGACCGAGAACCCGAGCTTCGAGATCATCTCCGCGCTGCTCTCGCGCAGCCGCGTGTACACGCTGAGTCCGCTGACGGAGGAGCAGATCGTCACGCTGCTGCGGCGGGCGCTGACCGACAAGGAGCGCGGCTTGGGCGCCATGGACGTAAAGGCATCCGATGATGTGCTGAAGACCATCGCGGCGTATTCCAGCGGCGATGCGCGCAGCGCCTACAACGTGCTCGACATCGCGGCAACGTCGGCGGTGAATACGCCCGCCCGCGAGATCACGAAACAGATCGTCGCCGATGCGATGCAGCGCAAGCTCCTGCGCTATGACAAGGGGGGCGAAGAGCACTTCAATCTCATCTCCGCGCTGCATAAGTCGGTGCGCAACAGCGACCCGGACGCGGCCCTCTACTGGCTGGCGCGGATGCTCGAGGCCGGCGAAGACCCGCTGTACATCGCGCGGCGCATCGTGCGGATGGCGATCGAGGACATCGGGCTGGCCTCGCCGCAGGCGCTGGGAGTGACCATCGCGGCGCGTGATGCCTTCGACTTTCTCGGACACCCGGAGGGCGACCTGGCGCTGGCGCAGGCGGTGGTGTACCTGGCCCTGGCGCCGAAGTCGAATGCGGTCTACATGGCGTACGGCGAAGTGCTGGAAGACGTAGAAAGGACCGCCGCCGAACCGGTGCCGCTGCACCTGCGCAACGCACCCACGGGGCTGATGAAGTCGCTGGGCTACGGTAAGGGATATCAATACGCGCACGACATGGAAGACAAGGTCGCGGACATGCAGTGCCTGCCCGACAACCTGAAGGACCGCAGCTACTACCAGCCAACGTCAGAAGGATTTGAGAAGGAACTGAAGAAGCGCTGGGAAGAGATCAAGGCGATGCGGAAGAACTCGTAGCCGCTCAGCGGTGCCGCTTGCGGTGCTCTTTCAGAATGCAGCGGTCCATGAAGACCGTGAGGCCGGCGGCGCGGGCCTTCTCGGCGGCCCCTTCGTGGATGACGTCTTCCTGCATCCAGACCACGGGAATCTTCAGCCGGATGGCCTCTTCCACGACTTCCGGCACGGCTTCCGGCCGGCGGAAGATGTTTACTATGTCGATAGGATCGGGCACGGAGGCAAGGTCCGGATAGGCCTTCTCGCCCAGGGCACCGTTGATGGTCGGGTTGACGGGGATGATCTTGTAGCCGTTGCTCTGCATGTAGGCCGCGACGCCGTAGCTGGGGCGCAACGGGCTGGAAGACAGGCCTACGACAGCAATGTTCTTGGCCTTGGCCAACACTTCACCGATCTGGTCGGTAAGGGTCGTCAAGTGTATCCCCCTCCCCTGCCACGGGGTGTACGAATGCCGCATTGTATTTGACCTGGCCATGGCGATGCCACAAAAACCGGGAATACCTCGGACGGCTTCAGAGTTTACTTCCCAGTCAATAGGACTACGATGCGCGGCAAGGCAATAAGGATTGCGGCTGGATAGCCTACTCCGGCTTCTTGCCGGCGGGGGTGGTCTTTTCCTTGAACGACTTGAGTGCAAGCTTGCGGATGGTCTCCGAGACGCTCTTGTTCATGGAGAGTTCCTTCAAGTCCTTGGGCGTGAGGTTCTTCAGGAACTGCAGGCCCAGGTCCAGGGGGCAGCGCGGGTTGTTGACCAGGTTCTTCACCACGACGTAACTCTTGGTGAATTTGCGGTTGCGGGCCAGCTCCCGCAGCACGCCTTCCTGCACGTTCTTCATGCTGGCGATGGTCTCGACTTCCTGATCAGTGAGCTTGGGTGAGCCCAGCACGGCGGAGAAGACCACGCGGGAGCCGTCGCGGATGAGGATGGCGCGCTCTTCCTTGTTGCCGAGGAAGGCCAGCTTCACGCGCTCGCCCACGGTCATGCGGTTGATCTTCTGGATGGGCGAGAGGCGCTCTTCTTCCTTCTTCTTGGCGGCAGCGGCTTCAGCCGCGGCCGCGGCGGTGGCAACCGCATCTTGCGCCGCCAGTTCCTCAGCGGTGGCGCCGGTCAACTGGAACTTCTTATCTCTCTCCGCAGCGATCTCGGCTGCGTGTTCGGCCTCAAACTTTGCCGCCAGTGCGGCTTCGTCCTGCTCCATCTCTGCCATGTGGGTCCTCGCGTGAACGTGCGGAAGGATATCAGCTACACATCGTCTGTGTCAGCGGCTGAGACGACGGGCGTACCTGACCGGCGCGCCACCAGGTAGGCGCGGATGAACTCCTTGAGGTCGCCATTGAGCACGCGATCCACATCGCCCACCTCCACCTTGGTGCGATGGTCCTTCACCAGCCGGTAGGGGTGCAAAACGTACGAGCGGATCTGCGAGCCGAAATTGACGTCGAGCTTGGAGTCTTCCAGCTTCTTGGTGGCGGCCCGCTTCTTCTCCAGCTCGTGCTCGTAGAGCTTTGATTTCAGCATCTTCATGGCGCGCTCGCGGTTCTTGTGCTGCGAGCGCTCGTTCTGGCAGCTCACCATGATGCCGGTGGGGTTGTGGATGATGCGCACAGCGGAGTCGGTAGTGTTCACGTGCTGCCCGCCCGCGCCGCCGGAGCGGTAGGTGTCAATGCGGATGTCCTCGGCCTTCACCTCCACCTCGATGGACTCATCGATCTCCGGCGAGACGAAAACGCTGGCAAACGAGGTGTGACGCCGCTTGGCCTGGTCGAAGGGGGAGATGCGGACGAGGCGATGCACGCCGATCTCGCTGTTCAGCAGGCCGAAGGCATATTCCCCGGTCACGGAGAAGGTCGCAGACTTGATGCCGGCCTCTTCCGCCGCCTGATAGTCGTTGACGACGGCCTCAAAGCGCTGCCCTTCCGCCCACCGCAGGTACATGCGCAGCAGCATCTCGGCCCAGTCCTGCGACTCGGTGCCGCCCGCGCCAGGGTGGATGGTGACGATGGCGTTGCGCGCGTCGTGTTCACCGGAGAGGAGCGTCTTGGTCTCGAGTTGGTCCACGACGCCCTTCAGGGCATCGAGTTCGCGGCGCAGGTCGGGTTCCACCTGCTCACCTTCCCGGGCAAGGTCGAAGTAGGCGGCGATGTCGCCGATACGGCGCTCGAGTTCAGCGTCAGTGTTGATGGACTCTTCCAGCCGCTTGCGCTCGCGCATGGTCTGCTGCGAGAGCTCAGAGTTCGACCAGAAGTTGGGGTCGGCGATCTTCTTTTCGAGTTCGATTAATTGCTGGCGAAGGCGGGGCGCGTCAAAGATACTCCCGCAGGTCAGAGACCTTTTGCCGGAGGGGCGTGAATTCGCGTTCGAGTTCTTCGATCATCGGAGAATGCCGGCCTGCAAGCGAAAGCGCACGAAGGCCGCGGCCAGACTGATTATCGCACAGGCGTAGGCGAACCAGTCACCGCGTCGAGTGTAGAAAGTCGTCTCCGTGATCATGGCGTACGGCACATTGATGGCGACGCGGGCGTTCCGGGGCGCGCTCGCGACCACGCGGCCGTAGGGGTCGACAGCGCCGGTGATGCCGGTGTTGGTGCTGCGCAGCAGCCAGCGGCGGTTCTCGATGGCGCGCATACGGGCCATGTTGAGGTGCTGTCCCGGCGCGCCGCTGTTGCCGAACCAGCCGTCATTGGAAATGTTGACGAAGACCTGCGCGCCGTTCAGGGCAAAGAGGCGGACTTCATCGGGAAAGACGGACTCGTAGCAGATGAATGCGCCCAGGCGATAGCCTTCGCCGGCATCCGGCGGCGGCGCGGGCATGGCCATGCCTTCATGATGAGCATGGTTGGTAGGTTCGGCGACCGGCGCCGCTCCGGGCTGCGTCAGCAACTTGAAGACGGTCCGGTCCTGGCCGCGGGAAAAGGTCCCCACCTGCCGCGTGAGGTTCTTGGCGAAAAAGAGCACTTCCTGGAACGGGACGTATTCGCCGAAGGGCACCAGGTGCACCTTGTCGTACCGGGCGACGTGGGCGCCGCTAGGCGCGACGAGCACAGCGGAGTTGAAGATGTCATATTCCCCGCCGCCCTGCGGGGCGCGAATGCCCAGGCTCCCGGCCAGGACATAAGCATTCTGGTCGGTGGCCAGGGTGGAGAGCCAGTGGTTCAGCTTGGGATCGTTGACGTAGAACGGCGCGGGCGACTCCGGCCAGATGATCAACCGCGGCGCCGCCGACCACTGCTGTCCCGGCGCGCTTCCCTTCGGCTGGCGGCTGAGGTCGGCCAGCTCGGCGATAGTGTGGTCGAACTGGTCCGCGGTCCAAGGTGACTGGGTGATGGGAACGTTCTGCTGTACCAGCCGCGCCATGTGGGTGGTCGGGGACTCCGCCGGACGCCACACCGCTAACGCTTGCAGACCGATTCCCGCAGCAAGTGCAGCCAGGCCGATGGTCAGGCGCTTCCTGCGCGCCAGCAGCGCCGCCGCCAGCAGCGTATTGACGAGCGCAATCACGAACGAGATGCCATAGACGCCGGTGTAAGGCGCGATGCGGGTGAGGGCGATGTTGTCCACCTGCGCGGTGCCGAGCAGGTCCCACGGGAAACCGGTGATGCGGGAACGCGCCAGTTCCACCCCGACCCACAGGAACGGCGAGACGATGAGGGCCAACGGAACGCTCTTGCGGCCCAGCCGGACCATCAGCGCGCCGAAGAGCCCGTGGTACAGGCCAAGATAGAGGCAGAAAAGAACGAGGATGCCGGCGGCGACCGGCGCGGGCAGCCCGCCGTAGGTATTCATCACATGGAAGACCCAGTAGCACGAACCCAGGTACCAGAGCGCGCCGCAGAGATATCCCAGCTTGAATCCCTGGGCCATAGTGAGGCCTTCGGCGTCGCCGGGGCCCATCACCTGCTCGGCGGGCTGCGCCAGCAGGGCGACCAAGAGCGGCGCGAGCGCGACCCAACTGAGCCACGCCCAAGAAGGCGTGGGGAAGATGAGCACCTGCAGCACCGCGGAGAGAGCCGCAAACGCCCACGCTTTAGCCGGAATGCGCATCAGACTGGCAGTGTAGCAAACGCATTCGGCTTCCGATTGACGGTCGTCGGAAGCGGGGCGTAGACTCTTGGTTCGCCTACTGGCGGAGAGAACGATCCCGAAAGAAATGTCCTCCGGTTCTCAGGCCGCTCCTCCCAACACCCGGGTACGCATCGTAGTCGCGTCCACCGTGATGCTGACGTTCATCAGCTTCTGGCGGGCGGCGGCCATCGTGCTGAACGACCTGGGCTCGTCGGCGTTCTACGCCGGCGGCATCGCCGAGCAGGCCATCGGCAAGGCGGCCCCGTGGTTCATCCTGGGCGTGATGTGCTTTGCCTCGCTCGTGCGGGCGCTGTACGTGGAGAGCTGTTCCATGTTCGTGCGCGGCGGCGTCTATCGCGTCGTCAAAGAGGCACTGGGACCCACCTTCGCCAAGCTCAGCGCGTCCGCGCTGATGTTCGACTACATGCTCACGGGCCCGATCTCCGGCGTCTCCGCGGGGCACTATATCGTGGGCCTGATCAACCAGATCCTGCGCTATGCCGATGACCACGGCTGGATCCCGCGGGCGATGCACGACCTTTTCACCGGGACGCCCCAGCTCCACGAGAACGGCTTCTCCGTGGTCTTCGCGGTCGCAATGACCGCCTTCTACTATTGGCAGAACAAGAAGGGCATTGAAGAGTCCAGCGAGCGGGCCATGCAAGTGATGAAGATCGCCAGCGTGATGGTGGCCATCCTGCTGGTGTGGTCGGTGATCACTATCCTGCGGGCTCCCGCGGGAACCCTGCACTTGCCGCCGCTGCCGACTCCGGAGAACCTGCAGTTCAGCGAGAGCGCGCTGGGGTGGCTGAAGAACACCGATTGGCACAAGACGATCGGGCTGCTGGGCATCATGATCGCCTTCGGCCACTCCGTGCTGGCGATGAGCGGCGAGGAATCCCTAGCGCAGGTGAACCGCGAGATCGCGCACCCCAAGCTCCCGAACCTCAAGAAGGCGGCGGTGGCGATCGGCATCTTCAGCTTCCTGTTCACCGGGCTTTCCACCTTCTTCGCGGTGGTGCTGATCCCGGATGCAGTCCGTCCGCAGTACTACAACAACATGGTGAGCGGGCTGGCGCTCCATTTGGCTGGGCCGCAGTTCCTGACGGTGCTCTTCTCCGGCTTTGTGGTGGTGGTGGGCTTCCTGATGCTCTCAGGCGCGATCAATACGTCGATGATCGGGTCGAATGGCGTTTTGAACCGGGTCTCGGAGGATGGCGTCCTCACGGATTGGTTCCGCAAGCCGCACAAGAAGTATGGGACGACGTATCGGCTGCTGACGCTGATCCTGGTGCTGCAGACGACGATCATCATCTTCAGCGGCGGCGATGTCTACCTGCTGGGTGAAGCGTATGCGTTCGGCGTGATCTGGAGCTTCACGTTCAACTCCATCGCGATGCTCGTTCTCCGCTACAAGTACAAGGGACCGCGCGGATGGAAGATGCCGCCGAACTTCACCATCGCCGGCATCGAGATACCCGTCGGCCTGCTGACGGTGCACGTGGTGCTACTCTCCACCGCGCTGGTGAACATGTTCACCAAGTCACTGGCGACCAAGGCGGGCATCGGATTCACCGCCGCCCTGTTCGTGCTGTTCGCGGTCTCCGAACGCATCAACCGGCGCAAGCAGGAAGGCGCGCACCAGATGCAGGAGCACTTCCAACTGGAGCACCAGGAGAAGGTGGACCGTGAGGAAGCCAGCATCCAGCCGGGGAACGTGCTGGTCAGCGTGCGCGACTACAACACCCTGGGACACCTGAAGTGGGCGCTCGACTCCACCGACACCAATGAACAGGACGTGGTGGTGCTGTCGGCGCGGCTCATCGGCCCGGGCAGCTCTGAGTACGAGCTGGCGCAGGACCAGATCTTCAGCGACTACGAGCAGACGCTGTTCACGAAGGCAGTCTCGGTAGCTGAAAGCGTGGGCAAGAAGATCTCGTTGCTCGTCGTGCCGGCGCGCGACCCGTTCTCCGCCATCGTGCAGACGGCCAATGCGCTGGAGTCCTCGGCTATCGTCGCCGGCATCTCCAGCAAGATGACCGCGGATGAGCAGGCGTATCGCCTGGGGCAGGCGTGGGAGGCAATGCCGGAACCGAAGCGGCAGATCGTGTTCCAAGTCGTCTACCCTGAAGGGCGCGTAGATACCTTCCGCATCGGGCCGCACACGCCGACGATGAAGACGGAGGACGTGCACCTAGTGCATCGTCTCTGGCTGCGCCTACGCAAACAAGCCGGGATGGAAGACCTGCACCACTCTGACATTGTCACGCTTTCGCTCACGCGGCTGGCGCGCGACTATGCGCGTGACCCGGACGAGATCCACAATGCGCTGAGCAAGGGCGAAGGACGGAAGTCCGGGTCGCTGGCACCGGCGTCCAGACCAGCGCTGTCACCGCCGACGATGCCGCCGCCCGAGCCGCCCGAGCGGAAGCGCGAAAAACGTCCGGATTCAGCTTCGGATAGCGACGTCAGCGACGACAAAGACTCTTTCCAGGGGTTCTAGGCAGACCTGCCTTGCAGCGGCCGCAACCAAGCGCTCACGCACGAACGCAGCCACATCGGCAGTGACATATTCCGGCGGAGTGATGGGAAATACCGGTTTGGCTTCGATCAGCTTGAGGCTGACGCCGTCCCAGCGGGGCACGGTGCCGGGCGCAGCCGTATGCAGGAGAACGGCATCGGCGCGGTCGAGGAACTCACGGGCGGAATCCTTGAAGTCGGGGACTGCGAAGTCCAGGACGCTGAGATAAAGGTCCGGGCGCAGGAAGCGCAGCACCGTGTTGGATTCAAGGATCACGTTGCGCGCGCCGGCCAGTTCCTGGCGCAGCGCCGGCATCGCTTCCGCCAGCATCCCCTGCTTGGTCCGCACCCAGAGCACGCGTTTCGCGCCCGCGACGAGGAAGCGCGAAGTGTCGCTTTTGCCGGTACGGTCAAACTCCTCATCGAGCGACCAGCTATGCTCATGCTCGTTAAGCGCGCAGTCGCACGGTTCGGCGCTGATTGAGCAGACCCCGTGGCCGAACTGCGTGATCTTGGCGGCAGTCCACTCGAACTCGGGCAGCGCCGCGATGATGCCGGCGACGACGCTCGTCTTGCCGACATTGCGCGTGTGCCCGCCGACGACCACGACCGCCATCACTTCTTCCCTTTTTCCGCGAGCTTCGCCAGCGTGGCCAGTTCCTTAAGATGCTGCTTGAGCGGGCGCGCCGGCGTGCCCCAGAAGACCACCCCTGCGCCGCGGATCACCTTGCCTGACGGTACGCCGCACTGCGCGCCGAGGATGGCACCGTCTTCGATGGTCACGTGGTCGGCGATGCCGACCTGCCCGCCGATGATGCAGCCGTTGCCGACGACCGAGCTGCCGGAGATGCCGGTCTGCGCCGCGATGACCACGTTCTCGCCGATGCGCACGTTGTGTCCGACGTGCACCATGTTGTCGAGCTTCGTGCCCCGGCCGATGGTCGTGGCCTCGAGCGCGCCGCGGTCGATGGTGCAGTTGGCGCCGATCTCCACGTCGTCGCCGATCTCCAGCGTGCCGATCTGCGGGAACTTCTCGTACTTGCCGGTGGCGGCGTCGCGGACAAAGCCGAAGCCGTCACTGCCCAGCACCGCGCCCGCATGGACGACGACGCGGTCGCCCAGCGTGGTGTTCGCATAGATGGTGACGTTGGCGGCGACTTGGCACTCGGCGCCGATGACCACGTTCGCGCCGATGTTCACATTCGCGCCGATGCGCGACCGCGCGCCGATGGTGACGGCGCGTCCCACGACCGTGTGTGCGCCAACGGCGGCCCCCAAGCCGAGCTTCGCGTCTTTATGCACGATGGCGGTGGGATGCACGCCCAATTGCGCTTCGCTGGGCTCGATCAGCATCGCGGCGGCGCGCACGAAGGCCAAGCGCGGCGACTTCACCAGCAGCAGCGGCTTGCCGGCGCCGTTGGCCGCCACTCCGGCGGGAGCGATGATGGCGGCTGCCTTTGACTCGAGCGCCGCGTCGAGCAGCTTCCCATCTTCGATGAAAACAAGGTCCTGCGCGCCGGCGGAGCCGAGGCTCGCCACGCCATTGACCTCGACTTTCTCAAACGGCCCGGAGAGCTGCGCCCCGATGAGCTCGGCTATCTCCCGCAGCGTGTGTCGCATGGGTGGATTGTATGGTATCGGGCTCAGTAGAGAGAAGGTTCACCGGGCGGGCGCGTCTTCCAGCGGCGATGCACCCAGAGCCACTGCTCGGGATGCTTGCGCGCCTGGCGCTCCAGCACCTGGTTGAAGAGGGCGGTGGTGGCAACCACGTCGGCCTCGGTGTCGCCGGTCTGGGTGAGGGCCACCGCGGGCTCAAAGACGATCTTGTACTTGCCCAGCGCGGCGTCCCAGAGGGTGAAGCCGGGCACCACAGCTGCACCGGTCTTCAGCGCCATGCGCGCCAAGCCGCTGGCAGTACAGGCCGGCACGCCGAAGTAGGGCACGAAGATGCCCTGCGGCGGCGTCATGTTGGTGTCCATCAGGATGCCGACCGTTTCTCCTGCGCGCATGGATGCCAGCAGCGAACGCGCGAACTCGCGGTTGTCGATGGTCTCGTTGCCATGCAGGGTGCGGTAGCGCTTTACCAGCGCGTCGACTAGCGGGTTGTCGAGGTCGCGCACCACGATCTTCATGGGATGGCCATAGAGCGAGTGCGCAAAAGAGCCGACCTCCCAGCCGCCGAAGTGGCCGGTCAGCACGAGCACGCCTTTGCCGCGCGCGCGGGCGTTCTCAAAATTCTCGAAGCCCTCGTAGGTCGCGACGCCGGGCAGCGACTCGCGGGTGTAGCGCGGGAAAAGGCAGAACTCTGCCAGTTGGCGGCCGAGTCCGGTGAACAAAGAGCGCAAGAGGCGCGTGCGCTCCCGAGGCGGCATCTCCGGGAAGGCAATCTCGAGGTTACGCAGTCCCACCCGGCGCAGCTTGCCATGCAGCCGGAAGACCATGCGGGCGAGCGCGATGCTCACCCCTCGCGCCAGCGGCCGCGGCAGCGAACCAATGCCCCGCACGAGCAGCCACAGGGGCAGGTATTCCAGACGATGGCGCATTCTTGCGTTCGACGGTAGCACCCGCCAAAAAGCAGTGTCAACGAAACGGGGATGAAAGCACGGCGTTAAAATGAGCAGCGGAGGGCCCCATGCGCCGAACCCACGTTCTTAGTTTTCTCTTCCTCGCCGCCGTGCTTGCGGGCTGCAAGGCCTCAGAACCCGGAAATATGGAATCGTCCGTGATGAAAACGGTGAAGCAAAAAGTCACCATCGGCTACAAGGACGTGAAGAACCCCATCGCGTATTCACCCGACGCGCTCAGAGAGGGGCAGGCGCACTTCGGCCACCACTGCCAGGTGTGCCATGGGCTCGACGGCCAGAACACCGGCGTGCCGTTCGCCAACAAGATGTCGCCGCCGGTGGCCGACCTCAAGAGCGAGGACGTCCAGGGTTACACCGACGGACAGCTCAAATGGATCATCGAGAACGGCATCGAGCCCTCCGGCATGCCGGGATGGAAGGGCATCCTGACCGACGATGAAATGTGGAAGATGGTGCACTTCATCCGGCACCTGCCGCCGAAGGGCAGCCTGGGCGCGCCAGACGTCTATAAGGAAGAGGCGCAGAAGCACGAGCATACGAAGGGCGCCGCGCCGCACAAGCACTAGGCAAAAAAATCTGGGGCCGGACTGGCGACCCTCGTTCCAGTCCGGCCCCGTCTCCCAGGTTCTGTGGTAGGTGAAGCGAGTATGCGGCCCCGCCGGCAAAGCCACAAGATGACGGAAGTAGCGGGGCTGGGCGGGACGGGTACAGTGTCCTACCGGACACGTAACCCTGTACCTACTTTGAGGACGTCACCAGCGAGTGGGTGATGGCATGCACGCTGAGCGCGATGCGGTTCTGCACACCGACCTTGCGCATCAGCTTGGCGACGTGCGCCTTCACGGTGCGCTCCTCGATGTTCAGCACGGCGCCGATCTCCTTGTTCGACCGGCCGGCCACCAGCAGCTCCAGCACTTCCTTCTCGCGGTCGGTAAAGGTCACGCGACCAGCCGGAAAGATGCGGCCCGGTGACGCAGTCACGCGCTCGATAAAGGTGGAGAGCACACGGCGCGGCGCCCAAACGGAGCCCTGGTTCACGATGCGGATGGCCTGGATGAATTCCTGCGGGCTGGCCGCTTCGTCCACGTAGCCCTTGGCGCCCGCGGCCACGGCCTTGAGGATGGTCTCATCGTCGGCGCCGCTGCCGGTCACGATGATGCGCAGGTCCGGACGCGTGGCCTTCATGCCCGCCATCACGTCGAACAGGTTCTGCCCGTTACGGCTGCCCAACAGGACCATGTCAACGTCCGTGCGGCTGCCGATCTCGGCCAGCGTGTAGGAGACGAGCTCGAGGTCGGATTCCGAGTCGAACAGCGAGCGCAACCCGATGAAACGCAACGGGTCGCTTTCAACCACGGCGATACGGGTCTTGGCTTTCTTGGCGGCAGTTGCGGGCTTGGTCACGGTGTCCTGCTTCCACACTTTCACTGAGAAGCCTATATGAAACCGGACAATGCCGAAAGTGGCGAAAGAACCTAGGACATCGGCCTAAGGGACATGTCCTAGTGCGGCTTGGAGCCGCCTTGGGCAACGGCCGGGCCCTCGCTTGGCGCCGGGCTGGAGGCCCGGTCCCGCGCGGCGAGCAGGAATCCTTGACGGAAGCCGTCGCAAAAGCCGTCCTTCTTGGATTGGGGGGTGGCGGTGCACGCCTCGCCAGCCTGTCGCGCGAGGGCAGAGACTTCGGTATCGCCAAAAGCCGTCTGCAAGCCGGACTCGTAGCCTTGGCTCGCGCCGTCATCAAAGCTTCGTTTCAGAGACTTCGTGGGTTCCGGCGCGCCGCCGGCCTGAGGCAGATCATTCGTCCAGGCAAAGGGCGGCACCTCCTGCAGCCACTCGGGGACGCGAAACGGCTGGTTCGCGTAGCTATCGCGGTAGCCCGCCTGAAAACCGTGTAGGAATCCCCGGCGGAAAAGCCGCTTATCTCCAAAACGACGCTCGTATTCCATCTCGCCGGGCACGTCCCGCTCGCGTATCTCCCGCTGGCGCAACCCAAAATGGATCTCCTGGTCGGCTAGGCGATAGCCCTCTTCGTAGCCGTGGCGATGCCCATGGGCGAAAGCAGAAACGGAATACAAGCGCCGGCCTTCGTCTTCGAGGGTGTGATAGTCGCCACTGCGGGATGGGTTTTGGCCGAAGAGAAATGGCGAAAGCAGCGACAGGAACAGAATCGGGAAACCGACGCGAACCAGGGAGCCCATGGGTACCTAAAGCAGTCTCTATCGGTTCTGGGATGGCAGATGCAGCGCCGGAGATGCTATCCGGCGGCGCGATAGGTGGCCGGATCGGGAATCCCATTCTCGGCGAAGCCTTTGAGCCGCAGCCGGCAGGAATCGCACCGGCCGCAGGCCTCGCCGGCCGGTGATGGGTCGTAGCAGCTCAAGGTCAGGCTGTAATCCAGGCCCAGATCGAGGCCTAGCCGGATGATCTGGGCCTTGGAGAGCTCGATGAGCGGCGTATGGATCTTCACCCGCTGCTTCCCTTCCACGGCCGCCTTCGTGGCGAGGTTCGCCATCGCCTCGAAGGCATGAATGTATTCCGGGCGGCAATCAGGATAGCCGCTGTAGTCAATGGCATTCACGCCGAGGAAGATGTCAGAGGCGCCGAGCACCTCCGCCCACGCCAGCGCAAAGGACAGGAATATGGTGTTGCGCGCGGGGACATAAGTGATGGGGATGCCGGAGTCGCCCTCCGGCCGGTCCTTGGGCACGTCGATATCGGCGGTAAGGGCGGAGCCGCCGAACATGCGCAGGTCGATGTCGGCGATCATATGCTGCGCCACCGCGAGCCGCTGGGCTATGCGCCGGGCCGCTTCGATCTCCGGCGTATGGCGCTGGCCATAGCGGAAAGTCAGGGCATGACAGACGTAGCCTGCGTGCCGCGCTTGAGCAAGCACGGTGGCGGAATCGAGTCCGCCACTGAGGAGGATGACGGCCGGCACGCGCTGCATGCCGACAATCTTACTAGGCGGGCTTCTGCAAGTGCTGGTGAATCTCCGCCAGCAGCGTCTTGCGTTCGATGGGCTTGGAGAGATAGCCGGTGAAGCCGGCGGCGAGCACGCGCTCCTTGTCGCCGACCATGGCGTACGCGGTGAGGGCAACGACGGGCAGGTCCGCATACTGCGGCTTCTGGCGCAGTTGCTTGATGGCGGACATGCCGTCGAGCACCGGCATCTGGATGTCGAGCAATACGAGGTCGGGCGCGGTCTTGGGGAGCATGTGCAGGGCCTCGAGGCCGTTCTCCGCCTCGAACACCTCGTATTCGTCACCCTCCAGCATCTCGCGCACGAGCTCGCGGTTGACCTGGTTGTCTTCGACTAACAGGATCTTCTTCATGGCATCACCCCGGGATGGTCTGGGGCCGGCGGGCGAGCGTCTTGTGCACTTGCCGGATGAACTCGGACCGCCAGGCCTCTCCTTTCATGAATAGAGCTTGACTTTCCGCCCGCAGGAAATCACTCTCCGCCAGGCTGAGCTCCTTGCCGGTGACGACGATGACGGGAACACTGCGCAGGACGCGGTTGTCCTTGATGCGGCGCAGGAGCTCAAAGCCGTCCATCCCCGGCAGCATGAGGTCCAGGATCACCAGGTGGAAGCGGCCGTCATCGTTCAGCAGGGCCTCCAGAGCCTGGCGGCCATCTTCCACGGCAACGCTGCGGACGCCGGCCCCAGCCAGCACGCTGGTGATGATCTCGCGGTCCGGCGCCTGGTCCTCGACGATGAGCACCTCCGCGTTCGGGGTCGTGGGCAGGTGTTTCTGCAGCACCTGTAGCAATGAATTGCGGGATATCGGCTTGACCAGGTAGTCGGCCGCACCGAAGGTGAATCCCTTCTCCTGCCGGTCGATCACCGACACCATGATGACGGGGATGTCCTCGGTCGCCGGGTCACGCTTCAGCTCATGGATGACGTCCCAGCCCTCGGCGTCAGGGAGCATCACGGCCAGGATGATCGCATCCGGGCGTTGGCTGCGGGCGGCGGCGAGGCCTTCGGAGGCGGTGCTCGCAGTGACGGTGGCAAAGCCTTCCGCCTCCAAGTGGCTCGCGACCAACTCGCGCGTCACCGGTTCGTCGTCGATCACCAGGATGCGGAATTGCGAGTTCTCGCGCGCGGTCTGGGCCGGGTCGGCAGTCGGGTCCGGCGCCTTTTCACTGCGGCGCACGGTAAAGCTGAACCGGCTCCCCTTCCCGATCTCCGACTCCAGCCAGATCTTGCCTCCCTGGCGTTCAACCAATCGGCGGGTGATGGCGAGGCCGAGCCCCGTTCCCTCCGGCACGCCCTTGGCGGTCTCGGAGACCTGTCGGAACTCCTCGAAGATGACCTGCTGGTCCTCCGGGCGGATGCCCATGCCGGTATCGCGCACACTGATGCAGACATACTCGGAGTAGCCCTGCGCTTCCAGGCGCACCAGTCCGTGGGCCGGGGTGAACTTCACGGCGTTGCTGAGCAGGTTGTAGATGATCTGCTTCAAACGGGTGCGATCCACTTCGACCACCAGGTCGTCCGGAACGTACTCCGCCAGGTTCACCTGGCGCGACTGCGCCAGCGGCCGGATGATGGAGAGGACTTCGGGAATCGCTTCGGCCAGCCGCACGGGCTCGGGGCGGAACTCCAGTTGGTCCGCTTCGACCTTGGAGAGGTCCAGGATGTCGTTGATGAGTTGCAACAAGTGGGTGGAGCCGGCGCGGATGTGGCCCAGCCAGCGGCGCTGCTTGTCGCTCATGGGGCCGTTGGCGGGGTCGATGAGCAACTCAGAGAAGCCCATGATAGCGTTCAGGGGCGTGCGCAGTTCGTGACTCATGTTGGCCAAAAAGCGGCTCTTGAGCAGGTTGGCGCGTTCGACCTCGCGATTGCGCGCTTCCAGCTCGCGGTTGGAGTCCGCCAGCGCCTGCGCGAGGCGCGCGTTGTTCTCCTCGGCCGTCTTGCGGGCGGTGATGTCAGAGACCAGTCCGCGCGTGTACCGATTCCCGTCTTCTTCCGAGACGATGGAGGCGCGGCAGTACAGCCATGCCCAGGCGCCGTGCTTGCGCTGGAAGCGGTATTCCACTTCGAGCGGGACGCCGTGCTCGAACAGGCCGGCGAATCCCTGATTCATGGCGGGGAGGTCCCCTTCATGGATCCGCGTGCGCCAGAATGCGCCGCCCCCGCTGATGAGTTCTTCGGCCGTGTAACCGGTCAGTTTCCTGATTCCTTCCCCGAGGTAGGTGGGGGCGCCGGCGGCGTCGGTCTTCCAAGGTACGTCCGGGATATGCACGACGAGATTGCGATATTCCTCTTCGCTGCGGCGCAGCGAGTTCTCCGCCTGGATCCGTTTGCGGTTTTCTCTTTCCACCAGCACCAGGGCCATGACTACCAGCAAAAAACTGGAGCCGCTGCCCCAGAGGATGGTCTGTATTGCTTTGTGATTGCTGTCCGCGGCGCGCACCGTGAGGGCTTCGACCAATCGCCGCTGCTCGCTGTCAATGCGTTGGATCTGGTCCCGCAGGCGGTCCATGTGCTCGCGTCCGGCACGGAGAGAAGCGGGTTCACGGCCGGCGGCGAGGTCCAGTTGCGCCATATGGTCCAGCTTCGCCGCCAGCAGGCGCTGGAGTTCCTCCAGTTGTGCCCGGCGCTCGGTCCGCAGATGAACGCCCAGCTCGAGCATCGCCCGTTCGGCCTCCGCGATATCGTTGGCGTAGTGCTGCAGGTATTCCGGGTCGCCGGTGAGCAGGGTGCCCCGGCGTGCGCTCTCTGCCTCCACCACACTGCCGTGGAGCTGGCTCAGCGCGCGCAGCACCATGCGCCGGCGCACGACTTCGTCGGTGGTGTCACTCGCCGTGCGGGCGTTGCGGTAACTCACATAGTTGACCGCCAATTGCAGCGCTCCAGCCAGCAGCAATAGCGGCAGCACTACCCGATGGAAGTGGCTTTTTGCCATGGCCTCCTGCTTTCAAGCGGATCTTCGGCTCCCAGCATCCCGCGGAATGCTTCAAACACATCCGGGTCCCACCACCCTTTTGCGACTTCCTCTTCCATCACGCCCAGGGCTTCGCCGGTGGTGAGGGCGCGCTTGTAAGGACGCTCCGTGGTGAGGGCGTCGAAGACGTCGATGACCGTAAGCACGCGCGCCGTCAGCGGGATCTTGCCGCCCTTCAGGCCGTCCGGGTAGCCGGTGCCGTTCATCTTTTCGTGGTGGTGGCGGATGATGGGCAGGACCAGCCGGAACGAACGCAGCGGACGGCAGATGTCCTCGCCGACGATGGGGTGCTGGCGCATCAGCCGCATCTCTTCTTCGTCCAGGCGGCCGGGCTTCAGCAGCACGGCGTCCGGCACCGCCACTTTGCCGATGTCATGCACCAGGCCAGAGCGGCGCAGTGCGACGAGCTGTTCGGCGGGCAGCCCGATCGCTTCTCCCAACATGGCCGAGAGGTTGGAGAGCCGCTCGCAATGGCCGGCGGTGTATGGGTCCTTGCCCTCGATGCTGGCGGCCAACGCGCACAGGACGGACTCGGCGCGCTCCAGTTCGTCGGTGAACGACTTCAGGCTCAGCAGCGACCGCACGCGCGCGATGAGCTGGCTGCGGTCGATGGGCTTGGTCAGGAAGTCGTCTGCGCCACACTCGATGCCGCGCACGCGGTCCTGCGTGTGCGACAACCCCGTGACCATGATCACCGGCACCAGGCGCGTCTCGGGATCGGACTTGATCATGCGGCAGACGGCAAAACCGTCCGGCCCCGGCATGTGCACATCCAGGAGGACTACATCTGGCCGGTGGGATGAGAAAGCATGGAGGCAATCATGGCCGTCGGCGGCGGAGATGACCGCATACCCTTCCGCCTGGAGAAGATCGGCCAGCATCTCCCGGTTCTCGGCCTCGTCATCGGCGATCAGGATCTGGGGCGCGGTCGCCAGTGTGTCCATGGCAGCCACTGTAGCCGGACGAAGGCGTGCTTTGTTGGAAAAGGCGCAGGCAGGAGTACCACTTCGTCCTGCATCGGGAAGGTATCAGAATGGGAACTTAGTCGTGGCCGCTCGGTTCACGGTCGGGCAGGAAGATAGAGAAGGTCGTGCCCGGGCGATGCGGTCCGGTGGAGCTGCGGTAACGCACGGTGCCGCCGTTCTTCTCGATGAGGTCTTTGGAGACCCACAGGCCGAGCCCGGTGCCGACTTTCTCCTTGGTGGTGAAGAAAGGCTCGAAGACCTTCCGTCGATGGCTGGCAACGATGCCGCAGCCGTTGTCGGCCACGGTGAGCCGCATCCCCGGAAGGCCATTCGCGACCGTGCGCCGCATGCGTATGACGATGGTGCCCGTCGGCGAGCAGGCGTCCAACGCATTTGCGATCAGGTTGGAGACTACCTGCCGGAACTCGCCCGGATTGGAGATCAGGTGGAGGTCGGCTGGGCACTCCACCCGGACATTGAGCTCCTTCTCGGCGATGCGCTTGGCGTAAATGGTAATGAGGCCGTCGACTACCTCGCGGGGCGCGATGTGGCTCGGCCCCGTGGAGTCGCGGTAGAACGCCAGCGTCTGCTTGGTGATGTGCACCACGCGGTTCAGTTCATGGTCCATCATCTCGAGGAACTTCCGGCCCTCGGGGCTGATCGAAGGATCGGCCTTGGCGAGGAAGAGCAGGTTGGTCACCGCCTCGAGCGGGTTGTTGATCTCATGCGCGATGGTGGCGGCGAGCCGTCCGGCGGAGGCCAGTTTCTCGGACTTACGCAGCGCGTTCTCGGCCAGACGCCGGTCTTCGATGTCAGCCACCAGCCCGACCCACTCCTGGATGCGGCCTTCGGCGTCGTCCATGGGGACGGCCCGAAGTTCAAAGTGCCGGTAGCTGTGCGAGGCGTGGTGCCACAGGCGCCCTTCTGCCTGGAAAACACGTCTCTGGGTTTGGGCGCGCTGCCAGCCGTCGACCAGCGGCTGCCGGTCATCCACATAGATGGCATCCAGCCAGCCGAAGCCGCAGTGTTGCTCCCACGCCTGTCCCGTGTATTCCTGCCAGGATTCCTGGGGCTCCACGAAGGCGCCGTCGGCGGCGGCGGTCCAGAGGATGGCGGAGGTTGCGGTAACGAGGCCGCGGTGGCGAGCTTCGCTCTTGGCCAGGGCAGCTTCGGCGCGCTTGCGCTCCTCGAGGTGGTCGCGGATCTCGTACTGGCGCTGGCGCGCTCGCAACGCGGTAGTCACGGCGCGGATAAGGGTCTCCAGCCGGATGGGGCGTTCGAGCAGCGAGAAGTTTCCCAGTACTTCACTGAAGCGCGAGTGGCCCTTATGTCCGAGCGTGGTCGCCTGCGAGACCGTGAGAATGAGCAACGGAAAATCCGACCACGCCGGTTGTTGCGCCACCAGGCGGCCCAGTCGTGCGACGGCGTAATCCCGCAGTGCTTCTTCGCTGATGATCGCCGCTCCGGCGCCTTGGACACGCGCTCGCAGAGTTCATCCACGTCGGCCACGCGGCGCGCCGTGATGCCGGCGCGGCGCAGGGCCTCTTCTACCAGCGCCCCGTCGCGCCCGATCGGCGCCAGCACAAAGATGGTCAGGTCTTCCCGCGAACTACTGGTTGTCTTCTCCCATTCCTTCCAGGAGAGCACCCTTGCCGACATATGTTGGAACCCCAGTCAAAACTCCGCGGAAGTCGCTGAGTGCCCTTCCGACCTTGATCATGTTATCGCCCAGGCGCAGCTCGCGGATGGTCCTTTCATGTCCACCGCTGCGCCGTTTCAGTACCGAAATGGCCTGCCGGACTTCACCTCCCGCCTCAAAGTAGCGCAGGAGCAGTACGTTGTCCGCCAGGTAGCTGACGTCCACCGGCGTGACCATGTTCGACCCGACGAATCCGTGCTGCGCCAGGATGAGCAGGCTGGTCACACCCTTGAAATGCAGGTAGGAGAGCAGCTCGTGCATGTGCGAAGTCAGGAAACCCTCGCCCGGCATCGAGTTCAGGTAGCCGTTCAGGCTGTCAATGACTACGACCTTCGCGCCGCGCTCGACTTCTATCCGCACGCGATGCGCGAACTCGCCCGGCGAAAGTTCCGCCGGGTCAATCTGCTGCAGCAGCATGCTGCCGTCTGCGAGGTATTTCTCTACCGGGATACCCAGGCCGCGGGAGCGCAGCATCAGCGTCTGGATGCTTTCGTCGAAGACGTAGAACGCCACCTTCTCGCCGCGCGCCGCCGCGGACACGGCGTAACGAGTCGCCAGGCTGGACTTGCCGGATCCTGCCGGGCCGGCGATGAGGCTGCTGGTCCCCACATGGAGGCCGCCGGCAAGCAGGTCGTCCAGCTCTTGGATCCCGCTGTGCATGATGCCCGCTTCTTCGCCGTCCGCGTGCGGGTGGATCTGCGGCTGCACCCGCGGAAATACATCCAGCCCGCCGGTCGTGATGTTGTAGTCGTGATAGCCGTCGCGGAAGCGTGCCCCGCGCAGCTTCAGCACTTCCAGCCGCCGCCGCTTGGAGCCATACTCTCGCGGCATGTGCTCCAGCATGATGACGCCGTGGGTGATGCTCTGGAGCTGAAGGTCGTAACGCTCGGAGGTCTTGTCGTCCAGGAAGAGCACCGTGGTGTCGCGCTGGCCGAAGAACTGCTTCAGCCACAGGACCTCGCGGCGGTAGCGAAGAGGCTCGCGCGCCAGCATGCGGAGTTCGGAGAGTGAATCCACCACGATGCGGCTGGGGTTCACCTTCTCCACGTAATCCATGATGGCCTTGGTGGTCTCGGTGAGTTCCACCTCGGCGGGGTGAAAGACGGTGTATTGGCCTTCGGGCCCAAGGCCCTGCTCGTCCCGGCCCAGTTCGTAGATGTTGATGCCTTCGGCGTTCCATCCATGCGAGGCGGCGACACTGATGATCTCGTCCTTGGTCTCTGAAAGGGCGATGTGCAGAACGGTCTCACCGCGGGCCACGCCGGCCAGCAGGAACTGCAGGCCGAGGGTCGTCTTCCCGGTGCCGGGATCGCCGGCTACCAGGTAGACGTGATGGGGCGGCAATCCGCCGTGCAAGATCTCGTCGAGTCCGGAAACGCCCGTGGAGATGCGGCGTGGATCGGCGGCCGGCTGTTGATATGTTGCAGTACTGGTCGTGCTCACAGTGTCGAAAGACACTCCTTACCTTAGTTGTGTGACTAATTCCGGGCGAGAGGCACCCGGTTGTTTTGCAACCTGGAAAGACGTACTTGAGTGGCCCGATTGCGATAGATGCTCTTGAAAACGTTATGGTTGTCAGGTGGGAATGCGGCCTGAAGGCGATCACCCGGGGGTGCTAAACTGCCGCCATGGCACGCCCAGAAACAGCCGCATTCCATGCGCGCTTCCGGTTCGGCGTCTTTGAGGCCGATGTCGCGACGGGCGAGCTGTGGAAAAGCGGCCGCAAGCTGCGCCTGCAAGAGCAGCCGTTCCAGATCCTGACCATCCTGGCGCAGCGCCGCGGCGAGTTAGTCACCCGCGAGGAGCTCGTCAAGGCGCTCTGGCCCGACGGCACCTTCGTGGACTATGACCACAGCTTGAACACCGCCGTGAACAAGCTGCGCGAGGCGCTGGGCGATTCGTCGACTTCACCGCGGTTCATCGAAACCCTGCCCCGGCGGGGCTACCGGTTCCTGGCCGAGGTCACGACTGATTCTGCAACCGGCTCGGCACCCATCGCCGACGCGGCCGGGGAGCTTCCGCGGCCGCATCGCGGGCTGGTGCGAGCGCTGTTCGTCCTGGCGCAGGTGATGTACCTGGCCTTCTATGTCGTCGCGTTGGCCAAGATTGAACGCGTGCACGATGTGCTGGCGGGATTCATCGGTGGAGGCGCCGACCCGATCTCCGGCGCGGTAGTCGTGACGGCCCTGGCCGGCATACCGTTCCGCTTTTTCCTGGCGTTGGCTGTGGTGTTCGACTACCGCGGCTTCGGCGGGAAGTTCGCGCGCATCTTCACGGCGGTCGTACTGCTCGACATCTTCTGGGCGCTGGCGCCGCTGCTGCTGGCGCACAAGATCGGAGCGGGACTGGCGCTCGCCGTGATGGCCGCGCTGGTCTATCTTCCCTTCGGCCAGCGGACGCTCGTGCGCATGAGCTACAGCTAGCCCGTATTGCGCAGCCCGGCGGAGATGCCGCTGATGGTAGCGCCGAGGGCAAACTTTAGTTCGGGTGATTCGTCACCCGCACGCTTCCGCCGCAGCAGCTCCACCTGGATCACGCTGAGCGGGTCCACATAGGGATTGCGCAGGCGGATGGAGCGGTCGAGCACGCGGTTGTTCTCCAAAAGCGACTTCTGCCCGGTCACGCGGAGCACCATCTCCTTGGTGCGGTCGAACTCTTCGCGCAGCATGGTGAAGACGCGGTCGCGCAGCTTTGCATCGGCGACGAGTCCGGCGTACATCTGCGCGATGCCGAAGTCGGCCTTGCCCATGCCCATCTCGACGTTGCGCACCATGTCCTGGAACAGGTAGAAGTCCGCCATCATCTCGCGCAGCAGGTCGAGGTTCGCCGCGGAACGACCGCCGAACTCATTGAGGGCGTGCCCGACTGCGAACCAGCCCGGCACGACATGGCGGCTCTGCATCCAGCCGAAGACCCAGGGGATGGCGCGCAGGTTCTCGAGGCCGCCACCTTTCGCGCGGCGCGTGGGGCGCGACCCGATACGCGCGAACTCCAGGCCGTCGATGGGTGTGGCCTGGTGGAAGTAGGCCAGCGTCTCTTCGCTATCGGCGATGTTGGCGCGATAGAAGGCGAATGCCGCTTGCGACATCTCCTCCATCGCCTCCGCCCAGCGCTGCTCGCGCGCGGAAAGGTCCGGGCGTCCCGGTCGCGCCAGGGCTTCCATCGCCGCCGCCACCATCAGTTCCAGGTTCCATTCCGCCAGGAGCGGATCGCCGTATTTCCAGTTGAGGACCTCGCCCTGCTCGGTGATGCGGAACTCGCCGCTGAAGGCGCCCACGGGCTGCGCGACGATGGCGCGATGCGTCGGGCCGCCGCCGCGTCCCACCGTCCCGCCGCGGCCGTGGAAGAGGCGAAGCTTAACGTTGCAGTCGCGCGCCACGCGGTGCAGGTCGCGATGCGCCTTATAGATCTCCCACGTGCTCGTAAGCATGCCGCCATCCTTGTTGGAGTCCGAATAGCCGAGCATGATCTCCTGGCGGCGGTCCCATGAATCGAGCAGCGGCTGGTACTCGGGCATCGTCCAGAGACGGCGGCAGTGGTCGGCGGCGGCGCGCAGATCTTCGATGGATTCAAACAACGGCACAGGCATCAGCCCGGGGTCGCCATTCGCCGCAGCCACCTGCACGCCGTTCAAGCCAGCTAGCCGCGCTGCCGCTATGATGTCGGCGACGCCGGTGGCGCCGCTGATCACGTACTGCTGGATAGCGATCGGCGGATACTCCCGTTTCAGCTCCGCGACGGTGCGCAGGGTCTCCATCAGGTCGCGGGTGCTGGCGGCAGGAGGCGTAAGCTCCGTGCCGGCAAGCTCCTCCAGCGCGGTCTCGTGGATGCGCGCATGCTGGCGTATGTCCAGCGTGTGCAGATGGAAGCCGAAGCACGCCACTTTTCGCAGCAGCGGATCGAGTTCGCGCTCGACCAGCCGCTCGCCGCGATTCGCGCGCAGGCTGGCGCGCACCAGCGCCAGGTCGGCAGACAACTCTTCAGCGCGATGATAGGCGTGCGGCGAATCCGGCTGCTCCAGCGCCAGCAGCAACCGTTCCTGCACCCGCGCCAGGAATGCGCGGTAGAGCTCTTCTTCTGGCCCCCACGGCTGCTTGCGCACGGGGATGGCCCGAGAGTATTTCGCGGCAGCGGCCGCGAATTCCGCTGTGACTCCCACCTGTTTGCCGGAAGAGCTCAGCACACGCATCAACTGCTGCAAGGCGCGGATGTAATGGTGCAGCACGACTTCGCGTGCCATGCGCAGGGCGTCGCGTGTGGCCGCCGGCGTGACGTTGGGGTTGCCGTCGCGGTCGCCGCCGATCCACGAGCCGAAGCGGACGACGTCCGGCAATTCCGGCGTCTCGCCGTAGACTTCGCGAAAGGCCTGCGTGAACTCGTCATAGACGGCCGGCACCGCCTCCAGCAGGCACGCAGGAAACAGGTCGAGCCCCATCTTGATCTCGTCGCGCACGCTGGGCTGCTGGCGGCGCACCTCGTCGGTCTGCCACAGGCTGGTGATCTCGGCGGCGATGGCGCGCTCGTGGTCGCGAGCCGCCTCTTCGGTCAGCGGCAACTGGTCGAATGCGCCCAGGTGTTCCGCGATCCTCTGCCGCTTTAACAGGATGGTGCGCCGTGAGACCTCAGTGGGATGCGCCGTGAAGACCGGCACTATCTCGACGCGACGCATCGTCGCCAGTGCATCTGCGGCGCTCATGCCGGCGGCCTTCATGCGCTGGAGCGTGCCGGCGAACGAGCCCGGCAGATATTCATGCTTGCCGGAGACCTGCTTCGAGCGCTTGCGCCGCTTGCGATGGTTCGTCTCCGCCAGGTTCGTCAGTTCGAAATAGAGGGCGAAGGCCTTCGCGGTGCGGTAGGCGTCGGTGAGGGTGATCTGGTTGACGTATTTTTCCGCCTCGGCGATCAGGCGCGCCTCAGCATCGGCGGGCTGTTCGCGCCGCTTCACCATGAAGGTGCGGATGTTCTCGACGGTGGCCAGGAACTCCGGCCCCACCTGTTCGGCCAGCACCTCGCCCAGGATGATGCCGAGCGAGCGCACGTCGCGGCGCAGCGGCGCTTCCTTCTTATGCGCGGCTTCGCTGGTCAGCTCGTCGAGCCGTTCGTGCTGGTCCGCCGTCGCCCACAGGTGCTCGCGCTCGCGTCCGGCCATAAGGGTCATTAGCTTCGCAGACGCCGGGCCTTAGGGCAAGCTTGCCGCCTGACCCTTACCTCGGCGGTTTTCCACACCGGATTACGGCAAAAGCCTTGATTCCTTTGGCCTTTGATGTAGAGTTATTCTCAGTTTCCGGCTCAATTTCGCAGGCAGTCTGCTGCAACTTAGCCCAAGGTACCCTCCCCCGGTTCCTTTCGCTTTGCCTTGCCACCCCAGGGCAGGGATTTTTGTGTGTGAAAAGGTGCCCTATGCGTGTCCCGGCAAGTCCTGTCTTCGTCCTGCTCCTCCTTGCGGTCACGACCTTTGCTCAAAACCCGGCTACGCCGCCGAGCCCTTCCCAGAACCCGCCGGCCCCTCAGAGTCCGCTGGAAGAGCCGAAGAAGCCCACCGAGGCGGAACAGAACCAGCCCCAGGCTTCGAAGTTCAACGTCAGCGACCAGACGGCCAGCGGCGAAGACCAGCAGCTCGGCGAGATCCGCCTGACCACGCGCTGGACCGAAGTCGGCGGCGACCAGACGCGCTCATTCCGCGTGGCGCCGCACACCATCAGCGAGCAATGCGCACCCGGCGGCGTGGCCATTGCCGGCTGCATCGTGGCCCGGCAGAACAACATCGCCGAGTTCAACTACTTCCTCGACCGCCGCTTCTTCGCTTCGCGCCGTTTCCAGTTCCTCTCCATGTACCGAGGCACGGAGGACCCCAGCGTTGACCCCGAGCACAACAGCCTGCAGAAGGCCTATGTGCGCATCTTCGGCGCGCAGGACGAGTACATCTTCGGCGACGCGCTGGTGAACTTCTCCCGCCTCAGCTTCAATCAGAACATCAAGGGCGTGAGCGCGACCCGCCGCATCAACGACGACTGGAAGATCTCCGGCGTGGGCGGGGTCTTCATCGACCGTTGGGGCTCCTTATATAAAGACCTGATCGGACGGCCGTACACTGCCTCCGTCGCCGGCCTGCGCGTGGAGCGCCGGTTGTTCAATCCGCAGTCGGCGGTGGGATTCAACTTCTCCTCCAGCCGTGACCGCGTCGATTCGCTCAGCCAGATCGACCCAGCCACCGGTGCGACGCTCGCCGCCGGCTCCTCGCCCCAGCCCGCGACCAACCAGATTGCGACCCTGGACGGCAAGTACAACAGCAAGTTCGGGCTGAACGTGGACGCTGAGTTCGGCTATTCATTCACCGACTTCGACCGCCGCTCGTCACTCGCCGGCTGCCCCGCCCCGTGCGACACGCGCGTCCCGCAGCCGACGCTCGATCGCAGCCAAGGCGACTGGGGCCTGCGCATGGAAGGCACGTACCGCTTCAAGCGCCTTTCGCTGCGCAGTTCGTTCGTGCGCTACCAGCCCAACTTTGCGTCCATCAATGCGCGTCAGATCGCCGACCTGCAGGACTTCGTCTTCCGCACCTCTTACGATGTGACCGACTGGTTCACCGTCGACGGCACCATCCGTCGCTCCAACGACAATCTGAAGAGCCAGAAGACCTTCCAGACCACGCTGTTGGGCCCGGAGATGAAGTTCGTCTTCCACGACCTTCCCTTCTACCGGCGCGGCGTCTTCGAGTTCGGCTATCGGCACCGCGACGTCAGCACTTCGGACGGTTCGGCTTCGCGCTTCATCCGCACGCCGTTCGCCGAGTTCAGCATCCCCATCAAGCAGACCATCTTGAGCCTGGGGTACGAACGCCGCCAAGCGCAAGACCAGATCGACGCGCGGCAGACTTCGAATACGGACCGCGTGGCCATCGGGCTGCGCGGCATCTACGACATCGGCAACTGGGAGATCAACCCGTCGTTCCGCTTCGAACTGGAGCGCCAGAGCCGGCGGCCCGCGATCTGTGACTTCCCGGTGCCGACGCCGCCTGCCACGTCGAATCCGCCGGGCACGGCGTGCAGCATCTTCCTCGACCCGCGGCTGTTCCGTGACTCCAACCGGCTGGGCTCGGTGAACATCTTCGTGCAGGCGCCGCGCTGGATCATCATGGAGCTGGCCTTCCGGTCATCTTCGGCCACGCTCACCAGCCTGACGCAGGCCACCGACCCCACCACCGGCCTCGCGCTGCCACCGCCCTTCCCGGCAGCGCCCAACGGCTTCAGCCGGCCGTCGTACCGCGGCGCACTGACGTACAAGGTCCGCAACGACGAAAACATGACCTTCACCTTCGGCTTTGAGCGCAACAACAACTTCTACTTCACATCACCGAATTACGACGAGCGCGTCTGGTCTGGGACGCTGCTCTATCGCTTCGGGCGCAGGGGGCAGTAATGACGACCATGCGCACTGACTACGCACTCTTGAGGGCTCCTATGATCCGCCTGCTGTCCCGTAAGTTCGCTTGGGCTTTGATCGCGTTGTTCAGCTTTGGTGTGGCCGCAGAGGCGCAGACGCGCCCGGCAGCGGCGCCGGCAGGACGCAAAGCCGGCAACGTATCTGCGCTGCTGCCGGTCGCCAAGATCACGCGCGGGATCGGCCAGACCCGCAGCGTCACGGAAGCAAAGAAGGGCGACGAGGTGCAGTGGCAGGACCTCATCCAGACGGAAAAGGGCGGGCGCGCCCGCATCCTGCTGGAGGACCAGTCGGTCATCTCGCTGGGCTCGCAGGCGGAGCTGCGCATCATGCAGCACAACCGCGCCAGCCAGCAGACCTCGATGCAGCTCACCTACGGCCGCGTGCGCATGCAGGTAGCTTCCATCACGCGTGACGGCGGACGCTTCGAGCTGCGCACGCCGACGGCGGTCGCCGGCGTCATCGGCACCGACTTCGGCACCGACTCTTCCCTGCCCGGCGTGACCCAGTTCATCTGCATCACCGGCATCGTCAGCGTGGCCAATGAGGACTCGCGCGTGCCCGGCTCCGTGCAGTGCCCCGCGGGCACCACGACCACCGTGAATCGCGGCATGGCGCCGACACCGCCGCAACCGGCCACGCAACAGCAGATCCGCCAGCTCATCCAGGATACCGAGCCTGCGGTCATCAGCTCGTTCTCGCCCGGCTCCGCGCTGCTCGGCACGGAGATCGTCAGCAACGTGAGCGGCAGCAAGATGGCCGGCATCGAATCGGTCACCATTAGCGGTGAAGGCGTGACCGTCGCGCTTCAGGGTCAGCCGACCGACACCAGCGTCGCCGTCCGCATCAACGTGACCGCGACCGCCACGCCTGGCACCCGCACCATCACCTTCACCAAGGCGAATGGTCAGAGCACCGCCGCAGTCTTCTCCTTGCTGGCTCCACCCAAGGCAGGAGAAACCGTCAACTTTGACGAATTGAAGAAGGCCTACCTCGCGATCTTTGAGGAAGAAAAAGAAACTGCTATCTCCGGCGTGAATGCAGTCGGTGTCGGCGCCCAGCAGGAGGCCGAGGCCGTAGCGCAAGCCATTGCCGCGGAGAACAACAAGCTGCAGCCACCGCTTGACCCCGCCAAGGTCGACGCCGATCTCAAGGCCGACTCCGAGCCGCTTCTGCAGGCGATGAACACGGCCGGCGCTTCCATCAACGAGGAAGCTGCGAGGGCCGCGCGCGATCTCGATGCGGCTTTGGTCGCGTTACAGGCGCGCCTGGCTGTGCAGCAGCCGGCGCCCACAGAAGCCGCCAAGGCAGAAGCCATCAAGGACGTCTTCGAACTCCAGAACGGCGGCCTGCTTAAGCGCTTTGAAGCCATTCAGGCCGCCGTGGCCCGCGCCGCGCAGGGCGTCGCGCCTCGCTTCCAGGCCACACAGCAGCGCTGGCTCGATGCGGTGAAGGTTGAATCCGCGCGCCAGAAGTCGCTGCCGATCCCGAAGGTCGATGCCGACGAGCGCTCGTATGACGTGGGCCAAATCGCCGTCTTTGACGCGACGCGCTCCACCGGCTCGGCCGGCGCGGCGCTGACCGGCTTCTCGTGGGTGCTTTGCGATCCGGGGTACAAGCCGCAGCAGGTCGGCGTTCCCATCGCCTCGAGCGATGCGCGTTGCCGTCCGCTGGCAGGCTACGCCGGGACGTCACCCGAGTTCCGCTTCCAGACCTGCATGCTCGCGCCGCAGGATTACATCGCGCGCGTGACCATCATGGATGCGGCCAACAAGTCTGCGGCCATGGACGTGCGTCTGCGCGTGCTGCCGCCGCAATACGAGTCGCCCTCGGAGCGCCTGCGCAGCCTGGCGGACGCGTACCAGAACCTGCAACCGAACTCCTTCTCCCTGTTCTTCGACGAGAGTTACACCGGCCTGACGGAATTGCAGGAGAACATCCGCCGGACCTTCGCCGCGCTGGCGTCGATGAGCATCAACCTGCGTCTCTCGCAGGCGAGCCTCGGTTGCAATGAAGCCACGGTCCGCGCCGACTGGGACCAGAACTACACCTTCAAGGAAGACCAGACCTGCGTGGGCGCGCCGCTCGGCAGCGATTGCCAGCGCGTGGTCTTCAAGCAGTCTGAGCAGCTCACGGTGCGCATGAAGCGCGTCCCGGGCAAGAACTGGTTCATCACCGACTTCCAGGGCAACAACGGCACCGTCCAGGGCAGCCCTCCGGGACCGATCCAGCGCGACACGTCGCTGCCGGACTTCCGCGTCACCTCGTTGACCGCCCTGAACGGGTCCACGTCGCTCAACTCCTCCGCCATCGGCATCACGCCGGGCGAGAACCATTTCGTCGCCACGCTGACCAACGTCGGTACGGCCTCGGCGTTGAGTCCGGTGCGCGTTCGGTTTGCCATCAACAATGATGCGGGCCAGGAGATAGCCAGCGACCTCCGCGAGGTCACGGCGCTCCCGATCGGTGGAAGTGCGTCGGTCACGGGCATATTGAACATCCCGGACCTCGGGCAGACGGCGCAGGCGCGCGTCTTCGCCACGGCCAACCCCGGCTGCACCATCACGGAGCAGAACTGCGACGGCGCCAACTCTACCCTGCTCGACGTGATCGTCGGCAACGTGGACCTGGCCGTCACCAGCGCGACGCAGATCGGCACGCTCATCGGCACGCAGGCCGGGCAGGTCGACGTCGTGGTGAGCAACGTGGGCTCGCGCAGCTCCAGCGCGACCTTCGGCAACCTCCGCATCCTCTCCGGCACGCTGCTGATCGGCAGCGCGAACATCCCGGCGATGGCAGCGGGCGCCAGCGTGACGATTCCGGTGACCATCACGGCGCCGAACCTCGCCGGCACGCAGCCCATCTCCGTGACGATCTCTCCCGCTTCACCCGGAGACCTGAACCTGGTCAATAACACGTTGGCCGGTTCGCTGAACATCACGCAGGCGTTCGTGAACGTGAAGATCGCGGGCCTGGCTTACAGCGGCAGCTCCGGGCCGTTCCTCTCCGGGCAGTCCGTCACCGTTACGGCGAACCTGCTCAACACCGGCAACCGGCCCACGTCGAGCGTCTTCTTCGCGTGCCGCTTGACCGGTACGCCGGGCACGGTGAACTTCTTCCAGCAGTCCGTGCCCATCATGCCGGCAGGCGGCTCCATCACCGGACTGACCTACACCTTCACCATGCCGGCGAACTTTGCGGGCGCCAACACGCTCGAGTGCGGCGCCACGCAGGACCCCTTCGAAGCGGCTGGCACCATCGGTGACAATTCGTCCACGCTTGCGCTCACGGCGAACATCAATGTGGACCTGCGGATCGTGAACCTGCCTGCGGCCAACACGCCGTTCCAGATGACGAGCGCGGCCAACTACCTCTTCGGCATCCTGAACGCCGGCGGCGACACCGTGCCTGCCGGCTGGGACATCGTCCTGACCGTCAATGGGAACCCGGTGGGAACCTTCACTTCGACGGCGCCGCTGAACGGCTTTGCCACGCTGCCCGTGGCCGTGCCGTTCACCGTGCCGGCTCCGGCCCCTGCTCCGGCGGATATCTCCGGCGTACCGGTGATCGTCCACGTGAACGCGAACGCCGCAGCCACGGAGACCAATCCCACGAACAACATCGTGAATACCACTTTCCGTCTGGTGGATTTCACCCTGACCGTAATCCCGACTGGCCCGCTGACCGGCGTGAGCACGCGCGGCTTCACCGCCACCGCTGTCCAGGTGAATCCGCCGACATATCCGCTGGGCATCTTCATGAATTACACCGGCGCGCCGACCGGACTGGTGACCACTGGCCCGAACCTGACCACGTTGGCCGGCACCATTACGAGTGCGCCGGGAAGCTTCACCGTCGGAGCCACCGGCACGGTCGCGGGAGTCTCGCGTAGCACCGCCGGGACCTTCGGCATCAATGTGGTGCCGGAAGTGACTATCACTCCGGGCACGCCGCCGTCGCTGACCGCCGCGCCGGGTGGCGGCCCCGCGCAACCGGTCGCCGTCAATATCGCCGGCGGCATTTACCCGCTCGGGCTTTCGTTCCTGCAGCCAACCGGCATCGCGATCACCGGCCCCAATACTCTCGGCGCCGCAGGATCGGTGAACTACAACCTGTCAGCCGATTCAATTGCCACGTCAGGCGCTAACTTCTTCTCACTTACCGTCTCGGACCCCGGCAACGCGAACGTTCCACCGAAGGTGTTCACGGCAAACGTGCCGTACAACGTGGTGGGTTTCGTCGACCAGGCGATCCAGCCCTTCGTCTTCAGTGTGGGCGGGCCGTACGTTTCAGGGCAGAACATCTCCGTGAACGTGATCGTGCAGAACCTGGGCAACAGTCCCACGAACGCGGCCAACACTTATTCGTGCCAGCACAACGGCACGCCGGGCATCCTGCCGATCACCAGCGGCAGCGTGCCGGTCATCGCTCCGCAGTCCAGCGTGACCATCCCGGTGAACTTCGTGATGCCGCCCAACCGCGCTCCGCTTTCCATCTTTGAGTGCACGGTGAGCCAGGACCCGCAGGAGGCCACCGCCGACCTCAACAACAACTTCCGCTCGCTCAACCTCACGGTCAACCAGAACATCGACCTGCAGGTGACGTCGATCACTGCGCCCGCCGCCAACCAGATGGGCGGCACCGCGGCGCTCAGCATCACAGTGAAGAACTTTGGCCTCGACACCGCGGGCTCCGGCTGGGACGTGGGCGCGCGCATCAACGGCTCACCCGTCGGCACCCCGGGCACAGGCGGCACACTCGCCGGTGGAGCTTCGGTGACCTTCACGCCGACGGTTCCTGTGCCGCAGATCGGCACCGCGCCGACGAACAGCGGCAACTATTCGCTCGAGGGCTTCGTCAACGCCAACAATGCCGTCACGGAGACGAACCTCGGCAACAACATCCTGGCTAACACCATCAACCTCGTCGACTTCCGTCTAGTGCAGGCTTCGGCGGGCGGCACCATCGTGGTCGGTCGTCCGTTGGGGCTGGTCCCCGCGGTGCAGGTCGATCCTGCGACCTACTCGCTGGCCCTCACCGTCAACTACACCGGACTGCCGGCGGGACTCGCAGGCTCCGGCGCGCCGCACGGTCAGAACGTCACCGGGACTGCTACGGCAACGGGCAGCGCGACCATCACCGCGGACGCAACCGTCAACGGCGTGACCCGAGCGATGCCCGGCAACATTCCGCTGACGATCAATGCGGACATCAGTCTTTCCCTGGTTTCGTTCAACCCGCTGAACTCCGGCGGCGCGGCTGAACCGCTCACCATCAATGTGACCGGCGGCATCTATCCCGTGACGGTCACGCTGCCGCCACTTCCCACGGGCATCACCACTACGAGCCCGGCTTCCGTCGTGCTCGGCGCGCCCGGTAACGTCACCTGGAACCTGCAGGCCGGGCTGAACTCCAGCCCCGGGGCCTTCAACCTGCTGATCGCGGCCGGCGACAACGGAAGCACCCCGACCAATACCGCCGCGGGCTCGGCGTCGCTCAACGTGCCGGGTTCGGTGACCGGACAATCGAACTACATCCTGACCGGCGCGGCCTTCGCCGCCCCGCACGCCAGCGGTACGGGCGCCGACTCGCTGCAAGTGGGCGAGACCGCGGTCGTAAACTTCACCGCGCAGAACATCGGCAATCTCACGCAAGCGGGAACGCTCACGGTCGAATTGTTGACCTCGTGCGGCGGCCCCTTCAGCACCACCGTCGCCGCTCCTTCGGCGAATGGCGGCAGCGTGAGCGGCTCCGTCAGTCATCCAGTGGCGTGTGCACCGGGAGCCTACAGTTACACCCTGACCATCACCGCCGCCCCGGCGGAGACGAGCACGGCCGACAATAGCGTCGGGCCGTTCAACTACCAGGTGTTTGACTTCGACGTCGTCAACACCTCGTCGTTCAATCCGCAGAACATCCGCATGGGTTCGACCGGCACCTACTCCCTGAACCTCACGCAGACCGGCCCGGCAGCGCCGATCTCGCTCCCGCTCAGCGTGACGAACGGCGGGCGCGCGACCACCACTCCGTCAGGCACCGTCTCTTCGTTTGGCGGTGCGACTACGGTCGTGGTCACCAACAGCGGCGCAGCGGTCAGCGGCGACAATGAGACCATCCAAACATCGATCACGCGGCTCGGCATAACCAAGTCCGCCACTCACGCCGTCCGCTTCTACACCGCACAGGTCGACAACATCTCCCCCGGACAGCCGGGCAGCACCACTTCAAACCCGGTCTCGCTGGGCATCAACCAGTCGGCGCAGACGGTCGACTTCCGTCTCGTCGGCACCTTCGCCGGATCAGCAACGTTCGTGGTCCCGGTAGTGAGCGGATTCAACATCAACCTGGTCGGACCGGCGCCCACGCTGCCCAACGACACCTTCACGCTCTCCATCCAGGCGATCACGGGCGCGCCGACCACGGTCACCGCCATTCCGATCGTCTTCAACATTCCCAACACCAATCCCGCGCAGACGGTTTCGACCAGCCTGTTTGTCGGCGCCTTCTCGCCGCCCAGCATCACCGTGAACGCGCCGGTCGGCACAGGCATCCGCTTCGGCGGGCGCAGCTTCTCTACCTTCCCGCTGCTCTCCGGGGAAGCCGGTGACCTGAACGTCACGGTGAACAACATCGGCAACGGGCCTTCCACCGCCGGCCTGGGACTCCGGGTGCGGCTCGGTGGGCCGAGCGGGCCGGTGATCAACACCAGTACGCTCACGGTGCCGGCGATCGCGGCCAACAGCAGCACCACCGTGGTCGCGCATGTCCGCGCGCCTGAGCCGTTGTCGGATGGGACCTCTTCCTTCTACGTTGAGGTGGACCCTGATCCGCGGGAAGCCAACAGCGCCGACAACAACAACAGCCTCGCCATCAAGACGGCTGACTGGTCGCTGGCGGTCATTGGCGCGGGAAATCCGGGGTCAGAGTTGCAGATCGTCATTCCCGACCAGTCCAGCGCCGACGGAACCCTGGGCATCGTCGTCAATGGTGGCAACGTCTACGCGCCGATCCCCGTCAGCCTGGGAGAAGCCCCTTCGTTCGTCAATGTGTTGACTCCGGATGCGGTGGGAATCTCCACCGGCTTCACCCTCAGCGTGCAGGGTAACCCGCTGCCGGATATCTATCAGGTGAACTTCACGGCCACCATGAAAGACGGCACGCTCACAACGGCCCAACGCAACGTGACCGTCTTCTTGCAGATAAGCGGCGGCGGCGTATTCGCGACCGCGAAGGAGCCGGGCGAACCCGACGTGCAGCTCAAGTCGACCGACGTCTCCATCTCGCCCTCGATCCCGCGCGCGGGTGACATGCTCGACGTCCGCTTCAAGGTCACTAACGCCGGGGAAGGCGAGGCCACCGCAGTCCCGGTAGCGCTGATGGTCAACGGCGCGGTCGTGGCCACTGAGAGCTACACGCTGAAGGCCGGCGCGAGCACGCTCGGCGGCTTCCAGTACCAGATACCCGGCGATGGCGCTGACCTCTCCGAGCGGCCGGCGCGTCGACCCAGCAACAAACAAGGCGCCGAACTCGACGGGGACATCCCGCGCGGTCCGGCACGCCGTAGCGGCGTTGCCGTGCAACTCATGGTGGATCCCGCCGCCACGGTGAAGCAGAAGTCGACGCAGAACAAGGTGGTCGTGCTCGCCAAGGGCGTGCTGGGCGCGCCGCTGGATGTGGCGCCGTCCCCGGTGGAACGTGTCTACCTGGAGATGAGCACCATCTGCGCCGGATTCCGTCCGAGTTCGGGCGTCATCGGGGATTGCGAAGGCGGGGCTGAGCTCGACATCGCCATCGAAGACCTGGGCAACTCGCGCTACGCCATGAATGCGCTCTACGGCGTGGCCGACCTCGGCAACGTGGAGATCGCCACCGCCAGCGCCAGCGGAGCGCAATTCACCTCGCGCCTGAACCTGACCCTGGGACACACCTACGCGGTGCAACTCTCGGCGGACCGCGTGGCGTATGTGCGCTTCTCGGCTTCACTCACGCCGCGGCAACTGGCGGCGGAGGCGCGGCGACGCTTCGGCGCCAACGCCATCCGCATCCTGCGCAAGCTGGGCGGTGACACTGGCGGCGTGCAGGCGGGCGACGTCTCCGGCAACATCTCCGCCGACGCGCTGATGTACTTCGACATGAGCTTCCGCATGCCGCGGTAGGGCATACAGAAAAACATTAAGGCCGCAGCATCTGCTGCGGCCTTTTTTTGTACTCCTGGATGTCGGGTTATTTCTTGGCCGTTGTGTCTGACACCTGCTGCTGCACCGCACCGGAGTCCGGTTTCTTGCGCGACTCCATGTAATGGTCGGCGGCCATGTACCCGGCGGTCATCGCCACCACCAGGGCTGCGCCCAGCAGTTTGGGCGGCGCCGGCGCCGGCAACTCGAATATGCGGCACCCCGCCCCGATGCCCGCCGCCAGCAGGATGCCGATCGCCATCTTCATAGACAGACCTCCACCTTTGGCTACTATGACGATGGCCGGAACCGGCGCAAAGTGACTAATTGTATGCGGCTGGCGGCGTCCGGACGGGCAGACCTACCACTGCTGGGCGGGTGCTGTGACGGGTGTCACAGGGGTTGGCGACAGCCTGCGGTAAGCTCCCACCGTGACCATCATCGAACCATTCCGCATCAAGAGCGTTGAACCGATCCGTTGGACGACGCGCGCCGAGCGCGAAGAGCTGCTGCAGGCCGCCAGTTACAACATGTTTCTCCTGCGGGCTGACGATGTCCTCATCGATCTGCTGACCGATTCGGGTACGGGCGCAATGTCCACGGAGCAATGGTCGGCCGTGATGCGCGGGGATGAAAGTTACGCGGGATCGAGGAGCTTCGACGCGTTCCGTACGTCCGTCCAGGACATCTTTGGCTATCACCACGTCATTCCCACCCACCAAGGGCGCGCCGCCGAACGCATCTTGCTCGGCGTCATGTGCCGGCCAGGCGACGTGGTTCCGAACAACACCCACTTCGACACGACGCGCGCGAACGTCGAGTTTGTGGGCGCCCGCGCCGTGGACCTTCCCGTCCCGGAAGGGCGGCAGCCGAGTGTGGTGGCGCCCTTCAAGGGCAATATGGACGTGGCCGCGCTGGAGGCGCTCATCGAGCGCGAGGGCCGGGAACGTGTGCCGCTCGTCATGCTGACCGTCACCAACAATTCAGGCGGAGGCCAGCCGGTCTCCATGGCCAACGCGCGCGCGGTCAGCGCGGTCTGCCGGCGACATCGCGTGCCCCTTTACTTTGACGCCTGCCGCTTCGCGGAGAACGCCTGGTTCATCAAGCTGCGGGAACCCGGGTATGAGAAGAAGACGCCGAAAGAAATCGCGCAGGAGATGTTCGCGCTGGGCGACGGCTGCACCATGTCGGCCAAGAAGGACGGCATGGCCAACATTGGCGGCTTTCTCTGCACCAATGACGCCCTGCTGGCGCAGCAGGAAAAGGACCTGCTCATCCTGACCGAGGGTTATCCCACCTATGGAGGGCTTGCCGGTCGTGATCTCGAAGCCATCGCGGTGGGCCTGCAGGAGGCGCTGCAGGAAGATTACCTGCGCTACCGCATCGCCTCCACCGCCTATCTTGGTCGCCACCTCTCGGACGCGGGCGTGCCGATCGTGCAACCGCCGGGCGGACACGCCATCTATATCGATGCGCGCGCCTTCCTGCCCCACATTCCTCCCTCGCAATTCCCCGGAGCAGCGCTGGCCGCCGAACTGTACTTGGAAGGCGGCATCCGGTCGGTCGAGATTGGGACATTGATGTTCGGCGCCGCGGCGACCATGGACCTGGTGCGCCTGGCGATCCCACGACGCGTCTACACGCAGAGCCACATTGATTACGTTGTGGAGGTGGTTCTGCAGGTCTGGACGCAGCGGCAGCAGATTGAAGGACTCTGCCTGACACACGAAGCGCCGTTTTTGCGGCACTTCACCGCCCACTTAGCGCCCATGACGACAACCGCCCTGCCGTAACCTGACGTAATCCTATGCAGACCGTTGGTCGGTAGTCGCAACCTTTTGGTGGAATTAAGGCGGACATGATGCCGCTTTTTCTCGCCAACGGAGGCTCGTCGTCCCTATTACTTGTTGGTAGCTAAGACTTTAGCTCGGCCAGGCAGCGCGGGGCATTTCCTTGGCCATTGGTACGACGCGTGCTCATCAGTAACTGTACGCATCTCGCACCACGGGGTCTAAGGGGAAACTCGAATGAAGAGAATCATCGTTCTGCTGGCGCTGGCGGTCATCGCCGTCGCGCCATCGGCCATGGCAGATTCCATCAACTTAATAAATGGTGGATCGTCTGTCACAACCTCATATTCAGGCACTGGTATTTACAGCAATGTCACTGGGACAGCCACCTGGACGCTGAGCGGAAATCAATTGACCGTAACACTGACCAACACCTCAACCCTGGACAGCGCCATTACGATGTCCGCACTCACGGGATTGGCCTTCAACACTACTCCTGACTTAGCCGGCTGGACGATCGTGTCACAGACTGGCGAGATCAGCGGCTGGACTTCGCCCGGCGGTTCTGGAGGAGCTGGGATCCTGGAGGTAAGGTCTGGCAATCCTGGGGCCTGCGGCCAGACGGGCGCTCTGTGTCCCGGCGACACCGGCACCATCGTCTTCGCGCTGACGGACTTCAGCGGCAACCTGACCATCGACATTTCGAGCGTGCATTTCCAGACCAACGTCGATAGTTTGAAACCCACCAACACCGAAGTACCTGAACCCGCCAGTCTTATCCTCTTGGGAACTGGACTGCTCGGTGCAACTCGCATCATGCGCAAGCGATTTCGCAAGACCGCTGTCACAGTGGCTTGAATCGCCTATCCGAGCGGAGCCCCGAAACAGAGGGGCTCCGTCCGGCTCACGCGCTGGTCGCGTCTGTCGACCTGACAGACTCGGTTTCATGATGAACAAGTAAGATTTGGCGTCCCCGACGGGATTCGAACCCGTGTTATCGCCGTGAAAGAACGATTAAGGCCATTTGCGGGAATTGGTGGGAAGTGGCGGGAATTGGTGGAACGCCAATGTTTATGCGGGTGGGGCCCACCGTCAGCCTTGCAGCACGTTGGCGGCGTTGGTGGGCGTTTGCAGGGTTAAATGTCACCCATATGTCACCGGATTTCGCCTCCCAATTCGGCCCTTGCATCGCCACAAGCGGCGGGGGTACAACAGCCACGGGAGGGGAAAACATGATGCAAGACACCCGGTCTCATAGCGCGAAGGGCAGGAATTCACGGACGGACAGGGATCCGTGCACCTTTGTCGTCAAAGAGTTTATGAACGGCGAACCTTGGATAGTTGTGGAACAGAGAAACAATCGCATACCAATACTGCAAGAGGGCTTCGTTGGCTTCGATCTGCCTATGGGCACCACGCTCGAGAAAGCGTACGAGATTGCGAACTATCTGAACGCGAACATGACGCATATTGCTGTGACCTTGTTCGACAAACATCGATGTTTTCACGACGAAGCTATCGACAAGTCTTAGGGAGCTTCAAACAAAGGCGGCCGACCTGGGCGCGCAAACGCCCGAAGCCGGCCTGAGCGAACGCGTGGTCAAAGACACGCAAGCGCCTAGCTCATCGTATCAACCAGCGTGCACTCGCGGCGAGTTTAGCCGAATGAGGAAAAACACCATGCTGTCACTGACTGAGCTACACCTGGGCCTCCACAAAGTTAAACCTGTTGCATCATTGATCGCCGACTATCGCACTGAGTTTGCAGCCGCGAGCTCTGTCTTACCCTCCAGCGGACTCTACCTTGATCTCCTTCGACGGATCGAGAGCAACACCCAAGCTATGACGGAAGCGCTTGAGAGTGATGCCCACGCTACCGAAGAGAGCCATTGCGTGAGCTCTTTCGGCGCCGTAGTGCACGCTTTCGCCAGCGCCGCCCGAATAACGCTCAATCGAGACGTGCCGTCCTATGCCGACCTCGAGCCGCTCTTCATGATCTACGCAAATGAAGTCGTCCGAGTGTTCACACTTCGACTCTTCGAAGACTCGCGAGACGCCAACAAGACGAGCGCGGAGCTTGATCAGCTGTTAGCTGCTTGGAATGATGCTCTCGAAGAAGACCAGCTCGAAAAATTGATGCTTAAGACCGGAATGCTTTGCCAGGCCGTCGCCTGAAAGATAGGCAACCCAAAGAAAGAAAGCCTGAGCTTCAATCCCTGGGCTCAGGCTTTTTTACAAAACGCGCTTTCCGCGAAGAAGTTCGATGTATTGTTCCTTTGAGAAGCTGCAATCAATGAGCCCGGCGAGTTGCTCCTCGTTGACCTTTAACTGCTGGCGAATTAAATTGCCGGGCTGCTCTTTGTTGCCATGGGAGCGCTTGGTCCGCAAAATCATTCTGCCTTCATACTCAAACCAAGCGAGACGATCACCGGAGTTACGCGTCTTTAGGTCGAGTTTGCGAACGATCTTCTCGAATTCGTGAACCTTCATGCGGCGCGCGGCGCGATGTGGGAGGATAGGAATTCCCAAACGCGTCGGAGATCTGGGCCCAGTTCAGCTTCAGAGCGAGCTTGCAGTTCATTGAACAACTCGGTGAGGGTGGCGCGAAAATCATCGAGGGCGCTGGAGAGGTCTGGCCCGTGGCCGAACTCGTCAATTTCCCGCGCGACGACCGACACCGTGCCAGCGTCGCGAATGACCTTCAATTCGATTGGACAAACGATGCGGAGCTTCGGGTCGTTCATGGCGCCAAAGGAGATGGTCTCAGCCGGCCGAGGCTTCTCGGTGCTTTTGACCCACTTGCCCCCGGTGTAACGAACGCTTTGATCCGGGCACTGGTAATCACGCTTAACATGGCGTGCAAAATCCTCGGACTCGATGAAGGCCGTACCCACACTAAAAGTCTTCTGCTGCTGGTCTTGTACAGGCATACCTTACTCCTTCTTCGACGGCGGCTTAAGCTCCATACAGATGATCACATGCCTACCAATGTAGACTCCGTTCGCGAACAGCTGTAACTCGTACTTTCCGAAGTCCGGTATCGGCATTCCACGAAGGTTAATGCACACCTCGGCTATAGTCTGTCCTTTTGGCCAATCCTTGGTGACTTCAAAGTCGAATACTGGCTCTTCTGTCTTGAGATTCGCCAAGCGGATCAAAAACTTGTACTTACCTTCACCGTCCGCAAGTCTGGCATAGATACCGAAGTCTGACCGCACCGGTTTGACCATGGAACCAATATGGTCATGAATGCCAACGACGGTCTTCTTCTTCGTACCGGCTTCCTCGATGACCTGGTCTCCAATTAGGAAGGCCAAGACATAGGGGACGGGAGCATCGCTCATATTCTTGAGATGCGACTTTTTGGGGAGTTAACCCCGTGAATTGTACCCTTTGGGCCCACCTTAAGCGAGGCAGATCATCCCTCTTCTACCTTATCTTGTTGATTCCAAATGACAAATTTACTAGCCAAACCTGAACTGCCGATGCCCCATGACCGCCACCGCGCCCTTGACTGCCCGCTCTTCAACGGCTTCTAGAGCCCGCATCAGGCGGTGCTCCACTCCCGCGTCGGCGCCGCGCGCGTCGATGTAGTTGTTGATCACCGTGCCGCCGCCCTTACCGCCTGGAATGATTCTGCCGGCCGAAGCCGGAGCAAACATCTCTGGCCCCTTCTCCCCGACCATGTACGCCCTGCCCGGAACCACCGGCCCGCCGGCCGCTCGGAATCCGCCGAACAGGTTTTTGATGACCCCCGGCAGATTGAATGGCCCGCTGCTCTTGCTCCCGCCCTTACTGAAAACCCCCGTCAGCCATTCCTCGAAGGGCTTGGTGATGGTCACGCGGAGCAGAATGCGCGCGATGTCTTGAAGCAGTCCGGCCAACACGCTGCGGATGCTCTCGAAACGCAAAATGGCATCCTCCAGGGCTTGCCCGATTGTGCGCGTAAAATCGCGGGTGTGCTCGTTCACCTTATCGAGTGCTTCCGCCGACTTCATCACGGCCCGGTCAAACGTCTCTTGCGTGATGACGCCCTGCTCCAGCAGTTCAAGGTACTCGTTGACGGAATCGGAATAGACTTCCTGTGCCGTCCTGACCTGCATCGTCAGCTCCGCGCCGCGCTGCAAAGCATCGTTACGGTCATTGATCGCTTCCGTCTGCGCGTCGATGGCTTTACTGAATGCATCCGTCTTGCTGGCTGCCGGCAACTCGTGGATTTGCTCAGTCAGTGATTTCAGCTTTGGCGGTATCACGTCGAACAACTGCGTGTAAGCATCACTCATGCGGACCAGCGTGTTCGCCACGATCTCCCCGGCCTTATTCACCTCCAAGGCGTACGCGCCCCAAGGTGCGGAGTCCGGCACCGTGAATATTCCCTTGCCCTTGCCCACCGGCGGCGGGTCGCCCTTGCCACCTGGTTTATTGATTCCCGGCGTCGCATTCTCTAGCCGGTTGAGGAATGCGGCACGCTGGCCCTCCAGCGCCTCGATCTGACGGTCGAAGTCGCTTAGGTCGGTGGGCTTCCCCAACATCCCCAGCCGACCTGGGATGGTCCACTTGATCCGAAAATTCTTGTCGAACGCCTGAAGTTTCTCGAGTTTCACATGGAGCGTTTCCACCGCCAACTGAAACCCGGACGCCATGGTCGCTGCAAACTTGAGGGCGCGCCCGACGCCCTCGCCCACGGAGCGGAACGTACTGGCCCCATTTTCCACGCGCACAAATGCCGCGAGAAGGTCATTCAGCGAGCCCGCCAGGCCGACAGAGAATTGCATCGCCGCGCCCTTCGCCATCGCATCCATACGCTCCAAGCTGTCATTGAACGCCTGGGCTTTCTTTCCGCCAGCGTCGTCGAGCACTAGGCCCAGGCTTGCGGCCTCATCCTTGAGATTCTGGATTCCCACCTTGCCGTCATTCAGCATCGGGATCAGTTGCGCCCCGGCCTTACCGAAAATCTGCATGGCGAGTGCCGACTTTTCGGGGCCGTCGCGGAAGGATGCAAACTTGTCGGCCACTTCGCCCAGGATCGTGTCGGCATCTTTCAGCTTGCCGCTGGAATCCTTGACGCTGATACCGAGGGAGCGGAAGGCCTCGGCCGATTCACCCTCACCCTTGGCGGCGGCGACCAGGCTTCGATTCAGCTTCCCGAGGGACGTTGCGAGGGCTTCCTGTTCCACGCCTGAGAGCTTGGCGGCATAGGCGAGGCCCGTCAGCGCTTCCGTGCTGATGCCGGCTTGCTGCGCCAGCTTGTAACTCTTGTCAGCGGCCTCAAGTGAACCTTTGACCATCGCAGCCGTTGCGCTCGCCATCGCAGCCCCGGCTAAAACCCCAGCCTTCGCAATGACGTTGAGACTGCGCTCGATGTCTTTGCCGCTCTTGAAAGCGAGCTGGGTTGCGCGCTGCAAGCCCGAGGCAAAGGAAGCGGTCTGGGCTTTGAGTGCAACTGTGAGACTGGCGATTGCCATCGGTTACGGCCTCCAGTGGTGTCCGTCCGGCGTGCGTGCTGTCCGGCGTTGATCCTCGGCGAGTTGCCGCGCGTCGGATGATGCTTTCATTTCTCGGAGTTCACAATTGACGTCCGATAGCAGTGCTGCCACTTCAGACCAATCCGCTCCCGCCGGCCCAGTCTTCACGCTGCTCACCTGGGCTAACTCGTTCATCGGGAACGTCACCAAGGAGACTTCCCAGAGCTTGATCTCTTTCAAGTAACGAGTCCCGCGGGCCTCGTTTTTGCGGATGACCTCATAGCCGATCGACAGGCCGCCGAGGGCGCCGTCCTTCATGAGCTCGTAGGCCTCGCGAGCTTTGCCCACTGCAAGAGTCAGCTTCCCGCGGATGAAGAGGCCGGCACTTCCGTCCTTCGTTTCTTGGATGACGCCAATGGTCTGATTGGCGTCATGCTGCCAGAGGATCGGGATCTTCTTCTCGCCTCGGTCCTTGAGAGTCTTGTCGAAGGCGCCCGGCTCGATCACGTCGCCGCCGAGGTCACGATTGCCGTAGACGGCCGCCATGCCCTCGAATGTTCCATCTTGCGCAAGCGAGGATTGCTTCAGTTCGAAACACTTGAATAGCTTTTCCATCGTTCACCCTTTCCTTGGGGGAACCTGGCCGGAGGCCTTTTCTTTCCTCCGGCCAGTGGAAACCGGGTCAGCGAAACCCGCCCCCAAGCTTGTTTAGGCTTCGATCACTCCGCTGTCACCCTGGGCGAAGCTTCCGAAGATGATCGCCTCTTCGCGAAGCACGGTCAGCGCCACCCGCTCTTCGCAGAGGATTGCGGCCATGTTCTTGATGAAGAAGTCGCTATGCTCGAGTGAGACCGCCACGCTTGCATCCATGCGGTCCCAGAGGATCGCTGCCTGATCGAAGGCGCCCACCAGGAAATTCCCTGCGGCAAGCGCCTTAGAGATCACGACCGGGAGGCCCCACAGCGTCGGCGTGCCGGCGGCCTTGGGATTGGTGATCAGATACTGACCGGAATCGATACCGCTCCCGAAGGTCTTGGTCAGTTCAATCAGTTCCCAGTCCACCGGATTGAGCACGATCGCGGAAGCTTCGAAGTCGGAATCGTCGACTTGCCGGATGGCGTGGCGCAGAGTGTCCATCCGGTTATCGCCGACCTTATCGTCGCCCGTATCGTATGCGGTTGAGTTGTCAATCAGACCGGCAAGCGTGTTGTCGCTTTCGTCGCCGTTCACGATCTGATCTTCCTCTTTCACCTTCAGCCCATAGGTCAATCGCGCGTTGATGTACGCCTGGAGCCCTGGCGCATCGCTGATAAGTTGCCGGGAAACCGGCAGCCAGTGGGCGATGGTCTCAACGGGGAGCTTATCTAGTGTGAAGGTGAAACCCGATTCAGGCTTGGCGACGTTCTCGCGGACATTCGGCGAACTGCCGGCGCCTTGGGAGGCTGCCTGGTTGTCGAAAGCCGTTTCCTTTCCGAACTCGACCATGTTGGACGTGATCGGCAAGGTGGGGATGATGTCGCGCATTCTCAGGCGACGCTGTCCCGGCGCCACGATTCCCGGTATGCGATGGGGTGCAACCAGAGGATTGTCTGAACCAACCGCGGCATTGAGCAGCGCGGTCTTGTGGAAAGTCCCGATCTTGATGAGGGGCGATTGTTTCTGACCGCTCTGGGCGAAATCCTTGAACTCCGCGCTGTTAACGATCGTGTGTCCGATGCTCTCCAGGGAATGGCCGGCGTCGGCGAAGCGTTTTGATTGCAAGATCTCCCGCTCGATGCCCTTGATGTCTTCACGCATCGTGCCGAGTTCTCCGTCGTACTTCTCGCCGAGGTCCTTGATGGCCTTGAGCGCTTGCACGATGCCGTCTTTCACTTCCGCCGGCACAATGATCGGCGCTGCGGCTAGGATGAGTTCTTCCGAGCCACCGGACGTCACGGCGTAGGCGGCCGCGGACATGCCGATGATGGCAAGCGTGAACATGATCAGCTTGGTCACGACAAAGCCGGTCAGGATGTTCCCGCCGAAATGGCGCATGTTGGTGGCGAACTTCCGGCGCTCGCCGGCAGTCCAATTCTTAGAGTTCATAAGTCGATTTGCCCGCGGCGGAATAGATCACGCGAGACGAACCTTTCGTTTCAGTTTTGTGATTAAGTTCGCCGCCGAGTGGGGCACTCCCCGGCTCGTTCGGGTCTTGCGTGCGGGCTGCCGGTCTAAGAAGTGCTTTCGGCGACTTCGTAGGGCTGAAGGTGGGCCGCGATTGGCCCGGCGTTCGCCCGCCGGAGGTCAGCTGCTGGTTGTACGATTTCATGGCTTCAAACATTTCGCAAGAGCTTTGTTTGACGTGTCTCTTGCTAGTTAACCTGGCCCGGGTCGATCTGGTTCGCAATAACAGCGATGTTTTGGGAATTCAGTTCGCAATGCCCTTTGAGCTTCTCCAGATACACCTTTACCGACTCCAGCACCTTCTCCAGACCAGTAATCTTCTCGTTCTGCTGATTCGAAGCTCGAATGACATCGTTGAGGGAATCACAGAGCAGTTTGGTATTCCGCGCCAGTTCTGCGGACCCGGTAGCGAGGTTCCTGACCATTTCCGAATGTTCGCGGAGACCGCGGGCCAGTTCCGCATGCTGCTTCGCGAGGTCGAGCACTCCCTGTTCGAGTACAGCAACACGCTGAGTTTGCGCGCCGGTCGCCTCGCTGAAATCGGCCACATGCTCGATGGCCGCCTCAAGCCCCTGCTTCAGCATTAGTGCCGACTTCTCGAGTTCATTAATCCTGTCTTGCACAAGATCCCCCTTTCAAACCAATCATGGCTTCGACCAGGCGATTGAGGTTCTCCGCGAGCGCCCGATGTCCCGCGGCGAGTTCGACAAGCTGAGCACCCAAGGTCTTTAGCGCTTCGGCGTGGTTGGCTAACACGGCTTCGATTTGCTTGAAGCGGTCCTGCTGGCTTTGTTCCATAGACACCCTTTCGAATTTGCTAATTTCGCGGCTACGCGCGAATTACTAGCGCGCGGCACTGATGCTCCTGCCTGCAGAGATTGCATGCCCCCTACCCATGTCATTGATTCCCCACTGGTTGCGAGTGACGGGCCACAATCACGGCGGCACACCGGCACAACTGGCCGCAATCCCCGCGCTTCACGATCACCGCGTGGCCCACGACGTGATCGAAAACTTCCACGGCATCATCCGAGTTGCGCGGCAGTGACATGAAGCGCTCGAGGTCTTCCTCGGTCACGATCATCGGGATACGCCGGCTGCTATGCGCGCTCTCGAAGACGAAGACGGTGCGGGTCGTCATCGCAACGTGCCCACCAGCGCCTCGGAGTGCTGACCCTGCCTTAACCGCTTGAACCGATCGAGTGGTCCTTCGGCGTACTGGCCCAGGTCGGCAATCCAGCGCCGCGGCCGTTCACCGAGTGCAATCCCTTCCGACCGGAACCTGCAGTGAATCAGCTTGGTGATGTCTTTCACCTCCAAGCGTGGGTTTGCCTTGAGCCAGTCGCCCAAGACCTTCGCTTCGCTGCCGTCCCAGACGAAGGGAACCTCGTTCACTTCACAGGCCTGTTGAATGAGTGCGCGCACTTCCCCGTGCCGCGGATCCGCCGGCGCCTGGGGCTTCACTGTGGCTTTCTGAGGCTTCTTTGGTAAATCGGGGGGCGCTACGCCCCTACTCTGGGGGTCGTATGCCCCTACTAATAGGGGCAATGCGCCACTACCCTTGGGGCAATCTGCCCCTAGGGGCATGTCGCCACTACTCAGCCGGTCAATGTTGATTCGGTACACGTTCGACTTCCTTTGGCCGGCATAACGCTCAACGATTCCATCCGCGCATAAACGCTTGAGAGCCCGGAACAGGGTTCGACGATCCAGGCGAGTTGCCTTACAGATCGCCGCGGCACCAGGCCAACACTCTCCTGATTCGTCGGCGCGGTCCGCGAGGTAGACCAGCACGATTAGGAGCGCACCGGTATATCTGCCTGACTCCCAGACCGCGCGGAGGTAGCGATTGCTCATCCGCCGAACTCGGTCTCAGAGGTAAGGAGAGAGAGCCAATCGCCCTCGTCGGGCGGAAGTGGCGGCATCATCTCCGGCGTGATTTCGCTTTCCGCGACGTCGTATATCTTCGCCAGGCGCTGCTTGATTTCGCGATCAACGGCCACGGCGCCGCTCCCGCTTGCTGTTGCGTGCGGCCGCCTGTGTCGGTTTCTCGGGCGCCACTAGTTTTGCGATCTCGTCCTTGCTAACCAGGGTGCGCCCACCCGCTTTGTAGCGCGTGAGAGTCTTCTCAGTCAGCCAAGCTCTTATGGTCCACGGCGAAACACGGCAGAATTCCGCTGCTTCGGGAACGGTGAAAAATCTGCTCGCAGTTTGTTCCACTGTATTCCTCCATGCGGCATTGGTAGCCGATTGGGGCATTTTTCTCTTGACTTGCAGCAATTGGGAAGTAAAATCTTTAACTGTTTATGTCACAAAAACGGTTAAGACAAAAGAATCCACTTCTTAAGCCGCATATCGAGAGGCTTCTAGGACAAATTCGGGACGACCTAAACACGGGTTCTGATCCGACGTTGATCAACACCTTGAACGAGTACAGGAAGGCGATCCGAGAGAAGCCATTTCCTTATGAGCGCGCGAGGCGGCTGAACCTTGCCCTCAGGAAGCTGCTCTCTGATTTCTCGGCCGTGGTTCAAGTGGAAGTGTTGGATCCCATCCTCAGCTGGAAACCCAGTAACCCTTTCGTTGGGTGGCTGATTTTCTTAGAGGAGGAGCATGCACTTGAGAGATTGATTGTGTGTCGCCACTGTCAGAAGTGGATGGTTTCTCGATCCGTAAAGGAAAGCGACAAGGCTCAGACAGAGCACCCCCAGTGCAGAGAGGCATTCAGAACTAAGTTAATGCCCCTTTATATGAAGCATCGATACCGTGCTGAGAAAGCAAACAAGGTCTTTGATGGCACTAGCTTTTTTGAAAGAGGACATTGCAGCAAGAAGAACTGCAACTTGTGTGAGGAGGAATATGCCAAGAAGCGGTGATGGAGTCTATACCCGGAAGGACCGGCCCGGATTTTGGATTAGCTACAAGGACGCCGTGGGTCGACGGCGCCGGCGCAAGGTGGAGGCCGCCACGATGGAACAGGCCAAGCGCTCGCGCGGCTCGGAGTTGGTTCGGGCAGAGACGGCGCGCGCCCTGGGTTTCACCCCACCAGGGAAAGAGACGTTTGAGGAAGCGGCGGTGCAGTTCCTCGCCCACCAGCGTCCGCGTCTGACCCCTGCGAACTATGAGCGCGAGCGCGGCATTGTCGAAGATCACCTAAAGCCGTTCTTCGCTGGCGAGCTTGCGGGCATCCGGCGCGCCGCCGTCCAGCGCTACATCACGGCGAGGCTGGCAGATGTCGCCAGCGGCACGGTGACGAAGGAATTGAATGTCCTAAAACACCTGCTACGCCTCGCCTCGGAAGAATGGGAGTACATCCCCACAAATCCCGCGCGCGGAGTCAAAGCACCGAAGGCTGCACCGGGCCGGGTCCGGTATCTGCAGCCAACGGAATTACGGGCCGTGCTTGAGTCTTGCCCAAAATGGCTCAAGCCGATTGTGGCCTTGGCGGTTTCAACGGGAATGCGGCGCTCGGAAATTCTCGGCCTTCGCTGGCTCGACGTGGACCTGGAGCACAACCGCATCATGCTCCCGCAAACCAAGAACGGCGAGGGCCGCATCGTGTACCTGAATCAAATGGCGGCGGCGGCGATCAAGTCACTGCCGACTACGCTGGAAACGAAGGCGACGGACCAGCTATTCCCCAGCATTCCCGGGCCGCGCGTGAGCGTCCAATTCGCGCGCGAGTGCAAGCGCCTCAACATCTCCGATTTTTCACTCCACGATCTCCGCCATACAGCCGCCTCATGGCTGCGAATGTCCGGCTCGGATATTCATACCGTGGCCCAGCTGCTAGGCCACAAGGATCTGAGGATGGCAGCCCGGTATCAGCATCTCGCCCCGGCGTTCCTGGCCGAAGCCGTAGGCCGGTTGGACGCGGCCTATGCCGAGCCGAGGCCCAAGCCGAAGCGGAATAAATGTCACCGTAGCGTCACCCAACCCAAGATGCTGAAAGCGGGAGTGCGGGTAAATGCTTGAAAAGATTTGGCGTCCCCGACGGGATTCGAACCCGTGTTATCGCCGTGAAAGGGCGGTGTCCTAGGCCGGGCTAGACGACGGGGACGCTGGGTAAAGCACAGGCGGGAGGTGTCGCTAACTGACTCTTCTCTATGCTAACAGCCGCTTTCCGGCAGTGTCAAAAAACGCCGGTCAGGCCCGGCGAGGGTTTCTGAGTTAACTCCCGGACGCCGCGCCCGCACCATTCACCGCCGCCAGCGCGCTGGCTTCATCGTCAAAGAAGGCAAAGACCTTGTCCAGGCGCGTGACCTTGAAGGCCTGGCGCACAGTGGTGTTCGCGCCCACCACTTTGATCGATCCGCCCGCGGCGCTCATCGCTGAGTGGCAGCGGATCATCGTCCCGATGCCGCTGGAATCCATCATCGTGACCCGGGTCAGGTTGATGATGAGCTGTTTGGAGCCGGTCGCCATGGCTTCCGCCCACCTGGTGCGGAACTCATCCACGTCGCCCAGGGCCATGCGACCCTGCAGGTCGATGATGACCACGTTCCCTTCTTTCCGCAGGAAAGCCGGCATAGCTACTCCTTGTGTGTAGATGGTCGGGCAGCATCATACACTCTCTAGCGCGCGCTGCCGCAAGAAACTGCGGCCGCCGATTCATTACAATGACTACTGCGCCATGGCCGACCAGCTCTACCTCAACCTGTGGTTCCCTTCCTTCGCGGAAGACGAGATGCTCCCGCGCATGCTCTCCGTGCTGAAGCAATTCCCGTACTCCGAGCAGCGGCCCGGTGTCGCCTTTCTTTCAATCCACTCGGCCTCCTGGCAGGAGCCGGCCGTTTTTGAGCAGAGCTTCGACTACGGCACCGATCCCGAGCATGCGCTCAGCTTCGCCGGAGAGTTCGTCCACTCTGACAACGCCTACAGCGTCGACGTCTACTGGGACCTCCACGTTCCCGAGCGCGAAGGCGACCTCGACGAGAAGTGGGTGGCGCGGCCGCAACGGGTGCAGGTCATCGCCTTCGGCACGGATTTTGACGACTCGGCGCACCAGCAAGAAGGCCATATCCAGGTCGACTTCGGCCTCGATACGCCGTTCCTGCACGAAGAGGTGGATTACACGCCCGCGGTCGAAGTGCGGGTGAAGGCGAACGTGCGCCAGCTCGTGAGCTTCATCCACAACGTCGAGAAGAACTGCGGTATCGGCGGACGGCTGTTGTGGTCGGAAGGCGAGAGCACGCTCGCCCAGAAGCTCATCACCCGATTGCAGAAGGTGCAGTAGCTACTTCTTTTCCGTCACGATCTCGGAAAAGTCCGCCAGCGTGGTGAAATCGCGGAACACCTGCTCCAGCAGCGCCAGCCGGTTGGCGCGCACCTTTTCATCCTCGACCATCACCATCACCTTGTCGAAGAAGGCATCGAGCTTCGGCCGGAGCTTGGCGACCTCGGCCAGCGCCTCGGCATACTTGTGATGCTTGCGCAGGTTCGCGACCATGGGCGCGATCTTCACCGAGAGGTCCGCCAACTCGTACTCTGCCGGCTCGGCGACGAGGGCTGCGTCGAACTCGGCCGCGGGCGGTTTGCCCGACTCCTTCGCCTGCCGCAGGATGTTCTTGATGCGCTTGAACGCAATGGAGATCGAATCGAAGTCTGCCGACCCGCGCACCTCGCTCACTGCCTTCGCGCGCGCCACCACTTCTGCCGGACGGTCTGAGTCCGCGGCCAGCACCGCATTGGCCACGTCATAGGCGATGCCCAACACCTCGCGCAGGTAGAACTCCTGCCGCTCGCGAAAGAAGGCGCGGACCGTGGGAGTGAACTTCGCCAAGTCTTCCGGCTTGAACTTCTTCTCCGCCTCTGAACCCTTGTACCCGACGAGCGCCAGTTGCAGCATGACGGTCACGTCCACCGGCAAGTTGTGCTCCACGATGGTCTTCACAATGCCGTTTGCCTGGCGCCGCAGCGCGAATGGGTCCTTCGAGCCGGTCGGCTGCAGGCCCAGCGCGAACATGCCGGCGATGGTGTCCGCCTTGTCGGCCAGCGAGAGCACCGCGCCTTCGAGCGTGCGCGGCGCGGAGTCTTCCAGCGACGTAGGCTTGTAGTGGTCGTAAATGGCGTCGGCGATCGCCGGCTTCATGCCCTGCGCCCGGGCGTACAGCCCGCCCACCACGCCTTGCAGCTCCGTAAACTCTTTCACCAGCTCCGTGGTCAGGTCTGCCTTCGCCAGCCATGACGCTTCATACAGAGCGTTGCGGTTGATCTTGCGGTGCGGCGCATCGAGGTCCGCGCCGCCGATCGTTACCAGATGCGACATGCGCTGGGCCTTGTCGTAGTAGCTGCCCAGGTCCTTCTGGAAGGTCACGTTCTTGAGCTTCTCTACGCGGTCGCTGAGCTTCGTCTTCTGGTCGGTGTCCCAGAAAAAGCGGGCGTCGTTGAAGCGGGCGCGCAGCACGCGCTCGTTGCCGTGGCGGATAAGGCCCTCGGGATCGCCGTCAATATTCAGCACCGCCAGGAAATGCGGCGCCAGCTTGCCCTGTGCGTCTTCGACGGCGAAATACTTCTGGTGGTCGCGCATCACCGTGACCAGGACCTCTTCCGGCAGGGTCAGGTAGCTCGCGTCGAAGCTGCCCAGGATGACCGACGGGAACTCCGTCAGATTCACCACCGTCTTCAGCAGCTCCGCATCTTCGCGCCAGCGCGCGCCGGGAACGGTCCGCGTGGCGGCGTCGAGCGCCTTGCGGATGATGTGCTCGCGCTCGGGCGGAGTGACCACTACTTTCGCACTTTGCAGCGCGGCCACATAGTCAGCGGCGCTCCTTACTTTCACCGCGCCCGAGCTGAGTACGCGATGTCCCTTCGACTCGCTGCCCGCGGCAATGCCCGCGAACTCCAGCTTCAGCGGCTGGCCGTCGAACAGCGCGACCATCCAGCGCACGGGACGCACGAAGCGCTCCGCCGCTTTGCCGCGCCAGTACATGTTCTTCGCCCAGTAGATTGAGGCAATCTCTTTCGGCAGCGCTTCGCTCAGGACATCCGCGGCGGCGCGACCCTTCTTCTCGACTGTGGCCGCCAGGTACTCGCCCTTCGGATTCGTCACCCGGCCCAGCTTCTCCACGGCCACGCCCACCTTCTTGGCGAATGCATCCGCCGCCGGCGTGGGGGCGCCATCTTTGAACGCAACTCTTACCGCCGGCCCCGTGACCTCTTCCTTCACGTCCGGCTGAGACGCTGCGATTCCCTTCACGATGACCGCCAGCCGCCGCGGCGTGGAGTACGCTTCCACACTTGGCGTGCCGAGGTTCTCCCGCGACGCGAGTTCGCTCACGCGGCGCGCCAGCTCTTCGCGTGCGCCATCGAGCATCCGCGCGGGGATCTCTTCCATCCCGATCTCGAGCAGGAAGTCCGCCATCAGCTTTTCACCGCCACACTCGCCGACTCTTTCTCTCCCGGCGACTGCTGCTCCGCGTACGCCTTCGCCACGCCCACCGCCAGGTTCCGTATGCGCGCGATCACGCCCACGCGCTCTGTCACGGAGATGGCGCCGCGCGCGTCCAGCAGGTTGAACAGGTGCGAACACTTCAGGCAAAGATCGAATGCCGCCAGCACCGGGACCTTGCGCACGTCGCCGTCCTTTTTCTTCGCCTCCGCCTGGAACTGGTCGATGAGCGTCTTACACTCGGCTTCATATAGCCGCAGATGCTCCCACGTCTTCTCGATGTCGGCCGTCTCAAAGTTGTAGATCGAGAACTGGTACTCCTCGGTGTGGCGCACATCGCGATAGGTCACTTCCTTGCCCTGCTTATCGCGCGCCCACACGATGTCGTACACGCTGTCGACGTCCTGCAGGAAGGCGCAAAGGCGCTCCAGGCCGTACGTCAGCTCTACGGATATTGGATCCAGGTCCACGCCACCGCATTGCTGGAAGTAGGTGAACTGGGTGATCTCCATGCCGTCGAGCATGACCTGCCACCCGATGCCCCACGCGCCCAGCGTCGGCGACTCCCAGTTGTCCTCCTCGAACTTCAGGTCGTGCTTGCGGAGGTCGATGCCGATCGCCTCCAGCGACTTTAGATAAAGGTCCTGGATATCTTCAGGTGGTGGTTTAAGGATGACCTGCAACTGCGTGTGCTTGAAGAGGCGGTTCGGATTGTCGCCATAACGTCCATCGGCCGGACGGCGCGACGGCTGCAGGTACGCCACCTTATATGGACGTGCGCCCAGGACGCGCAGGAAGGTCTCCGGCGACATCGTCCCCGCGCCCATCTCCACGTCATAGGGCTGTTGCAGGATGCACCCCTGCTCTGCCCAGAACCTCTGCAGCGTGAAGATCAGCTCCTGAAAGGTCAGGCCCTTCGATTTGGATGGATTCGTCAATCGATTCCTAAATCAGCGTTCATCAGCGTTTATCAGCGGCTAATCTAGTTTCTCCAGCATCGCTGCGCTGACCAGCTTCTTCTCCAGATGCCGCTCCACACGCTGCGTCAAAAACTTCCTTAGGTCGGCGCCGCGCTGCCGCGGCCACGCTCCCGCCTGCGGCGCAAAGGCATCCACCGGATTGCGGAACATCTCCGCCGCCAGTTGCCGCGACTCCGGCGATATCTCCGTGCTCGCCAGCCGCTTGTGGTCCGCGCACATCAGCCCGTCGCTGAGCGGATGAAAATACGCCCTGCTGCCGTTCAGCGCCGCGCCGCACTCGATGCACGCATGCAGCTCCGGCAACAGGCCCGTGAGCCGCACCACCCACAAGTCGAAGTACGTAAGCGCCATCCATATGGCGCCGGCCTTCAGGTTCTGCAGCACCGCCACCGCCAGCCGGAAGACGGCGTCATTCGCCTCGCGGTCGGGCAACAACTGGTCGAGCATCTCGCCCACGTAGCCCAGAGCCACGGCGCGGTGATAATCCACGGTCTCGGTCAGCGGCGAGCCCAGCACGTCGCAGGAATCGATCCGCGTCAGCTCGTGTCGTTCACGCTCTTCCCAGTACACCCGGACATACGTCAGCGGCTCCAGCGCCCCGCCGAACCGTTTCTTTGACTTCTTGGCTGACTTCGCCACGCCCCGCAGCTTGCCTTCATTCCGGGTAAAGAAGGTCACCAGCAGGTCCGCCTCGCGCATGGGATAACTGCGCAGCACGATGGCTTCCGATTGCTTCAGGGGCATGGAAGCTTCGATTGTAATGGAGCGCTTCGTCGATTGAAAAGAAATCGGGCGCGCCCAAGGGACGCGCCCGTGCCCGGATTCGAGGGCCTATTTCTTCTTGTCACCCTGGCTGGCAGCCGGCTTGGCAGCTCCCTTGCCCTTCAGTTCGATGAGGATGACGTCCATCGCCTTGCCCGTGTTCTCCGGCATGTGGGTTCCGCCGTCGCTGTAGCGGGCTTCGCCGCTCTTGCCCGTGCCGGGCTCGGCCTTGCCGCCGGGAAGATGGAACTTGACGCTCGCGTCGGTCAGGAATACCGCCACATTGGGCGGATGACTGTGCATCACCGACTTCTCGCCCGGACCATAATGGACCTTCAGGATACGCACCTGATCGTTCTCGCTCACGACTGTATAGTGCTTGGGGTCGGCCTTGACCGCATCTTGCGCCGCCACCGCCACCGTCAGGGTCAGGCACACCACCGCACACAACAATACCTTTGCACGCATAGCTGGCTCCTTGGAGAGGGTTGGTTTTCTCGCGGCGCAACCCTACGCCCGGGGCCCTGCGATGTCAAACTGCGTCCTTCGTTATCTGGCCTTGGATTGTTTGTTTTTCTTTGTCGACCTTCGCCGCGTCTCCGCGCCTCCGCGTTTCGCCGGGGCCTCCAGCTCCATGAGCGCCCGCTTCGTCAGCTTTGCCTTCACCAGTCCGTATGACTTCCGCACCTGCGCCTCGATCTCGGCATCACGCAGCGCGTCAAAGCGCTCCAGCAGCACCCAGTGATTGCGCGCCATGTACGGCGCCGGGATGATGCCTTCCACCTCGATGAGCGAGGCGAACTCCTCCGGGGTGCACTTGAAGGCGACCGCATGCCCCTCGGTCGGATCCAGCGACGCCACCGCGAACATCTTGCCTCCGATGAGGAAGCACAGGTCGTTGCCCCACTTCACGTCTTCAGTCACGTGCGGCAGCTTCTTGCAGAACTTGCGCAACGATTCCAGCGTCATGCGCACTAGGATAACCGGCTCCACAAACAAAAGGGCGCCCTTGGGCGCCCTTTGATCTGTCTGTCTTCTATCTTCCTTCGGATCCGCGGTTGGCCTTACGCCCGCGCGGCCGCCGGTAGGTCGAAGCGGTCCAGGTTCATCACCTTGGTCCACACTCGCACGAAGTCACGCACGAATTGCTCCTTCGCGTCCGCGCAGGCATAGACCTCCGCCAGCGCCCGAAGCTGCGAGTTCGACCCGAACAGCAGGTCGACGCGCGTCGCCGTCCACTTGGCTTCGCCGGTCTTGCGGTCGCGGCCCTCGTAGACGCCATCGGCCGCCGGCTTCCACTGCGTGCTCATGTCGAGCAGGTTGACGAAGAAGTCGTTGCTCAGCGCCCCTGGCCGCTTGGTCAGCACGCCATGCTTCGACTGGGCGAAGTTCACGTCCAGCGTCCGCATGCCACCCAGCAGCACCGTCATCTCCGGCGCCGTCAGGGTCAGCAGTTGCACCCGGTCGAGCAGCAGCTCGTCCACCGGACGCTTCTCGCCCTTGCGCACATAGTTGCGGAACGCATCCGCTGCCGGTTCCAGTGGTGCGAACGACGACACGTCGGTCTGCTCCTGCACCGCATCGGTCCGCCCCGGCGCGAATGGCACCTTCACGTCGTGGCCGGCCTTCTTCGCCGCTTCCTCGATCGCGGCATTGCCTGCGAGCACGATCAGGTCCGCCAGCGACACCCGCTTCTTCTTGCTGCCGTTCGTCTGCGACTTGTTGAAGTCCTTCTGGATCGCCTCCAGCTTCTGCAGGACCTTGGTTAGAATCGCCGGCTGGTTGACTTCCCAATCTTTCTGCGGAGCCAGCCGGATGCGCGCGCCGTTTGCGCCGCCGCGCTTGTCTGAGCCGCGGAAGCTCGACGCCGAAGCCCATGCCGTCCCCACCAGTTCAGAGATGGAGAGCCCCGACGCCAGCACCTTCGCCTTCAGCGCCGCTGCGTCGTGGTCATCAATGAGCTTGTGGTCGACTGCGGGAACCGGGTCTTGCCACAACTGCGGCTCGGTCGGGACCAGCGGACCCAGGTAGCGCGAGAGCGGCCCCATGTCGCGATGCGTCAGCTTGTACCAGGCCTTCGCGAACGCGTCCGCAAACTCCTGCGGATGGTCATGGAAGCGCTTCGCGATCGGCCCGTAGACCGGGTCCATCCGCAGCGCCAGGTCCGTCGTGAGCATGAAAGGCGCGTGCTTCTTCGCCGGGTCATGCGCGTCCGGCACGGTGCCTGCGCCGGCGCCATTCCTGGGCCGCCACTGGTGCGCGCCCGCCGGACTCTTCGTCAACTCCCACTCAAACGCGAACAGGTTCTCCAGGAAGTTGTTGCTCCACTTCACTGGCGTCGTCGTCCATGCACCTTCCAGCCCGCTGGTGATGGTGTCCGCGCCCTTGCCGCTGCGGTACTTGTTAGTCCAGCCGAAGCCTTGCTCTTCCACCGTGGCAGCCTCGGGCTCCGGCCCCACGTAATCGGCGGGCACCGCAGCGCCGTGCGTCTTGCCGAAGGTGTGTCCGCCGGCGATGAGCGCGACGGTCTCTTCATCGTCCATCGCCATGCGCGCGAAGGTCTCGCGGATGTCGCGCGCCGCCGCGATGGGATCCGGGTTCCCGTTCGGGCCTTCGGGGTTCACATAGATAAGGCCCATCTGCACCGCGCCCAGCGGATTCGCCAGTTCGCGGTCGCCGCTGTAGCGCTCGTCGGCCAACCATTTCCCTTCTGGGCCCCAGTAGATGTCTTCTTCCGGCTCCCATACGTCGGCGCGGCCGCCGGCAAAGCCGAAGGTCTTGAATCCCATCGACTCCAGCGCCACGTTGCCAGCCAGGATCATCAGGTCAGCCCATGAGATCTTGCGCCCGTACTTCTGCTTGATGGGCCACAGCAGACGGCGCGCCTTATCGAGGTTCGCGTTGTCTGGCCAGCTATTGAGCGGCGCAAAGCGCTGCTGCCCCGCGCCCGCTCCGCCGCGGCCATCACCGATGCGGTACGTCCCTGCGCTGTGCCACGCCATGCGGATGAAGAAGGGCCCGTAGTGGCCGTAGTCGGCCGGCCACCACTCCTGCGACGTCGTCATGAGTGCGTTGAGGTCCTTTACCACCGCGTGGAGATCCAGGGTCTTGAATTCTGCGGCGTAGTCGAATTCCCCGCCCATCGGGTCGGATTTCGACGAGTGCTGATGCAGCACTTTGAGGTTGAGCTGGTCGGGCCACCAGTCGCGATTCGTGTGCGCCCGGCGTGCGCCATGCGCGACCGGACACTTAGCTTCAGCAGAGGAGGTCATCTGGGGATTGACGGCCCCAGCAGCAGCGGCTAGTTCTTTTTCCATTCTTCTATTCTCAGCCCTGGGAGCCCGGTTGTAAAAGCCGGACGCTTGCCAGTAAATTACTTTGTGGTGTAAAGTACGCTTTCATTTTCTTAGTCCGGAGGAGCGAGTGGCAAAGAAGCGCAGCGCCGAAATCTGGTGGGTCGTCATCGCAGTGGTCGGAGTGCTGTTTACGCTCATCCTCGGACTACCGCGCTACATGAAGTACACCGCCACAGTCCTGCATCCGCAGCCCTATAACGCCCCGTCGGCCATACGCACCGAACCACCGCCGTCATTCAGCGCATCGGTCCAGCGCGGGCGCGACATCATACGCGCCGGCCTTTCAGAACAGAATGTCCCCGGCCTTTCGGTGGCGGTCGGAGTCGGCAACGAGGTCGTTTGGGCGGAAGGCTTCGGCTGGGCCGACATCGAGAAACGCGCGCCGGTCACGCCGGAGACCCGCTTTCGTATCGGGACGGCTTCCATGGTGCTGACCTCGGCGGCCGTCGGGAAACTTCTCGAGCAGGGCAAGCTTCGGCTCGACGAACCCATCCAGACTTACGTGCCGCAATACCCGAAGCAGCAATGGCCGGTGACGCTGCGTCATTTCATGGCACACACTTCCGGCGTCCGCAACGATGGCGGCGACGAAGGCGAACTTTTCAGCCAACACTGCGAGCGTCCGGTGGAGGGGCTGTCTGCCATTGCCGATCGGCCGCTGCGCTTTCAGCCCGGGACCGAGTACCACTACTCGCGCTACGGATACATCCCGGTGAGCGCCGCGGTGGAATCCGCCGGCCAGCCTTTCCTGACCTACATGCAGAAAGAGATCTTTGAGCCGCTCGGGATGCGTAACACCGTCCCGGAATCAGCTACCACGCCTGTCCCCGACCGGACCACGGTGTATTTCCCTCGCTTCGGCGCCGATCCTCGTTACGGCCTGCACCTGATGCGCGACCTCGACCTCTCCTGCTACGCCGGAGCGATGGTCTTTCTCTCCACACCGTCCGACATGGTGCGCTTCGGCCTGGGCATCAACAACGGCAAGCTGCTGCAGCCGGCGACCGTGAAACTGATGCAGACATCTGAAAAGCTCCCGAGCGGGAAAGAGACCGGCTACGGCCTCGGCTGGGACCTGGAGACGGTCACCCTGGCCGGCACACAGACTCAGGTGGTCGGGCATGATGGCGACCTACTGGGAGGAATGATCAGCTCTCTGGTCATCCTGCCGGAGCACGGGATCGTGGTGGCCGTGATGTCCAACATCTCTTACACGGAAACTTTCACCCTCGCGACTAAGGTCGCCGAAGTATTCGCGCAACGAAACCCGCGCCCTGCGCGTTGACGGCGGGTGGCGCGTGGCCCATCCATGCAAACAAAAAGGGGCAGGCTGCGCAGCCTGCCCCGGACTTCTTCCCGTCCTAGAACGAAAACTTCACTGACAGTTGGATGTTGCGCGGCCCTCCGCCTCCGAGGAAGGGGTTGCCGATTGCGACGTCCGGCGTCGCGGTGCTGCCCAGGAAGCCCATAACGCGGCCGGTGGCGTCGATGCCGTTCTGCAGAAAGTCCACGCCGAAGGCCGGAAGCACTGGGTTGGCGAAGTTGGGATGATTGAGGATGTTGAACACATCCACGCGCAGGTTCATGTTCACCTTTTCCCCCAGCTTCGTATTCTTGGCAATAGCAAAGTCGAAATTGCGATAGCCCGGTCCCACGAAGGCATTGCGTCCCAAGTTGCCGAAATGCTGACCGCCGGCGCACGTCCCCGCCAGTGGATCATAGGTGCAAGGCACGCGGAACGCGCCCAGGTTCAGGAGCCGGTCCGGCGCGCGAGTTCCCGAAAAAGGATCGCCCACCAAATCCGGGCGTCCAAAGAACTCACCGCTCCCGTTGTAGTCGTCCTCGAACAGGTAGGTCACGTTGTAGGGCTGCCCGCTCATGATGGTGAGCACGCCGTCCAGCACCCAACCGTTGGTCAGCCACTTCGCGGTTGCGGCGTTGGGCAGTTCCCAGTTGTAGATCCAGACGAACCGGTGGCGGGTGTCAAAATTGGAGTTCGCCCGCTCGGCGCCGGGATTGAAGCTGTTGTCCGGCTGGGTGGCCTGGGCCACGTAGTCCTGGCCATCGCTGGCATTATCGATGGAATGTGACCACGTGTAGTTAAGCCGTGTGCTCACCCCGTGCCACTCCCGCAACGCCAGGCTCGTCTGCAACGCGTTGTAGCTCGAGTTGGCGGTCGACTCGAACTGGTTCACATAAAAGAAGCTGTTGCCGCCCGGCGTGGTGAGCGCGTCCAGCGGTCGCGCGCCCGTCAGCGGGTTGGTCTGTTGATTGATGTCCCGGTAGCGGTAGAGCTTGCGTCCCTGCGAGCCTACGTAACCCACCTGGATGCCGGCCGGCCCGATCTGTTGCTGCACATTCAGGTTGAAGTTCTGCACGTAGGGGGTGCGCAGCCTCTGGTCCACCACGAACGCGTCTGAGTCTGAAAATCCGGTATAGACCGGGGTCCCGGCGGCAAGGGTGCCTGTCGTGGAGAAGCTGAACTCCACCGGCGAAGGCCCGCCGCCGTTGTAGGCCGGGCCGGGATTGAAGGTGTTGAACGGCAACTGCCCGACGAAGAAGTCCTGCGAATACGAATCGTAGTACAGTCCCCAGCCTCCGCGGATCACCGTCTTTCCCGTGCCCATCAGGTCATACGCAAAGCCAAAGCGCGGGGCCAGGTTGTTGAAGTCTTTCGGGTAGAGGCTCTCCAGCCCCGCCGTGCCCACCTGCACCAGCCCGACGCCCGGCATCAGCGTGCTGAGGCGGTTCTGCTCTTCGCCGATCACGCCGAAGTAGTCCCATCGCAGACCGTAGTTAAGGACCAGCTTCGGCGTCACCTTCCAATTGTCCTGGAGGTAAAGACCGTGGCTGTTCTGGAACGTCTGGCGGTCGGAATCGCCGCGCGCCTGGCGTCCGCCGGCCACGTTCCCGGCGATGAAATCGTCCAGGCTGTCGAAGTTGAGCACGCCGCGATAGCCGGCATCGAAGAAGCCGTCTACCGTGGTGCGACGGAACTCATATCCGGCCTTCCAGTTGTGCTTGCCGGCGGTGTAGGAGAAATTCTGGAAGAACTGCCAGTTCGTGTCGGTGCGTCCGCGGGGCAGCGACGCGTTAGCGCCGATCGGAGCGTATCCCGAAACGCGGATCAGCGGCAGGCCGAAATCCCGCTGGCTGACTCCCGTGGTCAAGCCGATGGAGTTGGGGTCAAAATCACTGTCCTCGGGAAAGAACGTCTCGTAGAAGCGGTTGTAGCCAAAACGCGATTCGCTCAGCAGGTTCTGGGTGAGGAAGTGCGTGTATGAAACCGACAGAACGTTCACGGTCGTCGGCGTGATGGTGTTGAAGCCCGGCAGCACATTGCCGCCGAGCAGCGCCAGCGGGAAGCTCTGGTCGCTGTCACCGAAGAAATAACGCACGGTGAACAGGTTGTTCCCCATCTGGTGGTCAACTTTCCCGATCACGCTGTCCACGCGGTTGCTCCCGCGCGTGGAGACTTGCGCCGTCCCGGTGGTGGAGGTCGGCCAGGGGTTGCGCGCCAGGATGCGGGCGATCACCGGGTTCACCACGCCTCCGTTCGCCGCCGTCGAAGCCGCGATCTCCGCTGCGGTGGGAACGCGCGCCACGCTCGGCAAGCCCACGCTCTCGCGCTGGCCTTCATACGCGGCAAAGAAGAAGGTCTTCTCCTTCACGATCGGCCCGCCCAGCGAGCCGCCGAACTGGTTGTTGTGGAAGGCGTTCTGCGGGTCGGGCTTGGCGTTGAAATAGTTGCGCGCATCGAGCGCATTGTTGCGGAAGTACTCGAAGATCGTGCCGTGGAACGCATTGGTTCCCGACTTGGTCACGATGTTGACCGTTCCCCCCGAGCTGCGCCCATATTGCGCCTCCACGTTGGAAAGCACTCCCATCTCGGCCACCGCGTCCAAGGGCAGGATGGTGGCCGGGGTGCCGAACACGCCGGCTTCGTTGATCGACGGCAGGTTGCGGTAGCCGTCATTCATGTCCGTGCCATCGATGAGGTAGTTGTTCGAGCGTCCGCGGTTCCCGTTGATGCTGAATAGCCCGAACGACCCCGGTGAATCACTCACCGCGCTGGGATCGGCCGTTGAGCCCGGCACCAGCGTCAGCGCCTTGGTGAAGTCGCGCCCATTGGCCGGGATGTTCTGGAACTCGCGCGCCGGGATCGTTCCCCCCAGCGTGTTTCCCGTGCTGTCTACCAACGGGGTTTCGGCCGTGACCTCTATCACCTCTGACGTCTGCCCCGCACTCAGTTGCAGGTTCACCCGCTGGCTGGTGGCGACGCCCACGGCAGCGCCCTTGACCGTCTGTTTCTTGAAGCCCGACTTCTCCGCGCTGACCTCGTACTCGCCAAGCGGCAGCTCGTTGAAGAAAAAGACGCCGCTGTCGTCGGTCTGCACCGTGCGCGTCAGGCCCGTACCGGTGTGGACGGCGGTTACGGTGGCTCCGGCCACCACGGCGCCGCTGGCGTCGGTGACCGTACCGTTCAAACTTCCGCGAAAGGTCTGTGAGGCTAGGGTAAGGGTAGCGAAAAGCAGGCTGCAGAGCAGGAAGGCTGCGCGTGACTTCATCGAGGTCCTCCGTCGGCGGATCGGACTGCTGGGGCGACCCGAAATGCGGCCATTATCCCAGACTTCTGCATGAAGAGTGAAATTTCGAGACGTTCCGATATGGAAATGGCGGGGACGACGGGACTCGAACCCGCGGCCTCTGCCGTGACAGGGCAGCGTTCTAACCAACTGAACTACGTCCCCACTCTGCTTGCGCAAGTGGCGCCCCGGCGGCCGCCGAGGCAGATGAGATGTTCCCCGGCGCGTCACTGCCGGTCGGTACCTGTGGTCGCTACGACTACGTTTTCACTGAAGCGCGAATGGTGGGCAGTGTAGGACTCGAACCTACGACCCCCTGCTTGTAAGGCAGGTGCTCTAACCAGCTGAGCTAACCGCCCCCAGCGAGGGAGCGTAACACTGTTTTTCCGCACGCTCGTCGGTACTCTTCGAGTATACGTGACCCCGGAAAAAATGGTCAAACCTGGCCGCCGTTTGGTGGTACCCTTGCTACCCTGCCGGGGGCCTGGCGCCCGGGGCCGGGGCAACTTTTTGTCCTATTGCGGGCATCTTTAAGCCGCCTTGGTGAAACAAAATACTGTAGCCAGGTATACCCAGCAGCACCCGTCCGATAACCTTCGTAAAACCGGGGGACTCACGTGAAAGCCATTCTGTTCGTCGACGACCATGAAGTGCTCGCGCGCCTGAGCTGCGAGATCCTCAACATGCAGGGCTACCGGGCCGTCAGCGCGTATAACGCCAGCGATGCCCTCTCCAAGCTGGAAAAAGAAGACTTCGACATGCTGGTGACCGACTTCCGCATGGAAGGCATGAACGGCCTGGAACTGGCCAAGAAAGTGCGCGAGAAGACACCCAACATCCCCATCATCATCGTCACCGGCTACAGCGACCTGGACGGCAACAAGGACGTGACCGTCCTCTCCAAGGAGAACCTCTTCCCCACCCTGTTGGAGAAGATCAAGCTCTTCCTGGGCGACGCCGAGCAGCCCGCCGAACAGAAGGCCCTGGCCGGATAAAGTCAGCCCTCCCCGACTTCGCACCCGCCCCGCCCCTTTGGGCGGGGCTTTTATTTACAATCCAAAGTCCTGCTCGTGCGCCGACTCATCATCAATGCCGACGACTTTGGCCTCACCCGCGGGGTGAACCGCGCCATCGCGGAATGTCACGCCGCCGGCGCCGTCACCTCGGCCACCCTGATGGCCAATTCGCAGGCCTTCGACGACGCCGTCGCCATCGCCCGCGCCCATCCGGCGCTGCGCATCGGATGCCACACCATGCTGGTGGATGGCGCGCCGCTCACGCCGCCTCAGGATGTCGCTTCGCTGTGCGTGCGTGACACTGGTGTCTTTCGCGAAGGCATCGGCGGCTTTGCCCAGGCCGCTCTCAGCAACCGCCTGCATGCCGAGGAGATCACCGCCGAAGCTGCCGCCCAGATGCGTAAGATCCAGGCGGCCGGCATCGAGCTCACCCACTTTGACACCCACAAGCACACCCACATGTTCCCCCGGGTGCTGCGGCCGCTGCTGCGCGCTGCGCGGGAATGCGGCGTGCGCGCGGTGCGCAATCCCTTTGCGCCGATCAAAGCCCTCGCCTTCGCGACCTTCCTGAAGCGTCCCAGGCTCTGGAAGCGCTACACCGAAGTCCGGGCTCTGCGCAGCTTCGCCGGCGCCTTCCAACGCGAGGTCGAAGATGCCGGCCTCCGCACCACGCAAGGCACATTCGGCATCATCGCCACCGGGGCGCTCGACCAGCGCCTCTTCGACGCCATCATCGGCAGCATCCCCGAAGGCACGTGGGAGCTGGTCTGCCATCCGGGCTACAACGACCCCGACCTGGACGCGGTCGCCACCCGCCTGCGCGCTTCGCGGGTGGAGGAGAAAAAGGTGCTGACTTCGCCCGAATCCCGCGAAACCCTGCGCCGGAACCAGATCCAACTGATATCCTTCGCCGACATTTAGCCTGAATCCCGCGCTGGACTGCTACATCTAAGTGAGGTCCGCGCCCCTGAAGACTGGAGACCGGAGACTGGCGACTGCTTCATGAAGATAGGAATCACCTGCTATCCCACATACGGCGGCTCTGGCGTGGTCGCCACCGAGCTCGGCATCGAGCTCGCGCAGCGCGGCCACGAGGTGCACTTCATCACCTATGCGCTGCCCATCCGTCTTACTGAGTTCCACGCCAACATCCACTTCCACGAAGTGAACGTCTCGCAGTATCCGCTCTTCCAGTATCCGCCTTACGACTTGGCGCTGGCCACGCGCATGGCGGAGGTCGCCGACACCTACGGACTCGACCTGCTGCACGTCCATTACGCCATTCCGCACTCAGTAAGCGCGCTGCTCGCCAAGCAGATGCTCGCCCACGCGCGCAACGGCTCGAAGCGCCACCTGCCCTTCGTCACTACGCTGCACGGCACGGACATCACGCTTGTGGGCCTGGACCGCTCCTATCTGCCCATCACGCGCTTCTCCATCGAGCAGAGCGACGGCGTGACCGCCATCTCCAACTACCTGCGCGACCGCACGCTGAAGGAGTTCGAAGTCGCCAATGAGATACAGGTCATCCACAATTTCGTGAATTGCGACGTCTATCGCCGTGATCCCAGCGCCGCCGACGACCGCGCCCTCTACGCCAAGCCCGACGAGCGCATCCTCGTGCATCTTTCCAACTTCCGCCCGGTGAAGCGCGTGCAGGATGTCGTCGAGATCTTCGACCGCGTGCAGAAGAAAGTCCCCAGCAAGCTGGTGATGATCGGCGACGGCCCGGACCGCTCCACCGCCGAGTGGCTCGCCAAGAAAAAGAAGATCCACGACAAGATCATCTTCCTCGGCAAGGCGGACAACATCCAGGAGAAGCTCCCGGTCGCCGACCTCATGCTCATGCCGAGCGAGCTCGAGTCCTTCGGGCTGGCCGCGCTTGAGGCGATGGCCTGCAAGGTGCCGTCTATCGCCACCAACGTGGGCGGGGTGCCGGAGCTTATCGACCACGGCTCCACCGGTTATCTCGCCGAAGTCGGCGACGTGGACACCATGGCCAAGTACGCCATCGAACTGCTCAACGATGAAGCCAAGCTGCGGAATATGGGCGAGGCCGCGCGTTTTGAAGCGCAGGCGCGCTTCTGCTCCACCAAGATCATCCTGCGCTATGAAGAGTTCTACGCCCGGGTCCTGGAGCGCTCGCTGTAGATCTTGTCCGCCGCCGACCGCGCCAGCTCCGTCTCCACCAGCGGCATCTCCAAAGTGATCAAGGTCCCGTGGCCGCTGGGCGGAGGCGTGATGCTGAGCTTGCCCGCGTCGCCGTAGAGCACCCGCAGCCGCTCAGCCACGTTCGCCATCCCGATGCCGCTCTGTGAATCGGTCGGCAGGCCGACCGGCTCGACCTGTCCCGTCGCGGCCATGCCCACGCCGTCATCCTGCACTTGGATGATGAGCTTGTCTTCCATGAGCTTCGACCGCAGCGTGATGTTTCCGCCTTCGATCTTCGACGCCAGCCCGTGCTTGATGGAGTTCTCCACCAGCGGCTGCAGCAGCATGCTCGGCACGATCGCGTCCAGCGAGTCCGGGTCCAGCTCCTTGTGCACCTTGAGCTTCTCCGGCCCGAAGCGGATGACCTCGATGTCCAGGTAGTCGTCGATGAACGCGACCTCTTCTCGCAGGTTGCAGAAGGCGTCGTGCTTGCGCAACAGCGAGCGCAGGATGTTGGAGAGTTTTACGATCAGTTCGCGCGCCGTGTCCGGGTCCACGCGCACCAGTGTCGAGACCGAGTTCAGCGTGTTGAACAGGAAGTGCGGGTTGATCTGGCTCTGCAGCGCGTCGAGCCTCGCTTCCAGCAGCAGGCGCGTCTGCACTTCCAGCTTCAGCTCCGTGCGCGTGTTGTTCCATATCTTCAGCGGGATGGCCACGCACATCACCGTGGTGGCGCAGATGGCGATGAAGATCCACGGCTGCGCGTCGTAAATAGTGAAGATCTGCCCCGGAAACAGGATGCCGAGCTGCATGCGCGCGAACTGGAACGCCAGGATCACGACAAAGAAGGTGATCTGCCAGTCCATGCGCGGCTTCGGCAGGTTGCGCTTGATCCAGCGGAAGATGGTCAGGTCGATGAACGGCGAGAACGACCATATCTCTTCCTTGTCCGCCCAGTGCCCGGCCAGCTCGCGCAACAGCCCGGCGACGAACCCCACGGCCACGTTGAACGGCAGCGTCAGCCATTCTCCGGCGACGACCGCGGGAATCGAGAGCAGCAGCCCGCCCAGCACGCCGGCGTAGCGCCCCGCGATCACGCCGATGACGAACAGGCTCTCGAAGCTGAGGTCAGCGGCCTTGAAGTTCTGCACCAGATGGCGCACCTGCACGCCCAAGCCGTACGGGATGCAGATCGCGATGGTGAGGATGGTGGTGTCCCGCAGCGACCGGTCTTCCTTGAACAGGCGGGAGTGGAACTCGTAGGAGCGCACCAGCGCCGCCGAGATCGCCGCCGAAACCCCCAGCTTCACCAGCAGGGTGACAAGGATGAATTTCTGGTCCACTAAAACCTATTTAATCATTGATTCAATGAATCATTGCCATTGTTTGTGGCCGCTGAGAAGGCCTGTATCGAACCGATTCTGGGCCAAGCCCTATAATTGATGCCGTGAGTTCCCCTATCTCCCAGCATGCCGCCGCGGACTTCCCTACCCGCTGGGGACACTTCCGCATCCTTGGCTTCTCGGGCAAGTTCGGCGTCGACCGGCGCCTCGAAGAGGCGGTCGCGCTGGTCATCGGCGACGTGGCCGCCGCAGGCGCTACTCCGCTGGTCCGCATTCACTCGCAATGCCTCACCGGCGACGTCTTCGGCTCACTTCGCTGCGACTGCCGCCAGCAACTGGAGCTCGCGCTCTCGATGATTGCCTCCACGGGCTGCGGCGTGCTCGTCTACGAGCAGAAGGAAGGACGCGGCATCGGCCTGATGGCCAAGCTCCAGGCGTACGAGTTGCAGGACCAGGGCCTGGACACCGTGGAAGCCAACGAGCGCCTCGGTTTCAAGGCCGACCATCGCGAGTTCGAGATGCCCGCGCTCATCCTGCGGCACCTGGGCGTCAAGCAGATCCGCCTGCTCTCCAACAATCCTCAGAAGGTGGCGGCGATGGAAGACGCAGGCATTAAGGTAGTGGAGCGCGTATCCGCCGAGGTGGAACCGCACGCCGAGTCCGCCAGGTATCTGAAGACCAAGCAGGAAAAACTCGGACACATCTTCGGCAAGGCCAGCAAGTAGTCCCTTTTTCCTAAAGGCTAACGGCTCGCAACTTTCCCGAGCACCTTCATCATCGCCTTCTTCTCTTTGCCGGGAAGCCCATGCACCGCCTGGATGGCGAGCACCTTGTAGATGGTCTCGGTGCCCTGGACTTTGCGCAGCTCGCGCAAGTGCCGCTGCACGGTCTTGAGGTCGCCGCGGCGGATGGGACCGCTGAAGGCCGCGGCGCTGCCGCCGCGCAGGAAGTTCTCGATGGTCTCCCGCAGGATGCGCCGCATCACCGCGCGCGGCTCGCGGATGCCCGCGGCCTGGCCGACGCGCTCGCCCGCGTATAGCGTGGAAACCAGCAGGGGCGAGGTGAACGCGCCCATCGCGTGATACAGGACTTTGTTCGCGGGCTGGATGCGGAATACATCCATGCCCAGGGCTTTCCCCGCGGCGGACGCCGCGCGCACCGCCGCCGCATCGCCTTCGATGGCGAACGGCACGCCCCGCAGATCCGGGCGCGACGTCTTCACGAAGGTGTTCATCGGATGCGCGGAGCCGACCGCGGCGCCTTTTTGCTTCAGCGGCGCCAGCTCGCGCGACGAGAGCGCGCCGCTGGTGTGCAGCACCACTTTGCCGCGCCACGCGGTCTTCGACTTGGCGAGCTTCTGCGCGACTTCGGCGATGGCGTCATCCGGCACACAGATCCATACCACATCGGCGGTCAGCGGGTCGCCGAGCCGGGTCGCCTGCGCGCCCACGCGCTTCGCCAGTGAAGTCGCGCGGCGCGGCTCGCGCGAGACGACTTCTTGCACCCGAAGACCTGCGGCCTTCAGCGCCAGCGCCAGCACGCGACCCAGGTTTCCGGTTCCCACTACCGCCATGGTCGGCTTGGTTTTCATGCGCACCCATTATCATGCTTGCATGCCGAAACGCGCCGCCCAAAGTAAAGTGAAGCTGCTTTCGTCCAAGAAGGTCTACGACGGGCCGGTCTTCTCCGTGTTCACTGATTACGTGCAGGAGGGCGAGTACCGCGGGCGTCGCGACGTGATCCGCCATCCGGGCTCCATCGTGGTGCTGCCGGTTGCCGACGAGACCGCGCGCGATCCGCTCATCCTGCTGGAGCGCCAGTATCGCCACGTGGTCGGGGGACGCATATGGGAGCTCTGCGCCGGCCGCATCGACCCGGGCGAGACGCGCCTCGCGGCCGCCAAGCGCGAGCTGCTGGAAGAGACCGGATACGCCGCGCGCCGGTGGCGTCCGGCGTTTCGTTTTTATGCGAGCCCCGGTTTTCTCGATGAGCAGATGCACGTCTACATCGCCAGCGGTCTGAGCAAGGGCAAGGCGCAGCCGGAAGAAGATGAGCAGATCGCCACGCGGCTCTTTCCGCTTTCGCGGCTGGTGCGCATGGCGACGAGCGGTCGTTTTCTGGACGCCAAGACGATTGCCGCGGTGCTCTGGTATGCGCGCCGCCGCGGTCGTTAAGCGGTGTTTTCATGGGGCGGATGAATCTGATTCACCCTTGCGCCACGCGGCAAGGTGACATTTGAGCCAAATGTATCGCTCTACGGTTAACTAGTTTGACAAGAGCGAATCCCGATGCGATATTATGTCAACGCCTGACCCTGTTCCCCGGACGCATCTGCAAGTAGCCGCCAGCTCGCCGAGCAGCTTTCTCACCAGTTCGTCAATCAAACTAGGTAAGGGCAAATCTCTCGGGTCCTGGAAGTGGTACGCACGCAAAGCCGCTCCTCCCAGAAACAAAGGTACGGAGGGACGCAAGATGTCTCGAATCAAAGGTAAGGTGAAATGGTTTAACAACGCCAAAGGATTTGGCTTTATCGGCCGTGAGGACGGCCCGGACGTTTTCGTTCACTACAGCGCCATCGAATCGGAGGGCTACCGCAGCCTGCAAGAAGGTGACGATGTGGAGTTCGAGATCGGCCAGGGTCAGAAAGGCCCTCAGGCGGAAAAAGTCACTCGCGTTTCGCAGTAGATTTTCCCTGCCGGTTTTGCAAGTAAGCAGTACACCCAGCCTCCCTCGGGCTGGGTTTTGTTTTTTAGCCGACGGATTGGATGTCTTCGAGCTGCGGCGGCTTGCGTTCGGGGAGCTTGTCGAAGGGCAGCAGCACCACCGCACCCTTGTCATCCTGAGGCCGTTAGGCCGAAGGACCTTGCGTTTGCCTTTGCTTCTAGTTTTTCTTTCGGAAGGGCACACCTTCAGGTGTGCCGAAAGACCGGCGCGCAGCGCCTACCTTGCTGCCGCAGGCTCGCGCAGCGCGTCAAGCCTTGGCTGCTTTAGCTTTCGCAATACCCTGCCCTTCGATCCATAGGAACTTGTCTAGATCTTTGTAGCTGCACCGCAGGTCATAATGTTGACGCAAGTCATCCACGATTCGCACGAAGCTTTCATAGCGGTATAAGTCATTCTGCTTGAATGTGAAGTGCGCATCCTGCCGCCTGAACACCATCAGACAACGGTCCACCAGGCTGTCGTAGATGGGATAAACATCTGGCCGGTGCCAACTGCAGTATTTTGTGGCGAAGGAATAATGGTTTCGCTCTTTGCCGCCCAGGCGCATCTTTGCGATCTTCTCCACCACTGCGGGTGACCGTGCCTCAAGCTCGGCATCGATGCCCAGTTGCACAATGTGCTGCGCCGCCCCACTCACATCAAGGATGCCCGCCGAATAAAGGCGGTTGAGCAGCGTTGTCTTGATCAAGACGTGTTGAGGGTTAGAGTTCAACGGATAAGCCTTGAACACCAGGTCCAGCGCCCCTTCCACGACGGCATTTTCCTGGTCGAATCGGGCGACAGCCTGGGCCACAATCTCGTTGGTGGGTTGGTTTGCACCTGTCATCTATTCCGCCGCTGTGGATCGAGCCTTTAAAGCTACGAGCGTATCTTCGGAGCTTGCCGTCGCTTGAAGCTGCATCGTTACGTCCGTAACGCGTTGGTCGACTAGCAAATCCCGCTTCATATGAAAAATATACGAGTTTGTGTGCTCCGTGTATTTTGATCGCTCCATGACGACTTCTATCGGCACAATGCCAGCATACGCGACACTGAAATCCGGATTGAATACGATGCCTAGGAGGAGGTCAAAAGGACGATCCCCGAGCTTTCTGAGTTGACTCAACTGAGTCGAGCTGTTGTGAGGCGTGAGCCGTCTACCCTTGATTTGAATTTTCCTTCCCTCAGCGTCCGTTGCATCGAATCCCGCGGAGGAGTTCCCGCGAAGTGTCCACCCCAGACTCTTAGTCGCCAGCCATTCGCTGTAATCCGCGACCGGATTGTTTGAACTGCGAAGAACGCCGCGCCGTCGGAGTTCCTCCAACAACTCGCCGTGCAGTTTGAGAAGTTCTCTGCAAGTAAACGTAGTCAAATCAGTCATGGTCGTACGTCGGCTGGAGGGGCACCTACTCTCCAGCCGCTACCTTCCTCTTCTTACTTTTCTTCTTAGCCGCCGCCTCCAGCGGCGCAACCAGCGCCTCGTATCGCGTGAAGAGGAAGGCTACCCGTTCGGCGTCGGAAGCAAAGCTCTTCTTGCCATAGGCCGCTTCAACCGCCGCGTCCAAGGCACGGTGCGCCTTCGCCAGACTCGATGGCATCGAGAGCGGGTCGTACAGGTCGGCCAGGCTCGCTTCCTTGAACTGCGCGCGGGCTTCCAGCACACCTTGCGCCGCGCTCTCGATCGGGGCCTTAGTCTTCTCGGACGGATTCTCCGGCCACGGAAAGTTGTTGTAGACGATGTCCTTGGAATAGCGATATCTGCTTTCAAGGCGCCCACATGTCGCACGCACCCACGCCATGTGCATGCCCGAGAGCAACACACCAAGCTCGTAGAGACCACCCTCACGCATCAACAGGCAGCTATCGCCAAGGATTGTCGACGCTTCCACGCGGGTGATTTGGAGGTAATTGCGTGTTTCTGATGAGTGTCTCGGTATTCCGATGTAGTCCCTAGAAGGAACATTCTCCACATGAAAGAGGGTTGGCGTCTCCGCTAGTTTCCTGGTGGGAGCACTCTTGCTCTTCAGTCGGAACGCACGCACTGCCTCAACCCGCTGCAGGACCAACGGCATCGAACGCAGTTCCTGCGGTGGGCAATCCTTCAAAAACAGGCACCACCTCTCACCTGCATTGATGAGGTCATCCGCGCTGAGAAAGCGCCTGAACCACTTCTTCGACTTTGCCTCTCGCGAAACGAAAACGTCCATTTCCGACTTGCTGAACAAGTAATTGCCATCGTCAATCGGCTTGTTGCCGATTCCGATCTCCGGCACCGCGCAGATCGGCGTCGAGCGGCTGGTCAGCACTAGATTGGGTCCATCAACGAGGTATGGATTAATGTTCTTAACGGTGACCTCTTGGGCCTCGCTTGCGACCGTCTCATAATCGAAGATTCGTTTTGCCGTGCGTTCCCGCATCCCAAACCCGACGATTACGCAGTGGACCGCCGCCTTCCCTCGCTTCGCTGCTCCAGCGGAATGTTCGATGGGCGAAGTTTATGCGGATTCCACGGCGCAACAGCTCCGACCACAGGATGCCGACCTGCTCGCCCTGCGTGATGGAGTTCGTGGAAACGAAAGCGCATTGGATCGCCGGGTTCTTCTCCAAATAGGCCGCCGCGAGCATGTACCAGGCGGCGACGTAATCCATGACCCCTGCGCCGTGGATGCCGCGAAAGATGGTTTCCATTTCCCTGCGCTGCGTGTCGCTCAAAAGCTTGGAGCCCCCGAACGGAGGATTGCCGAGTATGTAGTTCAACTCCTTCGCGTCCACCACCGTGTTCCAGTCCGTGGTCAAAGCGTTCCCCGGCAGGATAGTCGCCGCCTTCCGTAGGGGCAGGCGGACGTAGTACGGCCCAAATTCCTCGCTCACCGCCATGTTCATCTGGTGGTCCATCAGCCACATCGCCACCTCTGCGATGCGCGCCGGGAACTCGTTGATCTCGATCCCGTAGAATTGGTCCACATCGCACCACACTGGGTCCTGGATACTGAGGAATCGGCTGTGGTCCTTGTAAAGGTTCTTGAGCACGTCCAGTTCGAGCTTCCGCAGCTCCCGGTAGGCGATGACTAGGAAGTTTCCGCAGCCGCACGCCGGGTCGAAGAATTTCAGGTGTGCGATCTTGCGATGGAATTCTTCCAGCTTGTGCGGTAGCCGCCGTACCTTCTCAAACTCGGCCCGCAGGTCGTCCAGAAAGAGCGGCTGGATCAGTTTCAGGATGTTTTCTTCCGTGGTGTAATGCGCCCCTTGCTCTCTCCGCTCCTTGGGCGACATCACTGACTGGAAAAGCGACCCGAAGATGGCCGGCGAGATCCGGCTCCAATCCAAGCTGCAACATTCCAGCAGCGAGTCGCGCATCTTGCGGTTGAAGACCGCCGTCCGCAGCGTTTCTTCGTATAGACGTCCGTTGACGTAGCGAAAAGCCGCGATACTTTCGTCCAGGCCCTCAGGGCGCTCATTCTCGGGCTGGTTCAAGTACTGGAACAGCTCATTCAGTCGTGCTCCCAGGTCGGAGCCATCCTCGCGAGTGCAGTTTTCAATAAAGTCTTGAAACTGGCGTTTCTCAAAGATCGTAGTGTCTTCCGCGAACAGGCAGAACAGCAAACGTACCAGCAGTATCTCCAACTCGTGGCCTTTGTAGCCGAGCGCCTCCAATTCATCATGCAGCCGCCCTAGCTTCTCTACCGCATCGACATTGATCGGGTCTTGCGGGACGATGGCGTGCTTCTGGTAGCCCGCGATGAAGCCGAATGGCTTCACGTTCTTATAGAAGTCCTTGAGCGCAAACTCGTGTGCCTTGTTCTCTTCGAGGTCAATCAGGCGGATGCGCGCGAAGTCGGAGACTACGATGTACTTGGGAAGGTCAATGTCCTTGATGCCCGGAAAATAGTCCTTCGCCTGTTGGAATGCGGTATCGAGGTCCTTGCCGGCGGACTTGTGCTCCACCAGCAGCACGCCCTTCCACAGCAGGTCGATGTAGCCGCCCCTGCCATCGTGCTTCTTTACTGGCTCCTCGAAGGTGGCCACGCGACGCCGCGGAACACCGAAGACATTGAAGAAACCGTCCCAAAACGACTTCGCTTCGGCGTGCTCTGAGGTCTCGCCCTCCCACTCTTGCGAAAAGGCAAGCGCGCGTTCTTTTATTTCTGTCCAGGAAAGGGCCATCGCGGCATTCTACTGGTGCAAGCCAAGTTTTCATCTCAGGGAAATCGCTTGTTACGAAATCCGGAAATCGGCGGCCCCTCGCCTCCGCGCGGACCGCGGAAGCGGGTAGCCTCTACCGGCCCGGTCGAAGCCGCGCCTTCAAAACCCTCTTGACAGCCGCCGTTCGATTATGATAATTTATTGGTTGTAACAATATCTTTTAGTAATACAAGGTCGCACGGGCCCTAAGTCCTTTGGAATCTTAGTAAAATTTCTAAGTCCTTTAGATTCTTAGTAGAGGGGTACCCCCCCCCGGGGGGGCCGAGGGTTTCGATACTGAGACCGGCAACTGGTAGCCGCCTTTAAGTCTTTTGTTTTGTATGACGACGCTGTAAGGCCCTTTAGAATCACGTAGTTGGAGTCATGTTGTTGCAAACGCCGTACTTAGCCGGCGTTTTGGAAAAGTTTTTGGACAACCGCGCCATCGCGACCATCCTCTACGAGACGGCCGACCTGCTCGAGGTCGCGAACGAGGACCCGTTCCGCATACGCTCGTACCGGCGCGCGGCCGAGGCCATTGAAGGCCACTCGCAGCAGATCGCGTCGATCATCAAGGATGACAAGGCGGTGCTCGCCATCCCCGGCATCGGCAAAGGGATGCTGGCAAACCTGAAGGAACTGTGCGCGAGCGGCAAGCTGACGCTGCACTCCGAGCTGCTCACCCGCTATCAGCCCGCGATGCTCGACCTGCTGAAGATATCCGGCCTGGGGCCAAAGACCATCGCGCTCATCTGGGACACCTACCAGATATGCGACCCGGCCGGAGTGCAGAAGCTGGCCGAGCAGGGCAAGCTGCGCGTGCTGCCGCGCATGGGCGAGAAGGCGGAGCAGAAGATCCTGAAGGGCATCCAGAGCTTCCTCTCGACTACCGGACGCTTCCACCTGGACGAAGCTGACACCGTGGCGCAGAAGCTCATTGCGCACCTGAGCGACACGCCGGGCGTGGAGAAGGTCACGCCCGCCGGGTCGCTGCGGCGCGGGCGCGAGACCGTGGGCGACCTCGACATCCTGGTCACGGGCCCGGGCTGCGTGCCCAACGGCAAGGGGACGAAGCTGGAGGCGATCAAAGACCGCGTGCTCGCCTTCCCCGGCATCCTGGAAGTGCTGGTCCGCGGCGAGAACAAGGTCAGCTTCAAGCTGCGCAGCGGCATGCAGGTGGACGTACGGCTGCTGCCGCCGGATTCCTTCGGCGCGGCGATGCAGTACTTCACCGGATCGAAGAACCACAACGTAACGCTGCGCCAGCGCGCGCTGAAGCTGGGCTACACGCTCAACGAGTACGGGCTGGCGAAGCTGGAGCCGGGGCAAAAGGCTCCGGATGATGATCCGGACAAGCCGGTGAAGCCGGTGGCGGGCAAGATCGTGGCGAGCAAGACCGAGGAGGACGTGTACAAGAAGCTCGGGCTGGCGTGGATCCCGCCGGAGATGCGCGAGAACCTGGGCGAGATCGACCTGGCGGCCGAAGGCAAGCTGCCCGCGCTCATCACGGAAGCCGACATCCAGGGCGACGTCCACATGCACACGGTGGAGACCGATGGGAAGAACACCATCGAAGAGATGGCGCGCGCGGCCAAAGAGCGCGGCTACAAGTACATGGCCATCACCGACCACTCGAAGAACCTGGCCTTCGCCAATGGACTGGATGATGCCCGCGCGCTGGCGCACATCAAGAAGATCCGCGCGGCCAAGGTGCCGGGGGTAACCATCTTCGCCGGCATCGAGGTGGACATCCTGGCCGACGGCGAGCTGGACCTTTCCGACGAAGTGCTGGCAGAGATGGACGTGGTCATCGCCAGCGTGCACTCGCATTTCCAGCAGGACGCGGCGAAGATGACCGACCGCCTGCTGCGCGTGCTCGACAACAAGCACGTCTCCATCATGGGACACCCGACCGGACGCATGCTGCTGCGGCGCGAGGGCTTCAAGTTCGACCTGGACAAGGTGCTGGAGCGAGCCAAGCAGAACAAGGTCGCGATGGAGCACAACGCGTATCCGGACCGCCTGGACCTGAGCGACGTCCACCTGCGCATGTCGCGGGAGCGAGGCGTGAAGGTGGTGATCAATACCGATTCCCACCACACATCGCACCTGGAGAAGTTGAAATATGGCATCCTGCAGGCGCGGCGCGCGTGGCTGACCAAGGCGGACGTGCTGAACACGCTTCCCCCGGCGGCCTTTGCCAAAGCCATGAAACGATGAACCCACCCTAAGCCAAATGAGGGCTTAGGGTGGGGCACCCAGCATCTAATCCTGGAGGGAGAATGCACATGTCATCCTCGCCCATGCACCTGTCAGACCCGCAGCATGTAGAGAAGCCGGAACGCGAAGGGCTGGCCATCGTGCCGGTGCTGGTCGTCGTCGGCGTGCTCGCGCTTGCGGGACTGGCCGCTTACTCTGTGCTGAAGCCGAGCGCCGTGGCCACGGCGTCCATCGAGAAGGTGAACGCAGTGGAGATGCCGCCGGGCGACCGCGTGGTGGTGGAGATCGAACTGGCCATGACCAACACCACGGACAAGCCGCTCAAGTACCACAGCACGGAGATCAAGCTGGCTACCGCCAACCAGGAGTTCCGCGACGAGCCGGCGTCGTCCGGCGAGGTGCCGCGCATCCGCCAGTCTTATCCCGCGCTGAAGGTCAGTGACGAGGCGCCGCTGCGCCAGGACACGATGGTCAATCCCGGCGCGACGGTGAAGGGCGTGGTCATTGTGGCGTTCCCGGTGAAGAAGGCGGACTTTGACGCGCGCAAGAGCCTGGAAGCGGGCGTCTTCTTCTACGACCAGTCGCCGGTGCGGACAAAAAAATAGCCCGGCGCAAAGCCGGGCTGGCTGAGGGAGTAAATACTACTTGGCTGCGGCGATCGCTGGATGTTTCGGCGTCGCCACGTATCCGCTTACGCGGTCCTTGTCCACCGTGAAGACCACCACTTCGTAGAGCTGGCGGTCTCGGCCGGTGTAGAACTGTAGGGGCTCGTTGACGGTCTTGTCCTTCTTCTCGATGACCTTATCATCGGAGATGACGTTGAGGGTGTAGCGTCCCTTCTTCTTGTCCGTCTTCTTCAGCGCCAGGCTCACGGTGGAGACCGGCGTGGGGCTCTTGCCCTTGTAGAGCGTGAACTCGAAGTAGTCGCGGTCACCCTTGCGCTTGAGTAGCTCAAGGTCTTCCCGCGTGGTGGCGATGAGGCCGCTCTGGATGCCGAGGTCGCCGATGGCGCGCTCGAGCTTGGCCTTGGTGGCTTCCAGGTCGTTCTTGGTGGCGAGCACGTCGGTCTTGACCCCGCCGACCTCACCCTTCACGCCGGCGACTTCCCCGGTCACGCTGCCGAGCGCTTCCTGCTGCTTCTTCTGCTCTTCGGCGAGGCGGGTCTCAGCGGCGCGCTGCTGGCGCTGGAGTTCGGCCGCACGCGTAGCGATCTCCTTTTGCGTGGCGCCGACCTTCTCGTCGAAGTTCTCGCTGGCCTGCTCCAGGCGCGATTCGGTGGCCGCGATCTTGCCGGCCAGTTTCTCTTCGGCCGCCTTCTGCTTGCTTTCCAGCGTCTCGATGCGCTGGCTCATCTTGTAGCCGAACCCGAGAGTGACCAGCATGTACACGCCGACCACACCGATGATCAGGTTGCGGATGAGTGTGGAACTGCCTTCGGAGCCCTGTACTTCGTCCGACATGAATGCCTCGAATAGTTTGAATTGAATGCTGGCTCATTCTAGCGCGAATCGGAGTCTCGGGCAACGATGGTTTACCACTAAGTCACTATTGGCCAATCACTTAGCGGGACTGAGGCGGGCGGCTGCGCGCTGAGGCAATAGATGGCAGGGCGGGCGCATCCAAACGCGTATGCCGAACTTTTTGCGCCGCCATCTGGGGCTTGTGCTGACCATCATCGGAGTGTTCACGCTGGGATTCGTAGGCAGCGAGTACTACGGCATGTGGCGCGAGCAGAAGCGCCTCACGGAAGAGTGGGAGCAGCAGCAGAAACCTTCGCCGAATGCCGCGGCCAGGCCGGTGGGCGATGGGCTGACGCGCGTGGCCATCCCGAAGATCGACCTGGACGCGATCGTGGTCGAAGGCGCCGGACGCAAGCAGCTCAAGCTGGGTCCGGGCCGCATCAAGACGAGCGCGCTGCCGGGCGAGGTCGGCAACTCGGTCATCACGGCGCATCGCGACACGTTCTTCCGCAACATCTACCAGCTCACCAAGGGCGACGACATCCTCATCCGGCGCAACGGCGAGGTGTTCACCTACAAGGTCACGGGAAAGAAGATTGTGAAGCCGACGGACGTCTCGGTGCTGAAGGCGACGCCGGACGCGCAGCTCACGCTCATCACGTGCTATCCGACGTACTTCATCGGGCCAGCGCCGGAGCGGCTGGTCATCTTCTCCAAGCTCGAAGAGCGCAAGCCGGAGAGCGTGGCAGCGACGGGCGCGGCGGCAGGTTCCAGCCACTAGTCATCTTCTACAATCGAAGGCGTGCAGAGCTATGACGCCATCATCGCGGGCGGCGGCATCATCGGGGTGTCGCTGGCGCTGGAGCTGCGCCAGCGCGGGCTGAGCGTGCTGGTGCTTGACCGCGGGCAGCCGGGCGCGGAGGCGTCGACCGCGGGCGCGGGCATGCTGGTCGCCAGTGAGATGGAAGGCCCGCCGGAGCTGCGCGAACTGGCGCGGCTCAGCGCAGAGATGTTCCCTCACTTCGTACAGCAGGCCGAAGATGCCAGCGGCGTACGGGTGGACTTCCATCGCGCGGGAGCGATCCGATTGAGCGCGGCTTCCCTGCCCAGCGATCCAGCCCCGTTGACCGATGCCGAACTGGCTGCGCTCGAGCCCGCGCTGGCGGGCACCAGCCTGCGGGCGCACTTCGTCGAGGAAAATGCGGTTGATCCGCGGACGCTGATGCCGGCGCTGGTGGAGTCGCTCAAGCAGGCAGGCGGACACATCCACGCGGGGTCGGAGGTCGTCGCGGTCGGCGAGCAGTTCGGCGGCGTGACCGGCGTGCGCACGCCGCAGACTTCATTCGCGGCGTCGATCGTGGTGAACTGCTGCGGCGCTTGGGCAGCAAATGTGGCGCCGCAGGTTCCGGCGCGTCCGGTGAAAGGACACATGCTCGCGCTGATCCCGGCAAAGACGCCGCTGCTGCGGCACGTGGTGCGACTGCGCGATGCGGACTTGTATCTCGTACCGCGGCGCGATGGGCGGATCGCCGTGGGCTCGACGGTGGAGGAAGCAGGATTCGACAAACACGTGGATCCCGACACCATCCAGCGTCTGCACCAGCGCGCAGCGGACCTTGTCCCCGACCTCGGCGAGGCAAAGATGCATGAGGCATGGACGGGGCTTCGTCCGGGCTCGCCCGACAAGCTGCCGATCATGGGAGCGACCGCGACGCGCGGGCTGTTCGTCGCCACCGGACACTTCCGCAACGGCATACTGCTCGCCCCCGCCACGGCGATGGTCATGGCCGACCTCATCACGGGTAGTGTGCCGCGTATCGCGCTGGCGCCGTTCGTCCCCGAGCGCTTCCCGGCGCGGTGAAGCCGCGTCTAAGGGATGTATACTAGACAGTTACATCATCCCCGCCAGGAGCGCCATACTCCCCATGTCCACGGCAGTCGCGTACGTACAGGATCCGGCCAATCAAAAACGTTTTCTGGAAGAGCTGAAGACGCTCCTGCGTATCCCGAGCGTAAGCACCCTGCCGCAGCACAAAGACGACGTGCGCAAAGCGGCGCAGTTCCTGGCCGATGAGCTGAAGCGCATCGGCATGGAGAACGTGGAGGTCATACAGACGGCAGGCCATCCGCTGGTCTACGCCGACTGGCTCCACGCGGCGGGCAAGCCGACTGTCCTCAGCTACGGCCATTACGATGTGCAGCCGCCCGACCCGCTGGACGAGTGGCACACGCCGCCGTTCGAGCCTACCGAGCGCAACAACAACATCTATGCGCGCGGCGCGGTGGACGACAAGGGCCAGATGTACATGCACATCAAGGCCATCGAGGCGCTGATGAAGGCGGGTAGCGGCAAGCTGCCGGTCAACCTGCGCGTCTTGCTCGAAGGCGAAGAAGAAGTGGGTGGCGAAGCCATCGCCAAGTTCGTGAAGGAGAACCCGCAGCGCCTCAAGGCGGACTTTGCGCTGGTCTCTGACACGGAGATGTTCGCGCCCGACCTGCCGACGCTGAACGTCGGCCTGCGGGGGCTTATCTACACCGAGATCGAAGCCATCGGCGCTAAGGTGGACCTGCACTCGGGAATTTATGGTGGCGTGGCCCCGAATCCGTTCTTTGCGCTGGCCCATGTGATCGCGAAGCTGAAGGACGAGAACGGCAAGATCCTCATCCCCGGCTTTTACGACAAGGTCCAGAAGCCGACGGACGCCGAACTAGCGGCGTGGAAGTCGCTGCCGTTCAATGAGAAGGATTATCTCGAGCATGAAGTGGGTTCCAAGGAACTCGTCGGCGAGCCGGGATTCTCGATCCAGGAGCGCACGTGGTCGCGCCCCACGCTGGAAGTGCACGGCATGCCGGGCGGCTTCACGGGCGCGGGCGCCAAGACGGTGATCCCGGCCAAGGCCACGGCCAAGGTGTCGATGCGGCTGGTGCCGGCGATGGAGCCGGAAGACATCTTCAAGCGCTACAAGGACTACGTGCTCAGCCTCACGCCGAAGGGCATCACGCTGAATGTGAAGCTGCTCTCGATGGGCGAACCCATCGTGATCCGCACAGACAATCCGTACGTGAAGGCGTCAACGGAAGCGATGAAGGAAGTCTTCGGCAAGGACACGGTGTACATCCGCTCGGGAGGGTCGATCCCGATCGTGGGCGAATTTGAACGCCATCTGAAGATCCCGAGCGTGATGATGGGCTTCGGGCTGCCGGACGACAACCTGCACGCGCCGAACGAGAAGTTCCACATCCCGAACTTCTATCGGGGGATCGAGTCGATCGTAAGGTTCTTGCAGAAGCTGGGTGCGTAGTTTCTCGTTTCTGGTTTCTAGTTTCACGAAGGTCGGCGCGAAACGGCATTAGTTGTTCCGCCGTCCGCAGGACGGCCTGAGAATAGCCCGGCACGCAGTGCCGGGATGCGTGCCATCAAAGAGACCAGTCCCGCAGGGACGGCTGAATCAATCCTCGGGCACGATGCCGTGCTTCTTCAGGAACATCGCTAACTCCTCGGTGAACCCGCGCTTACGGTGATGCTCTTTCTGGTTGTCTATATACTTCACGGTTGCCGGGATCTGTGACACTCCTACGCTGGACGCCCCATAAGACTCCTGCCATGCGAACAACGGCCGTTGCAATTCCTCGTGCATCCATTTCGACGAGCCGGCCTTGATCAGTTGCACTGCCTTTGCCACCTGCAGCGTAGCCGGCAAGGACAGCAACAGGTGAGCGTGGTCCTCCAAGCCACCCACCGCGATCGCCTTAAATTTGTTGGCGCGGGCAATGCCACCCATGTAGGCCCAAAGCCTTGGCTGGACGTCTTCCGGGATCTGCTTCCGCCGTTCCTTGGTAGAGAAAATGACATGAACGTAGAGGCTGACGTAAGACATGGCGCGGAATTGTATGTTAGCTGCGTAAACGAAACTATTCCCGAATTGGACCTTGGTCAGTCGTCCCTGCGGGACTGGGGTCATTCTTCGCGCCTATCCCGGCACTTCGTGCCGGGCAATTCTCGGGTCGCCCCTGCGGGGCGTAAGGGCTTCTGGTCGGAACGTGAATTCACAACCTGTGGATAGAATCACCGGAAGGCAGGGATCGATGTTTATGGCTCGAGTAAGAAGGGTTAGTCGGTCATCCTAGTAGCACTACTCTCGGCCATTTGTGCAAACCCTTCCTAGGGTGCTAACATCCCTCTTCCGAAAATCTAGGAGGAAAACCCCCATGGCAGATGATCGCAGCAATAATCTTGGATGGTTCCTGGCCGGTTTGGGCCTGGGCGCCGTCGTTGGCATCCTGTATGCACCGAAGTCCGGGCGCGAGACGCGCCAGGCGCTGCTCGACAGCGCGCAGGAAGGCCGTGAGTACCTCGCGACGCGCGGACGTGAAGCGCGCGAGCAGATCTCGACGTACGTGGACCGCGGCAAGGAGCAGATCAATCGCCAGCGCGAGCAGATCACTTCGGCGATCGAAGCCGGCCGCCAGGCGTACCGGGAAGCCACGACGGAGAAGAAGTCCTAAGACCGGCCGATGAGCGAGAACATCCTCAGCATCTTCATGATCGTGACCTGCCTGGCCATCATCATCCAGGCGGGCATCCTCGCGGCCCTCTTCTTCACGGTGAAGAAGACGACGGCACGCGTGGAGGAGGTGGCCACAAAGGCCATCCCGCTCATGGAGACGGCGCGGACGGTGCTCGAAGACTCCGCGCCCAAGCTGAAGGAGATCACCACCAACCTGGTGGAGGCCACTGGCACGCTCAAGGGCCAGGTGAACCGCATGGACGCTACGGTGAACGACTTGCTCGACCGCACGCGGCTGCAGGTCATCCGCGTGGATGAGCTGGTAGGACGTACGCTCGACCACGTGGAAGAGACAACTGATCTCGTTCAGGCGGCGGTCGTCTCTCCGGTGAAGCAGATCTCAGGGATCATCCAGGGATTGTCGGTGGGCATCGGGGCGTTTCTCAGCCGCAAGCCCACGCGCCGGAATGAAATGGTGGTCGAAGACGAAGAGTTGTTCATCTGAGCAGCAGCAGGACCGGAACCAAGGCAGCCCTAGCGGCTGCCTTTTCCATTGCGGATGAAGTGGTTTCCGTTCTTGCCGTTCTTTTTCTTCGCCGACTTGCCGTTCATGGTCTTCAGCGCACCGGCCTGGGCCGCCGCCAGGCGCGCCGTCAGCACGCGGAACGGCGAGCACGAAACATAATCCATGCCCAGCGAGTAACAGAACTGCACGCTGGAGGGCTCGCCGCCGTGCTCGCCGCAGATGCCGATCTTCAGCTCCGGACGCGTCCGCCGGCCCAGCTCGCAGGCGATCTTCATCAGCTTGCCGACGCCGCCCTGGTCGAGCACGGCGAACGGGTCATGCTTGAAGATGCCCTGTTCGAGATACGACGGCAGGAACTTGTTGATGTCGTCACGGCTGAAGCCAAAGGTGGTCTGGGTCAGGTCGTTGGTGCCGAAGGAGAAGAACTCGGCCTCCTGGGCGATGTCGTCCGCGCACACCGCCGCGCGCGGCAGCTCCACCATCGTGCCGACCATGTAGTTCACGCGCTTCTTCTTCTCGCGGAAGACTTCTTCCGCCACGCTGCGGATGATGGCCGCCTGGTTGGCCATCTCCTTGGCCGCGCTGACCAGTGGGATCATCACTTCCGGCAGCACCTTGATGCCTTCCTTCGCCGCTTCGACCGCGGCCTCAAAGATGGCGCGCGCCTGCATGCGGGAGATGCTGGGGTCGGTGATGCCTAGGCGGCATCCACGATGTCCGAGCATGGGATTGATCTCATGCAGGTCGTCGACCCGAGCCAGCAGCCGGTACATCTCGTCTAGCTCCGGCGCATTCGGCTCCATGGCTTCTTTCACGGCGACGTCCGCCATCAGGTTCTCGCGCCGCGGCAGGAACTCATGCAGCGGCGGGTCGAGCAGGCGGATGGTGACCGGGAAGCCGTCCATGGCACGGAAGATGCCGAGGAAGTCCGAGCGCTGCATGGGCAGCAGCTTGTCGAGTTCCAGCTTGCGTTTGACCGGGTCGCTGGCCATGATCATGGCGCGCATGTGGGCGATGCGGTCCTCGGCAAAGAACATGTGCTCGGTGCGGCAGAGGCCGATGCCCTCGGCGCCGAAGGCGCGGGCCTGGATGGCGTCGCGCGGTATGTCAGCGTTGGCGCGCACCTTCATGTCGCGGAAGGGCTCCGCCCACTTCATGAACTGCTGCAGCTCCGGGATGTCAGGCCGCGCGGGCACGGTAGCCAGCTTGCCCTTGATGACGCGCCCGGTGGTGCCGTCGAGGGAGATCCAGTCACCCGCGTGGAAGACCTGGCCCTTCACGCGCATCTCCTTCAGGTTCTCGTCGATGCTGATCTCACCCGCGCCCGCGACGCAGCACTTCCCCATGCCGCGGGTGACGACGGCGGCGTGGCTGGTCATGCCGCCGCGCGATGTCAGGATGCCGACCGCGACTTCCATGCCGTGGATGTCTTCCGGGGTGGTCTCACCGCGGACGAGGATGACGGGATTTTTCTTCTGGCCGCCGGCCTTCTCCACCGCTTCATCGGCGGTGAAGACGATCTGCCCCACGGCGGCGCCGGGTGACGCCGGCAGGCCGCGCGCCAGAACTTCGATCTTGCTGTTTTTTTCGTCGAGCTGCGGGAGCAGGAAGTCGTAAAGCTGGTTGGGCTCCACGCGGAAGATGGCAGTCTTGGTGTCGATGAGCCGCTCCTTCACCATGTCCAGCGCGATGCGGACCGCGGCCAGACCGGTGCGCTTGCCGCTGCGCGTCTGCAGCATGTAGAGCTTGCCTTCCTGGATGGTGAACTCGAAGTCCTGCATGTCCTTGTAGTGCTTTTCGAGCCGGCTGGTGATCGTGCGCAGTTCGTCGTACACCTTGGGCATGACTTTCTGCAGCTCGGAAATCGGCACGGGAGTGCGGATGCCGGCGACGACGTCCTCACCCTGCGCGTTCATCAGGAACTCGCCGTAGAACTCTTTTTCGCCGGTGGAGGGATTGCGGGTGAAGCCCACGCCGGTGCCGCTGGTCTCGCCCAGGTTGCCGAAGACCATCGCCTGCACGGAGCAGGCGGTGCCGAGGTCGTCCGGGATGTGGTTGATGCGCCGGTAGTGGCGCGCGCGATCGGTGTTCCAGGAACGAAACACCGCGTCCCTCGCCATGCGCAGTTGTTCGCGCGGGTCCTGCGGGAAGGCCGCGCCGCTCTTCTCCTTGACGAGCTGCTTGAAGTCCTGCACCACGCCGCGGAGGCGCGGCGCGTCGAGGTCGGTGTCCTGCTTGGCGCCCGCTTCTTTCTTGCGCTTCTCGAAGATGGCTTCGAACTCGGATTTGGGAATGTCCATCACTACGTCGCTGAACATCTGGATGAGGCGGCGGTAGGAGTCGTAGGCAAAGCGGGGATTGCCGCTCTTATCGGCCAAGGCTTCGACGGACTTGTCGTTCAGGCCGAGGTTGAGGATGGTGTCCATCATGCCCGGCATGGAGATGCGCGCGCCGGAGCGCACGCTGACCAGCAGCGGGTTGGGGCCGCCGCCGAATTGCTGTCCCTGGAGCTTTTCCAGGCGCTCCAGCGCCGCGAACGTCTGGCGGTCGACGTCAGGCGTGGTGCGGCCGTCGCGCAGGTACTCGAGGCAGGCCTCCGTCTGGATGGTGAAGCCCGGCGGCACCGGCAGTCCGGCGTTAGTCATCTCCGCAAGCCCGGCGCCCTTGCTGCCCAGGACGGCCTTCATGGTGCCGTTGCCCTCGGCCTTCCCGTTGCCGAAGAAATATACGTAACGTGTACGGCTGCTTCGAGATAGGCGAGGACGCTTCACGGTGGCGGTAGCCATGGTCTCTCCTCTGATGCCTTGGATTCTACGCGCGCTGTCAAAGGCGTGCTTGTGACGTGGCTCACACTAAAAAGTGACGGCAGCCACCGGGGCTGCCGTCTCGTTTTTCGCTGCACCGGAGGCTACGCGATCCATCCTCCGCCTACGACCTCATCGTCCTGATAGAAGACGGCGGCCTGGCCCGGGGTGACGGCGCGTTGCGGCTCATCGAAAGTGGCTACGACCTCATCACCATCGCGCGAGATAGTAGCCCAAGCGGGCTCGTGACGGTGGCGGATCTTGGCCTGAACGCGCATCGGCTCCGTGAGGTCGGGGATGGAAATCCAGTTCAGGCGCTTCACCCGCATGGTCCGGGTGAGCAGCTCTTCACCGCTGCCGACGACGACCTGGCGCTTGTCGCCCTTGAGCTCCAGCACGTAAAGCGGATTGCCGGTCGCGACGCCGAGCCCCTTACGCTGGCCGACGGTGAAGTTATGGATGCCGCCGTGGCGTCCCACGACTTCACCGCCGGTGGTGACGAGTTCGCCGGAGGTGTCCGGCAGCGACTCGCCCTGCTCGGCGAGATAGGCGTCGATGAACTGCTTGTAATCGCCGCTGGGGACAAAGCAGATCTCCTGCGAATCCGGCTTGTCAGCAAGGACATTGAGGCCGTGGGCGCGCGCGGACTGGCGCACCTCCGGCTTGCGCATCTCGCCGAGCGGGAAGCGGGTACGGCTGAGCTGCTCCTGCGTAAGGCCGAAGAGGAAGTAGGTCTGGTCCTTGCTCTTGTCGGCGGGACGCTTCAGGATCCAGCGCCCGCGGCGCTCGCAGTACTCATTGCGCGCGTAGTGGCCGGTGGCGATGATCTCCGCGCCCACCTGGCGCGCGACGGTCAGCAACTGGTCGAACTTCAGGTGATTGTTGCAGAGGCTGCACGGGATGGGCGTGCGTCCAGAGAGATACTCCTCCACGAAGGGGCGCACCACGTCCTGCTCGAAGCGCTCCTCGTGGTTCACCACGTAATACGGGATGCCGAGCGTCTCGGCGACGCGTCGCGCGTCGTAGACATCGTCGATGGAGCAGCAGCGGCCGGCGGCGTTGGGCGTCATGCCCTCATGCGATGCGAGGCGGCGCTGGTTCCAGAGCTGCATCGTCAGGCCGATGAGCGGGTGCCCCTGCTCGCGCAGCAAGGCCGCGACGGTCGACGAGTCGACACCGCCCGACATGGCTACGGCAATGGTCTGCTCAGGCATATGAGATTTAGATGACGAAACGCGGCGCTCAGGCTCTAGGTCGTCACCGCTTCTTTCTTCTTGTAGACCGGGCTCAGTTCGCGCAGCTTGGCCACGGTCTCCGGGATGACGCTGAGCGCGTAGTCCACGTCAGCTTCGGTGTTGTGCTTGCCCAGGCTGATGCGCACGCTGGAACGCGCCTGCGCGTGGGGCATGCCCATGGCCAGCAAGACGGGCGAGGGCTCGATGGAGCCCGAGGAACACGCCGCGCCGCTCGAGATGGCCACGCCCTTCAGGTCGAGCGCGATGATCAGCGCCTCGCCCTCGATGTGGTCGAAGTGAACGTTCAGCGTGTTCGGCACGCGGGCCGCGCCGTCACCATTGATGCCACACTCGTCCACCGACTTCAGGATGCCGGACTGCAGGCGGTCACGCATGGCCTGTATCTTCTCCACGGTGCCGTCCTCGAAGCCGCGCATCACGATCTCCGCCGCCTTGCCCAGGCCCACGATGCCGGGCAGGTTCTCAGTGCCGGCGCGGCGATGGCGCTCGTGCGTCCCGCCGATGATCAGCGGGCGGATGGGCGTACCGCTCTTGATGTAGAGCGCGCCCGTGCCCTGCGGCGCGTGCATCTTGTGGCCGGAGATGGAGAGCAGGTCGCAACCGATCCTGTTGACGTCGATCTTCACCTTGCCCGCGGCCTGCACCGCGTCGGTATGGAAGTAGATCTTGCGGTCCTGCTGCGCGCTGGCCTCTTTGGCGATGCGCGCGAAGGCTTCCACGTCCTGCACCACGCCGGTCTCGTTGTTGGACATCATCAGCGAGATGAGCTTGGTGTTCGGCTTGATGGCCTGGCGCACCAGCTCCGGCTGGATCACGCACCGCGCGTCCACGGGCACATAGGTGACCTCGACGCCGCGGTCCTCCAGCACCTTGCACGTGCGGCGCACGGCGCTATGCTCGATGGTCGAGGTGATGACGTGGTCGCCCGGCTGCAGCATGCCGAAGAGCGCCATGTTGTCGCTCTCCGTGCCGCCGCTGGTGAAGACGATCTCCGCCGCACGGCAACCGAGCATCTGCCCCACCATCTCCCGGGCATGTTCCACCGCGGCGCGCGCCTTCTGGCCGTGCTGGTGGATGGACGACGCGTTGCCGAACTGCTCGGTATAAAAAGGCGTGATCGCCGCCAGCACCTCAGGGAGGACCGGCGTAGTCGCATTGCTGTCGAGGTAAACGCGTCGCATATCTTCTTATTTTACCTTCTTGCGGGATACTGCTGATTTTAAGGGACTTTGCCCTGCCATTCAGCACAATTTCTGCGGGATCCGAGCAGGGGTCTTCCGGCTGGCTCATTGCGGAGCCAACGACCCAGGGGTCGCTTTGCCGCTCGTCCCACGCAACTTGCCATTCGGCACCGGCAAAAACTATCCTTGGGGGTCTTAAGACGGCTTTCGTCCGTAACTATTCACGCAAACCTACCACTCTGCGGAGATAACCATGAAAATGCACACCCATCTGTTCCGGGGCATGCTGTCGGCTGCGCTGGTCATGGGGTTGAGCATGGGCGCGTACGCCCAGGCCAAACCCGCTGCGACCAAGACCACCGCCAAGCCTGCCGCCAAGGGCTTCACCGTACCCGTTGAATACTACAAGCTGAAGAACGGGCTGCGGGTGGTCCTTTCCACGGACACCAGTTCGCCCACCGTCACTACCGCCGTGTACTACCACATCGGCTTCCGCATCGAGCCGAAGAACCGCACCGGCTTTGCCCACCTGTTCGAGCACCTGATGTTCCAGGGCTCGCAGAACCTGGGCAAGATGGAGTTCATCCAGCTGGTGCAGAAGAACGGCGGCATCCTGAACGGCTCCACCCGCTTCGACTACACCAACTACTTCGAGACGCTGCCGGCGCACAAGCTGGAGACCGCCCTCTGGGCTGAGGCCGACCGCATGCGCAGCCTCAACATCACGGAAGAAAACCTGAAGAACCAGCAGGGCGTGGTGGCCAACGAAGTGAAGGTCAACGTGCTGAACCAGCCGTATGGCGGCTTCCCGTGGCTGGACATGCCGCAGTACGCCAACACCAACTGGTACAACGCGCACAACTTCTACGGCGAACTGAAGGACCTGGAAGCGGCCACGATGGCCGACGCCAATGACTTCTTCCGCAAGTACTACACGCCGAGCAACGCCGTGCTGGTGGTAGTCGGCGACTTCCAGCCGGCGGAGGCGAAGGCGCACATTGAGAAGTACTTTGCCAACATCCCGGCGGTGAAGCCGGAGCCGCTGCCGGACCTCACCGAGCCGCGCCAGGAGAAAGAGAAGAAATTCTCCAAGACGGACAACCTGGCCAAGCGTCCCGCGCTGGCGCTGGCGTACCACATGCCGGAGCGCAACTCGCAGGACTACTTCGCCATGGTGCTGCTCGACCAGATCCTGGGCCAGGGCGATGACAGCCTGCTGCGCCAGGAGCTGGTGAAGAAGCGGGCGTTCACGTCGAACGTCGCCACCGGCATCAACTATGGCCTGGGCAACGCCTACAACTACCAGGGGCCGATGCTGTGGATGGCTTCCATCTTCCATGACGCGAAAAACAAGCCGGAGGACATCACCGCGGCGTTCGACACGGTAGTGGAACGGGTGCGCACGCAGCCGCTGGACCAGGCGCTGCTGGACCGCGCGCTGATCAAGACGCGCTCCGGGCTGTACAACATCATGGGCAGCGGCTTTGGACGCGCGGACATGCTGGCCAGCCTGGCGCTGTTCGACGACAATCCGGCGCGCATCAACAACATCGAGAATGAGCTGCGCAAGATCACGCCGGCGATGGTGCAGAAGGCGGCGCAGGAGTATTTGCGACCGACGAACCGCACCATCCTCACCGTCGTGCCGAAGGAGGGCAACTAGCCATGAGGAAGTTTTTGGAGAAGAAGATGAAGAACCCGCTCCTTCGCACCGCGCTCGCCGCGGTCACCGCGCTGGCGCTGACCGTGGGCGCCTTCGCCCAGGCCGCGCCCGCCAAGCAGGCCCCGCCCCCGGGCGGCAAGCCGAAACCGTTCGCTGTACCGGCGGCGCAGACCTTCTCGCTGCCCAACGGGCTGAAGGTCACCATGGTGCCGTACGGCGACGTGCCCAAGGTCGCGGTGCTGGCCGTCATCGAGGCCGGCAACATCAACGAGACCGCCGACACTGTGTGGCTGGGCGACCTCACCGTGAGCCTGCTCAAGGAAGGCACGCAGAAGCGCTCTTCGGCTCAAGTGGACGAAGCCGTGGCCGGCATGGGCGGCACGCTGACCATCGGCATGGGCGCCGACCAGAGCACGGCCGGCGGCGAGGTGCTGAGCGAGTTCGGCCCCGACTACGTGAAGCTGATCGCGGAGGTCATCCAGCAACCGCTGCTGCCTGCCTCCGAGATCGACCGTCTCAAGGCGGACATGTTGCGCAACATGACCATTAACCGCAGCACGCCGCAGTCGCAGGCCAACGAGGCGTTCCGCAAGATTCTCTACCCGGACCACCCGTACGGCCGCATCTACCCCACCGAAGCCATGGTCAAGGGCTACACCATCGACATGGTGAAGAAGTTCTATGACGACAACTTCGGCGCGGCCCGCACCCACTTGTATGTCGCCGGCAAGTTCGACGCCGCCGCCATGCGCAAGGCCATCACCGACTCATTCTCCGGCTGGAAGAAGGGCGCCGACCCGGCGCGCACGCCGCCGAAGACCGCCGGCAAGCGGATGCTGCAGCTCATCGATCGGCCGAACGCGCCGCAGTCGACGCTGTACATAGGCCTGCCCATCACCGACCCCAGCAACCCGGACTTCATGCCGGTGCGCGTGATGAACGCCATCCTGGGCGGCTCGTTCGGCTCGCGCATCACCTCCAACATCCGCGAGAAGAAGGGCTACACCTACTCGCCCAGCAGCCAGCTCTCCATCCGGTATCGCGACACGTACTGGATCGAGACGGCCGACGTTACCACCGCGGTCACCGGTCCCTCGCTGAAGGAGATCTTCTACGAGATCGACCGGCTGCGCACCGAACCACCCAGCCAGGATGAGCTCGACGGCATCAAGAACTACCTGGCCGGCATCTTCGTGCTGCAGAACTCCACCCGCATGGGCGTGATCAACCAGCTCAACTTCCGCAACCTGCACGGCCTCGGCGCCGACTATCTGACGACCTACGTCCAGAAGATCCACGCCGTCACGCCGCAACAGGTGCAGGAAGTGGCCAAGAAGTACATCGACCCCGCGCACATGACGATCGTGGTCGTCGGCGACAAGAGCAAGATCGCCGAGCAGATCGCGCCGTATGAGAAAGGGAGTTCGGGCGGGAATTAGGCAGCGTTCTTTTGGGACTTATGGCACAGGCTCTCCAGCCTGTGCCATTTTTTCTTGCATGACTTTTCCCCTGTCATCCTGAGCGGAGCGCGAACAGCGTGAGCGCGCAGTCGAAGGACAGGGCCTTTGCTGCTGCTTCTTGAAGAGCAATGAAACTTGAGACGCTAAGTGGTGCGCGCCGGCTTCAGCCCGCGCGCGGTGGGAGAGCGGGCCTTCAGGCCCGCGTCACGGGTGAGAACGACAGGGCTTTAGCCCGGGCAAAACAAAAGGGAGCGCTTACGCGCTCCCCGCTAAAGGCTAACGGCTAAAGGCTGCCGGCTAACGGCTCTCAATAGGCACGTATGGCGCCGGATGCTTCGGCCCGAGGTACTCGGCGCGCGGACGGATCAGGCGGTTGTCGTCATGCTGCTCGATGATGTGCGCCGCCCAGCCGCTGATGCGGCTTACCGCGAAGATGGGCGTGAACAGGTCAATGTCGATGCCGAGCGTGGTGTAGGTCGAGGCCGAGTAGAAGTCCACGTTGGCGTTGAGCTTCTTCTCCGCCTTGATGTACTGCTCGATGGCCGCTGACATGTCATACCACTTGGGCTTGCCGTCTTTCTCGCCCAGGTCATGCGACATGCGCCGCAGGTGCGTGGCGCGCGGGTCTTCGGTGTGATACACGCGATGGCCGAAGCCGGGGACCTTCTTCTTCTCCGCCAGCATCTGCTTGACGTACTCGACCGGCTCCGCGCCCGCCTTGTCGATGGCGAACAGGATCTTCATCACCGCCTCATTGGCGCCGCCGTGCAGCGGGCCCTTGAGCGCGCCGATGGCGCCGGTAACCGCCGAGTGCATGTCGCTTTCCGTGGCGGCGATCACGCGCGCCGCAAACGTGGAAGCGTTGAGCTCATGGTCGGCATGGAGGATGAGCGCGATGTCAAAGGCCTTCTCCGCCGTGGCGGTGGGCTTTTCCCCGTTGAGCTGCCAGAGGAAGTTGCCGGCCAGGGAAAGCGACTTGTCCGGCTCCACGATGTTCTTGCCCTTGCGCAGGCGGTCATAGCAGGCGACGATCATGGCGATCTGCGCGGTGAGGCGCGTGGCCTTGCGGATGTTGGCGTCGTGGTCCTTCAGGATGCGCGCGTCCGGGTCAAAAAAGCCCAGCTCGGAGACGGTGGAGCGCAGCACATCCATGGGCAGCGCGTTCTTGGGGAAGCTCTTCAGCCATTCGTAGATGGCCGGGTCCATCTTGCGCTCGGCGGCCAGGTTGGCCTTGAAGTCAGCCAGCTCTTTGGCGGTGGGCAACTTGCCGAACCAGAGCAGGTAGCAGACCTCTTCGAAGTTCGACTTTGAGGCCAGCTCGTGGATGTCAATGCCGCGGTAAGCCAGGACGCCCTTATCGCCGTCGATGTAGCAGATGCGCGACTCGCCCGCGACGACGTCCTGCAGGCCCTTGGTATGGGGGGCAGTGGTGGACATAAACCCTCTCTTGAGAACTGTATGAGTGCCTTTGCGCCGGACAGACACACGAACGCAACCTATCTTTATACAGAATCACGGGGCGTTGGGCAAACGGGGAGGCAAAGCACTCACCACGGAGGCACAGAGACACGGAGAAAATCCAAAATCAAACGCAAAAGCAAGCCGTGATGGCTCACCTTTTACATTCGGTTTTTGACTTCCTCTGTGCCTCTGTGTCTCTGTGGTGAACTAGGCCTTACCGCGGCCACATCTCCAGGGCCGTCCCGCTCAGGATGCGCGTTTTCGCTTCCTCGCTCAACGGCAGGCCTCGGAAGTCCTTAAGGTTCTTGGCGATCTCGGGCACGCCGGGGCCGGGCCAGTCGGTGCCGAACAGGGTCTTGTGGGCGATCTCCTCGAGCCGCGGAAAATACTTGAGCAGCGCCAGCGGCGGGATGCCGCTGATGTCGAGGAACACATTCTTGTGGCGGCGCAGCAGGAAGAACGCCGACTCCATCCACAGCGGCCGGCCACCGTGCGCCAGCAGGATCCTGAGCTTGGGGAAATCCACGGCGACGTCGTCGATGTAGATGGGGTCGCCGTACTTGTTGCGCGCGCCGGGAAAGATCGACGTCCCCGTATGGAACATGATGGGGATGCCGTGCTGCTCGGCCATGCGGTAGATGACCTCGAGCTCCTTCACGCCGTTGAGGTAGTCGTTCGGGAACAACAACTGGTGCGGCGGATGGATCTTGATCATGCGGATGCCCAGGCGCACGATGTCTTCCATGTCGCGCTGCACGTCCTTGGTGTGCCTGGGATGCAGGCTGCCGCATGCGATGAGCCGCTTCGGGTCCTCTTCCACGTATCCGGCGACGAACTGGTTGACCTCCGGCGTGAAACCCATCACCTCCGGCGCCACGTAATTGATGAGCACGGCGCGGTCGATGCCGATAGCGTCCAGGTGCTTGAGGAAGGCCTTGGGGTTGCGGCAGTACTCGCGCACCTCGTCGAAGTTGGCGCGCTTCTTCTCCATCGCCGCCAGCGCCGCGGGCTTGAACATCTCGATGGGCTGGATGTGGACGTGGCAGTCAGTGATGAGCATGGGCAGTGGCTGGTGGCTAGTGACTAGTGGCTAGTCTAGCAGTTAGCAGCTAGCACTTAGCATCTAGCCAACAAACATTGGGGGCGACCCACCGAAGGCACGATCTGAAGTAGCTAGGTTCTAGGTGCTAGATGCTAACTGCTTCCCTGCCCCGCCTTCACCACCGCGCGCTTCGCGAAGACCTTGATCATCTCGCGCCGATATTCCGGCGTCAGCAGGCTGGTCGTCAGCGGCTTGGCCACGCGCGACGCCAGCTCGCCCACCACTGCGCCGAGATGCTCGCTCACCGGGCGGCCGATGAGCGCATTGGCCACGTCGGGGATGAGGTGCGGCGCGGGGTTGACGCCGGTGATGGCGGCGCGCGCGTCTTCCACCACTTTGCCCTTGCCCAGCTTCAGCGCAACGGCCACGCCGGCCAGCGGATAGTCGATGGAGCCGCGCAGTCGCAGCTTCATGTACGCGCCGGTCCAGCCCGCGCTCGATTCCGGCAGGTAGATGCTGGTCAGCAGTTCGTTCGAGGCCAGTTTGATGCGCGCCATGCCGTCGTTGGTGTAGAGGTCCTTGAGCGGGATGCGGCGGAAGCCCGTGGGGCTGGCGATGTTGATCTCCGCGCCCAGGCAAAGGAGCGCAGCGGGTGTGTCCGCAGAGAACGCTGCCCAGCATTTCTTGCCGCCGGGCGCCACGTGGCAGAGGTCGCCGTCTTTCTTGATGCAGAAGCCGCACGACTTGCGCCATTGCAGGCTCTGGTTGTACCAGAGGCAGCGTGTGTCCAGGCAGATGTTGCCGCCGATCGTCCCCATGTTGCGCAGGATGGGTGAGGCGACCGTCAGTACCGCCTCGCGCAGCACGGGATAGTTGCGGCGCACGAACTCGGAGTCTTCGATGGCGCTGAGCGTGGTCGTCGCGCCCAGCTCCATGCCGATGCCCGGCGTGACGCGCACGCGCTCCAGGCCTTCGATGGCGCGGATGTCGAGCAAGTACTTGGGCGTGAAGAGCCGCTGCTTCATCGAGGGCACGATGTCCGTGCCGCCGGCGCAGATCTGGATCTCGCCCTCATGGCGATGCAGGAAGGCGATGGCCTCGGTGACGGTACGCGGACGAAGAAGTTTGAATTCAGGTAGGGCCATGGGTCAGCTACTAGCCTCTAGCAACTAGCATCTAGCCAATCGAGGGCCTTCTAATTGGCTAGATGCTAAGTGCTAAGTGCTCAATGCTCTCATTCCCCCAGCACTTCAGAGAGGTTCGGGGCCTTTCGCGCCGGGTCCTTCTCATGCCGCTCCGGCCCTTTGCCGCGATACCACAACGAACCACCATGCTCGCGCAGCTTCTGCGGATTCGTCGGGTCGACCTTGTTGGTCATCTCGATCTTCTTCTGGCCTTTCTTGGCGCGGATGGCGGCGAGCACACGCTCGGGCGTAAAGGGACACTCGCGCAGGCGGATCCCGACGGCGTCATAGATGGCATTGGAGATGGCCGGGATGGTGGCGGCCAGTGAACCTTCGCTGGCTTCCTTGGCGCCGAAGGGCCCTTCGGGGTCGATGCTCTCCACGATGAAGCTCTCGATCTCCGGCGACTCGGCCGCCGAAGGCGACTTGTACTCCAGCATGCCCGGATTCATCAGCAGGCCGTCTTTCCACACGAACTCCTCCTGCAGCGCCTGGCCCAGGCCCATCCACACCGAGCCGATGACCTGGCCTTCGACCGACACGGGATTCAGCGCGCGGCCGCAGTCATGCGCCGCCCAGATTTTGTGGACGGTCACCTCACCCGTCTCTTCGTCCACGGAGACGTCCGCCACCTGCGCCGCATACGAGTACGCCGGCGACGGGCCCACGCCGCCACCTTTATGTTTGCCGCCGCGCGCTTCCACCGGCGGAGCATAGGAGCCCGAGCCCGTCAGCGCGCCGCTAAAGTCAATGGCTGCAACAACAGCCTCCTCAAAGCTCATGCGTTCCTTGGGCCCTTCGTCCTTGCGCTTCTGCTGCACGGAGCCGCGCAAGACCTGGCCTTCGACGTGTCCGCTGACCGTGGGCGCGGAGGCTTCCTGCGCGGCGGTCTCGGCGATGGCGCCCGTCTTCGTCACTTGGTCGTCGCGCATGATGACGTCTTCCGGCGCGCACGCCATCTTCCGCGCCGCGGCGGCGACAATCTTCTTCTTGATGTCTTCAGCGGCGCGCAGCGTGGCGTTGCCGTTCATGAAAGTCACGCGGCTGGAGTAGGAGCCGATGTCGATGGGCGTCAGGTCAGTGTCGGCGGCGACGACCTTGACGCGCTTCAGCGAGCAGCCCAGGACCTCGGCGGCGATCTGCGCCACCATGGTGTCTGAGCCCTGGCCGATGTCGCTGGCGCCGGTGTAGACGACCACGCCGCCGTCGCGGTCGATCTTGATGTTGACCGTGCTGTGCGGCATGTCTGAGCGAATGATGCTGTTGGCCGCGCCGGAGACGTAATGACTGCAGCCCATGCCCATGCCGCGCTTTTTTGGCCCCGCATGTTCGTTCGCGGCGCGCAGTTGCGGACGCCGCTCCACCCAGCCCGACGCGTTCGCCACTTTATCGATGCATTCCGGCAGGCCGTAGCTCTGCACGCGGAGGCCGTTGACGGTGACGCATGGCGGCTTGAGCAGGTTCTTCTTGCGGATGATTAGCGGATCCATGCCGATCTTGGCCGCCAGCTCGTCGAGCTGCGACTCGAAGGCAAAGCGCACGTTCACGGTGCCGTGTCCGCGCATGGCGCCGCACGCGGGCTTGTTGGTGAGCACGCGGTAGCCGTCGTACTTGATGTTGGGGATGTCATACAGCGCGCCCAACAGCGCGCCGGAATAAAGGATGGTCACCACGCCGTAAGAGCAGTAGGCGCCGCCGTCCTGTATGACCTTGGCGGCGACGGCGGTGATGCGGCCGTCGCGCTTCACGCCGGTCTTCAGGTCAATGATGGTGCGCGGGCGGCCGCGATGCGCGAGGAACACCTCTTCACGCGTGTAGGTGATCTTTACCGGCGCCTTGGCTTTGCGCGCGGCCACCGCTGCGATGATCTCCAGCGGGATGATCTCACTCTTGCCGCCGAAGCCGCCGCCCACCAGCGGCTTGATCACGCGGATCTGCGACATCGGCAGCTCCAGCACGATGGACAGCTTGTGCTGCAGGTAATACGGCACCTGCGTCGATGACTGCACAGTGAGGCGGCCTTCGTTGCCGGTCTGCGGATCGAACTCGAACGAGGCCAGCGTGGAGTGCGGTTCCATCGCCGCGTGCGTGACTTCGTTGGCGATGTAGCGGGCTTCCATGACCTCGTCGGCCTCGGCAAAGCCGGCGTCCGGGTCACCGAAGACGTGGTGGTAGTCCTTCTCGATGTTGTGCGGCTTCTGCGGATGGATCAGCGTGGCCGGGTCCTCGCCGGAGTTCTTCATCGACTCTTCGGGGTCGAACCACGCAGGCAGCAGCTCGTATTCAACGTCGATGAGCTCGAGCGCCTGCTCGGCGATGGATTCCGAGGTCGCGACGACGCAGGCTACGTTGTCGCCGACGTAGCGGACCTTGTCGACTGCCAAAGCCGTCTCGTCGTGGCCGACGGGGAGAATGCCGTAGGTGTTGGGCGCGTCCTTGCCGACGACGACCGTGACCACGCCTTCCAGCTCCAGCGCGCGCGAGTAGTCCAGCTTCTTGATGCGAGCGTGCGGCACGTGCGAGTGCAGGATCTTGCCGATGAGCATGCCGGGCATCGTGAGGTCGTCGGCATACTTGCCCTGGCCCGTGGTCTTGCCCGCGGAGTCGACGAGGGCGACGGGTTTACCGATGATGGAGAAGGTGGTCATTTTGGCTTTCGGCTATCAGCTATCGGCTTCTTTGTCATTCCGAGCGCAGCGAGGACTCCCTACCCGCGCTATGCCGTCTGGTCGCTACCTTCGTACGTACTTCGTGTCCTTCGTGTGAACCAATCAGCGTTTATCAGCGGCCATCCCTTCCTGCTCCGCTTTGATCGCCGCCTTGATGGCCAGATACATCTGGTTGTAGCCGGTGCAGCGGCACAGGTTGCCGGTAAGCGCGTGCTTGATGTCTTCTTCGCTGGGCTCGGGGTTCTTTTCCAGCAGCGCTTTCACCGTCATGATGAAGCCGGGGGTGCAGTATCCGCATTGCGCGCCGCCCCAATCGCCGTAGGCCTTCTGAATGGCCGCCAGCGCGCCGTGCTCGGCGACGCCTTCCACGGTCGTGATCTCCGGATGTCCGTTCTCACACTGATAGCTCGCCGCGACGGCCGTGCAGCTCAGGATGGGGACCCCGTCGGCCAGGACGGTGCACGCGCCGCAGGAGGAGTCATCGCAGCCGCGCTTGGAGCCGGTGAGCCCGAGGTCCTCGCGGATGGTGTCGAGGAGGAGCTTCGACGGCTCGACGGCCAGTTCGTGGCGGCGTCCGTTGACGCGGAGTTCGATGAGTTCTTTTTTCATCTATGGCTTCAAATATTCCCAATAATCATGAAATAAAACAGCACTCCAATAATCAAGGAGGCCACACCCGCAAGAAACAATTGATTACGCGTTGGCTTTGCGCGCGGTAGCAAGCGAAGCAGAGCAAAAGCTACTAATGCCGCCACCGCCGCGTACGCGATTATTCCCATTCCTCCGTGTCTCCGTGCCTCCGTGGTGAATCCGGCCCTCAATACCCATAATCCGTGGGCGCCGCCCACGCATGCTGCTTCACTCCCAGGCCTGCCACCCGCTCTGCGCCCAGCAGCTTCACATATCCCGCCAGGTCGCCGGCGCCGTGCACCCACCGGGCGGCCCAGGCGTCGTAGTCGGCCTGCGTCTTGGTACTCTCATGATACTGCTTGAAGAAGGCGTCGTCTCGCTTGTAATAGCCCTGCACCGGCGAGGGGTGCGCCCCATATTTTGCCTCTACCACGGCCGCGACCAGGAAGCCGGGTATCACGGTGCGGTTGGGGTCGCTGGCGATGACCTCCGGCGCCACGATCTCCTCGGCCAGCAGGATGACCTTGCGGGCGGCGCGCACCGCTTCGATCATCACGCCGAAGTTGCCCCAGCAGTGCGCGTTGCCGTGCGCGTCGGCGCGCTGGACGTGCACGATGGTGACGTCCGGCTTCAGCGCGCGGACCGCCAGCAGCGGCTCGCCTACGCCGCTGGGCTGCGCGACCTCCGTCCCCGGGGCGACCTCCTGTGTGGGGAACGGCGAGAAGACCTGCCGGAAGAAGTGGTTGCCCTTGGGCACCTCGCTGCCCTGCGCAGTGCGCGTGGGCAGGTAGGGCACGCCCATGGCCGCGGCCTGGAGCGCCAGCGCCACGGTGAAGTTCGTGAGGTTGTGCACCGTGACCGCTCCCGACTCCACTGCGCGGCGGAAGTTGTACGCCGAGCCCATCATCACGTTACCGACCCACGCCGCGATGACCTTGTCCACGCATCCGGCGCCGATGAGCTGGTCAAAAAGGATGTCTGAGATGGGCCCGATGAGCGTGAGCCCGCGCTTCTTCTGGCGGATGATCTCATGCCCCGCCGCGAACGGGATCATCTGCTCGAGCTGCAACCCCATCGCGACGGAAGAGCCGTCAGGGACGTGGGTGGAGATGGCTTCGCCGATCGTGGTTTGTTTAGTCATTTATCTGGAGTATCAACAACTGCCTTGTCCCTCGTCGGCCTCACCTACGCTCGGCCTCGCTCGGGATGACAAGGGTTAGGTTGAAGCTGGCACACAGCCAATCTTTGATTTGTCCCTACAACACTCAACCCTGTCATCCTGAGCGAGCGCGAACGACGTGAGCGCGAGTCGAAGGACAAGGCCTTTGCCGTTGCTCTTCACCACTTTCCCACTCCTAACCCTTTAGGTTTCTCGTACCAGTCCTCACTCAAGTCATGCCAGTTAGGGTTGAGGCTCTCGATCAATTTGATCTTCTTCTCCCGCCGCCAGCCCTTGATCTGCTTTTCACGGTCGATGGCCTTCCGCACATCATCGAAACTCTCCCAGTACACCAGCCGGCACACATTGAAGTTGCTGGTAAAACCGGGAATCATCTTCTCCCTGTGGTCCCAGATCCGTCCCTCCAGGTTGCTGGTCATGCCGGTGTAGAGGATTCGTGTCGCGTTGGCAACGATATAGACGTAATAGGTGCGTCGTTCCTTCATGAGTCAAAAGCAAAGCCAACTGCGTTGTCCCTCGTCGGCCTCACTTACGCTCGGCCTCGCTCGGGATGACAGCTTAGTGGCTCATTTGTTCTTCCACTTCGCTGCCCGCTTCTCCATCCACGCAGCTACGCCTTCCTTCACGTCCTCCGTCTTCATCAGCTCTTCCAGGTAGATCTTCTCTGCGCGGGCGATGCCTTTATCGAGGTGCAGCCCATCCCAGGTGTAGATGGCCTTCTTCGTCACGCCCAGAGCCGCCGCGGACATCTGCGCCAGCGCCCCCAGCGACGACTCCACCATCTGCTGCAGTTGCACGCGGGAGGCGGCCATCGCGTTCGCCAGGCCGATGTGCTCCGCGTATGCGCCGTCGAACGTGCGCCCGGTCAGGATCAGCTCCGCGGCGCGCTTCTGCCCCACCAGCGCGGCCAGGGCGACGCACGCAACCGGCGGAAAGCAGGCCAGCTTGATCTCCGGGAAGCCCCATTTGGCGTCAGCGGTGGTGTAGACCATATCGCAGACCAGCGCCAGCTCCGCGCCGCCGCCCAGGCAGTTGCCATGCACCGCCGCGATGCTGACTTTGGGCGAGCGCGCGATGGCCAGGATGACCGCGTGGAACTTGCGCAGCATCTCTTCGATGTGGGCGGGCGTGTGCGCCGCGATGTCGACGCCGGCGGAGAAGTTATCGCCTTCACCGCGAAAGACCATGGCCGGGACGTCCGGACGCGCCTCGACTTCGGCGATCGCTGCCGCCAGCTCGTCCATCATCGGGATGTCGATGACATTGACGGGCGGATGCTTGAGCGTGATGTACGTCGCGCGGCTGTCGTACGCCAGAGCAATTCGATTCATCTTGGACCTAGAAACCGGCCTTAGAAATTATGCGATTCAAATAGTGGTCCCCGCGTTTGAGGACTGCAAACGCTTCCTGATAATCACCTTGCGAGCTACCTAAGGCCACGGCCCACCTTAAGAGGTCGGCCATTCTCGACTCGAACTGCTCTCCTGTCCCCCACGGGCTCGGTCTTCCGTCGTCGAAAGCATGCGGTTCGAGGGCGAAATGCTCCGCCCCGAAAAGTCGATTCTTGTCTTCCACAAAGAGTGATCTGTCAGTCTCCTTGTACGCAGCATAGTTCATGCCGTCGATGATCAGCTCTTTTGCCTGTACTTCAGTCACTTCGTGTCCTTCGTAGTTCCATTCGACCTACGACGTCCAGAACCCTTCCCTATCGTATTCCCTTATCGCCTTGAGCTCGGCGGCGGTCGGGGGCTCGGTCTCGCGAACTTCAGCGGAGACCTTCAGCTTCCATCCCGTGTTTGCGACCACGTCTTCCACGGTCACGCCCGGGTGATGGGTCGCCAGGTACGCTTCGCCGGTGGCGTCATCAAAGCGCAGCACCGCCTTGGTGGTGATCACGGCGCTCGGGCCGCCGCGCGGCAGGCCGACTTTCCTGCGCCAGACCTTCCCCGATAGGCCCCCGCCATCGCCATTCCCCGGCGACGTCACATAGCTCACGCGCTCCGGCAGGCGATGCGGAAGATGGTCGATCATGGCGACGAACCGGTGGGCGAGGCTGGCGATGTCGCACGCGCCACCGGATCCCGGCAGCTTGATCAAGCCCTTCGGCCCGGTCACCTGCGTCGAATTGAGGTTCCCGAAGCGGTCCACCTCCGCCGCGCCCAGGAATCCCAGGTCCACACGCCCGGACTGCAGCAGCGACATCACGCCCATCATGTCCAGGCACTGGGTGGCGTGGAGCACGTTCGGCGGGTCGGCCATGGTGTAGATGAGCTCCGGCGCCGGCGTCGTGCGGATGATGCCGTTCTCGAAGAGCCCAACGGCGTTCGGCGCGTGGGTACGCTTGGCCACCACGAAGGCGATGAGCGGCAGCCGCATGCCGACAAAGACGACTTCGCCGTCCTTGATCTCGCGCGCCGCCGCGGCGACCATCAGCTCGCCGAGGGTGTAACCCGATTGTGCTTCATGTGTTTTTGTTTCTGGTGTCATTTCAAGCGCAGCGAGAAATCCCTACCTACACGCAGATGTTGGAACAGTCGCCCTAAAGGCTAAAGGCTGTCTTTTTACTTCCCCGTGAACTTCGCCTGCCGCTTCTCCACGTACGACGCGATTCCCTCCTGCGCGTCGTCACTTTCGAACAGCAGTTGCTGGTGCTCGCGCTCCAGCGCCAATCCGGCTTCGAGCGGTATCTCCCAGCCCGACTGCACCGCGCGCTTGATGCGTCCGACGGCGCCGGCGGCCTTGTTCGGCGGGCAGAACTTCCGCGCGTAGGCCATCACCGCCGGCATGAAGCCGTCTTTGTCGAAGATGTCGTTGACCAGGCCGAGGGTCTTGGCTTCGTCGAAGCTGAAGGTCGAGCCGGTCGCCATTAGCTCGATGGCCTTCGACTTGCCCAGGATGCGCGACATCCGCTGCGTGCCGCCGGTGCCGGGCAGCACGCCCAGGTTGACCTCCGGCAGGCCGATCTTGCCGGCGTCGCGCCGCGCGATGCGAATGTCCGCGGCCATCGCGACCTCGAGGCCTCCGCCCACGCAGTGCCCGTTGATGGCCGCGATGACCAGTTTGGGCGTGTGCTCCAAACGCAGCAGCATCTCGTTGGCGTGCAGGCAGAAGTAGTACTTGAAGGCCGGGTCGGCGCCCTGCAGCATCTTGATGTCGGCGCCGGCGCAAAAGAACTTCTCGCCCGCGCCGGTGATCACGATGACGTGCACGCTGGTGTCCATGCGCGCCTTGAGGATGGCCGCATCGAACTGCTGGTTCATGGCGTAGCTGTAGGTATTGGCCGGCGGGTCATTCATCTCGATGACCGCCACGCCGTCTTCCGCGCGGTAATTGATCAGCGTCTTTTCGGTTTCCGCCATCGTTCCTCCACAAAATCGCTGCGCTCTGCGAACCTTGCATTGTAACAAGCGTCACGCGCTGGTGATTTGAGCCGTGTGCCCCGGCCGCAGCGGCGCGATGGCATCCCGCCATGCGCGCATGCGGTCTAACCGTGCAGACGTTAACGCAAAAAGGAGATCTTCTCTCATGGCTGACAACAAACAGAATCCTAATCAGAAAGACCGCACAAATGACGCCGTCGGTATGCCGGCGGACGAGCAGAACCAGCGCGGCAACCAGAACATGCAGACGCAGGGCGGCAGCAACAAGCAGGCCGGCAATGAAAAGATGCCCGGCGGCTCCGACCGCGTAGACATGCCCGGCGACGCGACCCGTGGCGAGTCCCAGGCGAACCCGAAGGGCGAGTTCCAGGGCAATCCTAAGGGCGAGTCCCAGGGCAATCCCAAGGGCGAGTTCGAGGGCAAGGACATGGACCGCCGTCCCTCGGGCAGCGACCAGGGCCAGCAGGACCGGGACCGCGACCGCGAGCAGCAGAAGAAGCCCGCGTAGTCGGTTCGTCCAAAAGAAATGGCGCGCTGGATTCCAGCGCGCCGTTCTTATTTGGAGAAGATTACTTCTTGGCGCTTACCGCTTCCGGCTGGGGGCCCGCGCCGAACTGCTTCATGATGACCAGCTTGGACTTGCCCTCGCGTGCGCCCGGGAGGAACAGCAAGCGGTTGGCCGAGTCGTAAGCCACGCCCTGCCCGCGCACCGCGCTCACGATCTCTTCCTGCGCCGTCAGGCGCGCGGCGCCGACGTTGATCAGTTGCACATAGCCATCCGCTGCAGCGGCGATCAGGGTATTGCTCTGCGGCTCCAGCCAGAGAGTGGTGGTCCCCGGAGGCGCCGGCACCCGCGAGAGTTCCTTGCCGCCATCGGCTTCGACTTGCAGCACCGCGTAGCGCACGGCGACGAACAACTGCCGCGAGCTCGGTTCAAACACCAGGCCGGTCGGCTGCGATGCCGCCAGCTTCATCCGCCCGGCGACTTCCCCCTTCGGGCTTACGGAAACGATCTCTGCCGTCTCTTCCACGGTGGCGTAGACGAGCTGCTTCTGCGCATCCCAGGCCAGCTTCTGCGGGCGTCCACCCACGTTCACGGTCTCGCGCTCCGCCTTCTGCTGGCCGAGGGCGTTCACCGGGACGAAGGCCACGCTGCGCGCCAGGGGCAGGGTGACGGCCAGTTCGCGCGTCTGGGGGAGGAGCGTCAGCGACTCGGGCGCATGCTCCAGCCCGATCACGCCCTGCACCTGCCAGTCCTTCGCGCTGATGACGACGATGCTGTTGCTGCCGGCGGCCGCGATGTAGACCAGGCCGTTCTGCTCGTCGGCGACGATCCCGCGCGGGTCGGCGACGCTGTTCACCTGCGCCACCAGCCGGCGCTTGGTGGGCTCAAAGATGTCGACGGTATGGGCGCCCTTATGGGCGATGACAAGGTGCCCGTTGGCGAAGACGACCGAATCGAAGCCGGGTTTGCCGGGCAGATCGAGGATCGCGATCTGGCGCAGGGTCTTGGTTTTCTTCTCGGCACGGAGGGCGTCCGGCGCTTTCTTCTCGGCGCGCGGAGCAACACTCTGCTGGGCCGCGGCCAGGGTCGTAAGCAGGAACAACGCGCAAAAGGCGTATTTCGGCATCGGGGATTCCAAGGGTCGAGTGGCAGGTTTTGCGTCCGAGGAGTGGGATGCAGGATAAGCCGGGGCTGCTGCCTCGGAAAGCAGCCGTTAGCCTTTAGCCTTTAGCCGTTAGCCGTTAGCCTTTAGCCTTTAGGGTTGGCCCCCACGCCCTTCACGGTTAGCCATTAAAGACAAAAGCCGAGGTCGGGACCTCGGCTTCTAATGGCTAAAGGCTAATGGCTAACTGCTGATGTTCAGCACTCTCTTGAAGCTGCCCTTGTCGTTCATGATCTTTTCTTGCAACAGGGTGATGGCGTAGATGAGCTGCTCGGGGCGCGGCGGGCAGCCGGGCACATAGATGTCGACGGGGATGACCTGGTTCACGCCCTGGACCAGCGCGTAGTTGTTGAAGACGCCGCCTGAAGTCGCGCACGCGCCCATGGAGATGACCCACTTGGGCTCGGGCATCTGCTCCCAGAGCTGGCGGATGACCGGCGCCATCTTCTGCGAGACGCGCCCGGCGATGATCATCAGGTCTGCCTGGCGCGGCGACGGCCGGAAGACCTCGGCGCCGAAGCGGGCGATGTCAAAGCGCGAGGCGCCCATGGCCATCATCTCGATGGCGCAGCAGGCCAGGCCAAAGGTCATGGGCCAGACCGAGCTCTTGCGCGCCCAGTTGATGGCGTAGTCCAGCGTCGTGAGGATGAGCCCCTCGGGCTGCTCATTGCCGAAGGTGACCCGCTGCACGGTCGTCTGCCCGTGCTCGGAGCCGACCAGGTTTTGAAAGCGCTGGGTGCTGGGATCCATGGTTTCCTATTCTATTCCTTACCCGTTTTGGATGCCAAACTGTTGTTTAGGGCCATCGGCTGTTGGCCATTGGCTGTCAGCTATCGGCTGTCGGCTTTCGGTTTCTTGTCATTCCGAGCGTAGCGAGGAATCCCTACCCCCTGAGGCCGCAGCCCTAACGGCTAACGCTGACTGCTAACGGCTGCTTTTGGGCACCTCCAGCCGCACCCGAAACTTCAGCGACTCGATCTTGCCATCCTTAATGGTGCTGCCGGTGATCCACATCTCCCCTTGCCTGCGTGAGCGATGAGACGCTCGCGGTCGTTGTGGTAGTGCTCCAGTTCAGCCTCACTCAGCGGTGCCTCGCCCGGCGGCCGTGATTGGCTCAAGTAATCGTATAACCACTGCGCGCGCTCGTAGTCGTCCCTACTCACCACGAAGCGGAACTCGCGCGGCGACCGCTTGACCGCCTCGGCAGCCGTAAACCCGTAGCTGGTGTCGAGGTATCTGTCGTTATAGGACCGATAAGGCGGCGACACCAACCTGACGAAATCAGTGGCGCAGAAGCTCTCCACTACTTCGCAGACTTCGATGGTCCAACCCGAGCCATCGGGGTGAGGCGTGAGCCAAAAGACCAGCCCGGGGCCGAACAGCCGACGGAAGTCCTCGCCGGCCTTTACCGCGCCGCGGAACTCAATCTTTTGATAGTTGATGCGCTTGTGGGCGGGTCGCGATTGGGCTTCAGCGCTGGCCAGCAGCAGCGCCGCAGCAATAATGACCCAAACTCCAGTAAGAGACTTCATGCGGAGTGATGCTCACCAATCTCCCGTTCGCCACCGCCGCCGATCGCGGAACCAGCGACGGATCACGCTGAAAGTTCCCGCCACCAGGTGGGCGATGGCCTCGAAAATGACTTCCATCTTTTCTCCGTGTCTCCGTGCCTCCGTGGTGAATCAAGCCTCTGCACGAAAAATACATTACGGATTCAACACGATCTTCCCAAAATGCTTCCCTTCTTCCATGCGCTGGTGCGCGGCGGCAGCCTCGCGCAGGGGGAAGGTCTTGTCCACCACCGGCTTCAGGCGGCCGGCGAAGATGTGCTTCAGCACCTCATGCAGCTCGCCCATCGTTCCCATGAACGACCCGAGCAGCGATAGCTGCTTGCCGAAGAGCACATTGATGTTCACCGCGGCTTCCGGGCCGGTGGTGGCGCCGCAGGTGACTAGCGTGCCGCCGTACTTCAGCGACTTGATGCTCTCCTCCCACGTGGCCTTCCCCACGTGCTCAAAGACGATGTCCACGCCGGCCTTGGCGGTGATCTTCTTTACTTCGTCGGAGATCTTCTGCTGGTGATGGTGGATGGTGTAGTCGGCGCCGAGGTCGCGGCACTGGTCGAGCTTGGTCTCGTCGCCGGCGGTGGCGATGACACGCGCGCCGCACAGCTTGCCGATCTGGATGGCCGCCGAGCCCACGCCCGAGCCGCCGCCGAGCACCAAAACGACGTCGCCGGGCTTTACGCCCGCGCGGCCGACCAGCATGTGCCAGGCGGTGAGGAAGACGAGCGGCACGCTGGCCGCTTCGTCGTAAGTCAGCTCGTTGCCCATCTGGTCTTTCTGGATGGGTATGACCATCTCGCGCTTCACGGCGATGTACTCGCAGTTGCCGCCGTCGACGGCGCGGCCCAGCACGGAATAATCGCGGCAGAAGTTCTGGCGGCCGCTCATGCAGGCCTGGCAGTGTCCGCAATAGACCATGGGCGCCAGCAGCACGCGCGTGACGGGCTTGAGGTCGGTGATGTACTCGCCGCTTTCGACGACTTCGCCGGAGATGTCGCTGCCATTGATGTGCGGCAGCGTGATGCCGGGCAGCCCTTTGCGGATGAACAGGTCCAGATGATTCAGGGCGCAAGCTTTGATGCGGATGAGGACTTCGTTCTTGCGCGGCTTCGGGTCCGGGACGTCTTCATACTTGAGGACCTCCGGCCCGCCGTGCTGGTGGATGACGATGGCTTTCATGGTGGGGTTCATTTTAACCACGAAGGACACAAAGGACACGAAGGAGATTGGACCCTTGTCTTTTGTTGAAACGAAAGCAACAGAATTTGAAGCTCCCTCCATGCTCCCGCCTTCCGCGCAGGCGTTAGCCTGCGGCGGGGTGGGAGAGCTGGCCTTCAGGCCAGCGTCAAGCGCTAAGACTTACCGGGGCTTTAGCCATGGAGATGCTCCGGCGGAGGGTCCAACTCATATCTGCCGCTGGCAGAACTGTAGGGATAATCACTTGCCACCTGCACATATCCTGCTCTGACGGGATTCTCGTGGGTGTAGACCACATGTCCCCGATAATCCTCCGCGTCCTTGAGCCGATGTTCATTAAAACCGGGCTGCCAGACCTCCCACTGATAACCGAGCTCTTTCTTCACCCGAAAAGAAAACCCGCCCTTCAGGAACTGTACTGCTTTTTCCAGCGGATTCTCGAACGCGGGTGTGAGAATCACGTGGATGTGCTCATGCATCACCACGAACTCATGCACCAGCATCCTTCCCTGGGAACGGTTCTTGAGGAGAACATCAATGAACAACTCTGCAAAAGCTGCCTTTCGAAATAGTGGCTGATGCTTCGCAGTTCGCGAGCTGACGAAGAAGGTGCGGCACTCCTGCGGCGCAAACCTCATGCGAAGGGAGTCTATCCACCCGGCATAGTAATGTCATTTCCCGAATCGGCACCACGCCAGGGCTAAAGCCCTCTTTTCTTCCGCCGTCGGACGCGGGCCTGAAGGCCCGCTCTCCCACCCCGCGCTGGCTAAAGCCATCGCGGAAAATTCGACCCAATGGACTCGGCGGGTCAAGTGACTGAAAACGCACAAAAAAGAACACCCACCCTCCCTTTCCCGACCGCAGCGCCGGAACGGCCGCCCCGGTTGAAGCACTGGAACTAAGCCCAGCCCAGCCCAGAGCGATACAATACCGGTATGGATATCTACCAGGAGATCGTGCGGCTGCGGCAGGAAGGCCGGAAGGCCGCCCTGGCGACCATCATCAACGTGCGGGGGTCGATCCCGTCGTTCGAGACGGCGAAGATGCTCGTGCGCGACGACGGCACCATCGCCGGGACGATCGGCGGCGGGTGCGTCGAGGCCGAGGTGTGGCAGGCGGCCAAGGAGGTCATCCGCACGGAGAAGCCGCAGACGATGACCTTCAACCTCAACAACGATCCCAAGTACGACACCGGGCTGGTCTGCGGGGGCACGCTGGAAGTCTTCATCGAGCCGGTGCTTCCGGTCTCACAGCTTTACATCTTCGGCGCGGGCCACGTAAGCGTGAACCTGTATAAGGTAGCGCGGCTCGCTGGCTTTGACGTGAGCGTCATCGACGACCGCGACACCTACGCCAACCGTGAGCGCTTCCCGGAGGCGAAAGACGTCTACGCCGACGAATACGAGCGCGTGATGGCGCAACTGGCGCCGACGGAATCGTCGTTCATGGTCATCGTGACCCGCGGCCACGCCGACGACATGCGCGTGCTGCGCTGGGCCATCGAGACGCCGTGCCGCTACATCGGGATGATTGGCAGCGAGCGCAAGTTCATCAAGATTGCGCAGGAATTCGCCAAGGAAGGCATCGACCCGAAGAAGCTCGAGCGTGTCTACTCACCCGTTGGCCTGGACATCGGCGCCATCACGCCGGAAGAGATCGCCGTGGCGGTTGTGGCGGAGATGATCGCGGTGCGCCGCAACAGCGCCACGCCGCTTCCACACCTGGCGTGGACCAAGAAAAAACAGAACAAGCCGGTGGGCTCGTGATCCCAGGCACATTCTCCGGCCTGGGCTTGATCCTGGCTGCGGGCAGTTCCACGCGCATGGGCAAGGACAAAGCCCTGCTCGACTGGCACGGCAAGAGCTTCCTCGCCGCCGCCATCGAGTCTCTGCTGCCGTTCACGCAGCAGGTGCTGGTCGTGGGCGGCGCCAACAGCACCGTCCTGCAATCCACGGTCTGGGCGAAGGGCGCGACGCTCGTCACCAACCCGAATCCGGAAGCCGGGCAGTTCAGTTCGCTGCAGGTGGGGCTGCGCGAGGTCCTCAACCGCGGACGTGACGCTGCGGTCATCACGCATGTGGACCGGCCGCCGGCGGCGCCCTCGACCCTCCAGGCGTTGCAAGTGGCCTTCGACTTCCACACCAAAGCGGGAAAGTGGGCGGTAGTGCCGCAATACGGCGAGACGCACGGCCATCCCATCATTGCCGGCCGTGACATGATCGAAGCGTTCCTCCGGGCCCCGGTAACGAGTAATGCGCGGGAGGTGGAGCACGCTCACCAGGAGCGCATCGTTTACCTTCCCGTCGAAGACCCGAATGTCATCTGCAACGTGAACACCCCGGAAGAATACGCGGTTCTGATGGCCCGCCATCCCGCATGACCCTTACGAAAGCGCAAAAGTTTGTGAGTGATGTGCTGGAGCTGCGCCCGCGCGTGGCCGTCTTCGATTGCGACGGCACGCTGTGGGAGAACAACTCCGGTGAGGACTTCCTCGAGTGGTCGATGCAACACGGCCTGGTCTCTGACGCCATGGCGCAGCGCATGCGCGCCCGCTACGCCGACTACAAGGACGGCCGCGTGGGCGAGGCCCAGATGTGCGGCGAGATGGTGACGATGTACGCCGGGCGCACAGTGGCGGAGATGGAAGCCGCGGCCGCGCGCTTCTTCGCTGAGATCGTGGAGCCGAACTTCTTCGCTGAGCTGCTGGAGTTGACGCAGCGGTTGCGCGACCAGGGCTGCGACCTGTGGGCAGTGTCGTCGACGAACGGCTGGGTCATCCGCGAGGGCGTGAAGCGCTTCGGCATACCAGCGGGGCACGTGCTGGCCGGCGAAGCCGAGTGCCCGGGCGGCGTGGTGAGCGAGCGGCTCACGCGCATGCCCAGCGGTGAAGGCAAGGCCGATGCGCTGCGCGAGTTCGTGATGTCGACGCATCGCGAGATCGCGGCGGTCTTCGGCAACTCCATACACGACGCGGCGATGCTGCGCCTGGCGCAGCGGGCATTTGCGGTGAATCCGAATCCAGACCTGGAAGCGATCGCGACGAAGAAGGGCTGGACGGTCTATTGGCCGGAACGAACAGCCGTTAGCCGTTAGCCATTAGTCGTTAGCCGCTAGGAAGAGCCTTCAAGGCTTTCTCCAAGACATCTATCGCCAGGTGGCTGGCGTGCATAGTCTCGTTGGTGAGGCCGCCGAGCGCGTCCACGATCTGCCGGCGATGCACCTGACGCGCCTGCTCCAGCGGCTTGCCCACGATGAGCTCGGTCAGGAACGAGCCGCAGGCGATGGAGGTGGCGCAGCCGCGGGCCTTGTACGTCGCCGCCGTGATCACCCCGTTCTCCACGCGCAGCCACAACTGCATGAGGTCGCCGCAGGCGGGGTTCTCCGCCGTGACGGTGACGCTGGCGTCGGCCAGTTCGCCGACGTTGCGCGGATGCTGGAAATGCTCGATGACTTCCGGCGCGTACACGGGCTGATTCTACCGCGATGCGATACATTAATCCCATGGGCGATTTCGCACCGCGGCGCGTCGTGAGCCTGCAGCCGAGCGTGACCTCCACGCTCGACCGACTCGGCCTGCTCGACCGCGTGGTCGCCTGCACGAAGTGGTGCGTGGATGTGGTCCCAGCCTTGCGCGACGACTCACGCATGATCGTGGCGGATTCGTGGACGGCCAAGGCCGCGGAGATATTGGCGGCTAGGCCAGACATGGTCATGGCGTCAGTCCCCTACCAGCTCGACGCGGTGGCCGAGATCTTGAAGGCCGGCATCCCGTTCATGGGATTCGCGCCGCGGACGCTCAACGACGTCTTCCGTGACATCGGGCAGATCGCGGCGGTGATGGGCGTGGCTGAGCGGGGCGAGGAAGTCGTGGCCGCTATGCGCCGCGAGATCGGCACCGTCAAGACCAAGGCCGAAGGCGCAGTGGCGGCTGCGGGTGGGCGGCGTCCGCGGGTGTACTGCGAGGAGTGGGGCAAGCCGCTCATTCACTCACAGGCGTGGGTGAAGGAGTTGGTCGAGGCCGCGGGCGGAGAGTTCATCGGCACGCCGGGCGCGCACACGAATGAGGCCGCGGTCCGCGCCGCCGACCCTGACGTCATCCTGGCGGCATGGTGCGGCGCCGGTGACCGCGTGCCACTGGAGAAGATCATTGCCGCGCGGGGTTGGGAGCAGACCCAGGCCGCGCGGAACGGCGCCGTGTACTGCATCAACGACGAATACCTGAACACGCCGGGGCCGACGCTGCTGCTTGGGCTGAATGCCATCGCCGCGGCGCTGCATCCGGAGGCATTCCCGGAGTCGGCGGGTGTGCGGCGCATCGCGACCTTCAGTGCCGAGACTCAGGAGGCCCGCCGATGAAGCAAGTGGTGGCGGCCATCATGGTCCGCGAAGCGGACAAGAAGATCCTCATCTGCCAGCGGACCAAGACGCAGCCACTGCCGCTGAAGTGGGAGTTCCCCGGCGGCAAGATCGAAGAGGGCGAGGAGCCCAAGGCCGCGCTGCGGCGCGAACTGGAAGAAGAGCTGGGCATACGCGCGGAGATCGGCGCGGAGGTCTCTCGTTTCGTCCACCACTATCGCAATGGCGGCGGCGTGGAACTGGCCTTTTACCTGGTGGACCGCTACGAGGGCGAGATCGACAACCGCATCTTCAAGGATGTGCGCTGGGTCGACCGCAAAGAGCTGCCGAGCTTCGACTTCCTGGAAGCGGACGTGAAGCTGGTGAAAGAGATCGCTGCGGGCGACGTCGTCTAGTCGGCGCCCTTGATGACCATGGCCAGCATGGCGGCCGAAAGGCCGATCATGACCGCGGCCGTCCCCCATGCCACCACATTGAAAAAGCGCGAGTTCACGTGCTTGCCCATCAGGTCACTCTTGTTGATCAGCATCAGCATGAAGACCAGGATGAACGGCAGCAGGATGCCGTTCAGCACTTGCGAGAGCACCGCGATCTTCACCAGCGGGAAATTAGGGATGAGGATGACGCCCGCGCCGGTGATGATCAGTGCCGTGTACAGCCAATAGAACACCGGCGCCTCGGAAAATTTCTTGTCCACGCCGGATTCAAAGCCCAGGCCCTCGCAGACCGTATAGGCGGTCGAGAGCGGCAGGATCGCCGCGGCGAACAAGGACGCGTTAAACAGCCCGGCGGCAAAGAGGATGAAAGTATATTGGCCGGCGAGGGGTTCGAGGGCCTTCGCGGCGTCCCCCGCGTCGCGGATAACGGTGAATCCGGAAGCGTGCAGCGTAGCGGCGCAGGCGATGACGATGAACGCAGCAACAATGGGCGCGAAGATGGAGCCGACAAAGACGTCGATGCGGGTGGCGGCATACTTGCGGATCGTGACGCCCTTTTCCACCACCGACGCCTGCAGGTAGAACTGCATCCAGGGCGCGATGGTGGCGCCGATCATGCCGGTGACCAGGTAGAGATAGGTCTTGTTGGTGAAGTCGGCGGGCGCGGGCACCTTCATGGTGCTGACCACGGCCTGGGCCCAGTTAGGACGAGCGAGCACCCCGGCAATGATGTAGGCAATATAAAAGAGCGAGGCGATGAGGAAGATCTTCTCCACACTCTTGTAGTTGCCCTTCACGATGATGATCCACACGGTGGCCGCGGCTAGGGGAACGCTGATGTACTTGGATATCCCGAACAGTTCAAGACTGCTGGCCACGCCGGCGAACTCAGCCATAACATTGCCGAAGTTCGTGACCACCAGCGCCATGAGCATGAAGAAGGTGGTGCGCAGCCCGAACTCTTCGCGGATGAGGTCGCTGAGGCCCTTGCCCGTGACCGCGCCCATGCGGGCTGACATCTCTTGAATCACGACCAGCGCCACCGTCATGGGGATGATGGTCCACAGCAACTGGTAGCCGAAGCGCGCGCCCGCGACGGAATACGTGTAAATGCCGCCCGCGTCGTTGTCGACGTTGGCGGTGATGAATCCCGGGCCGACGACGGCCAGGAACAGGAACACACGGGTTTTCCAATGCTTCCAGACGCGCATGGGACCGACTGCTGAACGGAGGTTTGCGCCATGAACAGGCGCGCTCTCAAGGTAACAGCAGGCGATGCTTAGTGGCTAGGGGCTAAGCGAAGTTTCGCCTGAGATGAAACACCGAGCCAAGCAACGGCCTAGAGCTTCTTGCGCAGCAGGCTGATGATGTCGTCGGCGGTGATCACGCCCTGGATTCGGCCTTCGGCGTCGAGGACGGGAAGCGTGAGCAGGTTGTACTTGTCGAAGAGCTCGACGACTTCCGCATCGCGCGCCTCCGGCGGGCAGGAAACCAGCGGCGCGGTGACCAGCGTTTGCATCACGGTGTGCGACGGCGCGAGGGCGAGCATGGCCAACGGAACCGATCCGGTGCACTTCTCGGCGGCGTCAACCAGATAGATGGTGCTTATTGTCTCGACGGCGCCCTCATAGCCGCGCAGGATCTCGATGGCCTGCTCCACGGTGGCGGTCGGGGCCACGGAGAGGTACTCGGTGGTCATGCGGCCGGCGGCGGTGTCTTCGTGGAACTCGAGCAGCTCCTCGACTTCCTCGCGCTCCTCGGCCTCCATCTCTTCCAGGATCTCTTCGCTGGTCTCCTGCGGCAGGTTCTCCAGCAGGTCGGCGGCGGCGTCAGGTGCCATCTCCTCAACAATGTCGGCAGCGTGGTCGGAGTCGAGTGACTCCACGAGCTGCGTCTGCAGCTTGGGATCGATCTCTTCGAGGGCCTCGGCGGCGACCTCCTCGTCGAGCGAGCCGAATACAGCCTCGCGCTCGGCGGGCGCCAGCTCTTCCAGGATGTCCGCGATGTCGGCCGGGTGCAGGCGAGAGAGGCGGTCGTGCTCGATCTTGAGCTTCACCCGGCGCGCAGGGTCGGTCTCGATGAGGTCGACGAACTCCCACGGGATGGGCTTGGCGGCGAGCCGCAACGCCAGCGCGGCGACGGCCCGCCGCGGGACCACGCCCTTCAGCAGGCGGCGTACCGCGCCCCGCAGCCCCACTTCGACCTCCTGGATCTTGAGCGCGGGGTGGCCGTTCGTGCGCTCCAGCATGAACTCCACATCGTTGACGCGGACCACTTTGCGGCCGTGCACGTCGATGATCTGCTGGTCGAGCAGGTCGCGTTCCAAGAGCAGGAAGCCCTCGCTGCTGCCCATCACGGCCCAATCTTCTGCCCGGGTAGCGGCGCGGACGGTCGATGCGCTCAGCTCCTGGATGAGCTTGGCGGTGAGCATGCGGTCGCCCTGCGGGGTACGCACGACGAGGGCAGAGACCCGGGCGGCGTCGTCCTGCGGCGCGAGTGCGACCTCGCGGACACGTCCGCTGAAGACGCCGTTCACGTCATAGACGCTGGCGCCGAGCAGCTCCGAGAGTGCGAGGGTGGGAGGCATCGCTTCTCTAATATAGACCCGCTTTTGGCTCTTGGCTCTTAGCTTTTGGCTGTCGGCTGTCGGCTGTCGCTGTCGGAGAAGGCAAGAACCGAGTGTGCTGCACGTTAAAGGTTTCCGCAAAAGAAAAAAGGCCCGAACGCACATTGCGTCGGGCCTTTTTCGGTAGGACTGTTGGGATTGGCCTGAGGCTCACTCGATGTGGGCCACAGCAGATCTCAATGCAGTCTGCGGGACTAAGAGCGAGCGCTCTAAGCCTCAGCCACCTCACTTAAGTGACTACAATCAGAACTTTTTGCCATTGGATCCCCTCCTTTCCAAGTGTAAGCGCAGAGTAGCGCGGGTCTTGGGCAGAGTCAATACGACTTTGGGATTAGGTAAGGATTTGTCGCAGCGTTGGAGATGACACCTAAGCTACCGCGTCGCTTGCGCGGCGCCCACCGAGCGCTCGATGCCCCAGATGTCGCGGGCGTACTCGATGATGGTGCGGTCGGAGGAGAAGCGCCCCGTGCGGGCGACGTTGAGGATGGCTTTGCGCGCCCATTCCGGCGAGTGCAGGAAGTCCTGTTCGGCCTTGGCGCCGGCTTCGATGTACGACGGCAGGTCCGCGAGGTGGAAGTAGCGGTCGCCCTGGTCGAGGATGGAATCGAAGATCCAGCGGAAGAGGCCGGGCTCGTCCGCGCAGAACATGTTGGAGTTGATGGCATCCATCACGCGATGGAGGCTGGGGTTCTTGTCGTAGAGCGCGCGCGGGTGGTAGCTGTGGTCGCGCTGCATCGCATGGATCTCTTCCGCCTTGTAGCCGAACAGGTAGAAGTTCTCCGCGCCCACCTCCTGCAGGATCTCGACGTTGGCGCCGTCCAGCGTGCCGATGGTGATGGCGCCGTTCATGGCCAGCTTCATGTTGCCGGTGCCGGAGGCTTCCATGCCGGCGGTGGAGATCTGCTCGCTGAGGTCGGCGGCGGGGATGATGATCTCCGCCAGCGAAACGCGGTAGTCCGGGACGAAGGCGACCTTCAGCCGATGACGCACGCGCTGGTCGCTGTTCACCACGTTGGCCACGTTGTTGATGAGCTTGATGATCTGCTTGGCGGCCCAGTATCCGGGCGCGGCCTTGCCGGCGAAGATGCAGGTGCGCGCCACCGGCAGGTCATAGCCGTCTTCGGTCATGCGCAGGTAGTCGTGGATGATGCGCATCACGTTCAGGAGCTGGCGCTTGTACTCGTGGATGCGCTTGATCTGGACGTCGAAGAGTGAGGTGGAGTCCACCAGCACGCCGGTGGTGTTGCGGATGAGCTCCGCCAGGCGTTGCTTGTTCGCCTGCTTCACGCTGAGGAACTCCATCTGGAACTCGCGCTCCTTGGCGAAGGCCTCGATCTCGCGCAGGCGGTCGAGGTCTGTGACCCACCCATTGCCCAGGCGCTGGCGCAGCAACGCGGTGAGCCCGGGGTTCGCCTTCAAGATCCAGCGCCGCGGCGCCACGCCGTTGGTCTTGTTGCTGAAGCGCTCCGGCCAGAGCTGGGCGAAGTCCGGCACCAGGTTCGTCTTGAGTAGGTCGGTGTGCAACTGGGAGACGCCGTTGACCGCGTGGCTGCCGATGATGGCAAGCTGCGCCATGCGGATCTGCTTCTCGTACCCTTCCTCGATGATTGACATGCGCCGGATCTGGTCCATGTTGGCGACGTAGCGCTCTGAGAGTTCCTTAAGGAAGAGGAAGTTGATGGTGTTGATGATCTGCATGTGCCGCGGGAGCACGCGCTCCATCAGCGGCACGGGCCACTTCTCCAGCGCCTCCGGCAGCAGGGTGTGGTTGGTGTAGCCGAGAGTGGCGCGCGTGATCTCCCAGGCGCGGTCCCATTCCACGCCGTATTCATCCACCAGCAGCCGCATCAGCTCGGCGACGGCGATGCTGGGGTGGGTGTCGTTCATCTGGACAGCGGCCTTGTTCGGGAACTCGTCGAAGGTCTTGTGCGTGTTCAGGTAGCGGCGGATGATGTCGCGCAATGAGCAGGCGACGAGGAAATATTCCTGGATGAGGCGCAGCTCCTTGCCGGAGAAGACAGAATCGGAGGGATAGAGCACGCGCGAGATGTTCTCAGAGGCGATCTTCTGCTCCACGGCGCGGATGTAGTCGCCGCGGTTGAAGATCTCGATGTCGAAGTCGTCAGAGGAGCGCGCGGAGAAGAGCCGCAGGTAGTTCACGGTGTGGCCGCCGTAGCCGGCGATGAGCATGTCATGGGGCACGCCGATGACGACCTTCCACTCTACCCACAGCGACGAGGGCCTTCCTTCCTCGTCCTTGACGTCCGGATTGTCCTCCAGCCGACCGTAGAGCGGGATCACATACGATTCATTGGGGCGCTGGATGTAGTACGGAGCGCCGTCGCTCTTCCAGCGGTCGGGCTTCTCCTTCTGGTAGCCGTTGGCTATCTCCTGACGGAAGAGGCCGTACTCGTAGTCGATGCCATAACCGAAGCCCGGCATGCCCAGCGTCGCCAGTGATTCGAGGAAACAGGCAGCCAGGCGACCGAGGCCGCCGTTGCCCAGCCCGGCGTCGGGTTCCGTGTCGAGCACGTGCTCGAGCTTGTGTCCCAGGCCGGCCAGGACCTGGCGGCACTCTTCTTCGAGCTGCAGGTTGTAGAGATTGTCCCCGGTAGTGCGCCCCATGAGGAACTCCATGGAGAGGTAATAGAGGCGCTTGACGTCGTGCTGGCGGTAACGCTCTTCGGTCTGCAGCATCCGGTCGACGAGGCGGTCGCGGATGGCGAGGGCCACAGGCTTGAGCAGGTCGGCGGGGTAGAGATCGCCTCCCTCGCGGGCAAGAGTAAAGCGGATATGTCGGACGATGGCTTCGCGAAGATCTTCCACCGGTTTTACCTGGGGCACGCAGTTACTCGTCATTGATCAGGGGGACCCTGGACTCCTAAGCCCATCGCCGGGGCAGTTCTGGGCCTCGGATGAAGATGCGGGCGGCTGGTTTGAAGCCGTCCGGAAAAATCCACATCCAATCCCTGGCGGTAGACGACCGTCACATCCTATCAACAAGTTCGGCGGATTGTCGCGAACATTGTCTGGGACGGACGGCTCGGAAAGCGCCGGAGCGGCAACTTTTAATGCCTTGAAACGTATATAAATGGATATCCGAAGAGCGGAGCAATCTTGAGCCAAACCATAGGAAACGCTATAGAAACCAAGGCCGTCACCCGCCACTACCCGATGGGCGGCTCGGTCATCCGCGCAGTGGACGGAGTCGACCTCCAGATCGCCCGCGGAGAATTCACGGCGCTGCTGGGCACCTCGGGCTCGGGCAAGTCCACGCTGATGAACCTGATCGCCGGGTTGGACCGGCCGACGACGGGCGCGATCGTCGTGGAAGGCCGCGACCTGGCGCAAATGACGTCGGAAGAACTGGCGAAGTATCGGCGGCACACCGTGGGCATGGTCTTCCAGTCATTCAACCTGGTGCCGACGATGACGCTGAAAGAAAACGTGGAGTTGCCGATGCGCTTTGCCGAGGTCGAGCGCCACGAGCGCGAAGGCCGCGTGCAGGAGGCGTTGAAGCGGGTGGGACTCTCCGCGCGGCTGTCGCACCGGCCGAGCGAGCTCTCCGGCGGTGAGCAGCAGCGCGCAGCGCTGGCGCGGGCGCTGGTGAATCGTCCTAAGCTGCTGTTGGCCGATGAGCCGACGGGCAATCTCGACAGCCGCACCGGCACGGAGATCATGAACCTCATCCGCGAACTCAACGAGACGATGGGGATGACGGTAGTAATGGTGACGCACGAGCGTCCGCTGGCCGAACAGTATGTGCGGCGCATGATCTTCCTGGGCGACGGCAAGGTGCTTTCCGAGACGGAAGTGGCGCAGACGGCGGGAGGTGCCCGGTGAAGGCATACGACCTGGTAGAACTGGCCGGACGCAACCTGCGCGAGGCGATGCTGCGCAATGGCCTCACGACAATGGGTATCTCCGTGGGCGTCGCGTCGCTGGTGGCGATGATGTCGCTGGGCGTTGGCTTGCAGGCGCTGGCCGACCGCCAATTGGGGCGCTCCGGACTCTTCGACACGATCATCGTCAGCTCGCGCCAGGATTGGCGCTCGCAGGACGACCGCATCCAGAACCGCACGGTGCAGACCAGCGAGCTCCCTTCCCTGGATGACAAGGCGCGGCGCGCCTTCGAGCAGATGAACGGCGTGCTCGAGGTGTATCCGGACATCCGGTTGATGGCCGAGATGCGCTTCCAGGCGCCGGGCCAGGAGAGCGAGAAGCCGCACTTCGGCATGATGGGCGGGCTGCCAACCTCGGCCAAGAACTCAGAGGTCTTCGACGAATTGGAAGGCTCGTTCTTCTCGGGGCCGGCGGCGGAAGAAGCCATCATCCTGCACGAGTTTGCGCGCGAGCTGCTGAATCTGCCGGATGACAAGCGTCCGATCGAGGAACGCCGGCTGACCAAGGAACAGGTGGACCAACTGCTGGGCAAGACCATCACTCTGCGTTATGCGCAGCGGCAGCAGGCCGCGGCGACCGAGCAGCCGCAGGCGAACGATCCGCTGGCGGAACAGGCTTCCAGCGCGCTGGGCTTCAGCGTGGTGCGCAAGGAAACGAAGCTGAAGATCGTGGGCGTGGTGCCGAAGGAGCCCTTTGGCGGCATGCGTGGCGGAAACCTGCGCGGCAAGATGTTCATCCCCGTGGGGCTGGCCGAGAGCCTGAACATGATCCAGCCCACCGACCTGCGCGCGATGATGCGCCCCTCGGAGGGCAAGAGTTACTTCACGCTCATCGTGAAGCTGAAGGACTCCGCGATGGTCAAGGAGGTCCAGGACAAGATCAAGAACATGGGCTTCTCCACGTATTCGATCCAGGATGCGTCGAAGGGGCTGACCATGTTCTTCACCTTCCTCGACCTGTTCTTGGGGATCTTCGGGAGCCTGGCGCTGGCAGTAGCGTCGTTGGGCATCGTGAATACGCTGGTGATGGCCATCCTGGAGCGGCGGCGCGAGATCGGCATCATGAAGGCCCTGGGCGCCAGTGACGTGGACGTGAAGAAGCTGTTCTTCGTGGAAGCCGGCTCGATGGGTGTGATCGGCGGACTGCTGGGCGTGACGCTGGGCTGGGCCATTGGCCGCGTGATCAACATCGGCACCAACATGTTCATGCGCAGCCGCGACCTGCCGACGCAGGACTTCTGGGTGGTGCCCATCTGGCTGGTGGGCGCGGCGATCCTGTTTTCCATCATGGTGAGCCTGCTGGCGGGGATGTATCCGGCGGCGCGCGCGGCCAAGCTCGATCCGGTGAAGGCGCTGCGGCATGATTAGACGGGCCCTGGGGCTTCTGCTCGTCGCCAGCGTACTTTCTGCACCCGCCTTCGCGGCGGGGCGGGTAGAGTGCAGCACGGTGACCAGCGCGCGCATGAAGTCCAACGTAGCGTTCTGCGCCTTCCTGCCGCCGAGCTACGACCAGAAGAAGACCCAGCGTTTTCCCGTCCTCTACCTGCTGCACGGCTTGGGCGACAACCACGAGTCGCTCATCAATACCGGCTCGTGGAACATGGTAGAGCGGCTGCAGGAGCAGAAGCGCATCGGCGAGTTCGTGATCATCACCCCGAACGCCGGACGCTCGTTCTACATCAACTCCAAGAACGGCCGCGTGCCGTACGAAGATTTCTTCATCCGCGAGTTCATGCCGGCGATGGAGAAGCGCTTCCGCATCGGCACCACGCGCGCGCAGCGCGGTATCTCCGGGATTTCGATGGGGGGCTATGGGGCCATGCGGTTCGCGTTCAAATACCCGCAGATGTTCGCGGCGGTGAGCGCGCACGCGCCCGCGCTCATCGAGAAGATGCCTCGCGGCGCTGAGCACGCCGGCGTGGCGCGCATCACCGGCACGGCATTCGGGACGCCGTTCGATCCGGTGTTCTGGGAGCGCAACGCGCCGTTCGTCTTTGCCAAAACGTTCAGCCCGAACGGATTGAAGATCTACTTTGACTGCGGCGAGCGCGACGAGTATGGATTTGAAGTCGGCGCGCGGGCGATGGAGCGGCTGCTGAAGTCACGCAAGATCCCGCACGAGGCGCACATCTATCCCGGCAACCACGGGTGGCAGTACTTCGCCGAGCACCTGGATGAGTCGCTGGAGTTCCAGAGCAAGGCGCTGGGAGCGAAGTAGATCAGTCGTCCCTAAAGGGACTTCACGCAGCAATGTCGACGCAACCCGGCACTTCGTGCCGGGCTATTTTCATCCGCCCTGCGGGCTAGTTCTTCGGTGCATCCTCCATCGCGGACCAGCGGATCGCGTTGAAGAGCATCTTGAAGGTGCCTTCGGTCTGGGCGCGGTGCTGCACGCGGAAGCCGAACATCACGATCTTTCCCTTCCCAGACTGATAGGCTACGGCGGCGGCGCGGCGCTCCAGCTTGTCCGCCCCCTTGATCCATCCGGAGAGCAGGATGTCGTTCTCTTCCTCCGGATACCACGCCAACACATTGCGCTCAACGTCGGTGGGACCGGCGCTCGTCTGGAAGGCGAGGTTCTCACTCACGAAGGCAGCGATCTCGCGCGGCATGCCGTAATTCACCGGATGCTTGGGGTCGAGATAGACACGCAGCAGCGAGCCGGGCACGTTGAACTCCTCGCGGGTGAGGCGCGCCAGCGGATTGCGCACCGGCAGGTTGAACTCGTCCATCACGAGATCTGACGATGATGCCAAGGTGATGAGCGTTCCGCCCTTCTGCACGAAGTCTTTCAGCGCATTGAGGCCCTCACGGCCGATGCCCCCCGCGTATTCCGGCGGCAGCTCGGCGAAATAGCCTTCGCGGCGCGGCTTGCCGTCGAGGATGAGGTCCTTGTCCACGTCGGCGAGGATGATGGCGTCATAGGCGGCGTTGAGGTTGCCAGCCTTCATCGTCTTGTTGTCGATGGATTGCGGATCGAAGCCGTATTGCTCCAGGATCCAGCGCGTCCAGCCTTCGTCCATAGAGGCGGTGTAGCCCTTGTAAAGGCCGACGCGAGCGCGGCGGAGCGGCTTAGCGCCGGCGGGAAGTGACGCCGCAGAGCGCAGCGTGAGGTGATGCTTGGCGGCTAGGTCGGCAAGATTCGCGACGTCCTGGAAGACGAACGCATCCGCGGTCGCGAAGACTTTGCCGTTGGCTTTCAGGACTTCATTGACGAGCGTGGTGGCAGCGTTCTCGCGCGCGGCGAGGGTATAGAACGGCGCCTTTGCGCCTTCCACCGCACCCTTCGGCCAGACCACTTCGCGAATGCGAGTCGCTTTGGCATCGGCGAGACGGACCTTCTCGGCTTCCACACCCATCAACAACGGCAACGACCAGGCGGCAACATCGTACGGCGCGAGGATGCCCGCACCCTGCTGCAGGCGGACCTCCGGATAGCGCTGCAGACCGAGCATCTCTTCCACGAACTTGCCGTACGGTTGCGCCAGCGGAACCAGGAAGGTGCCGTCCGCCGTCGCACGCACCTCGACCCCATGCTCGAGCAACAGGTTCGCAAGGCGCGCCGCCTGCACCGGGCTGTCGCCGCGGGAGATGCGGTAGTACTCGTCGGCGGGCGCGCTCTTCACCGCCTCCATCGCCATCGAAGCCACGCCGCGCATCAGCTCTTCCTTGTACTTGGACGCGGTTTCCATCGTCGCGTCAGAGATGATGAGCTCGTAGTCGATGATGTCGCGCAGGCGCCACCAGCCGCCGGGCCAGGGATTCGGGAAGTTGATCTGCTGCTTGTACTCGATGAGGCCCTTGTTGCCGCCGGTGAGTTCGCTGGGGTCAACGTAGATCGGGGTGGCGATGCGCGCGGAAGCGACTTCCGTCAGCACGCCGAACATGTTCTTCCACCAGCCGGTGTTGCGGGTGCCGCCTGGCCAGTAGGCGTCGAACTGGTAGTTGTAGATGACGCCGGCCTTCCCGGCTTCTTCGAGCCGCCACGCCATCGTCGTGCCCAGCAGGTTGTTGCCGCGGTGCACCAGCGGGTGCACGTTCTTGGCTACAGGGTCGGCGTTCGGCGGCACGTAGATGCGCGGCCCGGTGGAGCCCATCTGGTGCTGGTCGAGCCAGAACTGCGGGAACCACTCGTGATAGACGGCGCGCGACATGTTGCGCGTCTCCTTCTGGGTGAGCATGTACCAGTCGCGGTTGTTGTCGTGGCCCACGTAGTGGTGGTAGAGCCACGGCATGCGTCCGCCTTCATACTTGGTGCCCACCCACTTGCGGTACCACTCGGTCTCCATCTGCTGGCCGTCGGGATTGAGCGAGGGCACGAGCAGCAGGATGACGTCGTCCAGGCGCTTTTTGGTCTCGGCATCCTGGGCGGTGGCCAGCTTGTGCGCCCACTCCATCGCCATCTGGCTGGAGCCGATCTCGGTGGAGTGAATGTTGCAGGTGATGAGCAGGATCAGCTTGCCTTCTTTGACAAGAGCGTCGACCTGCTGCGGGGTGAGGCCGCGCGGGTCGGCGAGCTTGCGGGCGATGTCCTTGTACTTCTCCTTGTTCTTCAGGTTCTCCGGTGAGGAGATGACCGCCATCAGCATGTCCGCGCCCAGCGTGGTCTTGCCCAGCGACACGACCTCGACCCGCGGTGAGGCGGCGTCGAGCGCGCGGAAGTAGCTGGAGATCTGCTTGTAGTCGGCCAACTGGCGGTCGGCCCCGACCTCAAAGCCCAGGAACTTGGACGGGGTCGGGACCTCCTGGGCGGCTGCGGTAAGGGCGAAGAGAAGGCAGAGGGCGAGAAAACGCGCGGTCTTGGTCATTTTTTTTGTTTGTGTAAAGCGAAGGAAAATCTTAGGCTTAGACACTAGATCAGGCAAGTCCGGCGCAACTTCCCGGCGGGCACTGGGTTCCGACCTCCCAAGTGCAGTGCTGGGTAGGAAGCGCCGCACTCTCCCCGACTCCCAGATCCGTCGTAGGCTTTACCGGGCCCCCTCGAAATCTAAACGGGAGCGATTCCCTATGCGGAAACGCTGCAAACTGGCCGCTCTAGGAGCGCTGTTGCTGCTCGCGGGTTGCGCCGGCAAGGTGGAACTCGGCAGCAAGACGACGGTGCAGGTGAGCGCGTCGACCGCCACGGTGCGTGCGGAGGACTCGGCGCAGGTCACAGCCGCGGCCAGTGACGGCACGCCGCTGACCGGATTGCGCTGGGCGGTGAATGGCGTCCCCGGCGGCAGCGCGACCTTCGGCACCATCGATACCGCGGGCAAATACACCGCGCCCGCGTCCATCCCCGCGGACAACCGCATCAGCATTACGGCGACCGCCGACCAGGGCAGCGGCAGCGTCGAACTGGCGCTGTGGAACCCGGTGCCGGTGATCGCGTCGGTGTCATCCAGAGACGTGGGCTCCAGCCTGGAGCTGGCGATCCGCGGCGATAGGTTCGTCAGCGGCGCCCGGCTGAACTTCGGCGGCACGCTCTACCCCACAGCGTTTGCGTCGCGCAATGAGGTGCGGGCCACGGTGCCGGCCGCAGCGGCTGCCGCCGGCAGTGTGGAGATGGCGGTGGCGAATCCCGAGCCGGGCGCAGCATTCTCGGAGTCCACGCTGTTCACCCTGACCCGGCCGAGCCGGCCATCGCGCGGCGGCACCAGCAACGCGGCGGCGCGCTTCCTGACGCAGGCGTCATTCGGCCCGACGGCGGCCGAGGTTGCGGCCATCAATACCCTGCGCACGAATCTGGGCACCATGCAGCAGGCGCTGTCGCAGTACATCGACAACCAGATGAACCCGGCAGTCACGACGCCTTCGACGTGGAACGACTGGACCACGATCAACCCGGCGACGCTGCCGACCAACACCGGCGGCCAGCAGTTGTGCACCAACTTTATGAACTGCGCCCAGATCCTGTGGATGCAGAACGCCCTGCAAGGCCCCGACCAGTTGCGCCAGCGGACCGCGTTCGCGCTCAGCCAGATCTGGGTCGTCTCCGGCAACACGGTGCAGCTCTCCGATTCCTACCTGACGTACTACAAGATCCTCAATGATCGCGCCTTCGGCAATTACAAGGACATCATGCGCGAGATCACGCTGAGTTCGGCGATGGGGTACTTCCTCGACATGGGCAACAGCGCCAAGGCGGCGGATGGCGGCATCGCCAATGAGAACTACGCGCGCGAGTTCCTGCAGCTTTTCACGGTGGGCCTGTACAAGCTGAACGCCGATGGAACGTTCCAGCTCGACGGAAACGGCCAGCGCATCCCGACCTACACCGAGGAAGACGTGCAGCAGTTCGCGCGGGCACTGACCGGATGGACCTACGCGCGCAACAACGGCACGGCCAATTGGAACCAGGGATTCACGAATACTTCGATCGGCACCACGGGAACGAACCGCCGGGCCCCCATGCTGCCGGTGGAGAGCTTCCATGACACGAGCGCCAAGACGCTGCTGGACTATGCCGGGGCGCCGTCAGTGAACCTGCCGGGCGGCAACACCGCGCAGCAGGACCTGGATGCGGTGCTGGATAACGTCTTCAACCATCCGAACCTGCCGCCGTTCGTGAGCCAGTTGCTGATCCAGCACTTCACCACCAGCAATCCGAGCCCCGCGTATGTCGGCCGCGTGGCGGACGTGTTCCGCAACAATGGGCAGGGCGTCCGCGGAGACATGGCGGCGGTGGTAAAGGCCATTTTGTTAGATCCGGAAGCGCGGGCGGGAGACATCTCGCCGGCACAGGATCACCACGGCTACTTGAAGGAGCCGGTTCTCTACGTCCTGGGGATTGCGCGCAGCCTGGGTTACAACAACACCGCTACGACATACACGGGGCCCACGGGAACGGTCACCAACCTCGGTCTGAACCTGGTGAACCAGGCCCGCAGCATGAGCCAGAACGTGCTGCTAGCGCCGAGCGTCTTCAACTACTACTCGCCGACCTTCGCGATCCAGAACGGCACGCTATACGGGCCGGAGTTCCAGTTGCAGACCACAGCGAACGCGACTACGCGGGCGAACTTCGCGGATTCGGTCATCCGCAACGGCGTAGGTAGCGGCCTGGACTTCTCGGCCAGCATCACGGCGCTGGCGAACGTCGCCGCCAATGCGCAGCAACTGGTGGACCAGATCGACCAGCAGTTCATGTACGGGCAGATGTCGGCTTCCATGAAGCAGACGATCGTGAGCCGGGTCTCGGCTCTGCCCAGCACAACCACGACCGACCGCAACTTCCGCGCGAAGACCGCGCTCTACCTCACGATCAGCAGTTCGCAATATCAGGTCGTACGGTGAAAGGACAGCCATGAGTTTCGACCGCCGCAAGTTCCTGGAATGCAGTTGCAAGACCATGAGCTATCTGACGATGGCGTCGGCCCTGCGGCGCTTCGGCCTGATGAACGCCTACGCGCAGACGATCAGCGACTACAAGGCGCTGGTCTGCATCTTCCTGTTCGGCGGCAACGACGGCAATAACCTGATCATCCCCACCGACGCAAACGGCGTCCCGCACACGCATTACTCCAGCGTGCGCACTGCGTCCTCGCCCGTCGGGCTCACCGCCACGAACCTGCAGCCGATGCACGTGACCGCCGCAAACGCGGACCCGACCTATGGGTCCGATTTCAGCTTTCATCCGGCGATGCCCGGAGTGAAGAGCATGTTCGAGGGCGGGCGGATCGCGGTGCTGGCCAATGCCGGGCCGCTCATAGCGCCCACGACCCGCGCGCAGTACATAGCACGGTCGCAGCCGGTGCCTTCCAACCTGTTCTCGCACTCCGACCAGCAGAACCAGTCGCAGACCTCGGCGCCGAACAGCCTGAGCGTGGTCGGATGGGGCGGCCGCATCGCTGACTTCATGCAGTCGGCCAACGCGGGCGCGCAGTATCCCACCCTCGTTTCGACGGCGGGTTCCGCGATATTCACCACGGGCAATCAGGCGCAGCCGGTCAATCTGGTGCCGCAATTAGTGCAGGGCAGCCCGACGCTCGGCCCCGTGCCGACTGCTACCTGCACGTCCGGCTCGGCTTCGTCGTCCGCAGCTACGGCGGGCGACTGCACCAACCGCACCGACGCGATGCAGCAGCTTCTGACCTTCGACACCGGCGCCGCACTCGTCCAGGAAGCCAGCTCGGTCATGAACCGGTCGTTCCTCTATACCGAGCTGCTCAATGACGCGCGGCTGGGCAAGCCGGCTTTCGCAACCGTCACCTGGCCGACGACCAACCTGGCGAACCAGCTTCACCAGGTCGCCGAGATCATCCAGGTGCGGAATGAGCTGGGCATGAAACGCCAGATCTTCTTCGTGTCGATCGGCGGCTTCGACACGCACTCCAGCCAGGGCGCGGCGACGGGCATCCAGCCGAACCTGCTGACCGACCTCAACAATGCGATGAATGCATTCAACAGCGCGATGAACGAGCTCGGGGTGCAAAACAGCGTGACGACCTTCACGCTCTCAGACTTTGGACGCACGCTGCAGCCGAACACCGGGCTCGGCACCGACCACGCCTGGGGCAGCCATCACCTCATCATGGGCGGCGCGGTGCAGGGGCAGCGCATCTTTGGGCAGTTCCCGGTGCTGCAACTTTCAGGCGCGAACGATGCGGGCAACAACGGGCGCTGGATCCCGACGACCTCCATCGACCAGTACGGCGCGACGCTGGCCAAGTGGTTCGGCGTGAATGACGCCGACCTGCCCGCGATCTTCCCCAACCTGAACAACTTCACGACCAAGAATCTTGGGTTCCTGGGATAGAAGAGCAAGAAACCACAGAGGACACGGAGTCACACAGAGATAAGTAATGGTCCTTGGACCTTCCTCTGTGTAACTCTGTGCTCTCTGTGGTTAGTTTTTTCTCTAGGCTCTTCCCTTCATCTTGCGGAAGTCGTCGAAGCGCGCAAGGAAGCGGTCGATGTCTGACTTCAGCAGGTAGTACGGCGTCGAGAGGCGCAGCTTGGAAGGGTCGCCGCCGCGCACGCGGATGCGATGGTTCTTCCAGAGCCAGTCCTGCAGCTCCATGCGCTGGATGCCTGGCACATTCACCGTGGTGATGCCGCACCGCATGTAAGTGTCCGGTGAGGTCCACGATTCGGCGCCGCGCTTGAGCATCTCGGCGTGGAGGTAGTCGCACATCTGACGGTGCCGCTTCTCGATGCGGTCCATGCCGATGGTGTTCGCCAGCTTGATGGAAGCGCGCAGCCCCCAGAGCATGGGAATGTTGGACGAACCGATGTGCATGAAGCGCTCCGCCTTGAGCTGTGGTTGGTCCCACCCGTGGGTGACGATGGTGTTCCACAGCCGGTCCTGCACCTCTTCTCGCACGAAAAGGAAGCCGCTGCCCTTGGGCGCCTGCAGCCACTTGTGCGGGGAGGCGGTGAACATGTCGCAGCCCATGTCGTGGAGGTCGAGCTTCAGCATGCCGGGGGTGTGCGCGCCGTCGAACGCGCTGAGGATGCCCTTCGAGCGCGCCAGCGCGGCAATCTCCTTTGCCGGGAGGATGACGCCCGTGGCCGAGCTGATGTGGCTCACGAAGATGATGCGCGTGCGCGGGGTGATGGCGTCGTTGATGCGATTGAGGATCTCGTTGCGGTCCTTCGGCGGTTTGGGCATCTCGAACTTCTTCACCACGATGCCGTACCGCTTGGCGCGCAGGTTCCAGGGCTGCTCGCCGCTGGGGTGCTCCTCGTTACTCATAAGGACTTCATCCCCTGCTTTAAGTTCCAGCCCGTTCGCGATGTAGCTGTTGGCCTCTGTGCAGTTGCGGACCAGGGCAATCTCGTCGCGCTTGGCGCCCACGAATTGCGCCAGCGGGTCGCGGAATTCGTCCCACGCGCCGTAACCCCAGATGGGATAGTCCTCCGAGCCGGGCATGTCCATCTTCTCGGTCTCCATGAAGCCGTCGATGACAGCCTGGATGACCGGGCGCGGCGACGAGCCGCAGGTGCCGTTGTTCAGGTAGATGTCCGTCTTGGGGATAAGGAACTGCTCGCGCATCGCCGCCCAGTAGCGTTCTTCGTTCTGGGTGTAGAGGCCGGCATCGGGAAGCTTGGGGCCGGGGATCTTCTGCGCTTCGAGCGTCTTGATGTCGAGCGCAAGCAGCGCGGCGAGCGCGGTGGACTGGGTGAGAAAGCGGCGGCGGTCGAGCATGGAGGTGTCCTCCTTGGCGGGCGACGGGATTGTATTACGGCGTGGCTGAATCCGGAACCATGGCGGTGGCTTCGATCTCAACGAGGGCCTGGTCTTCGATCAGCGCGCGGACTTCGACGACAGACATCGCGGGGAAATGCTTGCCCATGACCTCGCGGTACGCCTCGCCGATCTCCTTCTGCGCGGACATATATGCCTTGCGGTCGGTGATGTACCAGGTCAGGCGGGTGATGTGGCGCGGCTCGGCTCCGGCGGAGCGCAGGACTTCCACGATGTTGGCGAGCGCCTGCCGCACCTGCGGGACAAACTCCGTGGAGGAGAAGGCGCAAGTCTTCGGGTCCCAGCCGACCTGGCCGGCGACGAAGACCGCGCGGCCGCGGGCGGAGACAGCGTTCGCATAGCCCTTGGGACGCGGCCACTCCGCGGGATCGTGCATCTGCAGCGCGCTGGAGGCGATCTGCTCGCGCAGCTTCGCTCGCTGCAGCTTGCCGGTGGCGGTGCGCGGCAGGGCCTTCACGAAGTCGATAGCGCGAGGATACTTGTACGGCGCGATCTCCTGCTTCACGAAGTCCTGGAGTTCCTTGACGGTGGCGGGCGTCGGCTCACCGCCGGGCGCGAGCACCACGAAGGCCTTCACCAACTGGCCGCGCTCGGCGTCCGACACGCCGATGACGGCGCACTCAGCGACCTTGGGGTGGCCGAGCAGGACGTTCTCCACCTCCGGCGCGGAGATGTTGTAGCCGGAGGAGACGATCATGTCGTCCGTGCGCGCCTGGTACCAGAAGTAGCCCTCGGCATCCATCTTGTAGGAGTCGCCGGTCACGTTCCAGCCGTTCTGCACGTACTTCTTCTGCTGCGCGATGTCCATGAGGTAGCGGCAGCCGGTGGGGCCGATGACGGCGAGACGCCCGACCTCGCCGACGGCTGTGTCTTTGCCTTCGGCGTCGATGAGCTTGGCGCGGTAGCCGGGGACGGGCTTGCCGGTGGCGCCGGGGCGGATGTCATCGTCCGCGGCGCTGATGAAGATGTGCAGCATCTCGGTGGAACCGATGCCGTCGATGATGCGCAGCCCCGTAGCCTGCTGCCACGCGTGATAGGTCTCGACGGGCAAGGTCTCGCCCGCTGAGATGCACTTGCGCAGGCTGGAGATCTCGAACTCCTCCAGCAGCTTGAGCATGGCGCGATAGGCCGTCGGCGCGGTGAAGCAGACGGTGGCGCGGAAGGCCTGGATGCCCTCCAGCAAAAGCTGCGGCGCGCCTTGTTCGAGCATTACGACGGAAGCGCCGATGCGGAAGGGGAAGAGCAGCAACCCGCCCAAGCCGTAGGTGAAGGCCAGCGGCGGTGAGCCGATGAATATGTCCTTGGCTTCAGCGCGGACCAGGTTCCGGGCAAAGGTGTCAGTGCAGGCAAGCAGATCACGATGTGAATGCATGGTGCCTTTGCTCAGCCCCGTCGTGCCGGAGGTGAAGGCGATGATGGCGATGTCCTCGGCGCCGGTGGGGCACGCGGTGAAGGTCGGCGACTTGCGCGCGGCGATCTTCTCCAGGTCCTTTTCCGGCGCCAGGCCGCCTTCGTTGTTGAAGTAGAGAACGTGGTCGCCTTCCCTGCCCGCAAACGCCTGCTCGCACTCCGCCATAAAGCGATGGTCGCAGAGCACGATGTGCACCTGGGCCTTGTCGGCGATGTAGGTGAGTTCCTTCCTGCGCAGCAGGGGCATGGTGCAGACCGCGACGCCGCCGGCCTTCAGCACCGCGAACCAGCACGCGACCATCCAGGCGTGGTTCGGCCCGCGGAGCAGAACGCGATTGCCCGCCACCATCCCCAGGTCTTCGACCAGCACCCGCGCCACGCGGTTCGCGGTCTCCAGCAGCTTGCCGTAGGTCCAGTTCCCGCCGTGGGCATGAATGGCGACGGCGTTGGGCTGCTGCGCGGCGATGTTGTCCAGCAATTCAACGGCGGCGTTGAGCTGCGCGGGATACTTTAGGTCCCCGAGCTCGATGATGGGCCGCATCTCCGGCAGCGGGAGGCTGCGCTCGCAGAAGTCGTCCACGTGAGCGGTGTAGGGCGGCTGGGTGGCGGGTCTGGTCATGGTCTCTTGGCGGCCTGGGCCATCACCTGTCCGGCGATGACGAGTTTCTGGATCTCACTGGTGCCTTCGTAGATGCGGAGCGAACGGATCTCGCGGTAGAGGCGCTCGACCACTTCGCCGGCGACGACGCCGCGCCCGCCGAGAAGCTGCACCGCGTCGTCGATGACCTTCTGCGCGGACTCGGTGGCGTGCAGCTTGGCCATAGCGGCCTCGCGGGTGATGCGTGGGGCTCCGTGGTCGCGCGTCCAGGCGGCGCGGTAGACGAGCAGAGCGCTGGTGTCGATGGCGGTGGCCATCTCCGCGATGCGGGCCTGTGTCATCTGGAACTCGCTGAGCGGCTGCCCGAAGGCATGGCGCGACGATGTGTGCGTGATGGCTTCATCGAGCGCGCGGCGGGCAAAGCCCAGCGCCGCGGCGCCCACGGTCGAGCGAAAGACGTCGAGCGTGCCCAGCGCGACTTTAAGCCCGGCGCCCGGCTCGCCGACGACCGCATCTGCTGACACGCGGCAATCCTGCAGCGCGATGGTGCCCAGCGGGTGCGGCGCAATGATCTCGATGCGCTTGGTGGTCTTCAGCCCGGGGTTATCGGCTGCGACCAGCAGCGCAATGTAGGACTTCTCGCCGCCTTCGGGAAACTTGCAGAAGACCACGTAATGCGCGGCGATGCCGGCGTTGGAGATCCACGTCTTCTCGCCGTTGATGACGTAACCGCTGCCGTCACGCCGCGCCGTGGTCTGCATGGCGGCGACGTCCGAACCCGCGTTGGCTTCCGAGATGGCGAAGGCGGCGATGCTCTTCCCCGCAGCGACGGCAGGCAGGTACTTCTGCTTCATCGCGTCATTGCCGAAGAGCGTGATGGGCCCGGAGCCGAGGCCCTGGAGGGCAAAGACGAAGTCGGCCAGTCCGGAGTGATAACCGAGCGTCTCGCGGATGAGGCAGAGCGAGCGGACATCGAGTGCATCCAGCGCGCCGCCGTGGGCCTTGGGGACGGCGTAGCGCAGCCAACCGGCGTCGCCGAGGAGCTGCGCGATGCGGCGGCAGTCAGCGTCGACGTCGCCGTGCGGGAGCGGCTCGATCTCGCGCGCGGCCCAGGAGCGAAGCTCGGCCGCAAGCGAGCGGTGCGCATCAGCGAAGAACGGCCAGTTCAGAAACGTGGTATCGGGCATCAGTTCCCCTCGAATTTCGGCGTCTGTTTGGCGACGAAGGCGCGATACGCGCGCTCGAAATCCTGCGTCTCCATGCACGCAGCCTGGACGCGCGCCTCATGGTCGATGGCGGCGTCGACGCCCATCTCCCATTCATCGTGCAGGCAGCGCTTCGTGGCGGCGTGCGCTTTGGTCGGCCCAGCGGCGAGTGAGGCCGCGAGCTTCCCTGCTTCCATCTGGAGTTGGTCGGGAGCGATTACCTGGTTGTAGAAGCCCCAGCGTTCGGCCTCGTCGGCGGACATGAAGCGTCCGGTGTAAAGCAGCTCGGCGGCGCGGCCCTGCCCGATGATGCGTGGCAGCAGCGCACAAGCGCCCATGTCGGCCCCGGAGAGACCGACTTTCACGAACAGGAAGCCGACCTTGCTCTGCGGCGTGCCGAGACGCAGGTCGCTGGCCATGGCGATGATGGCGCCCGCGCCCGCGCAGATACCGTCCACCGCGGCGATGATGGGCTGCGGGCAGTGGCGCATGGCTTTCACGAGGTCGCCGGTCATCTGGGTGAAGGCGAGCAGGCCCGCCTTGTCGCCCTTGTTCTTCATCTCGACCAGCGGCCCGATGATCTCATGCACATCGCCGCCGGAGCAGAAGTTGCCGCCCGCGCCCGTGATGACGACGGCTTTGACCTCGGGATGGTCTTGCAGCGCGCTGAATGTGTCCGTGAGTTCGCGGTACGACGCAAACGTCAGCGGGTTTTTACGCTCGGGGCGATTGAGCGTGATGGTCGCAACGCCGTCCTGCAGCGACCACAGGAAATGCTGCGGGCGGATCTCTTTGCCGCTCATGCGAGCCTCCCGTCAGAAGATTGCACCGAGTCCTTGAGCCGGCCGACGAGTTCGTACAAGCGCTGTACTTCATGCGGCTCCAAGCCGGCGAACATCGTGTCGATCCAGCGCTTGTGGTCGGCGACCATCGCGGCGAAAGCACGCTTGCCCGCGGGCGTCAGCACCACGCGCTGCTGGCGCTTGTCCTTCGACGCTTTGCGCTTCACCAGGCCTTCCTGCACCAGGCGCCCGGTCAGCCCGGTGAGGTTGCCGCTCGTGACCATCAGGCGGCGTGAGAGTTCACCCATGGTGATGCCGTCCGGAGCGCTGGCCCCGGCGGCGTCGAGCTGCGCGAGCATGTCGAAGCGCGGGAGCGTGGTGCCAAAGTCCTCGCGCAGTCGGGAGCGCACGCGCGACTCGATCATGTTGGTGCACGTCAGCAGGCGCAGCCAGAGACGAAGCTGGTCGCGGCCGTCGGTGCGGAGCGCGCGCGTGGCCATCACATCACCTCCCCGGCGGCGACAGGGATCGCCGCGCCGGTGATGGCGGAGGCCGCGGGCGAGCACAGGAACACGACCGCCGCCGCGACTTCCTCCGGCGTGATGAACGTGCCGCGCGGATTCGTCCGCAGCAGCATCGCCTTGGCTTCTTCCGCTGATTTGCCCAGGTTCTGCTGCAGGCTCGCGATGCCGCGCTGCGCCATGTCGGTGTCGGTGTAACCGGGGCAGACCGCGTTCACCGTGATGCCGAGCTTTACCACCTCTTGCGCCAGCGAGCGCGTGAGCCCGATGACGCCGTGCTTGGAAGCGCAGTAAGCCGCGATCTTGGCGTAGCCCTTGAGCCCCGAAGTGGAAGCGATGTTGACGATGCGTCCCGCCTTGGCGGCCATCATGCGCCCGATGACCTGCTGCGAACACAGGAACGTGCCCGTGAGATTCACGGCGAGCATTCGGTCCCAGAGTTCGCGCGGCATGGTCGCGAAGTCGGCGGCCTCAGCCTGGCCCGCGTTGTTCACCAGGATGTAGGGATCGCCGAAGCGCTGGAAGCAGGCGGCAAAGGCGGTCTCCACGGAGTTCACGCGCGCGACGTCACACTGATACGCGAATGCACCAAGGCGCTGCGACAGCGCTTCCAGCGACTTGGCATCGCGCCCAAGGATGCTGACATTCGCGCCCTGGTCGGCGAGGGCACGCGCAATGGCGGCCCCGATTCCCTTCCCACCGCCGGTGACGATGGCGTGTTTGCCTTGCAGCATGGCGCTCATTTCGCCGCCTCCGCGCGCTTCAGGTTGCGCTCCAGTTGTTCCTTGCCGGTGAGGTACTGCTTGGGCCACCACTGGTCGGTGTAGCCGAGCTGCGCGGCGGCGTGCAGCGTCCAGTTCGGGTCCGCCAGATGGGGACGCGCCAGCGCGCACAGATCGGCGCGGCCGGCGGCGATGATGCCGTTGACCTGGTCGGCGTCGGTGATGTTGCCCACCGCGATGGTCGGGATGCCGGCCTCATTGCGGATGCGGTCACTGTAAGGCGTCTGGTACATGCGGCCATAAACGGGCCGCGCATTGACGGAGGTCTGCCCGGTCGAGACATGGATGATGTCCGCGCCCGCTCCGTGGAAGGCCTTGGCGATGGCGACCGACTCCGCCCCATCCACGCCTCCGGGCACCCAGTCGGTGGCGGAGATGCGCACGCTGATGGGACGCTCCTGCGGCCAGACTTCGCGCATCGCGCGCAAGACCTCCAGCGGGAAGCGCAGCCGGTTCTCGAGCGATCCGCCGTATTCATCCTTGCGCTGATTGCTGAGCGGCGTGATGAAGCTTGAGAGCAGATACCCGTGGGCGCAGTGCAGCTCCAGCATGTCGAAGCCGGCGGTGATGGCCATGCGCGCGGCGGAAACGAATTGGTCGCGGACCGCGTCCATGTCCTCGCGGGTCATCTGGCGCGGCTTGTGCATCAGCGGCGAGTGCGGTACCGGCGAGGGCGCGATCACCTCCCAGTTGCCGGAGTCGAGCGGGTCGTCCATCCCCTCCCACGCGAGCTTGGTGGAGCCCTTGCGCCCGGAATGACCGAGCTGCAGGCAGATCTTCGCCGGGCTGTTGGCATGGACAAAGTCCACGATGCGCTTCCACGCGGCCACGTGCTCAGGCGAGTACATGCCGGTGCAGCCGAGGGTGATACGGCCTTCGGGCGAGACGCACGTCATCTCGGTGATGATGAGCCCCGCGCCGCCCAGCGCCCGCGCGCCCAGATGCACAAGGTGGAAGTCATTGGGCGTGCCGTCCTGGGCGCTGTACATGTCCATCGGCGAGACGACCACGCGGTTCGGCACTTCCAAGTTGCGCAGCTTGAACGGTGTGAATAGCGGCGGCGTGGCCGACTTCGGCTCCGCGCCCAATGCGCGCGCGGCGAACCAGCGCTCCACGCCTTCCAGGTAGATCCGGTCGCGCAGCCGCAGGTTCTCATGGCTCACGCGCTGGCTGCGGGTCAGCAAGCTGTAAGCGAACTGCTCGGGCGCCAGGTGCACGTAGCGGCGCACGTTCTCGAACCACTCCGTCGAATTGCGGGCGGCGTTCTGCAGCTTGAGCGCCTCGGTCATGCGCTCCTGCTGGAAGCGGGCCAGCGCCTTTGGCAGGGTCCGTTCGGACTGCAGCCAGTGCGCGAGCGAGATGGCATCTTCCATGGCCAGCTTGGTGCCGGAGCCGATGGAGAAATGCGCGGTATGGGCGGCGTCGCCGATGAGCACGATGTTCTTGTGGTGCCACACGGCGTTGCGCACGCGGACGAACTGCGTCCAGGGCGAAGCCATGTGGGCGGCGTTCGACATCAGCCGATGCCCCTTGAGCCATGGTGCGAACAGCCGCTCGCAAGCGGCGACAGTCTGCGCCGTGTCGAGCTTGTCGTAGCCGGCGTTGCGCCAGGATTGCTCGTCGCATTCGACGATGAATGTAGAAGTGTCGGCGTCAAAGCGGTAGCAGTGCGCCTGGAAGACGCCGTGCTCGTTCTGAACGAAGTAGAACGTAAAGGCGTCGAACTTCACGTCCGTACCGAGCCACACGTAGCGCGCGCTGCGGCGGTCCAGGTCGGGCTGGAAGTGCTGGGCGTATTTGCGGCGGACGATGCTGTTGATGCCGTCGGCGGCGACGATAAGGTCGGCGTCGGCAAGCTTCATCTGGACGAGGTCATCGTCATCCCGCACATCCACGCCAAAGCGCAGGTCCACTTTCAGGCTGCGAGCGCGGTCCTGCAGGATCTGGAGCAGCTTCTTGCGGCCGATGCCGCTGAACCCATGTCCGCCGGAAGTGATGACCCGGTCCTTGAAGTGGATGTCGATGTCATCCCAATGGGCAAAGCTGCCGGTGATGTGGCGATAGGTGGATTCGTCGGCTTGGCGGAAGTTCTCGAGGGTCTGGTCGGAGAAGACGACGCCCCAACCGAAGGTGCTGTCCGGCGCATTGCGCTCGAGCACCGTGACCTGGTGCGCAGGGTCCGCCTTCTTGAGCAGAAGGGAGAGGTACAGGCCCGCCGGGCCGCCGCCGATGATGGCGATCTTCAAGGACGCCTCCGCGTCCCAGAAGGATACGCCTAAAAATCATTTTATGCTTAAAATAATTTGGCTAGTCGGAGGTGCTGTAAGTGACTTCCACGCTCTGGATGCGCCAGCAGGCGAAGACCAGCATCACCGCGGCCATCACCGCCATGCCGGGGATCGCCAGCCACAGGGGCACGGGGTCCGGCACCACGGTGAACAGCGCCAGGATGCCTTCTTCCTTGAGCGGGACCGGGGCCAGGCTCTTCAGGTAGAAGGTCACGCTCATCTTCTGCAGGATGTCCGGGAAGACGCCGCTGATGGCCTCCCACATGAACACCATCGTCCCCGGGATGATGGGGTTCTTCACCACCAGGCTCAGCGCCAGGAAGATGGCTCCGTAACCGACACAGGCCAGCACTGTGATGGCCAGATAGTTGCGCAGGTGGCCGAGACCGGGCCCGTCAAAGGTAAAGTTCTGGCCGGCAACGCCGAAGTGCCCATACATGAAGATGTAGCAGAGCAGCACGCCCGCGCCGAAGAGGGTCACCGAGGTCAGCACGCCGGCGGCGAACTTGCCCAGCACCAGCACTTCCCTGCGCACGGGCGCGAGGAAGTAATAATGCAGGCTCTTCTGCACGATCTCGCCGCGGAACAGCCACGTGAACAGCCCCAGGCAGCCGAAGAAGATGCCGAGGCGCACGTAGAACAGCATGATGATGCCGGAAAGGATCTTGGTGTCCTCGCTCATGGTGCAGTTCGAGTCGAGTTCATTCAGGGCGTGCATCAGGATGATGGCCGCCGGCGCGAAGGCAAGGAAGTAGATCCACAGGCCCCGCTTGGTAAAGACATTGCGGTGGTACTCCCGCGCCGCGATGACGCGGAACTGGGTCCACCACTTGTGCCACTCGGCGGAGGCCGCAAAACGCTTGACCGCTTCAGTCATCAGATGGAGCCTCCGTCATTGCCGATGAGGTACTGATAGATGGAGTTGACGTCGTCGTCGGCCGGGGCGACGGCTTCCACGTCCACTTCGCCTGAGACCACGATCTGGTTCAGCAGGAGGTAGAACTTCTCGATGTCGCAGGTGCGGACGAGCACACCCTTGCCGTCGGTGTGGATCTTCGCCTCGACGGCATGGTCGAGGGCAAAGACCCGCGACGCCAGCGCCGAGGGATTGCTGCAGCGCACCATGATCTGCATCGGGTGCTCTTTGACCTCGGTGCGGACGCTGTGAATGGCGCCCTCGGCGACCACATAGCCGCTGCTGAGCAGCACCACGCGGTCGGAGATGCGGTCCACCTCGTGCAGGATGTGGCTGGAGATGATGACGTGCAGCCCCTGCTTGCCGATGGACTGGAAGAGCGCAATGGATTCGGCGCGGGCCATCGGGTCCAGGCCGTTGAGCGGCTCGTCGAGGATGAGCACCGTGGGATGATGGGCGATGGCCTGGGCCAGCCGGATCCGCTGGCGCATGCCCTTGCTGTAGCCGGCGACCTTGCGGTTCGCAGCGTCCAGCAGGTTCACCCGCTGCAGAGCTTCGACGGTCAGATCGTGCGCCTGGCGTCCGCCGAGGCCGTGGAGCAGCAGGCTGCTGTTGACCAGTTCGTAGCCCGTGATGCCCTTGGGGAAGGAGTCGAACTGCGAGCAGTAGCCCACCATCTTGAAGAAGCGCTCGGGATCTTTCGAAGTCAACCCGCAGACGGTGACACTTCCCTGCGTGGGCAGGACCAGCCCCGTGAGCAGGTTCATCAGCGTAGTCTTGCCGGAGCCGTTCGGGCCGACCAGGCTGGTGATGCCGGGAGCGATGGTGAGGTTCACCTTATTCACGCCCAGCACGTCGCCGTAGAACTTGGAGACGTTATCGAAGACGATGAGGTCGGAGGGCGGCTGCGTCATCGCACCACCTCCCGCGGCTTGAGCTTTTTGTGCAGCATCCAGATCGAAAGCGCCACGACAAACGTCAGCATCAGGCAGGCGGTCCATAGCGGCAGATCGATGAATCGCGGATGGATAGTCCCGGCCTGCGGATCGGTGAGCGGGCCGTCGAAGAGGTGCGTCCACACCAACCCGATGAGGTAGCTGAGATTCAGCAGCTTGCCCCAGTAGGTGCGCAGGACCTCGTTGATGGCTTCCCCGAATCCGGGGATGACAAAGAAAACCACGATGGTCAGCGCGGTGGCGGCAACCTTCCAGCGCACCCAGGCGGAGAGCGCCAGCACCAGCAACGTGAGCACCACGATCCATATCACTGAACCCAGCAGGATGGAGCCGGCGATCCAGAGATTGTTCGCGAACCAGTTGAAGCCGGCCAGGCTCGCCTGCAACAGGAACAGCAGGATCGCCGGGACCCAGGTGATGGTGGAAAGGATGGCGGCGATCACGGTGAACTTGCCCAGCAGGTACTCCGCCCGCGAGATGGGCCGCGAAAGGAACAGGGGCAGCGCATCATTGGCAAAGTCCACCGACATCAACCCCGGCCCGATGAGCGCGGCGAACAGGAAGCAGAAGAACGCCTGCACCACCAGGTACTTCATGAAGAACAGATTGTTGACCTGCAGGAAGGTGGCGCCCTGCAGGCTCAGGAACGCCTGCGCGGTCGGGCTGTTCACGATGTAGATGAAAGCCGCGGCCAGCAGCGCGGGGATGAAGGCGCCGAAGTAGAAGCCCAGCACCACCCGCGACTCGAACAGGCTGCTCCATGCAAAGCGCGGGATCACCATGAAGCGCCAGCGCAGCGGCGTGTAGACGCCCTCATAAGGACGGTAGGCGCGCTTATAGACGGCCATGGGCCTGCCCTGCCTTCTCCGCCGTGCCGTTCACACCGTTGGTGGACTCCATGGCGCGGAGGAAGATGTCTTCGAGCGAATCGCGGCGGAAATTCATCTTGCGGATCTGCACTGCATGGCGCGCCGCGGCGCCGTACAGTTCACGCATCTCGAGCGAAGGGGGCAGCACCAGCTTGGCGCGCCCGTTCTTCAGCCACGCACACTCGCAGCCCAGGCTCTCGACGGCCTTGGTAAAGCCGTCATTGCCGTTGTAGGTCTCGATCTCGATGAACTTGCGGTTCGCGCGGCGCTCTTCCTCGAGGTTGCAGTAGTCCGCGATGCGCCCATCCTTGAGGATGAGCACCTCTTCGCAGCACTCTTCCACGTCGCGCAGCAGGTGCGAGGAGAGGATGATGTGCATGCCGAAGGTGTCGCGGATCTCGCGGATCAGGTTGAGCATGCGCAGGCGGCCCGGCGGATCGAGCCCGTTGGTCGGCTCGTCGAGGAACAGCAGCTTGGGCCCGTGCACGATGGCCTGCGCCAGCTTCACCATCTGCTTCATGCCGAGCGAGTATGTCCCCACCTTGCGGTAGCGCTGCTCGCCCAGGCCGACGTAGAAGAAGGCCTCGTGCGCGCGCTCCATCGCCTCGTCCGGAGGCAGTCCGCTCAGCTCCGCCATGTAGCGGACGAAGCGGATGCCGGTCATCTCCGCGATGAACGAGTCGCTCTCCGGCATGTAGCCGATGAGGCTGCGGAGCTGCTTGGCGTGGGTGCGGATGTCGCGGCCGAAGATGCGCGCCGTGCCGCCGTCCGGCTCATAGAAGCCGAGCAGCGTGTTGATCAAAGTGGATTTGCCGGAGCCGTTGGGCCCCAGCAATCCGATGGCGCGTCCCTTGACCGAGGTGTTGAGCGAATCCAGGATGGTCCGGCCTCCGAGCCGGACCACCAGGTTTTCGAGTTCGATGACTGCTTGCATCTAGGCCTATTCTACGGGTTTTGCTTGGCCAAAGTTCCCACCGTCTGCTGCAGAAGTTGCGACAGCGCGGCGGTATTCACGTCGAAGCCGAAGAAGCGGCTGGCCGTGGCCAGTTCGATCCGGTCGTCGTCACCGTAGACCACCAGCACGCTGGGCCGCGCGTTCGCCGCGATGACTTGCAGCGACTGCGCTTCGGCCGCGGGCAGGTTCTGGGCCAGCGGCGCGGCCACGCTCTGCAGGTCCTGGTAGACCAGGCCGGAGACGTTGGTGTGGGGGTCCTTGGGCAGCAGCGCCAGGAACTTCGACGAGCGGCTGAAGGTGTTGCCGCTGTCGCGTACCTGGAGCGCGCGCAGGACCATCGCCCGCGACGGCGCCGCGACCAGGTAACCGTGCGCGTAGGTGTAATGCACGGTCATCAGTTGCGGACCACCCGCGTGGGCGGCGGAGTAGAAGACGCGGCCGTCGACTTCTTCACGCGTGAGCGTGACGCCCGGCCGGCCTGCGGCTGCAGCTTCCTGGTTGATGCGGTTGACGATGAGATGGATCGTGTTCTGCAGCTTCTGCGCGTCGTTCACCTCGACCGCGAACTTCCACGAAGGCGTCGGCAGCACCGGGCCGTCGAGCGCGAAGGCGAAGTCGCTGCCGATGGAGGCGGCGAGGTCGTTGCGCAGGTCGAAGCTGGCCTTCTCGCGGAACTCGGCCATCTCCTGCTCCGGCGACTTGCCGGCGGCGAGCATCATCGCCATGAGGTCGTCGACCATGCGCTCCGGGCTCTTGACCGCGGCAGCGCCGACGATGGTCGCATCCTGCGAAACGAACTCCAGCGCGCCGATGGGCGTGGGAGCCGCCAGCCATGAGGCGATGCCGCGGCGCTGTTGCGCGAACGTGAGCGCGGCGCGGTTGTCGAACTGGCCGGGCGTGGTCTCGCGGCGCTTCACCACCAGGTGGCGGACGTCGCTGAAGCCGGAGGTCGCAAGCTGCGCGGCCTTGCGCGGATCGTTGCCGTCCGTCGCTTCGCGGAGCAGCACGGTCTGGAGGTCGGCGGCGAACAGCAGGCCCGCGCCCTCCTGATACGACGCCGCGATAGCGCGTCCGAACGAGCCGCCGCTGAAGCCCGAGGCAGTGTGCCGCGCGTTCAGCAGGCTGTTCAGCGCCGTGGGATCCGTGGCGATGGCCACCAGATCCTCACCCGCGAAGATCAGCAGGTCGCCCTGCACGTAGCCGGTGGCGGAGAAGTCCTTCTCGCCGATGATGCGGATCTTGCCCTTTTGCTCTGCGCTGATGGGCGCATTGGCCAGCTCGGCTTGCAGGTAGTCCCGCAGGCCCGGCTTGGTGACCTTGGCGACGGCGAGCGCTCCCACTCCGTTGTCACCGCCCCGGGTCTGGACCATGAAGACTACCTCGTCGCCCAGGTAGCGGCTGAAGGTGTGGACCTTGGAGATCATCTCCTCGAAGCGCGGCTGCTGCGCGGCCATGCCGGTCTTCGTCCACCAGTCCTGCAGCACCGGGCTGTCACGGAGCTGGTCCTGGAAGATGCGGTGGGCTTCGTTCAACTGCTCGCCCAGGTTCGGGATGCTGGCATACACCACGGTGTTCGCCGGGGTGATGGGCAGCACCGCGCTGTCATAGCGCAGCGCCGGGCCGGGGATGTTTTCCAGCTTGCGCTGGAGCTTGGAGAACTCAGCCAGCAGCGCCAAATGCTGCTCGCGGTTCGCGCTCCAGTCGAACTCGGACTCGACCGAAGTCGTGCCGAGCGTCTCGCTGGTCACGACCTGCTCGCCGGCGTTGAGGACGTCCTCCTCGCCGGAGTAGGCCACGTGGACTTCGCCCTCGACGACCGAGACGCGCGAGCCCTTCATGCCGGTGTTCACGGCAAATACGGTGCCGGTGACCGCGACCTTGCAGTCCGGCGCCACTACGAACAGGTTGCCGCCGCGCTGCTTGGCCGCCTGCACGATGATGTTGCCGCGATGCAGGTTGATGGTTGTGGCATTGCGGCGCGCGGCGATGGAGAACTCGGCGCGCTCGTTCATCTCTACCACCGAGCCGTCAAACATGCGGAGCACGGCGCGGCTGCCCGCGGCGGTGCGGACCACGTCGCCTTCCTGCAGCTCGCGGCCGGGCTGGAGCTGCACGTCGCCGTGGGCGTTCACCAGGTAGAGGCTGCCGGTGGCGGCCTGCACCACCGCGCGGTTCCCGGGCAGCGGCGCGAAGAAGAATTGGTAGCTGAAGAAGCTGGAGACGCCGATCACGAACAGCGCCACGGCCGCGAAGGCCATGCGGCGCACGTCCCAGCCGGCGAAGTCGCCGGAGTCGTCGCGTTTCCAGGTCATGGGCACGACTTTGCCACCGCCGTGATAGGCGCTACGGCACTCCACGCATTCACGCAGGTGGTCTTCCAAGATGAGCTGGCGCGCGGGCGAAAGTTCTTTCGTCCGGTAGGCCGGGAGCAGCGCTTCGATGTCGGCGCAGCCGTTGATTCCGGCGGCGCTCTGGATCTCGGGCATGGGCGCGGTGCCGCGCAGGTTCATCCACACGCGGTCGCGGGCGGCCTCGATGGTGGCGGGGTCGGGCTGATGATCGCGCATGGCGGCGATCGCGTCTTCGATACCGAACTTCTTGTTCTTCTGGTCTGTCATTTTCCTGTCCTAGCCTGGGAAGACTTGAAGTCGTTTTGTAATTGCTTCCGGATGCGAAAGAGGGTGATCGCGACCACGGCAGTGGATGTCCCCATGATCTTGGCGATCTCACGGTTGTCGAGCTCCTGCAGGTAGCGCAGGGCGAACATCTCGGCATGTTTCGGGTTGAGCTTTGCCAGGGCACTTTGCAGCCAGGAGCGCAGCGCCACCGTCTCGTCGGTGGTGGCCCCGCCCTCGGCGATGTTCAGCTCGTCGATGGGCGTGGACTTCTCTTCCTGGCGCGCGCGCAGCAAGTCCAAAGAGGCATTGATGGCGGCGCGGTAGAGGTAGCTGCGCAGGTTGTCCACCGTGACGGCTTCCGGGTCCCGGCGCCAGAAGCGCAGGAACACCGTCTGCAGCACGTCTTCGGCATCGGCGGCGTTGCCGGTCACCTGGTAGGCGGCCCGGTAGACGCTCGAGTGGTACAGCCGATAAGCCTCTTCCCAGTCAGTTTTTACTGGGACCGACTTCGGGATGGGAACGACCTGGGTCAAAGTACTCAACAAAGTTCACCGTTTCCGTGATTTTTCCTTCGCGCCCAGATGACGGGCGCTGGGACGGATTGTTAACAAACGGTGACCTGAAATACGGAGGATACTCCCAAATGGTTCAAAAGAAAGGGGTGAAAACGCACTGAGATCCGGGACCAAAAAAGCCCAAAGTGGCTCCAATAAAGACTGTGACTTGACAAAGTATTCCTTCGAAGTTATATTCCATCTGTGGCATGGCAAGTCGAGTACACGGATGAGTTTGAGGTCTGGTGGGAGGGCCTCACCGAAGACGAGCAAGTGGAGATCAGCGCCAAAGTTGCGCTGCTCGAAGAGCGCGGCCCGGTGCTTCCCCGTCCGCATGCGGACGTCATTACCACCTCGCGGCATCCGAACATGAAGGAATTGCGCGGCTCGGTCCTCAAGAAAGGCAGAAAGCACCAACTCCGCATCCTCTATGCCTTCGATGTTCGCCGTCATGCCATCCTGCTGTTAGGCGGCGATAAGACCAACGACCTTCAGTGGTATGAGAAGTACGTTCCCTTGGCCGATGACCTGTTTGATCGTCACCAGGAACAAGTAAAGAAGGAGCAGACCCATGGCAAAAAAGTTCAGCGACCTAAGAAATAAAATGAGCGCCAGAGCACGGGAAAAGTCCCGCACCCTTGCGGACAAGTACCGGGAAGAAATGGCGCTGGATGAACTTCGTCATGCCCGCGAGTTGACGCAAGAGCACCTTGCCTCTCTGCTCAATGTAAAACAGGCGGCCATCTCAAAGATCGAGAAGCGCACCGACTGGTACGTGAGCACGCTGGACTCGATGATCCGCGCCATGGGCGGCAGCCTGGAGATCGTGGCCGTCTTTCCTGACGGAAAAGTCCGGATTAAGAAATTTCAGGACATCAGTAAGAGAGACAAAACGGCGCCAGCTGCTTAGCGGGCGTCCGGGTTCCGCGGTCAGTTCCCGCTCGCCGTCGGCCCTTCCCCCAACCACTTCTTCAGCCACCCCAGCGTCTGCGAATAGTAGAACCGGCTGTTCTCCCCTTTCAGGATCCAGTGGTTCTCGTCCGGGAAGACGACCAATTTGCTCGGCACCTTCATGCGCTGCAGGATGCTCCAGTTCTCGAGCGTCTGGCTCATCGGCACGCGGTAGTCGTTCTCGCCCACGCTGAGCAGCATGGGCGTCTGGAACTTGTTGCCGAAGCGGATGGGGTTCTGGTCGCGCCAGACGGGGGAGTTCTCCCAGGGCGGGCCGCCGGCGTTGATCTCGCGGTGGAAGATGGTGTCGCTCGCCGCCCACTGCGACTCCAGGTTGATGAGGCCGGCGTGCGAGATCAGGCACTTGTAGCGCGTGGTCGTCGCCTGCAGCCAGTTGGCCAGGTGTCCGCCGTAGCTGGCGCCGCCCGCGGCCAGGCGGTTGCCGTCGACGAACGCAAACTGCTTCACCGCCTCGTCCACGGCTTCATTGATCTCGTCGCCCGGCGTCTTCAGCGGGTCCAGCTGAATGCTCTGCGCGAACTTTTCCCCGAAGCCGGTGGACCCGGTGTAGTTGGTGAGCAGCAGCACGTAACCCGGCGTGGTGTACATGTGATAGTTCCAGCGCAGGCTGATGGCGTCCTGCCACATGTTGTGCGCGCCGCCGTGGATGAGCGTGAACAGCGGATATTTTTTCTTCTCGTCAAAGTTCGGCGGCAGCACGATCATGTTGTGGATGCGCCGGCCGTTCTTCGCCGTGAACCAGAAGTGGCGCGGCGATTGCCAGTCGATCTCCGCGGCGGCCGCGGCGGCAAAGCTGGTCAGCGCCGTGTGCTTCTTGGCCGCCAGGTCGACGCGCACCACTTCGCCCGGGTTGATGGAACTCTCCCAGCGCGCGACCATCACCGGCGCAGCCGACTTGGTCGCCACTTCCAGTCCGCCATAGACGCCTTTGTCCATGGGCAGCGCTTCCTTCGCTTCACCACCCGATGCCGGCGCGGCGAAGATCTTCACGTGGCCCGCGTCTTCGGCCAGCATGTACACGGTCTTGCTGTCCGCGGAGAAGGCGAAGCTGGCGGCGGAGCGGTCGAACGCGGGCGCGACGACGGTGTGCGTCGCCGTGCCACCGGTAGGCCAGTTGAACATCACTACGCGGGTCAGGTTGTACTGCTTGTCGTTCTCCGCCTCGTACTGCGCGTATAGCGCTTTGCCGTCAGGCCGGAATGCCGGCGCGGAGTAGCTTCCCTTCTCGTTGGTAATCTGCGCGGGCTCGCCGCCGCCGGCCGGCACGCTGTAGAGCTGGTACATCACCGGCGCATAAGCAGCGACGTTGCGCGTAACAGTTGCGGCAAAGATGATGCTCTGCCCGTCGGGCGTCCAGACGGCATCGAGCTCGTCGCCGGAGTTGCCGAGGCGCCCGCCGTACCCGGCGGCGGCCATCAGCTTGGTCCCGGCGAGCAGGTTCTTCGGCTTGGCGTTGATGTCGGCGTCCTGCACCAGCAGCGTCACCTGACGATCGTCGAGCCAGCGGTCCCAGTAGCGGATGGGGAAGCTCTCATAGACGCGCGCGTTGTACTTGCGGTCTTTGCGCTCCTTGGCGATCTTCTTGTTGGCTTCGTCGTCGGCCGCGCCGGGATAGAAGCTGCTGACGTAGAGCAGTGCCTTGCCGTCCGGACGCCACTTCGGCGTGCGCGCTCCCACCGAGAGGTTCGTCACCCGCACTGCTTCGCCGCCGCCCACGACGTCGATGACGTAGATCTGCGCCTCCTCGTCGCCTTCGCGCTTGGCAGAGAAAGCAAGCTTGCGACTGTCGGGACTCCAGGTGGCGCCGCTCTCGCCGCCCTTGGTGTGCGTGAGCCGCTTGGGCGGGACGCTGCCGTCCACCGCGGTGAGCCACAGGTCGCTGACCTGGTCCTTATTGTCGTAGGCGGGCTCGGTCACGCTGGTCACGGCCCACTTGCCGTCCGGACTCAGCGCGGGCGGGCCCACGCGCTTCATCATCCACATGAGTTCGTGGGTAAGGGGCTTCTTGGCGGCCTGGGCAAGAGCCACTCCGCAGAATGTGAAGGCGATGAGGACTACGAGGGCAACACGATGTTTGCGCAGCAAGGCTGTTCTCCTTCGCGGGGACGAATGGAATGTGTGAAAGGCGAAGGAGAATGATACCGCAGCGGCCTAGGACGCGGCGCGCTTCTCCCGCCAGCCCTTGAACGCGATGTACAGCACCGGGATAAAGAAGATGTTGAGGATGGTGGAGATGAGCATGCCGCCGAAGACGGTGGTGCCGACCGACTGGCGTCCCGCGCTGCCGGCGCCGGTGGCGGTCACGAGCGGCAGCACGCCCAGGATCAGCGTGAACGAGGTCATCAGGATGGGACGCAGACGGATCTTCGCCGCCTCGACAGCGGCTTCCTGCACGCTCATGCCCTTCTCCCGCAGTTGCTCCGCGAACTCCACGATAAGGATGGAGTTCTTGCTGGCCAGCGCGATGAGCATGACTAGGCCGATCTGCGCATAGACGTCATTCTGTAGGCCGCGCGCCCACTGCAGGGCCATCGCGCCCATCAGCGCCGCCGGCACCGCCAGCAACACGATGAACGGCAGCGAGAAGCTCTCATACTGCGCCGCCAGCGTGAGGTAGACGAAGACAAAACCCAGCACGAAGAGGATGAGCGCCTGGCGTCCGGACTCGATCTCCTCGCGCGAGATGCCGGTCCATTCAAAGCTGAAGCCGCGCGGCAGCACGCGCCGCGAGATCTCTTCCATCGCAGCGATGGCCTCGCCGCTGCTCCGCCCCAGCGCGGCGGAGCCGGAAATGTCCACCGAGCGGAACAAGTTGTAGTGGCCGACGACCGGCGGCGTGGTGGTCTCCTTCACCTGCACCAGGTTGTCGAGCGCGATCATCTCGCCGGAGTCGGAGCGCACGTAGTACTGGCGGATGTCCTTGGGCTGCGCGCGGAAGCTGCGGTCGGCCTGCACGTAGACGCGGTAGGACCGGTTGTTGAAGTCAAAATCGTTCACGTACTGCGAGCCGAGGTAGATCTGCAGCGCGTCCGTGATCTGGCGCAGCGGCACCTGCAGCGACTTGGCCTTCTCGCGATCGATGGTGACCAGGTACTGCGGGTCGTTGGCGGTGAACGGCGAGAACAGGCCCGTCACCACGCCGGACTTGTTGCCTTCGGCGATGATCGCCTGCTGCACCTGCGCCAGTTCCTCGAAGGTATGGCCGCCCTGGTCCTGCAGCACGTACTGGAATCCGCCGAAAGTCCCGAGGCCCTGCACCGCCGGCGGCGCGAAGGCGATGGCCATGCCGCCACTGATGCCGAACAGCTTCGGCCGCACGCGGTCCACGATCTCCGGGCCCGTCTGGCCCTTGCCTTGGCGTTCGCTGAAGGGCTTAAAGTTGGCGAAGACTATGCCGCGATTGGGCGCGCTGCCGGCAAAGCTGAAGCCCGCCACGCAAAACACGCCGCGGATCTCTTGCTCCGCCCGCAGGATCTGCTCGACCTGGCGGTTGATACCCGCGGTGTACTCGAGCGAGGCGCCCTGCGGCGCCTGCACGATGACGATCATGTAGCCCTGGTCTTCTGATGGCACGAAGCCGCGGGGCACGCGGCTGTAAATGTAGTAGCCCAGGCCGAGCATGGCGAGAAAGAGCCCGATCATCAGCAGCCGCCGTCCGAAGAGCCAGCGCAAGGATTGCTTGTAGGCCTCAGTGCTGCGGTCGACGGCGCGATTGAAGGCAGTAAAGAAGAAGCCGTGCTTCGGCTCGGTGCCGCTCAGCAGCAACGCGGCCAACGCCGGCTCAGCGTGAGCGCGTTGAAGGCGGAGATTGCCACCGAGAACGCGATGGTCAGCGCGAACTGCTTGAACAGGATGCCCGTGGTGCCGGGGAAGAACGCGACCGGAACGAACACTGCGCCCAGCACGATAGAGGTCGCAATGACGGCACTGGTGACCTCGCGCATTGCGACGGAGGTCGCCTGTTTGGCGTCGTGTAACCCCTCGTGGATGTGGCGCTGCACGTTCTCGATGACGATGATGGCGTCGTCCACTACCAGGCCGGTCGCCAGCGTGATGCCGAACAGCGTCAGGGTGTTGATGGAGAAGCCGAGCAGCTTGACGAAGATAAAGGTCCCGATGAGCGAGACGGGGATAGTCACGGCGGGGATCAGCGTGGTGCGCCAGTCCTGCAGGAAGATGAAGATGACGAGGATGACGAGGAAGATCGCCTCAAGCAGGGTGACCAGCACGTCGCGGATGGATTCGGAGACGGCTTCCGTCGTGTCGAAGGCGACCTTGTACTCGAGTCCGGGCGGGAATGACTTGGATAGGCGCTCGAGCTCGGCGGTGGCGGCGGCATAGACTTCCAGCGCGTTGGCGTCGGTCAACTGCGTCACGCCCACGCCGAGCGCCGGCCGCCCGTTGAACTCCAGGATGCTGCCGTAGGCCTCGGCGCCGAGTTCGACGCGGCCCACGTCCTTCAGGCGGATGATGGAGCCGTCCGAGCCGGTCTTCAGAATAAGGTTGGAGAAGTCCTCCACCGTGTAAAGCCGGCCCACGGCGCGGACACTGATCTGGTATTGCTGACCGGCCGGCGCCGGCGGCTGACCGAGCTGTCCCGCGGCCACCTGCACGTTCTGCTCGCGCAGCGCGTTGGTGACGTCAGAAGCGGTGAGCCGGCGGCTCGCCATGCGCGTCGGGTCAAGCCACAGGCGCATAGAGTAACGGCGCTCACCGAAGATGAAGACGTCGCCCACGCCCTTCACGCGCTTCAGTGCGTCTTTCAGATAGACGTCGATGTAGTTCGAGATGAAGAGGCTGTCGTAGTCGGGATTGTTGGAATAAAAGCCCGCCGCGAAGACAAAGCTGTTGCCGCTCTTGGTGATGGAGATGCCGGTCTGGTTGACCTCGGCGGGCAGGCGTCCCTGCACGTTGGTGACGCGGTTCTGCACGTCCACCGCCGCCAAGTCCACATTGCGCCCGATGTCGAACACCGCCGTCACCGAGCTGCCACCGGTGGAGCTGCTGCTGGAGGTGATGTACTTCATCCCCTGCACGCCGTTGATCTGCTGCTCCAGCGGCTGCGTGACGCCGGCTTCCACCACCTCGGCGCTGGCGCCGCTATAGAAGCCGGATACGGTCACCTGCGGCGGAGCCAGGTTCGGGAACTGCGCGATGGGCAACGTGGGGATAGAGATGGCGCCGCCCAGGATGATCAGCAGCGCGCAGACCGTGGCAAAGATCGGCCGATGGATGAAAAAGTCGACGAACATTCAGTTCCGGATATTGCGGTACGACGGATGTTTTACGACTGCGGCTGCACCGGGCTGCCTTCGCCCAGCATCTGCGTGCTGCCGGTGATGATCTTCTCGCCCGGGTTGATGCCGGAGAGCACCACGTACTCATTGCCGATCAGCTCGCCCAGCGTGAGCTTGCGCTGCTTGGCCACGAATCCGTTCCCCGCAGGCTCGGCGATGAATGCGAAGGTCTGTCCGCTGATGCGCGAGACCGCCAGCACCGGGATGGTGATCGCCGGCTGCGAGCCCCAGATCACACGCACCCGCACGAGCTGGTCGGTGCGCATCGCGTTCCCTTCATTGCCGATGCTGGCCTTGGCCAGGACGGTTTGGGTCGTCTGGTTGACCTCCGGCGAAATGAACGTGATGCTGCTCTGGGCGGCGACTTTGCCGTCCGCGCCCAGGATCTCAACCTTCTTGCCGAGCGCCAGGTCCTTCGACCGCTCCACCGGGACCTCTATATATGCCTCCAGCGTGCCGGGCTGGTTGACCGTGGTCAGCACCGTCGCCGGCGTCACCCGGTCTCCGACGCGCACCGGAATGTCCCCGACCATGCCGCTGGTGGGGGCCGTCACGCGGTAATACTTGAGTTCAACATGCTGCTGTGCGACCTGGGCTTCCGCCGCCTTCAGTTCGGCGAGAGCGGCGTCGTGGCGCGATTGCGCCTGGTCCAGAGCTTGCTTTGCCACCACGCCCGCGGCAAAGAGCTGGCGGGTGCGCGCCAGGTCGTCCTGCGCGAGACGCAGGTTGGCTTCGCGCGCGGCGCGCGTGGCCTCCTGGCTGCCCGCCGTCGCCTGCTGCTTGGCGGGGTCGATCTGCATCAGTGGGGTGCCGGCCTTCACCACGTCGCCGGACTTCACGAAGATTTGCGTGATCTGGCCGTCCACCTGCGGCGAGATGCTGGTGGAATTGCGGGACTTAAGCGCCGCCAGGTACTCCGTTGCGATGTTCACCGCATGCGGCTGCGCCGTCTGCACGGGGACGGGCATGGCGGGCATGTTGCCCTTCGCGGCCGCACCGCCGTTCTTTCCACACCCGGCAAGCGCCAGGGCGACGCCCATCAGAGCCAGCCGGGAATAAAGCTGAAAACGAGGCATATTAATACGTTACCAGACGGGGAAAACCCCTGCAGCAGGATGGGATGAAGCGCAGAGGGGCGAGGTCGCAGAAAGATTCAGCGACTTGTGACAAATGGCTTAAGACGCCTTGCGGCGGCGCGCCGTGGCCTTGTCCGCGACCACTCGCTTCTTCGATTCAGCCACCACGGTCTCTACCACCGCTCCCGGCACCACGCGCTGGATGCGCTTGGTCTGGATCGTCCGTGAGCCGGTCTGGGTGATGGGCGCCTCACCGAAGATCTTGCCCATGTAGTCCGCCCGGCAGTCATCCGAGCAAAAATGTACCGCGAGCCACTCGCGCGCGCGGATGTCGTCCCACATCTCAGAGATGGTGACCTCGCGCCGCGCGGCCGTCACGCCGATGTTCTCCGCCGCAAAGCCCAGGATCCAACTCTCCCCATTCTTCTTCGCCTTCCCACAACCATCGCATTCGAATCGCACCATGGCTCAACTCCTGATAAATCTGATGCCCGCCGGGGACTGCGGCGCTGTCTGTGGGCTGTGGCTCAAATGCGGGAAACCCGCATAGGACGCGGCTTCCACGCATCTTTCGCTTTGCGTCCTACATCACAACCAGCAACTGTTCCCTGTTCGACTGACAATCCCAGAAAGGAAAGACCTATGAAGCCACTACTCGTGACTTTAGCCGCTCTATTTCTGTTCGTAGGCCAGGCCTTCGCGCAGGGACATCCTGCCGCCCAGCACTCCGGGGCGGCTCATAATTGGAACATCGTCTTCGATCAGGGTCGCTGGATCGACCTGAATCGAGTGACCATCAAGATGCCTGAACAAAAAGACCTGTTCATCACGGTGACGTTCGACTGCGGCCTGCTGGAAGGCGGGCAGACGCCGTTCGCCGACGCCGTGCTGCGGCTCGTCGCCACCGTGGATGGCAAAGACGCGGCTCCCGGCCGCTTCGAAGCCTGCGGCAAGACCAACGAACTCGCGCGCTTCGCCAACACCGTGCCCTGCACCGAAGTCAACGGCTGGGCACATTGGCGGGATTGCGGAGTTGTCGGCGTGCAAGAAGAACAGCTTCGCCGTTCCTTGCGCACCCACACCGCGACTTTCATCGTGAAAGACGTGGGCGTGGGCGTGCATGAGATCGTGATGAAGACGTACCTATGGAACGGCGATCCAGCCAATCCCGTGCGAGGCGTAGTGGGAAGCGTCTCGCTGGAAGCTGAGATCGTCCGCCTGATCCGGACCGGACGCTAGGCGCGGGAGTGTGTCGCAACGGCGGGTCGCATCCGCGGCCCGCTCGCGACCGCCCGCTCCACCCGGTTCCGCCCGTTGTGTTTCGCGGCGTAGAGCGCCTTGTCGGCCGCGAGCAGGACCTTCTCGGCGGTAGGGGTGCGTGAGGTGCACTCCGCCAAGCCGATGCTCACCGTCACCCGCGTTGTGACCGGCGCGGGCTGGCGGCGTCGGGTGCTGGTCTCGCGGCGGTCAGGCCGCTCGCGCTGGCTGCGCGATGGTCCGCGTGCGACAAACACGTCGGCCTCGATGCTCTGCCGCAGCGCCTCGGCGTGTTCCACAGTTTCATCCGCGCCGCGCTGCGGGAAGACGACGGCGAACTCTTCCCCGCCGCAGCGGTAAGCCGTGCCGCCGCCCCCGACTTCGCTCAACTGCCGCGCGACCTTGCGCAGGACCTGGTCGCCCGTGTCGTGTCCGAACGTATCGTTGAATTGCTTGAAGTGGTCGACATCCACGATGGCGATGGAATACGGCTCGCGCAGCCCCGCCAGCGCTTCATTGAAGGCGCGCCGCCCGGGCAGCCCCGTAAGCTCGTCGTGGTAAGCGATCCAGTGCGAGCGCTCCACAATGGCGATGCCCACCGCAAACACCGCGAGCGCAAGGTTCCCTTCCGCCGCCGCGCTGCGCAAGCCCGCCGCCAGCGCGACCAGCGCCCACAGCATGCCGGCCGTGATGGCGTCGCGCGAAAGCGCAAAGCGCAGGAACAGCAGCATCAGCACCGCCGCGAGCCCCAGTTCCACCATTCCCAGCCGCACTGGCCCCAGGTCGAACGACCGCGCGGCCACGTCCGTCATGAATCCCGGCGCCCACCGCGATGCCACGATAAAAGCCACCCACTGGACGCCGAGCAGCCCCGTCCACCACGCGACCGCCTCCCAGTCGAAGAAGTTGTCATCCACCAGCAGCGCGAGGGCAAAATCGCACGCGAGCAGCAGGAGCATTACCGGTCGCGCCAGCGCAGCCGGAGCGAAGGCCAGCACCGCCAGGTGCGCCGCCAGCGCCAATATAAGAAGGAAGGCCCGCAGTGAATGGAGCCGGATCGCCAGCAGCGCCGACGCCGCCAGCAGCGCCCCGGTCAGCAGCCGCAAGCTCGGCTGGTACTGCGGCTCCGATAGAAAGAAGACGAGCACGCCCAGCCCCGCCAGGACAAAAAGCCCGTTGGGGAAGAGCAGCTGGCGCACGAACTGTGCGAGTTGAAGAGACACCTGTCCGTCAGGTTATCGCGCCCGGGCGGCCCGCCCTTAGTGACCAACTAGGTTCCCCGGCAAGCCCGCGCCACCTCCGGGGCCCGAGATTCGAGGTGCCGCCAGCCGCGCCGCCACGATATCATTAGGTTTCTCCCCAAGGCGGTTTTGACCTGTGAGTGACATACGCAAAGGCATTGCGGCGAGCCCCATCGCCGAACCCCGCACCGAACTCGTCCCCCGGAGCAGCCACATCGCCGAGCTGAACGGCCGGCCGCTGGTCGCCAATAAGGGCATGGCGCTCAACCTGGACTGGGTGGAAGACGTCCGCGTGAACCTGAGCGCCGTGGAGCGCCGCGCTGAGACCCTGACCAAGCGCCGCACCGTGAAGAAGGAATGGCAGGTCGCGTGGCTGTTGCGGGCCATCGCCTGCATGGACCTGACCACGCTCTCCGGCGACGACAGCGCGCAACGCGTCCTCCGCCTCTGCGCCAAGGCGCGACAGCCGGTCCAGCACTCCATCATGAAGGCGCTGGGACTGGAAGACTTCAAGCTCACTGTCGGGGCCGTCTGCGTTTATCACGCCTTCGTCGAGACCGCCGTGCGCGCGCTCGAAGGCACGGGCATCCATGTGGCCGCCGTCTCCACCGGCTTCCCTGCCGGGCTCTCGCCGCTCGCCGAGCGCGTCGGTGAGATCCGCCGCTCCGTTGAGGCCGGCGCCGATGAGATCGACATCGTCATCACCCGCGCGCACGTCTTCGGCGGCCAGTGGCAGGCGCTCTACGACGAGGTCGCCACCTTCAAGGAAGCCTGCGGCAAGGCGCACATGAAGGCCATCCTCGGCACCGGCGACCTGGTCACGATGCGCAACGTCGCCAAGGCGAGCGTCGTCGCCATGATGGCGGGCGCGGACTTCATCAAGACTTCCACCGGCAAGGAGTCCGTCAACGCCACGCTGCCCGTCGGCCTCGTCATGGTGCGGCAGATCCGCGAATACGCCGAGCGCACCGGCATGGCCGTGGGCTTCAAGCCCGCCGGCGGCATCCGCACCGCCAAGCAGTCCATGGACTGGCTCGCGCTCATGAAGGACGAGCTCGGCCGCTCGTGGCTGGAGCCGCATATGTTCCGCTTCGGCGCCAGCGGCATGCTCGCCGACATCGAACGCCAACTCGAGTTCTACGCGACCGGACGCTACTCCGCCGACTACCGTCACCCCATCGCCTAGGAGAATTGGATGAGCATCGCGGAAAAGTTCGTGAGCATGGAATACGGTCCGGCGCTCGAAGACCCGAAAGAGGCGCTGGCGTGGCTCGATAAGCACGGGCGCAAGTTCGGGCACTTCGTCAACGGCGCCTGGTTGGCTCCGTCACCCGAAGACTACTTCGACACGAACGACCCCTCCACCGGCAACGTGCTCGCGCAGGTTGCGCAGGGCTCCGCGGTCGACGTAGACGCCGCCGTCAAGGCCGCGCGCGCCGCGCTCGCTCCGTGGCAGAAGCTCACGCCGCACGCCCGCGCGCGTTATCTTTATGCGCTGGCGCGCCTGGTGCAGAAGCACTCGCGCCGGCTCGCGGTGCTGGAGACCATCGACAACGGCAAGCCCATCCGCGAGAGCCGCGACATCGACATTCCGCTCGTCGCGCGCCACTTCTACCATCACGCCGGCTGGGCGCAACTTCTCGACCAGGAGTTCCCCGGCTACACCGCCTGCGGCGTCGTGGGCCAGGTCATCCCGTGGAACTTCCCGCTGCTCATGCTCGCGTGGAAGATCGCGCCCGCGCTCGCCGCGGGTAATACCGTCGTGCTCAAGCCGGCGGAGTTCACGCCGCTCACCGCGCTCGCCTTCGCCGACCTGTGCATCGAGGCCGGGCTGCCCAAGGGCGTGGTCAACATCGTCACCGGCGACGGCCGCACCGGCGCCGCGCTCGTCGAGCATCCCGACATCGACAAGATCGCCTTCACCGGCTCTACTGAAGTGGGCCGCATCATCCGCAAGGCCACCGCGGGCTCGCACAAGAAGCTCTCGCTCGAGCTCGGCGGTAAGTCGCCGTTCGTCATCTTCGACGATGCCGACCTCGACTCCGCCGTCGAGGGCCTGGTCGACGGCATCTGGTTCAACCAGGGACAGGTCTGCTGCGCGGGCTCGCGCCTGCTCATGCAAGAGAGCATCGCGGAGAAGCTCGTCGCCAAGATCCGCGCGCGCATGGAGTCGCTGCGCGTCGGTCCGCCGCTCGATAAGGCCATCGACATCGGCGCCATCGTCGCGCCGGTGCAACTGGAGCGCATCAAGAAGCTGGTGGACCAGGGCGTCGCCGAAGGCGCAGTCCTCTGCCAGCCCAGCGCGGTACTTCCCGCCAAGGGCCTCTACTTCCCGCCCACGCTGCTGATGAACGTGCATCCCGCGTCCACCGTGGCGCAGGAAGAGATCTTCGGCCCCGTCCTGGCGGCTATGACCTTCCGCACCGTGAATGAAGCGGTCGAGCTCGCCAACAACACCGCTTACGGCCTCGCCGCCAGCGTGTGGAGCGAGAACATCAACGTAGCGCTCCAGGTCGCGGCGCAGATCAAGGCCGGCGTGGTGTGGGTGAACGGCACCAACATGTTCGACGCTGCCTGCGGCTTCGGCGGCTATCGCGAGAGCGGCTACGGACGCGAAGGCGGACGCGAAGGCATGCGCGAGTACCTGGAACCCAAGTGGTTCAAGAAGGCTCCGAAGCTTGCGGGTACAGCCCGGCTTCAGCCGGGCGAACCGTCCGCCAGTAAAGGAGGGGCTTTAGCCCCTGAGGCCAACGCGGTTGAAATGGACATGCCCGCCATCGACCGCACCGTGAAGCTCTACATCGGCGGCAAGCAGGCGCGTCCGGACTCCGGCTACAGCCTCGCCGTCCACGCGCCGGACGGCAAGCTGCTGGGTGAAGCGCCGCTCGGCAACCGCAAGGACATCCGCAACGCCGTCGAGGCCGCGCGCAAGGCGAGCGGCTGGGGCAAGACCACCGCCCACAACCGCGCGCAGGTGCTCTACTACTTTGCCGAGAACCTGGTGCAGCGCCGCGTCGAGGTGCGCGACAAGCTCGCGCGCGTCGTCGGCCAGAAGCAGGCCACCGCCGAAGTCGGCCTGAGCATCGACCGGACTTTCTCTTACGCCGCCTGGGCTGACAAGTACGACGGCCTCGTCCACAACCCGCCGATGCGCAACGTCAGCATCGCGATGAACGAGCCCATCGGCACCGTTGGCCTCATCTGCCCCACGGAGATGCCGCTGCTTGGCTTCATCAGCACCGTGATGCCGCTCATCGCCCTGGGCAACACCGTGGTCGCGGTGCCGTCAGAGACGTACCCGCTCATCATCGGCGACTTGTATCAAGTGTTTGAGACCAGCGACTTCCCCGGCGGTGTGATCAACGCCGTCAGCGGACGCGTGGGCGAGCTGATGAAGGTCCTGGCCGAGCACGACGACGTCGACGCCATCTGGTGCTTCGGCGACGCCGCCGCCAGCGCCGCGGTGAAGGGCTACTCCATCGGCAACCTGAAACAGGTCTTCACCAACGAAGGCCGCGCCATCGACTGGCTCAAGACCGACCAGGGCGAAGGCCGCTGGTTCCTTGACCACGCGGTGCAGGTGAAGAACGTCTGGGTGCCGTACGGGGAGTGATAAGCAGTAGGGGCATCAACTAATTCTGCCTTCGTCATGATCTGGCACGACATCAACCTCATCATCATCGATTCGGAGTCATTTAAGCGGGACTTACGTTCGGTCGTCGAATTGTCATTCACCGAAACGCATAAACTCCTCCGCAAGACCCACGAAGCGGACATTCTTAAGGCCCAGCAAGAGAAGTATGACGACAACGATGAAGTAAACCACTCGATTCGATGGCAAGTAGAGGCTCATTTGGAGACGCAATTTGAAGATGACTCTCGAATTGTTGCAACCATGACCCTTGCCGCGATTGCTAGCCTTACGGAGTCATATCTCAAGACGTTGAAATCTTGGTTCGACAAGAAGCGGCCCCCTAATGCAGCGGGATACAAGGGTGAGGGGGCGTTGGCAAAGTTGGTATCGGAATATGCAGCCCGTTTCCAGATTAACCTTGACACACTTGCTGGTTTTTCAATGGTTCGCGAAGTAGTCTTCGCTCGTAATGCACTCATCCATCAAGCAGGACACATTGAGGACGAGAACTACTTGAAGTTCGGCCCAACACTAATTGATGAATCCGGTCGAGTAAACCTAAGCCCCGAACAGTGTTCGGGTGTTCTCAAGCAGGTCGAGTTATTTGCAGACGAGCTCGCCACAACATTGACCGAGCTTAGGTGACTTGAGCGTCGAGTCGCTTCTCCGTTTCAGGACCCCTGCCGATGCAGCATCTTGCATTCCTCTATTCGGTCAATCCTTCGCTGGCGAATCACTTTCTCGGTAGCAGCGTCAATTCTGTATCCGCCATTTTTCAACTTCGAGCCATTATTCACTAGATCGGCATTATAGAGAGAATTGGCCTCTGCCACGCAGGCACGGAAATCGAGCCTTTCTTGCTCCCGTGTCGCCTGCTCAACGTTATTCTTGTTCCGTAAGGCGGCAATGTCGGCCTCTAGCGTAGCCACCCGCTTCTCTAGGTCAGCCACTCGGCTATCTTGACACCCCGCGATCAAAGCTAACGCTGCAAGTCCAAGGGTCAGCTTTATGGTTTTCATGGGCGCAAATTGTACCCTAGTCCCTATTCCTGGGGCCGCTTAAGCTGACAATACGTCTGTTAGGTTCCCCACTACAGACGCTGTGACAACCTCGCCCCAGCACGGCTCCTCTCGCGCTCGTGCGAGACGTACTGCCCATTTCGGAACACAGAACCTTTCACTTGACTTCGAGGAGTATCACCCTGACGTAAGGTCGGGTACAATCCCCGCCATGCCGAGGAGTCGAAAAGGGCTTTCCGCTGGGGCCACTATGGCCTTGACGTTTGGGCTTTTGTTTTTTGATCCGTCCAATCCCAAGTGGGTTGTTGGGATCTGCATCGCGATTGGCGTGTCGCTTTGCTATGCCTTTAGCGGTTGGGCTTCTACGGGAGTCGTAGCGCAAAGAATTGGAAGGTGGGCGGTAGTGCTAGGCATCGCCTTCGCGGTACCGGCCGGGCTGGGTTATTGGCGATGGCCGAGACACGATCCTGCCGTGATTGTCACTACGTTCGATTTCGGCAGAGATTCGGTGCGGGTTCACTTGGTAAACAGGTCTTCCGGCTCGGTGCCGGTTGAATTCGTGGCGAAGATAAAGACGCCCTTTCGCGTTCTTCCGGCACGGCCATTAACCCATGAAGAAATAAACGTCACGATAGACGAGGTGTGGCGCCAAGTAGAAGCTGAGCCCGCAACTGGCACGTTTGTCGTGCCCGCTCACAATACTGATGTGGTTCTTGATGTTCCGATGAATCAACTTGACGCCCCGCAAATGGAATTGATGAGACGTGGGCAACTGGTGATCGCAATAATGGGGCAGTTGCGTTATGAACATCGCGGTGAAAGGGTCACCGTCCCATTCTGCGGTTACGCATTATGGAACGAGCAGCACCCGGCATATTGCCGCACCCACAACTAAGTCGTGTTGACGTTCGCTGGCGGCTGGCCCAAGCCAAGCCGCCCCATTTCAAGACAAGGATTCACCGTCCGCGCTGCGCTAACGCTGGCATGAGTTCCCGTCTCGCTGTTCCATTTTGGAACCAGCTTCGTTCATCTTTTTCCTTGACACCCGCCTCCAAAGTCTGATAACCTACAGACATTGTATATATCAACAAGATATATAGCGCTGAACCCCAGTAGAATCAGGTATCAAGCCCGCAAGTCTTTTACTTTTTGTGGTTTGGGGGATATCCCACCCGTAAGCCCTGTGTTTTCAAATATCCGACATCCCGGGGGGTGGGGGATATCACCAGTAGCAAACAGGTCGGCGGCCTTTCAAGCCACTGAAAACGCCGAGCTTAGTTGTAACTGGTTGAAAAGGCCGAGCTTAGCGGGCCGAAAATCGCTAACTCGTTGAAAACCCCGAGCTTGCAAAAACCGGGGGTAAAAAGTTTTCGCGAGGATCACACCGGGTTGTGGAGACTGGTGGCGGCAGAGAGTTGGTTTTTCTGGCAGCTGGTAGCCGGCGGCTGGTAGCTGGCGACCGGCAGCTGCTACTCGAACGTATTACACGCGCTGACTTGGCCGGCCTCGAAGCCGCGCTGGAACCATTCCTTCCGCTGCGCCGACGTTCCGTGCGTGAACGATTCGGGCGAGACCTGTCCCTTGCCCATGCGCTGCAGGCGGTCGTCGCCGATGCTGGCGGCGGCGTTCATGGCTTCGTCCACGTCGCCCGCCTCGAGCAGGTTGCGCTGGTTCGTGGTGTGCGCCCAGACGCCGGCGTAGCAGTCGGCCTGGAGCTCCGTGCGGACCGATAGCTGGTTGCGCGCGCCGGGGTTGCGCTGCTGTGCGGCGCGCACGCGCTCCGCCGTCCCGGTGATGTTCTGCACGTGGTGGCCGATCTCATGCGCCAGCACGTATGCCTGGGCGAAGTCGCCGGGCGCGCCGAAGCGCTGCTTCAGCTCGTGGTAGAAGCTGAGGTCGATGTAGACCTTCTCGTCGCCGGGACAGTAGAACGGCCCCACGGCCGAGCCGGCGATGCCGCACGCCGACTGCACGCCTTCGCGGAAGAGGACGAGCTTGGCGTCGCGATAGCGGCTGCCCTGCGCGGCGAAGATGCGCTGCCAGGTGCTCTGCGTGTCGTCGAGGACGAAGGAGACGAACTGGACCATCGGCTCTTCGTCAGGATCGTTGACCGGGCGCGCCTGGTACGTGCCGCCGCCGGTCGACGGCCCGCCGCTCAGCAGCGAGAAGAAGTCGGTCTTGAAGACGAAGCTCAGGACCAGCAGCAGCAGGAAGCCGCCAAGGCCCAGCTTCATGCCTCCGCCGCCAAAGCCGAAGCCGCGGCCGCCGCCAAAGCCGAATCCGCCGCCACCGCGCCGGTCTTCAAGGTTGCCGCTGCGTCCGCCGGGAGTCCATCGCATAGTGTGGATGTGATGCTAGGCCGCCGTGGGGTGTTTCCCGTTCCCCGTGAGGCTTATGTACGGAGGAAGCAAAGACCAATGCTGACCGCAGAGGACGCAGGGTAACGCAGGGGGAGTTCAGCGGGCAGGGAGCACTGGCTGAAAGCTGATGGCTGACGGCTGGACTTACTTCCCTGCCAGTTGGGTGGTCCAGTTCAGGACGAGGTTGATCTGGGTCTGGCGGCTGGATTCGACTTCGCGGGAGACCAGCAGGCGGCCGTCGGGGATGACCTCATACCCGTTCCAGGCACGGCCGTCAGCGAAGACCTCGACCGGCTTGCCGGCTTCGAGCTCCGGAGTGAAGCGCAAGGCCACGGAGATGACCTTCTCCTTGTTCGCGAAGAAGATCTCGCGGCCGCCGACGCCCCAGCGCGGCGCGCTGCCGCCTTCGCGCGAGATCTGCATCTTGGGGCCGCCGCGCAGCGCGCGCAGATACACCTCCGAACGGCCGGACTCGTTGGAGGCGTACACCAGCCAGCGGCCGTCCGGCGAGACCCGGGAGGAGAACTGGTTGTGCGGCTCGGCGACGAGGCCCGTCATCTTCTTGTCGGCCAGGGTCAGCAGCTCGATGTCCATCTCGCGGTCCTTGTAACGGCGCTCGATGACGAGGGCGGAGCCGTCCGGCAGCCAGTCGTCCAGGTCCTTGAAGTCGGTCGATGTGGTGAGCTGCTCGGTGGCGCCGGTCTCGACATTGTGGATGTATATCTGGTTGATGCCGGTCTTGGTGGAGACGTAGGCGAAGCGCTTGCCGTCGGGTGACCAGACCGGGTTGTTGTCGTCGGCGCCGAAGGTGACCTTGGAGATGGTGTCGCGGCGGCGGTCGAGCATCCAGATGTCGAAGGTGCTGGTCTCCAGCGTGGCCAGCACGAAGCGGCCGTCCGGCGAAAGCGCGGGCTGGCCGTACGGGTGGATGGCCGGCGTGACCTTCTCCGCCTTGCCGGTGCGGTCGAGCAGCACCAGTTCGCGCTCGATGCCGCGCATGGTGCCGGAGACGAAGGCGAGATGTCCGGAGGGCGAGATGTCCATGCGGACATCGCCATTGGCCGCGCCGGTGGCGACCTGCTGCAGCACGGGAACAGGCGAGCCTTCGACGGTGAGGCTGTCCGGATCGAACTTCACCGCAAAGACGGTGCCGGCGCGGGCATAGAGCAGGTGGCCGGTGGAGACATAGCGGCCGAACGTGCCGCCTTTGAGCAGGACCTTGCGCGCACCGTCTCTGATGTTGACGGCCTCGATGCGGGCGTCGTCGAAGGTGGTGCCGGTCCAGGTGGTGAAGAGCAGGTGCTTCTCACCGGGAAGCAGTTGCGGCCAGAGATGGGAGCGGTCGCCATCTTTCCCGGAGCACTCTGTGAGCTTGCGGTCCGTGCCATCCGGGGAGGTGGCGGTGATGCCTTGCGCCCAGCCGGCGTGGTAGATGGTGCCGTCGGTGGCCCAGGCGAGGCCGAGTTCCTCGGCGATCTCCTTGATGACGGTAGGAGCGCCGCCGCCGACTGGGACCTTCACTAACCTGCGGTTGCTCATGAAGGCGATCCACTTGCCGTCGGGAGAGAACTTGGGGATGGTGGCCCCGTCGGTCCCGTTGATGGGCGTAGCGTCAAAGGTATCCAGCGGCCGGCGATAGAGCATGCGGGTGCCGTCCGGCTTGGCGCCGGAAAAGACCAGCGTGCTGCCATCGGGGCTCCACTCCATCACCGTATGCGAGTTGCTGGGAAGGAAGTTCCCTTCCGGCAAGACGACGGTGCTATGCAGCGGCAATCGCGGCTGCATGCGGGAATGCGCAAACCAGCCCGCGGCTCCGGCCAGCAGGATCAGTCCGGCCGCGACCGCATACTCCGCCCAGCGCCGTCGCAGCCGCGCCTTGCTTCGCTCCAGGACCGGCAGCACGGCGGAGTCGTTCTTCTGGATCCAGCGCAACTGCACCACCAGGTCATGCGCGGACTGGTAGCGCTCGTCCGGGTCTTTTGAAAGACAGGTGCGGATCAGCGACTCCAAGGCCGCCGAGGCGGAGGTCGCGTTGATCTGCGAGAGCGGCGGCGGCTCCGAGGTCAGGATGGCGGCGATGATGGACGCGTGCGACTTGCCCTTGAAGGCGCGCTGCCCGGTGGCCATCTCGTAGAGCACGGCGCCGAAGGCGAAGATGTCACTGCGGGCGTCGGCTTCCTTGCCCTCGACCTGCTCCGGGCTCATGTACTCCATGGTCCCGACCATCACGCCCTGCTGCGTGATGGGGTCGGCGGGCGAGGCGACAGTAGCCGCCGCCGAGAGCGAGACCCCGGAGCCTACCTGCACAGGCTTGGCGAGACCGAAATCGAGCAGCTTGGCGCCGGCTTTAGTCAGGATGATGTTGCCGGGCTTGAGGTCGCGATGGGTGATGCCCTGGCGGTGGGCGCGGTCAAGAGCGTCGGCGACTTCTGTCGCAACGCGAAGCAATTGGTCCGGCGGAAGCGCCCCGCGCTCCAGGCGCTTGGCTAAGGTTTCGCCTTCCAGGTATTCCATCACCAGGTAGTCGTGGCCTGAGGCGGCATCGTGGCCGACGTCATAAAGCACGCAGATGTTGGGGTGCTGGAGCGAGGAAATGGCCTTGGCTTCGCGCTCGAAGCGCGCTTTCAGCTCCTGATTGCCGGTGAGATGCGGAGAAAGTACCTTGATGGCGACGGTGCGTTCCAGGCGGGTGTCGCGGGCCTTGTATACCTCGCCCATGCCGCCGGCGCCGATGGCCGCGAGGATCTCATATGCGCCTAGTTGGGTCCCAACGGTGACGGCCATCTCAGGTGCGCGATTATAGCCGAATCTGCCGCTGGATTCGGGTCACTCCGGTACAACTTTGGGAAATCGCACCTTAGGACTCTGAGGCCCGATTTAGTGTCTCCACCTGCCCTGGAAACACTGATAAGTACGGTAAGATTACCCCCACCACATTTCTGCCCTGGATACGTCACTTGTAAGCCTGCTGTCCTTCAGGCCGCCGTTTTTTTGATGCCGGGGTGTGGAAGCAAGGCCGGCAGGCCGAAATAGAAGACAGCGGGGAACGAAGCAAAGTGCTTTTTCTAGAAGATCTTGGGGTTCTTGTCCTCTGGCTCATCGTCATGGTGATGAGCGTGAACCTCGTCTTCATGTTCTTCGTCTTCTACCGGCGCCTTTCGCGCGCAAGATACTTCACCGAAAAAGACGCGGCGCGGGACCGCTACTTTGCCCCGGCAGAGTCGTTCGGCAGAGGCGACCTATCGGTCGAGCGCGCGGCTGAGGTCTTCGGCAGCGCGAGCTCCCACGCCGAGATCGACACGGTGGAACAACTCCTGCGCCAGCGCATCACGCCGGTGAACCTGGTTGCGACGACCGAGCTGTTCTTTGCCCTCGGCTTCGTGGAACGCTGGGCGCGCGCCAGCTTCGGACGGCGCTGGAAGAAGCTGGTCGAGCGCTCGATGCGGAAGGAGCACGCCTCGCTCGACCTGACGGTGAAGCATCCTCCGTTCTGGGGCACGCTGGGCAAGTTTCGACTGCTGGCGGTGCCGCGCGCGTTGGCGCTCGACAACCTGGGCCGGCTCGCTCCCGCGTACGCCGAAGTCTTCCTCGCGGAAGGATTGAAAGATCCCTCGCCCTACGTGCGGCGCATCGCCATCGAGAACCTCGGACGCAACCGCTTCCCGCAAGCGGTGCCGCTGCTGCTCGAAGAGTTGCGCAAGGCGGTGGAGGAGGGCAACGACGTCTCCCTGCGCACCATGAAGGCGGCCTTGGTGGGGTACCAGATAGAAGATTGCAACCTGTTCGTGCCGTACATCACGCACCAGGCGCGGCGCGTGCGGTTCTTCGTGGTGGACACGCTGCGGGAGATCTGCCAACGCGCGGCGGGCGAGGGCCTGCTGGCCAAGAACGACTTTTCGCCGACCTTCTGCCGCGTGATGCTCGAGCACGCCACGACGGACGACTTCGCCGACGTTCGCGCGCGCTCGGCGTGGGTGATCCGCCACTTCCGCGACGAGCAGACCAAGGAAGCGCTGCGCCGGCTGATGCGGGATGAGAACGAATTCGTGCGGCTGCATGCCGTGCGCGCGGCCGGGCATCGCGCTTATCTTGACCTGACCCAGGATGTAGTCGCCCGCCTTACCGACACGCGCTGGCGGGTGCGCGAGGCGGCGGTCGGATCGCTGGCGCGACTGGGCACCGTTGGGCTCGACGAGCTGTACCGCTATTTCGTCACCTGTCCGGACGCATTCGCCTGCGAGCAGATCACTGAAGAGGTGCAGCGCAAAGGCCTGGTAGATGACCTCGTCGGTGCACTGATGTCCGGCGTGGAGGAAGCCGCGCTGGCGCGCGCCGTGATCCAGAAGATGGCGATGATGGGCAAGACTTCCCTGCTCATCGACGCGCTCGCCTCCACTACCCACAGCAATGCGCGCATCTCGCTGATGGAGTGCCTGGCGACGTCGCCGAACGAGGAGCTGCTGGCGGTGCTGGAGATGATCGCGCAGACGACCTCGGGCGTGGTGAAGTCGCGCGCCTCGCAGATCCTGCACCAGAGCAGCTCGAACCTGCAGATCAAGTCAGCCACGTCAGGAGTCAATTGATGCATAGCGCGTGGCTGCATTTCTTCGACTACGTCAACACCATCATCCTGGTGTACTTCCTGGTGGCGAACGCGGTGTACACGGTGCTGATGGTCATCTCGCTGTACGCGGTGTCGCTGCACTCGAAGTTCGCGGCCAAGATCGGCTACGCCGACCTGTCTGACTCGCCGGTGACGCCGCCGGTGGCGCTGATCGTGCCGGCCTACAACGAGCAGGACGCCATCGTGCAGACAGTGGAGTCGCTGCTGGTGCTGAACTATCCGGAGAAAGAGATCATCGTGGTGGACGATGGCTCCTCCGACGAGACGGCGATGCGCCTCATCCGGCACTTCCAGCTCCAGCGCATGGACCTGGTGTACCGGCCGGCCATCCCGGCGAAGGCGCCGTTCGCGTTCTACCACAACGCCAAGATCCCGGAACTCATCCTGCTCAGCAAGGAGAACGGCGGGAAGTCAGACGCGCTGAACGTGGGCATCAACATGGCGCGCAGCCCGTACTTCTGCACGGTGGACGCCGATTCGATCATCGAGAAGGACGCGCTGCTGCGGCTGATGGCGCCCATCGTCCACTCCAATGTAAACACCATCGTCAGCGGCGGAGTGGTGCGAATCGCCAACGGCTGCACGCTGGAGAACGGGCAGATCACGGAGATCCACCTGCCGAAGTCGTGGATCGAGCGTTGCCAGGTGGTGGAGTACATCCGCACCTTCCTGTTCGGGCGGCCGGGCTGGAACTTCCTGGACGCGACCTTTATCTGCTCCGGCGCCTTCTGCCTGCTGCAAAAGGAGTCCGTGGTACTCGCCGGCGGCTTCAGCACGGACACCGTGACCGAAGACATCGACATGATCGCCACGCTGCATGAGTACATGCGGCGGAAGAAGTACAAGTACCGGATGGTCTTCACCACCGACCCGATCTGCTGGACGGAAGCGCCGCACACCCTGGACATGCTCGCCCGGCAGCGCCGGCGCTGGCAGTTGGGGCTCATCCAGACGGTGATGAAGCACAACCACATGATCTGGAACCCGCGCTTCGGGCTGATGGGCATGCTCAGCATGCCGTTCCATGCCTACATCGAGGCCATCGGCTGCGTGGTGGAGGCGGCGGGCCTCATTCTGCTGCCCTTCTCGTTCCTGGTGGGCGCGATGCCCTTCTCCCTGTTCCTGATGCTGATGTTCCTCGCGGTCGGCTACGGCACGCTGCTGTCCATCGGCTCGGTGCTACTGGCGGAGGCCACGGTGCGCCGCTACCCGAGCTATCGCGACGTGCTTATCCTGTTGCTCTTCGCGCTGATCGAGAACTTCGGCTACCGCCAGATGGTGGCGTTCATCCGCGCGCACGGCGTTTTCCAGTACTTCTACGGACGGCGCAAGTGGGAGGCCGTAGTGCACAAGGGCCTGGAGCCTTCGCTGGAGGGCAGCGGTGATTAAGCTCGTCACCAACCGCGTGTACCTGGGCCTGGCGATCTTCCTGGTCCTGGTGGGCATGTGGGAGTTCCAGTGGAAGCCGCAGTACCGTCCTTATTATGAGCAGGGCGTGCGCTTCTACCAGCAGGCGCGCTATGTGGAGGCGCTGGCACAGTTCGATGCCGCTTACGCCATCGCGCCGAACTCCCTCGACGTGGTGATGATGGAGGGTTGGACCAACCTCAAGCTCAACCGCTTCGATGACGCCCGTATGTACTTTGACCGCGTGCTGAAGATCGACCCGCGGGTGGAGGAGGCGCAGATCGGCGCGGCGTTCGTGGCCATGGAGACCGGACGCGGCAAGCTCGACTACCGCATCCTGGCGAAATACCTGGGCCAGCGCGTGAGCGATCCCAACGTGGCCATCCTGGTCGCCGGGGCGCTGTTGCAGGACGGCAAGACCTTTGAGGCGGCGGAGATGTTCCACCGGCTGCGCAACGACTCCAGCTATGGCGAGGTCGCGGCCACGGCGTGGAGGCGCATCTTCGGGCTGGAAGATTCGGACGACCCCGCACCGACCGGACTGCCCAAGAAGCAAAAGGCCGGCGGCCTGCAGGTGGGATACCGCGCCACCAAGGATGGACTGTTCATCCTGGAGAATGGCGAGTGGAAGAAGTTCTACGTGAACGGCGTGAACCTGGGGCCGGGTTCGCCGGGCTTTGCGCCGGCACAGCCGCCGCATAGCGTGAAGCAGTATGCCGAGTGGCTGAAGAACTCGGAGGAGCTGGGCGCCAATGTGATCCGCGCGTACACGCTGCTGCCCCCAGCGTTCTATCGCGCTTACAAGAAGCACATCAATGCCGGCGGCAAGATCACGCTGTACCAGCAGATATGGATCAGCGACCCGCCGAACAAGGACCTGTACGACGCAAGCTTCGTCGAGCAGTCGAAGGCGGAGATACGGCATGTCATCGATGCGCTGCACGGGTCGGCGGACGTGCCGCCCAAGCGCGCCCGCGGCAACGGCATCTACGACCAGCGGGTCATCGAGCACGTCAGCGCAGTGCTGCTGGGCCGTGAGATCGAGGCCTCCGTCGCCATCCAGACGAACATCGTGAACGGCGGCAAGCAGCGCTATCGGGGGAAGTATGTCTCGATCGACAACGGCACCGCGACCGAAGTCTGGTTTGCCGAGATGCTCGACTACCTGATCGGCTACCAGACGGACACTTACAACTGGCAGCAGCCGGTAGCCATCGTGAACTGGCCGCCGCTGGACCCGCTCTATCACCCGACCGAAGCGCCGAACGTGGAAGAGGTGAAGTTCCGCATGAAGCGCGGCGAGAAGCTCGCCATGCCGACCGAGATCGAGGATGACAACGACACGGTCTCGATCGACGAGTCGAAGTACCAGATCAGCGGCGACATGTATGCCGGCTTCTTCGCGTCGTATCACGTGTATCCCTACTATCCGGATTTCATGCTCTTCGAGCCGCGTTACCTGAACACGCGCGACCGGGAAGGGCTGAATCCGGTCCTCGGTTATCTCAAGGACCTGCGCGCGAAGATCCCGTATCCGCTCGTCGTTACGGAGTACGGGATGCCGGACTCGATCGGCATCTCGCACTTCCATCCCTACGGCTGGCACCACGGCGGACACTCGGAGGCGGAGCAGGCCCAGATCATGGGGCAGCTCACGCGCAGCATCAAGGAAGCAGGCGCGCACGGCGGCATCGTCTTTGCCCTAGTGGATGAGTGGTACAAGCACAACTGGCTGACGTATCCGTTCGAGGAGCCGATCGACCGGGCGCAGTTGTGGCTGAATGAACTGGACCCGGAGAAGAAGTACGGGCTCATCGGCTACCGGCCGTCGAAGTGGAAGTTGTTCAACGGCGGACCGGCGGAGTGGGAGAAGGAGCCGGTGCTCTACTCGCGGCAGGGACGCCGCAACGTGAGCATCCAGGCTTCGTCGGATGAGGCGTTCGTATACCTGCGGCTCAATGGCGCCTGCGTGGAGTGCCTGGAGCCGAATGCAAAGGAAAAGGTGTCGTATGCGTTCGCCCTCAATACCCTTCCCGACCGCGCCGGGCTGCGCATCATGCCGTTCCAGGGCGGCAGCGTGAACTCGGGGGCCAATTTCCTGGTCATGCTGACGGCTAACGGCGACGGCAAAGTCCTGATCGCCGACAACTACAACCCTTACCACTTGGTACCGAAACCGGGCGTACCGAATGAGACCGAACTGGTCTTCCGCCGGGCGTTTACGCCGGAGGCAGACAGCCGCGGGACCTTCCAGGACCTGGTGGTGGAGACGAACCGCCGCCGTTTCGGGCGTGACGGGACGGTCTTCCCCGGGCAGCGTTACAGCCGCAGCCAGATGCGTTTCACGACGCTCGCGCAGCGGGACAACGATTCGCTGGCGGAGTGGTACACGGACGCGAAGAACCAGGCGGTCGTCGTCCGCATTCCCTGGGGCAAGCTGCTGGTGACCGATCCTTCCAGCCGCCGGGCATTCTCCGGATTTGACTCGTCGGGGCGGCTGCTGACGGCGCCGACGATCGGCATCGACGTGTCGTTCTTCGAGTTAAAGCGGACGAGCAACGACATGGCGACGATGTCCGTTATCAGTTCGTTCCCGGAACGGGATCCAGGGCGCAGAAAGATCGAGTGGAAAGCGTGGGAAAAGGTAACGCCTGCGCCATACTTCAAGCAGGTCTACCGCACGCTGCAACGCGAGTACTTGGAGAAGGGTGATGCGAAAGAAAGTAGTGCTGCTGGCGCTCCTGCTGGGGGCGGCGCTGCCGCAACCCGGCCGCGCCCAGAACGAACCCCCGCCGGACGCTAAGGCGCAACTCGAAGAGGCTGACAAGCTGTCCAACGAAGGCCGGCTCACGCAGGCGCGCGCCGCTTACGAGAAGGCCATCGCCGCGGGCGCGAACATCCAGACGGATTACGTGCGCTCGCGCACCCTGGCACTGTGCTATCTCAACGGGCAGCCGCAGAAGCTCGACCTGGCGGCCAAGTGGTTCGAGAACGCCATCCGCCTGCGTCCCGCCGCGGAAGACACGCGGCTGCAACTGGCGCAGTCGCTGGCGTGGGGCGGGAAGTACGCGCTCGCCGTGCAGCAGTGGCGACTGCTGCTCAACGCCAAGCCGGAGGCAGCGGACTACATCATCGGGCTCTCGAACACGCTCTACTGGAAGGGCGACGTGCTGGTGGCGCTGGTGGCACTGGAGCAGTTCCTGGAGCGCTCACCGAACCAGGTGCCGGTGCGCCTGCACTATGCGCGCATGCTCGGCTTCGCCAAGCGCTACACCGCCGCGCTGAACCAGTACCAGGCAGTGTTGCAGAGCAATCCCAACGACATTTCGGCGCGCGTAGGCATTGCGAAGGTCACGTCCTGGCAGAACCAGCTCGACGTGGCGCTGAAGATGTTTGACGACATTCTGGCGCGCAACCCGGGACACTACGAAGCCGTGGTGGGCAAGGCGTACGTCCTGTTGTGGAAGGGCGAGCGCGAGCAGGCCAAGAAACTCTTCGCGACGGCGCATGACCGCGACCCCAGCGACCAGGAAGTAGCCAACACGTATCGTGCGCTGCTGCGCGGAGGCGGCGGGCCCGCGCGTCCGGCAACAGCTGCCACTCAAGTGAAGAAAGCACCGGCCAAACCGGCGCAAACGGTCGCGAAGGCCGAGCCGCCGAAGCCGGCGCCTCAACCCGTGGCTGAAAAGCCGGTCGAGAAAGCGCCGGACCCGGCGCCAGTCGTGGCTGAGGTGAAGCCGCCAGCGCCGCCTCCGCCGCCTCCTGACCCGCTACCGGGGCTGCTGCAGGAGGCCGAGAACGCCGCCGGTCGCGGCAACCACACCCAAGCCGTGCATTACTACCACCAGGCGCTGGCGCTGAAGCCGGGCGACATCGGCATTCAGCTCCAGATCGCCCGCGTGCTCTCGTGGTCGAAGAATTACGGCGACTCGGTCGCGCAGTACGACACGATCCTGAAGTCGGCGCCGGACAGTCTCTTCGCGCATGCGGAGAAGGCGCGGGTGCTGTCGTGGGACAAGAAGTATGCGGAGTCGCTCGCGGAGTACCGCATCGCGCTGCAGATGGCCGAGGCTGACCCCAAGCCCGCGCTGCCGGTGCGCGACATTCGCACCGAGTACGCGCGCGTCCTCTCTTGGAACAAGGAATATGACGCCTCCCTGGCGCAGTACGCCGTGCTGCTGCCCGAAGGCGAGCCGCGCAAGGCGGAAGACGTTCCCTTGCTGGTCGAGAGAGCCCGCGTGCTGGCGTGGTCACGACAGTATGAGCAGTCCATCGCCACTTACGACCAGGCATTGACCGTCGACAAGGACAACTTTGACGCCAAGCTCGGGAAGGCCCAGACCACATTCTGGTCCGGCAACCTGGAGGGTTCTTCCGCGCAACTACGCGAGCTGCTGGCGTTCAAGCCGCGCCATCCGGAGGCCAGCTTCACCCTGGCGGCCATCGAGCATGGACGCGGCAACAATGCGAAGTCACTGGCGCTGCTGAAAGACGCCCCCACGGGACTGGAGACGGACGGATTGCGCCATGCTATCCGGCGCGAGATGCGCCCCATCGTGCGCTTCCGCTACGGCTTCGAGGACGACCGCGAGATCTCCGGCGGCCCCGGCAACTCGACCACCAAGGTCCTGCGCTATACCTCGTCGATCGAGTTCAGCGTCCATCCGGATGTCCGCATGGAGGTCATCAACACCACCACGAATGCCCTGACCAGCAATTCCCTGCTCGGCAAGCATTCCGGCGACGCCGGCGCCACGGAGACCAACGCGCGGCTGAACTTCAAGGTCGCGCCGTGGCTGCGGATGATCGTGGGCGGCGGCGCGGGGCGCACGGGGGGCAAGTCCCTGACTGCCCCAGCCCCGACGCGCACGCACTTCACCTATGACATCCATCCCATCATCACAGTGGGCAACTGGCGCGCGGACATTGCCGTGACGCGACACATCGCCGACTACACGCCTCTCGCCATCTACGACAACGTGGTGCAGGAGCGCTACTCGGCCGCGGTCTCTTATCTCTGGCGCAAGCGCGTGCGCTACGGCGCGGAGTTCTACGGCGCGCAATATCGCGTAGAGAGCCCGGAGACGGCCAAGCGGCAGAAGTTCGTCGCCACCGCGATCGGCGGCTCCGGCTACGTGAACCCTACCCTCTTCCAGAATGACTACGTCACGGTCGAGGCCGGCTTCCGCTATGACAGCTTCACCTACCTCGACGACGCCATTGCGATCCTCGACCCGGCTAACGGCGTGGATTCGGCCGGATTTTTTACTCCGCAGCTCTATCAGCGCGTCGCCGGGACCGGGCGGGTGGCCTGGACGCCAAACGACAAGGTCAACATTGCCGTGCAGGGCACGTTCGGCCCGCAGCGCATCCATGGCTTCGCCCTGCTGACCCCGCCACCGCCTACGTGGGGCACCACGGGCAGCTTCGGTTCGCAGCTCACGCTGAATCTGGGCCGCCTGACACCGGTGCTGGCCTACGACTGGTTCTCCACCGAAACCCCGGCTTCACCAGCGCTCCGGACGACCGGCCAATGGCGCTCCCATGTGCTGACCGGAGGTCTTACCTATCGTTTCTAAGGCGTTCCTCCGCAGGCTTAGGGCGAAAAAGCGTGCCCAAACGCGCCGTTCACGGTTAAACTGTCCGGCACTGATTCCTCCGCCCCCAAGGAGAGGCCCCGGGCTTTGATCGGCAAGAATTTCGGCGCGTACAAGATCGAATCCAAGATCGGCGAAGGTGGCATGGGCGTGGTGTACCGCGCCCAGGACACCGAACTCGACCGTCCCGTAGCCATCAAGATGGTGCTCGCGTCCGACTCGGACAGCGAAGAAAGCGTCGCGCGCTTCATGCGCGAGGCCAAGGCCGCCTCGCGGCTGCAGCATCCCGCCATCATGACCATCTACCAGTTCGGCGTGCAGGACAACACCCGCTACCTGGTGATGGAGTTCATCGAGGGCAAGACCCTCAAGCGGATGATCAACAACCAGCCGATGCAGATCAACCAGCTCTGCGAGATCGCAGTGCAGGTGGCCGACGCGCTCTCCGTGGCCCACGAAAAAGGCGTGGTCCACCGCGACATGAAGGCCGAGAACATCATGGTCACGCCGCGCGGGCATGCCAAGATCCTGGACTTCGGCCTGGCCAAGATGAAGGAAGAAGAGGCCACGCCCACCGACGCGACTGTGACCGACGTCTATAAGACGCAGGCGGGCACGGTGCTCGGCACGGTGAGCCACATGTCGCCCGAGCAGGCGATGGGCCACGAAGTCGACGGCAAGGCCGACGTCTTCTCCTTCGGCGTGGTGCTCTACGAGATGGCCACCGGCTTCAGCCCGTTCCTGGGGCCGACGCCGCAGGCTACGCTGGCGCGCCTGTTGAACCAGGCGCCCAAGCCCGTCAACGAACTGAATCCCACCGTCCCGCCGATGCTGGAGATGCTCATCAACCGCTGCCTGGAAAAGGATCCCACGCGGCGTCCGCCGGCGAAGGAAGTCACAGCGGAGCTGAAGCGCATCCAGGCATCGCTGAGCGCCAAGGACCTGGTCCCGCCGCAGATGGGCGCGGCCGGTAGCGGCTCATTCGCGCCCGGGACGTTCGGCAGCGGCAGCAGCATTTCGCGGTCGGGCTCCAACGTACCGGTGCCGGTGGTGCCGGTTTCGTCGTCGCGCGTGAGCACGCCGTCCGGCAGCTCGCTCCAAGCGTCGGAGGCGGCGAAGCCCGTCACCCCGGAAGAAGCCAAGCGCCTGATGCTGACTTACAAGGGTGTGAAGGGGCTGCGCTGGGTGCTTTCGATCTTCACGCTGACTATCCCGCTGAGCTTCTTCTTCAAGTTCCTGGTCGTAGGCGAGCTGATCAAGCCAGCGCTGGTGCAAGGCACCAAGCTGATGGCGTATGTGAACGGGATCGTAGAGCCCGCGCAGGGCCTGGCCAATGACATCCTCAACTTCAACACCAAGATTGGCGAGAAGTGGGACCTGCTGTTCATCGGGCTGGGCCTGGCGGGCTTCGCCGTGCGTCACCTGTTGATGCTGCCGGTCGACAAGCTCGAGCAGTGGGCGAAGACCAAGGTCGTGCGCGCGAAGGCCGGCGGGACCAAGGGCGCGCCGGTGGGCTCGGTGCAGGAACGCGTCAGCAATCAACGGCTGGCGATGCTGCGCGAGTACTCCGAAGCGCAGCGGGTGCTGCAGCAGGGCCGCCGCCACCTGGCTTTTCTGTCCGTGGACATCGTCGGTTCGACCAAGATGAAGATCGGCGAGGACAAGCTGGTCATCGAGCACGCCTTTGCCGAATACAAGAAGTTCGTGGAGCGCATCCTCAAGGGCAACAACGTGTGGAAGGTGACGTGGACACCGGACGGCATCATGTGCGCATTCAACAGCGCCGAGGAAGCGGCCAAGGCGGCGCAGACCATCATCAGTGAGCTGGAGTGGTTCAACGACGGCGTGCACCGCTTGCGCACGCCCTTCCAGGTACGCTGCGGCATCAACACCGGCGAGGTCATCTTCCCGGACGACAAGGCCATGGAAGAGATCAGCGACGAGGTCATCGACGTGGCCGGCCACATGCAGAAGTACGCCGCGCCCGGCGCCCTCTGGCTGGGCAAGGAAGTGCTGAGCGAGCTGGAAGCCTCTGCGGGCTTCGAGCAGATCACCACGCAGATGGTGGACGGCCGCGTCCCCTATGAGTGGAAGCTGCGCGCCACGGCGAAGGCCGGCTCCGGCAGCTAGCTCCTACTTCACCGCGCTGTCCACCAGCACGCGGTTCTTCTCCAGCAGGTTCCCCGTTGCACGGTCGAGCTGCGCCAGGGCGCGCTGGTATGCGATGACTGCCTGCAGGTAATTCTGTTCGGCCTGCTGATAGGTATTCTGCGCGTCGAGCACGAAGAAAATGGTCTGCGCGCCCAGCTCGTACTTGCGCTGCTCGGCGGCCAGCGTCTTCTTGGCCAGGTCGCGCGCCGTGTCCGCCGCGGCGATCACCAGGCGGCTCTCCTCCACGCGATGCACCGAGTTCCGTACCTCTTCATGGATGATCTGCTGCCGCTGCCGCAACTGATACAGGCTGTTGCGCTTCGAGATGAGTGACGTGCCCAGGTCGGCCTGGGCCGCGCGGTTGCGGATCGGCAGCCGCAGGTCGAGGCTCAACCCGTAGGTCGGGAAGTTGAACGAGCCGACCTGGTCGAGCGAATCCGACCAGCCGCCGGGGATGAGGCCGCCGCCGGTGAGGATCTGGTTGCCGCCGCGCCCGCTGGAGGTGAAGAAGCTGGAGAGTGTGAGGTCGGGCTTCAGGTTGTTGCGCGCGACGGCGGCGGTGGTGTCGTCATTCGCGATCTGCAGGCGGACGGCCTCCAGCTCCGGGCGCTTCGCCATGGCGGTCTTCAGGGCCTCCGACATGTCCGGGATGGGCAGCTCGCCCGCAACTTCCGCGTTCTCCGTCAGCACGATGTCCAGCACCTTCACCCGGTCGTTAAGGTCGGCGCCGATGGTGCGGCGCAACTGGTCTTCAAGCGGCTTCAGAGCGTACTCGGCCTGGATGACCTGCACGCGGCGCTGCGCCACCGTGCCTTCGGAACGGTAGATCTCCAGCGGCGACAATGCGCCCAGCTCGAGCGCGCGCTTGTCCCGCTTGTAGGACTCCTCCGCCAGGCGCAGTGAATCCCGCACCACGGCCAGGCTCTTCTGCGCCTGCACCAGCGCCCAATACTGGTTGATGACGGTGAGCAGCGAGTCATTGAGCTGCGCCTCGAACGACGCGCGTGACTGGTCCACGTTGCGCCGCGCCACCACTATGGGCGCGCGGTTCACGGTCCAGCCGCGGCCGCGCAATAGCGGCTGCGAGAGCTGGAAGGTGGTGGAAGACGAAAAGGACGGGTTGAACGTGGCGAAGGCGCTGTTGGTAGTGCTGCGGATGGTGTTGAAGCGGACCTGGAGGTTCGTGCCGGAATAGAACGTCTGGCTGTAGGCGGCGCCGAAGGGCTGCTGCAAGTCGCTGAGGGTCTGCGCGCCCTGCAGCTGCGAGGTGGTGGGTTGCGTGGAGCGCACGGGGCGGAAGTTCGCCGTGAGGAGCGGATCGAACGGCGAGTACGCGCGGAGGACGGCCATGGCCGCCTGCTCATACTGCGAGCGGTTGATCTTGATCTCCGTGTTGTTGAGGAGCGTGAGGCGGATGGCGTCCTGCAGGCTCAGGGTGAGCTTGCCGTCGTTGATGTACGACTCGAGCTGCTCGGGATCGGGCAACTGCATCACCGGACGCTGCGGGGTGAAGATCTGCTCCCAATACTTGGGCAGGGGGAACGTCTGCGCATGCAGCGCGCCCGCCAGCATGATGACCATCGAAAGACGCAAAAAGAGCTTCATAGTGAACCTTTCGTTGACTGCACCAGACTTATGGACTTACTCGTAACGGATGGCTTCCACCGGGTCGAGACGCGCGGCCTTCATCGCGGGATAGAGGCCAAAGACGAGCCCGACCGACACCGAGAACACGAACGACAGGAAGATGGAGGCAAAGGTCGTCACCGTGGACCAGCCGGCCAGCAGCGCGATGACCTTGGACATGCTCACGCCGAGCAGCACGCCCATCATGCCGCCGACGAACGAGATGAGCACGGCCTCGACCAGGAACTGGCGCACGATGTCCGAACGGCGCGCGCCCAACGCACGACGGACGCCGATCTCCCGCATGCGCTCCAGGATGTTAGCCAGCATGATGTTCATGATGCCGATGCCGCCGACCAGCAGCGAGATGGAGGCGATGGCGACCATCACCAGGTTGAAGACACGCTGCGTGCGCTTCTGCTCGCTCAGCAGTTCGGCGGGCACCATCACGCTGAAGTCGCCCGCATTCTTGTGGGTCACGTTGAGCACGCCGCGCACGATCTCAGCGGTGTTCGGGCTCTCGTTAGCGTCGCGGAGCTGCAGGTAGATGCCGTCGATCTCATCGCGCATCTCGCTGCGGTTGTCTTCCAGACGCAGCAGCGCGGTGTTCAGCGGCACGTAGATGAGGTTGTTGAGGTCGGTGGTAGGCACGCCCTCTATGCCGCCGCCGGAGCTCAGCTGCGGGCCGGCCACGCCGATGACCTGCAGCCAGGCGTCGTTGACCTTCACATACTTCGAGACCGGGTCTTCCTGGCCGAAGAGCGCCACGCGCGCCGCTTCGCCCAGAACCGCGACCGGCACGGCGCGGTCGTTCTCATCGGGGGTGAAGAAGCGGCCCGCGGCCATGCGCAGGTTCGCGATCTTCAGGTAGCTGGCGTTCACGCCATAGACGGTGGGCAATTCATTCTGCGGTTTAGGCAGGACCTTGGCCGGGACGAAGCGCTTGCGCGGCGTGGATTCGACCGCATTGCTGACGATGGTCTTGACGGCGCGGTAGTCGGCCAGCGTGAGGCCGGGCGAGGTGCGCCGCACTTTCTGCACGTCTTCCCAGGAAGTCGATTCCTTCGCCTCGACGATGAGGTTGCGCACGCCGAGCTGCTCGATGAACGCCATGGCCTGCTGGCGCGCGCCGGCGCCGATGGAGAGCATCGCGATGACCGCCGAGACGCCGAAGATCATGCCCAGCATGGTCAGCAGCGAACGCAGCTTGTGCAGCATCAGGTTCTGCAGCCCCAGCCCGAGGTCGGGCAGGAAGCGCGAGCGCAGCGTCTTGGTCGACTTGATCAGGGATAGCTTCCCGCTCATCGCGCCGCTCCTGACGAGCCCACGGACTTCGCGCCGCCCGGGCCTTTGGCGGAGGGATTCACCAGCGCCACTTCCATTCCCTGCTGCACGCCCTCTACGACCACGCGGTCGGCGGTACGGTACTTCACCTGTATCTCCAGCGGCTCGAAGCCGGAGCCGACCTTCTTGTAGACGTACTGCTTGCCGTCCTTCTCAAAGAGGCACTGCGGCGGCAGGTAGAGCACGTTGTCGAGCTTCAGGCCGTGGATAAGAAGCGTGGCGGAGACGCCGGGACGCAGCTTTTCATCGGCGCGGTCGAGCTGGAAGCTGGCGTCAAAGCGCTTCTGCGAGCTGGCGCTCCACATGTTGCGCGAGGCCAGGCCCGCGACGGCCTTCACCTTGCCGGAATAGGTGATGCCCGGATGCGCATCTACCGTGACCTCGACCGGCTGGTTGGGATTCACGTTGGCGCGGTCGCTCTCGCTGATCTTGGCCTGCACTTCCATCTGGGAGACGTCAAAGACCTCCACCAGCGGCCGTCCCGGCCAGGTGAGGTCGCCGGCGCGATACTCCGGCAGCACCATGCCGGTGGTAAAGAACCCGCCCGTCGAATCGCGGTTCTCCTTGACGCTCACGATGCCGTCCAGGGGCGCGCGCAGAGTCATGTTCTCAATGTTGGTCTTGGCCACCTGCATCTGGATGGCGGAGGCGCCTTTGCGCGCTTCCAGCACGCGGATGCCGGCCTGCCCGGAAGCGGCGCGGGACTTCACGTCGTCTTCGATCTGCTGCAGGCGCTTGCGTGCTTCTTCCAACGCCAGGTTGTTCTTCTGCGCGTCGATCTCGCTGACCAGTTCGTTGCGCTGGACTTCAAGCTCCGCCCGGCGCAGCTCGAAGCGCGCCTTGAGCAGCGCGACCTTGTCCTCGGCGGCCTTCACCTGCTGCTCGGCGCGGGCCTTGATGATCTCCTGCTCGGCCTGGCGGTGCTGCGATTCCGCCTGCTCGTAGGCGTATTCCTGCTCGCTGGGGTCGAACTCCACCACGATGTCGCCGGCCTTCACCCGCGTTCCTGTGGGCAGCAGGGTGACGATCTGCAGGGTGCTGTTCACCTGCGGGGCCACAAGCATCGCGCTCTTCGGCGCACGGAACTCGCCGGTGGTGACCACGTTGATCTCCACCGGGCCGCGCTCGACCTTGGTGGTGGGAATGACGCGCTCGACCGGCTTGAAATCCTTGGCGGCAAAGGCTATGCCGACGCCGACCGCGGCGACCACGATCACCGCGACGGCGATGCCGCGTTGCAATCGTTTGCTCATTTCTTCTCTTCCAGTTCAGTCGGATCTTTGGTGGCGACCTTCTCGCCCGCTTTCAGCCCGGAGAGCACCTGCGCTTCGCTCGAGTTGCGGCGGCCGATGGTCACCTGGCGTTCTTCGAACTTGCGTCCATTCTGCACGTACACCACGGTGCGTCCGGCCTTGCTGAAGACCGCTTCATTCGGCACCAGGATGGAGCCCGGCACGCGGTTGATCTCGATGCGGCTATTGGCGCTCATGCCCGGGCGGACGCGCGCGTCCGTGTTGGCGATCTGCACGTCGATGGAGAAGTTCTTCGCCGGAGGCCAGCCGGTGAAGTCCAGCTTGGCCAGTGTGCTGATGTCACGGATCTTGGCGCCGAACTCCTTGTCGGGAACGGCATCGACCCGGACGGTCGCCGGCTGGCCTGATTTCAAGCGGCCGCGGTCGGCCTCGTCGATGCGCGCCTCGAAGCGGATCTCGCTGAGGTCGGGAATCTCCGCCACGGCGGCGCCGGGCCAGGCGCGGTCGCCTTCCTTGAAGTCGGGGGGATTCGAGCCGAACATGCTTGCGCGGAAGTTGGGCAGCGCGGTGACCATGCCGTCAGACGGCGAGCGCAGAGTGAGAGACGCGATCTGGCGGTCGGCCAGGGCGACGTCGTATTCGGCCTTCTCCTTTTTCTTCTTGCGCAGCTCCACGTTCGCGGAAGTGCTGACCTTGCCCGACTTCACTTTCTCCTGCGTCTCGAGCAGCTTCTGCTGTGAACTTTCGAGGGTCAGCTTGGTCTTCTGCCCGTCAATGTCGGAGAGGATCTCGGCCTTGCGGGTGTCGAGCGTGGCCCTTTGTACGCCGTACTTCGCTGATTCGGCGTCGGTACCGGCTTGCGCTTCAGACATGCGGCCTTCGGCGCGCTGGCGCTCGATCTCGGCCTCCGCCTGGCGGAGCTCAGAGCGTTTCTGCTCGAGCGTGCGCTGCAGATTGGTGGGATCGAACTGCGCGACGATGTCGTCTTTCTTCACCATGGTGCCGGTGGGCACCAGCTTGACCAGTTGCAAGTCGCCGGAGCCGGAGGGCGCGTTGATGATCTTTGAGCGGCGCGCGCGGATCTCGCCGCGGACTTGCAGATACTCCACAAAGTCGCCGGTCTTGACTTCCGCGGTCGGCACGGCTGGGCCGGCCGCTCCGGTGGTCTTGGCAAAGATGAAGATGGCGGCCGGGATCACCACGGCGGCGGCGATCAGCGGCATCTTGCTTTTCGGCGTGCGTCCCAGGCTCATCGCGTGCCTCCGTTGCGACGGACTTTGGCGCCCGCGTCGAGGCCCGCCTCGATGACGGCGAGCTGCTCGTTGTAGGTCTTGAGCTGCACTTTGCGTTTCTCGCCGGACTCGGTGGTCACGTAGCTGTCACTGCCCTCCCAGGTGATCGCGTCGCGCGGCACGGTGAGGACGTTGGGCAGCTTCTCCACTTCGACGTCGACATAGGCGGAGAGGTCCGGCATCAGCTTCTCGTCGGAGCCCTCGATGGCAAAAACCGCCTGGAAGGTGCGCACCTTCTGCGACATATTGCTCGTAACGCCGATGGCGGCGATGCGGTCGATGGTGCCAGGGAAGTTCAACTCGGGGTAGGCATCCAGGCCGACGCGCACTCGCTCACCCTGCCGGAGTTGCGCGATGTCAGCCTGGTTGACGCGGGCGCGCACCTGCATGGCGTTGGAGTTCACGACTTGCAGGAACGGCACACCGGGTCGGACTTCGTCGCCCTCGGCGACCTCGCCCATCTGCCCACCCTTCCAGATAGGATTCAGCACCACGATGCCGTCGATAGGCGACTTGATCAGAAGCCGCTCGGTGTTGGCCTGGGCGTATTCCATAGCGGCCTTGGCGCGGTCGCGCTGGATCTCCAGCGAACGGATCTCGGCGGCGCGGGCCTTGAGCTTTAGTTCAAAGGTCGTACGCAGTTGATCGAGGGTCGCCTTGGCCTCTTCGAAGGTCTGCTGGTTCTTCTCCGCGTCGATCTTGGAGACGATCTCATTGCGCCGCAGCTCCAACGACGCGGTCTGCATGTTGACCTCGGCCTGCTTCAGGGCGGTGCTGTCCACGGCGCGCGCCACGGCGTGGTCGGCCTGCATCTTGCGGATCTGCTGCTCCAGATCCACCAGGTCAGCGGCGCGGTCGAGCGCGTTCTTGATCTGGTTCTGGCGGTCAAACTCCACCAGAACGTCGCCCTTCTTCACCCGGGTGCCGCTGCCGACCAGCCGCATGACCACCAAGGCGCCGGAGCCGGGACCAGAGAGACGCGGGGCGGCGACAGAGTGAAAAGAAACGGCCTCAACCGTACCGTTGACGCGCAGGGTACGGACAAAATCAGAGCGGGTGGCGGTAGCCAGGGTCGTTGGAGTCGTCGCCGGAGCGCGGGTGGCAAACTTGTAGACGGCAAAGGCGGCCAGCAGCACCACCGCGGCGATCACGATCCACAACAGCGGGGAGCGGCCTTCGGGAGCTTCAGGAGCGGGAGGCGCCGGTGGCCGGGCATCGCCGATAGGTGGCGCCTCGACCGGTTCGACCTGCACTGCGGGCGCAGAATTCGCGGCGACGATCTTCACTTAGACTCCATGGCTTGAGGTCTTACGCAACTTTGGCGGTCGAGCTGGCAGTGACGAACGGTCGTGCTTCCGGGGCACAGTCCCTCGGCCTTGAGACGGACGGAGACCGCGCTGCCAGATTGGACTAAAACCTGGGTAAAAGGTTAGCCGGAAACCGACCGGAAGTCACTCAGCGAAACTCTCCGTTCCAGAACGGTACAACACCCAGCGATGAGCCTCCTTCTAGGTAAAGACCGCAGGAGGGGCCGGGGCGTTACTGAAGCCGGTTCAGCATTGCCAATCCTGCGTGCTGGATATACAGTAGTGCGGCAGACTGAACGGCCATTCAGTGAAGACCCAGACCTCAACCAAGCCTGCTGACCCGCGCCCGGAGCCCTCCAACGGGGGAAACCCGGCCAGTCGGAACACGAGTGATATCGCCCGCACCACCGGTCACTCCGAAGACAAATACCGCCGCATCCTCCAGGCCGCCGTTACGGTATTTGCCGAGCACGGGTACTTCAACTCGCGGGTCTCGGACATTGCCAAGCGCGCCAAAGTCGCCGACGGCACCATCTACCTCTACTTCAAGAACAAAGAACAGATCCTGATGGCGGCGCTCGACCAGGCATTCGATACTTTCATGGAGACCGCGCGCACCGAACTGGCAGCGATCAAGGACCCGCGCGCCAAGCTCCGCAAGCTTGCGTTCCTGCATCTTGACCGGCTGGGCGCGAACCGGGGCCTCGCGATGGTGGTCCAGACCGAGCTCCGGCAGAGCGCCAAGTTCCTGTCTGAGTTCTCGCACCGCCACATGGTGGCGTATTTCGACATGGTGCGGGAGATCCTGCGAGAGGGCCAGGCGGCCGGGCATTTCCGGCCCGACATCAGCGATCGCATCGCGGCCAACGTCTTCTTTGGCTCGCTCGATTCGCTGGTCACCTCCTGGCTGCTGAGCGACCATGAATACCAGCTATCGGCGAGCGCCGATGGCGTGGCCGACGTCATCCTGGCGGGCCTGGAGAAGCGCGGATGAGAGATCTGAAGACGCTCATCGACGTATTCGACGACATCGAACGCCACGGTCTGCCGAATGCGATGTCGTTCCGCGCGGGCTCGCACTGGGAGGCGCTTTCGGCCAAGGACGTCTACCAGCGGGTGATGAATACCGCCCGCGCGATGCAAGGGTGGGGCTTCAGTAAGGGCGACCGCGTCGCCATCCTGAGCGAGAACCGGCCGGAGTGGGCCATCTCCGACTTCGCGTGCATGATGCTCGGGATCGTCGACGTGCCCATCTACGGGACGCTGCTGCCCGACCAGATCGCCTACGCGTTGAACGACTCCGATTGCCGCGCCATCTTCCTTTCCAACCGCGAGCAACTGGAGAAGGTCCTCTCCGTCAAGGAGCGGACCAAGCTCGAGAAGATCATCCTCATGGACCAAGCGCAGGATTCGCGCGCCATCTCCATGATGAACCTGATGCTGGCGGCGCCGTACGCGAAGCATCCGGACCTGGAGGCCATCGGCCACAGCATCCAGCCGGAAGACCTGGCGACGATCATCTACACCTCCGGCACCACCGGGAACTCGAAGGGCGTGATGCTCACGCACGGCAACGTCACCTCGAACCTCACAGGGACGGAGAAGTCGTTCCAGTGGAAGCACGCCGGCAACTACGTGAGCTTCCTGCCGCTGTGCCACATCACGGCGCGGCATGTGGACTACGTGATGTTCGCCGAAGGCGTGCCCATCTCCTACTGCGGCTCGTTCGACCTGCTCTCCCAGGTCTTGCAGGAGGTGCGGCCCACGAATTTTGTCAGCGTACCCCGGGTGTACGAGAAGATCCGCCAGGAGACCGAGCGCCGCTCCGGAACGGGAATCAAGAAGAAGGTCTTCGACTGGGCGATGCGCACGGGCCGCGCGCAACGCGAGCAGATACTGCGGGGCGAAGTGCCCAGCAGCCTGAGCTGGAAGCTGGCTGACAAGATACTGTTCTCCAAGATCAAGGCGGGCATCGGCGGGCGGGCGCAGAACTGCATCTCCGGCGGCGCGCCGCTGGGTTACGACCTGGCAGCCTGGTTCGCGGACGTGGGCATACGCATATTCGAAGGCTACGGCCTCACTGAGACTTCGCCCGTCATCTCCATCAACACCCGCTTCCACTATCGCATCGGCAGCGTGGGACGGCCGGTCTCGAACGTGGAATGCCGCACGGCGGAAGACGGGGAGCTGCTCGTCCGCGGGCCGTCTGTCTTCCAGGGCTACTGGCACATGCCGGAAGAGACGGAGAAGGCATTCGTCGACGGCTGGTTCCGCACCGGCGACATCGCCCGCATAGACGAAGACGGCTTCATCTTCATCACCGACCGGAAGAAAGACCTCATTAAGACGTCCGGCGGCAAGTTCATCGCGCCGCAGCCCATCGAGGGGCAGCTCAAGACGAACGTGCTGGTGGCCCACGCCGCCATCATCGGCGACAAGCGCCGCTTTGCGTGCGTCATCATCGCGCCGAACTTCCCGCTGCTCGAAGACTGGGCGCGGGAGAACGGCGTCGTGTTCCAGTCCCGCCAGCAACTTATCGACACCCCGCAGGTGCGCGCGCTGTACGAAGGCATCCTCTCCAAAGTGAACGAGAAGCTGGCGCGCTTTGAGCAGCTCAAGCGCGTGATCCTGGTGCCGGACGAGTTCGCGGTCGCGACAGGCGAGCTGACGCCCAGCCTCAAGCTTAAGCGCCGCGTCATCGAGGCCAAATACGCCCACCTCATCGACGCTGTTTATGCTGCGCCGGAGCACGCGGCCGACTGATCGCGGCTCAAATCCCGCCCGTTCAAACCCCTCGCCGACAACCGTAATCCAAATAAGTGCTGGCCGGATCACGTGCGCCCGGCCCATCCCAGGTTTAGGACGGACCCATGAAACGTATTTCTACAGTAACGATCATCGCCCTCGCGCTGGTGCTGGCGGGCTGCTCGCAGACGCGCAACAGCCAGGCCAGTGGCGGCACAGCGGCGACCACCAATGTCTCCGGCGTGAAGGCCGAGACCTTTGACCGGCTACGCGACGCCGGCAACGTACTCAACGAACTGATGAACACGCCCGATCAGGCCATCCCGCAGACGATCCTGGCGGACGCCAAATGCGTCGCCGTCGTGCCCTCAATGGTCAAGGGCGGATTCGTGGTCGGCGCGCGGCATGGCCGCGGCGTGGCCACCTGCCGCACCAGCAACGGCTGGAGCGCACCGGCATTCTTCACTATCTCTGGCGGAAGCTGGGGCCCGCAGATCGGCGTGCAAGCCACCGACCTGGTCATGCTCTTCATGAACGAACAGGGCATGAAGGACCTGCTCTCCTCGAAGTTCAACCTCGGCGCGGATGCCTCCGTAGCGGCGGGCCCGGTGGGACGTGAAGCGGCAGCTTCGACGGACATCACCGCCCAGGCCGGCATCCTGACCTATTCCCGCTCGCGCGGCCTGTTCGCCGGACTTACGCTGAACGGCGCAAACGTGCAGGTGGACGACGAGTCGCAGGACGCCTTCTACGGCCGTCAGGTGGAATTCGCCAACGTGCTGACCGGCAAGGTGAACGCGCCGGCGGCGGCGAACACCTTCCTGTCGTCCGTGCGCCAGAACTTCCGTGAGGCTCGCACCGGCGGCAACTAGACCATAAACCTCCAGCAAGCCCGGCCCGTGATGTATAGACTAGTCACGGGCCTTTTTCTTGTCCCGGGACTGCCGGTTTTTGTGCATCTAAGCCAGTTATCGGAAAATTTCATTCGGTTTACCGCTCGGAGGTAAGAACGTGAAGAAGTGGATTGCGGCACTACTACTCGCAAGCCTGGGGTCGCTGGCCTTGGCCCAGGACAAGGAAGAAGACCGGCTCCAGGCCGCCGGCGAAGTGATGCAGGAGATCCTCGGCATCCCGGAGGGCATTCCGCAGGAACTGCTCGACAAGGCCGAGTGCGTCATCGTGATGCCCTCAGTCAAGAAGCTGGCGCTGGGCATCGGCGGCAGCTACGGACGCGGCGCCATGACCTGCCGCACCGGCCAGAACTATACCGGCCCGTGGAGCGCGCCGCTGATGATGGCGCTCGAAGGCGGAAGCTGGGGACTGCAGATCGGGGGCGAGGCCACCGACTTTGTCCTGCTGCTGATGAATCCGCGCGCGGCCAACGCCGTGCTGCGCAGCAAGGTGAAGCTGGGCGCGAATGCCACCGCGGCCGCCGGGCCTAAGGGACGCTCCGCGCAGGCGGCCACCGACGCTTCCCTGCGCGCTGAAATCCTGACGTATTCGCGCTCGCGCGGATTGTTCGCGGGCATCTCGCTGGAAGGCTCCACGCTGCGCCCCGATGGCGGCGCCAACCAGAACCTCTACGGACGCAAGATCTCGCCCAAGCGCCTAGTCCAGCAGCCCGGACCGGGAGCCGCCAAGTCCGGCGAATTGCTGGTCGCGCAGTTGAACCAGCACTCCCCCAGCAATGCTTCCGATTCGAAGTCATTGCAGAATCCCGTAAAGTAACAGCAACGTCTCCGTGGTTCCGCTATCGCGCTCATTCGGGCGCGATAGCTGGTACCCTCGTACCCCTAGACTTTCGACCGAGCCGTCTTCCCTGGAGGAGTGCTCCGTCAGGAAACGGGAAACCGGAAGCAGGAAACCGTCTTTAGTCATGGCCAACGCCCTCATCAAGTTCGGCACGTCAGGATGGCGGGCCATCGTCGCCGACGAGTTCACCCACGCCAACGTGCGCCGCGCGGTCACGGGCATCGCGCGGTACGTCCTCAGCCAGAAGCCGAGCGGCGCCCGGATCATCGTGGGGCGCGACCCGCGGTACATGGGAGAGACTTTTGTCGCCATCGCGGCGGAGGTGCTCGCGCGCCACGGCATCACGCCGCTGGTGATCACGCAGGATGCGCCCACCCCGGCTATCTCCTACGAGATCCTGCGGCGCAAAGCGGATGGCGCCATCAACTTTACGGCGTCGCACAATCCTCCGGAGTACAACGGCATCAAGTTCAACTCCGCCGATGGCGCCCCCTCTTTGCCAGAGGTCACCAAGGCCATTGAGGCGGAGGTGCTGAAGGCCGACGCCGAAGGCCTGGAGGCGCGCTTCGCTGCGTCGCCCGCCAAGGCCGAGAACATCGACGTAAAAGAAGCGTACCTGACCCGGCTGCGCGAGATCGTGGACCTGAAGGTCATCGCTGACTCCAAGCTGAAGGTCGTGTTCGATGCCTTCTGGGGCTCCGGCCGCGGCTACCCCGACCAGCTGCTCAGCGCCGCTGCGGTTCCGGTGGCGAGCGTGTATGACAACCGCGACGTCCTCTTCGGCGGCCACGCCCCGGAGCCGGAGCATGAGTTGCTGGAGGAGGCCCGCGCCCGCATGCGCGAGACCGCGGCGAAGATCTGCATCGCCACCGACGGCGACGCCGACCGCTTCGGGATCGTCGATGCGGACGGAACCTTCCTGCAGCCTAACTACGTCATCGCCCTGCTCTTCGACTACTTGGTTGAGACACGCGGGTGGAAAAACGGCGTGGCAAAGTCGGTGGCGACGACGAACCTCATCAATGCGCTCGCCGAGCACCACCAGGTGGAGCTGTATGAGACACCGGTGGGATTCAAGTACATCGGTGAACTCATCAAGCAGGACAAGATCGCGATCGGCGGCGAGGAGAGTGCAGGGCTCTCCATCCGCCACCACGTTCCGGAGAAGGACGGCATAATCGCCGGGCTGCTCTGCTGCGAGATGGTGGCCCGCCGCGGCAAGTCCCTGGGCCAACAATTGGCTGACTTATTTGCCAAGGTTGGTTCCTTTTACCCATTGCGCGAGAACTTTCGCTTGACGCCGGAGGTGAAAGCGACGTTCACTACTAAGTTGAAGTCGGAACCGGGCGAGATCGCGGGCCGCAAGGTGGCGCAGGTCGTCCGCACGGACGGACTGAAGCTGGTGTTCGCCGACGGCTCCTGGATCTGCTATCGCCTTTCCGGAACCGAGCCGGTCGTGAGGGTCTACAGCGAGGCGCGCTCGCAGGCCGACAGCGCGAAGTTGAGCGCGGCGGCCAGGGATTGGGTGTTCAAAGGATGAAAGTAAAGGTCACAGCACTAGTACACGCCGTGACGGGGTGGCTGTATCTCTCGCGCCGCCGCATCGCCACGGCCGGTGTGGTGGTCGTGACCATGATGGTCGCCTTCCACGTGGTCTTCGGCGCGAACGGCGTCTTTGTCTATGCGAACAAGCGCAGCGAGTACCGCGAGCTCGACTCCGAACTCAAGCGGCTGCAGGAAGAGAACCAGCGCCTGAACCAGAGCATCAAGGCGCTGCGCACCGACCCCAAGACCATCGAGAAAGAGGCCCGGGAGCAGCTGAAGTACACGCGCCCCGGGGAGGTGGTATACGCTCTTCCCCAGCAGCCGGCCACTCAACCCAATTCCCACACTGCGCAGAAGAAGTAGGGATATAATCCCCGCCTGGTTTCAGGCTGCGGCTTCCGCCGCTCCCCTAGGAGAAAGCAACATGAAGAAGATGACGATCATCGCCCTGGTGCTGTGTCTCGGCGTGAGCTTGAGCGCATTCGCCCTGGGCGATCCCAGCAAGAAGATGGAAAAGGCCAAGGAAGTGGTGGTGACGGGCATCGTCACTGACACCGCCTGCGCCAAGACCGGCGACAAGGCCAAGATGACCAACGAGAGCTGCGCCAAGCGCTGCTCGGAGCGCGACGGCGGCAAGCTCGCCTTCGTCAGCGACAAGGACGGTTCCGTCTGGGCCATTGAGAACGTGGACGCGGTGAAGGGCCAGGAAGGCAAGCACGTGAAGCTGATGGGCAAGGCCAACGTCGAGGCCAAGAGCTTCCATGTGGCTTCCGTCTCCACCGACACCGGAAACATGGGCAAGGGTGAGATGAAGGAAAAGAAAGAGATGAAGAACTAGCGTTCTTCAGGCATGCAAAAAGGCGGCCACCTTGGCCGCCTTTTTTGTTTGCCTCGAGATCAGCGGACCACGCCCTCCAGCGGCGAGCTGGCGGTCGCGTAGAGCTTCTTCTGCATGCGTCCGGCGACGTACGCCGCGCGTCCAGCGATCACGGCATGCTTCATCGCCTGCGCCATCAGGATGGGGTCTTGCGCGTTGGCTATGGCGGTGTTCATCAGCACCGCGTCGGCGCCGAGTTCCATGGCAATGGTGGCGTCAGAGGCAGTGCCTACACCCGCGTCCACGATGAGCGGCACGGTGGTGATCATCTCCCGCAGGATGCGGATGTTGGCCACGTTCTGGATGCCCATGCCGCTGCCGATGGGCGCGCCCAGCGGCATGATGGCCGCGGCGCCGGCATCGACCAGCCGCTTGGCGACGACGATGTCGTCTGAGGTGTAGGGCAGCACGATGAAGCCTTCCTTCACCAGGACTTTCGTCGCTTCGACCGTGGCTTGGACGTCCGGATACAGCGTCGCCTGGTCGCCGATGACCTCGATCTTTACCCAGTCGGAGAGTCCGACTTCGCGGCCGAGGCGCGCCGCGCGGATGGCTTCGTCGGCCGTGTAGCAGCCGGCCGTGTTCGGCAGCAGCCAGTACTTCTTGGGGTCGATGTAGTCGAGCAGTGACTCTTTCGAGCGGTCCAGATTCACCCGCCGCACGGCGACGGTGACCATCTCCGCGCCGCTGGCCTCAAGCGCCGTGGCCGTCTCTTCGCCGGACTTGTACTTCCCCGTCCCGACGATGAGCCGCGAGTGAAACTGCCTGCCCGCAATGACAAAGGGTTCCATGGGGATATTGTAAATCTCCGGGCAGGAGGCAGGACAAACCAGATGTCAGGCGACTGGCTTTCGAAGGGGCATGGCTTCCAGCCATGCCGTCTCAAGCTCACACATCTTCCGGCTTAAGCCGCTGAGGTAATGGATCCAGTGAAAACCTTCCGGACGCGGAAGAAAAGCGGTAATCCTCAGGCCGCTCACACAGACCTGCCTTGACGGGATTCATCCACAGATACTTCTTGTACCTCTGGTACTCGGCGAAATCGCGGATACGACGGTCAGTGAAGCTCTTCTGCCAGACCTCATGCGACTTGCGAAACTCCTTCCGGAAGCGGAAAGAATAACCACCCTTGATAAGCTGCATCGCTTTTTCTAATGTTTCCGCCGGTGTGAAGATCAGATGGAGGTGGTCAGGCATCACCACGAAGTCATGCAGAAGAAAAGCTCCCTTGTCACGGTAGCTGTATATGGTCTCGACCACCAACAACTGGTGAAGTAGGTTCCAAAGTTGTGGGCGCGTTGCGGCTTCATGGCCGCAGCATAGAGGAGATTTCGAAACCTCAAACGGGAAGGAATTTTTGTCCGGATTTCCGGAAAACGGCCTCAGCGGCTAAAGCCGGGCTCTTTACAGGATTCCAACGGCATGGCTAAAGCCATGCCCCTTCGAAAGACTTGTACCAGGAATCTGAATCACAAATCGTGATTGGCTCAAACTCTCGCGCCTACCCTTTGACCTGCTCCGTCAGCCACCCCAGATATGCCTTGCTCCCGCCTTCGATCGGGATGACGATGCACTCCGGCAGGTCGTAGGAATGTAGCTCGCGGATGGCCTTCTCCACCGCCTTAACACGCGCTTTGGAGGTCTTGATGACCAGCAGCCACTCCCGCGCGGTCTCGACCTTGCCCTTCCACCGATAGGTGGATTCGATACGAGGAATCACGTTCACGCATGCCGCCAGCTTGCGGTCGACCAAAGCGCGCGCGAGCTTGCGAGCTTCGCGCTCGGAGCCGGCGGTGGTCAACATCAGGCAGGCCGCCATCACACCGCGCTCAGCCCCTGATCCAGGTCCGCGATGATGTCATCCACATCCTCGATGCCGACCGAGATGCGCACCATGCCGTCCGTCAGGCCGATCTTCTTGCGGCCCTCGACGCCGAGCGCCGCGTGCGTCATTGTCGCCGGATGCGAGATGAGCGTCTCCACGCCGCCCAGCGACTCGCCCAGCGTGCACACCTTCAGCCGGCGCAGCATCTTGTTGGCGTTCGCCAGCGAGCCCAGCTCGAAGGTGATCATGGAGCCGAACCCGGAGGCCTGTTTCTTTGCCAGCTCGTGCTGCGGATGGTTCGGCAGGCCCGGGTAAAGCACTTTCTTTACCTTCTTGTGTAGATTGAGGAAGTCGGCCACGGCGCGGCCATTGGTGTCGTGGACCGGCATGCGCACGCCCAGGGTCTTCACACCGCGCAGCACCAGCCAGCACTCGAAGGGCGACATAATGGCGCCGGCCGCCTTCTGGATAAAAGCGAACTTCTCCGCCTGCTCCGGCTTGGTGCAGACCATCACGCCGCCCAGGCCGTCGCTGTGCCCGTTGAGGAACTTGGTGGTGGAGTGCATCACGATGTCGGCGCCCAGCTTGATGGGCTGCTGGAAGTAAGGCGAAAGGAACGTATTGTCGACCACTAATTCCGCGCCGTGGGCATGCGTCAGCTTTGCCACCGCGGCGATGTCGGTCAGCACCATCAGCGGGTTGGTGGGCGTCTCGATCCACACGTACTTCGTCTTCTTGGTGAACGCGCGCTCCACCGCCTTCAGGTCGGAGGTGTCGACGTAGGTGAACTTGAGGCCGTAGTTGGCCATCACCTGGTTGAACAGGCGCGGCACGCCGCCATAGACGTTGTGCCCGCAGATCAAGTGGTCGCCCGACTTCATGAAGCTGCAGAGCGCGGTCGTCGCTGCCATGCCGCTGGCAAAGACGTGTGCCGAACGGCCGCCCTCGAGCGCCGCCAAGTTCTGTTCGAGGCGCGTGCGCGTCGGATTCGACACGCGCGCGTACTCGTACCCCTTGTGCTTGCCGATTTCTTCCTGCGCGTAGGTGGACGTTGGATGGATGGGCGGGGCCACCGAACCGGTCTCTTTGTCCGGCTCCTGGCCCACGTGGATGGCTTTGGTGGAGAAACCTCTGAAGTTCTTGCTCATGGAAGTAAAAAGTGAAAAGTACAAGGTACAAAGTCTGCTTTGTACCTTCTACCTTTGACTTTGTGCTTCGCTAGATCCCGCCGTCAAATATCTTCTTCGACTGGTAACGTTCGGCCGAGTCGGGGATCACGGTGACCACGCGCTTCCCTGCGCCCAGCCGGCGCGCGACCTGCATCGCCGCATAGACGTTCGCGCCGCCGCTCGACCCCGCCAGGATTCCCGACTTCGCTGCCAGTTCCTTCACGGTGGCGAATGCGGGCTCGTCCATGACCATGATGACCTCGTCGGTGTACTTCGGGTCGTAGGTCTTGGGGATAAAGCTCACGCCGATGCCTTCCACCTTGTGCTCGCCCGGCTGGCCGCCCTGGAGCACCGAGCCCTGCGTCTCCACCGCAACGGTCAGCACGTTGGGATTCTTTTCCTTGAAGTAGCGCGCGATGCCGCTGAACGTCCCGCCGGTGCCGACGCCGATGACGACGGCATCCACGCGGCCTTCCATCTGCTCGTCAATCTCTTTGGCGGTGGTCTGGTAATGGAACTCGGGGTTGGCCTGGTTTTCAAACTGCAGCGCGACGAACGAATCCGGGATGCCGGCCGCGATCTCTTTCGCGCGATTAATCGCGCCCTGCATGCCTTCGGAATCGGGGGTGCGGATGACCTCCGCGCCCAGCGCCTGCATGATGTTCACTTTTTCCTGGGAGAAGCGCTGCGGCACGCAGAAGATCACGCGGTAGCCGCGATTGACCCCGATCAGCGCCAGCCCGATGCCGGTGTTCCCCGCCGTGGCTTCCACGATGGTGCCGCCCGGCTTCAGCCGTCCCTGCGCTTCAGCCTGCTTGATGATGCCGATGGCGGCACGGTCCTTCACGCTGCCGCCGGGGTTCAGGTACTCGAGCTTGGCGTAGACGTCGGCCATGCCGGCCGTGGTCATGCGCGCCAGGCGCAGCATCGGAGTGTTGCCGACCAGTTCGGTGATCTGGTCCGCGGTACGAAGAGCAGTGGCTTCCATGGTCTTCATAGGGCTGCTTAGTAGCGTATCAGACGGCGCTCCGGTTTTGATGTTCGGCGCAATGAAAAAGCCTCACCTTTTCGGTGAGGCCGGCAAGGAACTTTTGGGACTATCGTCCGCCCGGCGGCGTGTTCGACGCGCGGTTCTTCTGGTTGGCAAAGTAGCCGCTGCGGGTGCGGACCTGGAGCTTCGCCTTGTTGTCCGGCGAACGCGCTTCCACCTTCACGTTGCGGAAGCCGCCGTCGCCCTGCGGCCGCGTGGGCTTGTAGCCGATGGTGTACTGATTACGGATGTCATGTGCGACGGCATTGGAGATGGCGTCCACCTCGTCGAGGTTCGCCGGAAAGTACGCCACGCCGCCCGTCTCGAACGAAAGGCGCTCCATGGCGCGGCGGGCGCGCTTGCGGGCGCGGCTGTCTTCATCCAGGATGGCGATGGTGTATACCGTGGGCCCGTTCTCGTTCTGCACCGCGCGAACGGCTTCTTCCAGCGAGTTGCGGCTGGCGTTATCTTCGCCGTCGGTGATCACCAGCAGCACCTTCTTGTCGTGCTTGCCGCCCTTGGAGAGATGGTCCGCGGCCGCGACCACGGCGTCATACACCGCAGTACCGCCGCGCGCTTCCACTTTCTCCAGGCCTTCTTTCAGCAGGTTGATGTCAGAGGTGAAGTCCTGGTCGTTGTACGCTTCATCGTTGTAGTTCACGATGAACACCTCATCCTGCCGATTACTGGCCCGCACTAGATTCAGGGCGGCCTGGTTCACCGCCGGGCGCTTGTTCCGCATCGAGCCGGAATTGTCGATCAGGATGCCGAGGGAGACCGGAATGTCCTCGCGCCGGAACGAGGTGATGCGCTGCGGCTGACCGTCCTCGAAGACGGTGAACTGGTTCTGCGCCAGGTTGGTGACGACGCGGTTCCGCGGGTCTACCACTGTCGCGTACAGGATGACTTCTTCCACGTCCTTGCGGAAGGTGTAGGAATCGTCCTTGTTCTTGCGCAGCTCTTCGCTACGCGGCACGGTGGTCGTGTCCGTGGGGACGTTCGGGGCCGGCGGCGGCGCCACCATCCGCTCGATCTCGGCGTCGGAAGGCGGTGTAAGGTCCTGCACCGGCTGCTGGCCGGGCTGCTGCTGGGATTGCGGGGCGGTCTGCGCCCCCAGGCTCAGGGTCAGGGCAAGGAAAAAGAGGGCGGCAAGCGGAAGAGCCCTACTGCTGCGGAGCATAGTATCCCGTTTTCGCATGGACATTCAGAGGCGGCAGGCCTTTGGGGGCAAGGAGCTTGACCTTGAGCTTGCGCCACTTACCATCCCGGGCCTTGTTAGTTGGACGGTATCCGAGCACATATTGGTTGCGTAGCTCTACGCCTATCTTCACCGCCACGTCCGATAAGTCATTGATATCGGCCACCGGGAAGGTCCTGCCCCCGGTCACATCCGTCATCTCGGAGAGCATGAACGGCCCCCGGATCTCCTCCGGGGTGCTCCGGACGTCGTCGAAGATGCCGATGGCATAGATCTGGACGTCGGCTTCTTTCACCAGCGACTTGATCTCCGAATCCGTATACCGGCTGCGGTTGTCGCCGCCATCGGAGATGATGAGCAGGGCCTTCTTGGGGTGCTTGGCGCTCCGCATCTTGCTGATGGCCATATAGACGGCGTCATACAAGGCCGTCCGGCCCTTGGGCACGCTGTAGACCAAGCGGCCCTGGATCTCTTCGATGGACTGCGTAAAGTCGGTGAGCACCTCGGGACGGTCGGAGAAGGTGACCAGGAAGAACTCGTCCTGCGGGTTCGCCGTCTTGAAGAACTCGATGATGGCATCCTTGGCCTTCTCCATCTTGTTGTTCATGCTGCCGCTCAGGTCCAGCACCACGCCCACGGAGATAGGCGAATCCTCGCTCGAGAAGTGACGGATCTCCTGCGCGGCATTGGCTTCCAGCAGGCGGAAATGCTCCTTCTCCAGCCCCGTGACCAGCCGGTTCATCGGGTCCGTGACGGTGACGTTGACGAGCACCAGATCCACGTCCACCTTGAGGGACTTGCCGCTCTTCAATTCCGGACGATCAGCAACCGGTACAGCAGTGGAAGCAGAAGGATTGGAGACTTTCCGCGGGATGATGTGAACGTTTTCTTCCGAACCCTGGGCGGACGCACACGGGGTTAGCGCCAGCAAAAAGACCACGACGGCAAGGGAACCGTACTTCGCCCAGCGAAACACGTTCAATTCTCCGGTAGTACGCGCATGGTAGCACAAGCGGAAATGCCGATTCAAAAGCATAGGGAGCCGTCGCGCGACTCTTAGGTTTTCTGGCGCAATAGTGTGATGAGCCGCTTGGGCGAGAGGGTTATCCGTCCCTCGACATTCGATAGAGTCGGGATGGGATGAGTTGTTACAATCCCGCCAGCGGCACTCGGTCGTTCCCTATGGCCCACATCCTCCCCTTCCCGGCGTGGCGCTACGACCCTTCCAGGGTCCGCCTGGAAGACGTTTTGACCCAGCCGTACGACAAGATCACACCCGCCATGCAGGCCGAGTATTACGCCAAAAGTGCCTACAATCTGGTGCGTCTGGAACTAGGGAAAAAAGAGCCGACGGATAACGGGAACGATAACGTCTACTCCCGGGCCGCCGCTTTCCTGGACCAATGCCGCAATGACGCCGTCCTGGTGCAGGACCCGGAGCCGGCGATCTATCCCTATACCCAAACATTTTCCGTCCCCGGCGATTCGGGCGCGATGCTGACTCGGCGCGGCTTCATCGCCTTAAGCCGCCTGCACGACTACTCCGACCAGATCGTGTACCGCCATGAGCAGACGTTGTCGAAGCCCAAGGCCGACCGCCTGGAGCTGCTGCGCAGAACGCGCGTGCATACCGGCCAGATCTTCATGCTCTACTCCGACCCCGAGCGGCGGGTGGAAGCAGTGGTCTGGGCGGAGGCTGGCCGTTCGGCACCGGTCGCCGAGATGAAGGACGAGTACGGCGTCACCCACCGTCTGTGGCGGGTCAGCGCGCCGGAGGCGATCCTCGCCGTCCGCACCCACATGAACGGCAAGAAGCTCATCATTGCCGATGGCCATCACCGCTACGAGACGGCCCTGACCTATCGCAACGAACGGCGGGCCGAGGATGGCATGGATTTCGCCGACTTCGGCCGCACCGGCCACATGGCGGTCAAGGTCGGTAAGCCCTACGAGAACCTGATGATGACCTTCATCACCACGGAAGATGAGGGACTGCTCATCCTGCCGACGCACCGCGTGGTCTTCGGTCTCGCCGGATTCGAGGCCGCGAGGATGCTCGAAGCCGCCACGCCCTTCTTCGTCATCCGTGACCTGGGCGCCGCGACTTCCGCGACCAGCGCGGTGCAGCAACTTCGCGCGGTCGGCGCGTTGGCGACCGCGTTCGTGGTGAAATCGGCGGCGGGCACGCATCTGCTGGAGGCGCGCGCGGCAGCTATCGAAGAGAAGCTCGCCGGCCAGCCAGCGCTGCAGCGCCGGCTGGACGTTGTGCAACTGCATAAGGTGCTGCTCGAAGGCGTGCTCGGCATCTCGGAGGAGGCCATCCGCAACCAGACCAACCTCGAATACCTGCGCAGCGCTGACGAGGCCTTCGACCGCGTGGCCCAAGGCGCCAACGCGGCCTTCCTGATGAATCCGGTAAAGGTGGAACAGATGCGGGACGTGGCGCTGGCTGGCCAGGTGATGCCGCAGAAGTCCACCGACTTCTATCCCAAGCTGATGAGCGGGCTGACCATCTATGCAGTCGACTAAGGCTGCAGCCGCGCTGCTCGTCGTCGCCACCGCCGGGCTGCTCTGGATCGCTGTCGCCAGCGGCGAGGAGGAGAAGCAGCTCAGCGTATACGCTCCGGGAGGGACCTCCACCGTCCGCGTGCTGGACATCGAAGGCCGCGAGTATGCGGACCTGCTCGCTGTGCTTAGCCCGGTCGCTAAGGTCACGATGCGGCTGGACGGCAGCGTGGCGCGCTTGTCCGGCGGAACAGCAGACTCCACCTTCGCCCAAGGCGAGACGACCGCCCAGATCGGCAACCGCCGGGTCCGCTTCCCTGCGCGCATCGTGCTGCGCGACGGCCGCGTCTATGTGCCGCTCGTCGCACTGCCGGTGCTGCTGCGGGAGATGGTGAACCTGCGGGCGGAGCTGCACGAGGCTGGGCGGCGGTTGTTCGTCGAGAACACGCAGTCCCGCTTCTCCATCGAGCTGAAGAAGGGCGAGGCCACGGAAATGGCGCTCAGCTTTCCCCTGCGCGTGAACCCCAACATCACGCAGGACGGCAACAAGGTGCGCCTGCTCTTCCGCACCGAGCCGGTGGTGATGGCGTCCGATGCGGTCACCTTCAACGACCCCCACATCCATCACGTGCAGTACGAGGAAAAGAACGGCGCGGCGGAAGTCACGGTAAGCGGTTCCGCGCCGCTGATGGTGGCTTTCTCTGACCAGGGACGCACCCTGCTTGTCCGCATTGCGCCGGCGCCGCCACCGCCAGCCAAGGTCGCGAGCCAGCCCTCGACGCCTCCCCCTACGGCGCCCGCGGGAGAGAATCCGCCGGCCACCACGGCACCGGCCTCGGCTCCGGCCACCACACCCGTGCCTTTTGACTCCGTCCGCTACTTCGTCATGATCGACCCCGGCCATGGCGGGACCGACCCAGGCGTGCGCTTCAGCGACAAGGTGGTAGAGAAGGACATCACGCTGGCGCTGGCCCGTCGCCTGCGCGCTGAACTGCAGAACCGCGGCATCCCCGCGGTGCTGGTGCGCGACTCCGATGCCACGCTCTCCAATGACCAGCGCGTAGTCGCGGCCAACGGCCAGCGCGCGGCGCTGTACATCTCGCTCCATGCGGGAGGTCTGGGCAGCGGCGTGCGCGTCTATGCCCCGGTCCTGACCAAGAATGACGAGACCCTCGGAGCGTTCGTGCCGTGGGACCGCGTGCAGGAGATCTATCGGGAGCGCAGCGTGCTGCTCTCGCGCGCCGTGGCGCATGAGGTCGGCACGCGGAAGATTCCCGCACGCAGCTTTGCCCTGCCCCTGCCCGCGATGCGTGCCGTCGCGGCGCCCGCCATCGCCATCGAGGTCGCGCGACCTACGGCCGATGCGCCGCTGGAGGACTTCGACCGCGCCGCTTACCAGCAGGCCATCGCCATTGCGACCGCGAACGCCATCGTGAACACGCGCGACCGCATGGAGGAACCGCGATGATCCCGCGCCACCTCCAGATCACGGTCATCCTGCTGCTGGTAGGGGTGCTCTTCGCCGGCGGCTACATGCTGGAGTTGCGCCGCCGCGAGCAGTCGAAGACCAAGGCCCTGCCGACCGTCGTCACGGGTCGGCCCTTGCCCGCGCCGGACGCCGGGCCCGCCGAGAAGATCAGACTCGTCGTCGCCTACGACGAAGACGGTGTACTCATCCCGCGTGACGCCAGCGTCCATCTGCCCGCCGACATCGGCAACCGCGTGAAGGAGATCCTGCGCGCATTGCTAGCCGTGTATGCGGACACGCCCTCGCCCCACTCCGTGCCAGCCGATGCCGATATCAAGACGGTCTTCGTGGTGAACGGCGACACCTGCGTCGTGGACCTGAATGCGGCATTCGCCGCAGGGCATCGCTCCGGCATCCTGGTGGAACAGTTCACCATTGCCTCGATGGTCGAGACCATCACCGCCAACTATCCGCAGATCCGCAAGGTCAAGTTTTTGGTCGAGGGCCAGGAGCGCGAGACGCTCGCCGGCCATGCCGACCTGATGGTCACCTACGAGTATCCCAAGGTGCATGACTTCGTGCTGTCGCTGCAGAACGTGGAGCTGGAGCTGAAGTGAGCGCGCAGCGGCCGGTCATCGGCGTCTTTGATTCCGGCGTGGGCGGGCTTACCGTGCTGCGCGAGCTGATGCAGCGCGTGCCCCAGGCTGATTATCTCTACTTCGGCGACACGGCGCGGCTGCCCTATGGCTCGAAGTCCGTGGAGACCGTCGCCAAGTACGCCATCGGCGCAGCGCGGTATCTCCAGGGCCACGGCGCGGAGTATCTCGTGGTGGCGTGCAACACCGCCAGCGCGCTCGCGCTGGATGCGATCGCCAAAGGCGTGAACATCGAGGTGCTCGGCGTCATCGATCCGGGAGCACAGGCCGCGGCGGCGGTCAGCCGCGCGAAGAAGGCAGTCGTCATCGCGACCGAAGGTACCGTCGGCAGCCACGCCTACCAGCGCGCTTTGGCTCGACACGGCATCCAGGCCGAAGAGAAGGCGTGCCCGCTTTTCGTGCCGCTGGTCGAAGAAGGTTGGACGGAACACGAGGTCACCGAGCGCGTCGCTCACATCTATCTTGATGCGCAGTTCGCAGGCGAATTCGCCGACGCCGACACGCTGGTCCTCGGCTGCACCCACTATCCCCTGCTCAAGCCGTTGCTGCGCCGGGTAGTGCCGGAGAAAGTCGCCATCGTGGATTCGGCCGAGGCGACGGCGGGCGTAGTCGCTGCGAAGTTCGGCGCGGCCGCGGCTGGTTCACCTTCGGTGCGCTTCTTCGCCACTGATTCGGTCGAAAAGTTCCGCCGCGCGGGGGAGAAGTTCCTGGGCCGGAGGATCGAAGGCGTGGAGCACGTGGAGATCGAGTAGTGTTTTGTCATCCCGAGCGAGGCGGGAGCAGCGCGACTGCCGACGAGGGATCCCTACCTTACCGGTGACCTCCATGTAGCCCCCTTCGTGCGTACTTAGTGTCCGTCGTGTGAACATCCGCCCTCATTTACACTAGGAGCCCATGCCCTTACGTTCCGATAATCGCGCCCCCGACCAGATGCGTCCGGTGAAGATCACGCCGGACTACCTTGCCATGGCCGAGGGCTCTTGCCTCATCGAGGTGGGCAACACCAAGGTCATCTGCACGGCCTCGATCGAAGAGACGGTGCCCGCCTTCCTGCGCAACAGCGGCAAGGGATGGATCACCAGTGAGTACGCCATGCTGCCTCGTTCCACCCTGACCCGCACGCCGCGGGAATCGAGCAAGGGCCGCATCGGCGGACGCACGCATGAGATCCAGCGCCTCATCGGCCGCTCGCTGCGCGCGGTGACCGACCTGAAAAAGATCGGCGAGCGCACCATTACCCTCGATTGCGACGTGATCCAGGCCGACGGCGGCACGCGCACCGCTTCCATCACCGGCGCGTTCATCGCGCTGGGCCTCGCGGTGGAGAAGCTGCTGGCCGCGGGCTCGCTGAAGGCCTCGCCGATTCGCGACTTCGTCGCCGCGACCAGCGTGGGCGTGGTGGACGGCCAGGTGGTCCTCGACCTGCCCTATGAGGAGGACTCCCGCGCCGAAGTGGACATGAACTTCGTGATGACCGGTAGCGGCAAGTTCGTGGAGGTGCAGGCCACAGCGGAAGGGTGTCCGTTCGATGAAGACCAACTCGCGGAGATGATGAAGCTGGCCAAGCAAGGTTGCGGGGAGTTGATCGCGCGGCAGCGGGAGCTGCTGAAGGGGCTGAAGACGTGATTGCGCTGTTCCGTTTCCACGGTGAAGACCTAGTGTTGCAATTTCTTTTTTGGACCACCCTGGCGGCGGTGACTTCAGGAGCCGTCCTCGCAGGAATCATTCAAGTCACCTATTGGCTTCGACAAAAGCAACCACCGGCGGGCAAAGGTACCTTAGGGGCATTAATTGGTGGCCTCGCGACTGGACCGCTGATGACCGGATGCGTGTGGGTTACGGCTGGCGGACACGGTACCTATATTCCTGCGATCGGACTCTTCCCATTCGGCATGTTGGTTGCCGGGCTGCAAAGCCACATTACAGCCTTCGCCGTGGGCTTGGCCATTGTGCAGTTTCCAGCTTATGGACTTATGATCGGACTACGGCCGAGAAAGCAAATGTTGCTGATTTTGGCTACTACGCAGATTGCAACAGCCATCGCTGCCGCCGTGGCAGGTCGAAATCAGTTCTTTTAGTGTCTACGTCGGGTAGGGATCCCTCGTCGGCGCTCACTCGCGCTCGCGCCTCGCTCGGGATGACAACCCGCGTAGTAGAATTACCCGTTCATTGAGCACTAGACAGACCTTCTGGAGCGTTCCCAATGAAACTGACACCCGGCAAACTGGCAGGCATGAAGGCGGTATCGGACCAGCGCGGCGTGATCGCCGCCGCGGCCATGGACCAGCGCGGCTCGCTGCGCAAGTCGATAGCGAAGGAAAAGGGCGGCGACGGCGTCGTTTCGGACGCGATGATGGAAGAGTTCAAGGCCATCGTCACCGAGGTCCTCACTGCGCACGCCAGCGCCATCCTGCTGGACCCCGAGTGGGGGCTGCCCGCGTCGAAGAAGCGGCAGAAGGGCTCCGGCCTGCTGCTGGCCTACGAGCAGACTGGCTACGACAACACTCGCGCGGGCCGCATCCCGGACCTGCTGGGTGAGTGGTCCGTGCAGCGCTTGAAGGCCGCGGGCGCCGACTGCATCAAGGTGCTCATCTACTACACGCCGTTCGACGACCCCAAGATCAACGACGAGAAGCACGCGTTTGTGGAGCGCATTGGCGACGAGTGCCGCGCCAACGACATCCCCTACTTCCTGGAGTTCGTGGGCTACGATCCGGCGGGCGGCGACGAGAAGTCGCTCGAGTACGCGAAGAAGAAGCCGGAGATCGTCACCCGCTCGATGGCCGAGTTCACCAAGGACCGTTACGGCGTGGACGTGATGAAGGTGGAGATCCCCATCGACATGAAGTTCGTGAAGGGCGCCAAGGCCAACGCCGGCAAGGGCGATGCCTACACCATGGATGAGGCCAAGAAACTCTTCCTCGAGTCGGCCAAGGTGGCCACTAAGCCGTTCATCTATCTCTCAGCCGGAGTGAGCAACGCTGAGTTCACCGAATCACTGGAACTGGCGGCCGAGTCCGGCGTGAAGTTCGCGGGCGTGCTCTGCGGCCGCGCCACCTGGAAGGACGGCATCCCCGTCTACGCCAAGCAGGGCGCCACGGCCTTCGACAAGTGGCTGCGCGGCGAGGGTGTGGTGAACATCAACAACGTGAACGACCGCCTGAAGGCAGCCACGAGCTGGTTCGGGCAGTACGGGGTCGCCGCGGGGTCCTAGGACTATAACTTTGGGACTAAGGCGCGCCGAGGCGCGCCTTTTGCCTTGATGGCGATTATCATTCTCCTTCGGAATGTTTCTCAGCAACGGAGGTAACCCATGAAGCACATCGTGATCGCGGCCGCGCTCATCGCCGGGCTGGCGGTAGCGCAGGACGCGGCCAAGAAACCGGAAACCAAACCAGGACATGACCATGCCATGGCGGGGCACAAAGTCTCCAGCGCCAAGAACCTGCAGTGGGGCCCAGGGCCTGCTGCCCTGCCTGCTGGAGCGCAAGCTGTGGTGCTGGAGGGCGATCCCAAGCAGCCCGGCGAGTTCACGCTGCGCCTGAAGTTCCCAGCCGGCTACAAGATCCCCCCGCATTCTCATCCCGCGATCGAGCATGTGACTGTGCTCTCCGGCGAGGCCAACTTCGGCATGGGTGACAAGTGGGATGAAAGCAAAGGCACGAAGCTGAGCGCCGGCGACTTCATCTACATGCAGCCTGGGCAGAAGCACTATGCGTGGACAAAGGTCGAGACCGTGATCCAGCTTCACGGCCAGGGCCCGTGGCAGGTGAACTACGTGAACCCCTCCGACGATCCGCGCAACAAGAAGTAGTCAGCCCACCCTTGGCGGGACGCGCGAGCGCGTCCCGCTTCGCTTTTTGTGACAATCGCGGCCCTCACCCGTACAATCCATTGTTGCTCCGAACATGGTTGCACCTGCTTACTTTGCCGCAATGACTGCGAAACCTGACCAGACCGTGCTCATCACCGGCGCCTCGGCCGGCATCGGCCTTGAGCTGGCCAAGCTCTACGCGCGCGACGGCTACCGCCTGGTGCTGGTGGCACGGCGCAAGGTCGCGATGGAGCGCCATGCCGAGGAGCTGCGCAAGCTCGGCAGCCCCGAGGTAACGGTCATTGTTAAGGACCTCACGCTGCTGGAGTCGCCCGACAAGCTGTTTGCCGAAACACAGAAAGCCAAGATCCACGTCGACGTGCTGGTGAACAACGCGGGCTTTGGCGGCAACGGCGAGTTCGCCAAGACCAACCTCGACGACGAACTGGACATGATGCAGCTCAACATGGTGGCGCTCACCCACCTGACCAAGCTGTACCTGGGGCCGATGCTGGCGCGGAAGCGCGGGCAGATCGTGAACATCGCTTCCACCGCGGCCTTCCAGCCCGGGCCGCTGATGGCGGTGTACTACGCGACCAAGGCGTACGTGCTGTCGTTCTCGGAAGCTGTCTATGAGGAGCTGCGCGGCAGCGGCGTGACGGTGACGTGCGTCTGCCCCGGAGCCACGCACACTGAGTTCGCCAAGCGCGCGCGGATGGAGAATTCCAAGCTCTTCCAGGCCCGCGCGATGGACGCCGAAACGGTGGCGAAGCTGGCGTATCGGGGGATACAAAAGCGCAAGCCGCTGGTGATCACCGGCTTCATGAACTGGCTGGGCGCGCAGTTGGTGCCGTTCGGGCCGCGGTCAGTCGTGAGGAAAGCGGTACGGAAGATCCAGGAAAACTGAATAATTTGTAATTTAGTAATTTGTAATTTGGTAATTTGAAAACCACATTCCACTCGTCGGGCTTTTCAATTACTCAATTACAAATTACCCAATTACCAATTCCCTTTATTCCCACTCGATGGTGCCGGGTGGCTTTGAGGTCACGTCGTAGACCACGCGGTTGATGCCGCGGACCTCGCTCACGATGCGTGACGATATCCGGCGCAGCACCTCATAAGGCAGCGGCACCCAGTCGGCGGTCATGCCGTCCTCCGAATGCACCGCGCGGATGGCGCAAGTGTACGCGTAGGTGCGCTGGTCGCCCATCACGCCCACGCTCATCACCGGCAGCAGCACCGCGAAGCTCTGCCACACCGAGTGGTAGAGGCCGGCGTTCTTGATCTCCGTAACGACGATGTCATCGGCGTGCTGCAAGAGCGCGATGCGCTCCGGCGTGACCTCGCCGAGGATGCGCACCGCGAGTCCCGGACCGGGAAACGGCTGGCGCTGCAGGATCTCATCGGGCATGCCCAGGTCTTTGCCGATGCGGCGCACTTCGTCCTTGAAGAGGTCGCGCAGCGGCTCGATGAGCTTGAGCTTCATGTCCTTGGGCAGGCCACCGACGTTGTGGTGCGTCTTGATGGTCTGCGAGGGCCCGCGCACGGAGCTGGATTCGATGACGTCCGGGTAGAGCGTGCCCTGCACCAGCCAGTTCACGTTGCCGTGCTGCTTGCGGATCCGCTCGGATTCCTCGTCGAAGACGGCGATGAACTCGCCGCCGATGAGCTTGCGCTTCTGCTCGGGGTCGGTCACGCCGGCCAGTTTCTTGAGGAATCGCGCCCCGGCGTCAACGGCCACCAGATTCAGGCCGAGGCGGTCTTTTAGGTTCGCCTGGACCTTGGTGAATTCGTCCTTGCGCAGCACGCCGTTGTTCACGAAGACGCAGGTAAGGCGGTCGCCGATGGCCTTCGAGACGAGCACGGCGGCGACCGAGGAATCAACGCCGCCGCTGAGGGCGCAGATGGCGTGGTCTTTGTCGCCGACCTGCTTGCGGATCGCTGCGACGGTCTCATCGATGAATTGCTGCGGCGTCCAGTCGCCGCGGGCCTCGCAAATGTCGAAGACAAAGTTGCGCAGCAGCGCCGCGCCGTTCTTCGTATGGTGGACTTCGGGATGGAACTGCACCGCCCAGATGTTCTTGTCTTCGTTGTGGATGGCGGCGAGGGCGTTGTGCGTGTTGGCGAGCTGAGTGAAACCGGCCGGGAGCTGCTGGGCCTCGTCGCCGTGTGACATCCATACGTTCATCTTCTCCGGCAGGCCGGAGAAGAGGCGCGAGGGCGCGGTCACGGTGACCTCCGCATGCCCGTACTCACGGCGGCTGGCGGAGACGACCTTCCCGCCGAGCTTATGCACGATGAGCTGCAAGCCGTAACAGATGCCGAGCAGAGGCAGCCCGAGCGATAAGACCCGCTCGTCCATGGGCGGCGCGTCAGCGTCGTAGACGGACGACGGCCCGCCGCTCAGGATGATGCCGACCGGCGCATAGCTCTGGATCTCATCCAGCGGTGCGGTGCACGGAAGTACGACGGAGAAGACCTTCAACTCGCGGATGCGGCGCGCGATGAGCTGCGTGTACTGCGAACCGAAGTCGAGGATGACGATGGATTGATGCGGGGATTGCGGCACGAAGTAGTTTGGCAGAAATCCGGGCTGTGGGCAATCGTGAGTTGCGTTTCACACGAAGTGCCCACCAAGTCTACATCGCGGGGACTATGGGCGGATCGAGCAATGGTCGGGCTGGCATGGGCGGCGCCGCGACCGCGGGTGGACGCAGGCGCTCTTCTTCGTCCCAATCAAGGATGTGCAGGTAAGAACTCATGCGCGCCAGATAGAGGAAGCTGGTCACGGCCGAATAGGCGGCAAGGAAGAGGATGAAGACGGCGGTCACAGTGCCTTCCGGCGCCTGGGCGGCAGCGCTGATCACGGTGAGGAACACGAAGAACGCGCCGAACCAGACCACGGTGCGCATGAGGCCATAGACGATGCCCACCCAACTGAACTGCCGGGGATGGCGTCGGACGAGGGCGGCCGCGTCGTAAAGCGAGTCCAGCGTGCCGGTGCCGTTGCGAATGGCGAAGAGCGGGCCGAGCGCCAGATACCAGCTAGCCGACGACCACGCGAACGAGATGGCCAGCGAGCACATAAGGAACGTCAGGTAGAACTGGCCGACGTGGTAGCCATCTCCGTTCTCGAAGCGCGAGGCTGAAGCGGCGACCGCGAAAGCGCCGGCATAGGCTATCCACGCGGCAACGCCTACGAGCAGGCGCAGAAAGTGAAGGCGCAAGATGGTCCGCACCGGCGCCGGTTTCCCCGTGAGCGAGTTCAGCGTGGCGGCGCGTCCGAAGGAAGCGCACAGGAACCAAAGCGTCCCTAACCCGAGCCCCAGCATCAACGCGAGGCGCAGCATCTTGGGGCCGCTGCCCTTGAAGATGCTGGCCAGCGCTTCGCCGTAAAGGCCGGGAATGATGCCGGAGAGCCCGAAGAGGTCGCGGTCGCTTACGGGCAGCGTGCTGAGAAAAAGCAGGATGCCGTAAATGATGAGCAGCGTGGCGGCGATGCCGTACGTCCAGCGCCAGGCAAGTTCGGCGGCGTAGACGAGGGGTTCGCGAAAGAGCGCGGAGAAGCCGGAGCGGACTGCCTGGGAGCGCGACACTACTTCACCACGATGTTCACGAGTTTCCCCGGCACGATGATGACCTTCGCCACCTGCTTGCCTGCGATCGCCGCCTTGATCTTGTCGTCCGCCAGGGCACGTTCGCGGACGAGCTCGTCCGCACTTTCGGCCGGGACGGTGATGCGGCTACGCATCTTGCCGTTGACCTGCACGGGGATCTCGATCTCGTCTTCCTTGGCGAGCGCGGGATCGAACTGCGGCCACGGCTGCTTAAAGAGCACGCCGCCCTCGCCGATCACCGACCATAGCTCAGCGGCGAGGTAGGGCGCGAAGGGAGCCAGCAGCAGCACGAGCTTGCGCTGCACGTCCGCCAGCACGGGCACGGGGATGCGGTTGGCGGCGATGGCGGTCTCGGCGGCGTAGAGGGTGTTCACCAACTCCATCACCGCGGCGATGGAAGTATTGAAGTGCCAGCGGCCGTCAAAGTCCTGCGTGATCTTGGCGATGGTCTGGTGGAGCTTGCGCTGGATGGCGCGGGCCTCAGGGGCGAGCGTCGCCGGGACGGCGGCACGCCACTCCGGATGCGAGGGCTGCGCGTTCTTCGTGACGAAGCGCCACACGCGGCTGAGGAAGCGGTGCACGCCCTCGACGCCCTGCTCCTGCCAGTCGAGGTCGCGGTCCGGCGGCGCGGCGAAGAGTGAATACATGCGGGTGGAGTCGGCGCCGTAACGGGCGACCATGTCGTCCGGGGAGACGACGTTGCCCTTGTTCTTCGACATCTTGGCGCCGTCTTTGATGACCATGCCCTGGGTGAAGAGGCGCTCCACGGGCTCAGAGTTCGAGACCAGTCCCATGTCGCGCATGACCTTCGTCCAGAAGCGCGAATAGATGAGGTGCAGGATGGCGTGCTCTACGCCGCCGATGTACTGGTCGATCGGGAACCAGTACTTCACGGCGGTGGAGTCGAGCGCAGACGAGGCGAGCTGCGCGTTGCAATAGCGGTAGAAGTACCAGGACGAGTCGACGAAGGTGTCCATGGTGTCCGTCTCGCGCCGCGCGGGGCCGCCGCACTTGGAGCACTTGGCGTTGACGAACTCCGGCACTTTGCCTAGCGGCGAGCCGCCCTGCTGCGTGATCTCGACGTTCTCCGGAAGGATGACGGGGAGGTTCTCTTCCTTCTCTGGAACCAGGCCGCACTTGTCGCAGTACAGGAACGGAATGGGCGTGCCCCAGTAGCGCTGGCGCGAGATGCCCCAGTCCTTGAGGCGATAGGTGGTCATCGGCTTGCCGAAGCCCTGGGCTTCGGCAAACTGCGTCATCTTCGCGATGGCCTCACGGTTCGAAAGCCCGTTGAACTCCCCGGAGTTGATGAGCAGGCTCTCCTCGGAGGTGAACGGAAGGATCGGATGGTCGTCCTCGCCTTCGGGCGCGGGCTCTTCGGTGCGCCGCGGAAGCACGACCAGGCGGATCTCGAGCTCGTACTTCTTGGCGAACTCGAAGTCGCGCTCATCATGAGCGGGCACGGACATGATGGCGCCCGTGCCGTAATCCATGAGGATGTAGTTCGCGACCCAGATGGGAAGCTTCTCGCCGTTGAACGGATTAATGGCGTACGCGTTGGTGAAGGCGCCGTGCTTCTCGATGGCGCCGAGTTCGCCGGCCTCGCGCGCCTTCTTCTGCTCCTCGATCATCTCGCGCACATCGGCCTTGAGATGCGGGTCGCGTTCGTAGAAGGCGGCAACAAGCGGATGCTCGGGCGCGAGCTGGATGGACGTCGCTCCGAAGATGGTGTCTATCCGCGTGGTGAATACGGTGATCTTGTCGGCGCCGGCGACCGGCTGCTCCAGCTTGAAGTCGACGAGAGCGCCATCACTGCGGCCGATCCAGTTACGCTGCATAGTGCGCACTTTTTCCGGCCAGCCGGAGAGCTTCTCGATGTCGGCGAGCAGTTCGGCGGCGTAGTCGGTGGTGCGGAGGAACCACTGCTCCAGTTCCTTCTGCTCCACCGGGGTCTCTTCATGGCGCCAGCAGCAGCCGTCAACGACCTGCTCGTTGGCGAGCACGGTGGCGCACTCCGGGCACCAGTTGACCTTGCTCTTCTTGCGATAGGCCAGGCCGCGCTCGTACATCTTGAGGAAGAACCACTGGTTCCACTTGTAGTAGTCCGGCAGGCAGGTGGTGACCTCGGTGGACCAGTCGTAGGAAAAACCGAGGCGCTTCATCTGCGCCTTCATGTTGGCAATGTTCTGCAGCGTCCACTGGCGCGGCGGCGTGTTGTTCTTGAGCGCGGCGTTCTCGGCGGGAAGGCCGAAGGCGTCCCAGCCCATGGGGTGAAGCACGTTGTAGCCGCGCATCCACATGTAGCGCGCCAGCGCGTCGCCGATGGCGTAGTTGCGCACGTGGCCCATGTGGAGGGCGCCGGAGGGATACGGCAACATCTCCAGGACGTAATACTTCTTCTTCGCGGAGGTGGCGGGATCGGCGGCGTAGAGTTGCGGGTCCTGCTGCCAGACCGCTGACCACTTCTGCTCGATCTGCTCCGGGTTGTAGCGGTCTTCGCGCGGGCGCGGCTGACCGTCGCCCGGGGTCTGCGCGGGACTCTCCCCTCCCTCTTTGGGGGTAAGCTCGCGCTTGATGGCCTCAGCGAGGTTGAGGATGGTGTTGGAGATGTCCTTGGTCATGCGGAATACAGGTAAGGCAAGCTTCTATCTTATCTAATCTACAAGGTTTTTGAGGGTGTTGATGTTGCGCTGGTCGTCGCCGGGGGCGTCGATGGGGGTCTCGGCGATGAAGGCAGCGTGGGCGGTGCGCGAGTCGTTCAACAGGCGGCGGAAGGGTTCGAGGCCGATAGTACCTTCGCCGATGTGCTGGTGGCGGTCGAGCTTGGAGCCGAAGGCGGACTTGGCGTCATTGCAATGCCAGACGAGCACGTTCTCGAGGCCGACGGTCGCATCCAGCTTCTTCATGGTGGCGGCATAGCCTTCGGACGTCACGATGTCATAGCCGGAAACGTGGATGTGGCAGGTATCCATGCAGGCGGCCACCGGCACCGCGCGGCGCAGGCGGGCGATGAGTTCGGCGACCTGCTCGAAGGACCCGCCGAGCGAGAACTCGGCGCCCGCGGTGTTCTCGATGAGTATCTTGAGCTTGCCGGCTTCGAGGTCCAGGTCTTCGACGGATTCCGCGATGGCGTCGGCGGCGCAGAGCAGGCCTTCTTCGCGCGTCTTGCCGCGGAAGGAGCCGGGATGGAGCACGAGATAGTCGGCGCCGAGGGCGAGGCCGCGTTCCACCTCCCCGCGGAATGCCTGGATGGACTTGCGCAGGAACTCCGGCGTGGCGCTGCACAAGTTCACCAGGTAGCTGGTGTGGATGACCAGCGGGCCGAGCTGGTATTGCGCGCGTAGCCGCCGCATGGCCTCAGCCTGCGGACGAGAGATCTGGTACGGCGCCCACATGCGCGGGCTGGAGGAAAAGATCTGGAAGGTATTGCAGCCGAGGCGATACGCGCGCTCGGCGGCAGTCTCAACCCCGCCGCTGGTCGATGTGTGGATACCGATCTTCAGCCGCGTAAGCCGCGGGGGCGAGGCGGGCGGCGGAAGTTTGAGGACGTCATACTTCCCTGCCAGTTCACGGCGGGCGGGCGGAGTGCGGGTGGGCATGTAGTCTCTGATTTAATGGGAGCGGCGGGGGTCGCCCCGCTGTGATACAAATGCGACTCCGCAAATCCAAGGTTTGAATCCAGGAGTTTGACATGAGTATCCAATCGGCATTGCGCATGGTCTGCGCCGGAGTTTTCCTTATGACAGCAGTGGCGGCCCAGGAGACGGGCAAGAAACACATCAACGTGCCTACTCAGCGGCAAAAGCCGCCGTTCAGCGATGCCGTGCTGGTGGGCGAAACGCTGTATCTTTCTGGCCACATCGGCCTGGACGAGAACAACAAAGTGCCGGCGACCGCCGAGGCCGAGGCGCGGCTGGTTCTGAAGCGCTTCGAGGCGACGCTCAAGGCGGCGGGCATGGGACTGGAAGATTTGGTGCAGGTGCAGGTGTTCTGCTCTGACGTGTCGCAGTTCGATGCCTGGAACAAGGTCTATCGCGAGGTGATGAAGGAACCCTACCCCGCGCGGGCCTTCATCGGAAGCGGCAAACTGTTGTTCGACGCCCGGTTTGAGATCCAGGGGATAGCTTACAAGAAGAAGAAGTAACCTCGTTGCGGAGCACCGCCATGCATGACTACATCATTGTGGGCGGAGGATCGGCGGGTTGTGTGTTGGCGAACCGGCTGAGCGCGGACCCGGACCTGCGCGTGCTGCTTTTGGAAGCCGGACCAGACGACCGGCGCAAGGAAGTCACCATTCCGGCTGCCTGGCCAAAGCTCTTCAAGAGCGAGCTGGACTGGGCATACGAGACCGAACCGGACGCGGGTATGGATGGCCGACGCATCTTTGTCCCAAGGGGACGAATGTTGGGTGGCACGTCCAGCCTCAACGCGCTGGTCTACATCCGCGGACACCGCGATGACTTCAATGAATGGGCGGCCAGGGGTAATCCCGGGTGGAGCTACAACGAAGTCCTCTCCTATTTCAAGCGTTCAGAAGACAACAGCCGCGGCCCGTCAGAGTTTCATGGGGCTGGCGGCCCGCTGGCGGTCAGCGACCTTCCCAGTCCGAACGCCATTGCCCAAGCGTTCGTAGAATCGGCAGCGGCTGCCGGCATCCCGCGGAATCCTGACTTCAATGGGGAGTCCCTCGATGGCGCGGGCTTGGTGCAGGTCACCGCGAGAAGGGGCAGACGCTGTAGCACGGCGGATGCCTTCCTGCGTCCTGTGCGCCATCGGCGCAACCTGACCGTGATCACCGGCGCGCACGCCACCCGCGTGGTCCTGGAGGGCCGGCGCGCCACTGGTGTCGCTTACGTGCGGGACGGACGCGAAGAGATGGTGCGGGCCGGGCGCGAGGTCATCCTGAGTTGCGGTTCGCTCGACTCGCCGAAGCTGCTCCTGCTTTCAGGGATCGGACCACCGGCCGAGCTGCGCGGCCACGGCATTGAGTGCCAGGTTGAGCTGCCCGGTGTGGGAAAGAATCTGCAGGAGCACCCGACCGCCGCACTGCTCGTCCGATGCAATCGCCCCTGTTCGCTGCTGGCTGCCGAGTCGCCGGCCAATCTCGTCCGATACCTTCTGTTTGGCCGCGGCATGTTGACGTCTAACGGCCCGGAAGCGGTGGCCTTTGTCCGCACGCAGGATGGGCTCGGCGCTCCGGACGTCGAACTCGTCTTGATACCGGCTTTGTTTGAAGAAGAAGGGTTGAAGCCGCCGACCGAACATGGATTCACCATCGCGGCGATCTTGCTGCAGCCGAAGAGCCGCGGCTATGTCACGCTTAGATCCGCGGATCCGCTGGCCAAACCGATGATCCGTCCGTGCCACTTCTCCGATCCGCACGGCGAGGATCTAGCGACTATCGTGCGCGGCTTGCGTCTGGCTCGCAGAATCGCCGCATGTGCTCCGCTGGCGGACCTGTGCGCCGGAGAGTTACTCCCCGGGCCCGCCGCCACGAGCGATGCCGCTCTCGCACAGGCCATCCGGGCCAAGGGTCAGACAGCCTGGCATCCCGTTGGTACGTGCCGGATGGGAAATGACGAAACGTGCGTGGTTACGCCCGAGTTGAAGGTGCGTGGGTTGGAAGGCTTGCGAGTGATCGATGCCTCGGTAATGCCGTCTGTGAATCGGGGACACACCAATGCTCCGACCATCATGATCGCGGAGAAAGGCGCCGACATGATCCTGGGCCGTGTTTCGACAGGACAAAGAGCCTCTGCGGACCGCCCGTCGGTAGCTGTCTGACGCATTTTCTCGCGAGCGGACCATTGATTGCTGCCAAAACCCCCTCGCGATACACTGGTATTTTCCGAGGTCAAGCAGAAATGTTAGTCGTAATGCAGGCCAACGCCAGCGCGGACCAGGTCCAGGCCGTGTGCCGGAAGATCGAGTCGCTGGGGTACCGGCCGCACGCCATCACGGGGACGCAGCGCACCGCCATCGGCATCACCGGCAATAAGGGCACGGTGGATGCCGGCGCGCTGGAGGAGATGCCGGGCGTCAGCGAAGTCATCGCTGTCAGCAAGCCGTACAAGCTGGTGGGGCGGGACTTCAAGGACGAAGACACCATCATCCGCTTCCCCCGCCTGCCGAACACTGACGCGGAAGCCGTCATCGGCGGCACCGAATTGGCGATCTTCGCCGGCCCGTGTGCCATCGAATCGCGCGAGCAAGCCTTTGCCATCGCCGGGCGCGTACAAAAGGCAGGCGCCCGGTTCTTCCGCGGCGGCGCGTACAAGCCGCGCACGTCACCCTACGCCTTCCAGGGACTTGGTGAAGATGGCCTCAAGATCCTGGCGGAGGTGCGCGAGCGGTTCGGCCTGCGCATCGTGACCGAGGCGGTGGACCACGAGTCGCTCGAACTGGTGGAGCGCTATGCTGACATCATCCAGATCGGCGCGCGCAACATGCAGAACTTTTCGCTGCTGAAGCGCGCCGGGCGGTCCGAAAAGCCGGTACTGCTGAAGCGCGGGATGTCAGCCACGCTGGATGAGTTCCTGATGGCGGCCGAGTACCTGATGAGCGAAGGTAATTACAACGTCATCCTGTGCGAGCGCGGAGTGCGGACCTTTGCCGACCACACCCGCAACACGCTCGACCTCAGCATTGTGCCGGCGGTGCAGCGCGTGAGCCATCTCCCCATCGTGGTGGACCCCAGCCACGGGACGGGCAAGCGCGGCAAAGTGGCCCCGATGGCGCGGGCCGCGGTGGCGGTGGGCGCAAACGGCCTGATGGTGGAAGTACACGGAGCTCCGGAGAAGGCCCTATCTGACGGGATGCAGTCGCTCTACCCGGACCAGTTCGACACGCTGGTGGGCGAGCTGCGGCAGATCGCGGCCGTCGTGGGGCGCACCCTGGCGCAGCCGGCGAAGCTGCAGGAAGTCGCGACGGTGCGGTAGTCGCGCACGTTGGTTCCGGCCCGGCGCTGCGGCGCTGGGCTTTTCATTTAGAATGGCACGTCCCCTGTTCCTGCCTTGAAGAAAATACTCGCCATCCTATTTCTCGCTTCGCTCGTCGGGGGCTGCGCCCGCTCGATCGACGAAGAGAAGTTTGCCTATCACGAGAACCTGTACGTCACCAACGGCGGCAGCCATGACGTGACGGTGATCGATGCGCGCAACTTCCGCGTGCTGAAGACGATTGCCGTGGGGCGGAACCCTTCCGGCGTGGCCATCAACCCGCGCAAGAATGAGGTGTACGTCGTCAACACCGAGTCGAACAATGTGTCTGTGATCGACGCGGAAAAGAACGAAGTAGTGGCCACCATTGGCGTGCATCGCGCCCCCTATTTCATCAGCGTCTCCCACGATGGCAAGCGCGGCTACGTGGCGAACTCCGGGTCGAACAATGTGACGGTGCTGGACTTGGAGCAGCGCAAGGCGATCTCGTCGATTCCCGTTGGCCAGGCGCCGGGGATGGCCATGGTCTCGCCCGATGGCAAGACCGTAGTCGCCTCGCTGCGCGGTGACAATGCGGTTGCGATCATTGACACCGCGACGTTCAAGGTCCGCGCGACCATCCCGGTCTGCGCCGCGCCGGGCGACATGGCGATCCTTCCGGACTCAAGCAAGGTCTTCGTGGCTTGCACGGGCGCGTCGCAGGTGGCCGCCGTGCAGTTGAAGAAGCCGGAGTGGAAGCAGGAAGACGACCGGCTGCTGGTCCTGCTGCGCGTGGGCAAGACGCCGGTCGACCTCGCGTTGAAGCCGGACGGTGGCGAGATCTTTGTCAGCAACTTTGATAGCGGAACGTTCTCCCAGGTGACGACTTCATCCAACGAAGTCGGCGGGAGCTACCTGATCGGCAGCAATCCCGTGCGCGGGCTGGTGGCGCCCGACAACGCGACGCTTTACATCAGCAACTTCGGGTCGAACACTGTGAGCGTGTACGACATCACCATCTCGCGGCTGCTGGAGACCATCCACGTGGGCAACCGGCCGGAGTCGCTGGTGCTCTCGCCCAACCAGAGCTTCTTGTTCGTGGCCGACACCGCCTCCGGAGACGTGGCCGTAGTGCGCACGGCGGTCCGCGCGCTGTTCACGCTGATCCCGGTGGGCAAGCAACCGAACGCAATGGCGCTCAAGGCGTTCGCGGTGAAGCGGTAGCGCGCAGGCGTCGCGACCAGACGGCGACCCCGATCAGCATCATCACCGACCACGAAAGGTAGGAAGCCAGGGTCGCCCACGCCGCCGCCTGCACGCCCATCCTCGGCAAATAAAGAACGTTGACGGCGACATTGACCGCGGCCGCCAGCAGCGAGGTCGACCACACCCAGTTCGGCCGCTTGATAGCGAGGAAGTAGGTTGAGCTCGTGTGCCCGATGACAAAAAAGACATGGGCCGCCGCGAGGAGCAACATCAGTTGCTCGCTATGCCAGTAACGCTCGCCAAGGACCAGCAGCGCCAGCCGCCTGCCGATAAAGTAGGCCAGGACGGTCCCCGCCACGGCGATGCCCGCTCCCGCAGCCAGGCTTCCCATCCACGCACGCAGCACACGCTCCCAGGCGGCATCCGCCGCGCGCGCGTAGATGCGGGGGCGGCTGAAGCTGCTGATCCAGCCATTGAGAACGGTGTAGGGTATTGCCCAGAAGGCATAGTTGATCACGTAAATGCCAACGTCTTCCCGGGCCAGGAAGTGGTCGATCAGGAAGCGGCCGGAGGTCGCCATGATCCAACTCGCCAGATTGAAGGCGTACAGCGACCAGGCAAAGGCCGTCATGGACGGCTGGGCCAGTTCACTTCCCACAGCGGACGAAGTGTTGCGCCAACGGAATTGCAGCGCGAGGAAGATGCAGGCAGCGGCCAGCGCCTGGGAAAGCACGACCGAAGTCGCACCTGACACCGCCGCCCACAGCAGCCCGAGCAGCAGCGGCACTTGAAGCACGCTGAGTAGGGGCTGCACTAGGGAAAGTGCCTTGTAGTTGCGGTGGGCTTCGAACTGCCCTTGCGCGATAGTGATCTGTGGCTGCAGGAAAAGCAGCAAGGCGGCGGGCAAAGCGAGCACGAGATAGGTGGTTTGCCCGCGCCAATAGAAGACTGCTCCCGCCATCAGATAGATGATGAGGATCAGCGCCGAAACCTTCAGCAGGAGTCCGCGCAGCACGCGGGCGAGCGGCCGGGTATCGCCTTTCCTGAGATGGTCGAAGTAGAGCCGGATGCGCTCCGTCATTAGCGGCCCGGCTATGAACTGGTTGAGAAGCGCGCACAGCCCGAGCACCAGGCTCGCCGCGCCATAGTCGGACGCAGACACCAGCTTGCCGATGATCTTGAGCGTCGCCAGGCCGGCGATCACGGCAAGTAGATTGCCCAGCAGGCTCCAGGAGGCGTCGCGCCACACGCGACGAAAGATCGAACCAGGCAGGGACAAGAGCCCAACACCCGCAGACGGGCCGCCTGCAGGGGCGCTCATGGGAGGTTCCACCACTTTACCTGCGGGAAACGACCTACCAATTCGGCCAGACAAGCCAGGTAATTGGCTTCGCGGAATGACTCAAGCTCGCAATGATACGCGGGATAGAACTCGATGCCCCGGGGCGTGATCTTCCCAATGTGATAGCCGAGCGGCAGCAGGAGATCGAAGGCGTCCTTCAGGAAATGGCGTGAATCGATCCAGCGCTGGTTGTACTCGAACTGCAGCACTTGGATGGCGCGGCGCGAGAGCATCTGCTGCGCGCCGCGAAGGACTTCGAAATCATGCCCTTCGGCGTCGATCTTCAGCAGGTCGATACGGATGATGTTTTTCTGCGCACAGTATTCGTCGGCGGTGATCAAACGAACGGTTTCAGATCCTTGCTGCGAAGCGGTGTGGGCGTGAAGGGAGTTCGTGCCGAGACCTTCGCCCACGACGAAGAACTCTGCCGTGCCGGTACTCGAAGATAAGGCGGCCGGCACGATCTGCACTTTCCCATTCCATGGCTTCAGGTTTTCTTGCAGCAGACGGACGGTTGCGGACGCTGGTTCAAACGCATGCACCAGCAGGGGAACATTCCCCGGCGAGTCCAGCAGCGAGCGGCTCCACTCACCTCGATTGGCGCCCACATCGAAGGCCACACATTCACTGTTGCCGCAATGGTCGCGCACTACGCGCTGCACCATCAGCTCGCCGTTCACGCTGATGGCGTTGGGCACGTCGAGGCGCGACGCCATCGTCAGGGAGCGGGCAAAGCGCACCAGATTACGGCGTCCCATCAGCAACTCGAGGACGGGCGCGACTACCCGGCGCGAAAGACTCTGGGCAAGGCTCATGCGGTGGTTAGTATCATCGCACACGCGGTTCTTTGCACCGCCGACGAAAAAAGCGTGTGTTAGGCTACGGACACTCCTCCAGCACGAGGCACGCGACTCCTTGGGCACATCGCCAACCCGCCTGGCCATCCTGGTCAGCCATCCTATCCAGCACTTCGCGCCCTGGCACGCGGAGGCCGCCAGGCGCCAGGCGCTCGAACTTAAAGTGTTTTTTTATTCCGACTGGGGACTGAGTGGATTGGTCGATCCCGGGTTCGGCCAGTCTCTGACGTGGGATGTTCCTCTGCTCGAAGGCTACGAACATGAGTTTCTGCCCATGGCGCAGAAGCTCGACGTCATTAATGATCCGCGGCTGGACAATCCCACCGTCGCCGAGCATCTCACCGCCTTCGCGCCGGACGTGGTGAAGGTCTTTGGTTACTCCCACAAGACGACGCGCCGCGCCGCCGACTGGGCAATGCGCAACCGCAAGCCCCTCCTTCTGTACTCCGACTCGAACCTCAAAGCCCAGCCGACCTGGAAGGGATGGCTTAAGCGGCCGGTGGTCGGTCGCTTCTACCGCAAGGTGGACGGGGCGCTGTATGTCGGCGACAACAACCGCGATTATCACCGCTTCTACGGCATGCCAGAAGATCGGTTATTCGAAGGATGCCTGCCGGTGGACCGCAAGCGGTTGCAGGCCTCGGTGCCGGATGTCGCTGCGGCGCGAAGGAAGGTCCGAGAGCAGTACGGTATCCCGGACGAGGCGTTCGTACTGCTGTTCTGCGGCAAATACATTGAGCGGAAGCGGCCGCTGGATGTCCTGCGTGCGGCGGCCGAAGTGGGCCCGGAGGTCTGGGCCCTGATGGTGGGCGAGGGCGAGATGCGTCCGCAGATGGAGGCATTCACAACTTCAGCGGCCACCAAGAATGCGACCTTGACGGGTTTCGTCAATCAGAAGGCGGTGCCCGAGTATTACGCGGCGGCGGACACGCTTGTGGTGAGCTCCTCGTACGATCCGCACCCGCTCATCGTCACGGAGGCTGCCATCTTCGGATTGCCGATCATCGCCAGTGATCAGGTGGGATGCATCGGGAAGCATGACACGGCACGCCCGGATGTGAACACGCTGGTGTATCCCTGCGGCAATGTGCCAGCGCTCGCGGAGGCGGTGCGCAAGCTGGAGGGGGACCGGGAACTGCGCGAGCGACTGTCTGCCGGGTCTCGCGAGATCGGCGCGACGCAGGACACAGTTGCTGCTGCGGCCCAACTCGAAAATGCCGTGTTGCGGCTGGCAGCGTTGGGCAAGCGTTAGCGGCGCAGCAGCGCTTCCAGCCGCCTGCGAAAGGCCGGCATGGAAAACTTCTCTTCCAGTCGCCGCCGCCCTTGTTCACCCATCTGAACGCGCAGGGCGTCGTCCTGCAGCAGCCTAATGATGCCGGCGGAAAGCTGCTCGGGCTTTTCTGGGTCGACCAGCAGCCCCGTGACTCCGTCCTCGATCACTTCCGGCACCGCCGCGGCACGCGCGCCGATGCAGGCTTTGCCGTATTGCATTGCTTCCAGGTAGACGATGCCGAAGCCTTCGCCCGTGCTGGGCAGCACGAACAAGTCGCAGGCGGCAAAGTGGGACTGCAGCTCGGCATCGCTGACGCGCCCCATGAACCGGATCTGCTGGCCCAGGCCGAGTGACTGGCTGATCCCTTCCAGGCGCGGGCGATCATCGCCCGGTCCGACGATGACGAGCGTTGTATCCGGCTGGCGCGCCAGCACGTCGGGCATGGCGCGGATCAGCTTTTCGACATTCTTGTACGGCTCGGAAGCGGCCATGCGCGAGACGCACAGCACGACCTTTCCCGGCGGCTGTGATGCTCCGTGTGGCGTGGCCGCGACCGTTCCCGCACTCGGACCGAGGGTGTTGGGGAGCACATCGAAGCGGATGTTCCGAAGCGAAGGGTTTTCCATGAGCATCCGCTGCCGCGTGTAATCACTAACCGGCCAAATGGCAGTGACATGGCGCAAGGCGGAGAGCTTTGCGGAGCCGAGCGGCCTCCACACGTCGATGCCATGAGCCGAGACGTAAGTCCGTGCTCCCGGGGAAAACCAGCGTATCGGGTGGAGCAGCGGGGAAAAATTCACGTGCGCCAGAATGACGGTATCGGCGCGACGCGCCTCTGCCACAGCGGCCAGGCTGAACGCCAGCCGTTTCCCGCCGAATCCGCGAAGCCGCACAGCATCGAGACCGGGAATACTGCGCTCCTCGCCTGGCAGGTCATGCAGGGCGAGCACCCGAACCGTGCCTGAGGCGGTCCCCACGACATCGCTCAGAGCCCAAACCAGCGCCTGGCTGTAGGTCTGTATGCCGCCGATGGAATCCAGCAGGCTGGGAAGGAGGACGAGGATGCGCATGGATTGGGGCTCATTGTAGCCGAGAGGTTTCGCCCGGGCCGGTCGGGCCGAAATCGGACGCCGGCCTTACGAAAGTCATTCCAGGGCAAGATTAAAACGGGATTGCCATTCCATTTCGGTGCTAGAATGAGAATCCCCCAACTATTTGGCTAAAGCCGGAACGGCCGGGCTGCGGGCAACACCGCGGCGGCTGCTAAAGCCTTCAAAGCATGGAAGATAGACTAGCTGTACGAAGTCAAGAGGATCGCCAGGCCGCCTTGGCGAACGTGCGCGCTGCGAACGAGTTCTTTTACCAGACGCACGAAGCCAATCCGCTGATCACCTACTGGCACATCCTCACCAAGCGGAAGTGGGCCGTCTTCACGACCTTCCTGATCCTCACTACGCTGACCACCATCGCGACACTGCGGGCTACGCCGATCTATGAGTCGGTGGGGCGGGTGGCTATCTTCCGCGAGAATTCAGACAGTCTCGGGCTGCGCGAAAGCTCCAGTTACGGGATGGGGGACACTGACGACTACGACTACACCGTTGCGCTTGAGACCCAGGTCAACGTCCTGAAGAGCGACCAGCTGGCGCTGAAGGTCGCCCGGGCGATGAAGCTGGACCGCAACCCGAAGTTCAATCCGGCGGCGGCGACGAACGACGCCAACGCGCCCGCCAGCAATCCGGATGCGGATGCCCAGTTGATCGGTGTGATCAAGGGGGGCATGCGAGTGCAGGTATTGCCGCGCACACGCGTGGTGGAGATCCGTTATGAATCTCCAGACCCGAAGATGGCGGCGCAGGTGGTGAACACCGTCATTGAGACCTTCAAGGAAGAGAACTTCCGCGCGAAGTATGACGCTACCCTGCAGACCTCCGAGTGGTTGAACAAGCAGCTCTCTGAACTGCAGTTGAAGGTGGAGACGTCGCAGGAAGCGCTTGTGCGCTACCAGCGCGAGAACAACGTGCTCGGTATCGACGACAAGCAGAACATCACGACATCCAAGCTCGACGAATTGAACAGGCAGTTGACGCAGGCAGAGACTGACCGGATCCAGAAGGAATCGGCGCTGCGGATGGCGGAAACCGGGAACCCGGAGTTCTACTCGGCCCGCGACCAGTATTCCCTCTTCGAGAAGCTTCGCAACCAACTGGCGGAGTTGAAGTCACAGGCTGCCCAGCTGAACACGCAGTTCGGGCCTTCCTATCCGAAGGTCGTGGCGCTGAACAACCAGATCGCGCAGGTCGAAAGCGACCTCAGCAACGAACAGCAGAAACTGCTGGGCCGGGTGCGGGGCGAATATAACCAGGCGGTGCAGCGCGAGCGCATGTTGCGCAGCGCGCTGGAAGGCCAGAAGCAGGAAGCCAATAAGCTCAACGAGCGCGCCATCCAGTACCAAGCCTTGAAGCGCGAGGCCGAGGGCAGCCGCGAGCTCTATGACAGCCTGCTGCGGCGCTCCAAGGAGGCCGCGGTCGTCGCCAGCCTGCGTTCCGGCAACATCCGCACGGTGGATTCGGCGCGCGTGCCGCAGGTGCCATCCAAGCCGAATGTCCCACGCAATATCGCCCTGGGCATGTTCCTAGGCTTGATGGCGGGCGTGGGCCTGGCGGTGGTCCTCGACATCCTGGATAACACGGTCCGCACGCCGGAGGAGGCGCAGCAGTTGACTTCGCTGCCCTCGCTTGGATTGGTGCCGCTTATGGGCGAATCCTCCGAGGTACGGCCGGCCGCCGGCAAACGCCTGCCGGCAAAGACCGGCACGGGGCGTGCCAATACGTCGCTGGGCCTGGTCGCGTATGGCCGCCCGAAGTCGGAAGTCTCCGAGGCATACCGGGCGCTGCGCACATCTGTTCTGCTGTCCGCATTCGGCCGCGCGCCGAAGGTCATCTTGCTGACGAGCCCGCTGCCGCAGGAAGGCAAGAGCACCACGAGCGTGAACCTGGGCATTGTGCTGGCGCAGAAGGGCGGCAAGGTTCTGATCGTAGACGCCGATCTGCGCCGTCCCAACATCCACCGGACGTTCGGCGTGGGCTCCACGGCTGGCCTCAGCACCGTACTGGCCGGCTCGGACAGCTTCGAGAAGGCGGCGATTCCCTCGCCTATCCTGCCGAACCTGACCATCCTGCCCGCCGGCCCGACACCGCCGCAGCCCTCTGAAATGCTGGGTTCGCCGCTGATGCGCGACCTGGTGGAACGGTGGTCGCAGGAGTTTGACCACGTCATCATCGACTCGCCGCCCGTGCTCTCTGTCACAGACGCGGTGCTGCTCTCGAGCGTGGCGGACGCGGTGATCCTGGTCATCCGCTCCGGCCAGACGACGAAGGAAGCGCTGCGCCGCAGCCGCAACCTGCTGGCGCAGGTGAACGCGCGTGTGCTCGGCATCGTGATGAACGCGGTGGACCTGCGGTCGCCGGACGGCTACTACTACTATTACGGCGGCAAATACTACGGCAAGTACTACGACGAGTCAGCGAAGGCCTGATCGTGGACGAATCTGCCAGTGAGCCCGAGCCTCAAAACCGCGACGCTGGCGGCCGTGGCGCTGGGTCTCCTCACTTTCTACACGGCCGCATTCACGCGTAACTACCAGGCGCATCGCGCCGCGTCCAGCAGCAGCATCGAAGGGCTGGAGCGCGCCATCGCTCTGGCGCCCGGCAATGCCGATTACGCCCTGCTCCTGGCGCGCAGCCGCACGCTGGGTCTCCTGCAATTCCAACCGGGAATCAACGAGTACAAGCGGGCGCTGGCGCTCAACCGCTATTCTTCGCGCGGCTGGCTCGACCTGGCCGCCGCCTACCAGATGGCGGGCGACCCAGCGGGCCAACGGGAGGCCATGCAGCAGGCGGTCGCCGTGGACCCGCGCACCCCCGGCGTGGCGTGGGAAGTGGCGACCTTCTATGTCGTCCAGGGCGACGTGCAACGCGCCTTGCCGTACTACAAGACCGTCCTGAGTACCACCGAAGGCGATACCAAGGCGGTGCTGGAGGTGCTCTGGTCCGCGACCGGGGGAGATGCGGCCCTCATCCTGCGCGAGGTCTTGCCCAACGATGTGCGATCGCATATCGAGTTCCTGCGCTTCGCTTCCGAACAGAAGAACGTAGCGGCGGCGAACGTGGTGTGGGAGCGTTTGGTGAACCTCAGTGGACCCAAACCAGTGCGGTCTCTGCTGCCTTACTTCGAACTGCTGCTCGCTTCGGGGCAGAGTGCCCAGGCGCTCGCGGCTTGGAAGCAGCTCGGCGCAGTCGACGCGGAAATGGCCAAGTACATGCCGCGTGCTGACAATCTCATCGTCAACGGCGACTTCGAGGAAGAGCTGCTCGGGGGCGGCCTCGATTGGAAGCTGCAGCGCCATCCCTCGCTCGACCTGAAGCTCGATACGCTGGAGTTCCACTCCGGTAATCGTTCGGTCTCAGCGACCTTCGAACAGGGCGGAGTCGGCAGCCTGGGGCTTTTCCAGTTGGTCCCCGTGCAGGGTGGAGCCGAGTATCGCTTCTCCGCGTTCGCGAAATCCGTGGAGTTGACCACTGCGAGCGGTCCGCGCCTGCTCATCACCGATGCCTACACCGGCGAGCGTTACTTCTTCAGCGACGACCAGCGCGGCACGACCGGCTGGAAGGAGATCCAGTCCGTCTTTCGCGTGAAGCCGGAAACCACGCTGCTCAAGATCGAGTTGGCGCGCGAGCAGTGGCAGCCGCTCATTCGCGGCAAGCTTTACCTGGACGAACTGACTCTGAGGCCCGCGCAGTGAGACCGTCCACTGGAAATATCGTGATGGATACGCCGGTCCCGGCCGGGGGCGCGCAGCCAAGCGCGCTCGCCGGGGCGCTGGAGTCCGCCATCTTCTGGTCGCTGTGCGGCGTGCTCGCGTTCGCTCCGATGGCGTTCGGTGCCGTGGAACCTTGGGCCGTCTTCGTCCTGCAAAGCGCCCTGACGGCCGTGGCCGTGCTGCTGGTCGCCTATGTCGCAGTGAATCCCTCTGCATCCGGAGCATTGCGCAATCTGGCCCTGCTTCCAGCCGCCCTTTTTGTAGTGCTGGTCGGGGCACAGGTGGGCCTCAATCTCAGCCTCTACCGCTACGCGACTTATGTCGAACTGCTGAAGGTCATCGCCTACGGCATCGGGTTCGTGGCGGCGCTGGTGGTGTTGCGCAGCAGCGACCGGCTGCGCAAGTTCACTCTTTTCCTGGGAATCTTCGGCTTTGGCGTGGCGGTGTTCGCGATGCTGCAACACTTCACTTCGCCGGACAAGCTGTACTGGTTCCGCACCCCCAGCCAGCCGGGCCATATCTTCGGCCCCTATGTAAACCGCAACCACTACGCCGGCCTGATGGAGATGATCATCCCGTTCGCCGTGCTGGGCTTCCTGGTGCCGTACACACGCCGGGAGAAGCGGACCCTGATGCTGTTCGCTGCGGCCATCATGGCCGCGAGCCTGGTGTTGTCGCTCTCGCGCGGTGGGACCATTGCGCTGCTGGTCGAAATGCTTTTCGTCACCGGGGTGCTGACGTACCGCACCCGGAACCAGCGGGCAGCCTGGGGGATCGGTGCGCTGGGCGTGGCGCTCATCGCCTTGGTGGCGTGGCTGGGCAGTTCGCAGGTCATGGAGCGGTTCTCAAGCTTCCAGGACTGGATGCGCCTGGCGATCGCCCGCGACTCGCTGCGGATGTTCGCGGACCACTGGCTGTACGGTACCGGCCTGGCGACGTTTCCGACCGTGTATCCCCTCTACCGCAGCTTTTCGACCGACCTGTTCGTCAACCAGGCGCACAACGACATCGCGCAGCTCATGGTGGAAACCGGCCTGTTGGGCTTGGCGCTGGTCGTGTGGTTCCTGGTGCTGGTCTATCGCCGCGGATTGGCGCGGGCCCAAGGATGGATGGCGAGTTGGAAAGGCGCCGGCGCTCTGGCCGCACTGACGGGCGTGACCGGGATGCTGGTCCACAGCGCCTTCGATTTCAATCTGCGCATCCCGGCGAATGCACTATTCTTCTGTGTGCTGTGCGGCGTGGCCGCAGCCCGCGAGCGTGAGGGTGCCCTGCTCATCGAGGATTCCCCGCGCTTCCGGCGCCGGTCGCGCGGCGACGAAGAAGAAGCGTGAACCGCATCGCCAAATTCGCAGCGCTGCCCTGGCAGCGCAAGGCGCTGTTGCTGCGCTGCTGGGTGGAGTTGAACGAGACGGCGATCGCGTTGCGGCTTTTGCCCTTGTCCGACGTGTTGCGCCGGATGAAGACCAACACCACTGCGCGCGCAACCCGGACGAACCTCGTCAAGGAAGACATCATCTGGTCGGTGCGAGCGGCCGCTGCGCTCTCCTGGCGTCCGACGTGCGCGGTGCGGGCGCTCGTCGGCGAGCGGGCCCTGCGGCGCTACGGCTTCCCGGCCCAGTTCAAAGTCGGTGTGACCGGCGGCGACGACTTTCAGGCGCACGCCTGGGTCGAAGACGAGACGGGCGTACTGATCGGCCGATCGGAGCAGTCCTACCGCGCCTTGTCTGACCTTGTGCCACGCAAGGTCGCGTCGTCCTAACCCGCAATGCCTACCACACTCGCACCTCCGGCCGTTGCGACATCATCGGGAGGACTGGGTCCGGAACTACAGACGCTCTTGTTGAGCGCGTCCGCGAAGCCCCTCTCTGCGGAACTCTTGCCCGCACTGGACTGGGAAGCACTGGTCTGCGGAGCCATCGCTCACGGGCTGGTGCCGCAACTGCACCGGTCACTCGCCGCTATGCCGCAGGGAACAGCCCCGGTTTTCGTACAGCGTGGTCTGGACGAGCAGCAGCGTAGCATCGTCCAACGCGGTCTGCGGCTCACCGCAACACTTCTCGAGGTGCATCAGGCGCTTACGGCGGCTGGCCTCCGCGCACTTCCCTACAAGGGGCCGACCCTATCGCTCCAGCTTTACGGCGATCCCGCGCTGCGCGATGCCGTCGACCTCGACATCCTGCTGCCGCGGGACCAGGTAATGGCTGGGGCCGAAGTACTAGCGAGGTTAGGCTTCGTTCCTGTGCGGGATTACCGGCCAGAGATCCGCAGCCAGTTACTTCGCTATCGAGCGGAGATCGGACTGGTGAAGGACGACCTGCTGGTCGAGCTGCAATGGCGTCTCGCACCCAAGTATTTCTCGGTGGAGCTTGACTTTGAGCAACTGTGGCAACGCCGCAGTACCATCACGCTGCGTGACCGCGGACTGCCGGTGCTTTCGCCGGAGGATAATCTGCTCGTTCTATGCGTCCACGGGGCGAAGCACCACTGGGGCACGCTGAAATGGCTCGCGGATGTGGACCGGCTGCTCCAGACGAGTCCCGGCCTGGATTGGAATGCGGCAATGGCACGCGCAGACGCGCTGGGAGTCCGGCGCATCGTAGAAACGACGCTCTTCTTGTGCGCACAACTCCTCGAAACCCCGCTACCGGATCTAATCCGCGACCGACTTAGGACGGATCCAGACATTTCCCGGATGGGCGCGCAGGTGCAGGCCGACATCGCGGCTGGCGCAGAGCGAAACGAAGCCGAACATCACCGCTTTCAACTGGCACTGCGGGAGCGGCGGCGCGACCGGTGGCGGTACGTCTGGCGGCTGGTCTGGCAGCCTACGGAATCGGAATGGGACGCGGTCCGGCTGCCTCGTGCCCTGGCGTGGCTTTATCCGGTGGTTCGGCTGGCACGCGTGGCGGCGAAGGCGCTCAGCTAGCGTGACGCTTGCAGATCTGCCCGCACCGCCGCGATGACCTCAGGCAGCACCTTCAGGGTTCGCGGATACGAGAGCCGCTTGACCGGAACCCGGGTGACGACTTCTGTCGCCCAGCGGAACTGAGATTCCAGCCGCTCCCGCGTCTGTACCCTGACATTAAAAGTATTCTCTGTGATCTCGAGATAGGCTTGCCGCGGCGCCAGCGCCTCGATGCGCACTTCGGTCTGGCTCTTGATAGCGTCAGGCGAAACCAGTGAGTAGAAGGCGCGCAGCGGCTGCGGCTTGGTCACCGGTTCCATCGGGTAGAGATACTTCGGCACCCGGCCCGGCGTGAAGCGCTGGCCCTTGCGAGCGGGCAGCAGGTGCTTCGACATGCTGCGATACAGCTTGATGCGCGGCAGTCCGGGGTAGGCGATATAGCCTTTTCCCTCGCGTCCCAACACAAGGAAGTCATCCGTTACCAGCTCCGCTCCATCGGCAAGAAAGGCCGCCGCCAGGGTCGACTTTCCCCGGGCCGAATCGCCCAGGAACGCGATGGCTTCGCCATCTACGACCACGCAGGTGGCATGGAACGTTTCGATCCCAAACCCGAGCAACGCATAGGAGAACACGTGCCCCAGCATATAGCTGCGGAAAGCCGCAGCGGGCGCGCCATCAAGGCTATGGCCGAAAACGACCTGCGAGTCCGGGGAGATAAGAAATTCGAAGACACCCCGCCATTTCAGGTAGCGCGATCCGTCTTCCAGGTCGTGGTAATGGATCCGGGCGGGATCCTGAGACCGCAACGCGCGCGGAACACGGGCGGCGAAAAAGGCGGCTTGCTGTTTTCGGAACTCAAGCGTGGCGAAAGTCGGCTGCACGCGCTGGGAACACGGCAGGGCCCAATCGCTGGTGACTTTCAGACCGAAGGCGTAATAGTGGTGAAGGAAGCCTTTCAGCAAGCCTCCGTTGCAGCCTACTGACCGGCGTTCTGCTTAGTGTTTGCGCCCGTGCCGCCGTCGGCGCGCCCTCCCGTACCGGGGGTTGTCAAAGTCAAGTCGCGGAAGTGGCCGAAGGCCAGCAACACGGGGGAAACGTAGGTCTTAAGCGGTTGCTTTTCAACGGCTTTCGGATGTTTTGTCATGCTGGCACCATCGCGCTGAAGTAGTGTGATCTAGGGGAAAAACAGCATACCACGGCGCTCGCAGGAATCAAAAGAAAACTTCCAAGAAGGTCTCTAACTCCAGCAGGTCGGCGGTCTGCCAAAAGGCAAGGGCGCTAGAATCGGTTTCATCGTCCAGTTCATGACGCAGGGAAAGCAAGTCCTGCCTTAGTTCTGGGGGTGGTTTTAGAAGACCGAGCTGCTGCGCCTTCCCCTGGTAAAGGATGGACTCAAGAACTGCAAAGTCTCTGATAGCACCAATCCTCCCCAGTCGCGTGAAGTCCCCCTTGGACCGACGTGTCCGGATAACCTCCGGCAAGATCCCACGCATGGCCTCGCGGTGTATACCCCGAGACTCGCCATCCGGATAAACAGCTTCGCCGGGCATCGACATGACCAACTGGATGAGGTTCCGATCGTAAAACGGATAGCTCATCTCCATCTGGAACATCCCGATGGCGCGGGCGTCCATCTCCATCCGGTTCTTGTAGGCCTTGGAATGAGCGAATCCATACAAGGCCTTGCGGTGAACCTTGGCGCTGGGGAAACGCATACCACGGGAAGTCAGCTGCCGCTCCCGACCGATTTTCTGGAAGCGTTGCGAATAGAATCCGCCTGGCACTCGGGCCCGGCTGCGGCGGCGCAACCACTGATAGAACGGGCGGAACGCCTCCGGCAAGAGATAAGTGCGCAGGTTGCGGTACAGTTCGCGCGTGAGCATTGCCCGGGAGATCGGGAACTCGTCGACGGCGTACCAGCGGTTGGTGTAATACGCGCACAGGTGCCGGTAGGCTTTGATCCAGTGTCCCCAACGGATGAGGTCGGCGATGTGATGCGAGCTCATCAGCAGATGGTCGCCGAAGAAGCCCGAGACGTAGACGCGGGCACCGCGCCCCTGCGCCTTCTCGTAGAGGTCCTGCCAGGCGTCATTGATGATCAGCGGCGACTCGGCATGCCACATCTTGCGCTGGCGGTCGCGCGTGATGCCCATGTCGTCGGCGGGCTGCAGCAGCAGCTCAGCCCCGGCGGCGGCTTGCGCCGCCTTCTGGAACTCCAGTTCGTTGCCGCGGACATCGCTCCCCACCACGCCAACGCCGAGGAAGGGCCACTCCATTCCCCGTTCGCGGCGAAGAAATCCTGCGGTGCAGAATATGGACGATGAGTCGAGCCCACCGCTCACGCTGATCGCTGACGGGTACTGGCTCCGCAGGCGGTTGCGCACGGCGCGGAAGAATGCCTCGCGATAGGCCTCCACGTAATCTTGCTTCCGCTTCAGGCGCAGGGTCTTCCGGGTATCAAAATCGAAGTAGCGCTTCAGCTCCGTCTTTTCCGGAGTCAGAAAGACGCAGCGGCCCGCCGGAACTCGGCTGATGCCATGGAAGTAAGTATTTGTCTCGTCACGGTAGTCCCATTGCCGGTAGAGGAACTCAGCCAGGGAGGACTCGTTCGGCCGCGCAATGACCTCAGGATGGGCAAACAACGCCTTCGCTTCAGAGGCGAACAACACCGTCCTGCCGACGCGGCAGTAGTTGAGGGCGCGCACGCCGATAGCGTCCCGTACGAGCTGCAGCCGCGGGCGGGCGGGATCATAGATGGCGGCGACGAAATCGCCGTCGAGGCGTGCGGCAAAGTCTTCACCGAAGCGTTCGTAGACCCGAAGCACAAAGTCCACATCCGCGGATTCCTGCTGAAGGCTTCCGTCATCCCTGAACAGATCCCAGAGCTCATCACGGTTGTCGAGGCGGCCGTCCCACAACACCACGACGCCGGCGGGTGACTGGAGCGGTTGGGACTCACGCGAAGATTCAGGAGTGACCTTCAGCTGCTGGAAAGCGAAACCTGCGCTGCCGGTGAGCAGATGGCGGGAACCGTCCGGGCCGCGATGGGCCAAGCGGGCATTCATGCGCACAAGTACTTCTTCGCGGACGGGCGCTCCGTCCGTGTTCCAGATGCCCAGGATGCCGCTCATAGATGACTAAGATGAGGCCGGCCTGCTAAGGAGGCATCGAAACGGCCAGCATCGGAGAGAACTGTAGCTATTGTAAATCAGGCGCGCACCGCGCCAGCGGCTCGCCGCACGCATGCTAGAATCACTTTCGCTTCCATGCTGATCACACCCGCCACCCGCGTGCGCGCCACTTCTGACCAGGTCTCTTCCGAATTGGGCAAGGAAGTCGTCATCCTCCAGCTCGCCAATGGCCTGTATTACGGGCTGGATGAGGTCGGGGTCGAGATTTGGCGCAAGCTCCAGGACGGATGCCTGGTCTCTGACATCGTCGCCGCCATCACGGAGAAGTTCGATGTCGAGGCTGCCCGCTGCGAGACCGATGTGCTCCGCATCCTCGACGAGATGCAGAAAGCGCAGTTGGTCGTCGTGGAAACTGCCTGAGCGCAGTCTCACCTAGCCGCTCCTACGCTACAATGCTTCTCTTTGCCGCACACCCAGCGTCGCGGAGGGTACCCGTCTCTTGAAGAAGATCTGGCAGGTGATCACGGCATCGTCCGTGGGGACGATGATCGAGTGGTATGACTTCTACATCTTCGGCAGCCTGACGGCCATCCTCGCCCTGAAGTTCTATCCCCCGGGCGACGACACCTTCGCCTACATCGCCTACCTCGCGACCTTCGCCGTCGGCTTCGTGGTCCGTCCGTTCGGCGCGCTCTTCTTCGGACGCATCGGCGACATCGTCGGGCGGAAGTATGCGTTCCTGGTCACGCTGCTCATCATGGGCGGCGCCACCTTCCTCATCGGCCTGCTGCCGACGTTTGAAACCGCCGGCTGGCTCGCGCCCATCGCGCTCATCATCCTGCGCATCCTCCAGGGCCTTGCCCTCGGCGGCGAGTACGGCGGAGCGGCGGTCTACGTCGCTGAGCATGTGCCGGACGAGCGCCGCGGCTTCTACACCAGCTTCATCCAGATCACAGCGACCCTGGGGCTGTTCCTTTCGCTGGGCGTGATCCTGGCGACGCAGTCCGCCATGTCGACCGAAGATTTCCAGCGCTTCGGCTGGCGTATTCCCTTCCTCATCTCCATCTTCCTCGTCGGGATCTCACTCTACATACGGCTGAAGATGAAGGAATCTCCCATCTTCGAGCACATCAAGAGCGCCGGCATGCATTCGGCGCAGCCGCTCAAGGAAGCGTTCACTAAGTGGGAGAACCTAAAGCGGGTGCTGATCTCGCTCTTTGGCGCCACCGCCGGACAGGGGGTGGTCTGGTATGCGGGTCAGTTCTACGCGCTGTTTTACATGCAGACCATCCTGAAGGTGGACCCGCGGACCGCCAACATCATCGTGGCAGTGGCGCTGCTGCTGGGGATGCCATTCTTCATCGTCTTTGGTGCGCTGAGTGACCGCCTGGGCCGGAAGAAGATCATGATGGCTGGTTGTCTCCTCGCTGTCGCCTTCTACTATCCCATCTATCAGGGGATGGAGGCCGCGGCCGGCAACAACATCGTGAGCGTGTCGTCCGCGGTGGACAAGGCCACCGGCGCGCAGCGCCTGACCCCGATGACCACCGGCGCGGAAGGCGCGCTCGTGCCCGCGCAGACCGCCGACGATCCCAATGTCGCGGCGCTCGCCGGGCTCGTCTTCATCCAGGTCATCTTCGTTTGCATGGTCTATGGACCGATTGCCGCTTACCTCGTCGAAGCATTCCCGGCGCGCGTGCGATATACATCGCTGTCGCTTCCCTACCACATCGGGAACGGCGTGTTCGGCGGCCTGGTGCCGCTGATCGGCGTGGCCGCCTGCGCCGCCACCGGCGACATCTACGCCGGGTTGTGGTACCCGATGGCGGTGGCGTCGCTGACGTTCATTGTCGGCACGCTGTACCTGCCGGAGACGCGTCACGTCCGCATCTGGGACGAGGTACGAGACATGCCAGAACGCGAAGTCGACTAGTTCCCCGCGGCCGGCGCCACCCGCTTCATGCGCAGGTCCTTCCAATTACGGCGAAAAACGAGCGCCGTAGGGCTCCCCGTCGCATCGCGCTCGAAAAAGTACTCCGCCTCGACATCCGGGATATAGAAACGATCACCCGCCATCGGGATGAATTCCCGCACTTTGCCCCCGGAGCGCTGAAAGGTGAGCTTGTCCCCGTCCCGCTTGATGTGCGTCACCCATTTGCCCGGGGCGACTTCATAGGTACCGGCGATCTTGTCCATCTCCGCGGAAGTGAGCTTCACGACCGCCGGAGTGGCCGGCTTTTCCCAGTAGGTGTAGAGCGCCAGCTTCCACTTTCCATCGACGCGATGGAACAGGAAGTGGTTGCGGTAAACGGTTGATACGTCCTGGCCGAAGATAGTGAGGTATTCGTCCAGCAGGAAGGTGAATAGCGCCGCATCGCCCTTCGGGATCACTCGCGATTCCAGAATCTTGAAGCGCAGGTCATAGCCCTCGCGTGGTGGGACCAGCTCCTCCACCAACTGCTTGCGGGTGTACTCCTTGCCATCGCGGTTGATCAGGATCATCTCCGGCGCCAGATGCTCTTCCAGCGCCTTCTTGTTCCCCTGCCGGATCGCTTCTACGATCTGCTCGCTGATGGCGGTCAGTTCTGCCTTGAGGGCCTGATCGCCCGCGTCTGGTTGCGGCTTGTCCTGGACCGCTGATCCTCCTGCGGCGGCCAGCACCATCAAGATAGTGGCCGCGATCAACCGCTTATTCCATATCGTTCCCATCTTTCTTCTTCTCCGTGCGAGGTGAGACTGAAACCTATTAGACCTGCCTCCAGTGAAACTGTTAGCGCCAGGTGTGGCCTCATGGATGAAGCGTCTTTCGCAGGAAGAAGCGTATAGTGTTCGCCCTGGAGGTACGTTGTATGGACCTGAAAGGCAAGCGCGCGCTCATCACCGGAAGCTCACGCGGCATCGGCCGAGGCATTGCTCTAAGTCTCGCCGACCGGGGTGCCGACATCGCCATCCACTATTACAAGAACCAGAAAGCCGCCGAAGAGACTCTCGCCCAAGTGCGCCAGCGCGGGCGGAAGGGCTGGCTATTCTCCGCTGATGTCTGCCAGCCGGCCGAGGTGCAGCGCCTGGTCGAGACGGTGCAGAAAGAGGCCGGGCCTGTAGATGTCTTCGTCAGCAATGCGCGCACCGAGCCGCCGACCTTCTACAGTCCCCCATTCGACATCACCCTGCAGCAGTGGGACGCGGCCATGGACTCGCAGGCCAAGGCCTTCCTGGTGGCCGTTCGCACCCTGGCCGATTCCATGCCCTAAGGCGGACGCATCATTGCCATTACCTATTCTCCCGGCGGCCGCTACGGCAGTTGGCAGCCTTGGGTGGCGATGGGAGCGGCGAAGGCTGCCCTGGAGGTGTTGTGCCGCTACTTTGCGGTCTCGCTGGCGGACCGGAAGATCACCGTCAATGCCATCAGTCCGGGCTGGGTGGAAGACAGCGTCTTGAATGCCCTCCCGGAGAACGTGCAGACGATGATCCGCGACTGGCACGCCGGTGGCTGGACGCCACGCCGGCGCTTGGGAAACCACACCGACATCGGTGACGCGGTTGCCCTGCTTTGCTCGCCGGCGTCGGCCTGGATCACCGGTCAGGTCATCGACGTGGATGGCGGCGCAGCGCTGATGGATCCTCACCTTCCGCTGGATATCCAGCAACCCTTCCGCGCTAAAGCAGCCCAGAAATAGACCGTCGGCTCCGCCTCGCGTTCGAGGCGGAGCCGCATCCTTCCCCGCTCCGGCTCATCCATTACACTGGATGCATAACCTAAGGAGTGGCTCTTGTCCTCTGTTTACATACTCTCGGGCGTGCGTACGCCCATCGGCAAATTCGGCGGCTCGCTCGCCGGCATGACGGCGGCCGACCTCGGAGTCGTCGCCGCCCAGGCAGCGATGGAGCGCGCCGGCATCGCGCCCGACCAGGTGGAAGAAGTCATCTTCGGCAACGCCCGCCAGGCCGGCGGTGGACCCAATCCGGCGCGGCAGGTCGGCGTGCGCAGCGGCGTGCCGCAGTCGGTCCCGGCTTACACCATCAACAAGGCGTGCGCGTCAGGGCTGAAGTCCATCGCGCTCGGCTACAGCGAGATCGCCAGCGGCAACCTGGAGTGCGTGCTCGCCGGCGGCACGGAGTCCATGTCGCGCGTGCCGTACCTGCTCGACCAGGGACGCTGGGGTTACCGCATGGGCAACCAGGAACTGGTCGACGGCATGTATCGCGACGGCTTCTTCTGCCCGCTGGCCAAGATGATCATGGGCGAGACGGCAGAAGTCCTGGCCGAGCAGTACAAGATCGGCCGTGACGAGCAGGACGCCTTCGCCCTGCGCTCACAGCATCGCGCCGAACGCGCCATCAACGCCGGCCGCTTCGCCGACGAGATCGTGCCGGTGAAGATCGCTTCGAAGAAAGGCGAGACCGTCTTCGACCGCGACGAACATCCGTTCCTGGGCGCGACCTCGGAGAAGCTGGCGAAGCTCGCGCCCGTGTTTTCGAAGACCGGAGGTATCACCGCCGGGAACTCTTCCGGCATCACGGATGGCGCGGCGGCGGTGGTGCTCGCTTCCGAAGCCTTCGTGAAGCGCAACAACCTGAAGCCGCTGGCGCGGATCGTCGCCATCACCTCGGCGGGGGTGGATCCGAAGGTCATGGGCATCGGCCCGGTGCCGGCGCTGCGCAAGATGGAGGAGAAGCATCGGCTGAAGGTCAGCGACTTCTCGCTCATCGAACTGAATGAAGCGTTTGCGGCGCAGGTCATCGCCTGCGACCGCGAGTTGCACCTGGACCCGGAGAAGCTGAACGTCAACGGCGGCTCGATCGCGCTGGGACACCCGATCGGCTGCACCGGCACCCGCATCACGGTCACTCTGCTGCACGAGCTGCGGAAGCGCAACGGCAAGCGCGGCCTGGCGACGCTGTGCGTCAGCGGCGGCATGGGCATGGCGCTGGCGATCGAGATGCAGTAGCCAGAGCCAGTTTGCCCGCACGTCTCGTCGATAATGCGCAGAAAAACTCTTCAGAAGTTGTTTGGAATCTAGACCGCGATATCTTTGGATCCGTATAAACGCACGGCAGCCGGATTCCCAAAATGGCATCGTAGCCGAAAATATTTGATTGCCTAAAGCAACCTGCATGTTGTGGTTGCATCCGACCCCTTCAAGGACCGGGTCGCTCTGTCCCGGTTCGGTTTCCGGCCCCTCGATTTTCTTCGGCTCCTACCCTTTGGTGACGTAAGAATCCTCATATTAAGGGGTGCTCAAGTGAAAGCCCTCGTCGCGACCCTGCTCTTCTGTCTGCAAATGCTTCTGTTTGCGAGTCCTATTCAATCCACCCAATCGGAGAGCGAGGCTTCACGGAGCGCCGCCAAATCAGCTACAAGTTCGGCGGGGAATCCAGACAGCCAGAAGCCGAGGACGAACCCGGCAAAGCGAAAGGGTGGACCCAAGGCGCCGGCGCCGCAAGAGCAGTTCGGGCACTATTGGACCCTGGAGCCGGGATGGGAAAGTGTTCTGGAGTTGCGCAACCTGCGGCCTGAGAACCTCAAGGTTACGCCGGTGCTGCGAACCGCTGAAGGCGTCGAAATACCGCTCCCCGAGGTGAGCCTGGGGCCGGACGAAGTGCAGACCATCGACCTATTGACGCAGGTCAGGAGCCTTGCGCCGCAACTCCTGACAAAAGCCAACGCGTATGGATCGCTTGTCCTTAAGTTCACGTCGGTTGACCGATTGACCTTGTACGCAGCAATGATGGTCCGGCAACCGGGCAGCCCTATCAGCTTTCATGTGGATACCGCCTTGTATCCCGGAAACATTGCTCGCGGTAGCAGAGAATCGATCTGGTGGCTTTCCCGTCCGGAGTTGGATGCGGACCTGATCGTCACGAACTTTTCCGCCCATCCGAAACCGGCACGTTTGGTGTTATCAGATTCTGCCGGCAAAACGGCGGAGACTCGGATCGCGCTCGGGCCACGCCAAACGTATCGCACGAAGCTGCGCTATCTCGTGCAAAAGGCAAAGTTTAAATCGGAGTTTGGCGGACTCCAGCTGATTCCAGACGACCAGGATGACAGCGCGCTCCAGCTTACGCATTTCCTTTACGACGCGACTACTGGGTTTTCTGCCCACATGAAGGTCCTGTCGCGCGGCAGTGGGTTTGCCGTCGGTCCGCAGACGACACGGGCCCCGATGATGGCGCTTTCCCAGCCTGACCCGGCGCTAGGGTTTCCGGCAGAAACAGTTCTTCGACCTGTGGTGTTTGTCCGCAACATCACGGCCAAGCCCATTAGCGCAAAGCTGGCTCTGAATTGGTTCGCAGGGGAGAAGGCCGGGGTTGCAACCACGGAAATCGCGGAACTAGGTGCGGGTGAGACCCGCCTGGTGGAAATATCGCAGTTCCAGGCGAGAGGCGACATTCCCAAGGACGCGCATTGGGCCACAGTCTCACTCTCTTATACTGGACACCGCGGCGACATTATCCCCATCGCTGCCAGTTACGAGGCCGGCGGCAGATACGGCGTTCAAACCCCCTTCTCGCAATCGGTGAGCTACGCGTTCAAAGGCGGGATGTGGCATGTGAGTCCGATCCATAACACACTGCTGACTGCGGGCAATGGCGGCACCAAGAATGCGACGGTCTCGTTCAGGCTGCGTTTCGATGGAGGAAAGCGACTCTATGAGTTACCGGACCGCGAACTGGCGCCCGGCGAGCAGATGTGGGTAGACGTAGGTAAGCTGGTTCGCAACCAGGTACCGGACAAGAATGGCGTGGCCATGCCCATCGACCTTGAACACGGCTCCTACGAATTCAGCGACGTGCACAACCCGGTCCTCGGCTATCTCTACGAGGGCAAGCTGGTGATAGACAAGACCTACGGGCACGCCACGTATGGGTGCAGTTGTTGCTGTCCGAGATACAACACCTGGATGGATCCGTGGTACGGATTTCTTCCGGGGCAAACCGGACAAGCTGGCGTCTTCACGGAGGGGGTGTGTACCGGTGGCACCATCAATGTGACCCAAGCCGTTAGCTGGTGGTGGACAGGTAACAGCGGTGTCGGAACGGTATCCGGATCCGGCTTAGAGAGTGCCGCAGCGGCGGGTGAAACCTCAGTTTCCAGCGTCCTCTACTATACCGGGCCGATGCCCGAAGCGGGAAATTGTGAATGTGGTGAGCTCCAGGCCTACCCGGAGAGTGGCATGACGGTGGATGCGATTCCTTCAGTGGCCCTGGCGATGGACAAGGGCGTAGTAAAGGATCAAAACGGGACGCTGGATCTAATCGTATCTTATCCATCTGGCTATCAAGGGAATATCCGGCCGCTTACCCTTCAGATTGACACCACATCTGGCAGCGGAAGTGCGGTATTTGCAAACAACAACGGCAGCAGCCTGCAGACATCGCAAACCGGATCGTTCTCTGTGAGTATTAAGGGCACAGCAACAAGTTCGACTGCCGACAATATCAGAGTAAGGGCGATTTTTGAGGGAAACACTCTCGCCAGTAAAACGTTCTCCGTCATTTTCGTAACTATCACGATGCAGACCAGTGGTTCGATACCTATTGAGAACGGGGCGCGCGACGCCTACATCAACCACCCTACGAATCCCAGTCGCACGGCCAATTTGGGGCAGTTCAGCCCAGCGTATATTGGTGTCCAGTTCACGGGCACCATCTCACCGACTAACTTTGCACCGGAAAGCCCATCATCTTTCGAGTTTAAGAGGTCTATCCTTAAGTCACGGGTCTATGAGGACGCAGCGAACGGTTCTACCTTGGTCCATTGCATTAACGATTCGGGGCTATCTATAACTTGTGAGCCCAGATCCGCTGGAAGCGATACAGTTCCACAGTTCCAAGACGTGGACCCCTCGAATGGTCTTATTTACGACCTCGATGGTCCCGGACCCGATCAGCCTGGCGTTGGTAACACCAGGCGATTGAGAGTGAATTTCGAGGAATGGGTCGAGTATCGGGGAGTAAGAGCTTCAGCGACTTTCGCTTGGTTCTCTCGGTCATCCCGTAAGAGAACCTCTACATCCGAAGTTTATGAAACTAGCTTCGGGTCTGATAACCAAGCAGGCATTGGAACGACAGCATTAACATGGAATCTACAATGAACAAGACCGCGATATTTGTAGTATTACTCTCAGCGACAGCCTTTTCACAAGACAGGTGCGAGGCGATAGACGGCAAGACGCCAGGCGAAATCCGGCCTCGAGTAGAGAGGTTGTTGCAGCCTGCATTGGACATCCTCTCGAGGCCTGCCTCAGCAACCAGTGAAGCGTGCATCCTTCGAGCATTACGCATAGTTGCTTATACTCCGACCAAGGAAGCGCTGCCAGTGGTTCTGCCCTGGCTGACGTGGAAGCGCTCTTCGCAGCCCGCGGTGTCGGCCTTCACAGAAACCAGAGACTATCCCGCTATTGGAACCATCTTTGCTTTTGGGAAGGTCGCGGTTCCCAGTCTGATACTAATCCTCGCGGGTAAAGAGAGCACCACTCTCGAGAGTGAAAACGCATTGCTTGCCTTTATGATGATTTATCGCGAGAACCTAGACGAGGGACTCCAGCTTCTACGGAAAGAGGCAGAATCGCGCACGGGAATGGCGAGAGATCGCCTTCGCTTCGCCGCTGAACGCGCCGATCGAAAGTGGCCAGTCCGCACTCCGCCACGAGGCATTGACAAGAATGAGTAAGGGTTCGGTGGTGAAAGCCTGGCCATCCTCTTCACATTAGTGGATAGCAGGCGAGTGGCCCAAGTAAGCCCGCCTGATCTCGAGACATCGCTGACCTTAAGGAATGTTGGGCTGCCCACACAAGCGCCGCACTTGGCCTCGGTTTCGCGCTCGCGTGGGAAATGGACCTTCCCGATTCGGAACGACTCATCTATTGCAGTGTCTGTTCCTCTTGACAGTATCCCGTCATTGATGTAATCTATATATGAGTGATATATCTTTTGGATATATCACTGTGCCCCCGCGGGCTGGACTACTGGCCGCCGGCGACCGGTAGCTGCTATTAAGTCCTTTGTTTGTGCTTAGGTACGTGTAACCCCTTTGTTTCTGCTTAACTACGGACGCAAATCCCGTAACTCCAATGTTTCTGCGTAACTAGCAAAAGGGGGTGGTGAAAAGTTTTTGCGGACGCCAACTCGCTGATCCGCAAGAACTTACTGTAATTAAGCAGAAACAAAGAACTTAATGTAAGTTCTAGAAACCAAAGAACTTCTGAAATTATTTTTTGGAGCTGGTCGAGTCGTTTTCCCCGCCCCTTAGGCCCGTTTTTGGCGGAGGTGGGCTGGCAACACGCGATATCTGTTTGGGTTATATTCACCCGATGCGCCGTCTATCGCTCAGCCTCGCCTTCGCCCTGATCTCGTCGCTTCTGTTAGCGCAACACTCGACCCACGACCCCATCAACACGCACGCCGAGCATGGCGCGCATTGCGGGGGCATGATCGGGTGGGTGCCGAAGGAGATCCTGGAGAAGCCGATCGCGGTGAAGCCCGGCGTCGGCCAGCTCAGTGACCCGGTCACGACCAAGTCGCCGGAGGCGCAGGCGCTGTATAACCAAGGCGTCGCGTACCTGCATTCGTACGTGTGGATCGAGGCGGCACGGTCATTCCATCAGGCGCTGCGGCATGACCCGAAGCTGGCGATGGCGCACATCGGGCTGGCGCGGACTTATCTGAATCTGGACAACCAGGCGGAGGCCCGGGCGCAAGTGGCGAAGGCGCAGGCGCTGGCGGAAGGCATCTCTCCGCGCGAGCAGCGGCGCATCGAGATAATGGCGCGGCAACTGGACGCGATCTCGGCTCCGAGGGACCGGGAAAAGCTGCTGGCGTATCGCTCATTCCTCGACCAGGCGCTCACGGACTTCCCCAAGGACCCCGAGATCTGGACCCTGCGCGGCAATGCGGAAGAGGCAACGGCCTACGGACGCGGGCAGCGCGGCGGCGTACGCAGTATCGCGTTCTATCACGGGGCGCTGGCGGTGGAGCCCAAGCACTGGGGCGCGAACCACTACCTCATCCACAGTTATGAGTACATCGGGCAGGTGGAGGACGCGCTCAAGCACGGACTCATCTACGTGAATGCCGCGCCCAGCATCCCGCATGCGCACCATATGTACGGCCACGACCTTCGGCGCGTGGGCCGCACGGACGAAGCCATCGAACGTTTCCTGCGGGCCGACGCGCTGGAGCGGGCCTACTATCGCGACGAGCAGATCGACGCCAAATACGACTGGCACCACACGCACAACCTGTCGTTGCTGGCGACGGCATATCAGTACCAAGGCAAGCTCAAGCTGACGGAAGAGATGCTGCTAAAAGCTACGGCCACGCCGGGCATCAGCGAGTATGCGGAGTTCTTCCACAAGGACTATGCCGAGTACTTGGTGAACCGGCGGCGGTATCCGGAGGCACTGGAAGCGGCGCGGAAGCTTACCCAAAGCAAATACGCGCTGGCGCGCAGCGTGGGACACGTGCTGGCAGGCAATGCGCTGCTGGGAATCAATCCGAAAGACATGAAGGCGGCAGAGGCGGAGCTGGCGTCGGCGGAGGCGCAGGCCAAGCTCGCGGGCGACCGCGGCTTCGTCCAGCCGTACATCGAAGCCCTGCGCGCGGAGCTGCTGCTCCGCGAAGGCAAGCAGGCGGAGGCGAGCCGCATCTTCAAAGACGTGCAGCGGACCATCCGCGCCATCCCGGGGCCGGATGCGTGGATGCAGGCGATCTATCGGCTGGAGCTGATCGCGCGCATCGCGCGCGAGAATGGCGACTGGGAGCTGGCCGAGTACACCGCCAAGCAGATGCTCGACCATGACCCGCATTATGGCGGCAGCCAGTTTGCCATGGGCCTGGTGGAAGAGCACAAGGGCAACCACGCGGCGGCCCGGCAGTGGATGGCGAAGGCAAAGGCCGCGTGGGCGGCGGCCGACCCGGGCTTCCTGGATCCGAAGCTGGAAGAGCTGAAGGAAGCGGCGGTGCCTGCGCCTGCGGCCCCGGCAAAGACAGACACCTCCACGCTCACGCCCGTGCGTGAGATGAAATTCGATCCGCGAATGATGGTTTGAGCGGCGATGCCGCTGCCCGGCGGGCAGCCTGACGAGCCGAAGTAAGACTTACTTCCGCGCTTTCTTCAGCTTGGGTTCTTCGGCCTCTTCCGCCGTGGAGACCGCGGGCTTCTTCACGTTCTGCAGGCTCATCTTCAGCGCTTCCATGATGTCGATGACCGGCGCCAGCTGCTGGGCCGCGGGTGGCTCGACCGTCTCCTTGCCTTCGACCTTGGCCTGAATGAGCGCTTTGAGGTTCACGCGATACTCGTCGTGGTACTTCTCCGGCTCGAAGCCGGCTTTGAGTGACTCGATGAGCGTCTTGGCGAGATTCAGTTCGGCGGGCTTGATGAGCGAGGTGTCCGTGCGGAACTCTTCGACCTGCTTGATCTCGTCCTTGTAGTACATGGTGTGCAGCAGGATGCCGTGCTTGGAAGGCCGCAGGATGACGATGTGCTCGCGGTTGTGCATCGCGATCTTGGCCAGTGCGCAGTAGCCGGTCTCACGCAGGGCTTCGAACAAGAGCGCGTACGGCTTTTCGCCGGCGTCGTCCGGCGCCATGTAGTAGGAGCTTTCGAAGTAAATGGGATCCACGTCAGACGCCTTCACGAACTCGAGGATCTCCATCGTCTTGGCGGTCTTAGGCGCGACCTTTTTGATGTCCTCGTCTTCGATGACGACGTACTTGTCCTTCTCGTACTCGTAGCCCTTGACGAGCTCGGTGCGCGGAACGGGCTTGTCTTCCGCCTGGCAATAGAGCACCTGCTTCACGCGCGAGTTGTCGTGCTTGTGCAGCTGGTTGAAGCTCACGGTCTCACTGCGGGCCGCGCTATACAATCGGACAGGAAGCGAGACCAGACCAAAGGTCAGGTGACCCTTCCAAACGGTGGACGCCATAACGGTTCCTCTTTACTCTTTAGGGCGACTTCCGGGACGAATGGTTTTCGTCCGAAAATCAAGGGTTTACAGCTATATCACAGCACCACTTCTGGGGCAATGAACGCGCGGTGACGAACCTCTCTGATTACTCCCGCAAACGGCGCTTCGACAAGACGCCGGAGCCACCGCCCAAGCCGGTGCAAGAGGCTGGTAACCGGTTCTGTATCCAACGACATAGCGCCCGGCGTCTGCACTACGACCTGCGTCTGGAAGTAGGCGGGGTGCTGAAGTCCTGGGCGGTGCCCAAGGGGCCGACGCTGGACCCGGCGGAGAAGCGGCTGGCCGTCCATGTGGAAGACCACCCGATCGAGTACGGCGACTTTGAAGGCACAATCCCGGCGGGAAACTACGGCGCCGGCAGCGTGCTGCTGTGGGACCGCGGGACGTACGAGCTGCTGGGCGACGCCTCGGCGGAAAAGCAGTTGGAGCGCGGCGACTTCAAGTTCAAGCTGCATGGGGAAAAGCTCTTCGGCGAGTTTGCGCTGGTGCGCACCAAGCGCGGCAAAGGCAACGAGTGGCTGCTCATCAAGAAGAAAGACTTTGCCGCGAAGACCGGTTACGACTCCGAAGATGACCTCCGCAGCGTGAGCGCGGGCGGCGCGGCGGCGGACCTCTCCGTGGTGCCGGGCGCCGCGAAGTCGGAGATGCCGAAGAAACTGGAGCCGATGATGGCCTTCGCCTCCAGTTCCCTGCCCACCGGGCCCGAGTGGATCTACGAGGTGAAGTGGGACGGTGTGCGCGCGCTGGCGTTCATCGCCGATGGCAAGGTGAAGCTCACGGGCCGATCCGGCCGAGCGATGGAGGCGCAGTACCCGGAGCTCGCGGCGATCGCCGGGCAGATCAATGCCAAAGAAGCAGTGCTGGACGGCGAGATCGTGGCCTTTGATGCCAACGGCGTCCCGAGCTTTGCCGAGATACAGCCGCGCATCTCGGCGACGGGCAAGAGCGTGAGCGCCGTTATGCGCTCGAATCCGGTGACGTATTTCGCCTTCGATGTCCTGTATCTGGACGGATACGACCTACGGCAGGTGGCACTACTGGAGCGCAAACGACTGCTGGCGTCGCGGATGAAGCCGGGAACGGTGATGCGGACGTCAGAGCATTTCGCCGACGGAGTGCAACTGCTGGAGGCCGCGCGGGCGAAGGGACTGGAAGGCGTCGTGGCAAAGAACGCCGCGAGCCGGTACGAGTCGAAGCGCAGCGCGATGTGGGTGAAGGTGAAGATCGTCAGCCAGCAGGATTTCGTCGTGTGCGGGATGACGGCGGGCGAGCGCGACCACTTTGGCTCGCTGGCACTGGGCATCTATGAGAACGGCGAACTGAAGTACGCGGGCAATGTGGGCAGCGGCTTCACGGAGGAGTCGCTGAAGCGGATCGCCGCCCGGCTGAAGCCGCTGGCCGTGAAGAACCATCCGTTCGCCGAGGAGCCGGTGGTCGCGAGCCGGTTCGGCGCGAAAGACCTGAGCGCGACGCAGTGGCTGAAGCCGCAGGTCGTAGCAACGGTGAAGTTCAACCACTGGACGCGGGACGGGCATCTGCGCGCGCCGGTATTTCTGGGACTGCGTGATGACGTGTCGCCGGAAGACTGTGTGCGCGAGGCCGAGATCAGCGCGGAGGACGTGACGCAGGCGGCGCCGACCAAGAAGGAGCCGCTGCTGCCCGCCGACAAGACCGAGGTCATCCTCAACGTGGATGGCCGCGCGCTCAAATTCACCAACCTGAACAAGGTGTTCTATCCCGCTGCCGAAGATGGGTTCACCAAGCGCGACGTCATCAACTACTACGACGCCGTCGCGGACTTGATACTCCCGCATATAAAGGACCGGCCACTGTCACTGCGGCGGTATCCGAATGGCATCGAGGGCAAGGCGTTCTTCCAGAAAGACGCCGCCGAGCACTTCCCTGAGTGGCTGCGCATTGCGCCGGTGCAGTCGGAGAAGAAGGTCATCAACTTCGTGGTGGCCGATGACCGCGCCGCGCTGCTGTACCTGGCGAACCTGGCGTGCATCGACCAGAACCCGTGGATGAGCCGGGTGGAGACGCTCGAACATCCTGACTTCATGCTCATGGACCTGGACCCGTACCACTGCGGCTATGACCGCATTGTGGAGGCGGCGCAACTGGTGCGCGCGAAGCTGGAGATGCTTGGCCTGGAAGGCTATGCGAAGACCACTGGCGGCGACGGCATGCACATCTATGTGCCGCTGGAGCCGCGCTACACCTATGAGCAGGTGCGCGGTTTTGCCGAGATCCTGGCGCGGATGGTGGCGGCGGAGCGTCCGGACCTGTTCACCACGCCGCGCACCGTGGCGCAGCGCGAAAAAGGCAAGGTCTACTACGACTACATGCAGATCCGCGAAGGCTCGACTATCTCCGCGCCGTATGTGCTGCGCGCGTATCCCGGCGCGCCGGTGGCGACGCCGCTGCGCTGGAACGAGGTCACTCGCGGGCTCTCACCTGCACAATTTAATATCCGCAATGCGGTGGACCGGTTCGCGCGGCTCGGCGACTTGTTCGCACCGGTGCTGAACAATCCTCAGAAGCTGGAGCCGGCGATCGCAAAGCTGGAGAAGCTGCTGGCGCCGGTAGCTAAGAAATAGGCGGCTTCGCCGGAGTGACGCCGAACTGCCGCAACAGCTCTTCCGCGTAGAGTGCGCCATCGGGCGTTTCTTCGTGCTTGAAGTAGATGTAGACGTCTCGGCCGGCGGCGGCGTGGCCTTCGAGGCGCTTGGCGATCGCCTGGCGCTCCGCGGTCGAGTAGTCGCCCTTGCGCATGCGGTAATAGCAGAAGTCGGCGGTGACGACGTCGGGCGTCTCGAGCTTCTCGCTCTCGGCGACGCAGATGGCGGCGTTCTTCGCGCGTAGGAGGTCGAAGTACTCATCCTTGAACCACGACTCATGGCGGAACTCGAAGGCGAAGCGGCCGGTGGGGAGGCCGTGGAGGAAGTCCTTGAGCAGCGCAGCGTCCGCCTTGAGGAACGGCGGAAGCTGGAAGAGCACGAAGCCAAGCTTGCCCGCGCTGACCAGCGGTTGCAGCGAAGCGAGAAAGCCGCGGGCGTCTTCCGCTGCGTCCTTGAGGCGCTTGATGTGCGTGATGCCCTGGTTGGCCTTCGCGGAGAAGCGAAACTCTGCCGGCGTTTGCGCACACCAGTTAAGCTGCGTCTTCTCCGATGCGTAGTGCCGGAAGGTGTAATTCACTTCCACGCTGTTGAGACGCGTAGCGTAGTACTGCAGGAACTTGGCGGCGGCCAGCTTCGCGGGATAGAACTGCGGCTTCCACGTGGGATACGACCATCCTGAGGTGCCGGCGTAGATCACTTGTCGTCTCTCTTGCGCAGGCTGGCCAGGTCGATGCCGAGCTGCTCGCACTTCTTATACAAATGGCTGCGCTCCAGCCCCAGCGCCTTGGCGGCGTTGGTCATGTTGCCCGCGTGCTTGCGGATCTCAGCGGTGATGACAGAGCGCTCGAAATCAGAGACGCGGTCGGAGAGCGGCGCATTCGGACGCGACGCCGGAGCCGTGCCGTCGGCCGCCGGAAGCGCGAGGGCGACTGACTGCGAAGTCACACGGTCATCGGCAGAAAGCAGCAGCAGGCGCTCGACGACGTTGCGCAGCTCGCGGACGTTGCCGGGCCACGCGTACTCTTGAAGCTGCGCGATGGCGGCGGGGTCGAAGGCCGCGGGCTTCCATCCATTCTGCTGCGCCACGCGCTGGGCGAAGTGTTCGATGAGCGCGGGAATGTCCTCACGGCGTTCCCGCAAGGCGGGCAGCGCAAGCGGGAAGACGTAGATGCGGTGAAAGAGGTCCTGCCGGAAGGCGCCCTGCTTTACCTGCTGTTCGAGGTTGCGATGAGTGGCGACGATGACGCGGACGTTGACCTTGATGGGCTTGTCGCCGCCGATGCGCTCGACTTCACCCTGCTCCAGCACGCGCAGGAGCTTGGCCTGCATGGGCAGCGGCATGTCGCCGATCTCGTCGAGGAAGAGCGTGCCTTCATGCGCCTGCTCGAACTTGCCGATGTGGCGGCCTACGGCGCCGGTGAACGAGCCTTTCTCGTGGCCGAAGAGTTCCGATTCGATCAGCTCGGCAGGCACGGCGGCGCAGTTGAGCGTGATGAACGCTTCCCTGGCGCGCGGACTCTTCTCGTGGATGCGGCGCGCGACCAGTTCCTTGCCGGTCCCGGTCTCGCCCAGGATGCAGACGCGGGTCTCGCTGGCGGCGACGCGGTCGAGCTGTGTCATGACTTTGCGCATCGTCTCGCCGGAGAAGATGATCTCCTGCCCGCCGATGCGTTCACGCAGATTGCGGTTCTCGCGCTCCAGCCGGTTGAGCTTGAGTACGTTCTCGACGGTGAGCAGCAGCTTCTCTGACGAGATGGGCTTCTCGAGGAAGTCGAGCGCGCCGAGGCGCGTGGCCTTTACCGCCATCTCGATGTGCGCCTGGCCGGACATCATGACGACGGGCGTGGTCGTTCCGGTCTTCTTTAGCTCCTCGAGCAGGGTGAGGCCGTCTTTGCCGGGCATGACCACGTCAGAGAAGATGAGGTCGAAGTCGTCCTTGGTGGCGAGCGCCAGGGCCTTGTTGGGATCGTCGGAGACAGTGGCATCGTGGCCCGCAAGACGGAAGGCGCGGGAGAGCGAGGCCAGCGTGTTCGGGTCGTCGTCAATGATGAGGAGGCGTGCTTTGGCGGCCATGGCGGTCAGGAAATGTTCATCACGGAGTCGCAGCCTGCATCGTATCATTCGCGCCGGAAGCGCCGGCCAGCGGCAGCTCGACATGGAAGGTGGCGCCGCGACCCTTCTGCGAGGTGACCCAGATGCGGCCGTTGTGGTCGCTGATGACCGACTGCACGATGGCGAGTCCCAGGCCTGTGCCGTGCTGTTTGGTCGTGTAATAAGGAGTGAAGAGGCGCTCGCACTCTTCGGGCGTCATGCCGGCGCCGGAATCGGAGAGCTCGAACCGGACGCGGTCGCCGTTGAAGCAGGTGCGGAAAGTGAGGGTACCGCCTTCGGGCATCGCGTCCAAAGCATTCAGCACCAGGTTCTCGATGGCGCGGCGGATCAGTACCGGGTCGGCGGCGACGGGAGGCAGATCGGCAGCGAGGTCATACCTAGCCTCGATCTTTCCGCTGGAGCCACGCTGGAACTGCGCGGCAAAGAGCTTGCCGACGTCGGTGATGACGTCGTTGAGCTGCACCGGCTGCAACTGCGGCGCGGGCATCTTGGAGAAATCACTGAAGCGGCCGATTATGGCCTTGAGGTTCGATATCTCGGCCAGCAGCGTGGAAGTGCTCTCGCGAAAGACCTCGTCGAACTCCTGCGGAGAATGCTGGCGCGCCCGCAGGAGGTTCTCCACGGTGATCTGCAGGGGAAAGAGCGGGTTCTTCAGCTCGTGCGCGAGCCGACGCGCCAGCTCGCGCCACGCGGCCACGCGCTCGGTCTGCACCAGGCGCTCGCGCTGCGTGATGAGCTCGCGCGTCATGCGATTGAAGGCCGTGGCGAGGCGCGCGACCTCATCGTTGCCCTCGATTGCCACCTCGGTCTCCCAGTCGCCGGCAGCGACGCGGTCGGATGCTTCCGCGAGTTCCTCCACCGGGCGCGTCACGCGCCGCGACACCACCGCCGCCAGCACCAAGCCGAGCAGCATCACGCTGCCGCCAATGAGGAATGCTGCGTTGCGGATGCTGCGGGCCATCTCCACGCGGGGGCGGTGACTAGTGCCGATGAGTAGCATGGCTTCGAGGCCGCCGTTGCGGCCGAGGAGCGGAAGAGCGGCGACGGTCTCATCCTCGGCGGGGTCGCCGCTCCAGCGGATGACCTCGTGCAGCCGCACCGGCTTGCGCTCGCGCTGTGCCGCCTCCACGCGCTGGACGAGCGGACCGAGCTTGGTGGGGTCGGCCACTGGAGCCGCAGCCAGAAGGTTTTCCGGGAAAAAGCCATCGCCCTTCGGGCGATAGAGCATCACGCGCGTCCCCGCGGGTAACACCAGGCTTCGCACGAACTCCGCGTCCAAGGTGCGCCCGCCGACGATGTACAGGTTGCGGTCCCGCACCTGCAGGACGCGGATCTTCACCAGGCCGAGTACAGTGGAGTCGGCCAGCTCTTCCTGTTTCAGGAACGCACTTTCAATCCGCGGCGTGGCCTGGTCGAGGATGTGCAGGTCCTTATAGCCGAAACGGGCCGGCCACTGCGCCGATGAAATGATGGTCCCGTCAGCCGAGATGAACTGCAACAGGTCCAGCCCGTGGGCGGAGGCGACCTCCGGCGCGGTGTGCGCGAACGGAGAAAGGTCCGCTAGCCCGCGGCTGTTCTCCAGCGCAATCTTCAGCGCAACTTCGCTGGCAGCAATGGCTTCCAGTTGGCGGTCGATCTCGCGCTCGCGGCGGCGCATCTCGTTCTGGAATTGCGCGACGAGCGCAGCGGTGCGGTCGGCGTCGAGCTGCTCGAAGGAGCGCCGCGCACTGGCGGAGATCTGCCAGGCCACCAGCGCGATCGACAGGCCGACGGAGAACAGCACCACCAGCAGGACTTTGAGGCGGAAGCTCATGGACTACTTATTAGACTCCACCCAGACCTCTTCAAGCTTCCAGCGGCCATCCGGCGCGAGCTTCCAGTTCCGCACTCGCGTAGAAAGCCAGGCCGGGGCGGGCAGATGGGCGACGGGGATGAGGCGCGAGTCGGCGAGCAATGCCTGCTCGGCGGCGTAGAGCGCCTCGGAGCCGGTGGCGGCCAGGAGTTCCGCCTGCTCCAGGCGAGCCGCCTCGGCCAGTTGCACCAGCGCCTGGGTCGGATTCGCCGAGCCGAGCGGAAGCGTGACGAGCAGTACGTCCGCGCGGGTGTTGGCCGCGGGATTCTTCTCCGCGAAGACTTGCACCGTGAGGCCTACGTCGCGCGCGTTCACCGCGATGCGCTCCGCTACGGCCTTGAGTGCGGGCTCGCTGGGATCGTAGGCAAGGTAGAGCGGCTTAGCTTTGGCGGCATCGGTCTTCAGCTTCTGCAGGCGGGCGGGGTCTGTGGCGCCGCTAAAGAGCAGTGAGTAGCCGGTGAGCCATTGCGGCAGCAGGCTGGCCGCAGGCGCGCCGGAGCGGCGGAGGATGGCAGCGTGGATGGAGTCACGGTCGAGCGAAGCGCGCAACAACTCACGCGTCGCGGGTGCGCCGGAGGGAAAGACGAGCGCCAGCAGCCGGTTGTGCGCGGCGGCGTCGACGCGCTGGCTGGCGGCGGAGAGGCGCCGGGTCTGTTCCAGATCGACTTCGACTATATCGTCGGCCCCAAGGCGCATGTCTATCAGTTGCTCGCGCAGCGTACTCCCCATGACGATCTCGACGGCGTCGAGATACGGGCGTCCCTCGAAGTGGTCGAGATTGGCCGCCAGGGAGAGCTGCCGCCCCGGCTGCCAAGCCGCGATCTTGAACGGTCCCGTACCCTGCACACCTTCGGCGCCGCGCAGCACGATGGAGTAGCGGGCTCCGGCGAGCACCGCCGGCAGATCCGCGATGGGATTCGCGCATTCAAAGACGACGACCTGCGTGCCGTTACCGGCACGCACCTGCCAGCGCGGATCGTTGGCGAAGAGACTCACGACGTGGGCGGACGCCAGCGCGGTGCCATCGTGGAAGGTCACCCCGCCGCGCAGGTAGAAGCGCCAAACGCGGCGCTCGGTGTCCGGGCTCCAGGAGACGGCAAGCTGCGGCTGCACGCGGCCCTTGTCGTCGATCTTTGTGAGGCGGTCAAAGAGCAGGAAGGCGAGGCGCTGCCGCGCCAGGGTGAGGTCTTTTCCATCCGCGGGGTCGAGCGAATAGACGGGCTCGCGTAACTGCACGCGCAGCGTGCCGCCATAGCGGGGACGCTCCTCCGCCGATGCAGCGAGAGCCAGCAGGCTAACGACCGCAAGCCAGCGTAATGCTGTACGCCGCATAGCTCTCCTTCCCGGCATCGCGCACGACGGCGAGCGCGTAAGCGGAGTCCGGCGCCGGCCACAATGCCTTCACTGCCCCATTGATGACCATCTTCTCGCTGACGGCTGTGGCTTCCCGATTGCGGATCTCAAACGCCTGCAGCATGTCCGGCGACGTGCCGTCGCTTTCACCCGTCACCAGCAACTGCCAGCCTGCGCCGCAAGAAGAGCGAAGGGCGGCGATGTCGCTTCCCAAAGACGGCACGGTACGCAACGGCTGGTCGAAGCGCGTGTAAAGTCGAGTGTTGCCGTCGGCGCCGGAGATCGCCCACATCGCGTTTTCGGATTCGCCCAGGCGAGCGGCGGCGAAGAACAGCGGTACGGTGCGTCCGGCAAGGCTGCCGCTCAGCACCCCGGTGAAGTGGTTGCGCGCAGCAGCGTAGAAGGCGGCGGGCTCGTTCGCGCCGGGACGCAACAGCGGCCACGGATCGTCGCTCTCTGCGCAACGTAAGTTGAAGTTCGGGCGCAACATGCCCTCGCAACGCAGTGCCGGGAGATATGCGGTGAAGGTGTCGCCGGCGGTGAAGATGCGGCCTCGCAGGTCGCGCGGCCACGGACGCTCGCTGGGGATGAGCGCGGACGCAACGGCGCTGCCGCCCTCCCGCCGGTAGACGGCAACCTGTCGGCTGCCGAGGACAACGAGATGGCCATTGGTCGCGGCGATGTCCAGGATAGGCTCTTCGCGCTCCAGCAGCAGTGCGCGCTCCAGCCGGAAGAGCGCCGCCGGCGCGGGCGTGGCACTTCCCGGATCCGGAAGTGTAAGGATAGTGACCTGCTCGGTCGTGCCCTGTTTCACCTGCGCGATCCACACCAGCCCGCTCACGTTGCGCGAAAGAGTGATCTTGACGTCAGCCTGGGCGGCATCGGCGCGCACCATCTTTGCGCCCGCTTCGCGGAAGGCTTCGTCCAGCGCTTTGCGGATGAGTCCCTGGTCGGCGGGCGAATGTAGCGCGCGATTCTCGATCTCGAGGGAGACGCTGGTCGGCGAACCTGCTTTCCCCATCAGCAGTTCGACGATCTCATTGGCAGGGGCGGTCCAGGGTGAAGTGTCTGTCTGTGCGTGGCTGCAGGCGACGAGGACGAGCAGGAGCAGGGCCACGCGCCTGGAGGTCGGGAGAGACATTGTTCTGAGAAGCCGAGTATACCGCATACGCGCTCCATGCCCGCCGGCGCCGGGCGTCGCTGCTTCGGCGGAAGTCAGCGCGCCCGGTTTGGATTGCCGGCAGAAGTCATTGCCGTCCGTTGCCATTGCGATACGCCTGGCGCGCGACGCGGCCGCCCTCGGCCTCTTCCGCCTGGTCGGCTTGCGTCATCATGCCCTGCGGCGTGCCCTTGAGCACATCGTTGAAGAAGAACTTGCCGTCTGAGGGGACCATCACCATTTGCAGCTTGTCACTGAGGCGCTCAGCGATGATCTTGTTGATGAGTAGCGGATTCTGCTTGAGCAGTACCGCCTCCTGCTGCATGCGCTCGGTGTCGGCTGAGGCGATCACGCGTATGCGCTTGGCTTCGGCGTCGGCGAGCAGGTTGCGGCGTTCCATCTCCGCCTTGCTGTCGATGACCTTGGCCTGCGCCATGGCTTCGGCATTCTTGAGCGTGGTCTCCTTGCGCGCTTCAGCTTCCAGCCGCGATTGCTGGATCTGCTTCTCCTTGAGCGGCAGCGTGTACTGCATCGCGTCGGCTTCTCCCTTGGCCAGCAGCACGCGCACGTGGGCATCGCTCTCCGCGCGCTTTACATCGCGCCGCTGTTGGGCCTCGGCCTCGAGCTCCGCGATGCGGACATACTTTTCCTTCATCTGCGTCTCGTAGGTCAGGCCTTCGTTCTCCTGTTCCTTCAGCAGCAGTCCTTCGAGTCCCTTGGCGTATTCGGCCGGGAGCTGGATGTCGCGCAGCATGACCTCTTTCACGATCACGCCGTCGGCAGCCAGCTTCGCGGTGATGCGTTCGGCGGCGGTGCGGCGGATGTTCTCCCGCTGGGTGGCGAACAGTTCGCGCATCGTGAAGGCGGGCGTGATCTCACGGAAGACGCTTGCGACGACTGGCGGAACCAGTTCCTTCTCCACCGGATGCGGCAGGTTGGCGTGGATGTAGTCGAGCTTCTTGGGATCGAGACGGTAGCGGACGGTGATGGCCAGGCCGATGGGCAGGCCTTCCTTCGCCTGTACTACGAAGACTTCACCCTTCTCTTCGCGCGCGCGCACGGTCTTCGAGTCGGCGGGCGGCTTGGCGGATTCCTCGCGCGTGGAAGCCGTGGTCAACACCTGGTCGCGGATGTCGTAGAGCGCGATGCTTTCCACCAGCGGCTTGGTGAAGTGCACGCCGGGATACAGCGCGCCGGGTTTGGTGCCGGAGATCTGGCTGACGCGAATGCCGGCCATGCCGCTGGGAACCACATGGATGGTCGGCGCGAGCACGAGCAGGACGACGCCCGCGACGGCGAGCATCTTGGACCGCGCCCAGTCGAGCAGCGGCTCGGGAACGCTGAAGGGAGTCTCCGGCGGTACCGTGGCGAGCCGGCTGCGGTAGCTGCGGAGCTGTTGCAGGTTATAGATCAGGTAGGCGACGGCGCCGCCGAGCAGAGTGACGCCGAGAGTCACGAGCATGTACTTCAGTGCGAGCATGGTGGTGTCCTTTCAGAACTCTAGTTGCGCGACTCGGTGGCAGCATCGCGGGTTTCGGCGCTCCCGGTCTCAGCCGGAGTGTCCGCCTTGGCGGTGACGGCGGGCTCCACCGTGAGCACGCGGGCCAGTTCGGCGTCACGCTCGGCGCGGATGTTGACCGCGTCGCCGGGGCGAAGGAGCTCGAACAACTCTTCCAGGTCGGCCTGGCGCATGCGGATGCAGCCGCTGGACGCCGCCTTGCCGATGGACGCCGGCACGTTCGTGCCGTGGATGCCGTAGCCCTTGAGGCTGATGCCGATCCAGCGCGTGCCGAGCGGATTGTCGTCGCCCGGCTCGATGACTACGCCCGGCTTGTAATAGGTGGGGTGCTCGATGCGGTTGATGACCTTGAAATCGCCGGTGGGAGTCGGGGTCTGGTTGGCGCCCACGGCCACGGGATAGACCTTTAGGGTGCGTCCGGCTTCCACCAGCGCCAGCCGCCGGTCCGGGATGCTGACCACGACCTGCCGGACGGGTTGGGCGGGAGATTCCGTGTCTGAGGTCTCAGCCGCGGGAGCCCGGGCGGGCTCCACCGCGGCCTGAGACTGGGGCGCCTGTCCCGTCACCGCACTTCCCTGCGCCCAAGCTGAACCTTGGATCAAAGCGAGTCCGGCCAACGCCAGAACCGCTACTTTCGCTACCTGCTTTGAGTGTGCAACGAGCCGCCGCATCGCTGTTCGCCTCCGAGTCTGACTGCTAACGCCAGTGGAGAGTGCAAGGCTGAGGCCAATGAAGACCCGTTGAAACACAAGGAGTTAGTGGGGGCAAGAGGGGCGCGGACGTGGGGCGGTGGACACGCGCGTGTCACCACCCTGACAAGTGGGCAAAGAAAAAGGCGCACTCCGAGGAGTGCGCCCTTCAGGCAAGCTGTGTTACTTGACTTCGAACTTCTTGGAGCCCTTTTCCTGACCGTTCACGTAGGCCGTGACGGTGTAGTCGCCCTTGGGGAAACCACCCGGCTTTGAGATGTGGAACTCAGTCCAGGCGTCGCCGCCGGCGGGGATGGTGCGCTTGTCTTCCTTCACCAACTGCCCGTCCTGGTAGGTCCAGCGGACCTTGACTTCCGAGTTAGCCGCAGCGCCGTCCGTCTTGAGCGAGACATAGATGGTGTCCTTCGGGGAGAAATCGTCCACGCCGTCGACCACGCGCTTGTTCGCGTCCACGGAGCGGCCGAGTTCCATGTCATCGACATCGGGCTGAGAGGTGCGCTGGTCGGCTGCGCCGGCCGGCTGTTGCACGGTGGCGCCGTCGTTGGTGGTCTGCTTGGGTTCATTGCCACGCTGCTGGTTGCAACCCGCCAGCATCAGCGCAGCCATGGTGATGACTGACAAGAGAGACTTTTTCATGAGTTTTCCTTTCGTTGGTTGAGTTCAGGCCGGAATCTTCAGTTCCTGGCCGGGATGGATCAGGTCGGGATCTTTGATCTTGTCTTGGTTGGCTTCGAAGATCCGGCGCCACTTGTTGGCGTCGCCGTATTCCCGCTGGGCGATCTTGGACAAGCTGTCGCCGCTCTTCACCACGTACATGCGTTCGGTCGAGCGTTCGGTGGTGGATGAGCTGCCGCTCTGCACGTCACTGAAGTCCGGCTTTGCGGTGGACGAGCTGCTGCCTTCGACGTCCGAAAAGTCAGGCTGGCGATCCTTCTTGTGGTCAAACATCTTCCGCACCTCCATGCTGAAGGTTGGAAGAGCCGCGCGCGCGGGGGGTTGGCACGGAAACCGCTCGACACCCTAAGTATTGACGTGGGAAAAGCGGCGATGAGCCGCATTCCATCAACGGCACTAGCTGATTTGACCGCTTACAACATGATTGTTAGTATCGAAGTGCGGGGTGGAGCAGTCTGGTAGCTCGTTGGGCTCATAACCCAAAGGTCGGTGGTTCAAATCCACCCCCCGCAACCAAAACTTTCAAGTCGCGACGGAGCCGAAAGGCTCCTTTTTGTTTTATATGCCACACAAGCGCGGGGGGGTATACGCCGTGTCGGCCTTAAGGCGGCGCTGGTGTGGGACACCCAAGACCCCGTTTGCGTTGCGGCGACATTCGTGGACAATGCCCCGTGCGGGCCACCCGCCCGGCAACGCAAGTAACCCGCACAGGTCACTCCTTGTTCACGATTGCACTTCCTCTCACATGTAGGCGAGACTATCTTCTGTGACGGGACTCACGAACCAGCTTCAAACGGAAGCCGGATCGCTCCTCAGGGTGAGCGGGCTTTCGGTCGACTACTGCCCGGATGGTTCGCCGGAGGTGCATGCGCTCGCTGACATCTCCTTCAGCATCCACGCCCAGGAGATCGTCGGAATATTGGGCGAGTCCGGCAGCGGCAAGAGTACGCTGGCTCTCTCGCTGCTCGACCTGCTGCCGCCGGCCGATGCGCGGTCTTCCGGCGCCGTGCACGCCTTTACCCCCGCAGCTGGCAGACAGGGTGTTCCTCTTCGCCAACTGCGCGGACACACCATCGCGGCCATCTTTCAAGAGCCCGGCATTTCGCTGAATCCCGTCATGCAGGTGGGAAAGCAAGTGGCGGAGGTCCTGCACGCGCATAACAAAGGTTCATGGAAGCAGTGCCTGCAGCTCGCGCGAGTGACGATCGGCGAGCTGTTTTCCAGGGAAGAAGCCGATCGCATCTTCACTTCTTATCCGCACCAGCTCAGCGGCGGACAGCGACAAAGGATCCTGATCGCCCAGGCCATCGCGTGCAAGCCGGCGTTACTCATCGCCGACGAACCCACCGCCTCGCTGGACGCCACCGTGCAGATGGACACTCTTCTGCTGCTCAAGAAGCTGGTGCGAGAACGCGAAATGGCCATGGTCTTCATCAGCCATGATCCCCAGGTGCTGCGCATGATGGCGGACCGCGTGATGGTGATGTACGCCGGCCGGATCGTGGAAAGCGGCCCGCTGGAGGAAGTGTTCCAGCGCCCCAAGCATCCGTATACGCAGGCCCTGCTCGAACTGGTGCCGCATCCAGAGCGACCTGCTGGACAGAACGGGTTGCGGCTGCCCACGATCCCGGCGGGCGATGCCGACCCCTCCCGCGCGGAGCCCGGCTGCGCCTTCTACGCGCGGTGTCCGGTACACATGGAGGAATGCCGATCCCAACCTCCGCCTGAGGTCGCGGCGGACAACCACGCAGTCCGGTGCTTCAAGTATGGCCGCTGAGCCGGTGGCGCCCCTCATCGAAGCGCGCCGCTTGCGCAAGTCGTTTGTAAAGCGCCACCCTTTGCGCGGAAACGCACAGGCTGTCGCGGCTTTGGACGAGGTCACGTTCACGGTCAGCAGCGGCAGCATCGTGGGTGTAGTGGGCGAATCCGGCTCTGGAAAGTCCACGCTGGCCCGTGCCATCACGATGTTGCAGCCCCCGGACTCCGGCGAGCTGTGGTTCGCCGGGAGTGACCTCTGCCGCTTGGGTCCCGGGGCTCTGCGTCGCGTGCGCCCGCAACTCCAAGTCCTCTTTCAAGACAGCGCGACCGCGTTCAATCCCGGCTTTACCGCCCTTGAAGCCGGGGAAGAGCCTCTCCGGCTTCAGGGCATGGACAAAGTCGCTCGCCGATCCCGTGTTCTGGAACTGTTCCGCCAAGTCGGGATCGCAGAAGCCGCGGCGCAGCGAAGCGTTCACTCCTTCAGCGGCGGGCAGAAACAAAGGCTGGCCATCGCGCGCGCGCTGACGGTGTCCCCAAAGCTCCTCGTGCTGGATGAGACGTTCTCCGGGCAGGACCTCTCGCTGCGCGCACAGATCGTGAACCTGCTGCTGGACCTGCGCCCAGAGAAAGGCCTCACGTACGTGGTGATCTCCCATGACCTGGCATTCGTCGGGCAGTTCTGCGATGAGATCGTGGTGATGCACCGGGGAAGGATCGTCGAGAGCGGGACCGCGTCGCAGGTGCTGCGAGCGCCGCAGCACGAGCAAACCCAGGCGCTGCTGCGCTCGGCGTCGCTCCTGACGGGATGGAGCCGTCCCGCGTCATGATCGCCCTCCGCTTCCTTGTGCGCCGCGCCTTCCATGCCATCCTGCTCCTGTTCGCGGTGTCATTGCTCACCTTTCTCTTCCTGCAACTTGCTCCCGGCGACTTCCTTTCGGAGATGAAGCTGAACCCGCAGATCTCTCCTGAGACCATCGCCGCGCTGCGACAGCAGTACGGGTTGGATGACCCGCTGCCCGTGCGCTACGCGCGCTGGTTGCAGTCGGTAGCCCGCGGCGAATTCGGCCACTCCTTCGCCTACAACCGACCGGTGGCGCCGCTGCTGTGGGAGCGGGGCCGCAACACACTGATGCTCACGGTTGCGGCGATGGGATTGACGTGGCTGGTGGCGGTCCCGCTGGGTGTGTGGAGTGCGGCGCGGCCCAAACGGTGGCCGGGCCGGACCATCTCCGCAGGCACGGTCGCATTGCACAGCTTGCCGGACCTTCTCATCGCCCTGCTCTTGCTGATGCTGGCCGTGCGGACCAGATGGTTCGCCACAGGCGGTATGCTTTCGCTCGGGTTTGAGGAGATGACGCTCGGAGAAAGAGTGAAAGATCTCCTCTACCACTTCACCTTGCCGGTGGTGGCGCTGGTACTGGGGAATCTGCCCGTGGTGGTGCGGCACGTCCATGCTGCGATGGCCGAGACCCTGGAAGCGCCTTTCATTCGCGTGCTGCGGGCGCACGGAGTCCCGGAGTGGCGGGTATTGCTGCGGCATGCTTTGCCCGTCTCCGCCAATCCGCTGCTCTCTCTGTTCGGTGTGAGCTTCGGGGTGCTGCTGAGCCAGTCTCTTATCGTTGAGGTGGTGATGACTTGGCCGGGCCTCGGGCCGCTGCTCCTGGAGGCAGTCTTCAGCCGTGACGTCTATGTGCTGATCGGCGTGGTGTTGGCCTCGACCCTATTGCTGGTGTTGGGCACGCTCATCGCCGACTGCATCCTGTTGTGGACGGATCCGCGCATCCGCCGGGAGTCGGCCGCATGAAGCCCCCGCTGCGGCGCGCCCTCACCTTGGTGGTGCTCCTGCACCTGCTCATCCTGGCTGCCGCGTTCGTGGGACCCTATGATGGCACCTTCCAAGACCGCGAGCACACTTTCTCGCCGCCCACGCGGATACACTTCGTCGACTCCAATGGCCAACTGCATGCCCGGCCCTTCGTGTATGCGACCACCGCCGATCCGGAGCGCTTCGGGGAATATAAGGAGGATGTGACGCGCGCCTATCCGCTGCGCTTCCTGGTCCCGGGAGCCGAGTACCGGCTGCTGGGTGTCTTCCGCACCCGTATCCATCTTTTCGGTGTGGAGGAACCGGCAAAGGTCTTTCTGATGGGGACCGATCAGTTCGGGCGCGACCAGTTCTCGCGGCTGCTCGCCGGTGGACAAACCTCGCTGCTTGCCGGACTGCTGGCGGCGGCGCTTTCGGTGCTGGGCGGCGGGCTGCTGGGCGCGGCTGCGGGATTCTTCGGCCGCCTGGCGGACACGGTCATCATGCGGCTGGCTGACGTTTTCCTTTCGCTGCCCTGGCTATATCTGCTGTTCGCCATCCGCGCATTCCTTCCGCTGCACTTGGATCCGGAGGCGACCCTGTATCTGCTGACGGCCGTCATCGGCATGGTGGGATGGGCACGGCCGGCGCGCCTGGTGCGGGGTATCGTGCTCAGCGCCAAGGAGCGCAACTTCGTCCTGGCTTCGCGCCATTTCGGCGCTTCGGAACTCTATCTCCTCGGTCGCCACATCCTACCCCAGACATATGGCGTGCTGCTCACGCAGGCCACACTGCTCATCCCACAATATGTACTGGCTGAAGTTACGCTGTCATTCGTAGGCTTGGGAGTGGGTGAACCCTCCCCCAGTTGGGGGACCATGCTGGCGGCACTGCAGCAGTACCACGTCCTTCAGTCTTATTGGTGGATGTTCCTGCCGGCCGGGCTGATGATCATGGTGTTCGCCTCCTATTTTCTTCTGGCCGCACAGCTCCAAGGCCGACTAAAATCGACACAGTTCTAGCCAGGCGAATGGGGACTGAATGAGATTCAGGGTGTTGCTCTGGGTGTGCGCGTTGCTGTTGTCACAGCCGGCATCGGCGGCCGAACAGCCGCAGCCGATCAAAACCGGCGAAGAGCTGTTGACCACCCAAAGCGAGCCGGGAAGCTACGGCGGGCGCCTCGTCTTCGCATTGCGCGCCGAGCCTAAGACACTGAACCCGGTCACGGCGATCGACGCCCCGTCGCGCGATGTGATCGGCCGCATGATCGGCGACCTGCTGCACATCAACCGCGCCACCCAGCTCACCGAGCCCGCCTTGGCCAAGGAGTGGAAGGTCTCGCCCGACGGGCTCCGCTACACCCTCACCTTGCGCCGCGGCCTGCGCTTCTCTGACGGACATCCGCTGGGCGTGGAGGACGTTCTCTTCAGCTTCGAGGTCTATCTCGATGAGAAACTCCATGCGCCGCAACGCGACCTGCTCGTTGTGGGTGGCAAGCCCATCGTGGTCCGGCGCGTGGACGCGCAGACGGTGGCCTTCGAACTGAGCCAGCCTTACGCCGCCGCCGAGCGCCTGTTTGACAGTGTCCCCATCCTGCCGAAGCATCTGCTGCTGAAGGCGTACCAGGAGGGCAAGCTGGCCCAGGCCTGGGGACTTAATGCGCCGGCCAGTTCTATGGCGGGGCTGGGACCGTATCGCTTCAAGGAGTACGTCCCCGGCCAGCGGCTGGTGCTGGAGCGAAATCCCTATTACTGGAAGATGGACCGGCGCAAGAAGCGCCTTCCCTATTTGGATGAAGTCGTCTTCTTGTTTGTGACCAGCGAAGACGCGCAGGTCATCCGGTTCCAGTCGGGTGAGACCAACCTCATCAGTCGCATGAGCGCTGACAACTATGCGGTGCTCGAACGGGACCGCGGACAGCGCCCTTACCAGATGTACGACCTGGGCCCGGGATTGGAATACAACTTCCTGTTCTTTAACCAGAACACCGTGCTGCCGAAGGACGCTTCGAAGCTCGCGGAGAAGCAGGCATGGTTCCGCGATCGGCGCTTCCGCCAGGCCGTCTCGCTGGCCATCGACCGCAACGCCATCGTCCGGCTGGTCTTTCGCGGGCGCGGCGCGCCGTTGCAGACGCACGTGACCCCGGCCAACCGGGTATGGATCAACACCGCCATTCCCGTGGAGCCGAGGTCGCTGGCCAAGGCGCGCGAGGTCCTCAAGAGCGCAGGCTATTCATGGAGCGCCGACGGCGCCTTGCTCGATGACAAGCGTCGCCCGGTGGAGTTCTCCATCCTCAGCAGTGCGTCGAATGCCCAGCGCACGCAGATGGCCACGATGATCCAGAGCGACTTGAAGGAACTCGGCATCAAGGCCACGGTGGTCCCTCTCGAGTTCCGCTCCGTACTCGACCGGGTGTTCCAGACGCATGACTACGAAGCGGTGGTGCTGGCGCTGGGAGGCGGCGACATCGACCCCAACCCGCAGATGAACGTTTGGCTGTCCTCCGGTTCAAATCACCTGTGGAACCTGGGCCAGACGCAGCCGGCTACGCCCTGGGAGGCGGAGATCGACACCCTGATGCGTAAGCAGCTTTCCACGCTCAAGCTCAAGGACCGCAAGCGCATGTACGACCGGGTGCAGCAGTTAGTAGCCGAACATCTTCCCCTCATCTGCCTCGCCAGTCCGAACATCCTGGTGGGCGCGCAGAACAATATCGCGAACTTCAAGCCGGCCATCCTCGAACACTACGTGCTGTGGAACGTCGACGAACTCTACTACCGGGATGGAAGCCCGCGCCGCTAATGAGGGCAGGCCCGAGCGTCCTTTCGGGAAACTTGCAGACGACGGTCTGGTCACGATGAGAAAGTCATCCAAGACGGAGCCACCGACGGAAGAATCACTCGCCATCGAGGAGCGGCTCACTTGGAGCAATCGCCGTTTGGTAAACGAGTGCCTCGCAGGGAGCAACCTGGGCTGGTCCGCGCTGCTGGCCAAGTATAAGAACCTGATCTATTCCGTGCCGCTGCGGTACGGGCTCGATCAGGAAGAAGCCGCCGACATCTTCCAATCCGTCTGCATGGATCTGCTGCAGGAGTTGCCCAAGCTGCGCGAGCCGGACGCGCTGGCCGGCTGGCTGATCCAAGTCACGCTACACAAGTGCCATCGCAGCCGCCGGCAGCATCGGCGGGATGCGCTTCCCGAAGAAGCGCCCGAAGGGACATCTCCGGCGCTGTTGCCGGACGGCATGCTGGAACAGGTGCAGGAGGAGCAGTCGCTGCGCGACGCTCTCTACGCGCTCGAGCCCCGGTGCCGCACTCTACTGCAGGCCCTTTTCTATGAAGATCCGCCGCGCCCCTACGAAGAACTGGCGGCCTCCCTCGGCCTCTCCGTCGGCTCGATCGGGTTCATCCGCGGCCGTTGCCTGAAGAAACTCCGCACCCAGCTGGAAAAGGCGGGCTTTGCGTGAAACCAAAACCGCCCCGCAAGAAGAAAGCGAACGGCGCCTCACCGGCTGCGCCGCCAGAGAACCTTGTCGCGAAGATGGCGGAGCTCTCCGACGAGGATGCCCGGCAGGAATTCCTGGACAAGAACCAGGGGTTGGTGCGGGCTGACATCGTCGCCTGGCTGACGGAGGTCGTCCGCCGTCAAGCGCGGGTGGATACCAAAGAGACCCTGCGCATCGCGGAGTTCACCGTCAGCCTGGCGCGCAAGCTGGGCGAGAAGGAGGCGCTCGCGCAGGCCCTGCGTGCGAAGGCCAACGCACTGTATGTCGGCGGTAAGAACCAGGCGGCCGTGGACAATCACCGGCTGGCGCTCGACCTGTTCCGCGAACTGGGCAACCAGACCGAGCTGGCGCGCACGCTGAGCTCCGCGATCCAGCCGCAACTCCTCCTTGGAGACTACGACGGCGCCCTGGCCAGCGCCGAAGAGGCACGCCGCATCTTCACTGCCGAAGGCAATGAGTGGCGTCTGGCGCGCGTCGAACTCAACACCGGCAACATCTATCACCGCCAGGACCGCTTTGAAGAGGCGCTGGCTTCGTATGAGCGCGCCTACAAGTTCCTGCTGCCGCACAGAGACAAAGATGCAGAGGCGGTCGCCGTCGTGTTGCATAACATGGCGGTCTGCCTCATCACGCTGAACGACTTCCGCCGCGCGGCCTCGACCTACGAGGAAGCGCGTCGCTTCGCCCTGGACCACGAGATGCCGCTGCTCGTGAGCCAGGCGGACTACAACATCGCGTGGCTTTATTACCTGCGCGGGGAGTATGGCGAGGCCATCGAGCGGCTGCGCGCCACGCGCGAGACCTGCCGCCACAGCGATGACAAGTATCACTTCGCCCTCTGCCATCTCGACCTCTCGGAGATCTACCTGGAACTCAATCTCAGCGCCGAGGCTGGCGAGACCGCGCAGACCGGCGCCACGCTCTTTGAGGCCCTCGGCATGGGCTACGAGCACGCCAAGTGCCTCACCAACTGGGCCATCTCGCTGAGCCAGGAGAACCGCTCGTTCCAGGCGCTGGAGATCTTCCAGGATGCGCGCAAGATCTTCCTGCGGGAAAAGAACAGCGTGTGGCCCTCGCTCATCGATCTTTACCAGGCGCTCGTGCTGTTCAACGAGGGGCGCTACTTCGAGTCACGCCGGCTTTGCCAGGCGGCGCTCGCCTTCTTCCAGTCCTCGCCCTTGCGCGGCAAAGAGATCCTCTGTCATCTGCTGCTCGGGCGCTTGTCCCAGCGCATGTCTGATCTGCCGGCCGCCCGCGAAGCATGCGCCACCGCGGCGGCGCTGCTGCCGCAGGTCCATTCCCCGCACCTGACCTACCAGACCCACATGCTCTCGGCCCAGGTGCAGGAACAGCTGGGACAGGACGACCTGGCCTTCGCCGCTCTGCAACAGGCTCGGGCCGCGCTGGAGGCTCTGCGCAACAGCCTCCACGGCGAAGAACTGAAGATGGCCTTCATGAAGAACAAGCTGGAGGTCTATGAAGGGCTGGTGGATATCTCCCTCCGCCGCGAGGAGCCGGGTGCCGCCTTCGAGTATGTGGAACAGGCCAAATCCCGAAGCTTGCTCGACCTGATGTTCAAGTTCGGCACGTCGCCGCATGCTCCCTCGGAAGGCCAGAGCGACCTGGTCAAGCAGATCAACGGGCTCCGTGAAGAACTTAACTGGTACTACCACCGCATCGAGATCGAGCAGCTCCGTCCGGAGCAGTTCTCGCCGGAGCGCATGTCGCAACTCCAGGAAGAGGCGAACCGCAGGGAGAAGGAGTTCCTCCATGTGCTGCGAGAGATGCCCTCCGCAGAGGCCGAATCGACCGGCATGGTCATGCCTGCGACGGCGACTGCCGAGGAAGTGCGCCACGGGCTGCCTTCCGGGACGATGTTGATCGAATACTTCCGCATCCGCGACCAGATCCTCGTGGTCCTGGTGGACGCTGAGAGGCTTCAGGTCATCCCCCTTACGCTGACGGCACGGGTGGAGAGCCTGCTTCGCCTGCTGCAGTTCCAGTTAGGGAAGTTTCGCCTGGGCGCAGAGTACGTTTCCACCTTCGCGAACGTGCTGCTCCGCTCCACGCTGCAGCACCTCGAAGAGCTGTATGTGGAATTGGTCGAGCCCATCCGCGACCAGTTGCGGTGCGAACACCTCATCGTCGTCCCGCACGACCTGCTCCACTATCTGCCCTTCCACGCCCTGCACCGGGGAGGGCGATTCCTGGTGGACGACTTCACCATCACCCACGCTCCCAGCGCCAGTGTCTTCCTCGCCTGCCTGGCCAAGCAGCCGAAGCACCAGAACGGTTCTCTGGTCCTCGGTATTCCGGACCCCAAGGTGCCGCTCATCGAAGACGAAGCCCGGTCGGTCACCGGTCATCTGCCTGCGGCCCAACTCTTCCTGGGCGAGGCCGCGACCGCCAAGGTGTTGCGCGAAAAAGGCCCGGCGAGTCGGGTGATCCACATTGCCACCCATGGCTACTTCCGCCAGGACAACCCCATGTTCTCCGGCATCAAGCTCGGCGATTCCCACCTGAGCCTCTACGACCTTTACCAGTTGCGCTTTTCCGCCGAACTCATCACCCTCAGCGGCTGTGCCACCGGCCTGAATGTCGTGGCCGCCGGTGACGAGCTTTTGGGGCTGATGCGCGGGCTGCTCGCCTCCGGCGCCCACAGCCTGCTGCTCAGCCTGTGGGACGTGCACGATGAGACTACTTCCCGGTTCATGACTTCTTTCTATGGTGCTTTGGAATCAGGGACTTCCAAGTCGGAGTCACTCCGGAAAGCAATGCTGGAGCAGCGCGCTGCCAATCCCCATCCTTACTATTGGGCTCCTTTCTTCCTGGTCGGACACCCGTAGACCAAAAAAAATCTCCTGCCCCTATATTTTCTTGCCTCGACGTGGCCCTTATTGCCAGACCTTTGTCAGGCAATCTCGCCTAACCCCCAAAGGCGGAGGAAAAGAATGTCGCATTTCACTGATGAACTCTGGGTCGATTTTGTGAGGCACACCGCGTCGAGCTCTGATTCGGCCTCGATGCAAAGCCATCTCGACCAGGGGTGTGATCGTTGCCGGAAGGCTCACGCGCTGTGGACGAAGGTGGCCGCAGTCGCCCAGCGCGATGCCCAGACCGAGGTCCCGCCGGAGCTGCTGCACCTGGTGAAGACCCGGTTCACCCTGGATCGGCCGGCTACCGTATCGACTGGCGTAGCGCATGTGGCGCAGTTGATGTTTGACAGCCTGATGCAACCGGCGGCAGCTGGTTTCCGTAGTCCAAGTGCCTCGTGCCGCCAGTTGATGTACCAGACGGGCAGCTGCTGCGTGGATGTTCGGATGGAGTCGCTACCCGAAAAGAGCAAGATCAGCCTAGTCGGCCAGATACAGGACAATCTTTCGACCGATTCCATGGCCGCCCTGCCGGTCTCGCTAGTCGAAGGGAAGCGCACGGTAGTCGCGACGGAGACCAATTCTTTGGGCGAGTTTCATATGGAATTTGAGCGCGCCAATAAGCTCTCTCTTTCCATAGGGTTACGCAACAAGACCCTGGTGATGCCATTACCGGGGACTCCTCAAGAGTCAAAGGGTTAACGCGAGTGGTTACTTACGGTTACCTCCGTAAGTTGATGGAACAAGGGCCAAGTGGTCAAATCGGGGCCTTCCGAGATAGCAAATGTTAGGCCCGACAAGAGTCGAGAGAGCGGTTATGACTTCGAAGATGAACAACGTGATGAGAATAGCGGTTCTAGTGGCCGTCATGACGGCATGGGCGCAGCCCGCCTCCGCCGCCACCCGCTATATCGTGCGCGACACGCTCGGCCTCAAGGGCATCAACTCCACCTGCCTGCTGCTGGGTTGCTCGGTAGTAGGCGGACTCGGCGACCCGAGCGGCCAGGTCTTCCTGATCACTACCAAGGACGGCGTCGATCCGGTCAAGTTCCTGCTGAAGCTCCTGCTGCAGGTGGGCGTGACGAACGCCGAGATCGACCAGCTGGCCAAGGTTCAGGGCGCGACGGCCTCGGACGTCCCTGCCGCGCTGTATGACCGCACCCCGGTCAACTACTACGGCACTACTGTCTGGAACGGCTACCTGGCCCAGACGCCGAATCAGCTGATCTGGACCGCCAAGACGCAGTCCACCTTTGGCGTGACCGGTGCGGGCATCGTGGCGATCATTGATACCGGCGTTGACCCGGATCATCCGGCCTTGAAGCCTGTGCTCGTCGGCGGCTATGACTTTACGCGTAACTCGAATGGCGGCAACGAAAAGGGCGACGTGAAACAGTCGACCGCTGCCGTTCTCGACGGCGCGCAACCGGCCTATGTGAACCAATCCACGGCTGCCGTACTCGATCAATCCACCGCCGCCGTCCTGGACGGTCCGGAATATGCGGCCTTCGGCCACGGGACCATGGTCGCCGGCGTGGTGCACCTGGTGGCACCGACCGCGAAGATCATGCCCCTGAAGGCCTTCCGCGCCGACGGCTCCGGGTACACCTCCGACGTCATACGCGCCCTGTACTACGCGCAGCGGAATGGCGCCAAGATCGTGACCATGAGCTTCAGCTTCTCCAACTCGTCCCCGGAACTCGCCAGCGCGGTCAAGAGCGTGGCCTCCAAGGGCTTGATCCTGGTGGCTTCGGCGGGCAATGATGGCCGCAAGATCTCCGTCTACCCGGCGTCGTATGCGGATGTGATGGGGGTGGGCTCCACCAACAACTACGACCAGCGCTCGTCCTTCTCGAACTACGGCTCGCAGGTCGTGTGGATCGCGGCGCCGGGAGAAGGCATCGTCACCACCTATCCGTACGGCTCCTATGCGGCGACCTGGGGGACTTCTTTCAGCGCTCCCTTCGTGGCCGGCACGGCGGCCCTGCTGGTGCAGGTCTCCAACTCGGCGGCTAACGAAGATACGGCCGCTTCCAGCCTGGCGAATGCCAACTGGATCTCGGAGGAACTCAACCATGGCCGTCTGAATACCTACCTGGCGGTTGAAGCCTATCGCCGGGCTCTGGGCCTCCGCTAAAGGGACTTCGATGACCAACGAGCGACTGAATCCGATGACCGTGAAAGACAACTTCACCGCGATGCGGGTGAAGTTGCTGGAGGAGCAGATCAGCAGCACCATGAAGTCGCTAGTCTGCGGGCTCCACCAGTTGCTCGACCTGAAGGACCTGAATACCGGCGTGCATAGCACACGGCTGGCGGAGTGGGGCATGCGCGTGGGCCAGGAATTAGGACTGGAAGAGTTCCAGCTGCGTGACGTGGAGATGGCTGCGGTGGTCCACGACATCGGCAAGATCGGTGTTCCGGACGCGATACTGCGCAAGCCCGGCCGCCTCACCGACGAGGAACGCGCCATTATGAACAAGCATCCGGAATATGGATGGGGCGTGCTGCGGCTGTTCCCCGCGCTGGAGAAGACCAGCCTCATCACCCTGCATCATCATGAGCGCTTTGATGGCGAAGGCTATCCTGGAAGACTCCGCGGCACTGAGATCCCAGTGGGTGCCCGCATCGTGGCGGTCATCGACGCGTTCGACGCCATGGTCTCGAACCGTCCTTACCGCCAGGGCCTGCCGGTCGACGAAGCCAAGCGCCGTCTCGTAGCCGATACCGGCACCCAGTTCGATCCGGACGTCGTGAAGTGCTTCCTGCGCATCGTAGACACGGAATTCCCCGCGGTCTTCGCCGCGACCGGAACCTCCACCTGCGCCGTGATCTAGACCTCGGGACGCCATCGCCGTCCCTGCGTTTGGACGACAGCGCTTTGCTCTCCCTACCTTCTAAATCTCTTGGGCGCGCCCTGCTTTCCACTAGAGCTCTTCCCTGTCCGCGCAACTCGTTCCCGTAACCAGATCTTTCAAGCCGCGACCGAGCCTATACGCTTCTTTTCTGCTTTGCTCAGCTCGCAGGGTTGCTAGCCAGCCTCACTGCTTGTCGATGATCGGTACGTCCTCGATTGGCGGGCCCACGTTCAGGTACAGGGTGTAGCTTTTCTGCGCCGCCGGGGGCGCCGCGTACTTGGCCCACCAGGAGAAGGTGCCTTTGGGCGGAATCTTTGGTTCCAGCCAGCCGCCCCCGTCGCGCGGGGTAGCGATGACGTTGCCCGCTGTGTCCCGCAGGATCTCGTACTTCGTGTCGCCGGCGACGATGTAGTTCGCAGTGTGGTAGCTCAGGCCGCCACGCGCCAGCATGATCTTGGCAGGGGCGGTGCCGGTGTTGCGGAAGCGGACCCGCACACTGAGCGTGTCGCCCTTGCGGACAGACTCGATCACTTCAGCGACCACGCCTTCGACATCGAGTTCACGGGTGGCCAGCGGCTTAGGGGCCGCGGCGCCCGCTTTGGCATTCTGCGCCAGTGAAGCGATTACAGAAGTCACTAAGACAAACACCATCCACAAGACCACTCGCCGTTGCATAGTTCCCTCCCTCGCCCTGCGGGCGCAGCGCAGCATGATGAAGTCGACCATGGCTAAAGTCAACTGCGTTCCCATCGGGCCAGACAAACGGGGTAGGCCCTGTGGCTTTTTCTCCTCGTGCCGGCCTCAAGGAGCGCCGTCCGTCACGAGTAATCCTCCCCGAATTGCCTCTTGTCCCGATTCTTGCGATACTGAGAGGCACCTGATTTCCTAGTGAAATTGCTTCCGGGCGCGGTTCTGCCGTGTCTGGTCCCCCAGAGCACTTTTCCCAGCAGTCGAGCGGAGCCGCGGGTGTGCGGGTCCGTATCTTTCAGCATTGAGGCATCATGTCCACTCAGACCAAGACGATGAAGATGAGCGAGGCGCTGCTGGCCAAGATCCAGGCCCGCGAGGCCAAGATCGGCATCATGGGACTCGGCTATGTCGGCCTGCCCCTGGCCCTGCTTTTCTCCGAACAGAAGTTCCCGGTCACCGGCTTTGACATAGACCGGAAGAAGGTCGACACGCTCAACTCCGGCGGGAGCTACATCCACCGCATCCTGCCGGACGAGATCAGCGCGGCGCGCAAGAACCGCTTTGTCGCCACGTTTGAGCCCAACGAGATCAAGAACATGGACGCCATCATCATCTGCGTCCCCACGCCGCTGAATGAATACCGCGAGCCGGACATGACTTACATCCGCGAGACCGCGGAGATGATCGCGCCGCACCTGCAGCCGGGCCAGCTCGTCATCCTGGAAAGCACCACGTATCCCGGCACCACCGAGGAAGTCCTGGTGCCGATCCTGGAGAAGGGCAACAAGCTCGGCCTGAAGGCCGCACACGCCGGCGACGCGGAGACGGAAAAGACGATTTACGTCGCTTTCTCGCCGGAGCGCGAGGACCCGGGCAACACCCAGGTGGCGCGGCATGACATCCCGAAGGTCATCGGCGGGCTGGACAAGACGGCTTCCGAGCTGTCCGGGGCGCTCTACAACTCCATCTTCCGCCGTGTGGTTCCGGTCTCGACGCCGGCGGCCGCGGAGATGACCAAGCTGCTGGAGAACATCTATCGCTGCGTGAACATCGCGCTGGTCAATGAGCTCAAGCTGCTGTGCCTGCGCATGAACATCGACATCTTCGAGGTCATCGCCGCCGCTTCCACCAAACCCTTCGGCTTCCATCCGTTCTATCCCGGTCCCGGATTGGGCGGGCACTGCATCCCGGTGGATCCGTTCTACCTCTCCTGGAAAGCCAAGGAGTGGGACTTTCAGACCCGCTTCATCGAGCTGGCGGGCGAGATCAACAGCAACATGCCGTATCACGTGGTCGCATCGGTGGCCGGCGCGCTGAATAAGCACAAGAAGGCGCTCAACGGCTCCAAGGTGCTGGTGCTGGGCATGGCTTACAAGAAGGACATCGACGACCTGCGCGAGTCGCCGTCGCTCACCATCATCGAGCTGCTGCAGAAGGAAGGCGCCGAGGTCAGCTACAACGACCCGTACTTCCCCACCGTGGGCCGCGGCCGCAAGTACAACCTCAACATGACCTCTACGCCGATCGAGAAGGTGAAAGACTTCGATTGTGTAGTGATCGTAACCGACCACTCTGACTACGACTACAAGAAGATCGTGAATGAGGCCAAGCTGGTGGTGGATACCCGGAATGCCACCAAGGGCATCAAGAGCGAGAAGATCGTCCCCTGCTAGGGCACGCGGACTTACAAAGCGAAAGGGCGCCGGCAACGGCGCCCTTTGTTTTGCTCGGGGGGATGGATTCAGCGAGCCAGCAGGGTCCAAGCCATGAAGGCGACCGCGTAGACGAATCCGGCCGCTCCGACCGCACTCCAGTCCAGCCGGCGACGAACTAGGGGAAGCTTCTTGGGCTGGGGTGCGGCGAGGACGAAGGTCGAGGGTTGATCGGCCGCTTCTTCAGCAAAGGTGAAGGGCGGCGGCATGGTGGAAGTGGCGGTAATCGGTTCGATGTGCATGGTTCCCCCGCAATCACCAATTGCAATCCGGTCACCAATCTCGGCCCTGTAATGCTTTCAACGATTTAGCCGCACAGTGATGGCGCGCCGGAAGGCCGATTCCCGAATCGGTGTCCCAAAATAAAACGCCCGGCATCCTCGCCGGGCGTTCGTTGCGGAACAAAAACGGTTAGATCGAGCTCATGTTCGCCAGGAAGTCGGCATTCTGCTTGGTCTTGCCCAGCTTGTCGATGAGCAGTTCCATGGCTTCTACCGGCGAGAGTGGGTTCAGCACCTTGCGCAGGACCCAGATGCGCGCCAGGTCGTCCTTGGGAATGAGCAGCTCTTCTTTACGGGTGCCGGAGCGCTGGATGTCGATCGCCGGGAAGACGCGCTTATCGACCAGCTTGCGGTCGAGGATGATCTCCATGTTGCCCGTGCCCTTGAACTCTTCGAAGATCACATCGTCCATGCGGGAGCCGGTCTCCACCAGCGCCGTGGCGATGATGGTGAGCGAGCCACCCTCCTCGATGTTGCGGGCCGCACCGAAGAAGCGCTTTGGGCGCTGCAGTGCATTGGAGTCCACACCGCCGGAGAGCACTTTGCCCGAGGGCGGCACGATGGTGTTGTAGGCGCGCGCCAGGCGGGTGATCGAGTCCAGCAGGATGACGACGTCGCGCTTGTGTTCGACCAGGCGCTTGGCCTTTTCGATGACCATCTCGGCGACCTGGACGTGGCGGGCAGCGGGCTCGTCGAAGGTGGAGGAGATGACCTCACCCTTGACCGAGCGCTGCATGTCCGTGACTTCTTCCGGGCGCTCGTCGATGAGCAGCACGATGAGCACGACTTCCGGGTGGTTCGTAGTGATGGAGTTCGCGATGGCCTGCAAAAGCATCGTCTTGCCGGTGCGCGGCGGCGCCACGATGAGGCCGCGCTGCCCCTTGCCGATGGGCGTGAGCAGGTCCATGACGCGGGCGCTGATGTTCTCCTTGGTCGTCTCCTGCTTGATGCGCTCCTGCGGATACAGCGGCGTCAGGTTGTCGAACAGGATCTTGTTGCGCGCCTCGTCGGGCGATTCGAAGTTGACGGCCTCGATCTTGACCAGCGCGAAGTATTTTTCCCCTTCATGCGGCGGGCGCACCTGGCCGCTGACCGTGTCGCCGGTCTTCAAGTCGAACTTGCGGATCTGCGAGGGCGAGACATAGATATCGTCCGGGCCTGGCAGGTAGTTGTAGTCCGGGGAGCGGAGGAAGCCGTAACCGTCAGGCAGGATCTCCAGCACGCCTTCGGCGAAGATATGGCCCTCTTTCTCGCTCTGGGCCTGCAGGATCTTGAAGATGAGGTCCTGCTTGCGCAGCCCGCTGGCGCCCGGGAGGTCCAGGGTGCGCGCAATCTTAGTCAGTTCGGTGATGTTCTTTTCTTTCAGTTCCGCGATGGTCAATTTGTCACCTATGGGATTGTTGTTCTAAAGGGAGGTCTGGGAATTCCGAGGGCCGGGTGAAGCGGTCGGTTCAGCCCGCCGCGCGGGCGCGCGGCGGACTCAGGCAGCTATTATGCCGCTTGCGGGTGCCGTTCGGCAACCGGCTGGGCAATGGCCATGACCTTTTCCGCATCATTGGCCTTGGCGAACTTCACCAGCACGTCATTCATCGTGTCCTGGACGCGGGTGGCCGGGCGATGGAACTTCCGGGTCGCCTTCGAGACCAGTTGGCACAGCATGTAGCGGTTTTGCACCGGAGACATAGCTCCATAAACCAGATGAGAGCGCATGATCGTATTACCTCTTTCCTTGAGAGTACCCTGACTCAGCTTAGACGTGTCCCGGCGGAACAAGTTGCGCTGAGAACGGCAAAAGGGTTGTAAATGGGCCTGAGCTGACGACTTTCTAGATGCTTTTCCGAGGCGTTTGGTTGCTTATTTCGGAAACGGCCGGACTTGCTTCAGCTGGGACGAAGAACCGCTGTCCCTCGTCTTCGAGATTAAGGCAGCCTGAGCCTAAAAGCAAGAAAAAACGACGCCCTCCCCACTCTGTTATTTTGGGCTCATTATATCTGTAACTAATTGATTATAAATGGATTACATTCAACGGCGGCACCCAACCTTCCGCCGCGAACAGGCCTCTTACCTACGAGCAGCACATTTCGCAAACCGGAGGTCCCTATGCTTTGGACTCTATTTGTCATCATGCTCGTACTGTGGCTGGTCGGCGTAGTCAGCAGCTACACCCTGGGTGGTTTCATCCATCTGCTCCTGGTGCTGGCGCTGGTCGCGCTGGTGTTCCAGCTGATCACCGGTCGCAGAGCTGTCTAGGGAACCTCCAAGGGGAGGAAACATGGATAAGAACCGCACCGAAGGCAAGATGAAGGACATCAAGGGTCGGATCAAGCGCCAGGTGGGCGAGTGGACCGACAACGAGAAACTGCAGGGTGAAGGCGCCCTCGACCAGGCTGAAGGCAAGGTCCAGAACGCCTTTGGCCAGGCGAAGGACAAGGTCCGCGAGATCGGCCAGGACGTGAAGGAGAACACCAAGCCTTCTGCTGAGCCGTCCAAGGATTCCGGGGACCGTTACTTCGACAAGACGAAGCGTAGCGCGTAAGCGTCTTCACGCTCATCGGGGCGGCCTTCGGGCCGCCCTTATTTTGTGCGCAGCACCAGATTCGCCGCCCCATCAAGGCCGCCCATCCATCCCGGCGGCACAAAAGCGGTGGCGCTGTACTCGGTGATAATGGCCGGTCCGGTCACTCCGAGCGGCCCGATCTGCTCGCGGCGGTAGACGTTCGCCGGAACTTCTTTCCCGTTGAAGATCACGTTGCCGCGAATCGGCTTCCCGGTCCGATTCGCTTTGGTCGCAGCCGTCTTAGGCTGCGCCGCGGACGGCTGCCAGGCGCGTAGGCGCACAGTCACAACCTCCAGCTCGCGCCGGGGATCGGAGTAGCCGAACCGCCGGCGGTGCTCAGAGTGGAAGGCCTTCTGGGGGTCGCCGCCCAGCGGCACGGAGATTTCGAATCCCTGCCCCCGGTAGCGCAGGTCCACGCTTTCGCGGAACTTCAAGTCGCCGGACCATCCTTCCGCCGCGAACTCGGCTTGGGCCTGCGCGCGCAACTCTCCGGCGAGCCGCTTCAGCTCCGCGCCCGGCCAAGCGCCACGCACCCGCAGCATGACGGTGCGGGAGTAGTCCTTCACGATGTCGCTGAACAGGATGCCCACCGCCGAAAGCGCACCGGGCATATGCGGCACGATGACGCGCGAGATCTCCAGCGCCGCCGCCAGTTCGCAGGCGTGCAACGCCCCGGCGCCGCCGAAGGCGACCAGCGTGAAATCGCGTGGGTCGTAACCTTTCTCGATGGAGACCACGCGGATGGCCTTCTCCATGTTCGCGTTCACGACGCGCACGATGCCTTCGGCAAGCTTCTGCAAGCTCCAGCGTGAGCCCTGCTTTTGCAGCCAGCGCTGGCACACCCGCTCGGCGCGGTTGCGTTGCAGGCGGAAGTTGCCGCCGAGAAAGTCTTCTTCCCGCAGCCGACCGAGCAGCAGGTTGGCGTCGGTCACGGTGGGCACTGTTCCCTTCCCGTAACAGATGGGCCCCGGGTCTGCGCCCGCTGACTCCGGCCCCACGCGCAGGGCGCCGCCGGAGTCGAAGCGCGCGATGGAGCCGCCGCCCGCGCCCACAGTGTGTATGTTCAGCATGGGCACGCGGATGGGAAGGCCGCCGATCTCCGACTCGTTCGTGGTCACGGGCTCGGTCTCGACCAGGCACACATCGGTGGAAGTGCCGCCCATGTCAAAGCCGATGATGCCCCGCACGCCGCTCCGCCCCGCCACCGCCACCGCACCCACCACACCGCCCGCGGGTCCGGAGAGCACCGTGCGAACCGGCTCGCGGCTGGCGGTCTCAAGCGACGTCAAGCCACCGCTCGACTGCATCACGAACACCCTGGAGCGGCGAAAACGCTGCTTCAGCTTCTGCAGATAGCCGCGCATCACCGGCTGCAAATAGGCGTTCATCACCACGGTGCTGGCCCGTTCGTACTCGCGGAACTCGGGCAGGATCTGGTGCGACAGCGAAAGCGGCAATCGCAGGCGGCCCAGCGCCTCCGCTACCCGCTTCTCGTTCTCAGGGTTGGCGAACGAAAAAAGCAACGACACGGCGACGGCTTCCGGCGTCGCTGCCTTGACCTTGGCCCGCAACTCCGCCAGCGCGTCGTCGCTCGGCGCTTCGAGGACGTTGCCGTCCTTGTCGGTCCGTTCCGGCACGCCGAAGCGCAGGTGTGCAGGCGCCAGCGGCTCGATGGCGTCGAAGAAAAAGTCGTAGAGTCGCGGACGCGCCTGGCGCCCGATCTGGATGGAATCTTCAAAACCCGCAGTGGTAACTAACGCCACGCGCGCACCTTTGCGCTGCAGCAAGGTATTCGTCCCCACCGTGGTGCCGTGCAGGATGACGACCGGACCCCGATGGCCGATCTGCTTCACAGCTTCCGCGATGGCGCGCGATGGGTCCTGTGGAGTAGAGAAAACCTTCACCATGCGGAGATCGCCGCCCTGCATCCAGACGCAATCGGTGAAGGTGCCGCCGGTGTCGATGGCGACGCGCAGGGTTGTGTCAGATCTGGCCAAGCCCGGAGATTCTACCGGACGTCCACTAACTCGACCTCAAAGATAAGCGGGGTATTTGGCGGGATCTTGCCTGAGCCCTGCCGCCCGTAGGCCGAGTCCGGCGGGATGACAAGCTGGCGCTTGCCGCCGACCTTCATGCCCTGCAGGCCCTCGTCCCATCCCTTGATTACGCGCCCCACGCCGAGGTCGAACTTGATGGGGTTGCGGCCGCGCGAGCTGTCGAACAAAACGTAGCTCGTTTTGCTCTTCTTGTACCAGCCGGTGTAGTGGACCGAGACCGTGAAGCCGGGAATAGCCTTTTTGCCCGTGCCGACCACCATGTCCCAGTACTGGGTGCCGGACCTGGTGTAAGAAGGCTTGCCCTCCATCGGCAGGGGCGCGGGTGGGGCCGCGTCCTGGGCGAGCAGAGGCGTGAAAAGAAGCAGGCAGAGCATCAGCAGGCGCATAGCGCGCACATTGTAGCGCACCGGCGTATTAGCGCAGTAAAAGGTCAGCGGCAAGAAAGACAAAGAAGACGACTGAGATCACGCCGTTCATGGTGAAGAAGGCAGCATTGAGCTTGCTGAGATCGTTGTGGCGGACGAGCGAATGCTCGTACGCCAGCAGCACGGCTACAGCGAATAGTCCTCCGAAGGCGATGAGCTTCAGGTCAAAGACGACGATCAGCGCCGCGAGCAGGATGAGCACCTGGAAGTGGAGGAGGCGCGCCATGAGCAGCGCGCGCGGGATGCCGAAAGCCTGCGGGATGGAGTTCAGCCCGGCGCCGCGGTCGAACTCGTAGTCCTGGCACGCATAAAGGATGTCGAAACCGCCCACCCAGAGCGTGACCGCCGCCGTCAGGATGAGGATGCGCGGGTCGAGCGCGCCCTGGACGGCGATCCAGGCCGCCGCCGGCGCGATCCCGAGCGCCAGGCCCAGCACCAGGTGCGACCAGCGGGTAAAGCGCTTGGTGAATGAGTAAAAGAGGATGAGGGCCAGCGCGACGGGCGAGAGCATCAACGTGAGCCGGTTCAATTGCGCCGCGGCGAGCACGAAGACGGCGCAGGACACCACCACAAACGCGATGACGAAGCGGCGCGAGAGCAGGCCGGCGGGCAGCGCGCGGGTTGCGGTGCGGGGATTGGCTTTGTCGATGGATTCGTCGACCAGGCGATTGAAGGCCATAGCCGCCGAGCGGGCCGCAACCATGCAGACCACGATCCACAGGAGCTGGCGCCACGCCGGCAGGCCGCCGGCGGCGAGCATCGCCCCGCACAGCGCGAACGGCAGCGCGAAGATGGAGTGCTCCCACTTGATCATCTCCAGCGTGGTGCCGATGCTGCGCAGGAAGGCCATGGAAAGAAGTTAACCACAGAGCGCACAGAGGCACACAGAGGTTTTTACTTTTCGTTCTCTGTGATCCTCTGTGTTCTCTGTGGTTAAGGAATTACCGGAAGAGCTCGTAACCCGGGAAGAAGTAGCTCAGCTCAAAGCGCGCGGTGTCCTCCGCGTCAGAACCGTGCACGGCGTTGGCTTCGATGCTCGACGCCCACTTCTTGCGGATGGTGCCTTCTTCCGCATTCGCCGGATTGGTGGCGCCCATGAGCTTGCGCCAGTCCGCGATGGCGTTTTCCTTCTCCAGCGCGATGACGATGATGGGCCCGCTCGACATGAAGCTGCACAGCGAAGTGAAGAACGGCTTGCCGGCGTGCACGGCGTAGAAGCCTTCGGCCTGCTCGGGCGTGATCTCCAACATGTGCAGACCGATGATGCGGAAGCCCGCAGCGTGGATGGAGTTGAGGATGTCTCCGGTCGCGTTCTTCTTCACCGCGTCCGGCTTGATGATGGCGAGAGTACGTTGTTGGGTCTTCATTTTCTCGTTTCTAGTCTCTGGTTTCTTGGTTCTCGAAAATCTAGGCCTTCGCTTTCATCGCGTTGACCAATGCCTCGCCGATGAGCGCCGGCGACTTCACCACGTGGATGCCGGCAGCCTCCAGCGCCTTCATCTTCTCCGCCGCGGTTCCCTTGCCGCCGCTGATGATGGCGCCCGCATGGCCCATGCGGCGTCCGGGGGGCGCGGTCTGGCCAGCGATGAACGATACGACCGGCTTCTTCACGTGCTGCTTCACATACTCGGCCGCCTGCTCTTCGGCGTTGCCGCCGATCTCGCCGATCATGATGATGGCGTGAGTCTCCGGGTCTTCATTCAGCAGTTTCATCGCGTCGGTGTGGTTGGTGCCGATGATCGGATCGCCGCCGATACCGATGGCCGTCGACTGCCCGATGCCGCGCGTCGTCAACTGGTACACCGCTTCGTAGGTCAGGGTGCCGGAGCGCGAGACGATGCCAACATTGCCTTCCTTGTGGATCTTGCCCGGCATGATGCCGATCTTGCACTTGCCCGGCGAGATGATGCCGGGGCAGTTCGGGCCGATCAGCCTGGATTTCTTTCCTTTCAGGTACTGCCAGGCCTTGACCATGTCCAGCGCGGGAATGCCTTCCGTGATGCAGACGATGAGCGGGATCTCGGCGTCGGCCGCTTCCATGATGGCGTCGGCGGCGAACGGCGGGGGCACAAAGATGACGGTGGCATTTGCGCCGGTCTCTTTCACCGCGTCGGACACAGTGTTGAACACCGGCCAGCCTTCATGCTTGGTGCCGCCCTTGCCCGGCGTGACTCCGCCGACGACCTTCGTCCCGTATTCGGCGCAGCCCTTCGCGTGGAATGTGCCTTCGCGCCCGGTGATGCCCTGCACGATGAGCTTCGTATTCTTGTCGATGAGTACGGCCATTTAAGCAACCCCCTTGGCCGCAGCCACGACTTTTTCCGCCGCATCCTTCATCGTCTCCGCGACGATGAAGTTCAGGCCGGAGTTCTTGAGGATCTCGCGGCCCTGCTCCACGTTCGTGCCTTCCAGGCGCAGGACGATGGGAAGCTGGATGTTGGTCTTCTTCGCGGCTTCCACCACGCCGTTGGCCAGCGTGTCGACACGCAGGATGCCACCGAAGATGTTGATGAGCACGGCCTTCACGGCTTTATCGCTCAGCAGGATCTTGAAGGCGTTCTCCACCTGTTCGGCGTTGGCGCCGCCGCCCACGTCCAGGAAGTTGGCAGGCGCGCCGCCGGCGTACTTGATGATGTCCATCGTCGCCATGGCCAGGCCCGCACCGTTGACCATGCAGCCGACGTTACCGTCGAGCTTGATGTAGTTCAGGCTGTACTTGCTGGCCTCTACCTCCAGCGGATCTTCTTCCGCGATGTCACGCAGCTCTTTCAGGTCCGCATGGCGAAAGAGCGCGTTGTCGTCGAATGTCAGCTTGCAGTCCAGCGCGAAGAGACGGCCGTCGGTGGTGGTGATGAAGGGATTGATCTCGATGAGCGAAGCGTCGGTCGCTTCGTAGACCTTGTAGAGAGCGGTCATGAACTTGACCGCCTGGTTGATCTGCTCCGGCTTCAGGCCCAGCCCGAAGGCCAGCTTGCGCGCCTGGAATCCCTGGAAGCCGACCCCCGGATCGATGAATTCCTTGAGGATCTTCTCCGGCGTCTTGGCGGCGACCTCTTCGATGTCCATGCCACCCGCCGCCGAGGCCATGAAGACCGGGCGCGAGGTCTGGCGGTCGAGCACGATGCCGAGGTAGAGCTCGCGTTCGATGGGCAGCGTCTCTTCGATGAGCAGCCGGCGCACCTTCTGCCCCTCCGGGCCGGTCTGGTGCGTGATGAGCTGCATGCCGAGGATCTTCGCGATGTGGCCAGTGGCCTCCTCGAGGGTCTTGGCGACTTTCACGCCGCCGCCCTTGCCGCGTCCGCCGGCATGGACCTGCGCCTTCACTACTACGCCCCCGGCGCCTTCGCTGAGCAACTTCTTGGCCGCGGACTCGGCTTCATCGCGGGTGGAGGCCATCTCGCCGCGCGGGATGGAGACACCGTACTTCGAGAGGATGGCCTTGGCTTGGTATTCGTGAATCTTCATAAGGAGGGTTTCTCTAGGGACTTCCGACCGACGCAAGGAACTAACGATTCTATAAGAGTGCGGCGGCAGGGGCAAACAGCGGCAAAAAAAGGCGCGGCCTAAGCCGCGCGGTTGCCTCAAGCTGCCGCCCTAGAGGGTCAGCTTCTTGACCTTGATGGTGTTGCCCTCGCGAGTGCCGCTTACCGTGACCCGCAGGTGGTCGGTGTGTTTTGCCGCCTTCAACGCGGCAATGGCTTCGGCGTTCCCGGCCGCGTCGAACGTCAGGAAGGTGCCGTCGGCGGCGATGATCCCAAAACCGCTCTTCTGGCATTGCAAGGCGCAGCTCCGCGGGTGGTCATCCGGTTTGGCCTTTACCTTGGCCGCGCACATCGTGTCGACCATGGGAACGTTCCGCCACTCTTCGGCGGCGGCACTCAACGTCAGTAACAGCAGGGAAAAAAGCGCACAGATACTTACTCGAATCTTCATCAACGATCCTCCTTTGATCATTGGTTCTGTGGTTGTCACGCCGCCACGGCGCGCAATCCGGGCTGTGCCTGGCGGACCTCGGTGAGCTTCGCCAGCACGAACGCGCCGATGGCGATCTCGACGTCGCGTACAGCCAGGTCGAAGAACATCCCCATCGTCACCAGGTTGAGGGCGATCGCTATGAGCCATGCGGCGGCGACGTAAGCGCCCCATCGCGTCCACTTCGTGAGCACGGCGATGCCGACCGCCATCTCCACCACCCCCACGGTGCGCATAAAGGCCGCCGGGCTCAGCGGCACTACCTTGAGGGCGAGCGGGTTGAGATACATGGTCCAGTCAGCCAGGATGTTGAAGAACTTGTCCAGCCCGGCGAGGAACGGGCCCAGCCCCAGCCCCAACCGCAACGCCCACCAGGCCTGATTGAGACGACGATCAAGCTGCATATGACTCCACCTCCTGCCCAACTGAGTGCGCAGCGGCACGGCGGTTACAGATTCTTCGCCGGCGGCGATGAAAAGTTTTTTGTAACGCCGCCCCGGGCAGCGGACTCAGTTCAGGCAGGAGGGCCCATGGCGACGGGCACCGTTACCAGGATGGACGTCCACAATGGCATCAGCGATGAGGCCATCGTGGACCGCATCATCAAGGGTGAAGTCGAGCTGTTCGAGATCATCATGCGCCGGCACAACCAGCGCTTGTACCGTGCCTGCGTGGCCATCCTCCGGGACGACAGCCAGGCGGAAGACGTGGTGCAGGACACCTACGTGCGCGCCTACCAGCACCTCGACCAGTTTGCCGGTCGCTCACGGTTTTCCACCTGGCTGACCCGTATTGCGGTCCATGAAGCCCTAGGACGGGTGCGCGGCCGCCGCCGATTCGAGGAACTTGACGCCATGCCCGAAGAGACCAAGCAAGCGCATACCGCTTCGCGTGCGCCCGATCCGGAAGAGGAATTCTCCGGGCAGGAGCTGCGCCACCTGCTGGAGCGGTCCGTCCAGCAGTTGCCCGAGCCTTACCGAGTCGTCTTCATGCTGCGCGAAGTCGAAGAGTCTTCCACGCAGGACGTGGCGGAAATCCTCGACATCTCGGAAGAGAACGTGAAGACGCGGCTGCACCGGGCCCGCGCCCTGTTGCGGAAATCGCTCTTCCGCAAGCTGGGCCCGCACCGGAAGGAGATCTTCGCCTTCCCCGCGATCCGCTGCGATCGGGTGGTGGCCAATGTGTTCGCGCGCATCCACGCCGGCGCCTGACAAAAAAAGGCGCGGCCTAAGCCGCGCCGTCGGGAGGACGTGAGTCTTACTGGTTCTTGTCCTTGTGGTCGGTGTGCGTCTTTGACTTGGACTTGCCGGCCTTGTTGCTGTTGGGCGCGGTGCTCGACTGCGGGCACCCGCTGTCAGAGACGTGCTCCAGCGTGCTGGCGGTGAAGGCCTTGTCGGCCTTCATGTCCTGCTCGTGAGCTTTCTTTCCTTTGTCGGGACGCTCACCCGCGCGGGCGCCAGACGGCGCATCCGACTGCGGCAGGTTGCTGCGATTGGCGGCCATCGTGCCACTCGCGCTGCCCGTCGTTGCGGTGGTGCTGTCCGTGTAGGTGCCAGTCAAGCGCACGCGATGCCCCACGTGCTGGCTGATGTTGGCGCTCAGCGTTGCATCAGGAATGATCTCCGTCTGCATCTTGTGGCCGGTCGTCGTACGCAGGAAGAAGCGGCCAGCATTGTCGTTCGACGCCATGAGGCAGCCGGTCAGTACCTGGCGTCCGCCGGCAGCCGTGGTGGTCTGGCTGGTAGTACCGTATTGTCCGGAGCCAGCCGTGGTCCCCGTCTGGCCCGTGGTGCTGGTCGTACCCGTCTGGCCGGTGGTGCCGTAAGCGCCGCTGGCCGTGGTGGTCGTACCGGTTGTCTGCGAAGCAGTGCCCGTGCCGGCCGTGCCGGTCGTGCTCGTCCCGGTCTGCGCCGTCATGCCCGTGGCGCTGCCGGTGGTGCTGGCCTGGCCGCTGGTACTGGTCTGGCCAGTGGTGCTGGTGGTCGAAGTTCCGGTGCCGACCGCCGAGCTGCCGGCCTCGCACGACTCATTCGCCATCGCGAACGTAGCCACTACGAACACCGGGGCATTCGCCGCGGCGGTGGTGGACATCTGCGCGTTGCCGGCTCCAGCCGCTGCGCCGGTCCCAGGCGCGCTCGCAGTTCCACTGGCTGCGGGCGTATTCGCACTGGCGCCGCCAGCGGTGTTCGGCGTCGTGGTGCGCGAAGTGCCGGCCGTGCCCATCGTCGCGCTGCCGGACGTTGACGTCGTGGCGCTGCCTTCCAGGCTGCCGGTGACGGTCACGGCGCGATTCGCGTGCGAGCTGAGGGGCGTGTTGCTGCGCAGGGTGTAGACCTTGTTGTCGGTCAATGTGCGCAGCGTGTAGAAGCCATTGGTGGGGCCGCTGAGGCAGCCCGTCAGGCTGGTCGGATTATTTTCGGTGGACGTCTGTGTCGTTCCCGGGGTTGTTGTCTGTGTCTGTGTTTGGGTGGATGTTTGGGCCACAACGGCGATCGCAAGCAAAAGCACGAACGCCGTCATGAGGGATGCCTTTTTCATAAGCTTTCCTCCAGGGTGAGAAAACATGCGTTGTATGCCGTGGGATTCATTCCCTTTTCGCTTGTGATTGGGCGGATGGCCTGAGGGTTGTCCCCGGCGGAAAGCGGGACTAAGTACTTAGTCCGTTCGGGTGATTTGCCGCCGCCTCATAGGCTGGTTTAGCTTGTTACGACTTCCGAGGGATTCGTAATGAAGCTCCTACTCGCCGCCTGCCTGCTCATGACCTCTTCTGCGCTACAAGCCCAGGAGCCCCAACACGATCTGATGCCGCTGCCCGCCAAGGTCACTCCGCAGGAAGGCCGGCTTAGCATTGATGCCGGGTTCTCCGCGGCCATCACCGGCCACAGTGACGACCGCCTGCGCAATGGCGTCTATCGTGCGATGCGGCGGCTCGAAGGACGCATCGGCTCGGCGCTCCCGCGTACCTTCGGCGCCACGGACGCCGCCAAGTTCGTTGTCGAAGTCAAAGGCGCGGGCAAGGCTGTGCCCGCGATGGAAGAAGATGAGTCCTACACGCTCGAGATCACTCCCCAGCGGGCGACGCTCAGAGCCAACACGGTGGTCGGCGCGTTGCGCGGCCTCGAGACCCTGTTGCAGCTCTTCGCCTTCGACGCGAACGGCTACTACTTCCCTGCCGTCTCCATCCAGGATGCGCCGCGCTTCCCCTGGCGCGGATTGCTCATCGACGTCGGTCGCCACTATCAACCGATGGAAGTGCTGAAGCGCAACGTTGATGCGATGGCCGCCGTGAAGTTGAACGTGATGCACTGGCACCTCACGGAAGACCAGGGCTTCCGCATCGAGAGCAAGAAATATCCCAAGCTGCACCAGATGGGGTCGGACGCCCTCTACTACACGCAGGAGCAGGCAAGAGAGATCATCGAGTACGCACGCGAACGTGGCATCCGCGTGGTGCCGGAGTTCGACATGCCCGGGCACGTGCAGGCGTGGCTCGTCGGGCATCCGGAGCTGGCCGCCGCGCCCGGACCGCACCAGATCAGCCGCCGCTGGGGGATCATGGATGCGGCCTTCGACCCGACGAAGGACGAGGTCTACAAGCTGCTTGACGGCTTCCTCGGCGAGATGGCCCGGCTCTTCCCCGACGCGTACATGCACATTGGCGGCGACGAGAACAACGGCAAGTGGTGGGACGCCAATCCTAAGATCGTTGAGTTCCGCAAGAAGAAAGGCCTGAAGGACAATCACGCCCTCCAGGCCTACTTCAACCAGCGCCTGCTGAAGATCCTGCAAAAGCATGGCAAGCGCATGATGGGCTGGGACGAGATCCTGCACCCTGAACTCCCGAAGGACGCGCTCATCCAGTCCTGGCGCAACACCGAGGCGATGGTGCAGGCCGCGAACCAGGGCTACGACAGCATCCTCTCCGCGCCGTATTACATTGACCTGCTGCACCCTGCGTCGTTCCATTACAAGGACATCATCGCGGACGAATCGCAGCTCACTCCGGAGCAGCGTAAGCACATCCTGGGCGGCGAAGCGACGATGTGGGCCGAGTGGGTGACGCCGGAGACCATCGACTCACGCATATGGCCGCGCACTGCCGCCATCGCGGAGAAGTTCTGGTCGCCGCCGGGGACCACCGACGTTGACGACATGTACCGCCGCCTGGAGGCGGTCAGCCTGCGGCTCGAAGAACTGGGCCTGACGCACCGCAAGAATCGCGCGATGATGCTGCGCCGCATCACCGGCAGCGCGGACAACGGGCTCCTCGACCGCTTCCTCGAGTTCGTGGAGCCGGTGAAGGGCTATCGCCGCGGGCGTTTCCAGCCCGGCGAGGGCGCTTACCTTCCGCTCACGCAACTGGTCGATGCCGCCAACACTGACGCGCCCGCCGGCCATCGCCTGCGGCTCTCAGTGGACGTGCTGCTCGCGCAGGCCCCGCGGTTCACTAACACCCCGGACATGAGCGCGCAGTTCGCCGACTGGCAGCGTGTGAGCGCGGACCTGCAGCCGGTGCTGGAGAAGAATCCGCAATTGCGGGCCGCCGTGCCGCTTTCTCTGAATCTCGGACGCGTCGCCGGCATCGGATTAGAGGCTGTAAGTCATCTGCGCAGCGGCCAGGCGCCGCCGGAAGAGTGGGTGAGGTCCAGCCGCGTGGCGCTGGACCAGGCCGCGCAGACGACCATTCCGCTGGAACTGGCGATCATTGCCCCACTGCGCGAGCTGGTCGCGGCCGCGGCGGAGATACCGCGTCTCGCGACGATGGACAAGACCCAGTGGCGCCAGCATGTGAAGCAGCAGGCCGCTCCTCCACAGCGTCCGCGCTGAAGGCGCTACGCCTGTATGATGGAGAGTCACGATTCCCGTATCAGGAGGGGCCATGCCCCGTTACGACTACCGCAACCTCGCCCCCTTGCCGGCCGCCGCGCAGAGTTACGATCGCTTCGTCGATTGGCTCGACGAGCAGTTCCAAACCAAGGACATCGAGCACCGTAGCCGCGTGGTCCGCGACGTGCTGCATGAGCTCTACCTCGGCACGCCCTACGAAGATCCCGGCGCTGACGAGGACTTCGCCACTCAATCGCTCGTCCACAGCTTTGACCCGCGCAACGCCACGCTGGAGCCGGAATACTACGGCGACATCGATGCCGCCCGCTATGCCGAGCGCAAACCCATCATCTGGTTCTGGATGATGTATGACCGCTCGCCCCTGGGGCTGAATCATGCGCTGGGCTTCCGCGTGCGCGCCATGCTGGCCAAGCACGTCTGCAAGCACGTCGGTCGCAACGTGAAGATCTTCCACGGCGTGGAGGTCAGCTTCGGCTACAACCTCACCATCGAGGACAACTGCACCATCCACAAGTACGTGCTGCTCGATGACCGCGGCGAGATCATCCTGCGCGAAGGCACCTCGGTCTCCGACTACGCCAACATCTACTCGCACACCCACGACCTGAATGACGGCATGATCATCAGCAACCATAAGACCGAGGTCGGCCCAAAGGCACGCATCACCTACCATGCCACGGTCTTGAGCGGCGTGCGGGTGCATGAGCACGGCCTGGTGGGGGCAATGGGCGTCGCCACCAAGGATGTGCAGCCGTACAACGTGGTGGTCGGCATTCCGGCCAAGACGGTAAAGGTGAAGACCATCGCGCCACAGGGCTGAGTACGCGCTTTTGCGTGATACCATCGGACTAGCTCCGCCCTCGCTGCCAGCATGGATTTTCGCTACGTCGACATCTTCTTCCAGATCATCGTCTTCCTGTTCGCCATCAGCGTGCATGAGTCAGCGCACGCCTGGATGGCCAACCGCTGCGGCGACCCGACCGCGAAGATGCTCGGCCGCATCACCCTCAATCCGCTGAAGCACATCGACCCCTTCGGCACGGTCATCCTGCCGGCCATAGGGCTGTTCAGCGGCATCGGCATGCTCGGGTGGGCCAAGCCCACGCCCGTGACCATCGAGAACTTTCGCGACAAGGTGAAAGGCGACATTCTCACGACGGCCGCCGGCCCCATCAGCAACTTCATCCTGGTACTCATCGCGCTGGCCGTGCTGTCTGTGCTGTATCTCGCCACTCCCCTACACCACGGCGAGGTCATCAATATCCTCCAAGGTGAAGGCATCAGCGACAGCGCGCTGCTCCCGGTCGCGTGGTTCTTCTTCCGCGCGCTGTATATCAACGTGCTGCTCGGCATCTTTAACCTGATCCCGGTTCCGCCCCTCGACGGCAGCCACATCCTGCGCCATGCGCTGCCGGAGCCTATCCTGCGTGTCTATGACAACGTGGGAATGGTCGGGCTGGTGCTGTTGTTCATCTTCGGCGGCTCGCTCATTGCGGCGCTGGTGCGCCCGCCCATGTTCTTCTTCCATCGGTTCCTGCTGGGGGTGAGCCAATGACGGGCGGAAAGAAGCGCGTCCTGAGCGGCATGCGCTCCACCGGCAAACTCCACCTGGGCAACTATGTCGGCGCGCTGGCCAACTGGGTGAAGCTGCAGGAGACGCACGAGTGCTTCTTCTTCGTCGCCGACTGGCACGCCCTCACCACCGATTACGCGGACACCTCGCGCATCAAGGAGAATTCCCTCGAGGTCGTGATGGATTGGCTGGCCGCGGGCCTCGATCCGGCCAAGTGCACCATGTTCATCCAGTCCCACGTGCCGGCGCACGCGGAGCTGCACCTGCTCTTCTCCATGATCACGCCCCTCGGATGGCTGGAACGCGTGCCTACATATAAGGAGCAGCAGCAGAACCTCAAGGACAAGGACCTCAACACCTACGGCTTCCTGGGATATCCGGTGCTCCAGTCGGCGGACATCCTTATATATCGTGCGGATCTCGTTCCCGTGGGCGAAGACCAGGTGGCGCATATCGAGCTGACACGCGAGATCGCGCGGCGGTTCAACGGTTTTTACGGCAAGAGTCGCGTGGTGGTGCCGGAGCCGCAGCCGCTCCTGACCAAGACACCGAAGCTCCCCGGGACTGACGGCCGCAAGATGTCGAAGTCTTACGGGAATTTCGTATTGATGAGCGACCCGGAGCCGGTCATCCGGCAGAAGCTCAAGCCTATGGTCACGGATCCGGCGCGCGTGCGGCGCACCGACCCCGGGAATCCCGATGTGTGCCCGGTGGGCGACCTGCACAAGATCTTCAGCTCGGCGGAGACGATGGCGAAGGTGAATGAGGGCTGTCGTTCAGCGGGCATCGGCTGCATCGAGTGCAAGGGCTGGGCTGCCGACGCGATCGTGCAGACGCTTGCGCCCATGCAGGACCGCCGTAAAAAATACGAGACCGACCCCGGGCTGGCTTGGGACATAATTGAGAAAGGCAACGCGCAGGCCGCGCGCGCCGCGGAAGAGACGATGAAGGCGGTCCGCGCTTCCATGGGCATGTCCCTGGACCGCACGCTCCCGCCGCGCGCCGATTCAGCGAAGAACGAGTAGATGGCCGCAGACCAGCAAATCCCGCAGCGCGAACCCTCGAGCGAGTTCCCCTTCGCCGTCACCGTCGGACAGGTGTACGACGGCCCGCTCGACCTGCTGCTGGACCTCGTGCGGCGCCAGAACATAGACATCCACAACATTCCCATCGCGCAGATCACCTCGCAGTACCTGGCGTACGTGGAGCGCATCAAGGACTTCGACGTGGATGTGGCCGCCGAGTTCATCTACATGGCGTCGTTGCTGATCCACATCAAGTCGAAGATGCTGCTGCCGCGCGACCCGGACGCGCCGGCCGGCGAGCAGGAAGATCCGCGCAACGAGCTGGTGAACCGCCTGCTCGAGCACGAGAAGTTCAAGAACGCCGCGCAGATGCTGTTGCAGAAGCAGCACATCGAAGAGGCGGTGGCCTCGAACCCGAACCTGAAAGACTTCAAGGAAGACGAAGGCACCGAACCGGAGATCGCCGCGGACGTGATCGACCTGGCGCGCACCTTCCAGGCCATCCTGGAACGCGCGGCGAACCGGCCCATCGTCGAGATCAACGAGGACGCGGTCACCGTGGGCCAGATGATCAGCTACATCCGCCAGCGCCTGATGCTGGAAGACCGCCCGGTGCGCCTCAAGCGGCTGCTGCACAACCTGCAGTCGCGCAACGCGCTGGTCTGCACCTTCCTCGCGCTGCTGGAACTGGTGCGGCTACAGGCCATCCTGCTGCGGCAGGACCGTGTCTTCAGCGACATCATCATCAAGAAGCATCCCGAGTTTGACCGGGTCATGAGTGAGGCGGCTGCCGTCCGCGACGACTGGAAATAGACTTCATGAGCATTCACGGAAAGATCGAAGCCATCATCTACGCCGCCGAGGAGCCCGTCAGCCTCGACCAGATCGGCGCCCTGCTGAAGGAAGCCGGACTGCTGGAGGCATTGCGCGCCGAGGGCGAAGAGCCGCCGGCGGACGCCAAGGCGGAGAAGGCAGCCATCCGCGCCAAGCTGCGACCCATCCTCGATGAGATCATTGAAACGTATGCCAACAGCGAGCGGGGCATGGAAATCCGCCAGGTGGCGGGCGGCTATCGCATGTCCACGAAGCCGGAGCATCACGACGTGGTGCGCGCCTTCGCCAAGAGCCTGAAGCCGCCCATCCGGCTCTCGCTACAGGCGCTGGAGACGCTGGCCGTCATCGCCTACAAGCAGCCTGTGACTGCGCCCGAAATCAGCGAGATTCGCGGCGTCGATTCCAGCGGCGTGCTCGCCACGCTCCTCGACCGCAAGCTCATCACCACCGCGGGACGCAAGGCGGTGGTAGGCCGTCCTATTCTCTATAAGACGACCAAGGACTTCCTGCTGCGCTTCGGCTTGAAGGACGTGAACGAGCTGCCGAGCATGGAAGAGTTTGAGCGCATGACCCAGGGCGGCACGCAGGAGGAGCTGTTCGACCACACGCCCGTCGCCGATGCCACGGGCATTCCCGACGACGACTCGGTAGCGGAGCCGCAGGCGGAAGAATCCTCGTCCGTATCGGAAGGCTGAGCATGCCGGCCGAACGTTTGCAGAAGATCATCGCCGCCGCCGGCATCGCCTCGCGCCGCAAGGCGGAAGAGCTCATCAAGCAGGGGCTGGTCTCCGTCAACGGCCAGACGGTCAGCGAGCTCGGCGCTAAGGCCGACCCCGACCATGACCACATCAAGGTCGCCGGCAAGCTGCTCAAGGGCGCGCAGCGCCACGCGACCTTCTTACTGCACAAGCCGAAAGGCTACGTTACAACCTCGTCTGACCCCGAAGGCCGTCCCACCGTTATCGACCTGATGAAGGAGCCCGGGCTGCGCCTCTACCCGGTGGGCCGGCTCGACTATGCCACCGAGGGGCTGCTCCTGATGACCAATGATGGCGAACTGGCGAACCTGCTCACCAAGGCTTCATCTCGCGTCCCGAAGACCTATCTCGTCAAAGTGAGCGGCACGCCCACGGAAGATGCTTTGCAGAAGCTGCGCGAGGGCGTGCGCATACAGGAAGGTGAAGGCAAGACGCAGCGCTACATCCGCACCGCGCCCGCGCGTGTCTCCTGGTACAAGCGCGGCGATAATCCGTGGTTCGAGGTCACGCTCATCCAGGGACGAAACCGGCAGATCCGCAAGATGTTTGAAGTCGTGGGGCATAGGGTAGAAAAGATCAAGCGTGTGCAGTACGGACCGCTGCAGTTGGATGTTGACACCGGCGAGTACCGGCCCCTCTCCCTCAAGGAAGTGGCGCAATTGAAGGCGGCCGCATCCGGCCGGCGGCGTCAGCGCGTCGACTGATTCATCGCCTCTTCGGACTCCAGCTTGCGCGCCATGTAGGTCATCCAGCCCAGCGTCGCCAACATCCCAAGCCAACCGACAGCTTTAACCACCCGCGCGATACGGGTGTCGTACTCGAGCAGTCCGAGGTCGGTGAGGATGTTCCACCAGTCGTGCGGCACGCCGGAATCTTCTCCACCGTCTCCGACGGTGATGAGGGGCAGGTCGAGCTCGCGCGCGTCCGCCATGTACACGGCCACACCCAGCAAGCTCTCAAAGAAGAAGAACAGGGAGAAGACTACGCCCGTGGTCTGGCCGCGCCACGCAAAGGATACGGCCAGCAAGAGCGGCACGAGCAATTGGAAGATGGTGCCGCCCCAGAGCCCCGGGGTACGCCCGAGCCAACTGAACAAGAGGTGTCCCGCCTCATGCAGGATGACCTCTACCGGATAGACGAAAGTAAAGTCGGTGGCCCTCAGCGCGTGGAACATGTACAGGAGATAGAACGCCAGCCAGGCGTAGAGGGCATAGCGTGGGATGGGCTGCCATTCGTAGTCGGGATGCGGCAGCGGGATGCGCATCACTTGTGCAGCGTGTCGAGGAACTCCATGAATGCCGGCAGTGAGTTCATCAACTCTTGCCGGTTACGGACCGCGATCTCCGTCACTGCTTTCTCGCCGGCCTCGGTCAACCGCAAGAAGACTTTGCGCTTGTCGCTGCCATCGCGATACCGCTCCACCATCCCCTTCTTCACCGAACGATCGACTAACTCCACCGCGCTGTGCTGCTCGATCTGCAGACGCTCCGCCAGCGTGCTGATGTTCGGCGAGGCTCCGTTGGGCAGCCCCTTGATCGCGAGCAGCAGTTGATACTGGTTGGGCTCCAGGCCAAAGGACTTCGCGTTCATCTCTGACGAGCGCAAAAAGCGCCGCAGATGATGGCGGAACTCTGCCTGTTTCCGGAAGTCTTCTGAGGTCAAACGTGAGGCCATAGGCAGGCGGCATTTTCATACGTCATACGAGGTTTCTGCAAGAAAGAAACGAACATCCATCGCCACCCGACTGTTTGCAGCAAGTGTGCAGGCTTTTGCAACATCTCGGCTTGAGCCCGGATGCAAGCGTAATTGCGGAAGTCATTCTTTTTCTTAGGGATACATCGTTTTCCGAAGGTACTAAGTACTTCGGCACACGACGTGCATATTTCAGGGGCAGATTGGGATTCGGAGTTCGCCCCCAGGATCCCAACACCCGGTTTTATTGACACTTCAGGAGAAGAAAAAAATGAAACGCTTGACCCTCTTGCTGGCCCTTTGCGCGCTGATGTTGACGTTTAGCGTCCCGGCCAGCGCCGACGACATCAACTTTTCTGGCGGCGTGACCATTACCCAGACCGGCACCGCCGGATCGCCCTCAGTCAACTTCACATTCTCCGGCATGACCGTCTCGGGCATGAGCGGAGACTCGCTGAACGGCACGGCCGTCACGATCACGCCGAATTCGAGCTTCTCGTTCACCAGCATCGCGGGCAGCAACGGTTACTTCAGCCCCAACGCCGGCACGATCTCCATCGGCAACGCGACCACCGGCACCCTGACTGGTGACATCACGTTCGTGACCATCACAGCAGGCGCTTTCCCGGGCACGTTCGCCATCAGCATCGGCCTCAACAACATCAACGTCGTTACCGGCACCAGTGCGGCACTGAATGGCTGGACCGGCACCAACGGCGGCAGCGGCGTGTTCACGTTCCAGTTCAACGCGGGCGGCAGCCTCAACGACCTGCTCTACATTGGCACGGGCGTCGGCGCGCTGGGCCAGACCGGCAGCATCGAGACTTCCGTCTCGGGTTCGGTGACGGTTCCGGAACCGGCCTCGCTCTTCCTGCTCGGCTCGGGCCTGCTCGCGGGTGGCGGGTTCGTTCGTCGCAAGCTGCAGCGCTAAACCGCTAACCAGATTTCTCCGTCAGCAAGAAACTTGGAGCGCCGAAAATCGGCGCTCCTTTTTTTGTCTTCAGGGAAGGATGGTTGCTTTCATCCGCTCCCAACCGTGGCCATAGAAGTAATCCAGGCTGATCCTGGTGCCGGCGCTGACCTCTACGGGCTGCAGGGGCAAGAACATGAGGACGTCCCAGTGATTGTCGGGGGCGACGGCCGGCGATCCATAGCCCGGGGGCAAAGTCGAGAGGCGCTCACCCGCGCCGACCTCCAACTCAAAGCAGAGCGCGTAGCCATGCAGCGGCCCGGACTCGCGTACCTCTAAGACCGCCGTGGCCTGGTGGGTCATGTGGGTGGCGGTGGTCAGATCGATGCGCGCAAGCATGCTGGGTGAGCCGAGCGCATGGCAGCGCAGGAACTCATCGGTGTCAAAGCCGGTGAACCAGAGGCCGTCGCTGTGCGAACCGAAGCGGGCGGCGCTGTAGTCGACGCCGTAGTCGGCACTCCATCGAGCAGTGTTCTCCGGTGTCATCCGATGCCGGTCGAGCAGGTCCGGGGGAAGCCGTACCGGCACCACGCTGATGGTCACGGCCTGCGGGATGATACGCGCATCCGGGGTCAACAGGCGCTGGCGCGCGTCAATGAAGGTCTCGAGAACGCCTTCGCCCAACGGGTCGTTGCCGATAATCTCGGAGACGAGCACTGTGGCCTTCTCCGGCAACTCCAGGTCGTGCGAGCGCCCACGCAGCAAGGTGATGCGGCCCTCTGGGTCGTTTTTGCGGAACATGGCTTCGGCAAGGTCGGCTAGACCGGTCATCTCCATGGCGTAGACGCGGCGCGCGCCAGCCTGGGCCGCGGCGATCGCCAGGATACCGGTACCGGTGCCGATGTCGAGGACCACGTCGTCAGGCTTGACCGTAGCGCGGATGGCGCGGAGGAACGCCTGAGTGCGGGTGCGGTCGTTGAGCATACGCACCTGCCATCGCAGGCTGCTGTTGCCGAGCCGCGCCCGCCGGGGCTGCGCCGCACCCGTGGCGTCGCGCAACACTCCGGCTTGCCACAAGCCGTAGATGTGCGCTGAGACTTGGATCCAATCTTTGCGGCTCGCTTCCTGGCCGGCCATCTGGGCCGTTGCGTCGGCCAGCGATCGCGGTACGCGGAACAGTGCCAGAATCTTCAGGCCCCATGGGCCGGTATCGACCCGGACGTCACCCAGCGAAAACCGAACATCGCCTTCGACGACCTGGACGAGGGCGTCAGGATCGATCCGCAGGACGGTTTGCGGCTGCAACGCGGAGGCGGGCTGGGGAGAAGACTCCAAAATATTTTCGGGAAGTTCTTTGGAATCTAGAACTTACAATAAGTTCTTTTCTATCTTTTATTTACAGGAAGTTATTTGTATTCAACCACTTACGGGCTGCGCTCGGAACCGATAACCCAGCGTAGCGCGGCCGCGCCTTATTGTCAATATGTAAGCCAAGAGGGTAAGCAATATTCTTATAGATATAGATAGAAGCGGACTCCACAAATGAGCGAGTCTACCCGCGTGATTCTGGGTTATTGTTGGCCGATGCTTCCTTTTCCGTACAGAAAGGCAGCCGCGCTTCTGCTGCTGGGGTTGCTGGCGGGCACCTCACTGACCAGCCAGGAGCCGGTCTTCCGGTCGAACGTGAAGGTCGTCAACGTGCTCGCTACCGTACGGGAGAAGAATGGCGGTATCATGCGCGACCTCACCAAGGAAGAGTTCGTCCTCGAAGAGGATGGACGCCCGCAGACGATACGCTACTTTGCGCGCGAGACGGACCAGCCCCTGACCATCGGCCTGCTGGTGGACACCAGCTACAGCCAGCGCAACATCCTGGTAGAGGAAGTGGCCGCCAGCCATGCCTTCCTCAACAATATGCTGCGCATCGACAAGGACCAGGCTTTCTTGATCCGTTTTGATTTCGACGTGGAACTGTTACAGGACACCACGCAATCTCCGCGCGCACTGGAAACCGCGCTGGACGAGCTCAAACTTCCCGGCTCCGACCGCACGTGGGGCCGCAATTTTCAGCGGCGGCGCATGCCCGGTGGCGGGCGTCCCCGGAACCAGCTCGGAGGTGGGGGCACCCTGCTCTATGACGCGGTGTTCCTGGGCGCTGACGAGATCATCGCTCCGCTCCCGGGACGCAAGGCGCTCATCGTCCTCTCAGATGGCGAAGATTATGGCAGCAAGGTAACGCTCGACGACGCGGTACGCGCCGCGCAGAAGGCGGATGCCGTGGTCTATACCATCCTCTTCACCGACAGCAGCTTCCGCTCCCCTATCCGCGTGCTCGGCACCCACCCGCGCGGACACGGCAAGCGCGTGCTCGACCAGATGGCCAAGGCGACCGGTGGGCGAGTCTTCGAAGTCTCCAGCAAGAACACCATCCGGCAGATCTACGCGCAGATAGAAGAAGAACTGCGAAACCAGTACAGCCTGGGCTATTCCTCGGACCGTCCCGAAGGCACCGGCTACCGCAAGATCTCAGTCCGGACCACTCGCAAGGACACCATCGTGCAGGCGCGCGACGGGTATTATCCCGGTCGGCAAGCGCGCTAGCGCGATAGCGGCGCCATGCGGCCCAGCGCGGGTTTCTGTTAGTCTAGAAGCACCTGCCTTGATGCGCGCCCGTAGCTCAGCTGGATAGAGCGAACGCCTCCGGAGCGTTAGGTCGGGAGTTCGAATCTCTCCGGGCGCGCCATATTTCCCATGTCTGTCTTTGACGAAAAGCGCGAAGAGCTAGAGAAGCACGAGCTGATGATGGGCACCGCGCGCGGGCGGCTCGCCGTGGCGCTCGACGCGCTTACCGACGCGCTGGTCCTCACCGGACAGCACGGCGTGTATTGCCGCAGCAACCGCAATCCCAGCCAGCCGGCGACGGACCTGCAAGCGGTGTTGAAGTCGCTCAACCATGCAAAGGAACTGGTCAGCTCCGTGATGGAAGAGATCCGCCAGCGGCGTGACCAGGCAGGTTCGTGAAATGTTCAGCCGTCTCTAACGGGACTGGCTCCCAGTCCGGCGCCTAACCCGGCACGCGGGCCGGGCTGCTCTCGGCGCGTCCTGCGGATGCGGGCTCCTGACATTCCTACCTAATTCCCCGCCCAGGCCATGCCGTCCGGTTCGCGGCCGGTCGCGATGGTCCCTGAGACTTCCAGCTTGTCCAAGTCCAGCACGATGACTTTGTTGCTCTGCGTGGCAGCGATGTAGGCGCGCTTGCCGTCCGGCTGCACCAGGATGCCGATAGGCGCGTCACCCACGTTGATGCGCTTGATCTCCTTACGCGTGGCCGCGTCATAGACGACGACGTCGCCGCCCTGCGCGTTCGAGACCAGCACGCGCTTGCCGTCGGGCGTGAACTTCACACGGATGGGGAACTTCCCTGCCACCCAGGTCTGCTTCACCGTGAACGACGCCGGATCGACCACGTGCACGTTGCCGTCGGCGCGCGTCGCCACCCAGATCTCGTCGGTGGTGGGCGAGATGTCGATGCCCTCGGCGCCAGCGCCGACTTTCAGCGTCTGCACGCCCGGTGGCGGGTTCGGCGCCTGGGTGTCGATCATGGTGATGCTGTTGCCGGCAATGTTGGAGGTGTAGAGGCGGCGGCCGTCTTTCGCGGCGATGACCATGTGCGTGACCGATTCGCCTGTGCCCATCACCCAATCCACCTTGTCGGCCTGCGGGTTGAAGCGCGCGACGGCGCGGTTGCCCTCGACGGTGAAGTAGATATTGCCCTTCACTTCGATGATGCCGTGCGGACGGCGCAGCGCGCCCAGGTCGATGCGCTTCACTTCTTTGCGGGCCGCGATGTCGATGACCGAGAGCGAGTTCCCCGGGGTCTGCGCGCCGTAGTTGGCCACGTAGGCCAGCTTGCCGTCGGCAGTAACGATGGCCTCATGCGGGCCCACGCCGGTGGGCACGCGCGCGACCACCTTCAGCGACGCGGGATCCACGAACGCCACTTCGTTGTCAGACTTGTTGAGCACCAGCAGGAACTTCTCCGGGGCGGGCGCCGTTTGGGCGCCGGCCAGGGACGCGGCCAAGAGTAGGGCCATCGTCAGCAGAATGAGGAAACGCTTCATCGTTCGTCCTCCAGACATCTTCGCCCAACATCCTACGCTGGCGCGGCGGGTCCCGTCTCAACTTCTGGGACGAACCGCGGGGGAACTTTGCTAACATCGAAGCTAATACCGGGCCCAAGTCCATCTGACCGGAGAGCGCGTGCAAAAACTAACGATCGACCATATCAAAGCCGAGGTCCAGCGCTTCTGGAGCGCGTTCAGCAACAAGAAGTCAGAAGAATTGATGGAGTTCTACGGGCCGGAGGCGAGCGTCTTCGGCTCGTCGTCTACGCGCTCTGAGCCCGGACGCCTGGCTGCCGCCCGCCGCCAGCGCGAGTACTTCCACGCGAAGTCCACGTTGCGCGCATCGCCGGGCATGATCGACGTGGTGCTGTTAGGCGAGCATGCTGCCGTGGCCAGCTATACGTTTACGTTTCATGCAAGCAAGGTCGCGACCGGATTGAATGCGGCGGGGGAAGAGGACATCCGCAACGGACGCGCGACGCAGGTGTTTGCCTATGATCCGGATGGGAAGTTGCGGATCGTGCATGAGCACCTGTCGCACGTGGATAAGGGATAAGCCCTCACTGGCAGCTAAGGCTTGTCTACTTCACCCGCCTGGGCAACGCTGGGGTCCGCTTCGATCACCACATCGCGGTACACCTGGGGGTAATAGTACGCCCAGCAGCTTGGACAGAAACAAGGTCATTCCACCGTAATGCCACTTGGTCGTAACTCACCCGGTGGCGCCGTCGTCTACTCCCGCCCTCTCCAGCGCTACTTCCTTGATCCGCCGCAGGTCCATCTTGCCGGTTCCCAGATAGGGAATCGCTTCCACCTTGATGAACTGCGTGGGCTTTGGCTTCCAGAGCGGCGGGAGTTCCACGGAGGCGAACTTCTCCAGCGCGTCTTTCAGCTTGTCGTCGGAGAGAGTATGCAGCACGGCGAGGCGCTCGCCTTTCTTTCCATCCGGCACACCGGTGACGGCGAAGACCTGCTCGGCCGCGTCCACGCACTCGTGGAGCTTCTCTTCTACCTTGATGTGGGGCACCATCTCGCCGCCGATCTTGCTGAAGCGGCTGAGGCGGTCCGTGATGGTGATGAAGCCGTCTTCGTCGAGCTTGGCGATGTCGCCGGTGTTGTACCAGCCGTCCTTGAGCACTTCGGCGGTCTTCTCCGGCTTGCCCAGGTAGCCCATCATCACGTTGGGGCCGCGGACGAGCATCAGCCCGGGCTCGCCCAGCGGCTGCGGCTCGCCCGTCTCCGGATGGATGATGCGCACGCTCACCCCCGGCAGCGGATGGCCGATCTTGCCGCGCTTGGCGCCCACCTGGCGGAAGCCGGCGGCGCGGAAGTCGCGTGTGTTCACTGCTACGACCGGCGCGCACTCGGTGCAGCCATAGCCTTCGAGCGGACGCAGGCCAAAGCGCTCCTCGAATGCCTCAGAGACGCGGTCCGGCAGCTTCTCCGCCCCAGCGATGACGAACTGCAGGCTGCCGAAGTCCTCCGGCTGTACGCGTCGCGTGTAGGCCTGGAGGAAGGTTGGGGTCGCGACCAGCAGTGTGACCTTGTACATACGCACCAGCGCGCCGATGGTGGCCGAATCGAGCGGATTGGGATGAAATACAACGCCCACCCCCAGCGCCGCGGGCAGGCAGAGCGTGACCGAGAAGCCGAACGAGTGGAAGAACGGCAGGATGCCCATGATGCGGTCGCGCTTGGTGAGCGCAAAGGTGCGGCCAACCTGCTCGATGTTCGAGGCGACGTTGTAGTGCGAGAGCATCACGCCCTTGGGGTCGCCGGTGCTGCCGCTGGAGAAGATGACGGTGGCGAGGTCGTCGAGGTGGGTAAGCTTCTCCGCGCCCAGCGATTTCTCCAGCAGCTCGAACGGAAAGAACGCCGCCATGAAGAGCGCAATGAGCTTTTCCATAGCCTTGGGCGCGGCAGCCACATCTTCCAGCAGTATCACCTTGCCGGGCGGCTTCAGGTTAGGCAGCCGTTCGAGGAACATTTTTGACGTGACGGTCGTGGTTGTGGCGCACTGCTCGGCACAACTCGCGATGACTTCATTCGACGCGGTGTAGTTGAAGTTCACCGGCACTTTGCCCATGAGGAGCGCGGCGTAGTTCACCAGCGCGCCGCCCACCGAGGGCGGCATGAGGATGCCGACCATCTTCTGCCCCTGCCATTCGCGGCGCAGCCGTCGCGCCAGGTAAATGCTCTTCATCAGCGCGGAGGCGAAGCTCACGTGAGGCGTCTTGCCGTCGGCCATCGCGAAGCGCCGCGGGTGCATGCGCGCCGTTCGTACGAAGGCACGGTGCAGCGTCTCCATGCGCGACTTCTGGTGGCGGAAGGCGTTGGTCTCCAGTTCCATCACGGCGGCGCGGACTTCGGTCGCCGGCGTGGTCGGCGGTAGCGGCTTGCCGAAGCTCACCGTCACGCGGAACGGCACGCGGCGCGGGATCTTCCAGAAAAAGCGCCCGCGCTCAAAGCTGAAGACGCTCCCCCACGCACCGTCGAGATGCACGGGGATGATGGGCGCGTCAACGTTCTTCATGATGCGCTCCATGCCGCGACGGAACGGCAGCAGGTGCCCGATGCGCGTGATCTGGCCTTCGGCGAATATGCAAACGACGCGCCCACGCTGAATGGCTTCGCTGGCGGCCTTCAGCGAGCGGATCATCTCGCGCGGCCGCAGGTTGGCCGAGATGGGGATGGCCTTCATCAGCTTGGCCCAGGGCTTGATGAGCGGAAAGTCGTAAATGTCCTGGAACATGATGAAGCGCACATTGCGCTCGGTGGAGGCGAGCAGCAGCAGCGCGTCGACGAACGAGAGGTGGTTGCTGACGAAGAGCGCGCCCCCGCGGGCGGGGATGTTGTCGCGCCCTTCCACCCGGATGCGGTAGATGGTGTGCGTTGCGAACCAGAGCATAAGCCGCAGGAAGGCCTGGGGCAGCAGGTAGAGGACGTAGAGCGTCGCCAGCAGGGAGAAGATGCCGCTGGCGAGGAAGATGCCGCGCGGCGAAAGGCTGAGGCTGAAGACACGCTCGTCGACCGTGACCTTCGCCGTAAACAGATAGTAGACGCCGCTGGCGAGAAAGACGCCGATGAACGAGATGAGGTTCGCCGCCGCGATGACCGCGCCCTTGCGCCGCGGGTCCGGACGGTGCTGGATCATGGCGGTGATGGGAACGATGAAGAAGCCGGCGAAGAAGCCGACCAGGCTCAGCATCGTGGCGAAGGCGTAATACGACAGGCCGCCGAGATACAGCAGCATGCCGAAGACCGTCATGCCGATGGAGCCGAGCGGGATGAGGCCGTATTCGATCTTGTGTCCGGAAAGATAGCCCGCCGTCAGACTGCCCACGCCGATGCCGATGGCGGCGGCGGCCATCAGCAGGCTGCCGCGCTCAGCGTCGACGGCGAGCACGGCCTGCGCGTAGATAGGAATGTTGGCCACCAGGAGCGCGGTGAGGAAGAAAAAGTATGCGTTCCCCAGTACGGCCAGGAAAAGGGCCTGATCGCGGCGAACGTGACGCATCTCCTGCCAGAGCTCCGCTGCAAAGTTCAAGCGGAAGCGCCGCTGCGGGTTCGCGACCACAACGCGCGTGATGCCGAGGCTCGTCAGCAGTCCGGCGAAAGAGATGACCAGCAGGATGACCCCCGCCCAGAGATAGGCTCCTTCGAGTCGCACCTTCAGCACGCCGCCGGCGACGGTGCCGGCGATGATCGCCAGGAAAGTGCCGAGCTCGAGTACGCCGTTCCCCCATGAGAGCTTCTTCTCCGGGATCAGTTCGGGGAGCAGTCCGTACTTGGAGGGACCAAAGAGCGCGGCTTGGGTGCTGAGGAAGAAGACCGCGACCAGTTGCACGTAGATGCTGCCCATCGCCAGGCCGACGGTCGCCAGCGCGATGACCACGATCTCGAGGACCTTGGTCGAGATGGTGACGGTGCGCTTGCTATAGCGGTCGGCGAGATAGCCGCCGCTCATCGAGAAAAGGATGAACGGCGCGGAAAACAAAACGCCGAGCAGGAGGATGAGGGCCTGGCGGAACTCGTCGGGAGTGCGCACACCGAGTGCGGCCATGGGGCCGCTGCCGATGTCGACCGCCACCGCCATGCCGAGGATCTGGAAGAGCACGAGGTTCTTGAGCGCGTTGTCAGTGAACGCGCCTTGGAACTGGGTGCAGATCAGCGCCCAGAATCCGGGCTGCCAGCGGCTGTTGGGGTCGACCTGCGGCTGCACGTCGGCCGCGGTCAGGGGCGTGTTCGGGGTGGGGTCGTTCGCAGCGCTGGCCGGGGCCGGGGTATGCATGGGAGTCGCGTGATTGTAACCCAGCATGGCCGACAACGATCTCAGTCCATGTGCTGCTTCACCTTGTTGAAGCGGCGCTAGGTCTTATCTGCCGCGAGGATGGTGTGCAGAAGCACGTTGGCTCCGTTCGCGCAGTCTGTCCATGAGGTGAGTTCTTTCGGCGAATGGCTGACGCCGGCGACGCTGGGGACAAAGATCATCGCCATGGGACCCAGGCGGGCCATCATCTGGGCGTCGTGGCCGGCGCCACTCGGCAGGCGCATCGTCTTCAGACCCAGCCGCGCGCTCGCTTCCTCGACGTGCGCCTGCAGTGCCGAGGTCGCCATGGCGGGCGGGTTATGACGAACCTTCTTGAGCGTGATCGTGGTGCCCGTAGCCTCGGCGATCCGCGCGGCTTCGGCGGAGATCTGTGCGCCAAGAGCTGCGATCTTGTCGGCTGACAGGTCCCGCAACTCGATGGAGTGTTTCACCAGGCCGGGGATCACGTTCACGGCGTTGGGATGGACTTCGAGTTTGCCCACGGTCCCGACCTGGCGCCCGGGCTCGCGGGTGACGATCTGCTGTACGGCTTCGATCAGGCGCGCCGCGGCAAGCAGCGCATTACGGCGCTCCGGCATGGGCGTGGTGCCGGCGTGATTGGCAAACCCGCGGATCTCCACGTCGTAGTCATCGATGGCAACGATGCCTTCCACTACGCCGACCGGAATGCCGGCTTTCTCGAGGTTTCCGCCCTGTTCGATGTGCATCTCGAGATAACAATGGAACCAGCCCGGCGACTTCCGGGCGTCCGCGAGCCGCGCCGGATCGCCGCCGATCCTGCGCAACCCCTCGGCCAATGGCACTCCGTAATACTTGCGGTCGAGATCAAGGGCCTGGCCGGCAACGGCGCTGCTCCCGACGAGCCCGCCTTCCTCGTTCTGCCAGATGACGGCCTCTAGCGGGTGCCGCGTTGCAACCTTGTTCTCGTTCAAGGTGCGCAGCACCTCAAGGGCAGCGAGGGAGCCGAGGTCGCCATCGAAGTTGCCGCCGTTCGCGACCGAATCGATATGGGAACCAAAGAGGATGGGCTTGGCAACAGGGTCGGTGCCGGGACGGGAGGTGAAGATGTTTCCCGCGGTGTCGAGACGCGGCTCCAGGCCGGCGGCCGACATCATCGCCATAACGTATTTGCGGCCGGCGACGTCGGCATCTGAGTATGCAACGCGGCTCACGCCATCGGCGAAGGTCCCGCCTGCCGGGCGGCCAAACACGCTTAATCCTTCAATGTGGGATTGCAGCCGCTGCGCATTGATGCGCATGGGGGCGAATGAGGTAAAGCTGTAGCCGCTGAGTGCGGTCGTCGCGCCGGCGGCGGCCAGCCCAGCGAGCACTTGGCGGCGGGTAGTAAACATGACGCGGAGTATACGCCCGCGTCTTTCCCGCGGCTATGTAATTGCTACCGCGCGGAGCCTATGAGCCCGGCTTCCAGCGCAGCACCGGCTTGCGGTTGGCGGTGACCTCGTCCATGCGCTCCACGCGCGTGGTGTGCGGCGCGTTGAGGATGATGGCTGGGTCACTGGCGGCTTCGGCGGCGATGTTGCGCATCGCGTCGATGAACAGGTCGAGCTCTTCCTTCGGCTCGCTCTCGGTCGGTTCGATCATGATGGCGCCATGGTCCGGCACCACCAGCGGGAAGGCGGTGGTGTAGGGATGGAAGCCGTAGTCGATGAGGCGCTTGGCGATGTCCCCGGTCTTCACGCCGTGCTGCGCCTGCAGCCGGTGGCTGAGCACGACTTCGTGCATGCTCGGCGCCTTGAACGGCAGGTCGTAGACGTCTTCCAGCTTCTTCCGCAGGTAGTTGGCGTTGAGCACGGCGTCTTCGGTGGTCTGGCGCAGGCCGTCCGGGCCGTTGGCCAGGATGTAGGCGAGAGCGCGCACGTGCATGCCGAAGTTGCCGTAGAAGGCCTTCACCCGCCCGATGGACTGCGGGCGGTCGTAGTCGAACGCCAGGCGGTCGCCCTTCTGCACGATGACCGGCGTGGGCAGGAACGGTTCAAGGTGTTTCTTGATCGCTACCGGCCCGGACCCAGGCCCGCCGCCGCCGTGGGGCGTCGAAAAAGTCTTGTGCAGATTGAGGTGCATCACGTCGACGCCAAAGTCACCGGGACGCGCCTTGCCGACGAGCGCGTTCATGTTCGCGCCGTCCATGTAGAGCAGGCCACCCTTGTCGTGCATCAGTTCGGCGATCTTGTGGATCTCCTCCTCGAAGATGCCGAGCGTGTTCGGATTGGTCAGCATCAGCGCCGCGACGTCTTCGTTCATCTGCGCGGAGAGCGCGCCAATGTCCACCATGCCCTGCGCGTTCGAGCGCAGGTTCTCGACCTCGTAGCCGCAGATGGCGGCGGTGGCCGGGTTGGTGCCATGCGCGGAGTCGGGGATCAGGACCTTCTTACGCTGCTTGCCTTGCGCCTCAAAGTAGGCGCGGACGAGCATGATGCCGGTCATCTCGCCATGCGCGCCGGCGGCGGGCTGCAGCGTGATGGCGTCCATGCCGCAGATCTCGATGAGCGCCTGCGAAAGCTCATGCATTACCCGCAGCGCGCCCTGCGCCATCTTCTCCGGCAAGTAGGGGTGCGCATTGGCCAGGCCGTCCATGCGGACAACGGCCTCGTTCACGCGTGCGTTGTACTTCATAGTGCAGGAACCGAGCGGGTACATGCCCAGGTCGATGGCATAGTTCCAGGTCGAGAGCCGGGTGAAGTGGCGGATGATCTCGAACTCGCTGACCTCGGGCATCGCGCCCAGATCGTCGCGCAATGCGGAGCCGAGCAGTTGGCCGGCATCCGCGGTGGGAACGTCGAGCGGCGGCAGCTTGTAGCCGCGCTTCCCTTTCGACGAGCGCTCGAAGATGAGCCCTTCGTTCTGGCTGACGTGACGGCGCACTTTCTTGATGTTCTGGTCGCTCATGCGCGCACCGCCTTGGCCGCGGCGTCGATCTGCGCCTTGGTGACCAGCTCGGTGCAGCACCACAGGGCCGCATTGCCGAGTTCCGGGTAGAACTTCTGCAGCGGCAGGCCGCCGATGATCTTCTCGCCGAGCAACCTGTCGTTGACCTGCTTCGGATCGCCGCTGGTCTGCACCACGAACTCATTGAAGCGGGGTGCGCCGTCGAACAGCACTTTGGCGGACTTGGAGAACTCGCCGACAGCGTAGGCCGTCTTGGCCAGGTTCTGCTGCGCGAGTTCCTTCAGGCCCTCGCGACCGTAGATGCACATGTAGATGGTGGCCATCAGCGCCACCAGCCCCTGGTTGGTGCAGATGTTCGAAGTCGCCTTCTCGCGGCGGATGTGCTGCTCGCGGGTGGAGAGCGTCAGCACGAAGCCGCGGCGGCCCTGCTTGTCGGTGGTCTGGCCCACGAGGCGACCGGGCATCTGGCGGACGAACTTCTCGCGCGTGGCGAGGACGCCGACATACGGCCCGCCGAAACCGAGCGGCACGCCGAACGACTGCGCTTCCATGGTGACGATGTCAGCCTCCGCCGGCGGCTTCACGATGCCGAGCGAGAGCGCCTCCGCAATGGAGACCACCAGCAGCGCACCTTTCTGGTGCGCGATATCGGCGATAGCAGCGACATCTTCAATGGTCCCGAAGAAGTTGGGTGACTGGATGACAACGCAAGCCGTCTGGTCGGTGATGGCGGCGTCGAGGGCCTTGAGGTCCACGCGGCCGTTCGCGCCGAAGTTCGCCTCGGCGATGGGCATGCCCTGGTGTTGCGCGTAGGTGCGCAGCACCTCGCGGTACTCGGGATGCACGCTGCGCGCGATCACAGTGCTGCTGCGGCCGGTGATGCGGATGGCCATCATCACAGCTTCGGCGATGCCGGTGGAGCCGTCATAGAGAGAGGCGTTGGCAACTTCCATGCCGGTGAGTTCGCAGATCATCGTCTGGAACTCGAAGATGGCCTGGAGTGTGCCCTGCGAGATCTCCGCCTGATAGGGCGTGTAGGCGGTGAAGAACTCGCCGCGGGAGATCAGCGAATCGATGATCACTGGGCGGTAGTGCGAATAGGAGCCGGCACCGAGCATGATGCCGTAGCCCGCGGACATCTCTCCGGCCAGGCCCTTGAAGTACTCCATGATCTCCGCCTCGCCCATCTGGCGCGGCACCTTCAGCTCGCGCTTGAGGCGGTACTCCTCCGGGATATGGGAGAAGAGTTCGTCGATGTGGCGCGCGCCCACGGCGTCGAGCATGGCGCGGCGGTCAGACTCCGAGTTGGGAAGATAGCGCATTCTATGAGGGTCTCTCGCTGGTGACACTGTGAGACGCGGCAAGCTGCGTCTCTACCTAGACTACTTGGCCGATTCTTCCGCCACGTATTTCTCGTAGTCAGCGGCGCTGAGCAGGCTGTTGACCTCTCCTGGGTCTTTGAGCGTGATCTTGATCATCCAGGCGCCGTGCGCGTCTTTGTTGATCTGCTCGGGCGAATCGGCGAGGGCGGAGTTGACCTCGGTCACGGTGCCCGAGGCAGGCGCGAAGAGTTCGGAGACGGCCTTCACCGATTCGACCGACCCGAACGATTTGTGGGCGGCGACCTCCGTGCCCGGCTTGGGCAGGTCCACGAAGACGATGTCGCCGAGTGAATCCTGGGCGTGATGGGTGATGCCGATTGTGGCGGTGTTGCCCTCCACCTTGATCCATTCATGCTCTTTGGTATAGCGAAAGTCTGCGGGATAAGCCATCTTCTCTTCTTTCTTAAGCAGTTTTCTTGGGACGCTTATAGAACGGCGTGGGAACCACTTTGGCCTTGACCATCTGGCCGCGGATATCGACGTTGACGATGGTATCGAGCGCGGAGAAGTGGGGCGGCACGTACGCCAGCGCGATATTCTTCTTCAGGAAAGGCGCGGGCGAACCGCTGGTGATGTAGCCGATCTCGTTGCCGGCGGTATCAAAGACTTTGTAGCCATCGCGCCCGATGCCGCGCTCGATCATCTCCAGCCCGACGAGCGCGCGCTTGATGCCGGCGGCCTGCGCCTTCTCGAGCGCGGCGCGGCCGATGAAGTCGCCCTTTTCCGGCGTGAACTTGGCGTAACGGTCCAGCCCGGCCTCGAAGACGTTGATGGCTTCGGAGATCTCATGGCTGTAAAGCGCCATCTTGGACTCAAGGCGGAGCGTGTTGCGCGCTCCCAGCCCGCAGGGGATGATGCCGAACTCCTGGCCCGCGGCCATCACTTCGTTCCAGACGCGTTCGCTGGTCGGGACGTCTGAGGGAACGTAGATCTCAAAGCCGTCTTCTCCGGTATACCCGGTGCGCGCGACCATAGTGTTGGGAATCCCGCAAACGGTGCCGTGCTTGAACCAGTAGTTCTTGATGGTCGAAAGGTCGACGTCGGTGAGCTTCTGGACGACGTTTACGGCCTTGGGCCCTTGGATGGCGAGTTGGGTGTAGTAGTCCCCGACGTCCTTGGCGTGGCAGTTGAACCGGGCGACATTCTGGCGCACCCAGTTCCAGTCTTTCTCGCGTGTGCCGGCGTTGATGACGAGCAGGTAGTCGTTCTCGCCCAGCTTGTGGACGATGACGTCGTCGACGAAGGTCCCTTCGGGATAAAGCAGCGCGGAGTAGTGGGCCTGCCCGACCTGCAGCTTCGACGCATCGTTCATGCTGATGTACTGGACGGCGTCGAGGGCCTGCTTGCCCATGATGAGGATGTCGCCCATGTGGCTGACGTCGAAGAGACCAACACCGGTGCGGACGGCCATGTGCTCGGCGATGAGGCCGGAGTATTCGACCGGCATGTCCCAGCCGCCGAAATCCACCATCTTCGCGCCAAGGCGGCGGTGGACAGCGTTGAGCGCGGTCTTGCGCAGAGTCGTGGTGGCGCCGGAAGCTGACAACGGAATCCTCGCGTGGACTGAGTGCGGTTAAACGGTCCGGGAAGTGAAGCAGCAGCGAACCATTTACGTTATCACGCGATTTTTAGGCGGGTCAATGCGCGGCGCGTCAGTCGTGCTTGCGGAACCACCAGATGACACGCCCGACGATGTCCCAGTCGCCGGAGCGCAGATCGTAGGAGGCGACATCCGGATTCTCCGGCTTGAGCGTGCCGCCTTCAGCGGTGTTCAGCAGCCACTTCACGCGAGGGCCATGCTGGGGGTGAGTCGCCAGCACCATTTTTCCGTCCAGCGCGGCTGGGTCCTTGGTCGCCGTGTCTACCGCGACGATGGAGGCATCGGCCAGCAGCGGCTTCATGCCCAGCCCGCGATACTGCCAGCAGATAGTCTGCTCGGGATGGGGACACCAGTCGCGACGCGCGAGCATATGGTCCTTGCCGCCGGAGCGGAGGGAGAAGCGGGTGGCCTCGGGAGGAAAAAGCGGCAGGGCGACCCACTCTTCTGAGCTGACCGAGCCGGGCACTTGGATCTTTTGGGCCACTTCCGCCGGGTCAGAGCAGTGGATGAGGTCTTCCTTGCTAAGTCCGGCCTCCTGCCAGAAGTACCAGCACAAAGGATGGCCGATGAGCTTGCCGAGGCGGAGGAATACGGAAGAAGGGGGGCGGTTGATGCCCCGTTCCCAGCGGGAAGGGGCCATGGGCGAGACGTTCAGGGTCTTGGCAAGGGCCGCTTGGCTAAGACCTAAGGTCTCCCGCAGCTCCTCGATCTTTTTCGCCCACTCGGGTCTTCCATTCGGGGGAACAGGCATTCGCCGGATTGACTCCGTAACTTCGGCGTTATATCGTGTTACCGATATAGTTCGCACTAGGTTTTGGCACCAATGGTGACTAATCATAACATAGATGCAGAGCTGCGGCGTCACGCCCTCTACCGGGGCGTATATAGTCGCGTGGCCAAGCAACTGGGGCTGGACCGGTCCTATGTCAGCCGGGTGGCCAGTGGGCAAAGACGGTCCAAGAAGGTCGAGGCCGCGTTGTTGGCCGAGATCCGGCGGATCGAGAAGCTCGCAGCCAAGCGCCAGGTGAGCGCCAAGGCGGCCGGCGCCCGCTGACTTCCCTCTTTTCAAAATGAAGCGCGCAGGCTAAAGTGCGTTCATGGCAGATCCCTACAAGTGTTTCCAGTGCGAGAAGGACGAGAGCCGCTGCCAGTGCGAGCGCTACTGCACGCTATGCATGGGGCAGTACAACGTCCGGCTCTGCCAGGACGGGATGTACTACTGCATCGACTGCCGCGAGGCCTGCGATTTCCAGGCCCAGGTGTGAGAACCAGTCGTTAGCCTTAACGGCGGCGCCAAGTCAAAGAACGATCTCTTCCTTGTATTCCCCGAAGACCCGGCGCAGCACGTCGGAGACCTCGCCGACCGTGGCGTAGCTCTCGACGGCGTGGATGATGCGAGGCATCAGATTGGCGCCGTTGCGCGCGGCTTCCTCCACACTGTCCAGCGCCTTCTGCACTTCCTTGGGGTGGCGCCGGGCGCGCAGGGCGCGCACGCGCTCGACCTGATTGCGCTCCAGGGCTTCATCGATGCGCTGGATGGGCACTGACTTCTCTTCCTCGATCCGGAACTCATTGACGCCGACCACGACCGCATCGCCTCGGTCGACGGCCTGCTGGTACTCGTAGGCCGCGTTCTGGATCTCCTGCTGCACGTAGCCGCGCTCGATGGCCTTGAGCATCCCACCCAACGCCTCGACCTTCTCGAGATAGGCGCGAGCCTCATCCTCAATGCGCGTGGTCTGCGCTTCAATGAAGTAGGAGCCGGCAAACGGGTCGACTGTCTGCGCGGCGCCGCTCTCATAACCGATGATCTGCTGCGTCCGCAGCGCGACGCGGGCCGCGTCTTCAGTCGGCAGGCCGAGGGCCTCGTCGAAGGAATTGGTGTGCAGCGACTGCGTGCCTCCGAGCACCGCCGCCATGGCCTGGATGGCCGTGCGGACGATGTTGACCTGGGGCTGCTGCGCGGTGAGCGTGGAGCCGGCCGTCTGCGTGTGGAAGCGGAGCATCCACGAGCGGGGACTCTTGGCCTTGAACTGGTCGCGCATCAGGCGCGCCCACATGCGGCGCGCGGCGCGGAACTTGGCGACTTCTTCCAGGAAATCATTGTGGGCGTTGAAGAAGAAGCTGATGCGCGGGGCGAACTTGTCCACGTCGAGCCCGGCATCGATGGCCGCCTGCACGTACGCCATGCCGTTGCCGAGGGTGAAGGCGACCTCCTGCGCGGCGGTGCAGCCGGCCTCGCGCATGTGGTAGCCAGAGATGGAGATGGGGTTCCAGTCCGGGACGTGCTCGTTGGCGTAGGCGAACATGTCCGTGATGATGCGCATCGCCGCCTTAACGGGGTAGATGTACGTCCCGCGCGCGATGTATTCCTTCAGGATGTCGTTCTGCACCGTGCCGCTGAGCTTGGCGAGGTCCGCGCCGTTGCGCTTTGCCACCGCGATGTAGAGCGCCAGCAGGATGGATGCGGTGGCGTTGATGGTCATCGAGGTGGAGATCTTTTCCAGATTGATGCCGTCGAAGAGGCGCTGCATGTCCTCGATGGAGTCGATGGCGACGCCGACCTTGCCTACTTCGCCGAGCGCCATGGGATGGTCCGAGTCCATGCCGATCTGCGTGGGCAGGTCGAAGGCGACGCTCAGACCGCTGGTGCCGTGCGCGAGCAGATACTTGTAGCGCTTGTTGGATTCTTCTGCGTCGCCCATACCGGCGTACTGCCGCATGGTCCAGAGGCGTCCGCGGTACATGGTGGGCTGCACCCCGCGGGTATAGGGAAACTGGCCGGGATAGTTGAGGTCGCGATCGTGGTCCCAGGCGGCAAGATCGTCCGGCCCGTAGACGGCCTTGACCGCCTCGCGATAAGCGGCCTGCTGCAGGCGGGTGGTTTTAGAAGCGGCCGAGTCGCTCATGCGGCGCTTCCCTTCTTGCGTGCGCGCCAGAATGACGAGACGGCAAAGTAGGCAAAGAGCAGCGTGAAAACAACCCCCAGGATTACGCGCTCCGCGCCGCCGCCCGTAGCCTGATAAGCCCGATATTCACGCCAGGTCGCAGCGCCTCCGGTGAGGGCAAAAAGCAGGAAAAACAGGCCCATGGTCTCGAGAAAAAGCGAGTGCAGGACCTTGGCGGCGGCGCCGAAGAAGCGTGAAGTCCCCACGATAGTGGCGTTCACGAGGCGGTTGCGGCGGAAGGCGCGGCCGGCGACTCGTCCGGTGGCGCGGGCCAGATGCGGGCTGGAGGTGGCAGGCTCAGGCATCGAGGTTCTGCAGGCGATTCTAGCAGCGGCCGGAGGCATATCCGAAGGACAGGGGGTGGGAAGGCCCAAAAGTCACCAAACCATACGGAGAGGAGTGGCATCCCATAAATACGCACGGAAAAGCCGGGCGTAGAAGTTGGGCCCAGTGAGCAACCCGATGAAACAACGGATCAAGGAATTGGGTGACGCGATCAACGAGACGCTCTCGAACTCAGAGCAGATCGCTGAGGTCATCGGCCGCATCAAGGAAGAGGGGTACGACGTCTTCCTGGTGCTGGAAGCAACCGTGGGATTCAACCGCCAAGACGGCCAAACGGCGCCGGTGACCGCCGGCGAGGCCGAATCTGACGCCGTGCCGGAGTTGAAAGTCAACGCCCAGGACATGCGCTTCCTCAAATCACTGCGCATCTCCATGGACGACGCCGCATAAGCACGACGCTCGCGCGGAAGCCCGCCGCACCGCGGCGGGCTTCGTTTTTCTAGGCGCAAAACGCGTGTGGTACCATCAATTTTTACCTGCATCGCGGCGCGAGACTCTGTGCGCGCGGGCGCTGGAACGATGAAAGACACGCTGGGAGTCCTGCTTGCGGGTGGCGCGGGGGAAAGGCTGTATCCCCTTACGCGGGACCGTGCAAAACCAGCAGTGACGTTCGGCGGCATCTACCGCATCATCGACGTGACGCTCTCCAACTGCATCAACTCCGACCTGCGCAAGGTGTTCATCCTCACGCAATATAAGGCGCTGAGCCTGAACCGGCACATCCGCGAAGGCTGGGGCACGGCCGTGGCGCGCGAGCTGGGCGAGTTCATCGAGATCCTGCCGCCGATGAAGCGCGTAAGCGACAACTGGTACATGGGCACCGCAGACGCGGTCTACCAGAACATCTATTCGATCGGCAGCGAGCAACCGAAGCACGTGCTCATCCTCTCCGGCGACCACATCTACAAGATGAACTACGAGCTGATGCTGAAGCAGCACCTCGAGTCGGATGCCGACGTCACGCTGGCGACCATCCTGATCGAGCCGACGGAGTCGGCCCGCTTCGGATGCGTGGATGTGGACCGCTCGGGAAAGGTCGTGGGGTTCGAAGAGAAGCCCAAGGAGACGAAGCTTCGTTCGCCTTACAACCCGAAGATGGTCTCCGGTTCGATGGGCGTGTACCTGTTCAACACCGATGTTCTGCTGCCGGTGCTGCTGAAGGATGCTGAAGACCCGGAGTCGTCGCACGACTTCGGGCATGACATCCTGCCGAAGATCCTGGAGAGCTACCGCGTGTACTCGTTCAACTTCATCGACGAGAACCACAAGGAGGCCCAGTACTGGCGCGACGTGGGCACGCTGGAGGCTTACTACGAGGCGAGCATGGACCTGGTGTCGGTCTCGCCCATCTTCAACCTGTACGACAAGGCGTGGCCGCTGCGCACGCACCAGCGGCAGTATCCGCCGGCAAAGTTTGTGTTTGCCGAGCCGGGGCGGATGGGCCAGGCGCTTGATTCCATCGTCTCGGCGGGCTGCATCATCTCCGGCGCGACGCTGAAGAACTGCGTGGTGTCGCCGGACGTGCGCGTGAACTCCTACGCCGACGTGGATTCCAGCATCCTGTTCTCGCACGTGAACATCGGGCGACACTGCCGCATCAAGCGGGCGATCATCGACCGCGACGTGCACATCCCGGAAGGCAGCGTCATCGGGTACGACGTGGAAGAAGACAAGCAGAAGTACTTCGTGTCGGAGACCGGCATCACGGTCGTGACGCGCGACTACTCGCTGTTCGAGAACCCGGTGAGCGTCGACTACTTCACCAGCGAGTGATCACGCCAGCTCGGCGGCCATCTTGTCCTGGTGTGTCTCCAGGTACCTGGTCGCGTAGCGCAGGGTCAGCAGATACAAAGCCCCGGCCAGCAGGATTCCGAGCCCAAGCAGAGCCGGGGTCGCCAGGGGCTGCTCCCACCTCTTACCTGCCCAACTGGCAACGAAACAGCCAGCCGAGAGCACGGCCAGCACCATCAGACCGATGAAAGTGGCGGCTTCGGATGCGTTCTTCGTGTTGAATGAACCAGACTTGATGCGCTTGGGGAACCATCCGGACAGCAGATTCCCGGCGCTGACCACACCCAGGGCGATGAACAGAGTCGTCAGCACGCCATTCGTGAGCCGCAGAGGGGGCAAGCTGATGCCCAGGCTCACGATGGTGGTTATGACAACAAGATTCGCCATCACGGCCACACCGAAGAACAGGTTCTTGGCGAGCAGCACACGGCGCATCGAGACGGGCGAGAGCAGCAGCCGGTAGAACCCGCCGCCATCGGACCAAAAACAGTTGTAGGTCAGGGTCGCCAGAACGACGAGGCTGTAAGAAACGGCGATGGGGTAGAGCATCTCGGCACGCCGCTCTGCGTTCCAGCCAAAAGCCTGCTGCAGGAATCGCGGCGCCAGCGTGCCCACGAAGATGAACATCCAGATGCTGAGCTGGTTCACCCAGAGACGGTTCTCGCGAAAGAAGTAGCGCACCTCGCGCTCGAACAACGCGGAAACCTCCGGCCCTACGCCGGGCAGCTTCCATCCGGGTTCGGCCTGGACCGCGCCGCTGCGTGCTTCTGAATCGGATTCGGTCTCACCCAAGTAGATGGGCCGCAGTTGGCGATAAAGAAGGAAACCAAAGAACAGGCAGCCCCCACCGAGGGCCACCAGCGCGGGGAGGGCGCTCTCACGAGGAGAGTAAAGCGCGTTGGCTGTCATGCCCATGGGTGAGTAGCGGTTCACACTCTCGATGACCGGCAACAACTGCGCCTTGCGATCGAGCTTTTCCACTTGCGGCATCAACACCCAGAAGGCCACTTGCACGATGAAAAGCAGGATCATGCTGCTGGCGACCAGGATCTCCCGCCGGCGGCGAGTGGCAGTCGCTGCACGGATCCAGCCGAAAAGAACCCGGTTGAAGAGCAGGTTCAGGAGCGCGAACAGAGAGAAGAAAAGCAGCACCCAGGGGATGGTCGAAGGATGGGCGACCATGATCCCGAGCGCCAGCGCCCCCAGCCAGGTAACGCACGCCAGGGCCGCGGGGTCGAGCAGCCCATAGCCGACGCTCATCACGTAGAACAGCCGGAAGCGTACGGGATAGCGAACGAACTCGCGGAAGTCCAGGGCAGGGCTGCTGCCTTCCAGCACCAGGGGCAGCACTTGCCAAACGAAGGCCAATACCCAGAGCAACAAGTGCGTGATGTAAGGCCGCTTCAGGAACAGAAAGTACCCGTCGAGAAAAAAGACCAGCGCCACCAGGGCGACGACCCCGAGGCCGATCGTCCAGGTAAGGGCGCGCACCAGCACTTCCACGCGCTTGAATCCCATGCCCAGAGAGTTGCGGAACGCTTGCCAGCGGACTTCGGCCAGCAACCGGAAATGGTCAAGGTCGTCGACGCTCACAGCCATGACAGCTCCTGCGTTTCACGCACACCGCCCACGACCTGCAGGAAGATCTGCTCCAGCGTGAGCGCATGACCAGTGGGCTGCCCCTCCAGTCTCACGCCGCGCCGGAGGTCGTCAATCGGGCCACACGTGACCAGCTTGCCATGCTGGATGATGGCAATGTGCGAGCACAACCGCTCCACTACCTCGAGGACGTGCGAGGTCAGGAATATGGTTCCGCCCCGGGCCGTGAACCGTTGCAGCATCGCCTTGAGTGTGCCCGCGGCAATCGCGTCCACACCTTCAAACGGTTCATCGAGGAAAAGGATCTCAGGACGGTGGATGACGGCGGCGGCGAGCACGATCTTCTTCTTCATGCCGTGAGAGTAGTCGGCCACGAGCTTGTCCGCAGAGTCCTGCAGGTCCATGAACTGCAGCAGTTCCGCCGAACGCGAGGCCGCGGTGTCCCGGTCGAGGCCATACATGCGCCCGACGAAGTTCAGTAGTTGATTACCCGTGAGGCGGTCGAACAAGGCCAGACCTTCGGGTACAACGCCGATGCGGCGCTTTACCTCGACGCCGTCCTTTTGCAGGTCCAGGCCCAGGATCTCGATGCTGCCTGACGTCGGGCGCAGGAGGCCCGTAAGCATCTTGATAGTCGTGGATTTCCCCGCCCCATTCGGCCCCAGGAAGCCGAGGAATTGCCCGCGCTCCACCAGCAGTTCAAGCCCGTCGACGGCCACGAGCTTGCCGAACTCCCGGCGCAAGCCGCGAGTCACTACTACGGCGTCAGACATCGGAGATCAATCCACTCCCGGGATGGTCACGCGTCCGAAATAGATCGCATTGAGCAGCAGCCGGTCGGTCGCATCCCAGAAGCCGCGGAAGACCGGGTTGTCGGCGAACATGATGACGAAGCCGCGGCCCACGCGCTCGCGCAGGGCGTAGGCCGTGTGGCCGAGCTTCTTCTCATTCTCCGGCGTGATGAAGCCACTGAGCTTCACGCCTTCCTTCGGGAAGTACGCGACGTTGTCGCCCTTGTCGGTGAGCTCGAGGATGGGAGCGTCGTTGTTCAGCACGGCGAGCTGGTCGCCCATGCCGTAAGCGAGCGGGTGGGTATTGTCGAGGTTGGTCTTCAGGATGGCGCCCGGGACCTGTTCCTTCTGCAGTTCTTTTTCCTTGTCGGCGTATTTACGGAGCTTGCGCTCGAGGCTCGCGGCCCGCGCCTTCTCCTGTTCTTCCTTGCTCGGCGGTGGAGGTGGCGGCTCCGACGAAGGTGTTTCATCTTTCTTGGGCGCTGAACGTTCTTCCTCGATGCGCGCCTCTTCGGCGGCGCGGGAGAGGAACTTGAAGTTCACGCTGGTCATGCCGGAGCGCTTCTTGGCCGCAAACAGCGCGCCGCCGCGGATGCCGACGAGCACTCCACCGTTGCGGACCCAATCAGTGAGACGCGACCCCATCCCGCCGATGACACGCTGGTAGCCGCGGCCGTCACCGGAGTCTGGCGGCAGGATGATGACGTTGTAGCTGTTGAGGTCCGCGCCGCCCAGGTTTTCCGCCTTGATGGGCGTGAACGGCACGCCGTACTGCTGCTCGAAGGCGTGCCAGATGTAGCCGTATTCGCTGGGGCTCACGGGCGAATCCATCACGATGGCGATCTTGGGCTTCCGCAGGAAGCGCACGCGGTTGGAGCCGAGGTCGACGCCCGATTCACTCCTGCCGGAGCTGACGGCATAGACCGTGGCGCCGGCTTTCTCCGCCAGCTCGCGCACCTTCGCGCCCAGTTGCGGCGGATTGGTCTCGATGGGAATGATCAGGCTGCCCGCCGGAAAGTCGCGCCCAGCCTGCTTGAAGCCGCGCGTGCTGGTGTAGACGCGGATGTCCGCCTGCAGCAGCGCGGCAAGCAGTCGCACTGAGGCGATGGGCTCGGACGAAAAGACGTATGCCGCGACTTCCTGACCACCTTCCACGCTTCCCTTGCGGGTGATAGGCGCAGTCACCGGGCGCAGGTCGGCCTTAGTGCCGGCGCCGCCCAGATAGGCCTCCACGCCGGAGGCGTAGGGCATGCTCCACGCGGTGACGTCGTAAAAGAACGTCGACTCCAACTTGGGCTCGCGCTCGAGTAGCGCGCGCACCAGGAAGCCGAGCGGTTGCGCCATGTCGATGACGTAGCTTCCGGCAGGAACCTTGCGGGTGGCGTGCTTCAGTCCCCAGTAGTCGGTCAGGCGTGCGACATCGGTTTCTGCAGCGAGGCGATGCACCTCGATGCCCTGCCGCAGGAGGACGTTGACCAGCTTCTCAGCGCGCTCGGAGTCGCCGCTCGGGACGATATATGCGTAGCGCTCGGGCGACTGCTCGCCGGCGGTCACGGCGGCCTTGCGGAAGGCGTAGTAATCCTTCAGGCGGTCGACGCGGTTCTTGATGGTCGCGTCGGAAGTGGCGAGCGAAGTCACGAAGTGGCGCAGCGCGCGGTCGTAGAGGGTGAGCACGCGCTGGTTGTCGGGCAGCTCGAGCGCGAGTCCGGCACGTCCGCCGCCTTGCTCAAAGGTCATGCCGACGGCGCCGTTCAGCAGCGGCCAGGAGTCGCCGAAGCCGGGATAGAAGAGGTCATAGTCTTCCTTGGTGAAGAAGCGGAAACCATGGCGGTCGAAAGCCTGTGAGTTGGCGCGGCCGTAGATGTCGAACCACTTGCGCAGCATCGGCGTATTCAGCGATTCAAGGATGGGGTCGGCCGGAGGCGCGAAGTGATAGGTGCTGCCCGCGCCCATCTCGTGATAGTCCACGTGCAACTGCGGGCTCCAGGCGCGATAAGCGGTGATGCGCGCGCGGGTCTCCTGCTGCGACTGCCACGTCCAGTCGCGATTCAGGTCGAAGAGGTAATGGTTGAAGCGGCCGGAGGGCCAGCGCTCGGACTGCTCGGCGGCAAAGCGGTCGGAGACAGGCGAAGCGCCCTTCACCGAGCGGTAGCCCTGGACGAAACGCTCGCGGCCGTCGGGATTCACCAGCGGGTCGATGAGGATGACGGAGTTCTGGAGCCGCTCGAGGTTGGCGGCGTCCTGGCTGGCGGCCAGCTCGTAGGCGACCTGCATCGCTGCTTCCGCGCTCGAAGCCTCATTCCCGTGGACACCGTAGCTCAAGTAGATGATGACGGGCGTGGACGCGGCGATGGCGTCGGCATCCGCCTGCGAGGTCTTGCGCGGGTCGTTGAGGCGCGCGACCGCGGCGCGAATGTCCGCGATGCGGGCGTGGTTCTCCGGCGAGGTGATGACGACCAGGTTAAGCGGGCGGCCTTCGGCGGTCTTGCCGTAGGGCTCGACCTTGACGCGCGGGCTGGCCGCGGCCAGCGCGTGGTAGTACGCCGTGAGCTGGTGGTGCGGTGTGAAGTCGCCGCCGAGCTTGTAGCCGAGGAACTTCTCGAGCGTCGGGACGGCAGGGTCATACTTCGCTGAAGGCGTGAGCGGGTCCGTTTGAGCGAAGGCAAGCGAGAAAGTGATCAGACACAGCACGGCCAGGAAGCGGAGACGCATCGTCAACCTCTAAGCAGGAAAGTGAAATCGAGGAAGGTTAACACGGCGGGGGCCGATTCCTCCGTTGCTAGAATGGCGGCTATGAGTCCATTGTCCGAAGTGAGATCAACACTCCGCCGGGTGCAGCTCTTTGCCAGCCTGACCGATCTGGAGTTGAACTACCTGGCCGAGCGGGCGGTGGCCAAGCGCTATGCCAACAACGAGATCGTGTTTTCCGAAGGGGAGGTTTGTACCGGGCTGTGGATCGTCAGCTCCGGCAGCATCCGTATCTTCAAGACGGCGGCCAACGGGCGGGAGCAGATCCTGGGAATCGAGGGGCCAGGCAGCTCCGTGGCCGAATTGCCGGTCTTTGACGGGGGCAACTATCCGGCGTCGGTGTCCGTGGTCACCGAGTCCGTGCTCATCTTCGTGGCCAAGAAGGACTTCCACTCGCTGGTGCTGCAGCACCCGGAGGTCGCGCTCAAGGTCCTGAAAGTGGTGGGCGCGCGGCTGCGGCGCCTGGTAGGCATCATCGAAGAGCTGTCATTCACCACGGTCCGACACCGGCTGGCGGCGCACCTGCTGCGCATCGCCAAGGCGGAAGGTAAGACCACGCCGGAAGGCATCGAGCTGCCGATGTCAGGCAGCCAGCAGGACCTGGCGTCGCACATCGGCACTGTGCGGGAGCTGGTCTCCCGCAATGTAAGCCGCCTGCAGGCCGAAGGCGTGATCCGCACCGACGGCAAGCAGTACTTCGTGACCGACCTCAAGAAGCTGGAAAAGATCGTGGAAACCTCCGAATAGCCGGACTGTGACATAAGTCATTCCCGCGGCTCCCGGCCCCGGCTATCCTCAGCTCATGAACTCATCCAAGGAGACCTTATGAGCACTGCTACGGAAAAGACTGTGCGCGAGATCGCGGTGGAGCGTCCGCAATCGATCCGCGTATTTGAGCGTTTCGGCATCGACTACTGCTGCGGCGGCGCCAAGCCGCTGGAAGAAGTCTGCGCCAAGGCGCGTGTGCGCGTGGATGACGTACTGGCTGCCATCGAGGCGATGGAGCTGAAGGCCGGCGCCGACGACCTGCGGGACTGGTCGGCGTCATCGCTGGAAACTCTGATCCTGCACATCGAGCAGACCCACCACGAGTACGTGCGGCGCGAAGTGCCTCGGCTGCTCGCCATCCTGGAGAAGGTCGAGCAGGTCCACGGGGCCAATCATCCGGAGGTCGGTGAGGCCCGCGGCTACTTCCAGGAGCTGGCGCAGGAGCTCAGCGCCCACATGATGAAGGAAGAGGAAGTCCTGTTCCCGTACGTGGTCCGCATGGAGCGGGCGGTCAGCGCAGGCAAAGCCGCGCCCATGGCGTTCTTCGGGTCGGTGCGCAACCCCATCGGCTCGATGGTGCATGAGCATGAGACGGCGGGTGGGCTGCTGGCCGAGATCCGCCGCGTCTGCCAGGATTTCAAAGTCCCGGAGGACGTCTGCACCACCTACCGCGCGATGTACCAAGGTCTGGAAGAGTTCGAGCAGGACCTGCATCGGCATGTGCACCTGGAGAACAACATCCTGTTCCCGCGGACACAACAGATGGAGATCGAGCACCTGCCCAAGGAGTAGGCGGTCGCATCTCAAGACCCGGCCAAGTGCCGGGTCTTTCTTCGTTTAGCGCCTGATAGAATCCAATCCTTCACCCACAACCGGAACCTCCTCAGGGTGGCTTCCGTATGATGAGCATCTACCGTTCGTCCCAGGGGAAGGTTTGGAAGAAAGCGCCCACAATGCAGCGTTGGTCAAGCGATGCCTGGGCGGCGACTCGGCCGCCTGGGAGGAGATCGTCCGCGCGCACAACCGGCGCATCTACAACATCTGCTACCGGTTCACCAATTCCCCGGACGACGCCGAAGACCTGACCCAGGAAGTGTTCATCAAGATCTACCGCACCTTGGCCAGCTACGACCTGGAAAAGGGCGCTTTTACCACCTGGATCACGACCATCACCCGCAACCTGCTGGTGGACCATTTCCGCAAGAGCAAGCTGGACCGGATGACCGATTCGATGGACGCTTCGACCTCCGCCGAAGAGGACGGAATGACCCTAGGCGACCAGATCCAGGACGCCAAGCCCACCCCCGATGCCCGGGTGGCGACCCAAGAGACCCAGAAAATGGTGCAGAAGGCCCTGGAGAAGCTCTCTCCGGACCTCCGGGAAGCAGTGATTCTAAGGGACTTACAGGACATGGACTACCGGGAGATCGCGCTGGCCCTCAAGGTCCCGGAGGGCACGGTGAAATCCCGCATAAACCGAGGAAGAACGGAACTGGCGCGGCTGTTGTCGCGTACTTATAGGCAGGTGAACTGATGACCTACGAAACCAAATCCGGAGGCCCGAACGGCGTACATTGCGCCGATTTCGACGCCCGGCTGGCCGACCTGTTGGACGGCAGCCTGGCGGGGGCCGAACTGGACGCCTTCCGCGCCCATGCCGAAGCGTGCATGGAGTGCGGTCCCCTGTTCACCCAGGCGAAGGCCGGGATGGAGATGCTGCGGGCGCTGCCGGAGGTAGAACCGCCGGCGAACCTGGTGCACAACATCCTGGCAGCGACCACCCATGTGGAGGCGCGGAGCTCGGCCACGGCCGGGGCGGCGCCTTCGGCGGCGGGCTGGTGGCAGCGCGTGTCCGGACGCATCACCCCGGCATTCGCTCCCCTGCTGCAGCCGCGGCTGGCGATGACGGCGGCGATGGCGTTCTTCTCCATCTCGATGCTGATGAACGTGGCGGGACTGAGCTGGCAGGACCTGAAGAACCTGGACCTGCGGCCCAGCGCCATCAGTAATTCCGCGTCGATCCGCTATCACGAGACCACGGCCAAGGTGGTGAAAGCGTACGAGAACATCCGGCTGGTTTACGAGATCGAGACGAAGGTCAGACAGCTGACGAACGCGGCAACCTCCGAAGAGCAGACCACTCCTGCTCCTGCCGAACAGCAGCAGAAGAAGGAAGGGACCGAGCAGCAGCCCGACAGCAGCCAAAACCCTCCGAAGGAACAGAACGAGAAGTACAGCCTGGAAAAGGCGGACGTGGTGCTGGCGAAGCTGGACGAAAAGCAGGTCCCGGCGGCAAGAGAGATTGAGCTCGAGGGGAGATTGTCCTAATGACGACCATTTGCGCGAACCATCCGAATGCGGCCGCGGCGGCGTTTTGCCGCACCTGCGGCAAGCCGCTGTGCGAAGAGTGCAAGCGCGACGTGCGCGGCGTGATCTATTGCGAAGACTGCATCGTGGCGCGGCTGGGTGACGCTGTGCCGCCACCGCCGTCTTATGACGCGGCGCGCGCGGCGGGCATCCCGCCCCGCGGACTGCCGAACCCGACGCTGGCCGCCTTCCTGGGCGTGATCCCGGGAGTGGGCGCGTTCTACAACGGCCAATACCAGAAGGGCGTCGTGCACTTCGTCATCCTCATCGGGCTGGCGATGCTCGCCGACCAGTATGAGGTCTTCGGCTTCGGCATCGTGCTGTTCATCGGCTACATGGTCTGGGACGCCTACAAGACGGCGAAGGCCCGCATCACCGGTGAACCGGTGCCCGACCTGTTCGGCATCAACAACGTTTTCGGTCTGGAGACGACGCCCACCGGAGTCCCGGCGCCGCCCAAGGCCGCGCCGCCGATCGGGGCCATCGTGCTCATCGGCCTGGGAGTGCTGTTCCTGCTAGGCGACATCAATCGCAGGCTCGTCTCCGACTTCTGGCCGGTGATCCTGATCGTGATCGGCCTGTGGAAAGGAGCCAAGCGCTGGCAGGTGGAGTAAGCCTGTGACGCGGAGAGACCTTATGGACATGTACATGCGCAATCGGAACTGCCCGTGCCTGCGGTGCAAGATGAACGACATGATGGGCCCGGCGCTGCTGGTCAGCTTCGGCACCATGATGCTGCTGGATAACATCACGTACTTCGTGCGCGGCGGCACCGTGGTCGCTGTGGTGCTGATCGTCATCGGCGCGGTGAAGCTGCTGCAGGCCAGCGCTTCCACCGAAGGCCACATCCCGCCGGGCACGCTGCCGGCCGGTGCAGTACCCCCGGTGCCGCCCGCGGCTCCAGTGGAGACCCCTACGAGTGAGGTGCACCATGGCTAGCGTTCCTCCTATCCCGCCGGTACCACCGGCGGCCGGCTACTACCAGCCGAAGCGGCGCTCGATCTTCGGGCCGATCCTGCTGATCGTCATCGGCGTGGCGTTCCTGGCGGTGAATGCCGGTTTCATGAGCGCGAAGACGGCGTTCATCTACTTCGCGCGCTACTGGCCGGTGCTGCTCATCATCTGGGGCGTGCTGCGTCTGATCGAGTACCTCAAGGCGAAACAGGAAGGCGTCCAGCCTCCGGGCATCGGCGCGGGGGGCGTGATCGGCATCATCTTCCTGGTGCTCATCGGGCTCAGCGTCTCGGCGGCATACCGCGGCTCGCAGAACGTGAACTGGAACGCCGTGCGCCAGGAAGTCAACATTGACGACGAAGAGTTCGGCAAGTGGTTCGGGCAGAAGTTCGAGTACGCGGACTCGATCGAACAGGACTTCCCCGCCAACGCGAGCCTGCGCATCGAGGGCGACCGCGGCGACATCAAGATCCTGCCCAGCTCTGACAACAAGCTGCGCATCAGCATGCGCAAGGTCATCTATGCTGACAACCAGGGCGAGGCCGACAAGATCAAGGAGCGCGTCGCGCCGACGATCTCGACGGCCGACAACATCCTGAAGATCAACACGGCTGAACGCAGCGAGTGGCAGGGCGGCGTGCTGCACATGGACATCATGGTGCCGAAGAAGGCCATGGCCGACGTGATGATCACGCGCGGCAACATCGAGGTGAGCGGCCGCGACGCCAACGTGAAGCTGCAGACGCAGCGCGGCGCCATCAAGGTGGAAGACATCAACGGAAACGCTGAACTGCACCTGCGCGCCGGCAGCGGCGACGTCAATGCAAAGCGGGTCTCGGGCAACGTTGAGGTGGAGGGCCGCGCCGGTGACATCAGCGTGTCCGACATCGGCGGGTCCGTGGCGCTGCAGGGCGACTTCTTCGGCGGCATCCGCTTCGACAAGGTGGCCAAAGGCGTGCGCTTCAAGTCCAGCCGCACAGACCTGGAGTTCGCCAAGCTCGAGGGCAGCCTGGTCATGGAAGGCGGCGAGATGCGCGGCAACAACATGGCCGGCCCGTTCCGCATGGACACCAATCGCGGTTGGGACCTGCACCTGGAGGACTTGAGCGGAGAGGTTCGGCTGGAGAACCGCCGCGGCGAGGTCGAGCTGCATCCGAAGGCGCCCTTCGGCAACATAGAAGTCACTAACCGCCAGGGCCGGATCCGGGTAGTGGTGCCGCAGGCCGCCGGCTTCCAGGTGGATGCGCGGGCAGTGCGCGGGGAGATCGAGAGCGACTTCGAGCTCACCACCACCAATGAGAAGCGCGATACCCGCGCCACGGGCACGATCAACAAGGGCGGCCCGAAGCTCACCCTCAACAACGAACACGGCGTGATCGAACTGCGCCGCCACTAGATCACTCAGCCAGTCAAGGGGACGCTACGGCGTCCCTTTTTTATTTGGTGACGGAGCGCAGCCGGTCTTCGATGATGGCCTCCGCGCGGGCGATGACCTCGTCGAGCGACATGGAGGTGGAGTCGATGGTGATGGCGTCGGCGGCAGCCTCCAGCGGCGAGGCGGCGCGCGTGCGGTCGCGCTGATCGCGCTCCTTAAGCTCGGCGACGACGGCGGCCTGCTGGTGCGGCGAGCCGAGCTGATGCTGCTGGAAACGCCGCTGACCGCGGACTTCGGGCGAAGCGTCGAGGAATATCTTAACGTCGGCGTCAGGAAAGACCTTGGTGCCGATGTCGCGTCCTTCCATCACTACGCCGCCTTCCGCGCCCATCTCACGCTGACGCGCGACCATCCACTCCCGGACCTTGGGGTGGACTGAAACCTTGGAGGCGGCGTCGGTGACGTCCTGTTCGCGGATGCGGTCAGAAACGTTCTCGCCGTCGAGCAGCACGCGATTGCCGTCGACCTTGGGCTTCAGCTCGATCTTCGAGCGCTGCGCCAGACGGAGTAACGAAGCCTCGTCCTCAAACGAAGTGTCGGACAGGATGGCCTTGAGCGCGAGCGCGCGGTACATCGCGCCGGTCTCGATGTTGAGATAACCGTGCTTGCGCGCCACGCGCGAGGCGAGCGTGCTCTTCCCCGCGCCGGCAGGGCCGTCAATCGCGATCACCAGGCCACGGGCGCGCATCAGGAGGGCCTCCGGCCGCCGGGCCGCGGCTTAGAACCCGGGCGGCTCGTCTTCTGAAACGGCTTCTTGAAAGACTTCTTGAAGGGCTTTTTGAAGCCACCCGCAGGCCCTGATTTTTTGAAGGGACGGTCCGTGCGCGGGGGCCGTTCGCCCGCGCCCGCTTCGCCTTCCGCAGGCTTGGGCTTCTGCCAGGGACGCTTCGCACCGAACTTGGCGGGACCGCGCGCACCCGCGGGCCGGGGCTTCCATTCTTTCCTGTCGCCGGCGCTTGCTCCCGCGGGACGGGGCTTCCATTCTTTTCTATCGCCGCCGCTAGCACCCGCGGGGCGCGGCTTCCACTCACGCCGCTCATCTTTTCTGTCGCCGGGTCCTGCACCTTCCGGCCGCGAACGCCGGGCTCCGAACTTCCGTTCGGGACGATCTCCCGCGGGACGCTTCCACTCGCGCCGCGGAGCGCCACCCGTGGCGCCTGCCTGCGGAATGCCTGGACCATCTGCGCGGTGCGGACGGTCGCTGCCCGGCCGTGGGCCGCGACGCTCCGCTTTCTTGCGCGGCGGGCCGTACTTCATCCACGCTTCCTGCTTGCGTGAGCTGGGACGCGCGAGGTCCATGGCCGGGCGCTCCGGCCGCGGCCGCTTGACGAATGTCCGCGGCGCGGACGCCGCTGCCTGTTTGGCCGCCTTCTCTTCTTCCGAGACGCGCGGCACGTTGCGCAGCAATGTCCGGCCGCTGACCGAGATGAATCCGACCTCGCGCGCGGCGCTCAGGGCCTTGATGATCTCGGCCACGCGCGAACGCGGCACGATGTGGCCGAAAAACTCTTCCGCGTCCTTCTGCTCCACGGCGATGCAGATCTCGAGATACTTGGAGAGGAGCGCGGACAGAGCCTCCTGCGCTGATATCTGCTTGCCCTGATTGACCATCTCCGGCGCCCAGCGCAGCAGCAGGTCCCAGACCGCGCCGCCGCTTTCGTCGATGCGGACCACGCGCAGCTTCTGCCGCAAATCGCTGAGGGTCCGGCTGAGCGCGACATCAGAGACGCTCTCCCCCAACCGCTTGCGCAGGTCGGTCTCAGCGATCGGGCCATGCTCCTGGATCAATTCAAAGGCGCGGCGAAGGAGCATGCGCTCGCCGCGCTCGCCGGCGCTGGGCGGGACCTTGGGATTACGATCGCCGATCAGCGCATAGAAGTACGGGAACTCCGCGGCGGCGATGAGCAGGTTGTCATCCTCACCAAACCCGGCCTCAAAGACGGAGCGCTCCCGCAGCAGCGTGGTTTTGAGCTCGCGGGCATCGTGCACGCGGGGATGGAGAAATGCTGACTTGGCCGAGGGCAGCTTCGCATCCGAACCGGTCACGGCCCCGATGAACGTGGGCGCGAGCACGGGCGTGCGGGGTGCGTATTCCAGGCAAAAACCCACTTCATGCAGGAAGGCGCGGGCATCGTCGGCGGTGAACAGGGCACGGGTAGGCGTGTCCACACGCCACTTGTGCCGCCGCAGATCTTGCAATTCGTTTTCAAACATGGAGGACGCCCGGAGGTCAGATGCGCTTGAAGGCCTTCTGTATGTCCTTTACAGAATACCGCAAGACCACGGGACGCCCGTGCGGGCAGGTCATGGGTGAGGCAGTTTGGGCCAGCTCCTGAAGCAGCCACTCCATCTTCTTCTGCTCGAGCGGCATGTTGACCTTGATAGCAGCGTGGCAAGCAATGCTGGCCGCAATGCGGTGGCGGACCGTGTCCATGCTCTCGGTGCGCTGCTCGCGCTCGAACTCCTCCAGCAGCTCGCCCAGCATCTTCTCGACATCAGAGGCATGCACGCCCGCCGGGGCGGTCTTCACCGCGATGCTGCGGGCGCCGAAGGGCTCAACCTCGAAGCCGTTGGCGCGCAGTTCGTCGGCGATCTGGGTGAAGATGGCGAGCTGGCCGGGCGTCATCTCGATGACCAGCGGCATCAGCAGGCGCTGGCCTTCGGCGCGCTCGCCGCGCTCGGCCAGGACCTTTTCGAAGAGCACGCGCTCGTGCGCCACGTGCTGGTCGATGATCCAGAGGCCGTCGTGGTTCACGGCGAGGATGAACGAATCGCGGATCTGTCCCAGCGGCTTTAGCGAAGCCAGCGCACTGAGGTCCGCGGGAACATCTTCTTCGTCGGCGATGGCGCCGGCACAGCGGTCCGCGCCATTGAGGGCAACATGCGGCTGGGCGAGCGGCATGCGCGCGGCGGCGAGGGCCGCGTTGCCGCGCACCTCGATACCGCCCTCGAAGGCGAGGCACTCGTTCATGGGCGGCAGCGGCGGCGACGGCAGGATGAACCCTGCGGCTTCCTGGGTGATGACGCCCTGCGCGACCGCAGCCGCCACGCTGGCGTCCATGGCCGCGCCGGGGCTCAGCGCGGGGCGCGCCGTGGGCTGCGCGGAGATCTCGCGTGCAAACTGCGGCACGGGACGCGCCTTGATGAGGGCCGCGCGCACGCTGTCGCGCACGAAGTCGTGCACCACGCTGTTCTGGCGGAAGCGGACCTCCGCCTTCGACGGATGCACGTTGCAGTCGACCTCCGCCGGCGGCATGTCGATGAACAGCAGCACGACCGGATGGACGGTGGGCGGCAGGATGTTGCGATAGGCCTCCGTCAGGGCGTGCTGCACCAGGCGGTCGCGGATGAGACGCCCGTTGACGAAGACGAAGATGGAGTTGCGGTTCAGTTTCTGGACTTCAGGCTTCGAAACGAAGCCATGCACGCGCAGCTTGCCCGGCACCGGGGCCTCGTACTCTTCCGTGCGGCGCCACGGCGGTGGCTCCGGCAGACCGACGCGCTCCAGGTCCAGTTCGGCGGCGAGCGGCAGCAGCTGGTCGAGCGTTTCCTTGCCGAAGACCTGGTAGATGCGCTGCGCGTGCGATTCCACCGGCGGCGCCATCAGCATGGCGTTGGTGGCCGAGTGCAGCTCGAAATGCTTGTCGGGATGCGCCAGCGCATAGTGCGTGACCAGCGAGGCGATGTGCGAAAGCTCCGTGGACTCAGCCTTCAGGAATTTCTTGCGCGCGGGCGTATTGAAGAACAGGTCTTTGACGGCGACCGACGTCCCCGCCGGCAGCCCGGCTTCTTCGATCTTCAGGATCTTGCCGCCCGCAATCTCGATGCGTGTGCCGGAATCTTCATTTGCCGCGCGCGTCTCCAGCGAGAGGCGGGAGACAGCGGCGATGGACGGCAGGCCCTCGCCGCGGAAGCCGAGCGTGGCGATGTTCAGCAGGTCGTCGGCGTCCTTGATCTTGGAGGTGGCGTGGCGTTCGAAGGCGAGCATGGCGTCGTCGCGCACCATGCCGCTGCCGTTGTCGGTTATGTGGATGAGCTTCTTGCCGCCGGCCTCCACTTGTATGCGCAGGCGGGTGGCGCCGGCGTCGAGCGAGTTTTCGAGCAGCTCCTTGACGACCGAAGAGGGACGCTCCACCACCTCGCCGGCGGCGATCTTGTTGGCAACGTGCTCGGAGAGGACGTGGATGCGGCCCATGGAGTAAGTTCGATTTAATCACACGCCGCGCCGAGGTCACAGAGGAGAAAAGACTTATTTCATTCCTCCCAAACCCGGAACCGGAACGCATCAAGGGGCGTACCATGCCGCAGACAGGAGTGTGCCCATGAAGATCGCCATCGGAGTGCTGGCCGTTGCCCTGGGATGGACGCTGTACGCCGTGAATTACCTGCACCCGGCCCCGGGGCAGGAGGTCACCGCGCTGGAAAACAGGGTAGAGGGCCAGACGGTGACTGCAACGTCGTTCCCTCGAGGCAAGATCACCTTCGACGCGAAGCTCAAGTATCTGGGCGGGCAGCGCTTCCTGTTGTACGGCGTCGCCAACGCGGAGCAGCATTTCTTCGTTGAGGCCGATGAGCAGAAACGGGTGAAGCGCCTCTACTGGCTGCAATTCGAAGGCTACCTGCCCAATAACACCCACACTTACGACTACTCCGACCAGCCGTTGAAGTTCCAGCATAGCGGGCTGGAATGGCTGAGCGATGCGCGCTCCGGCATGACGCCGCGCACGGACGAGAACCCGAATTCTGACGGCGCGCGCTTCCGCGCCTTCATGCGGGCCAAAGGTTACATGCTGCCGCAGGAGCACGTGCGCCTGCGCATGGTGCACCTGGATGCTGCCAAGCGTAATGAACTGATGGTCATCTACATAGAGGACTTGGGGCCGCGCGGCCTAGCCGCGATGGACCTGCGCGAGGGCGGCAAGGCGCACGCCGAATGGCCGAAGGTGGTGGAGGAATTGGTGCGCAACGCGAAGGCGGGGATGACAGTCGCGCTTTAGCTCGTCACTTCCGGTCAACGATGAGCGCGTAGTATCCCGACTGCGTCTTGAAGGTCTTCATCCGCGGCAGGTGGACCATCTTCTCCGTCTTCATCTGCGAGCGACACTTCAGGTTCAGGTTCGCGCCGCCGGTGCTGAGGATGATGAGGGTATCGGCGTCGCCGGTCACGCAGAACGGGCGTCCCCACTGGTCTTTGGCCACGTCAGGCGCAAGCGGAAGCTTGTCACTGGTGTAGGGCAGCTCGAGATTGCTCGGCACCGCCGCCTTGGCGACTTCCAGTTGCGCCATGAAGGTCGGCATCTCGTTGGCCGTGATCCAGAACTGCTCTTCATTGCCTTGATAGATTGGATCGGCCTTCAGAAGGTCGCGCTCCGCCTGCTCGGTACGCAGCTTGGCCGCCAGCGTGCCGAGGAACCCATCAGAGGCCTCGGCGTTCAGGAGGAAGGTGCTGCCTTCGGCGTCTGCACCATGGAACCAGAACAGGAAGATGAGCGTGCCGCCGATCAAAACGACGGCGGCGATGAGAAGGGCTTGTTTCATCTCTACTTCCCTGCCTTGATCCCCAATTCCTTCAACTGCTGCTCGCTCACGGGCGTGGGGGCGTCGACCATGAGGTCCTTGGCCTGGGCGGTCTTGGGGAACGGGATGACTTCGCGCAGCGAGTCGGCGCCGGCCAGGATCATGACGATGCGGTCGAGGCCGAGCGCAATGCCGCCGTGCGGCGGCGTCCCGAACTCAAGCGCATCCAGGAAGAAGCCGAAGCGCGAGCGGGCTTCCTCTTCCGTCATGCCGAGGGCGCGGAAGATCTGGCGCTGGATGTCCTGCCGATGGATGCGGATGGAGCCTGAGCCGAGCTCGGTGCCGTTGAGCACCACGTCGTAAGCCAGCGCGCGCACCGCGCCGGGGTCGGACTCGATGCGCCCCGCCTTGAGGTCTTCTTCATGCGGCGAGGTGAACGGGTGGTGTGCGGCGGCCCAGCGCTGGCCGTCCTCGTCCCACTCGAACATCGGAAAATCAGTGACCCAGAGCCAGCGGAAGTCTTTACTGACTTCGCCGCTCTTCTCAAAGAGCTTGTGACGCGCGGCAAAGCGCTGCGCCAGCGCCAGGCGGATGGCGCCCGCGGCGGTGAAGACCGCGCGGTCGTGCTGCTTGACCTCCGGCTTCACGCCGCCCTCTGACTTGTGCTCCGAAGGCGCGGCGCCGCCGGCGACGATGGCGAGCAGGTCGCCCTCCTGCGCGCTGGTCTTCGCGCGGACCTGGGCGACGGCGTCCGGAAAAGATTTTTCCAAGCGCTTGAAGTCGTCGATGACCTTGGCGTCCTTACGCTCGGCGTAGAGCGGCTTGAGGTCGTCGCGCTCCTTGCGGGAAAGTTCGCCGACCGCCGGGATGCGTATGCAGACGACCGGCTGGTTTGCGTCGATGGCGAGCGTAGCCAGGTTGTCGGCGGTGAAGGCGGCCTTCACATCGGTCATCGCGGGCAGGCGGAGGTCCGGCTTGTCGCTGCCGTACTGCGCGATGGCCTCGTCGTAGGGCATGCGCGGGAAGGGCGTCTTCAATTCCAGGCCCGCGGCCTTGAACGCGGCGGCGAGAAAGCCCTCGACCACGGCGAAGACCGTCTCCTGCTGCGGATAGGTCATCTCCAAGTCGATCTGGGTGAACTCGGGCTGGCGGTCGGCGCGGAGGTCTTCGTCGCGGAAGCAGCGCACGATCTGGAAGTAGCGGTCAAAGCCGGAGATCATCAGGATCTGCTTGAACAACTGCGGCGACTGCGGCAGCGCGTAGAACGAGCCCGGATGCACGCGGCTGGGGACGAGGTAGTCGCGCGCGCCCTCGGGCGTCGAGCGCGTCATGAACGGCGTTTCGATCTCAAAGAAGCCGCGCGCCGCCAGGTCGTTGCGGATCGCCAGCGCCACTTTGTGGCGCAATTCGATGTTCGCCTGCAACGGGCCGCGGCGCAGGTCTAGGTAGCGGTACTTCAGGCGCAGTTCGTCGTTGGCGACTTCGTCGTCGGCCACGGAGAAGGGCGGGGTCTTCGCCTCGTTGAGCAGGCGTAGCTCGCTGACGACGACCTCGATCTCACCGGTGGCGATGTTCTTGTTGATGGTGTTGGGCTCGCGCTTCTTCACTGTGCCGACGACGGCGATCACGTACTCGGAGCGCAGGCCGCTGGCCTTCGCGTGGACGGCCTGGTTCTCGGCGTCGAAGACGAGCTGCGTGATGCCGGTGCGGTCGCGCAGGTCAATGAAGATGAGGTTGCCGAGGTCGCGGCGGCGGTTCACCCAGCCCAGCAGCACCACGCGCGCCCCGTCGTCGGCCGCGCGGAGCTGGCCGTTGGTGTGGGTGCGCTGCAGGTCGCCGAGAAAATCGAGCATAGAATCCTAGCCGCTGATGAACGCTGATAAACGCTGATAAAAACAGTCTAATAGATAGGTTGGAAAATGGTCATTTCAAGCGCGCGGCGAGGGCGTTGCGCGCCACGCTCACCTGCTCCCCGCTCTGGATGTTCTTCACGGCGAAGTCGCCGGACTTGACCTCGTTCTCGCCGACGATGACAACGTGCAGGATGCCGAGCTTCTCGGCGGTCTCGAAAGCCTTCTTCAGGCGGAAGGTCTCGTCGCCGACTTCGACGGCGATGCCCTGCGCGCGCAACTCACCGGCGAGCTTCGCGGCTTCCGCATTCATGCCGGCGCCGAGCGGTGCCAGGTAAGCTGCCGGCGAGGCGCCAAAGGTCTTCTCCGGATTCTCAGCCTGGATGGCGAGGACGAAGCGGTCGAGCCCCAGCGCAAAGCCGATGCCCGGCGCCTTGGGGCCGCCGAGCGCTTCAGAGAGGCCGTCATAGCGTCCGCCGCCGAGCAGGGCGCTCTGCGCGCCGAGGCCGCCGTGGGTGAACTCGAAGGTGGTGCGGGTGTAGTAGTCGAGGCCGCGCACCATGCGCTCGTTGATGGTGAAGTCCACGCCCGTCGCGCGGAGGATCTTCTGCACCTCGTCGAAGTGCTGGCGGCAGCCTTCGTCGAGGTACGCGCCGATACGCGGCAGCTTCTCAATGATGGGCTGGTCTTCGGGCACCTTGCAGTCGAGCACGCGCAGCGGATTGGTCACAGCCCGGCGCTGGCAGTCGGCGCACATCTTGGGGGCGACGTCCTTCAGCGCAGCGCGGAGGGCGTCGTTATAGCGGGCGCGGTCGGCGGCGCAGCCCACGGAGTTCAGTTGCAACGCCCACTGCTTGATGCCGACGCGCTTGAGCAGGACGGTCAGCAGCTCGATGATCTCGGCGTCGCGAGCGGGAGACTCAGAGCCCGCGCTAGGCGGCCCGATGGTCTCCGCGCCGATCTGCGAGAACTGGCGATAGCGTCCCTTCTGCGGACGTTCGCGGCGGAATTGCGGCCCGATGTAATAGAGCTTCTGCAGCAGGCCCTTGTCACCCAGCTTGTGCTCGATGTATGCGCGCACGACGCCGGCGGTGTTCTCCGGGCGCAGGGTGAGGGACTGTTTCTGGATATCCAATAAGTCAGCTAGGGTATTGAAGTACTCAGCGTATGGTTTTCCGCTGCGCTTGGCGATACGAGTTTCATCGAGGTATTTCCAAAGAGCGCTGTTGTCCTCCCAGGTGAACATCTCTTTGCCGACGATGTCAGTCTCTTCGCCCACGCTGCGCGAGAACAGGGCGGTGTCTTCGAATATTGGCGTGCGGATCTCCGCGAAGTTGTAAAGGCGGAAGACCTCGCGGGCCTGGTCTTCGACGAACTGGAAGAGGGCGGAGTCCGGCGGAAGGATGTCGCGGGTGCCACGGATGGCGCGGATCGGCTGTCGGCTGTCGGCCATCACTTGCCCGCCGTCTCTTTTATGTACTGCTCGGTGTAGCCCAGATAATTCCGCGCGTACTGCAGGATACTTTCCTGCGCGGCATTGTCGAGATGTTTCTTGAACTTGCCCGGCGTGCCGACCCAAAGCGAACGTGGCTCCACCACCGTGCCTTCGGGGATGATGGTCCCGGCGGCGATGATGCTGCCCTCGCCGATCTTCGCGTCATTCAAGATGACAGCGCCCATGCCGATGAGGCACCGGTCGCCCACGGTACAGCCGTGCAGGGTGACCGAGTGGCCCACGGTGACCCAGTCGCCGACGATGACCTTGTACTTGTTCAGCATGCCGTGGAGCACGCTGCAATCCTGGATGTTGGAGTTGGCCCCGATGCGGATGGAGTTTACGTCGCCGCGCACCACCGCGTTCATCCATATAGAAGAGCGGTCGCCGACAACGACATCGCCGATGACCTGGGCGGATGCGTCGATATAACAGCCTTGGCCGATCTGCGGCGAGATGCCTTTGTACGAGCGGAGCATTGGCCTTTGAAAATAACACGTTAGCGGCTATGGAACCACAGAGAGCACAGAGGCTCACAGAAGATGGCGGAGACTCTTTGCAGCCCTCAGTGGGACTCTGTGTCCTCTGCGGTTCAAGATTTCCGGATTTCCGGACAAAAAAATCTTTTTCGTTCCGGGCGTAGGCTCCGCCGTTATAACGCCGAGCCATGTTTGCGGCTCGCCTGACCCTCATCCTTCTGATCGCAGCGACGGCATGCGCGCAGGACGCCTCCACGGGCGCCTTGCGCGGCACGGTGAGCGACCGCAGCGGGGCACGCGTCGCTGGGGCCCAGGTGACGCTCACGCATCCGGAGACGGGCCTGGAGCGCCGTCAGACGACGGACGACGACGGCGCTTTCAGCTTCGACCTGCTGCGGCCCGGGCTCTTTGAGTTGAACGTCAGCGCCGCCAACATGCGTCCGCAGCGACATACCGCCGTGAAGATCGACGTCGGCGGCGTAGCGACGCTTCACCTCACGCTTGACCTGGGCGCGGTCGAGGAGATGGTCACGGTCGAAGGCGGCACGCCCTTGGTGGAGACGCAGCCCAGCGCCGTCTCGGATGTGATCGAGCAGCGCGCGCTCGACGACCTGCCGCTCAACGGACGCCGATACACCGACCTGGCGCTGCTCACACCCGGCGTCACGCAGGACCCGCGCGGGCTCACGTCGTCCGCGAACGGCGACCTAGCCTTTGGCGGCGTGCGCGGCTATCACACCAGCTTCCTGGTGGATGGTTCGGACAACAACAACGGCTTCTTCGCGCAGGCGCGCGGACGCTATCGCGCGCCCTACCAGTTCAGCAACGAGGTGGTACAGGAGTTCCGCGTCTCGTCGAACACCTACGGCGCGGAGTTGGGGCGCTCCGGCGGCGCGGTGATGAATGTGGTGACCAAGTCGGGCAGCAATCACCTGCACGGCAGCCTCTTCTACTACCTGCGCGACGGGCGCACGGCGGCGGTGCATCCGTTCGTGCGGAAGAAGTATCCCGACCGGCAGCACCAGTTCGGCTTCAGCGCCGGCGGGCCGGTGCGGCGCAACAAGGTGTTTTTCTTCGCCGGCTTCGACCAGCACATCTTTCACGTTCCGGTCGTCGTGCAGTTTGAGAACGGGCAAACAACTCTGACGGCCCTGCCAACGGACTACGAAGTCACTGACCAGGCGCTGGTCACGGCGACGGCGGCAGAGCTATCGAAGCTGGGCGGACAGTATCGCGCGCGACTGCTGGGCAACAGCGGCTTCCTGAAGCTGGACTTCCTGCTCTCGCCGCGGCACGTGCTGGCCACACGCTTCAACCTCTCGCGCTACTACGGCGAGAACAACGTCTTCTTGGACCCCTCCAGCCCCATCACGAACTTTGCGACCAGCGAGAACGGCGAAGAGTTAGTGGGCACGGAGAGCGCGAACTTTGCCCTGACCAGCGCGCTGGCGCCGCGCTGGAACAGCAGTCTGCGGGTGCAGTTCTCGCACGATGGGCAGCGCAGCACCGCGAACTCAGACGCCGTCCGGACGACCATCGACACCATCATCTCCGGCTTCGGGCGTTCGTCCATCCTGCCGCGCAACACAGACGAGAAGCGCCTGCACCTGACAGAGACTGTCAGCTATGAGGGCCGGCGACACTCGTTCAAGGCGGGCGCAGACGTCAGCTTGACCCGCATCCGGAACTACTTTCCGCTACTCTTCGGCGGACAGTACATCTTCGACACCATCCGGGTGAACCCGTTCACCTTCCGCCCGCAGACCTTCGGCCTACGCATCTCGCCTCTGCGCGCCTATGCGCATGCCGTGCCGCGCTTCTACATACAGGACTTCGGCGACGCGGTCTCGTATCCGAACACCAACGAGCTAGCATTCTTCGTCCAGGAGACGATCCGCGTGAGCAACCGGCTGGCCCTCAGCCTGGGCCTGCGCTACGACCGCCAGACCTTCCGCTCCGATCGCCTGCAGACGAATCCGCTGTGGCCCGACTCGGGCAAAGTCCCGAGCGACCGCGACAACTTCGCCCCGCGCTTCGGCTTGGCGGCGTCACTGTTCGACCCCAACCGGCCGCTGGTGCTGCGCGGCGGCTTTGGCGTCTTCTATACCCGGATCCCGCAGATCTACAACTCGGTGGTCGAGACCCAGAATGGCCTCAACCGCGGACACCTCTTCCTCGACAACACCAACTTCTTCGCGCAGCAGGTCTTTCCTGCCTATCCAAATCCACTGGTGACGTGCGGCACGTCGGCGCTTACGTGTACCGTTCCGCCTAACGTCAGCGGCTTCGTCGAGCGCGAGATCTACAGCTTTGACCGCGATTTTCAGACGCCTTACGTGCTGCAGGGCAGCCTGACCGCGGAAAAAGAAGTCATGCGGCGAACGGCCATCGGGGCGGCGTACCTGTTCGTCGGCGGACGCCACCTGATCCGCGCGCGCGACGTGAACCTGCCCCCGCCCAGCGAACTCGACTACCCCGTCTTCAACGAAGACGGCACCTTCACGGGCGAGTTCTATCCGGTGAACTCGTTCGCTTCGTGGCGCTTCACGCCGAGCATCGCTTGCCCGTTTCCGCCGTGCATCAATCCGCTGACCCGGCCTATCGCCGGTGTGGGCGCCATCACCAGCTTTGAGAGCGCAGCGCGCAGCACCTATCACGGCTTCACTCTCTCCGCGAAGCGCCGCATGACCGAGGGCCTGTACTTCCGCCTGGCGTACACCTTCGCCAAGGCCATCGACAACGGCCAGGACGCGCTCGTCGCCGGACGCCCGGCGCAGGTGGAAGACGCCAGCAAGGCCCAGGCCGAACGCGCGCTCAGCTCCACCGACCAGCGCCACCGGGTGGTCTTCGCTTTTTCCGCCGAGCCCAAGCCCTTCGGCCGAGATAGACCCCACCTGCGTCGCGTTTTCAACGAGTGGCGCATCTCCGGGCTTTTCACCGGCGGCAGCGGACGCCCGGTGAATGCGCGCATCCGCGGGGACTCGAACCGCGACGGCAACGTGGAGAACGACCGTTTGCCCGGTGCGCGGCGAAACGGCTTCACCGGACCAGAGTATTTCTCCGCCGATCTGCGCCTGACGCGCCGGATCTACATCACCGAGCGCTGGCGCCTGGAGGCCAGCGCTGAAAGCTTCAACGTCCTGAACCGGGCGAACAAGCGGGTGGCGGTCTCCGATGACGGCTTCTCCAACACCGCAGCCGCCTTCCAGGTCGGCGACCAGGTGGTAAACAACACGCACTATCCCGCGTCCTTCGTGCGGCAGAAGACGTTCCTTCAGCCCACGAACGCGTATGCCCCGCGGCAGATCCAGTTTTCCCTGCGCTTGAAGTTTTGACCGCGCGGCGTAACATCTGGACCAGGCACGAATCTCATCCACATGCATCGTCTGCTCTTGCTTCTCGCCTTGGCCCTGCTAGCGGGGGCCGGATTCCTGACGCAACATATCTCTTCCTCTGCTGCAACCGCGCCGGAGGGAAAAGGTCCGGTCGTGGTGGAGTTGTTCACCTCGGAAGGGTGCTCGAGCTGCCCGCCCGCGGACGCGCTACTGCAGGAACTGGATGGTGAAGGCCGGCTCGAGGGCGTCGAGGTCATCGCCCTCGGCTGGCATGTGGATTACTGGGACCGCCTGGGGTGGAAGGACCGTTTTTCCGCTCCCTCCCATACTGGTCGCCAGCAGGATTATGCCGATTCCTTTGGCAGCGACCAGGTGTATACCCCGCAGATGGTGGTCGACGGCCGGGTCGAGTTTGTCGGTAGCAGCCGGCAGAAAGCTCGTACTGCGATACTTAACGCCTCCGCAACGGCCAAGGTCCCGGTGGATCTCCAAGTCGGATCGGTCAGCGATGAGTCCGTTTCATTTGACGTCAACTTCAGCCTTCCCAGCGGAAGCGGACGCGCCCGGGTCTTGCTTGCAATAACGGAATCAGGGCTGGTCTCGGCGGTGGGAGCGGGCGAAAACCGGGGCGAGACCATCCGCCATGGCGCCGTGGTCCGGACAGTCAAGCGGCTCGACCCGGCGTCCGCCGGACAGGAGTACCGCCAGAGCGTCCGCGTGGCGCTGGACAAAAGCTGGAAACCCCAGCATTTACGCGGGGTGCTGCTCGTTCAGGACGAGCGCACCCGAGCTGTGATCGGGGCCGCCCGGATCCGCCTGCGCTAGGTTTGACGTACCCGTCCAAACCTGAAAAACTAGTCAAGTCCATACCGGACAAGGCTGGGGGTGCATTCGATTGGCAGAAGTCAAGGTGCAAGAGGGCGAACCGTTAGAGAACGCCCTGCGCCGCTTCAAACGCAAGGTCCAGACTGAGGACATCATCAAAGAAGTAAAGCGGCATTCCTTCTACCTGAAGCCCGGTGAGAAAAAGCGGGTAAAAGCGGCCCTGGCCCGGAAGCGGAACCGCAAAAAGGCCCGCAAGGAACAGGACTAGCTTTTCCAACAATTTAGGCTTGAAACGGGCGGCATTCCAACATAGAATGCCGCCCGTTTCCATTTGGAACAAGTCATCATTAGGTTTGCAGGATCCACCCACGCGGCCTTTCACGCGGAGGGTGGAGGGCCGAGTCTGGGGAAAGGGTGAGATCTCAGGCTAAGTCTTCCGTCGCGGAAGGCGCTTTTCGGTCGCCGGACTGTTGGCCCGAAGCATACAGCGCCGTCGATTTCCCTTCCGCCCCTGGATGCAGCACGGTGATCTGAGGGTGGGGACCATGGATTTTCAGGATAAGACTCTTAAGTGCGTCGATTGCGGGCAGGACTTCATCTTCACCGCCGGCGAACAACTTTTCTTCCACGACAAACAGTTCAAGAACGAGCCCAAGCGGTGTAAGAACTGCAAGGCGCAGCGCGCCGCTTCCCATGGCGGCGGCAACTCGCGGGGCGCCCATCCCAAGGTGGAGACGCGCACCAACTGCTCGGCCTGCGGCAAGGAGACCACCGTCCCCTTCAAGCCCACGCAAGGACGCCCGGTGCTCTGCCGCGAGTGCTTCCAGCAGAAGCGCACGTCGGCGGCCTCAGCTTCCGCGACTTAAAGACGTCCGCGACTCATAGACTGGCTCGGCGAAATAGGAAAGGCTCCGCAGCAGCGGAGCCTTTTGTGTTCATAGACACTGGCTAACTGGCGTGGCGGCTGGCGCTCTTGGTCGCCTTGGGCGAGGCCGCCTTCATGGCGACTTTGGCCTTCTTCTGCTTGGTGTCCTCATGGGCCACCAGTAGCGCCTCGATCTGGCGCAGCAGGTCGGTGGTGTTCATGGGCTTCACCATCATGGTGTCAGCGCCTTCGGTCTGCCAGGAGGAGCCCAGCGAGGGGTAGGCAGTGAGCAGCGCGACGGCGGGATCGTACTTCATCCTGCGGGCAGCGCGGATCACGTCGTAGCCGCTGGTGTCCGATTCCATGCGCAGGTCGGTGATGACCATGTGGAACTCTTCGGACTTCATGGTGCTGATGGCTTCTTTGGCTGACGCGGCGGTCTTCACGTCGAAGCCGTTGATCTCGAGGATGGCTTTCAGGGTAAGCAGTATGGCCAGCTCATCGTCCACGAGCAGGATGCGTCGCTTCATAGTTGGACTCCAGGGGTTCCGGGAAGGTGGTGGTCACTACCGTATGCACTTCAGATGCGGAACCCGTCCATCCGGTTGCAGGGCAAAAAACGGGCGAAAGTTCTTCGCTATAATACTCCGTTGTGAGCGCGTATTTTCTGGAAAATTTCGGCTGTCGCGCCACGCAGGCGGACGGCGCCGCCATCGAACAGCAACTGCTTCAGCGCGGCCTCCAGCGCGCCGGATCCGCGCATAACGCGCAGGTTGCGGTCCTGAACACCTGCACCGTCACCGCCGCCGCCGATGCCGACGCCCGCGCCGCCATCCGCCGCATCCATCGCGAGAATCCGGAATGCAAGATCCTGGTGACGGGCTGCTACGCCCAGCGTGCGCCGCAGGAGATCAGCGCGCTGCCGGGAGTCGAGTGGGTGGTCGGCAATTCGCACAAGAGCGAGGTCGCCGCCATTGCGGCATCCGGTTCGGCCGCGCAGCCGGCAAACTTCGTCAGCCTGGGTAAGTTGTCAGGGCACGAGCATCTTCCTGAGGCGAACTTCCAATATGTGGGCGACATTTTCGCCCACACTGAGCTTTTGGCTGCGCCGGTCTTTGAAACGAAGACCGAAGGCGGCGCGCGGACGCGGCCGAACCTGAAGGTCCAAGACGGTTGCGACAACCGCTGCAGCTTCTGTGTGATCCCGTTCGTCCGCGGACAGAGCCGGTCGCTGCCGCTCGACGCAGTATTGCGCGAGTGCGACGCGCTCGTCGCCGCGGGCTACAAGGAAATCGTCATCTCCGGCATCAATCTCGGCCGCTGGGGCCGCGACTTCGCCACTCCCAATCGCTTCGAACACTTGGTGCGCGCGATCCTGGAGCGGACGGCAATTGAGCGGCTGCGCATCAGCTCGGTGGAGCCGATGGACTGGTCGCCGGAGCTGATCGCGCTGGTCGCTGAGTCTGACCGCGTCTGCAAGCACGCCCATGTGCCGCTGCAGTCAGGCAGCGACCGCGTGCTGCGGATGATGCATCGCAAGTACAGGCCGTGGCATTACGCCGACCGCATCCGCAGCATCCGCGCGGCGATGCCGGAGGCCGCCATCGGCGCTGATGTCATGGTCGGCTTCCCCGGCGAGACCGGCGAACTGTTCGAGGAGAATCGGCGTTTCATCGCGGAGCTGCCCTTCACCTACCTGCATGTGTTCACCTATTCTTCGCGACCCGGCACGGCCGCGGCAAAGATGGCGGGCCACGTTGCACCGCAGGTCGCACGCGAGCGCAATCGGATCCTGCGCGAGTTGATCGCAGAGAAGAATGAGGCCTTCCGTCGCGGCTTCGTCGGGCGAACGCTGGAGGCGATCACGCTGCACCCGAATGCCGACGGGACGACCGAAGCGCTGAGCAACAACTTCCTCAAGCTGGAGATCGTCGGAGCCCACGCAGCGAACCAGATCCTGCGCGTACAGATCACTGGGCTGACCGGGTCCGGGCTGGCGGGAGAGATCCTGCAGTGAACGCTCGCGTCCGACCGGCTACGGGGCTATCGCTCTGGGGACGCCTGCTTTACAGCTTCATCCGGCGGGCAACCTTCAAGCGGCTGGGCAAGGATTTGGAACCACAGCAGGTCTTTTCCCACCATCCGCGCGTCTTCTTCGCTTATACCGACCTGACGATGGCGTTGCAGGGCGGGGTCGTCGAGCCCAAGCTGAAGACGCTGGTCTACCTGCGAGCGTCGGCGCAGATCGGCTGCCCGTTTTGACTGGACATCAACTCTGCCGTGGGCAGAAAACAGGGCATCAGCGCGGAGCAGATCTTCGACTTGAACCAATACGCAGCCAGCCCGCATTTCAGCGCGCGGGAAAAAGTAGCGCTGGAACTGGCGGACGCCATCACGCGCGAGCCGGCGAACGTCTCCGACGAGCTGTTCGCCCGCTTGGAGCAGCACTTCACCTATCCGGAGCTGGTGGAGCTGTCCGCCGCTGCCGCCTTTGAGAACTTCCGCGCGCGGTTCAACCGCGTGTTCAACATCAGCAGTGCGGGATTCACCGAGGGCGCCGTGTGCGCGCTGCCGGCCCACCGCGCCCCCTGACCTTGAGCCCACTGTTAATATTTCCTTTCCGCTCCCGTCTTCCGGACGTCCCGTACCGCGAGTGATATGGAAATAGACCGCCGGATCAACACTTCACCGCAACTCCTGGCCCGCATCGTTGGGGTGTTGTACCTCGTCATCATCGTGGGCGGAGTCTTTGATGAGGCCTTCGTTCGCGAGCGTGTCATCGTCGCCTCAGACGCCGGCGCGACCGCCTCCAACCTGCTGCAGATGGCCACGCTCTGGCGCTTCAGCTCTGCCCTCGAAGTCTTCATGCTGACGTGCGCGGTGCTGATGGCCTGGATCATGTGGATCCTGCTGCGGCCCGTGAGCCGCGACCTGGCTTGGCTCGCCACGTTCTTCCACCTTGTGGCCATCGGGATCGAGGCCAGCAACGAGCTCAGGCTTCAGGAAGCCATGCTGCCCTTGGGCGACGCCAAGTACCTGGCCGCCTTCTCGCCGGAACAACTGCATGCGCTCACTAGCCTTACCCTGCGCGCTTACGGCCGCGGCTTTGGGATTGCCCTGATATTTTTTGCGGGCTTCTGCCTCGTGGCGGGGTACATGATCTTCCGCTCGCGCTTCCTGCCTCGGGCCTTGGGCGTGCTGATGGCCATCGCCGGTGTCTGCTACATAGTCAACTCGTATGCCTACATTGCAGCGCCCAAGCTTGCCGCCCTCCTCTACCCTGCCATCCTGCTGGGACCGCTCGTGGGGGAGAGCGCATTGTGTCTATGGCTGCTGGTAAAGGGCGTAGACCGCGGCGAGTGGGAGCGGGCCACCGCGGCCCCATGAGTCCGGTGCTATACTTTTTCTCTTAGCTCAGGAGTCTGGCTGGCGCCAGGGAGGGTCCAATCGACAAGCGTTTTATCCGCATCAACGAGCGCATCCGCGCCAAAGAAGTGCGCGTCATCGGCGCCGACGGTGAACAGGTCGGCATCCTGCCGGTCTTCGAAGCGATCAAGCTAGCCAAGGAAAAAGGCCTCGACCTGGTGGAGATATCGCCCACCGCGCAGCCGCCTGTCTGCCGCATTCAGGATTACGGCAAATTCCTCTACGAGATGGGCAAGAAGGAAAAGGCCGCCAAGAAGACGCAGAAGAACATCGTCATCAAGGAAGTGAAGTTCTCCATCAACGTGGACGAGCACGACTTCACCACCAAGAAGAACCATGTGCTGCGCTTCCTCGCTGAAGGCGACAAGGTCAAGGCCAGCCTGCGCTTCAAGGGCCGCGAGATGGCCCACCGCAACCTGGGGCGCGACGTGCTCGACCGCCTGATCCGCGAGATATCCGACAAGGGCCAAGTGGAATTCGCGCCGCGCATGGAAGGCAATACCATGCACGCCATCCTGATTCCGAAGAAGGAACAGGTGCAGGCCAAGCCCAAGGCGCCCAAGCCTCCGGCGCCGCAAGCGCCCCCGGCGCAGCCCGCCGGCTGAAGTTCATCATGGCCAGGAAAGGCGCCCTCGGGCGCCTTTCTTGTTTAGGATGACAGGCATGAAAAGCCGCCATGTCCTGCGGTTCATGAACCTGTGGCCGCCCTACCTGGGCGCGGGCGTCCGAGTGAAGCACATCGCGCCGGACCTCCGCGCGGTGGATGTGGAGATGAAGCTGCGCTTCTGGAACTCGAACTACGTCGGTAGCCACTTCGGCGGGTCGCTGTTCTCCATGGTGGACCCGTTCTACATGCTGATGCTCATCGAGAACCTGGGACGCGAGTACATCGTGTGGGACAAGGCCGCGACCATCCGCTTCCGCAAGCCGGCCAAAGGGACCGTCCGGGCGGAGTTTCGGCTGACCGAGGCCATGCTGGACGACATCCGCGAGCGGCTAAAGGTACAGGAGAAGTACGAGCCGACCTTCAACGTCGAGATCAAGGATGCGTCTGGGACGGTGGTTGCGGAGGTGGAAAAGCTGCTGCACATCCGGCGGAAGCAGCCCTAGGCTAAAAGTGCCTTCATTTGCTATACTTACAGAACGTGCTCAGCCTGTTTTTCCCGCCTGGAAGGGCTGGTTTGCTGGATTTTCACGGGCACGCCCCAAACAATCAGCAGTTAGGAATCAAGGTTCGTTATGGCTTATAAGCTGAAGACCCATAGCGGCGCGAAAAAGCGCTTCCGCAAGACCGCCACCGGCAAGGTCAAGCGCGGACACGCCTTCGCCCGCCACATCCTGACCTCCAAGACGTCGAAGACCAAGCGCAAGCTTGACATTGACTGCCTGGTCAGCGATGCCGATACACCGAAGATCAAACGCATGATCCCGTACTAGGTCGTTAAGACCTAGGATCAGGACCGAGACTGCGGCGGACGCCGGCACCGGCGAACGAACAGCGTTTCGGAAATAGCGAGTGAAGAGGTCAGCTCAGTTCTTACCTCCAGCCGCATAACAGAAATCAAATAAAAGGACACACCATGCCTCGCGTAAAACGTGGAAACAAGCGCAAGGAGTACCGCAAGAAGATACTCAAGCGCGCCAGCGGATATTTCCTTACCAAGTCAAAGCTGTACCAGGCGGCGGAAGAAGCCGTCGAGCGCGGACTGAAGTTCGCCTACTCAGGCCGCAAGCAGAAGAAGCGCCAGTACCGTTCCATATGGATCGTGCGCATCGGCGCCGCGGCCAAGCAGAACGGCCTCAGCTACAGCCAGTTCATCAATGGCCTGAAGAAGAGCGGCGTCGAGCTGGATCGCAAGATCCTGGCCGACCTCGCGGTGAAAGACCCGGGCGCCTTTGCTAGCCTCGCGTCGCAGGCGAAAGCGGCGCTCCCCGGAACGAAGGTCGCGTAGCTTTTCGAGTTGTGCACCAAGCCCGGCCTTTCGGCCGGGCTTTTTGTTTGTGTAGCTCTTAGCTCTTGGCTTTTGGCTGTTGGCTTTTAGCTGTTTGGGGTTGGCTTTCGGAAGGGCACGGCTTCAGCCGTGCCGTCAGGTCAGAGAGTGATTCGGCTTTAGCCGCTGAGGTAAGTGTCTGGTACAACTATTAGGTCCCATGTACGCGCTGCCCCAACTCAACGACTACTCTCCGGCCACGCTCGACCGCGCCGCGGCGGAGCTCGTCTCTGCATGCGGATCGGAAGCGCAGCAGGTCAACTCAGACGCGACCTACAAGGCCTTCCGTGACCGCTGGCTGGCGCGCAAGAACGGCATCCTCACGCAGGTCAACGACCTGTGGCTGAAGGCCGCGCCCAGGGAAGCCAAGAAAGACGTGGGCGCGCGCGTGAATGCGCTGAAGGTCAAGGTGGAAGAGACGGTCGCGGTCGCCGAACAGCGCGCCAAGGGCGGCACGGCTGCCGCCCGCGCCTCGGCCGAGCGCGTCGACGTGACCCTGCCCGGCATCCGCCGGCCCATCGGCGTGGAGCATCCCGTCACCCGCACGATGAACGAGATCGTCGCCGTCTTCAAGGCGATGGGATACTCCGTGGGCGAAGGGCCGGAGATCGAGACCGACTACTACAACTTCGAGTCGCTCAACTTTCCGCCGAACCATCCCGCGCGTGACACGCAGGACACCATCTTCATCGCGGGGCAGGAATCCAAGCCGCAGCGCGACCGGCTCCTCCTGCGCACGCACACGTCGCCCGTACAGATCCGCAGCATGGAGCGGCAGCCGCCGCCGGTCCGCATCGTCATCCCGGGCAAGGTGCACCGCAACGACGCGGCCGACGCTTCGCACTCGCCTATCTTCCACCAGGTGGAAGGGCTCGCGGTGGACACGAACATCACTTTCTGCGACCTGAAGGGCACGCTCGACCATGCTATGAAGTCGCTCTTCGGCTCGAGCGTGAAGACGCGCTTCTATCCGTCGTTCTTCCCCTTCACCGAGCCCAGCGCGGACGTGCAGATCTCCTGCTTCAAGTGCGGCGGCACCGGCCGCTTGAACGCGAACGAGGGCTGCCGCCTGTGCAAGTACAGCGGCTGGATCGAACTGCTGGGCTGCGGCATGGTGGACCCGAACGTCTACGGCTTTGTGAAAGAAAACGGCTACGACCCTGACAAGATCAGCGGCTTCGCCTTCGGCATGGGCGTGGAGCGCATCGCGATGCTGAAGTACGGCATCGACGACATCCAGCTCTTCTACCACGGCGATGTCCGTTTCCTGGAGCAGTTCGCGTGAAAGTCTCCCCCAACTGGCTCCGCGAGTTCGTCGCCATCAAAGCAGACGACCGCAAACTCGCCGACGACCTCACCCTCGCCGGCATCGCGGTGGAGAACGTCTCCGGCTCGGTCTTCGAGATGGAGATCACGACGAACCGCCCTGACGCGATGAACCACTACGGCATCGCGCGTGAAGCTTCGGCCATCTACGACCTCGACCTCAGGCCGCTCAGCGCCAAGCTGCCGCGCGCCAAAGGCACCGCTGACTTCAAGGTCGAGATCGAAGTGCCGCAGTACTGCGCCCGCTTCACTGGGCAGGTCATCCGCAATGTGAAGATCGGCCCTTCTGGCGCGCGCGTGATGCAGCGCTTCAAGGAACTGGAGCAGAAGCCCATCAACAACGCCGCGGACGCTACCAACTACGTCCTGCTGGAGATGGGCAAGCCTACCCACGCCTTTGATATGGACAAGCTCGAAGGCGGCAAGCTCGTCATCCGCATGGCCCGCGCCGGGGAGGCGCTGAAGACCCTCGATGGCGTCGAGCGCAAGCTGCATCCCGAAGATGTCGTCGTCGCCGACGCGCGCAAGCCCGTCGCCCTCGCCGGCATCATGGGCGGCTGGGACTCGATGATCACCGAGCAGACGAAGAACATCGTCATCGAGTCGGCGTGGTGGGACCCCGTGGCGATCCGCCGCAGTTGCAAGCGCCACATCATGCACACGGACGCTTCGCACCGCTTCGAGCGCGGCGCGGACTGGGCGTCGTGCCCGCTTTCGACCGAACTGGTCGCGGAGATCATCCTGGAATCCGGCGGCGAATTCGAAGGCGGCCTCATCGACGTCATCAAGCGCGAAGTGCGGCCCGCGCCGGCGCAACTCCGGCTGAGTGAAGTCCGCCGCATCCTGGGCAAGGAGATTCCCGCCCCCGAGATCGAGCGCATCTTGCGGCGGCTCGGCTTCACGCTGGCCAAACTGGGCGACGGCGCGTACCAGGTCCAGGTCCCGACGTGGCGGCTCGACGTGGAGCGCGAGATCGACGTCATCGAAGAGATCGCGCGCATCCACGGCTACAACCAGTTCCCCAACACGCTGCCGGCCTTCCAGGGCGGGCTGGTCGAGCTGCCGCACGCCACGAAGACAGAAAAGCTGCGACGCACGCTGCTCGCGCTCGGCTACAACGAGGCCATGTCGTCCACGTTCATCGCCAAGGCGGAGTCGCTGGCGGTCTCGGGCGATGAGCCCGTGCTGATCGCCAACCCGCTGAGCGAAGAAGCGTCCGGCATGCGGACTTCGCTAGTGCCCGGCATGCTGGACATGGTGGCGCACAACCTCAATCGCGGCACGGCGGATGTCCGTCTCTTCGAGGCCGGTCATGTGTTCAGCATGAACGGCGCTAATACCAGCGAAAAAGCCGCACTCTGCTTGGCGGCGACTGCACCCGCCATCGGCGGCGCGGATCCGACCGAGACCTTCCGCCGCTTCAAGGGAGACATCGAGGCGGCGCTGGAGCTGTTCGAGTCGTCGTCGCTCTACTTCGACGCCACGACTCCGGGCCATTTCCACCCTGGACGCAGCGCGCGCGCGGTGCTGAACGGCGCGACCATCGCGCGCTTCGGGCAGGTGCATCCGGAGTTCGCCGCCGCTCGCAAGCTGAAGCAGGAGGTCTACCTGGTTGAGGTCGCTCTCGACCGTCTGCTGCAGACGCCGCTGCACCAGCCGCGCTACCAGAAGCTCTCGCGCTACCCGGCGGTGGACCGCGACTTCTCGTTCCTCTTCCCTGACGGCGTCAGCTTCGAGCGCATCACCGCCGCGGTACAGGCGCTGAAGCTGGCGGAGATGCAGTCGTTCACCTCGGTGGAGATCTTCCGCGGCGGCAGCGTGCCCGCGGGCCAGTACTCCACGCTTCTGCGCGCCGTCTTCCAAAGTCACGAGCGCACCCTGCGCGACGAAGAAGTCGCCGCGTGGGCACAGCAGATCGTGGACGGGTTGAAGAAACTGGGCGGCACGCACCGCGCGTAAAAACTCTCGCCCAAAGTCAGACGGCGGCTTAGAATCGTCGCGGACTTCTTTTTCCCTTTTCCTGCGAGGCCGTCAATGCAACTTTCCCGCCGCCGCTTCTTCCAGACCTCCGCCATTGCCGCCGCCGCAACATTCGCCGCGCCTGAGGAACTCTTCGGCGCCTTCGAGCCGCAACGCAGTAATCCCAAGATGGACGGGGTCATCCTGCTCAACAGCAACGAGAACGCCTATGGTCCGTTGCCCTCGATGCTCACCGCGATGAAGGATGCCACCGCGCAGGCGCACCGCTACCCCAACGGACAGGCGCTCATTGCCCGGCTGGCTGAGATGCACAAGGTGCGGCCGGAGAACATTGTGCTGGGTTGCGGCTCAGGCGAGATCCTGCGCATGTGCGTCGAAGCTTTCACCGGCCCGGAGGCCGGCGTAGTCATCGCGTCGCCGACGTACGAGGCCGTGGGACGCCACGCACGCCTGCGGGGTCGTCGCGTGGCCGCCGTCCCGCTGAATCAGCGCTACGAGCATGACCTCGACAAGATGGCCGAGGCCGCCGCCACGCAAACGGGCCTGGTCTTCATCTGCAACCCCAACAACCCCACCGCCAGCCTCACGCCGCGCAAAGCGATCGAAAACTTCATCGCCGGGCTGAAAGACAGGCAGACGGTGCTGGTCGACGAGGCCTACCATGAGTTCGCGTTGGGTTCGCCCGACTACGCCTCATTTCTCGAAAAGCCCATCAACAGCGACCGCGTCGTGGTCGCGCGGACGTTCTCGAAGATCTACGGCAGTGCCGGCATCCGCGTGGGCTACGCCGTCGGGCCGGTGGAAGCCATCCGCCGCATGCGGGAGTTTGCCCTGCCGTATGGGGCGAGCGTCATTGCGGTGGCCGCGGCGCTGGCCGGGCTCAACGACCCCGCCGCACTGAACGCCGCCATCAAGCGAAATGAGGCCGACCGCGCCGAGTTCCTGCGTCAGGCGCGGCAACGGAGCGTCGCCGTCATCCCGTCGTGGGGCAATTTCGCCATGGTCGACACCGGGCGGCCCATCCGCGAGGCCATCGACTACTTTGCCCGGCAGAAGATCGCCATCGGGCGTCCCTTCCCGCCGTATGAGACGCACGCGCGCATCTCTTTCGGCCGGCCGGACGAGATGCAAGCCTTCTGGAAGGCGTGGGACGGCATGAAGGGATAGTTTTCCACCGATTTCACGCCGCCGACGGTCTTCGCTTCGGTTTATACTGCGGCAGCAAACATTTTTATCGAAGGAAGTCTCGTTTTTTTATGTCCAAGGCCGCGGAAGCCATACTCGAAGCCAACAGCACTGACCTGCAGTCGCTGGAAGAGAAGATCTATAAGACTATTGAGCTGCTCAAGGCGGCGCGGGAAGCCAAGGCGCACGCCGAGCGCGACGTGAAGCGCCTGCGCGAGCAACTGGAAGACCGCGAAGACGAGCACGAGCGCATGCGCCAGGAGCTGGTCGTCCTGCGCAAGGAGCGGGAAGAGATCCGCACCAAGGTGGAAAAGATGCTCAAGCAGATCGAGCTATTGACCGCCGCCGAATCTGAGGCATAATCAGGCAGCACCACCGTCTCAAGGAGACCATGTGAGCAAACCGGCGGCGACTGAAAGCGTGCGCGTGGACATCTACGACCAGTCCTACAACCTGCGCGGCACCGATCCTGAGTACATCCACAAGCTGGCCGAGTTCGTCGACCTGAAGATGCGCACCGTCGCCGAGCAGACCCAGACGGTGGACTCGCTGCGCCTGGCCGTGCTGGCCGCGTTGAACATCGCCGACGAATACCATCTGCTCAAGAAGAAGTACGACTCCATCGCCCAGGACTACCGGCTCAATGCCGACCGCCTCTCGAGCGCGCTGGATGAAGCCCTGGGCGACGGCCGCCGCGCGGGTTGACACGGCATCGCTTCCCTGCATCTCCCTGTGATTTTTTCTGCGGCTCATGCTTGCGCTTTGCCGCGCGCTTCCGTAGCATCTGCATTGAAGACCGGCCTGCAAAGTTGGTGCTGGCGGTTACCGTTTATTGAACCAATATTCACCCAACGGGGATTCGACTCGAATGAACGGTCTGGTGTGCAGCTCCCCAGTCGGAGACGCCTAAAGGACCTCGGCGGAACCCCACCTGTCTCATGACAGGTTCATAAACGGCCCACCTCACGGCCCCGCGGGTCGGCCTTTTTATTTGCGCGCATGCTTCCCCACCTCTTCGAACTCGGACGCTTCGCCCTGCCCACTTACGGCGTGCTCGCCGCCGCGGGGCTCATCCTCGGCCTGCTGCTGAACGTACACCTGGCGCGGCGCGACGGCATCAACGAGGACAAGGCGTGGAACCTGGGCGTGATCGTTATCCTGGCGGCGATCCTGGGCGGCAAGTTGATGCTGCTCGTCACCGAGCCGCAGTATTCCCTCACCAACTGGCGCAACATCTTCACCTTCAGCTTCGTCCAGTCGGGCGGCGTTTACTACGGCGGGCTGCTCGGCGCCTTTGCCGCCGCAGTCATCTACCTGCGGATGGCGAAGCTGCCGGGCCTGCGCACCGCCGACGCCTTCGCCCCGGGCGTCGCCTTCGGACACGGCATCGGGCGACTGGGGTGCCTCGCCGCAGGCTGCTGCTACGGCAGCCTCACCGACATGCCCTGGGGAGTGATCTTCACCAACCCGCTGGCGGAGAAGCAGGCGGGCACGCCGCTCGGCATTCCGCTCCATCCCACGCAGGTCTATGAGTTCCTGGCGGAGATGGTCATCACCTCCATCCTCCTGCTGTTGTGGCGCAAGAAGACGTTCGCCGGGCAGGTGATCGGGACATACCTGTTCCTCTACGGCATTGCGCGCTTCTTCATCGAGTTCTACCGCGGCGATCCAGGACGCGGTTCGGTCTTCGGCGGCATGTTCTCGCTCACGCAGGTCATCTCGATCGGCTTCGTGATCGCGGGCGGCATCCTGTGGCTGCGCCGGCGTCCGGCAACCATGGCGCCGGCGCCCGCGACCGCCTCCTGACATGCCTACTCGCGCCCAGTCCTTCACCGTCGCGCCGGAAGACGCAGGCAAGCGCCTGGACCAGTTCCTCGCCGGGCAACTGGCCGACGTCAGCCGTACACGCGTGCAGCAGCTCATCGAACAAGAGCGCGTGGAGGTCGACGGCAAGCATCTCCGCGCCGCCCACAAGCTCGCCGGCGGCGAGACCGTTACCGTCACCGGCGACGTGCAGCCGCCACCGCTCAAGGCCAAGCCGGAGAACATCCCGCTAGACGTGGTGTACGAGGACGACGCGCTCGCCATTGTGAACAAGCCCGCCGGGATGATGGTCCACGCCGGCGCGGGCCACACCGCCGAAGAAGAGGACGAAGAGGACCCGCGCACCAGCGGCACCCTGGTCAATGCGCTGCTGTACCGCTTCAAGAAGCTTTCGGCGGAGGGCGGTGAGCTGCGCCCTGGAATCGTGCACCGGCTCGACAAGGACACCAGCGGACTCATCGTGGTGGCCAAGAGTGACGTGGCACACCGCAAGCTGGCCGAGCAGTTCTCGCAGCGCCAGGTGCGCAAGACGTACACGGCGTTGGTCCACGGCTGGCCGAAGTCGGATACAGGGACCGTGAACCTTCCCATTGGCCGCGACCGCGTGCGCCGGAACCGCATGTCGGTGAAGAGCTCGCAGGGACGCGAAGCGGTGAGCCACTACAAGGTCCGCCGGCGCCTGGAGACGCCATACGGCAAGTTCGCCCTGCTCGACGTCACTATCGAGACTGGGCGCACCCACCAGATCCGCGTTCACCTCGCGTCCCTGGGCCACCCGGTCGTCGGCGACACGCTCTATGGCGCTCCCGCGGAACTCGTGCCGTTGGCCAGCGCGTATCAAAGGGCGCGTCCGGCGAATACCAAGGCCACGCGCGACCGCATGGTCTCAGAGCTGGCCCGCCGCCTCACTGAGGAGGCCACTGGCGAAGCCAAGGCGGCGAAGAAGACGAAGAAAAAGACCGCTGCGCCGGGTTCTCCCACGCCAGTCCCCGTGTCCTTGCCGCGCAACTTCCTCCACGCCCGGGCGCTGGAGTTCACTCATCCCAAGTCAGGCAAAACATTGAGTTTTTCTTCGGATCTGCCGCGGGAGTTGGACGGCTTTTTGTCCCGTTTGCAGCATCTAAGCTCGTAACCCATCTATAATGTTGGCCTGCATGAAAAAGAGCTGCACGTTTTTGGTCTTGGGACTCGTTGTGGCCCTTTGCGGCCCCGCCGCCGCCCAATCGAGCGACCAGTTGCCTTCGGCGCCTTCAGCCGCAGTTGCCCCTAAGCCCGCTCCGGCGCCGCCTCCGAAGCCGGCAGAAGAAAAGAAAGAACCGGCTGAGACCAAGCCCGCAACTCCGGTGCTGGAATCACTCTCCAAGCCCAAGCCGCAGCCTACCCAGACGCAGCCCGCGCAGACGCAGCCTTCCGCCCTGAAGCCCCGGCCGGAGGAGAAAAAGCCCGAGTCGGCGCAGAATGGCACCCCCGGAAAAGGCGACGGCGATGACATCCCGACCATCCGTAAGCGGGTAGAAGAGGTCAACGTCATCTTCACGGTCACGGACCGCCGCGGACGGTTCATCAAGGATTTGAAGAAGGAAGATTTCCGGGTCGTGGACGACAAGCGCCCGGCGGAGGCGATTCGCGCCTTCAATGCGGAGACCAACCTGCCGCTGCGCGTGGGCTTGCTCATCGATTGCAGCGCCTCCATCCGCTCCCAGTTCAAGTTCGAGCAGGAGGCGGCGGTCGAGTTCCTGAACCAGATCATCCGGCCGAAGCTCGACAAGGCGATGGTCGTCGGCTTTGACTCCGTGGTCGAAGTCCAGCAGGACCTGACCAACGACACCGAGGACCTGTCCAAGGCCATCCGCGGGCTCCGGCCCGGTGGCGGCACGGCGATGTACGACGCCATCTACCGCGTCTCGCGCGAGCGCCTGATGGACACCGGCGACACCGAGAACGTCCGCCGCGCCATCATCCTGCTCTCTGACGGCAATGACACGCAGAGCCGCGTCACGCGCGAGGAAGCCATCGAGATGGCGCAGCGCGCCGGCGTCATCGTCTACACCATCGGCACCAGCCTCTCGCCGGACAAGAACGCCGGCGACAAGATGCTGGAGCGCATCGCCGAAGCGACCGGTGGGCGCGCCTTCTTCCCCTTCAAGATCCAGGATGTCGCCAACGCCTTCTCAGACATCCAGGACGAACTGCGCAGCCAGTACATGCTGGCCTACAAGCCGGCCGATTTCCTCGCCGACGGCCGTTATCGCTCCATCGAGATCTCGACCCCGGAGAAGAAACTTAAGGTCCGGGCCCGTCGTGGCTACTTCGCTCCGCGGCAGTAGTCGGGAAAAACACCCTATTTCCCGATAAAACCAGCACAAATCCGCACGAACGGGGCTACAATCTCCGCCAAACGGTTCATTCCCCGCCGGATTCAGCCGGTTGCCGTGCTCATTGAGGAGATGAGGCAATGCCTTGCGACATTGAAGTCCTGCGCCAGCTCACGCTGTTCGAGTTCCTGGAAGAGCCCGACCTGCAGCAGCTCGCCTCTGTGATCGAGACCACCGAACTGAAGGAAGGCGACATCCTCTTCGAATCCGGTGACCCCGGCGACTCTCTCTTTGTCGTCAACAAGGGCGAGGTAGAGCTCTACACCAAGGACACCGCCGGGCAGAAGATCGTGCTGGCCGAGGCGCGCACGGATGACATCTTCGGCGAGCTCGCCCTCTTAGATGCCGGACCGCGCTCCGCCACCGCCCGCGCCAAGGAAGATTCGGAACTGCTGGTGCTCGACCGCGACCATCTGCTCTTTCTCATCCGCAAGCGCCCGGAATCGGCGCTGAAGATGCTCGCCGGCATCGGCGCCATGACGCGCAAGGCTGACGAACTGCTCCGCACCCGCGTCTCCCGCAATGCCAATGACGTGATCGAGATCCACTCGACACCTCTCCAGCGCGTCGCGGACTTGATCGCCGAGTTCAGCGGCAGCATGCCGTTCCTGATCCTGAATGCGCTGTGGTTCGGCACCTGGATCGTGATCAACACCCTGCCGATGGGAGTCCGGCAATTCGATCCCTTCCCCTTTGGCCTGCTCACGATGATCGTGTCGCTCGAGGCCATCTTCCTCTCCTGCTTCGTGCTCATCAGCCAGAACCGGCAGGCAGAGAAAGACCACCTGCGGTCCGATATCGAGTACGAGGTGAACATCAAGGCGGAGCTGGAGATCCAGCACCTGCATGAGAAGAGCGACCGGATGAATGAGAACCTGCTGGCGCGGTTGAACAAGCTGGAAAAGATGCTCAGCTCCCGCAGCAGCGACCAGTCGAGCTCTGCCGCCGCCAATAGCTAATCGCGCGCGGCGTAGTAGCCCTTGCGCGCCTGGATGCGCGCGTTCTTGGCTTTGATCTCGACCTTGCGGTACGAGCCGTCGCGCTTGGCGTTCGTGGGCGTGTAGCCGATGCTGTACTGGCTGCGCAGCTCCGCGCTGATCTGGTCGAAGGCTTCCTTCAGCTTCTTCATGTTGTTCCCGACCTCGATCATGCGTCCACCGGTCTCTTCCGCGATCTTCTTCATTGCGCCAACGCCACCGTAGGGCGTGTCGCCGTAGAAGCCGCGGTCAGCGATGAGCAGCACGTAGCAGATCGCATCCGCCTTCTGCGCCGCTTCGATCGACTCCTGGATCCGCACCTTGCTGCCGTAATCCTCGCCGTCGGTAAGGATGATCATCGCCTTGCGGCCGACCTCCCGGCCCAGCTTCTCGCGGCCCGCCAGGTAGATGGCGTCATAGAGAGCGGTGGTGCGCGGATTGCTGTTCGGGATCGGGCCGCCGCCCATGCCCGGCCCGCCGCCGCCCGCGCCGCCCGTGTTGATGCGGACACTCTCCAGGCCGCGCTTCAGTTCGCGCGTCGACGAGGTGAAGTCCTGTACGAGCTCCACATTCACGTCAAAGTTCATCAGGAAGGCCAGGTCCTTCTCCCGGATGACTTCGCGCAAGAACTCGGCGCCCACCTGCTGCTCCATGGGCAGCACGCGCTCCTGGCTGCCGCTGGTGTCGATCAGGAGGCCCAGCGTCAGGGGCAGGTTGCTCTCCGCGCTGAAGTACTTGACCGTTTGCTTCTGCCCGTCTTCGAAGACCTCGAAGTCCTCACGCTTGAGCTCAGGGAGCAGCGCGCCGCGCTTGTCCTTGGCGTTGAAGAAGAGGTTGACCACGTTGACGTCCACGCGGAAGGTCTGGTCGTCCTTCTGCGCAGTCCCCGCCGGTTGCGCCGCGGCGCTCGCCGCCAACGTCAGGGAGCACAACAGGGCTGCTAAGCGGCGGTGGGGGGAGGTGGTCATGAGGCCTTTCTTTTTTCTGTTAAGCTTACGCATATATTAGACGCGTCCATCATCTAAACCGATACATACCTTGTTAAAGGGCGATCCGATGGCCAAGTTGCGCAGCAGCTTAGTTTTTGTCCTTTTCTCCACTTTTGCGGCTCTGACCGCCCTTTTAGCGCAGTCTGCGCAGGACCCGCAGAAGGTCCCGGATGCGCCCAGCGCCACGCGCCCGGCCCAGACGCAGCCGTTCCCGCCCGGCACCAAGCCGGCGCCCGTCCCGCAGCCGAACCATCCTCCGGAGACCGAAGCTCCCGCGCCCGCGCAGTCCACGACCTTGCCGGAGGTCACCCGGGTGCCGCCTCGCGGCACACCGCGCGCTGCCGGCGACGATGGACATGACGAGTTCCGCATCGTCACCAGCGTAAACTTCGTCACCGTTCCGGTGACGGTGAAGGATTCCGAAGGCCGGCTGGTCGATGGCCTGCTTCGCCGCGACTTTGCCATCTATGAAGACGGAGAACCGCAGAACCTGCGGCTCTTTACTTCAGACCCATTCCCGCTCTCCGTCGCTCTGGTCATCGACCAGGGAATGTCGCCCCGCTCGATGAAGATCATCAACGAATCGTTCCAGGGGCTGATCGGCGCCTTCAGCCAGTTCGACGAAGTCTCTCTGTTCACGTACGACAACACCGTCCGCCAAGTCACCGACTTCCAGGCGGCGAACGACAACTTCCTCGGCTCGCTGCGGCGGGTGAAGCGTCCCGGCCGCCAGGGGGGCGCTCCCGTGGTGGATGGCCCCATGGCCTCCGGCCCGACGATCAGCGGACGGCCTGCCGACCCCGGCGCCCGCACCGTGCGCACCCCGCAGCGTGAGACCCGCGCCCTCAATGACGCTATTCTGCGCGCCGCGCAGGAGCTGAGCAAGCGCGAGAAGGCTCGCCGCCGCATCATCTTCGTCATCAGTGACGGCCAGGAGCTGGACTCGAGCGCCAGTTATGCCGAGGTTCTGAAGTTGTTGCTGTCGAATGAGATCATCGTTTACTCCATTGGCGTGGACAACGCCGCCGTGCCCGGCATCGAGCGCCTGGCGCGCATCCGCTTCCCCGGTCAGGGCACGAACAATCTGCTGCCGAAGTATGTCTCGGCCACGGGCGGCGAACACTTTGCCGAGCTCACCCGCGCTGCCATCGAGCGCACCTACGCCCAGCTCACCGAGGTGGCGCGCAACCAGTACACGCTCGGCTACACCACGCGGCCCACAGTGGCGAGTGCCTATCGCACCATCGAGGTGAGGGTGAAGCGGCCGGGGTTGAAGGTCTATGCGCGGGACGGCTACTATCCGCTGCCGCGACGGCCTGCCGATCAGCCGAACCGGTGAATCGGATTCACCCCGTCGTGGAAAGGCACTTTGGTAATCGGCTGGCTTTGAGAATTGCTTTTCCTTGATATGAGCGCCGCTTTACAATGAATCTGCAATCTTCTCGCATGTGATATAAATCCTTGCAGCAGCAGAGATTGTGATTCGGAATCCCCTTTGCGCAGTTCCGCGGCGCCGACCGCCCGTTTCTTCGCAAACCGATCGAGGAAGACGTTGAGTTTCATCAACTTCGCGGCCCGTGAGATCAACTGCAAGATCGTCTACTATGGCGCCGGCCTAGGCGGCAAGACGACCAACCTGCAGGTCATATTCGACAAGACGGCCGATAAGCAAAAAGGCAAGATGATCTCCCTGGCGACGGAGACCGACCGTACGCTCTTCTTCGACTTCCTGCCGCTCGACCTCGGCACCGTACGCGGCTTCAAGACCCGTTTCCACCTCTATACCGTCCCCGGACAGGTCTTCTACGACGCCAGCCGCAAGCTCATCCTGCGCGGCGTGGACGGCGTGGTCTTCGTGGCCGACTCCCAGGAAGAGCGCATGGACGCCAACCTGGAAGCGCTCGACAACCTGCAGGACAACCTGAAGGAACACGGTTACGACCTGCAGAAGATTCCCTACGTGCTGCAGTTGAACAAGCGTGACCTGCCCAATGTGCTTCCCGTCGAGGCGCTGAAGAAGGAACTGTTGCGCAAGAACGAACCGGTCTTTGAGGCGGTCGCCTTCAACGGCACGGGCGTCTTTGAGACGCTGAAGGAAGTCGCCCGCCAGGTACTAGTCGAGCTCAAGAAAGGCTAGCGCCTTTCTATTTCAGCTTCGCGCTCCTCAACATCTTGTTGAAGGTCGGATAGAGGTTCTGGAAGTCCGCCTCCGGCGAGATGAAGACGAAATACACGAAGTCGCCGCTCGGCGATTGGGTGACCACGAGCCAGTCGCGCTCCTTCTCCACCTGCCCCCTTGAGTCCTTCAGCGGTGACGGCCCGTTGAGGATCACGGACCGGGCCGCGCGTCCGTTCAGACGGAACTCATCCGCATTCCCAGACTGTCTTAGGTCCGGATTCGACTGCCGCAGCTGCGCGAGCAACTGGTTCGTGGCTTCATCGAGGCTGGCATTGCGCTGCTCGGTCTCAAAGCCGCTCACGATGACGCCGAACGCCACGGCATTCTCAGCCACGCCGCCTTTGGGCGCGATAGTCACCGTCGAACTGCGGTCGCCATAGACGTCCCAGTTCGCCGGATACTCCAGCGTGTAGTCGTTATGGTCGAGCGTCTTCGACTGGCTCGAGGGCGTGATGTCGCTGCTGCGCCCGATCGTGCCCTCGCCGGACGTCACGCCCGCCTTCTTCTGCGCGGCGATCTCCTGCGCGGTCAGCGGCTTCATGCCTGCGACTTTGTTCTTGATGCTGCGGAACTCGGAGCTGTCACTGGAGTACTGGCGGTTTCCGAGGGTGGCAATCTCCTTCGCCACGCCGCCGGCCCGGTCGCCGGGGTTCGGGTGAGACGACATGAAGTTCGGTCCGCGGGCTCCACCCTCGGCTTCCAGCTTGCGGAAGAAAGTGACCATGCCGTTCGGGTTGATGCCGGCGTCGTGGAGCATGTCCGCGCCGACGAGGTCAGCCTCGCGTTCGGCGTCGCGGGAGTACTTCATGAACAGCGAATTCACGCCAAATCCGATGCCCAGTTGCGCCAGTTGTCCGGTCATGCTGCCACCCAGCTTGCCGCCAAGGATGGCCAACGGGATCTGCGCGGCGGCCTGCTTGCTGGCCTGGTTCACGCCGTGCCGCATCACCACGTGCGCGATCTCGTGCGCCATGACGCCCGCCAACTCGCTCTCGTTGGACGCGGCCTGGATGGTCCCAACGTTGATGTAGACCGGCCCTCCCGGCAGCGCGAACGCATTGATCTCCTTCTGGTTCACGACCTTGAAGGTGTAGGGATACTTGTTGCCTGGGGCCTTCGCGGCGAGCCGCTGCCCCAGCCGCGCCACGTAGCTGTTGATGTCGGCGTCCTTCACCAGCGGCATCTCCTTGTCCACCTGCGCGGAGTACTCCTTGCCCGCCTGGATCTCCTGCTCCACGCTGAACAGGCTCCATCGCGGCTTGGCGTTGTAGCGCGCCTGCAGCGGCGCTACCAGCACGCAGACCAGCAGCACGGCCACCATGCGCTGCGACATCAACTTGGCTCTCATGATCGCTCCTTCCAAAACAAAGCCTGCCGGCCCTCATTTTCAGGGACAAGCAAACAATCTACACCCTGGGGTATGGAGGGTTAGATGCGCGCTCCGCAGACGGCCGTTGGTTTCGGCCTAAATGACGAAGGCGCCCGTCGCCGGACGCCTTCAAGTCTATTGTCTGCTTGGCTTTAGCCGATCTTATCCAACAGGGGTGAGTTCGCCGCCTCACGCCGCGCGCTGGCCTTGGTGGTACGGCCGCCGGCGCCCGTGGCTGCCGCCTCCTGCCCGTATTTCTCGAGCAGGACAGGCACCAGTGCCCCTTCCGCTTCCTTGGTGAAGGTCATGCGGTCATCGACCCGGTCGATCTTGATGAAATCGCCGAGCTTCACTTGGCCGGTGGCCACCAGGTTCGCCAGCGGGAAGACCACGTTCTTCTCGATGGAGCGCTTCAGGTGCCGCGCGCCGTACTTGGCGTCCGTACCCTCCTGCAGCAGGAACTTTTTCACGGTCGGCGTGCAGCTGAACACGAACTGGCTGTTGCCGGTGGCGTGCAGGATACGTTGCTGCACCATGCCGAGCTCGATCTCCAGGATCTGCTCCAGGTGCTCGGGCCGCAGCATATTGAAGACCACCGTCTTGTCGATGCGGTTCATGAACTCGGGCGAGAACTTGCGCCGCGCCGCCTCGACCGCCGTACGCGTGAGCTTCTCGTCCATCTTGTGGTCGATCTGGTCCGGCTTTTGCGCGAAGCCCAGGCCGCCGTTGATGAGGTCGTTCATCTCGCCCGCGCCCAGGTTCGAGGTCATGAAGATCATGCACTGCGAGAGGTCCACCCGCCGGTTGTCGCCCAGCGTGAGCGTGGCCTTGTCCAGGATGCCGAGCAGCAGCTGCCAGAGCGCGTCGCTGGCCTTTTCGATCTCGTCGAAGAGCAGCAGCGAGAGCTTCAGCTTCTCGGTGTGGTGCTGGTTCAGCGCCTCCTGGGTCAGCAAGGGATGGGTCTCGCGATGTCCCAGATATCCCGGCGGCGAGCCGATGAGTTTGGCGATCTCATGCGAGTGCTGGAACTCCGCGCAGTCGATCTTGATCACCGCCCGCGGGTCGCCGAACAGCGTCTCGGCCATGGCTTCGACGACGCGCGTCTTGCCCGAGCCGGTGGGGCCAAGGAACAGGAAGTTGCCCACCGGACGTCCGGGGGCGTTCAATCCCGCCAGGAACATCTGGTAGATCTCCGCCACCTTTTCGATCGCCGACTCCTGGCCCACGATCTTGCGGCGGATCGACATTTCGAATTCTTGGGCGTCGGTGCTGCGGAGTGTCGGGTCGAGCGCGGTATTCAAACCGGTTTTCATGACGGTACGGCCTTTGAGTTCCTGTATGGGGCCCACGGCCAGCTTTGCCGGTTCGGCAAAGATACGGGCCGTCAGCCTTTTGAGATGGGCGCGCAAGCCTTTGAGTTGTAACCCGTTCTTTCGACGGTCTCCGGGCATCTTGCCTGTCCCCTGGTCCATCGCATCACCAAAGGAGTAGCCCGAGTGGTCACTAGGCGGTCGCGGCATGCATTGCTATGATGCGTTTGCCCCCGATACAGGTCTTCGCCCGAATGTCATTATTACGGTCCCCGCGCTCGGCTCCGCTTCGTCTCATCACTTTCCTGGTTTCCACGCTTCTGATTGCCTCATGCGGTGTGCAAAAGCCTGCACCTGCCGACACCCACGCACGCCCGGTCGCCGCGGCGGCGCCGGCCCCAGCGCCCACTGAAGCCACCTACGTCGCCAAAGCGCTCGACTCCACCACCTCCGTCGCGCGTAAGTTCCTGCCGCAGTCGAGTTTGATGACGGTCGCCGACCTGGACCGTGCCATCCGCGAGCGCAACGGCGTGAAGGGGAACCTCCGTGCCGGGCAGGAGATCATCGTTCCCGCCCTCGAACCGCAGCCAGTCGTGGCGAAACCGCGCGGCACCCCGAAAGATGCCGACATCCGTGCCATCTACCTCACCGCCAACACCGCGGGCAGCCTCCATGGCTTGCAGTTAGTGCGCCGGTGGCGCGAGGCCGGCGGCAACGCCGTAGTCTTCGACATCAAGGACAGCGACGGAACGCTCAGCATCGCCTTCGACCACCCCCTGGCCCCGAAGCGGCGGCCTCTTATCGCCAATCTGCCCAAGTACGTACGCTACCTGCATTCGCTGGACATGCATGTCATCGCGCGCATCGCCCTCTTCCGCGATGACCACATCGCGCAGAACCACTCGCGGCTGGCTGTCCGCTCCCGCGCCACCGGTGAACCGTGGATGGAGAACGGCAAGCAGGTGTGGGCCGACCCCTCGAACAAAGAAGTCCAGGACTACAACCTCGCCCTCGCCAAGTTTGTCGCCGCTTCCGGCGTGGACGAGGTGCAGTTCGACTACGTCCGCTTCCCTGCCGAAGGCAATCAGCCGGACGCGAAATTCGCCTTCCAGTCCGACCCGCAGCTCCGCCGCTCTGATGTCATCAACGCCTTCCTCGCGCGCGCCCAACGGGAGTTGCGGCCCTCGGACACACTATTGTCGCTCGACGTCTTCGGCGTGATGGCGTGGCAGCGCAGCGTCGACCTGGCCCACACCGGCCAGGACATCGCGCAGATGGCGAAGCACTGCGACGTGCTGGCCCCCATGATCTATCCTTCGCACTTTTTCGGCATGGATGGACATGAGCTGCCCGGCGACGCTCCCGCACATTTCATCGCGACTTCCATGGACCGCTTCCGTAAGATCACCGCGGGGAGCGGCGTCGTGATCCGCCCGTGGCTCCAGGCCTTCGGGTGGAAGACGCGGACCTACTCGCCGGACTACATCAAGACGCAGGTGCTCGTCGCCAAGCAGCGTGGAGGTCTCGGCTTCATGCTGTGGAACGCGCGCAATGACTACTCCAAGCCCTTCGCCGCCATGCCTGCCATGACCGCAGACGCTGACCGCTATTTCGGCAAGGCCGGCGCCACCCCGTCCCAGCATCTGGCAGAGGTACAGAAGCTCCCCGCCGCCTCGCGGAAGCTCCCGGCACTGCCCCTGCTGTAAAGAAAAGTGCGTCGGAACGCGCTGCAATCCGTTCTATAATCTAGGTGCTGGACCCTAAGAACCTTTCGAACGTAAGCGGCACAGGTGCGCGGCAGCGGCGACGCTGCGGCCTCCAACTTTGTCAGTAAGGAGCCGAGGAATGCCCATCCAGGCCACGGAAAAGATTTGGCACAACGGTAAGCTCATCCCCTGGAACGACGCCAAGATCCACATCATGTCCCACGTGGTGAACTACGGGTCCTCCGTCTTCGAGGGCGTGCGTTGTTACGCGTTGCTGAAAGGTCCCGGCATCTTCCGCGCCCAGGAGCACGCCCAGCGCCTGCTGGACTCCGCCAAGATCTACCGCATGGCCACCGATTACACCGTGGACGACATCGTCAACGCGATGGTCGAAGTAGTGGGCGTGAACGGCGTTTTCCCCTGCTATATCCGGCCCCTGATCTTCCGCGGCTATGGCGAAGCCGGCGTGAATCCCAAGGGCTGCCCGACTGAGGTCTATGTCGCCAACTACCCCTGGGGCAAATATCTCGGCAGCGGTAATCCCGAGGAGGGCGTCGACGTCTGCGTCTCCTCTTGGACCCGCATGGCGCCCAACACCCTGCCGGCGATGGCCAAGTCCGGCGCCAACTACATGAATTCGCAGCTCATCAAGATGGAAGCCGTCGCCAATGGCTACGTTGAGGGCATTGCGCTCGACGTGAACGGCTATGTCAGCGAAGGCTCGGGCGAGAACCTGTTCCTCGTCAAGAACGGCACCCTGATGACCGCGCCGCTCGGCAACTCCGTGCTGCCCGGCATCACCCGCGACTCCGTCCTCAAGCTGGCCAAGGACCAGGGCATTCCCGTGGTTGAGCAGATCATCCCCCGCGAGATGCTGTACCTGGCCGATGAAGTGTTCTTCAGCGGCACCGCGGCGGAGATCACACCAATCCGCTCCGTCGACCGCATCACCGTCGGTAAGGGCGTGGCCGGTCCCATCACGCTGGGTCTGCAGCGCGACTTCCTCTCCATCGTCTCGGGCAAGACGGAAGACCGCTTCCACTGGTTCACCCCGGTACCCGTAAAGCAGCCCGTCGGCGTTTAACGACCGTTCGTCACAAGGACGCGGAAATTTTCCGCGTCCTTTTTCTTTGTGGTTGTTCTAACCTTACGGTTTGAAATCCCGGAAGGAGTTCCCTCCCATGAGTACCGCTACCAAAGCCGCTATCACCCCCGAGTACGCTTCCCTGGTCCGCGACATGAACGTGCAGGCGCTGGAACGCGAGTTCGTCACCACCGCCAAGGTCATTCGCGCAGTCCCGGAAGACAAGACTTCCTACAAGCCGGACCCGCACGCCCGCAACGCCGGCGACTTGGCCTGGCATCTGGCCTCGACCGAAGTCTGGTTCTTGGACAGCATTGCCGCCGGCAAGTTCGTGCCCGGCGCCGAGAACGACTACCAGAACCCCGGCACCATCGCCAAGATCGCTGACTGGTACGAGAAAGAGACCAAGCGCGCCATCGAAGGCGTGAAGAAGCTCTCCGGCGAGCAGTTGCTGCAGGTGGTCGATTTCTACGGCGCCTTCCAGCTGCCGAACTTCGCCTACCTTAGCTTCCAGCTCGTGCACGGCGTCCATCACCGCGGCCAGCTTTCGACCTACCTGCGGCCGATGGGCTCTAAGGTGCCGGACATCTACGGCGGCAGCTACGACTACCCCTGGCAGGGCTAGCAGTCGCCAGTCTCCAGTCTTCAGTCTCCAGAAGGGGCACAGGTTCTCAGCCTGTGCCTTTTCTGTCCATGAGCTGAGAAGTGAACCTTGTGGACCGAAGACTGGAGACTGAAGACCGGCAGCTATTTTTCCGTGATCAGCCGCGCGCTCTTCTGGAAACTCAGGTACGCCCACAGCCAGTCCAGCAGCACGAAGAAGCGGTTGCGGAAGCCGATCAGGAAGAAGAGGTGGATCGCCAGCCACGCGAACCACGCCACAAAGCCGGACACCTCGACGCCGGGCAGCATGCCTACTGCCTTCGTCCGTCCGATTGTCGCGAGACTTCCCTTGTCTAGGTAGTGGAACGTGCCCCGATGGTCGCGTTCCAGGTCACGCTGGATCGCTTTGCCCACGAACTTGCCCATCTGGATTGCCGCGGGCGCCACACCCGGCACTGGATTGCCGTTCTTGTCCGGGTAGGTCACCAAATCGCCGACGACGAACACATTCCGGTGGTCGGGTAATGCCAAGTCGCCGCCGACGTGAACCCTGCCCGCGCGGTCCGTTTTGACCGTGGGTCCGAGCTTCTTGCCCAGCGGCGAAGCCGCCACGCCCGCCGCCCACAAGGTGACCGCCGCGGGAACTACCTCTTGGCCGACATAAACTTTGCCCTGCTCGACGTTCGTCACCAGGGTGTTCGTGCGGACTTCGACGCCCAGCTCGCGCAACTGCCGCTCCGCGCTCGCGGAGAGTGCTGGGGTGTAGGCGGGCAGAACACGCGGCCCGCCTTCCAGCAGGATGACCCGTGCCTTCTCCGGGTCGATGCCGCGAAAATCATGCCGCATGTAGCGGTGCGCGATGTCGGCGATGGCGCCGGCGAGCTCCACACCCGTCGGCCCGGCGCCGATGACCACGAAGTTCAGTTCCTCCTGCTTGCCTTCGGCCACGGCCTTGCGCTCCGCCTGCTCGAAGACGGTGAGCACGCGCCGCCGAATGTCGAGGGCATCTTCCAGCGTCTTGAGTCCCGGGGCGTACAGCGCCCAGTCATCGTGGCCGAAATAGGCGTGCGTCGCGCCCGCGGCCACGACCAGGTACTCGTACTCGAGCGGGGTTTCGCTGTCCTTGAGGAAGACCTGCTGCTTGTCGAGGTCGAAGCCTACGACTTCACCCAGCAGCACCTCCACGTTGCGGTAACGGTTGAACACCGCCCGTACGGGCGAGGCGATCTCTGCCGGCGAGAGCACCGCCAGTGCCACCTGGTAAAGCAAGGGCTGGAAGGTGTGGTGGTTCTTGCGGTCGACGATGGTGATCTGTACGTCCGCACCCGACCTGGCCAGGGCCCGGGCGGCATTCAGCCCGGCAAACCCCGCGCCGACGATGACCACCCGCGGACGTTCGATCTTCATGGTTTATGGATGCTATAGGTACGACTTCTTATTCTAAATTAAGGGGTTAACCCGTCTTTCCCGGCATTCACCGATTGCTTAATGGCCCCCATCGTGATAATTTTCCGCTTCGCCCCTCACGGAGAAGGATATCCATGCCCCATATCGACGACCTGCTACGCATTGCCATGGAGCGCAAGGCCTCTGACTTGCACCTCAAGGTTGGCAACTATCCCCATTGCCGCATCGACGGCGAGCTGGTGCCCATCACCGACCAGCCCCGTATCTCCGCCGAAGACATGCTCAACATGGCCTTCAGCATGATGAGCAACCGGCAGAAGCAGAAGTTCAAGGACTCCTCCGAGCTGGATATGGCCTACGGCGTCGCCGGCCTGGGGCGCTTCCGCGTCAACGTCTTCCAGCAGCGCGGCAACGTGGGACTGGTCCTCCGTATGATCCCCACCAAGATCAAGGCCCTGGAAGAGCTGTTCATGCCCAAGGTCATTGAGGACATCTGCGAGGCCTCGCGCGGACTGGTGCTGGTCACCGGCGTCACCGGCTCGGGCAAATCCACCACGCTGGCCGCCATGCTCGACCGCATCAACTCCACGCGTCCGGAGCACCTCATCACCATCGAGGACCCCATCGAGTTCCTGCACCGCGACAAGAAGGGCTTCGTCAACCAGCGCGAAGTGGAAGTCGACACGCCCTCGTTCGGCTCGGCGCTTCGCGCCAGCCTCCGTCAGGACCCGGACATCATCCTGGTCGGCGAAATGCGCGACCTGGAGACCATTTCGACGGCGCTGCACGCCGCCGAGACCGGCCACTTGGTCTTCTCCACGCTGCATACGCTGGACGCGGTCGAGACCGTCAACCGCATCATCTCCGTCTTCCCGCCGCCGGAGCAGAAGCAGGTCCGCCTGCAGCTTGCCACCACGCTCAAGGCCGTCATCTCGCAACGCCTGGTCAAGCGCGCCGATGGCGCCGGCCGCGTGCCCGCCGTCGAAGTGCTGGTCTCCACCGCCTACGTGAAGGAGTGCATCATCACGCCGGAGAAGACCCGCGTGATCCATGAAGCCATCAGCCAGGGCGGCACCCAGTACGGCATGCAGAGCTTCGACCAGTCGCTCTACGACCTCTACCAGCAGGGCCTCATCACCTACGAGACGGCCCTGGAGAACGCGACCAACCCGGACGACTTCAAGCTCAAGGTGCAGGGCATCGGCTCCACCGCCGACGCGGCCCGCGAGCAGATGGACGCCGCGAAGTTCGGCCGGTAACTCACATCGCAAACAGAAACGGCGCAGCGAAAGCTGCGCCGTTTGTTTTTGTCAGCACGCTTGCCGGTTCAGGCTTTCCCCTTCAGCTCCGTCCACTTGCTGGTCTTCGCATCCAGTGCCTTCCAGTCCGTCTTGTCGAACAGAGCCGAGCCCGCCTTCGTCAGCGCCTTCAGTTCGGCAAAGAGCTTCGGATCCACCTTGGTGAAGTTGAAGCACGACTTGCCCTGCATACGCTTCTTCAGCTCCGGCGACATGTTCTTCATCAGCTCCGGCGACATGTACACCGACATCAGGTAGTAGCTCACGTACTGCTTGCCCAGGCGCACCCCGCCGTAGCACATCGGCTTGCCGCGATAGACCGGCTCATGCGTCTCCAGGTAATAGAAGTCCTTGGCGTACATCTTCTTCTTGAGCTTCTTCTCATACGGCTTCAGGATGGCGCACAGCGAGTCATAGACGGGCATCAGGCTGGTGTTCATGGTCCTTTGATAACCGGATCCCTTCGACTTCGATCTCACCTTGGCTGTTTTCGTCGCGGCCTTCATGCTCGCCTCCATTGTGGCGGACATTGTAGAACAGCAGCTAGCACCTAGCAGCTAGCATCTAGCCACCAAAGATTCTGGTGGATCCAGGCAAGACTGCTTCCGCTGGCGTTCACCGCAATCGCTGAACGGCCAGATGCTAACTGCTAGATGCTAAGTGCTAGCTGCTCGTCCTGCGGTATGCTTCCCTCGTGCCCTTCAAGCGTTCCACTAAGCTTTACGACGAAGCAGGACTTTACGAGTATGCCGTCCAGGCGCTGGGACGCCGCATGCGCACCGTGCTCGAACTCAAGCGGCTGATGCGGCAGAAGCGCGTGGCTCCGGGTGCGGACAAAGAAGCCACCATCGACGCCGTCATCAACCGCCTCAAGGACCAGCGGTACCTCAACGACACCCAGTTCGCCACGCTCTACTCCACCTTCCGCCGCGATGGCGACAAGCTTGGCCGGCGCCGCGTCGAGACCGACCTGATGGCCCGGGGCGTGCACAAGGACGTAATCGAGAAGGCCGTGGCCGAGACCTACTCCGGCGTGAATGAAGAGACGCTGGCCCGCGACTACCTGCGCCGCAAGCGCATCCCCCGCCCTTCGACGCCCAAGCGCGGCGACCTCGCCAGCTACAAGCAGTCGCAGAAAGAATCGGCCAAGGTCTTCCGCACCCTCGTCCGCGCCGGCTTCCGCACGGGCACGATCGTCAAGATCCTCAAGAAGTGGGATGTTGACGACGAAGTCCTGACCGCCCTGCAGGAAGAAGACACTCCGCTCGCGGAATGACCCCAAGCGCGCCGAGCAACTGTCCAAGCCCTTCCTGCGAAACTTCTCTGGTTTACCCGCAATCCCCGGTGTACCATTCGTCCCACTCCCCCCGCACCACCGGCCCTTTGGACTCTCCATGCCCTGGCTTAAGCGCATCCTCGCCGTCGGCAAGATCCGCAAGGCGGTCCTCACCAGCCGCAGCGCGCTGGAGGAGGCCGGCTATTCCGTCGCCTATGCCGGCGACGCGAAGAGCGCCATCGAGATGATGGCCTCGCTGAAGTTCGACCTCGTCGTCCTCAGCCATGAGCAGAAGCGCGCCATCCCCATGATGACCGAGATCAAGCGCCACCATCCCACGGCGGTGCTGGCCCTCATCCACCCTTATCCGGACGACCAGAGTCCCATCGTCCACTTAGCGCCGAAGTCGACCACGCTCCATCGCGACCACCTGCTCAGCGAGCTGCGCTTTCTCTTTGAGACCCACAGCGGCCCCACCGTGCGGAAAGGCAGCCGCTAGCATTTAGCGCTGCCGGGCGCTCACGCTCATCCTGCTAGAATCAGTAGTTCGCCTATGCCCCCCACCGGCTCCCAGATACGGACTCAGTTCCTGAAGTACTTCGAGCAGCGCGGCCACCGCGTGGTGCATTCCTCGTCGCTCATCCCCCCGGACGAGACCCTGCTGTTCACCAACGCGGGTATGAACCAGTTCAAGGACGTGTTCCTCGGCGCCGACAAACGCGACTACAACCGCGCTGCCACCAGCCAGAAGTGCGTCCGCGCCGGCGGCAAGCACAATGACCTGGAGAACGTGGGCTTCACCAACCGCCACCACACGTTCTTCGAGATGCTCGGCAACTTCAGCTTTGGCGACTACTTCAAGAAAGACGCGATCGCCTACGCCTGGGAGCTGGTCACCTCGCCCGAGTGGTACGGCGTGGACAAGAACCGCCTCTACGCCACCATCTTCAAGGGCTCGGAGGGCGTGCCGCGCGATACCGACGCGGAAAAATACTGGCAGGAAGTCGGCGTGCCCAAAGAGCGCATCTTCGCCATGGGGATGAAGGACAACTTCTGGCAGATGGGCGACACCGGCCCCTGCGGCCCCTGCTCGGAGATCCACTACGATTGCGGCGTCGAAGCCAGCGATAAAAAGCACCCGGACTGCGCCGCCGGCAAGTGCCAGTTCCCCTGCCCGCACGACTGCGGCCGCTACATGGAGATATGGAACCTGGTCTTCATGCAGTTCGACCGCGACGCCAGCGGCAAGCTCACACCGCTGCCCAAGCCTTCGATCGACACCGGCATGGGCCTCGAGCGCATCGCCGCGGTGCTGCAGGGCAAAGTCTCAAATTACGACACCGACCTCTTCACGCCGCTCATCAAGCGCGCCGCCGAGTTGACCGGCGTGGACGCGAAGAAGGAACTCGAAGCCGAGAACAAGAAGTCATCGGCGGCATCGCTGCGCGTCATCGCCGACCACGCCCGCTGCGTCACTTTCCTTATCTCCGACGGCGTGCTGCCCTCGAACGAAGGCCGCGGCTACGTGCTGCGCAAGATCCTGCGCCGCGGCATCCGTCACGGACGCCTCCTCGGCCAGGAAAAACCCTTCATGCACGAGATGGTTCACGCCGTGCGCGATCTCATGAGCGACGCTTACCCGGAGTTGAAGGAGACGGCCGAGCGGGTAGCGAAGACCGTTCGCGCCGAAGAAGAGCAATTCGGTCGGACGTTGCAGATCGGGAGCGCCCGGCTTGAATCTCTCATTGCTGACATCAAGAAGTCAGGCAAGGACACACTCGAGGGCGCGGCTGCATTCAATCTCTACGAGACCTTCGGGCTGCCTGCGGACTTCATTGAAGACGCCGCGCGCGACCAGGGACTGCGCTTTGATCTGAAAGGCTTCGACGCTGCGAAAGCTGCCGAGCAAGAGCGCGCCCGCGCCTCCTGGAAGGGCGGCGCCAAGCAATCGGCCGCTCCCGTCTATCGCGACCTCGACAAAACGAAGTTCGAGGGCTACACGCAGACTGAATCACGCGATTGCGAAGTGCTTGCCATCGTCAAAGACGGCCAAGGCGCGCGCGAACTCAAGGCTGGCGAAAAAGGCGAGGTCGTCCTCGACCACACGCCCTTCTACGCCGACTCCGGCGGCCAGGTCGGCGATATCGGCGTCTTTCGCGACAGCTCCGGCAACGTCGTCGCTGAGGTCAACGGCTGCGTCATGCCGGTCGCGGGCGTGCGCGCGCATAAGGTCGTGGCCAAGCAGCCCTTGCACGTCGGTATGAAGGTCGACGCTGCCGTCCACGCCGACGTCCGCCGCGCCACGGTGCGCAACCACACGGCCACCCACCTGGTCCACGCCGCGTTGCGCGAGGTATTGGGCAAGCACGTGAAGCAGGCGGGCTCGCTCGTCGATCCCAAGCACCTGCGCTTTGATTTCTCGCACTTCACCGGCGTCGCGGACGAAGAGCTCCAGGACATTGAGGACCTGGCGAACAAGGAAGTGCTGAAGAACACCCGGGTCGACGTCATCAACGACGTTCCCATCGACGTCGCCATCAACGAATACAAGGCAATGGCACTCTTCGGCGAAAAGTACGGGGACAAGGTGCGCGTGATCAAGATCGGCGACTTCTCCACCGAGCTCTGCGGCGGCATACACACCACCGCCACCGGCGAGATCGGCCTGGTGAAGCTGCTGCACGAGTCCAGCGTCTCGTCCGGGGTCCGTCGCGTGGAGGCGATCACCGGCGAGGACTCGGTGCGCCACTTCCGCACCGACCACCGTATCGTGAACCTCACCGGCCAGCTTCTGGGCCAACCAGCGGAAGACCCGGACGCCTTCCGCCGCGCCCTGGAGTCGAAGGAAGAAGAGATCAAACGCCTGCGCAAGGAGCTGGAGCAGATGCGCATGAAGTCGGCCGCGGCTTCCGTCTCCTCCGCCGCCGACCAAGTGAAGGAAGTCAACGGCATCAAGGTGCTGGCGCAGCGCGTCGACAACGTGGACCGCAACCAGATGCGCACGCTGGTCGACAACCTGCGCAACAAGCTGGGCTCTGGCGTCGTCGTGCTCGGCTCCGTCTCGGAGGTCGACGGCGAGAAGAAAGTCGCCATCATCGTCGGCGTGACCAAAGACCTCACGGCCAAGGTCCAGGCGGGCAAGATCGTGGGCGCGGTAGCGAAGAAGGTCGGCGGCTCCGGCGGCGGACGTCCTGACATGGCTGAGGCCGGCGGCAAAGACGCATCGCAGCTCGACGCCGCCCTGGCCGACGCGCCGAACGTCGTCGCTTCCCTCGTCAGCTGATCACTCCTCGGAACAATCTCCCGTTTCGTTGATATTCGTGATCATGCCTTCGTCTGCCTCCCACTTGCCCGCGTCCTTGTTCCACTTCAGGACCGACGAGTAGTCCGCCGGCGTGCACTTTACCGTCTTGCCCTTCAGCGACGCGACGGCTTTGGGAGTTCCGGTGGCCGTGACTGCCAGCTTGTAGGTCAGCCAGTAGCGCCCTTTGCTCTGGTTGAACTGCTTCTTGAGCACCTGAACGTTGCTCACGTTGAAATCCGGGCGCGTCTTGGCCCACGCCGCTGCAAAGATCTTGGCTGCCTCGGCGTCAGTCGGCTGCGCCGGCGCTCCCGCGCCCGCCAGCTCTTCCACCTTGCCCACCGGCATCTCGACGAAGGTCCACTTGCCGTTCACCAGCTTGTAGAGCGCGGCCACGGAGAACTTGGCGCGCGTCTTGTTCGTGCGCTCGGCGGTGACGTCTACCTTCTGGCGCAGGAAGCTGCCCTCGCGGCCCTTGATGGTGCTGCTGAAGGTATTCTCGTTCCATCCCCAACTGCTCCAGTCGAAGCTGCCGGAGGTGGTGGTCGTAGTGGTCACATTGCCGGGTTCATCGCTGTAGGTCGGCTCGCCCACCTTCTCGATGGCGACTACCGTCTCGTTCGGATGCCGCGTGGCCCACTCTTTCATCAACAGCGCCTCCATCTGAGGCCATTCCGGCACGGTGGCGCCTGCCATCTTCTGCGCGGGCTTGGGCGCAGTCGCCTTGCGTGCTGGAGAAGTCTGGGCCATCACCACGGCGGCCACACACAGCACAACCATCAGGATCCTCTGCATATCCCCTCCAAAGTCGGCACGCATTTTACTCTGCTGGGCAAGAAAAAAGGCCCGCCTCGCGGCGGGCCTCAGTCGTTCCCGTGATTTCCCTATCTCAACACCACCATCACCGAGTGCACCGTCGCGTCGCCGGCCACCTGGAAGTTCAGCAGGTAGCTGCCCGCGGGCACGTCCTTGGTGCTCAGGTTGAAGATGTAACCTTCCAGCGTCGAGTCATACCGGAAGTAGCCGTTCGGATTGGCCTTGCCGGAGCTCACCGCCGCGTACGTCGCCTCGTCGGCGCCGGTGATGTTCGCCACCTGCACCGTCGTGCCTGCGCTGGACACGTTGTTTCCGTTCGCGTCGCAGAGCTGCAGCTTCACCGGGATCGTACTGCCGCTGTTGGACGGCTGCGCCGCGTTGTAAAGCAGGCACACGCCGTAGCGCACGTTGTACGTCGCGCTGGCCTGCGACGTGTTCCCGTACGTATCCGACGCATTCACCGTGAAGGTGAACGAGCCCGCGGTGCTCGTGTCTACCGCGGCGCCGTCCGCCACCGGGCCGGCGCACGTCAGCACGCCACTCGGGTCGGAGCACTCGTAGTCCGCGGTCACCGGCGCGCCCAGCAGATACGTCGCATTCATCGGCGAATCGATCTGGATGCTTGGCCCGGTGAAGTCCTGCGCCGGTAGCGTGAAGTACGCCACCGAAGGATCGTGGTCGCTTAGCCGGTTCGGCACCGCGCCGTTGCTGCGGACCGTCTCCGGGAAGTCGGCGTTCACCCGCGGGATGGCGAAGCGGCTCAGCGTGGCGTACAGGTTCCCGTTCGCCAGCATGTGGTCCAACTCCTGCGCGTTGCCGTCGAAGACGTAGCTGTACTGCTCGCCCGCCGGCAGCGTGCTCGCCAGGTCGACCAGGTCAGGATCAACCAGGTCGTCGCTGGCCAGGGTGACGAACTCCGGCGCCGTCGGCACGCCCCGGATCGTTCCCATGGTGTCGACGTAGCCATCGTTCACGCTGAAGGCGTTGTAGTCGCCCACCGAGAGGATCTTCACGTTCGGATCAGCGGCCTGCGTCGCCTGGATCAGCTCCGCCAGGTACTCGGCCTGGGCCCGGCGCTTCACCCGCACCCGCTCCTCGTTCTCCACCCCGATCAGCGACCGCAAGTGGTTGTTGATGACGCTGATCTGGAACGGCTGCGCGTTCGTGCGGCTCACCGTGGCATTCAGCATGAGCGGCGGGCGGTCGTTGAGCGTCGCCGGCTCGCCATCATTCGGGTCGATGTACGTGGCTTCCTTGCCGAACTGCACCACGCTGTTGACGGTGACCCGCGTCGACTTCACCAGGAAGGCCACATCGATGCCGCCGATGTCGTTGCCCTCTTCCAGGTGGGCGGTGTACATCGGGTTGGGCTGGCCCGCGGCTACAGCGTCATCGTTGATGCGCGTCGCCAGGGCGTTCAGCGTAGCGAGGTTCTCCATCTCCTGCACCGCGACCACATCCGGGGTCTGCAGCACGTTGCGGATGAGCAGCGACGCCTTGTTCAAGCGCCGCTCCCAGCCCGTCGCGTTGAGCACCGGTTCGCCGATCCCGGGGTCGTTCACATTGTTGAAGAAGCGCTCCATGTTGAACGACGCCACCGTGAGCTCGTCGGCGGTCGGCGCGGGAGCCGGCGTCGTCGTCTTGCCGCCGATGGCGGTCAGCGGCGCATCCGGCAGGATGGTGTAAGTGCGGAAGGCGTAATCGAGCACGCCCACCACGTTCTCGATCACCGCGCCGCTGGAAACTTCCAGCCGCGTGACGCCGACCTGGCCGTCGCTGTCCACGCGGATGCGCTCCGGATTGGCATCAAAGCGCGGCACCGTCGCCGGCGCGCCCGCGGGCAGCGGCAGCGGTTCTTCGATGCCGGCCTCGCGGAACGGACGCGGCACGCCCGTGACCACCGTAAAGAAGACGCCGTTGGAGTTGCCGCTGGCGCTCGACTCGGTCACGCTGCCGTCCGTTGGCGCGACCACCGTCAGCGAGTCGACCCGCACGCGCATGCCTTCGAGGCGCTCCAGCTGCTCGATGCTGGTGGCGGGATACGTGTCTGCGGCCGTGATGGTGACCGGCGTGGGCAGCGGATTGCCCGTGGAGAGCACCGCGACCACTGGGGTGCCGGAAAGCTCGGTCAGCGGGGGGCTGAAGTCAGCCGCTACGAACTCCTGCACCGTCGCGATCACGTCTACCTCGTTGCCCACCGCGGCGGCTGCCGGCGGCGTGCTGCTGGTGAAGACGAAGATGCCCTCGGAGGTGTTCGGGTCGCTGTCCGCATCGCCGTCGCGGTTCTGCAGGAAGAACCCGTTGCTCTTCCGCGCCGTCACGATGCCGGAGGTGCGCACCTTCTGCCCGTCGTACGGGGAGAAGTTGCCCGCGCCCTGGATCTGGTTGATGGAGAACACCGGTGGCGGCGGCTCGGTGACCGTCAGGTTGATGCTGATGGTCGTGCTGCGCGGCACATTGTCGCTCACCGTGACCGGTATGCTCTTGGCGCCCGGTTCGGTGCTGCCGTGCACCGTCTGGTTGATGCTGAAGACCTTGTCGTTCGCGGTCACGTCGCCGTTCGTGCCGTCGTCAAACAGGCTGGTGCCGGCGCTGCCGCCGATCAGCGTGAAGTCCGCGCTCACAAATAGTGCCGTGCTCGGCGGGTTGCTGCCCGGCGTTACGGTCACCGTGAACAGCACCGTGCCCCCTGCGGCAACGCTGCTCGGGCTGGCTCCGCCCACGCCCGTCGGCGGAGTGGAGTCGCCGCAGAAGCTGAAGGCGGACGCCGTGTTCCGGGGGTTCGGGATGCCGGTCAGGAAGTCGTTGCTGTTGTTGTTAGTGTCCGTGCACCCATTGGCCTTGCGCAGCGCGGCGGTGGTGTTGGTCAGGCCCGCTGTGGGGCCGGATCCTTCAAAACAAGTCGCAGTGGAACCAAAGCCGACAAAATCCACAACGCCGGCGGTTGGGCAGCTGCCGACCGCGCCGCCGACCAGAAGTGTTTGGTTTGACACCAGCGCTACTTTGCCGGCCGTCGCTGACATGGCGATGCTGCCTGTCGCGTCCGGTGTCGGCAGGTTGACGGTCCCTCCTGTTCCAGCGGCCTGTCGCACCAGATAGTACTGACCGGGGTTGATGGTTCCGGTCAGGTCCGTCTTTTGCCAGCTCGTCCCCGTCGCGGACGCATACTGCACCGACCAGCCGGTCAGGCTGACCGGCACGCTGCCCCGGTTGTACAGTTCGATGAAATCGTTCTTCAGGGTTGCGCCCGAGTTGCCGCCGCCGCCATACACCTGGCTGATCACGACATCCTGCGCGAAAGCGCTGCCCAGCAGCGTCAGTACCACCAGACAACAGAAAAGGAACCGCCCACGAACGTGAGACCGGAACATAGCCACCTCAGATGGGAGTTTGTTCAGACCTCGGAAGTGTAACTTTCGCTATCCGTCCCAGAAAAAGAAAATGCCGTAAAAAAAGTCACCTGCAACTGGTTACTTGACATTGACCGTTTGTCTGCCCTGAGTTTGCCTTTCGTCATCTGCGGGCCACCGGTCCGCCCCCAACGTCCGTTTTCATCGGTTTTTTCCGGTAGTCACCTCGCGGATACCCCTTTTTTACTGGATTGCCCGCCTCCATAAGCCGTCATATAATCGCCACTACTCTGGCGGAATCGTCTCTCTGGTCTTGGGGTAAGGTGTCGGCGGCTGAAGCTCGTCCTAAGCTGCCCAAGGGCCGAACACTGCTATGACGACGAACCTTTCCAACCCGCGCACCAGGACCTTTGCCGCATTCTTCCTCTGCCTGGCGCCCATGCTTTACGCCGGCGACGGCATCGTGGCCCGGAACGAGAACGGCCGCATTGTCTTCGTGAACAACGAAGCGTCCAAGCCCGCCGCGCCCGCGGAAGCAAACGCCGCTCCCGCGCGCGTACGTTATGTCTACTGGAGCCGCCAGGAAGGCCGCTGGAAGACCGTGCCGCCGCCCAGTCGTAATGCCATGCGCAACGCCCGGTCCGCCGTCGCGGAGATCAATGCCATGGTCGCGAAGCTCGATGCCGCCGACCCCAACGCCAAGGTCACCGAGGTCCCATCGCCTGACACCCGCGCCTTGACCTCCGGCAAGCGCATCAACCAGGCCGAGATCGACGCCGCCATTGCCGCCGCCGCCGCGCGCCACCACGTGGACGTGAACCTGGTCCGCGCGCTCATCAAGGTGGAATCGAACTTCAACCCGCGCGCCGTCTCGCGCAAGGGCGCCATCGGCCTCATGCAGTTGATGCCGGGCACGGCGCGCGACCTCAAGGTGAATCCCTACGACCCCACCCAGAACATCGATGGCGGCGTGCGCCACCTCAAGGGGCTGCTCAACAACTTCGGCGGCGACGTCACCCTCTCGCTGGCCGCCTACAACGCGGGCGCCGGCGCGGTCGCCCGCCATGACGGCGTGCCGCCGTATCGCGAGACCCGCAATTACGTGAAGAAGATCACTTCCCTGTACGGCGAGGACCAGCGTCCCGCCGTGCGCGACACCACCATCCGCGCCACCCGCGACTCGAACGGGCGCGTGGTGTTTACCAATGACTAGCACGCATGATGGGAGATGCCGTTGACGGTTAGCCGGGCCAGCCAGTCGTTCCGCCGTATCCTGGCCGGATTGCTGCTCGTCGCCTGCGGCATTGCCCTGCCCGCCGAGGCCCAGCGCCGTACCGTCGCGCAGAAGAAGCAGGCGGCTCTCACCCACTTCGCTACCGCGCAGAAGCTCCGCGAGGCTCTCCAGGGCAAACCCGAAGCCCAGCGCAAAAAGACCGATTACACCCGCGTGATGGATGCCTTCCGCCGCGTCTATTACACCGCCCCGACATCCAGCAAGGCCGATGAGAGCGCCCAGGCCGTCGCCGAACTGATGGTCGAGTACGGCCGCACCTTCCAGGACGAGAAGTCCTTCCGCGACGCCATCGGCCAGTATGAGTTCCTGCGCCGCGAATACCCCGGCAGCAAGTATCGCTTTGAAGCCCTCTTCACCATCGGCCAGATCCAGCGCGAAGACCTCAATGACCCCAAACTCGCGCGGGCTACCCTCGAAGAGTTCCTCAAACGCTATCCGCGCCACGCGCTGGCCGAGCAAGCAAAGGAAACTCTGGCCGAGTTGGAGGCTGAAGCCAAGGCCGCCAAAGCGCCCAAGAAACCCGCTGCGCGCGCGCGGCCCGAAGTCGCGAGAACTGAATCGTCCAGGCCCGAGCCGGCGAAACCAGAGCTGAAGACCGTCGCCGCCGAAGGTCCCCGGCTTCCCTTGATGACCAGCATCCGCCACTGGTCCACGCCGGACTACACCCGCATCGCCATCGACCTGGAGGAAGAGATCAAGTACGAGGCGGGCCGCGTTCCTAACCCCGACCGCATCTTCTTCGACCTCCACAACACCAAGCTCGCTTCGGAACTCATCGGCAAATCGTTTGAAGTGGGCGAGGGCTTCCTCCGCAAGATCCGCGTCGCCCAGTTCAACGCCTCGATGACCCGCGTGGTCCTGGAAGTCGACGAGGTCGCCGAGTACTCGGTCTTCCTGCTACCCAACCCTTATCGCCTCATCATTGACATCCACGGCAAGCAGGACCAGAAGACCGTGATGGCGAAGGCCAGCGAGCCGCCCGCGCCTGCTGCTGCCCCGCCCACGGATACGCCAAAGGAAGAGACCAGACCGAAGCCGGCGGAAAACAAGCCCGACGCGACCCGGGAGCTCACCGACGCCGGCGCCGCCACCAACAGCGAGCTGATCAGCCGCAAGGTCAGGGCCACCAGCGAGCCGACCTCCTCACCCACGTTTGAATCCGTATCGCCGCGGCCCGCGCGCACCGAGTCGGCCAAGGGGGCAGCCAAGAAGCCTCCGGAGCCTCCCGTGCAGGGCCGCCAGGCGCAACCCACCGCCAATGGCGAGCGGTCGCTCATACGCGCGCTGGGGCTCAAGATCGGCCGCATCGTGGTCGACGCCGGCCACGGCGGGCACGACACGGGCACCGTCGGCCCCAAAGGCCTAATGGAAAAGGACCTCGTCTTGGACGTCGCCCTGCGCCTGGGCAAGATGCTCGAGGAGAAGCTGGGCGCCGAGGTCATCTACACGCGCAACGACGATACCTTCGTCCCGCTTGAGACCCGCACCGCAATGGCCAACCAGCATGAGGCGGATCTGTTCATCTCCGTGCACGCCAACTCCAGCCGCAGCCCCAGCGCCCGCGGGGTGGAAACCTATTACCTGAACTTCACGTCGGATCCGGAGGCCCTTGAGGTCGCCGCCCGCGAAAATGCCGTCTCGCAAAAGTCGGTCTTCGAGCTTCAGGACCTGGTCAAGAAGATCGCGCTGAAAGAGAAGATCCACGAATCGCGGGAGTTCGCCAACGACGTCCAGCGGGCGCTCCATGCCGGGCTCGCGGCGCGCGACGCCAAGCTCCGCGACCGCGGCGTGAAGCAGGCGCCCTTCGTCGTCCTCATCGGCGCCAATATGCCCAGCATCCTGGCGGAGGTCTCGTTCGTCAGCAACCCCACCGACGAGAAGAAGCTCAAGACCACCGCCCACCGCCAGAAGATCGCCGAGTCCCTCTTCAAGGGTGTCTCGCGCTATGCCAGCGGGCTCAGCGGGGTAAAAGTAGCTTCCACTCCCCGCGAAAATACCGGCCAGTAGGACCTTTTCCCGCCCGCGCGGAGTCTAATCCAGCAGGTAAGATAGTGATGCGGCCCGCCAGCGGGCCTTTCGTTCTCCATGCGGGCATTCTTGTCCAACTTCACCCTTCTCTTGTGCCTCGCGGTCGCCGCGACCGGGCAGAACGTCACCATGGTGGCGCCGCCGGCGCCCGCGGCTGATGGCAGCCTGCTGCCGACCGCGTTCACCGGTTGGGAGAAGGCCAATGACTCTCTCCGGACCGCGGATGCCACCCAAGTCGACCCCCAGAATGCCGCTCTCCTGCGTGAGACTGGCGTCGTCGCCGCCGAGCGCGCACGCTATACCCGCCAGGATCGCAAGCTGGAGATCCGAGCCTATCGCTTCCCTGACGCCACCTCGGCTTTCGCCGCGTACTCCGGGATGAAGGGCACGGAGCCGTTTGCCGTGGAGAAGTTTTGCGCGCACTCCGGCTCGGCCGGCAACCGCATCCTCATGAACTGCACCGACCTGGTGCTCGACGTCCGCTACGACAAGATCACCGCCATGACGCCCGCTGAGATGCGCTCCCTCACGCGTCAGCTCTCCGTCGCCACCGGCACCGGAGCCCTCGCCCCCACGGCGCCCCTGCATATGCCGCGCCCAGGCATCTCGAACATTCGCTTCGCCCTCGGTCCCGCGGGCCTGCCGCACACGGGCACCCCGCTCCCTGCCGAGCTCGTAGACTTCTCGAAAGGCGCCGAACTCGTCACCGGCACCATCGACTACGCCGAAGGCCCCGCGCTGATCACGCTCATCAAGTATCCGACCTTCGCCCTGGCCACTGATCGCCAGAAGGCCTTCGACGAGTGGGCAAAGTCGCGTCCCGCCCCCGCGGCCGGCGCTCCACCGAGCACCTTTTACACGAAGCGCATCGGCCCCATCGTCGCCGTAGTCACCGGCGGGATCGCCGAGGCGGAGGCTCGCACCCTCGCCGAACGCATTCCGTATGACGTGACTCTCTCGCAGAACGAGCCCGTCTACACCGCCAAGGACAACATCGGCAATCTGGTGGTCAACATCCTCTACCTGAGCTTCGTCGTCATGGGCTTCGCCGCCGTCTGCGGCGTTGCCTTTGGCGGCTTCCGCGTCATCATGCGTCGCCTCTTTCCCGGTCGCTATATCGACCGGCCTGAAGCCAACGAGCTCATCAAGCTCGATCTCCGCGACTAGCCACCTCTAACTCCTTCAAAATCAAAGCGTTTTGCCGATTGCACCACAAAAGTGACAAAAACCGTCAACTTTTGCACCTTGTCTAAAAATCATGTAAATCGTTGAAAACAAAGGTGTTTATTTCCTAAAAATCCCTTGACACCCCTCGCAGCGGCTCATAAGATTTCCCCAGAAAGTTTCGATGGTTAACTGGCCGTTGGAACTATTCTCCCTTGAAGGAAAAGCCGTCCGAGTTGCCCGGGCGGCTTTTTCATTTCTGCTGTAGCGCGCTCGCGCTCCGGTTTCTGTTGACGCTCCCCACTGGCCGTCCTAATCTAGTCGCGACCTGCCACAACTCTGCTCGTAAGGCCCGGGAAACCTATGTCCATCGGCGTTGAGAAACTCCTCCAGAACCGCAATGACATCGACGCCGAGCTGCAGAAACATAAGTCGCCTATCACGGTGATGTTCACCGACCTGGCCGGGTCCACCTCCTACTTCGAAAAGTACGGCGACACCGTCGGCGTGGCCTGGCTCGAGGAGCACAACCAGATCGTCATCCCCCAGCTCACCGCCCATGAGGGCGTGCTGGTGAAGACCATCGGCGACTCGGTCATGGGCTACTTCAACGACTCGCAGAAGGCCATCCAGGCCGCCATCGCCATGCAGCGCCGCATCTTCGAGGAGAACCAGAAGCGCACCGACTCCGACCGCATGTACGTGCGCGTCGCGCTGCACCACGGCCTCGGGTACCTGCGGGGCGGCGACGTCTTCGGCGACGTCGTCAACGTGACCGCGCGCATCGCCAAGGCCTGCCTGCCCGGCCAGATCCTGGTCTCTGAGGCCGTCTACCACAGCGCCAGCGAGAACAGCAGCCTGCGCTTCCAGTCGGTGGGGGACATGCAGTTCCACGGCAAGAGCTCCAAGGAAGCCCTGCACGAGGTCCTCTGGACGGACGACAACACCTACGCCGAGCTGCGCCGCAAGTTCCCACCCAAGAAGGACACCAAGCAGGAAGACATCACCGGCGGCCGGTACATCATGATGAACGAGCTGGGGCGTGGGGCCATGGGCGTCGTCTATCGGGCCTACGACCGCCTCATCGGGCGCCCGGTGGCGCTCAAGACCATCCCGCTCGAGGTTCCCGAGTCTGAGCGCGCCGCCCTGGTCGACCGACTGAAGGCGGAAGCCCGCACCGCCGGCATCCTCGACCACCCCAACATCGTCACTGTCTACGACGTCGGCGAAGAGGCAGGCCTCTTTTACTTCACCATGCAGCTCGTCGATGGCCGTACCCTGGCCGAGGTTCGCGCCGCCGGCGAACTCCTGCCGCTCGACAAGCTCTTCACCTACGCCGACGAGATCTGCGCCGCCATGGCCTTCGCCCACAAGGCCGGCGTCATCCACCGCGACCTCAAGCCCTCAAACCTGATGCTGATGAACACCGGCGGCATCAAGGTCATGGACTTCGGCATCGCCAAGCTGGGCGACTCCGGCCTCACCAAGGCCGGCATGGTCCTCGGCACGCCCAGCTACCTCGCGCCGGAGCAGGCCGCCGGGCGCCGCATCGACCACCGCGCCGACATCTTCTCCCTCGGCGCCGTCCTCTACGAGATGTTCACCGGGGAGAAGGCCTTCGCCGGCGAAAGCACCACCGCCATCATCTACAAGGTGATGAACGACGAGCCTATCCCGCCGCGCGCCATCGAGCCGTCGCTCCCGCCCGCGCTGGACGGCGTCATCAAGAAGGCCATCGCCAAGGACCCGGCACAGCGCTACCAGTCCTGCGAAGAGCTACGCGAGGCGCTGCGGATGGCCCGCGGCGGCCAGGCCCATGCCGCGACGGCCTCCGTCGGCACCGGCACTGCTTATGCCCAACGCACTCAGGCCACGCCGGTTCCGGCTGCCATGACGCAGCCCATCGCCGTGCAGCAAGGTGCTTCATCCAGGAAGGGTCTATGGATCGCGATTGCCGGGGTCGTGGTGCTCGCCGTCATCGGCTTGCTGGCTATGGGCAAGAACCGCCGGGCCGAGCAGGTACAGCAGCAGCAGACGCCAATCCAGCAGACACCTGCGGCCTCTGCCGCGCCTCCGTCTGCTGAGTCGAAGCCCACCGCCGCCAAGCCTGCCGCGGTCGAACCCGCCGTGGAAGAACCCGCCCGCCAGCTCACTCCGCGCGGCCAGCGCATCGAAAAAGCGCTGAAGCGTGCCGAAGCCAGAAATGAAGCTCGCAATGCGGCTCCCACGGTCGCCGCACCTGCGGCTGAAGCCCCTACAGGACAGTGGAGCCAGGCGGATATTCCGGTGCTTCTCACCCGCGGAGACACCTACCTCGGCCGCGGTGAATACCAGAAGGCCATCTTCGTCTACGAGCAGGTGTTGCGCATCGACCCCACCAATGCGCGCGCGCGGCTCAGCCTGCAGCGCGCCCGTGACGCCCGCAGCCTCCGCCGCTGATCAGGGCTCGATCTTTACCGTAGTGACATTGAAGTTCGCGCGCAGGAACGCCTGCGCCTCCTGGCGCTCCGGCGTTGCCTTCATCGGCGTGGAATTCAGGTAGACGATGTAGCGCTCCGCCGCCGCCTCCAGGTCGTTCCGGGAGGAGCGGTTCCGCGCTTCCTTGAGGATCTTGGGCGGCGTGTCGCGGATCCACTCGATGAGCTTTTTCACCATGATGCTCTTGGCTTCAGTCTCCGCCTCCGCCATCAGTTGGATCTCGTCCAGCGGCTCACCGTCCGCCACGACCCCATCCACATCCTCCACCTTCACGTTCTCCAGAATGGTGATCGTCTTGGGGATCTCTACCTTGATGGTGTCGGTCAACCGCGAGTCTTCTACCGCCGGGTCCACCAGCCGCAGCGCGACCTCGACCGTCGTCAGGTAGCTGATCGTCCGCTTGGTGTACGTGTACGGCTCGGTGATGGTCTGGAGCTGCGTTTCCGGGATGCTGATGAGCTTCTGCTTGAGCGCCGTGATGGTGTTCAGCTTGGCGTCCAGCGCGCGCGCTGCGGCCTCCTGCTGCCGCTTGTTCATCTTCGCCAGCGCGGCATTGAAGGCGTCGCGCTCGCGCTCGTACTCCCGCTCGGCCGCCGCGACCTTGGTGCTGGCCTCGATCCACTCGGGGCTCTTGACCTCGCGATGCCCCGCCCGATAGCGCGATTGCAGCCGCTGCGTCTCCGTCTTCTTGTCCACCTGGTGGCGGATGATGTCGCCTACCAGTTGCAGGTTAGAGAGCATCGTTCCGGAGGTCACGTCGGCCTCCATCGCGTTGCGGTCTTTGCGCGTGATGGTCTTGATCCCCGGTAACCCGCTTGTCTCCAGCCCGGCCGCAACGGTGTCCGCCATCTGGTCAGCAAAGCCCAGGCTGTCGCGCCGTGAGGTCTGGTCGCGGAAGTAGACCGCGACCGACAGCTTCGCCTTGGTGTCGTAATCCGGCGCGTACTTCGAGATCTGGTCCTTCAGGCCCTCCAGGTCCGGCTTGTAGCGCTGCCCTTCTTTCACCAGCAGCCATCCCAGGCCTAGGCCCACGCCGCGCGGCTTGTCCAGCAGCCGTTGCGCCTGCTTCAGGTAGTAGTCGCTGATGGCGTCGCTCACCAGGTCCAGCTTGATGCGCAACGACTCCTCGCCCACCAGGTTGTTGGCCTTGCTGAGGTAGTCAAACGCCTGCCGCGCCGCGTCTTCGTCCGCGCGGCCCATGATGGGCAGGTGGACCTTCGTTAGCGCGTCCGAGCGCGACACCAGGTCGGTGACGTAGCTCTTCTCCAGCGCCTTCATATCTTCCGTGACGAACGCTATCTGCGCCTCGGGCAGTCCCGAGAGCCGCTCGTACGCCTCCACGAACTTCTTCTCTGCGGCCAGGGCCTTCGCGTCCTCGACCGCCCGGGCAGCGGCCTCGCGGTTGGTCGCCAGGTTATGGTCGGCTTCCGTCTTCTTCAGCAGCTCCTCGGTCGCCGGGTCGCGGTGATACTCCAGCGCCTTCTTGTAGGCCGCGATGGCATTCGCCAGCTCATTGTTCCCCACGAAGCCGTCGCCTTTGGCCTTGTGAAAACGGAAGGTCGCATCTATCACCGCCGCGATGCGCGGCAGCTCGCCCTTGAATGAGGTGTATGCGGCAATCGCAGCGTGGGCTTCGTCGTATCGTTGCGCGTTGACCAGAGCATCCGCCTGCGCCATGGCGCGCTCCAGCTTCTGGACCTCATTGCTCACGGCCACATCGACTGGTGTGAGCGCGGAGAACGACGCATCCGCCATCTTGGCGTGCTCGAGGTGCTGCTTCGCTGCCGTCAGGTGAGCGTGGCCCGGGGTCTTGTCCGCGAGAGCTTTCCGGTAGCGCTCCAACTCGGTGTTGCCGGCATCCACGAGCGCCTGCACCTGCTCGCCGATCTGCCCCAGTACGAAGTCCGCCCGCGCGTAAGTGGCGAGCGCCCGCTTTGACTCTTCGATCTGCAGCTTCGCCTTGCTCAGGCGCAGATAGTCCGGCTGGTTGGCGCTCACCGACTTCAAGTACGCCGCCAGTTCGGCTTCGGCTTCCTTGGTGAACAGCGCCGCCAGGCCGCCTCGCGCCTGCGCCACGTGCGGCCCCGAGGGATACTGCTTCAGGTAGTCCTGCCACAGCAGGATGGTCTGCGCCCGGTCGGCCCGGAGGAACTCAGCGTTCTCCACGTCCGGCTTGGCCACGATGACGATCTTCGTCCCCGGCTTGATCTGCACCGGATACCCCGGCCCGGCATTGCTCGAAGCTGAGATCAGCGCCGCCATCACCTGCGCCATTCCTGCCAGGTCACTAGGCTTGTACTGCTTGTTCTTCTCCAGCTTCAGGTTCTGGGGCACGATGCAGTTCGACCCGCCCGCCGTCGTCATCGTCAGCACGCCGTCCTGGCCGCGCTCCAGCGCCGTCGCCAGCGCCAACTGCATCTTCGGCAGCTTCTTGTAGCTGTTGGAGTCGAGCGTGGCCCCGGCCTGGCAGACGTAGACTTCCTTCTTGCCGTTGAGCTGGATGCCCTGCACCTGCGCGTAGGCCGGCTGTCCCGCATCCGTCTGGAAGAGGATCACACCGATCAGGGGCTGATCTTTTGCCGCTGCCAGCAGGCAGAGTGAGAGTAGAAGGACCGAATAGCCCAGGCTCCTGCGCACCAACGAACCTCCAGAATGGACCGTGTTTCGAACCGGGGGAGAAGGGTCTGCAACGCCGTGCCAACAGAGAAAGATGGTAAGGGTTGCGGGTGAAAAATTATCACGCTCCTAGGCTTGAATCAAGGAACATCGGGGGGCGAGAACGGCGCTAGAAACTCGCGCACACCGCGCTTTCTTCCCACAGCACTGACTGCTGCTGGTACCGCTTCTTGATCTCTGCCACCACTGCCGCGGCCGCGCGCCGATGCTCAGCCACCTTCTCCGGCGCGCCGAGCACGATCAGCGTATTCCCTCTGCCGCCAGCCACCTTGCCATCCGGATCGCGCCACCAGCCGATGTTTTCCAAGATCGTGCCCCCATCGGGAAAATGCCGCACCAGCACCTCGCGGATGAAGGCCTGCCACTTCCGCTGGCCCGCCGTGGTCAGCGAACCGGGCCGCTCGAAGTACAGCGTCGTCTTGATATAGGGCTGTAATGCCGAAGCACAGCTCGTGCCGACCGATGGCTTAGCCGTGTCCGCCGGTAGCGGCTGCTGCCATGGCGCTGCCTCTCCGCTGAAGACCGTAACCAACACCAATGCCCACATCCATGCTCTTATCTTCACCTCTGCCTCCTGTCGCCCGCGCTGGAAGCTAGCATGCCGTCATCGACGCGTGCAAGCTGCCGTGTATCATCGAATCAGCCGTCATCTCAACCGGAAACTGACCACTGCATGAAGACCATCCGCCAGATGCACCTCTACACCGGCGTCTTTTTCGCGCCGACCATCATCTTCTTCGCCTTTACCGGATTCCTTCAGACTTATTCCTGGCATGAAGGTGCCAATGCTCCGCGCTGGATCGTGGCGTTGGAGAACGTCCACACCCACCAGCGGATGCCACCTCCGCCGCCGGCCGCCGATGCCGCCTCGCAGACGCCTGCGACAACCCCCACAGTCTCCGCGCCGCCTCCGGCGCAGGCCTCGGCCGCCCCGGCTCGCCCCACGCCGCCGCGCCGTAAGCGCTCGGCGCCGCTGCGGGCTTTCATGGGTCTGATGGCGGTCGGACTTATCGGCTCCAGCCTCGCCGGTATCTACATGGGCTTCCGGCTCGGACGCTCTGCGAGCCTCATTTGGGGGCTGCTGCTCTCCGGCATCATCATCCCGGTCGCAGCCTTCTACATCGGAGTGCAGCCGTAACTCCGTTTTCGTTATTCTGGAAGCAGCACCCGATGCCTTTGCCCGACACATCCTTTGTCCCGCGCCGCGGGATGGCGAATCCCCACGTGCAGACGCTCGCCGGCAACTTCCTGCCACGCCGCAACCTGCTGCCTCCGCCCGAAGAACGCCTCTTCGACGTCGAGCCTGAAGTCCAGGTGCTCTGCCACTGCCATTGGCAGCCGGAAGAAAAGAAGCACGACGCGCTGACGGTCATCATCGTCCATGGCCTTGAGGGTTCGACTTCCTCGAAGTACGTCATCGGCCTCGGAAGCAAGGCCTGGGCGCAGGGAATGAACGTCGTCCGCATGAACATGCGCAACTGCGGTGGCACTGAGGACCTCACGCCCACGCTCTATCACTCCGGGCTCTCCACCGACGTTGGCGCCGTGGCCAAGACCCTCATCGAACAGGACGGCCTCAAGCGCATCGCCTTGGTCGGGTATTCGATGGGCGGCAATCTGGTGTTGAAGCTCGCGGGCGAGTGGGGCGTCAATGCCCCGCAGCAGGTCGTCGCCGTCGCCGGCGTCTCTCCCGCCATGGACCTGGCGCCCTCGGCCGACGCGCTTCACGATCCCCAGAACCGCATGTACGAGTGGAAGTTCCTCTGGGGACTGCGCAACCGCTACGCCCGCAAGGTACAGCTCTTCCCCGAGCGCTACGACCCGCAGTACGCGCGCCGTTTCCGCACCATCCGCGAGTTCGACCATGAGGTCACCGCGCGCTATAGCGGCTTCACCGGCGCCGACGACTACTACGCCCGCGCCAGCTCCGCCCGGGTCGCCGAGCACATCGCGGTGCCCGCGCTCGTCATCCACTCCACCGACGATCCGTTCATCCGCATGCTGCCGGAGACGCGCGCCAAGCTGCTCGCCAACCCGCACGTGCGCCTCATCGAGACCCGCCACGGCGGCCACTGCGCCTTCCTGGCCGCGGCCAACGGCTACGACGGCCGCTGGGCGGAGAAGACGGTCATCGACTTCTTCGCCGAACAACCTGGCCGACGGGTGAGCGCGTAGCGGGCGCCGTGCCGCGCGAGCGAAGCGCGAGGGCGCAACAGCGGAACGCAGTGGAGCGTTGTTGCGCCCTGGAAGACTGGGATACCATCGGGCAGCAACTCCATGCTCGCCGACTTCAGCATCGAGCTCGGGCGCGACGACCATGCCCTCGAGATCCCCTGGTCCTCGCCTGACGGCACCCAGCGCTACTTCAACCTCAAGCGCCAGCCCGAGCTGCTGCTCCACGTCGTCGAAGCCGCCGACAACCGCGACCTCGCTGACTTTCTCGTGGCCCTTAACACGCCGCATTCCGTCATCGAGACCGCCAAGTGCGACACTTGGCTCTCCGACCAGATCCATCCCGAGGAGGAGATCTTCGGCGCGCCTTGGAAGTTCGGCGCATACGTGGACATCATCTTCACCGCGCCGGAGCGGCGGGCTTCCTTTGAGCTGCATGAGGAATTGGCGCGCGACGTCAGCGGCCTGCTCCAACGCGCGCCCGACTTTGCCGCCGCCGCCGACCTCGTCGTCCGCCGCTGCTATTCCCATCCCAGCACCGACCCCGAGCGCAGCGATGACGGATTCTGCATCACCATCTACGTCCACGGGTTTGGCGACGAAGGTTCCGGCGCGCGAAAGAACTGGGCTATCGGCCTGAAAGTGGTGCAGAATGCGCTCATACAGGCCCTGGCCCAGCAGGCGCGGCGCCTGTAGCGACTTGTTAGAATGAAGGGTAAGGCAAGAAAGCGGGCGCGTAGCTCAATCGGATAGAGCATCGGATTTCTAATCCGACGGTTGCAGGTTCGATTCCTGCCGCGCTCACCACTCCGCACTGTTTCTCCGGCTCGGCGTCAGGCATGCCGCCGTTGTGCAATGGCAAGGACTGACAATGACCCGAAAGACCGAAATCCGGGAGCACTGGGACAACGAGGCTTGCGGCGAACGGTATGGCGCCGCCGCTGATCGCCGGGAGTTCTTTGCGCAGATTGAAACCGAGCGCTATCGCCAGGACTGGATGATCCCGCAGTTCGCCAAGTTCGCGGAGGCGCGCGGGGCGAAGGTTCTTGAGGTCGGCGTGGGGACCGGAACGGATTGCTTGCAATGGTGCCGCGCCGGCGCGGAACTCTTGGGCCGCGACGTCTCTCGCCGGGCGGTGGAGTTGACCAGGGAGCATCTCTCCCTTCATGGCATGTCAGCTGATATCAGAGTGGGTGATGCCGAGTGCCTGGAGCTGCCAGACCAAACCTTCGATATCTATTATGCCTGGGGGAGCCTGCACCACACTCCGGACACGGCTCAAGCAATTCGTGAAGCTTATCGCGTCCTGCGGCCCGGCGGCGTCTTACGCATGATGGTCTACAAGTATCCTTCGATCGGCGGCTCGCTAGTGGTAGTGGCCAAAGGTTGGATGCGGGGCAGGTTTGGCTCGGCGCGGGCCGTTCTGGCGGACAGCGTGGAATCTCCGGGCACCCAATATCTCCGGCAATCCGACGTCCATGAGATGCTAAGGAGCGCCGGCTTCCGGGATCCCCATTACTCCTATTATCTCTGTGCCGGAGATCTGCTCGAACATAAACTTTCCAAACGATACAGCGGGGTCTGGAAGACTGCCCAAAAGCTCTATCCCACGAGGTTGGTAAGGCTTTTGCCATCCACGTGGGGCACGTACTTGTGCGTCGAGGCCCGCAGGTGATCTAGCCTTTGCTCCCTACCGACTGCAGCACCGTTGCGGCGCGCTGCATCTCGCCCTTGAGCTTGGTGACAGTCGCTTGCATGGCGTTGGCCTTTTCTTCCAGGCCGCGCTGCTTGGCCGTCTCCATCATCGTGGCGGCGCGCTCGTAGATGCGCGGCGCCGAGTTCAGGAAGTAGCTGATCGAGTCAGCATGAGGCTTCCATAGGTACGACGAGTTCTGCTTCTCGCGGAACTCGTATCCCTCCACCAGCAGCCGCGCCATCACTGCCGCCATGTAGCACATCGTGCTGGCGAAGTCGGCGCGGAAGCTCTTCTCGCCCGTATAGTCGGCGCGCAGCGCCTCGGCCTCGGCCGCCGTGATGGCCAATGTGCCCTTGGTCAGCGGCACGGCGAAGCATGACTTGTCGGCCACCCGTACGAACGAGCGCAACACATCCAGTTGGTTGCGCACTTTGCCTTCTTCCACCTCGTTGGTGCCGGTCGCGCCGTACCCGGCGGTGACGCCGGCGGCCGGACGGGCGGCCGCCGCGCCCGCGGCCGGCTTAGAGCCCGCGGCATTCAGCGTCGGCGCCGTGGAGAACGGCACCTTCGGCGGGATGGGCGCGCTGGCCGGTGCCGCCTTGCCGCCGCGGTGCTTGCTGTCCACCGCCTTCTTGAACGTCGATATCTTGCGGAAGTGCTCCTGCGCTTTGCCGTATTCCTGCGTCTTGATGTGGTCTTCCTCGATGTCCGCGAGGTGCTTTACCGTGACATCGCCCTCCACCTTGCTCATGATGCTCGCGCCCTCGCCCTGCACCTTCTCCGCAAAGGTCTTCAGTTGCTGCGTCGTCTGGTGCAGAAGCTCATCGAAGCGCTGCCCGAAGACCGCGTTGTACACCGCCACCTGGCTGATGATCTTCGGGTGGTAGAACGACTCGGCGAAGCTCTGCTTGATGTCGCGCACCCGCTGCACGATGCCGGAGTCCATCAGTTGATCGAACGTCCGGAAGTCCTCGATCTCCTGGTGCAGGAACTCGAATTCCTTGACCAGTTGCGCGTGCTCCTCGCGCAGCGCGGGGATCTCCGCGTCGCCCAGGATGCGGTACAGCTCGCGCTCGAACTCGTTGGCCATCTCCAGGATGTACAGGTAACGGTCGGCGCTCTCCGGCGGCTTCTTCTGCCCGGTCGGCGAGTTGCGGAACAGGTAGGTGGCCATGAAGTCGGCCTTGTCGCGGTCGGCCTCGCGATGGCTGGTCTTCTCCATGAAGTAGCGCATCAGCGCCTCGGCGGTCTCGATGGGCAGGTTGGCCTTGAGCGCGTCGCGGATGGTCAGCGGCAGCACCGCCATGTCCAGTACCGCCAGCCACTGCCGCAGTACCTTGATGGAGTTGCCGAGCTGCGAGCCCTCGGAGCTCGGCTTGTCGGCTTCCTTGGGCAGCGGCACCGGATGCCCGAGTTGGGCCTCCAGCGTCTGTATGTAGAAGCGGTGGACGGCGACCAGGTCGAGCAACTCACGCACAGGGTCTTGGGAAGGCATAGCTACCTTGGGTCTTCGGACTTAGAAGTTCGGACTTAAGGGTCTGCGCCTGGGGAGGAGAACGCGCGCACCAGTGTAGTGCAGATGCGGCGGGGGAACAAGAAAGTTCGGGCGACGAATTGCTTTTGGCTTTTAGCTATTAGCTCTCAGTTCTCGGCTGTCGGCACTAGCCACTAGCTACTCGGCTCCGACAAACTCCACGCCCACCTTCGGGCCATCCTTGTAGCGCACTACCACGTCCACGCGATTGGCCGTCTGCGTCGCGGGCTCCATGATGGTCAGCGTGAGGCGCTCGCCCACTTCGGGTGCGGGCGCTTCGGCGGTGTAGCCCTGCGCGTCGGCGGTGAGGATGAGCATGCCGCCGCCGCCGGCCTGGCTGACCTTCCCGAGCTGCCGCCCATCTTCGCCGACGGCGTAAGCCGCGTCGGTAAGCTGCAAGCGATCGAATTGGCGACGGTTGATGGACATCGAGCGTTTAGCCTCTAGCAGTTAGCCTTTAGCCGTTAGGAAAAACACTTCGTACCTTGAACATTCGCTACTTGCCTAACACTATCTTGGCGATGGTGTTCAACTGCATGTTGCTCGTGCCTTCGTAGATCTTGCCGATCTTGGCGTCGCGGTAGTACTTCTCCACCGGATAGTCCTTCACGAAACCATAGCCGCCATACAGCTCCACCGCCAGCGAGCAGACGCGCTCGGCCACCTGCGACGCGAACAGCTTGGTCATCGCCGCTTCTTTCACAAAGTTCATGCCCGCGTCTTTCATGCGCGCGGCGTTGTAGACCAGCATCTTCGCCGCTTCCAGCTCCGTGGCCGCCTGCGCCAGTTGGAACTGCACGCCCTGGAAGTCGGCGATGGCTTTGCCGAACTGCTTGCGCTCCTGGGTGTAACGGGCAGCGTGTTCCCAGGCGCCGCGCGCCATGCCCAGCATCTGCGCGCCGATGCCGATGCGGCCTTCGTTCAGCGTCTCGATAGCGATCTTGTAGCCCTTGCCCGGCTCGCCCAGCACGTTCTCCTTCGGCACCTTGCAGTCGGTCAGGATGAGTTCGCACGTGCTCGACGCGCGTATGCCCAGCTTGTCTTCCTTCTTGCCCACGACGAAGCCGGGGAAATCCTTCTCCACGATGAACCCGGTGATGCCCTTGTATCCCGCCGCCGGGTCGAGCGTGGCGAATAGGACGAAGATGCCCGCTTCCTTGGCGTTGGTGATCCACAGCTTCTGGCCGTTGAGGACGTAGTGGTCGCCCTTCAGTTCGGCGCGCGTCTGCAGCGCGAAGGCGTCGGAACCGGAGGCGGCCTCGCTCAGCGCGTAGGCGCCGACGGTGTCGGTGGCCAGCTTGGGCAGGTACTTCTGCTTCTGCGCCTCGCTCGCCCAGCGGTTGAAGGCGTTGATGACCAGCGTGTTCTGCACATCGACGAGCACGCCGGCCGAGGCGTCCACGCGCGAGATCTCTTCCACGGCGAGGATGGCCTCAAAGAACGTGCCCGCGCCGCCGCCGTACTGCTCGGGGATCTCGATGCCCATCAGGCCGAGCTGGAAGAACTGCTCGATCAGGCCTTTGTCGAAGACCTGCTTCTCGTCCATCTCGCGGACCAGGGGACGGATCTTCTCTTCGGCGAACTGGCGGATGTTGTCGCGGAAGAGCTGCTCGTCTTCCGTCAGCGCGACCAAGGGCAGCGGCGCGTCGGCTCTCTGTAACGTAGCTTCAGGCATGACTGCTTCTCACTATGGGAAGTAGGTAGGAACCTTTGATTTTACACGCTGGCCTGCTCATTTCCCCTGCCGGCTGACCTGCAGGGCATAGAGCAGGGCCTTGGCGCGCTGGTGGTCGAGCTTGTTGGCCAGGACGGCATTGAAGATCTCCGTCATGGCCCGGTTCACCTCCCGGGGGTCGGCGATGGAGGCGAGGCGGAAGTCGTCGATCTTGGGCGGGCGCAAGTGGTAGTAGCACCGAGGCGCACCGCGCATGGCGGGCGAGCCGCAACGGACTCCGGTGGGGCGGACGTATTCGCACTGACGGATACGAGGATCAATGGGCATGGCTACGCTCGGACCTCCCCCCGGGCGTTCCCCTGGGGGCAGGTATTAATGGAATCAGATATTTAGCGGCGAAAGTATGGCGAGGTATGTTGTTTTCAGTGGCTTGGAGCGAAGGGGTGAGACGGCTGGATGGGGCGAGCGGGAACACGGAAACCGTAGTCTAGCGGGTTGCTGCGAGTATGTCAATAGGCGGGGACAGATTATTTTTGTATATCTTTAAGATTATGTTGTTGAAAACAAGGCGATGCTGACAGTTAGAGTCACGGCTCTTAGAGACATTTGCCCGTCCAGTCACATCCCGTCATAAGTCAGGCCAAAATCCCCGCCCCCCTGTCCAAACATGGACAGATTCTCCTTCCGCGCCAGTGGAATAATCTTTCTCAGCAATCACTCCATCCCCGGTTGCATGAAACGCGAGGCGAATGGTGGATACAACTGAAAGCGTAGCTGCAATATTGGAGCAGGAACTTAGGCCCACCATCGAACGATGGATGAAGCGGGTCGAGGAGGTCCCGTCGCTCCTGGAGATATCCCTCAGTCATCAGGAACGTACTGGTCATCTTCCCCAACTCATCGGCGACTTGATCGCCCGGCTGCGACAGCCGGAGAAGGCGGAGCGTCCCGATACGACCTCGGCGAACGACCACGGCAGAGTCCGGTTCAACCAAGGGTACAGCGTCCCCATGCTGGTGGATGAATCACGGCTTTTACAGGTCAGCATCTTCGACACGTTGCGCCGTCACCAGGAGGGGATCGATCTTAGAACGATGATGTCTGGCGTGGTCATCATCGCAGACGAATGCGACGCCCAGTTGAAAGACACCGTAGAGACCTTCATGGATCTGGAACAAGCGGCGCACCATGACAGCGCAGAACCGACTCGGCCCAAAGTGGCATGACCCAAGGTCGACCTATGCGGGTATCAGGGAACATCGACGCGCTGCGAAGCGAGCTCGGCCGCGGGCGACGAAGAGTGTTGCTGGTGGACGACTACGAACTCGTACGCACCACGATGGCGGAGATCCTGGAGCAGCACGACTTTGAGGTAATATCAGCGACCAGCGTTCCCGACGCGCTCCGCCTCTGCTGTAATGAGAGGTTCGATGTACTGCTGTGTGACCTGCATATGCCGCGCCCGGGAGACGGCTTCACGGTAGTGGGGGCGATGCGCCATTGCAATCCGGAGGCGGTCACCATCATCTACAGCGGATATCCTGCGCTGGGGGCCGCCATGTCTGATGTGCTGCTGCAGGCCGATGAGGTGCTGGTCAAGCCGCTCATCATCCCCGAGCTCATCGCCTTGATCGATCAACGTATCGCCCAGGGCCGAAAGTCTGTGCCCCGACCCATTCCGGGAGACAACCTGGAATCGGTGGCGGTCGTGCTGCAACGGGAGTCTGCGACGACCATTGCCGATTGGCTGGAGCGCGTCAAAGCCAGTCCCGAAATGGTGAACATCCGGCTCACGGATGCCGAGCGTACTGCCCACCTGCCGCAGCTGTTCATTGACCTGACCCGGCGACTCTTGCATTCCGGTCCGGTGGACGCGCCCGTGACCGATCGGGTGCCCGCACGCATCCATGGTGAAAGGCGCCGCGAGCAAGGCTATACAGCGGCGCAGATCGTGGAAGAATCCCGTATCCTGCAGGTCACCATCTTCAAGACCCTGCAATCGAACCTGCATGTGCTGGACTTCAGCCACCTACTGAGCGCGGTGATGATCATGGCCGATGAGGTAGACGTGCAACTCAAAGAGGCGATGAATTCCTACATCGGGGATAATCGCGACCCGGCCCGGATCGCGAACGACAAGGAACGAGCCGCCTGACGGGCTACCCGAGGATGGCCGTGAAAGCGGCGAGAACCCAACTCATAGGGAAATCAGTGCAGTCACAGAACACTACTTGCGCTTGCGGCGGGAGACGATGGCCAGCGTGTCGGCCCGGAGGATCTTGGTGATCTGGGCGCGGGCGTGGACGCTCCACGGACCCGAGGTGTCGAGCTTGGTATACGCCTGCCAGTGGTTGAGCGCCTTGCGCGGCTGCTTGAGCTTCTCGTAGGCCAGAGCCAGGTTGTAATGCGCGTCGGCGTAGGTCGGCGCGATGGCGATGGCGGTGCGATAGGCCTTGACCGCGTCTTCCAGGCGACCGGTCTCGTCGAGCACGTTGCCCAAGTCGAAGTAGGCGAGCGCGTAGCGCGGGTCGGCGGCGATAGCGGCGCGGTAGAACTTTTCCGCCGACTGGAAGTCGTGCTGGTTGTAGTAAAGCGTGCCCAGGTTGATGTGCGCGGCCGCGTGCATCGGTTCCATCTCGATGACGCGCAGGTACAGCCGGATGGCTTCCGGATGGGTGACCGGATCTTCTTCCAGCGCGACACCGCGGGCGAACAGTTCCGCCGCGCTCTCCGCTGCGCGAATGGCCTGGACATTCTCCGCAGCCCGGCGCGCGCGCGCATCGGCCTTGACCGTGACGGCCACGGTCTCATGCGGGTCGAAGTCCATGATGAACTGCCCGGCGAGCGGCTCCATCGCCTTGCCCTGGTGGCGGAAGACGACTCGCTTACCCGTGGCGATGACGCCGGCCTCGAGCAGCGGATTGGTCATTCCGGCGGCCAGGCGCATCTCCTCGAGCGATTTGCGGATGACGGCCGAACGCACGCGCTTGGCGGTCAGGTCGCGGAGTTTTTTGATCTGGAGCAGATCGAAGAAGGAATACGACTCGGAAGCCTGGACGAGGCCGGCTTTTTCCCAGCCCTGCATCTGACGGTTCTGGATGCGCAGGATGCGCAGTACGTCGGCTCGGTCGTATAGGGTCACAGTGTTGGTGTAACTCTAATCCCCTGCAGTGAGATTATGCGGAACCAAAACGGTAAATACAAGAGAAAAAAGAGGGTTGGCTGTGGATATCGTGGCAAGAGAGTAACACCCGCTTAACGGGAAAAGACCGTCCCGTGGACAAAGGTGTTTCCTTCAAAACCGTGCGGCCACTTGCGGCGGCTGACGCTGACGCCGGGCCGGGAACTGCCGGCATCACGGAAACGCTCATCGAGCTTGAGGGTTCCCGTCTTGGGATCAAAGTCCACGATATAGAGGCGGCGGTCCGGGACTCCCGGGCCGAAGCCCTTCGGGGTGGCTCCGCCGGAGTTGACGACGATGCGCGTGCCACTGGGGTCGAGCGAGACCCAATGCGGCTCCTGGTCGTTGTCCAGCATGAGGCGGCTCACTTCACGCGGACGGCGAGGGTCGGAGACGTCGAGCACGGTGAGATGATGGCCATCTTCCACGGTCTGGACCCAGAAGCGGCCCACGCGCAAAGGAACCCCACAGGATTTGCCGTCAAAACCGTAGACGAACTCGAGTGACGGCTGCTCTGCGGCGACGTCGCGCAGCAGATAAAGACCGCAGCTGAAGGTGTGGATAAGCACGGACTTGCCATCGTCGAGCAGCCGCGGCTCGCCGGGATAATACTGTTCCTCATTGCGCGGGCCGGCGGGAAGAGCGAGCGTCCGCAGGACCTTCAGTTGGGAGGCCTGCCAGAGTTGGATGGTGCGGCTCTGGCCGTCGGCTTCATGCATGGCGGTGTTGGTGGAGACGATGCGGTCGACGTCCGCCAGCAACTCAATACTGTAGGGACGGATGAGTTCACTGCCGGCGGCGGGGTCGGTGCTGCTGCCGGAGCGGACCATGCGCCCGCGGTCGTTGATCTCCACCAGGCCGCCCCCGGCGGCCTTGGGCCCGTGGCTCCCGCGATACTGGAAGGTCGCGAGCACATTCCCATTGCCCAGCCGATAGAAGGTGTGAGGGTGCAGATAGCCGTCGAAACTCTCAAAAGTGGCGGCGATGCGCGGACGCAACGGCTTGCGCAGATCGAATATCCATGTGCGCCCGCCGTCGAAGCCGTTGGCCATCAGGTAGCCGCTGCGCGGCATTTCCACTTCGGTATGGTGCGGCACCGAGTCCGTGGTCCCGGTCGTGACGGTGCGCACGACCTGTCCGTATTTAGGCGATGCGGGGTCAGCATCGATGACGGCCATGAAGTCGCTTCCCTTCTTGTCTACATCGCCTCCCCAAGCAAAAAGATAGGCAGGTTTCTTGCCGGCCGAAGCGGTGAGAGCGAAGAAGAGCAAGAGGGCGAGCAGCATGGGGCGTAACATGGGACCGCAACGGTAGCACGATTCGCCAAATCGCGCTCGCATCCTTTAAAATCGACGATGAGGCCGACGTAGCTCAGTTGGTAGAGCAGCTGATTCGTAATCAGCAGGTCATCGGTTCAAGTCCGATCGTCGGCTCCAGTCTTCTCTGTATGCCCATCTTCGAATACATCTGCCAGGGTTGCGGCAAGCAGTTTGAGGCCATCGTGCATGGCGGCCAGGAAGCGCACTGTCCGGCCTGCGACGGCACCCGGCTGGAGCAGCAACTCTCGGCCTTCGCCGTGGGCTCACCCAAGGGCAAGGGCGACTTCGCCAAGTCCGCCCGGACCACGCCCAGCGGCGGTTGCGGCCATTGCGGCGACCCGCGCGGGCCTGGATCCTGCGACGTCAACTAGAGGGCTCCGCAACGCTTCGCTGCTTCGCCCTCGCCTCAGGTTCGCGCGGAGCGGCGCTCACCGTTCGGCTCACCCATTAGCTCTTCCGCGCACTCTGTTAAACTAGATAGACACACCTTACGGTGGGCGTAGTTCAGTGGTAGAACTCCGGACTGTGGCTCCGGCTGTCGTGGGTTCGAATCCCATCGCCCACCCCATACATTCAGTTTCCCGTTTCCGGTTTCCCGTTTCCCGTTAGAACCGGTTTCTCGTTTCTCGAGAAACCCATCTTCACGCATCAAAGAACCATTCCCCACGAAGGGCGCCAAGAGCGCAAAGAAAAAAGGCGCGGAAGACCAAGTGTCTTCGCACGCCTTGGGATGTGGTCCGGACTGCGCCTACTTCGGCTGTCTGACCACGCGCAGGTACGGCTTCAGTGCCTTCCAGCCCTCGGGGAACTTCTGCTTGGCCTCATCGTCGGAGACCGCGGGCAGGATGATGACGTCGTCGCCCTGCTTCCAGTTCGCCGGCGTCGCGACCTTGTGCTTCGCGGTGAGCTGGATGGAGTCAAGCACGCGGAGGACTTCGTCGAAGTTGCGGCCGGTGGACATGGGATAGCTGAGCTGGAGCTTGATCTTCTTGTCCGGGCCCACGACGAAGACGGTGCGGACGGTGGCATTGTCAGCGGCGGTGCGGCCTTCACAGGAGTCTCCGGCTTCGGCGGGCAGCATGCCGTAGAGTTTGGCGATCTTCAGTTGCGGGTCGCCGATCATGGGGTAGTTGACCTTGTGGCCCTGCGTCTCCTCGATGTCCTTGGCCCACTTGCTGTGGTTCTCTACCGGATCGACGCTGAGGCCGATGATCTTGGTGTTGCGCTTCTTGAACTCAGGCTCCAGGCCGGCCATGTAGCCGAGCTCGGTGGTGCAGACCGGCGTGAAGTCCTTGGGATGCGAGAACAGGATGGCCCAGCCGTCGCCGATCCACTCGTGAAAGTTGATGCGGCCGTGGGTGGTCTCGGCGGTGAAGTCGGGGGCGGTGTCATTGATGCGCGGGATGGCGCCGGCGCTGGCGGTAGCGGTAGTCATGGTCTTCTCCTCCGAAACCATGAGGCTACTGCCGCCGCGCGGGAGAGGTCAAGCGGGGTCACCCACGCAAAACGCCCTGCCGGGAGGGGATTCCGGGCAGGGCGCCGTACAGGGAGGTCTGGCCGAAGTGGCTAGGCTCTTCCCATACCCACGTACTCGAATCCCATGGCGCGGATGCGGACGGGGTCGAGCATGTTCTTGGTGTCGACGATCACAGGCTGGCGCAGTGACCGCTTGATGCGATGGAAATCCAGGGCGCGGAACTCGGGCCAGCCGGTGCCCACGACGAGCGCGTCAGAACCTTCGGCGGCCATATAGGGCGTGTCGCAGTAGTTCACGCCGAGGTCGAACTCGAGCTTGGCGTCCGGCATGGCGACGGGATCATAGGCGCGGATCTGCGCCCCGCCCTGCACCAGGCGCTTGGCCAGGATGAGCGACGACGACGCGGCCACCGAACTGGTGTTGGGCTTGAAGGCCAGGCCGAGCAGCCCCACCTGCTTGCCGGAGAGCGAGTGCAGCGTGCCGGCGATCTTCTCCACGATGCGCTCGCAGAGGTTGGCATTCACCACGCGGGCGGCGTTGAGGACCCGTAGGCTCACGCCCTTGGTCTGCGCCAGTTGGGCGAGAGAGTCCATCTCACTTTCCACGAAGGCGCCGCCCAGCGACGCGCCCGGCTGCAGGCAGCGCGGCGAGATGCGCTTGTCGAGGCCCAGCGCCAGCGCCAGGTCCACGGAATCGGCGTTGACGTGCTCGCACAGCGTGGCGATCTCATTGATGAAGCTGATCTTGGTCGCCATGAAAGCGGTGGAGGCTTCGCGCACCAGTTCGGCGGTGGAGTGGTTGGTCACGATGACGGGCACGCCGCGCATCACGAGCGAGCGATAGAGCTGCTTCATGGTGGCGACGCCTTCGCCGTCCTTTGAGCCAAGCAGGATGCGGTCCGGCCAATGGAAGTCCTCCACGGCGCAACCGGCGGTGAGGAACATGGGCTGCGAGATGACGATGACTTTTAGCCCCTGCTCGTGGACCTTTTTTACGATGCGGTCCGCTGTGCCGACGGGCACCGGAGTGGAGATGACCAGTACGGTCTCGTCCTGGCAGAGGCGCGCGATGCGCAGCGCGGTCTCTTCGAGGTAATGCGGGATGTCCTGCGCCATGAAGATGACGGCCTTCTTGCGCGCGAGCACAGTGAGGTCGGTGGAGTACACCAGGCGTCCGGCGCGCATGTTGCGGCGCATGATCTCCTGCAGGTTCTTCTCGAAGAAGGGCGCAGTGCCCTGTGCCATGGCGGCGATGCGCGCCTGGTCTTCGTCGACGCAACTGACGGGGACACCAAAGTCCGCGAGGCAGGCGGAGATGACGGTGGCGAGGCTGCCGCTTCCATAGATACCGACGTTCATAAAGTTCCTTCCGGGAAACGCAGCGAGCGCGTGTCCTCAGGTACGGGGATTTTTCGAGGGCGCAAAGTCTGTGTTACGCCGGTGCGGGCACGGGGACAAGGTGCAGCTAGTGTGGGGTGGGGCCGAATCCGGACATGTACCAACGGGGCGGGAGCGGGAGCGCGGGAAAAGGGCCTATTTATGCGGCTGCAGCGCGTATGTGGCCAGGTCCGTCCAGTGGCTGGCGGAAGACTCCCGGACGAAAGTAACCGAGGTGATCTCCACGCTGCGGGGCCCGGTGAATCCCTTCCAACGCTCGCGCGAGATGCTGAGGGCCTGCTCGGCTTGGGCGATGTCCGGCATCTTCACGATGGTGAGATGGGGCATATAGGGCCAGGGCTCATGGCAGTCGAAGGCGCCGGCGTTGAGGTCGTCATGCAGCTCGCGGAAGCGATGGGCCTGACCCTCCACGCGCAGGAAGACGGTGGGCGTCTTGGGAATGAAGCTCTCCACCTGGCCGATGCGGATCTGGAACTGCTCCACGCCGCCCAACTGCACGGCGAGCGCAGCCTTCGCTTCATCCTCTGTGCCGCAGAGATAGCGCGGCGGCAGCAGGGTGACATGCGCGGGCAGGTGCCCGTGCTCGGGATAGAGCTCCCGGCGCAGGCTTTCGACGAATTGTCCTACTGAGTTCCTGACGTAGGCGACCACCGCGTATTGCGGCGGCTTGGCGGTATCCGGCATAACCAAAGAAGAAAAGATTATAGTGGCTCAGACCGGTTTGGTGGGCCGCCGGCCCGCGAACCTCATCTAAGCAGCCTATGCCCTCGATGCTCGAGCCTGAGATCATCCCGCCGCGCCGCAGCGGCGGCGCGCCCGACCGCGGGCTGACGGACGAGAACCTGAACCAACTGGCGCGCGTGCTGGACGACATCTTCCACATCCCAGGCACCAACATCCGCTTCGGGCTGGACGCGCTGCTGGGGCTCTTCCCCGGCGTCGGCGACCTGGTGACGGGCATGGCTTCGTTCCTCATCATCTTTTCCGCGTGGGAGCGCGGCCTGCCGCGGGTGACTCTGGCGCGCATGGTCGCGAACGTGGCCATCGATACGCTGGTGGGGGCGATGCCGCTGGT